>Ga0209639_1000101_pt1 | contig 135422 bp, 84 predicted proteins | sample EPASupsiteHSE605_FD_187268 | JGI IMG/M metagenome (GOLD analysis project Ga0209639, IMG submission 187268) | Bioremediated contaminated groundwater from EPA Superfund site, New Mexico - Sample HSE6-05 (SPAdes) (version 2) | ecosystem: Environmental > Aquatic > Deep subsurface > Groundwater >...
GTTGACAAAGAGAATCACAATGAAGACAATTGCAAATATCATAAACATCACCTGCTTTTTCAACACTTGGATAACTGATTCGATTATGAATCAGATCTAGAAACACTTCAAATGATTCTCTAGAATTTTTATTAGTAAAAAGGCTTTAATTTTAAAATTTATTTTATGATAATGATTTAAATTTTTGTCATCATTACATATGACTTGGGGAATTATGTTCAGTTCAGAGAGATCTGAAAATTTTTAATATTTGATCAGGCATATAAAATATGAAATTAAGTTCCCCCATTGATACCTAACAGAAGTTCCATAAACAAGCAGTTTTTCTGACTAATGAAAAACTAAAAGTGAGATTGCCAACTTGGTTATCTTGAATTATTTGATTTATTCAATGGTTTTATTTTCGTTTAACTATTAAAGGTTTATGAAAAACCCTTCGACTCATGAATCACCATTCAACCAAAGGAAAACTTTTCAACTCTTGAAAAAGTCTTCAACCAAAAAATTATTAAGTTTTTACTTTTCTCTGTTTCTGATATTATTATTATATTTTCTCACATAGCCAATGCAAATATTTGTTGTTTTTTCCCTTTTAATGGTGGGTTTAACAGTGTAACCATTATTTCTCCATATAACAACTTTCCCCTATTAATCACCTTCTGATTAGTAAATATTAAACAATCCTAATTTTTTATTGAAGTTGAAAGGTTATTCTTTGGTTGAAGGGTAATTCATGAGTCTCTAATGGTTTTTAGAAATGTTTTGATATATTTATTTATCGAAAATATGATTTATGAAGATTTGATGACAAAATATGCAACTGAAATAGAGATGGTTAAGAAAGCTTTTGATGTCCAGAAAACTATTCCGAATTATTATGAAGTAATTGATGCTTATATAATGGTTTTTGGAGGATTATTTAATTTTTGTTTTGACGACCTTTTTAATTCATCTGATATGGAAGAAGAGCACTTTAAATATGTCAAAGAGATTGCTAAAGAATTAGCAGAAGATATAATTCGAAAACAATTCAGCATATCCGCAATTAGGAAGAAGTTTAACAAAAAACGCCTTCAAAATTTGTATGATTATTTCGAAGACACCATTTGTATGAACTCATTGCAGAAGTCATTACTATTAATGACTTTTTTGTTTAATCAAATTGTCATTGAATCTTTTGGTTATTATTCATTTATTTATTATTGTTTGAGGAATCCATCAAAAAGCCCCAATATCAGGAAGAAGATCATGAATGCTCAAAAATTGATTTGTGATTTGTATTTGAATAGTGAATTGTATTGTTTCCCTTTCATGTCGTATTCCGAGATGTTCTTTTTTTCTCTTCGAAAATCATCGAAAGTCAGTGCAAACAATTTTTTAAATCTTTTGGAAACATATATACCTATTACTCTGGTTAATAATGGTGACAAAGCACTAAAAATCATTAAGGCTGTAGATGTAGAAAACGGAATACATATCAAATTTTTAAGCAAGGAACAAGGAATTAACAAAGGAATGAGGATTATTGTTGAAACCAACAGATCAAATATTGAGTGGTTTTATAAATCATATCATCTTGCATCAATTGCTAAAAAGGACAAACAAACTCAACATAATTCTTCTGATGTTGTAAACCTTTTATCAATATCCACTCCATTTAGTAATAGTAATACCACAGTGCCTATTTTTGGTGTTAGTCAGTCATTCCTTAATTTTCGAGAACCTCTAATATATGTCATTCTAAATGCTTTGGATTTTGCTCCATTTACATTTTTCCACATAAATTTATATACTATTGGAGGCTTTTTTATTGTTTCCAAAGGCTTATGTGATTATGTTTTATGGAGCAGTTTTGTAAAAAGCAATGGTATACAGAAACTTAATTCAATTCAACTGTCCTGCCTTTCTATGAGAATAATTGAGATTTCTATCCTCTCAGCATCACTTGGATTATATGATTTACACTCTAACAATATCATGATCAAAATCGATAAGAATGATGTTAACCTGAAAATTATTGATTTTGCATATTGCAATGAACATCAATATGTTCCTTCAAATATGGCTTTAATTAACAACCTAAATGAAATTATTGATATTATCAAGAGGGATAGTATTGATGATTTAATCTGTTTTAATGAAAGTCATTCATTTCTTCGTTTTCTAATTCATCAAGATTATTATAAGATATTCGCAGACATGAAGCTTCATTGTTACGAAGGATCTCTCTCTTTGATTCAAAGGATCAATGGAATAATTAACAAAAGCTCAATTATTTTTTATTCAGAAGGAATAATTCAGAATAATCCGTTACATAAATTGCTTTCTGGGGAGAGTAATTTATCAACCGAAGTTTTTCCAAATTATAAAGATTTTATCATACATCAAGTTGATGCTATCAAACAAACAATGGAAACAACTATTCCAATTGATGGCTTTCCATCAGAATCTTCATTAAAAGAGAGGAGGATTTGTGATTATATTGGATTCACCAATTTGGAATCAATCCAAAAAATTGCTCCATATTTCTTTTGTAAAGAAGACTCTGAAGTAATTCGGGAGAGTACTAATGTTTCGACATTACTTGAAAAGCTGAACATAGCAGTATCGCCTGGTTGTTTATTCAAAGCAAGGCACATTGATAGAATCTATGATTACTCCATCAACGAACTTGAAATCTATTCTCAACATATTGTTAGTTGCTTTTCTAAGATATTTTCTCATCTATTGTCGAAAAATTATTGAGAAAACTAGTGTTTGTCCAGCTTAAAATATTGGATAATTGAATCAATAAGATTCACTAAATATGAAATCACTTTCATAAACACAAAATCGCTCAAATTCATCAAATGGAATAATATAATCACTGATTCGATTAATACATCATAGATATTAACAATAAGATACTGAAGTCATCTCCTGTGATTTCTAGAAATAATGTTGTGGATTCTTTTGGCATTACTTACATATTTAGCAAATTAGGTGTTCTCAATTAGCACAATACTCTTGACCCTGACGAATTTAAAACAGATCTTCATAAGAATTAAACTCTCCTGAATTCAATGATTTTTGAACGACTTTTTCCCTGTTCCAAAATATCTCATATTGAAGCTCTCAATCATCACAAATACAAGAACCTCTATTGCAATATTTCATCAATTCTTCAACACGACATTCTTGAAGCTCAACTGCATTGGGGTACTCAATTCAATCCATTGTTTAATCAAATACTCAAAATTCTCTTTACCAATCGAAGTTTAAAAGATTTGTTTCCTTTTCGAAAAGTCATGAAAGCCATATCTTTGCTATCTTCAATAGATTGTTTCAGATTGAATCCATCAAAATGAGCAATAATATTATTTATTAAAATTGACTTTTCAATGGCTTGAACCTTTCAACACTAAACTCTCCTTTTCATTTAGAAACCACAAAATGTTGAATCCCATGTTTATCAACAAATTCGGCGTCTTTTTAAAACCTGTTGCTCATCCTCATAAGAACAGATTGCAAATAATTAATCACCAATGCTGTAAAACAACAAAACAAGACTATTAATGTAAGGATTTCCTGAACACATTGTGGGGACTCAACAATGTTCACATTTTCAATGAAAATCAAAAAATAGTCCTAAAGCTTTCTTCTTGCATCATAGTCTAGAATAATCACAATATTCATCATATTTGCATTGACTTTTCTATTCAATGACAGTCGATTTGACCCATATTATTCCAAAGTGTGGTCACAAAGAACTGTTGAACAATCTACTTTTCTCTCTCAAATTTGATTACAATAATTGATTTTATTGTTTTCAGAAATTTGAGAAGAAATCATTAATTTATATATCAATTCAATTATTGAAAACTTTATGTTAATAAATCAACGTATGAGAAAACCAGATGCATCTTTAGTCACAAGCCGGACAATGAGCGAAGCAGTAAATGATAAACATTACAATATGATCATTAGTGGTAAATTAGAAGCGATAGATATCATATTTCCATTGTTCGACCAGATTTTAAAACGAATTCACCTTTCGCACCTTTTCACGAACTTTTCATATTTCATACTATTTTTGCAAGGTATCTTGCAATGTTTTTCTTTTTTTCCATCAAATATTTCGAATGATGAACCTTTTAATCAGGCCATAGGGAAATTAACCCTATATTTATGCGGGTTTAACATTAATAATCCAAGCAATATTGTGTTAACTTATCACTATATATTAACAGGATATGTAGTTATCTTGTTTGTTTGGATTGTTTTTTGCTTAGTGCAGTATCATTACTATAGAGACTTTAAAATTTGGACATTATATATCTCAAGATTCCTATTTGAATGCATTACTCCGGTGTTTCTGGTTCCAATGTCGACAGTTTTTGGTCAAACTCTAATACAATTAATGGGTGACCCAACAAATCATGTTCGCATCCTTCATTTTGGCTCGTCACTGTTTTTTTTAGCTTTTTTTATGTTTGTTTCTTTTATTCATATTCTTTTTATGTCAGTATCACCGTTTGTGTCGCGAACCTTTTTTGCCACTTTTGAGCCAGAGCTCCTAATTACTTATTTATGTTCAATTACAATAGCTGAGTTTTCGATATTTTTTGTCTCTATGTTTTCTAATTGGTCACAATCATTACTATGTATTATCCATTTGGTGTTTTTTTTCCAGATGATGAACAAAAGTCGTAAAATCCCATTTATCAATATGAGTGTTAATAGGCTATTTGTGGCATTTTTCGCTTTGATAGTTTCTTTTGATATAATGTTAATTGTTAGCAAATATATTTTCAAATCCCCTCTATATGTATCAACGCTTATATCCATAACAATGGGGATTATTATATATCTAATCTCTAGGCCGCTCCTTCAAAAAATCGTAGAAAGGATTAGGTGCTCATTATCTAATTCTGTTTTTGAGACGAATGATATTCCATATGATCACAAGAAAGAGTATTTCACAAACTTATATCTTCATACTAACGATGAACTTGTGAAATTTTATTTGCGAATTGGGATGGAAACAGGAGCTGACTTCTTTATGGATGGCTCTTTGATACGTTTTATTATGGAGTTTTATTCGGAGTCTGAACTTTATGCATTTTGTTCAATGGTTTTGTCATTTTTCCCTGGACATGCAAGATTACTTAGTTCTGTTTTTGCTAAATTAGTTAAAAAAAGAGATTTGGTTATTTATCATAGATTTCTTGTTTATGAAGTTAATAGAGTAAGAATGATCCGCCAAACCTCTGTTTCCATAGATTTTAATGATAGGATGATAGCAATGAAACAAATCAACAAAAAATGTTATGAATTTGTGAAAACATTTTTCTTCTCAACCCCAGACACAGTGTCTTCGTTATACTCGCTATCTCAAGAAATTCGGAGAACCAGAGTTTTGTGGATTGAATCTATTGAAGACTTTCCTAATGCTTCCAAAGCTTATGAAGAATATTCTTCTTTCCTCGTTGAGTGTTCGACAGACTTTTTGCATGCAGTATATCAAACAAGGAAAATCAGCATGATTGAAAAGGGTCATAATTTCAATCGAGATTATTGCTACCGATCATTTATAACCAAGTTCCCGTTCTATTTGAAAGATAAGATTCTGGATTTAAGGGGGAATATAATATTAAAGAATATCTCTCATAGAGGAAGCCAGAATGTTGGATCTAAAGATAGTAGTTCTTTAGATAATGATATGGATGATATGTTAGCTGAAGAAGAAGAAATTATTGCAAAAGATCTCATAAACCAACATAAAATGAGACTGGCATTTCAGAGATCTTTAGATGGTAGATTATCATCATGGTCGTCTCCTTATAAAAGTGTTTCATTTTGGGTGATGATATTTTCCATAATCATTTCATTTTTCATTTATTACTATTTATCCACATTCTTTGATAAGAGAGTATTATCGATTCATCAAATTTCTCATTTGTCAAAGGCCAGATTCTATCAATCGATATCTCGGCTTTGTGTTTTATTGAACTATGCTAATGAAACTGGTCAGTTTAACCTTTCAACTTCAATGTCAGGGGTTATTGCTTCAGAAGCCAATTTATCTACTCCTCTTGATGGATCAAAACCATATAACCCGCAAATAATTTATAATTCATATGTTGGGCGTGATTATTTTAACACATTTCTTGTTGATTTGGTTCAAGAAGCCTTTGATGGGTTTTCCGTGTACTCTATTGCCCAGTCGGTTTTGAAACAAACGCTTAACAGTACTATATGTATAGGTAATCGAACAATGCCAAACAAAACAATGTCATCATTGAAAGCATGGTATTCATATGTATCACTTGGGCTTGTGCGTTTAACAATAGACAAAATTTCTGCTTCGTTGCCTGGTTCTCTGTTTTGTAATCTTTGGGTTAATCGCGAATCAATGACAAACAGCTATTTAGATTATAACTCCAGAGAATCAATATCACAGAGTTCGATAACAAAAAGTAATACCGAATCGCTTGGCTTCTTTGATAAGTTTATTCCCATTGTTAGCCTAATAATCGCCTCATCACTTAGCTTTTTTGTTCTATGGAAGTTTGCTTTTGATTTGTCAGGTATTTTGAAGATAATTCGGGAACTTCCTCAGCAAATCAAAGAAAATGCAATGTATCCGATAAAAAGAGAAACTGTATTTGAAGAACAAGGATCAACAGGTAGATTTTTTGGTAACACCTTTATGATTAAAGTTATATTGCAAACATTCATCATGGCAATTGCACTCCCAGTGGTTTATTATCTCAGTTTTAGTGAATCTAACGTTGTTAACTCTCGGTTTGAATCAATGGCTAATTGGATCTTGCTTGGAGGAGCCAGAGCACCAACAATTTCTGAAAGTATTGAACATCTCACGATGGCTCTTTTACTAAGAAAATATACTGGTTATACAGCAACAACTGTTTCACAAGAACTTTCTCAAGCTGAGTATTTGGTTAAACTTGTAGATATCAACCATAAAGTGTTATTAACAGGAAGTGATACAATATCACCATGTGTTGGTTTTGATGCTACAATTGATGCATTGCACTTTAGTGCCTCATGTGTACCCAATATTTCTGATACTGATCCTCACGAATCCTATCGATGTTCATCTTCAAACCAAGTAATTATTTTTTATCGAACTTATTCCAATGAAATTTTATCCAAATTTGATAGCGTTAAGGATTTATCTGATCCCTTGTATTTTGATTTGTTGCATTTGGCTTGTCGTCATTTATTGATGCCACTGTTAGATGTATCTGAAAGGATTGTAACATTAAGTCAACAGTACTATGATACATTTAATAATACTCTTAAGATTTACTTACTAATTTCATTTTTAGGTAGTATCATGATATTTTTACTGAATATTAGGCAAGCATCAATTTTTGATGCAGCATATGATGCAGCATTGGTTTTAATAAGAAGAGTCCCTCCAAACCTATTATTGAGCGAAGATTCATTAATGAGTTTTGTAATGAATAAGAAGAATCGAGAAAAGAAACAAGATCTTTCTTTTGCTCAACAAGTCATTTATAACTCAGGAGATGCTATCTTTTTCTTATCTAAGAATTCTATTGTCGAAATGATCAATCCAGGGGTTTCTAGATTGCTTGGATATGTTCCCGAGCAATTATTAGGTCAATCTATTAGTACTATTGTTAATGAAGAATCTAAGAATCAATTATTACAACAGATTAACATGATTCGTAATCGTCAAACATCAGAAGTCTTTGAAGATCATATTGTTTGTCTTTCCGATTCTAACAACCAAATTCAGTGTCATTTAACTATTCTTGGGATCAAATCCGAATCATCACATGATATATCATCATTTGTTGTTTTTCTTCGAGATGAATCCGAACTTCTCAATCAACAAAAGAATGCAGAAACAGCTAAACAAAAGAGTGAAGAATTATTATTCCAAATTCTTCCACGTGATATTGTTCTTCGTTTGAATCAAGGAGAACGAGATATTACATTTACAGTTCCTTCAGCATCAGTTATGTTTATTGATATTGTTCGATTTAGTGATTATTCTGTTAATCTAACTCCACAACAAATCATGGGTAATTTATCATTGATTTTTGATTCATTTGATCGATTTTTGAGCAAATATCCATTGATTACAAAGATCAAACTTATTGGTGATATTTATATGTGTGCCTCAGGTCTTTTTGCCCCTGAATCAGCAAGTCAAACACATTCTGAACAAATTATTCGATTTGGTCTTGATTGTTTATATGAACTTGAAGAAATCAATGTTCGCTTGAATTCTAACTTGAGTGTTCGAATTGGAGTTAATAGTGGTGGTCCAATTATTGGAGGAGTTCTTGGATTTGACAAACCTGTTTTTGATATCATTGGTGATACAATTAATGTTGCTTCTCGATTGACAAGTACTTGCATTCCAGGTAAGATACAGATTCCTCAAACAACATATGATTTGATATCACAACTTGACTTCAGTATTGAGAAGAGAGGTGAAGTTTTCTTGAAAGGAAAAGGAAAAACTATCACTTATCTTATCAATCAGTCGGGTAATCTTTTATTGTCTACCTTGGGTCAATCATCATCCAACGATTTTGTCATCAAGCAAAGGAAAGATTAGCTAGGTTTTTTGTAAATTGTTAATAAATTAATCTACAAATGTAAAGTTTTGTAAAGTATACAAAAAGTGCCACAAGATGGAATTCAAAGGACTTAAAGTGTTTATTAATGACTACTATATTGGGGATAAGCAAAAGCAGAAGGAGAGGATAAATATAGAATTATTTAAGATTAAAAAATCTTTTTTATCTGGTAAATTAAGTTCTTATGATCGACAAAAGTATTTAGCAAAGTTAGTTTTTATTTCCATGGTTGGTCATCAAGTAGATTTTGGAATGTCACAAATCATTTCTCTGATAAATGGAACTAAAATAGTCGAGAAACGAGTGGGATGGATGGGAGCAGTCGCAATATATGGTAATGATCCCAATCAAATTGGTGATTTAATTCCTGAACTTAGAAAACAGCTTGTAGATACCAAACAAGAAGCCCAGGTATCGCTTGCGCTAACTGCAATAGCATCTATTGGTGGGTCAAAATTGGCAGATTCAGTTGGTCCCTCCGTTGCAGACATTGCGATTTCTAGTTCAACTCCTGATTACGTTAGGCAAAAAGCCATGGTTGCCCTCTCAAGGTTGTATCAGTCATCTCAACAACTTCCTGTTGTAGATAGAGTTGCTCCTAAATTGGGCACTTTCCTTCAATCAAAAAACTTAAGTGTTGTATTTTGTGCTTCTTCATTAGCTCTCACATTGCTGAGCACACAATCTGTATCTCTGCTTGATGTGTTTCCTGTTTCTTTAGAGATACTTTATGGGTTTTTTGTTAAAAATCAATGTCCAAAGGACTTCTTCCGAAATGGAGTTCCATTTCCTTATCTTTCATCGAGATTATTTAGAATATTGGGTCAGAAGCCAGAATGGGTGGATACAGATGTTAGAAAGCTTGAAGAAATTGCTATGGTTTTATTAAGACTATTCGATTCTGAAAGGAAAATTGATGAATATTTTTCTTTTATGACGGTATTCTCCGATGCATGTTTTACCTTTGTTCAGTCACCTATACAAGATAGCATATTCAAACAAATAATCTCTTGTTTAATACCAAAAATTTTAGCCAAATTGCATTCGACAAAAGTTTTTGTTCTTGATGTTTTGACGTCTCTTATTAAATCAATGCCTCGCTTTTCTGTGGATATTCATTGCGCATACCCTTCTTTACTCTCCTTGGTTAGGAGTAAATCAGCTCCTTTGGATACCAAAGCACTTAAACTATTGTATACCACAGTCACAAAAGAAAATGGGGTATCTATTGTGAACAAACTTATCAACATCTTGCCTTATAGCCCATCATGGCTTAAGGAAGACCTTAGTATTAATTTAGCTGTGTTAGCGCAGAGTTTTGGAAATGATGAGCAATGGGTTGTTGATACAATGATGACCATTATTAATGAAAGTGATGATTCATGTGGAGATAAAATTTGGAAACATGCTGTTCAATCAACAATTGGAAAGCCACAGATCATTAAATCGACAGTTGAGCATTTATTAGCAATGTTAGAATCATCCATCAGACCAAAAAATCCGCTAATCAAATTTTGTGCGTATTTGTTTGCATTAAATAATGATGTGTTAGATAGTGGTAGAGTAGCATCTTCACTAATTAAAGTTTTTGATGAATCATCATATAGCACACAAGCCATGATTATTACTGCTTTGATGAAAATATCTGTGCAAACCCCGGATGTTAAAAGCACTGTTGTGGATTTTCTGGAAGAGCAATCTAGCTCTGAGTCTTTCGAAGTATGTCAGAGAGCCAATGAGGCATTGAATATGTTGAAAGAAAATGAGAGTATAGTTTCCAAATCAGTTAGAGTACCAAATGAATTTGTTCATACTGCTATTAGTATGTCTTCTTCACTTGGAGAAGAAATCAATTTATTATCACAACATACAAGCGAAAACAAAGGTATCATTTTCTCCAATAATATAATTTCCATTGCATTCAATGCCGAAAAGACCAATACCGTTGTATCAGTGACTTTTTTCATTAAAAACATGACACAGAAACCAATTCAAATTAAGAATTTGTCTATTAATGAAAAACCCGAGATTCGTTATAAGTTATCAGCTGAGCTTCCCGGGGATATTGATCCAACATCTCCATTCATTTTTAGTGTCCAGTTTGCACCAGTGAATATCTTCATGGAAGCACCTCAGATCACATTACAAATAGATTCAAAAACTCTTTCTTTCCCGGCCCCTGTACCTCCAAGTAGATGGATTGAAGAGATTGATGTTTCCCGTTCGGCATTTGTTGAAAGATGGAATAAATTCTCAGATCCCCATCAAAGAGGCACTACTTATTTGATAATACCTGATGGAGATGTGATGCAGTCGATTAAATATGGTGTTAAAAAGTACTTAAACCTCCCTCCCCTCAGTATCGAGCTTCCAAACAATATTACTGCTATGTGTGGATGCTTCAAAGGTTATGATAAAGTGATTGGATTTCTTCTTAAATTCGAATACATTGAAAGCGATATGTCTCTTAAAGTGGAAATCAGAGCAACTGCACAAGAAGCTGTGGATGTCCTGCTGTCTCTCTGTAAGCTCATATCTTGATACTGTTCAATAAACAATTTACATAATCGTGTTTTACAAAATGGAGAAAAAAATTGAAGATTCCAACTTTATCTCTCTTGGGAGTTCTCAAGGAGTAGCAATAACATCTCTTGATAAATATATACAATTACGAAAACTAATTAAACCAGATCCCATTCTGCCACCTCCATCAATTGATCAATCAACATCCCAAAAAATAGCCAATCTCCAAAGGGAACAGTCAAAACTATGTGAGGATTTGAACTCTGAAAGGAGAAGAATTGAAACTCTAAAATCAACATTTCTCAGAGCGCAATGTCTGTCCTCCAGCCAGTTCCAATCCAAACTAGACCAGATATCTAATATACTCTTGAAATCGGACAATCAAACTGCCAAAGATATTTTATCGAGAATTCAGTCTATTAAGGACGAAGATAATAACCACACACCAGGTACACCAAGGCTCACAGTAAATACATCTCGAATCAACGCAATTGAATCTCAAATAGAACAAGCTAAGATGAAAAACAAGTCATTAGAGATGGATTTGGAACAAGCTACTCAAACTAATATTGAACTAAAACAGAAATTAGAAGATATGAACCAGCAGATTTCAAAACTCTCAGCAACTAAGAAAGAGCTCAAAGAAAAGTTTAAATTTGTTGTAGCAACATTTAAGAAACGGGATGCCTCTCTCAAAGAAAGGGTTAATGAACTGCAGTCAAAACTTGATCAAGGAAACACTCAGTAAAACTATTTTTCATTATATGTCACCTAAGATGACCATTATGAGCAGCTAAATGAAGAGGAGTCTCATTAAATATAAAAACTCAACACTTGTATTTTTTGCATTTATATCAGCTTTTTGATTAACTAGATATTCAACAACACTAAGATGACCATTTCGAGCAGCCAAATGAAGAGGAGTCCAATCATAATTATTTTTTGCATTTATATCTGCTTTTTGATTAACTAGATATTCAACAACACTAAGATGACCATTTTCAGCAGCTAAATGTAGAGGAGTTCCATATGGATACCCACTCGATTGAGCACTTATATCAGCTTTTTGACTAACGAGACATTGAACAATACAAAGATGGCCACTAGAAGCAGCAATATGAATGGAACCAAAATTATTCTTACATTTATTACTAACATCAACTCCATTTTCCATTATAAAAGCTAATAATAGCAAGTGAAAAAACTCTGAGGCAAAGTATGCTTGATTAATAGTTAAAAATCTGTGATTTTGGCACAAATGGAATAAATTGAAGCTGCCATTACAAACGACCATTGACATAACTTTCTCATTGATTTCAAATCCTATTATTAACAAATATTTAAAGCATTTGATTGAACCAAAAAACCTTAAAATGATAAAAAATCGAGATATTTTGGTTTGATACTCCATTCAAAGGGACTCCATATAGCTTCTTTGTTAGAAATGTTGAAATCATATAAATCATAAATCACATCATACTTGAGGCAATACTCAATACTTGATGTCATAAAACCATATTCAATCATTTGATCAACTTGGTCAGTATTCTCCAATATATTTTTATTAATGTCGCTAGGTATTACTTTTCTTTCGACAAAAGATCCAAAACTTTGGTTCTCTTTCCAAAAATAATAACTTAATAAGAAGGAACCACAATTTCTTAAAAATGGTTCAATCTCTTCAAAAACAATAATACCTCTTTTGTACAACTGATAAATCAAGACAGGGCATTGATTGGATTTTTCGATTATTCTTTGACGAAAATCTGCAATCCTGCAATACTCAATTGATAACTTCACTGATTTTTCAAGTTGATGAGGACGAATCTTCGGAAGCATAATAAGCCTATCAACACATACTCAACATCATTTAATGAGATTTCTTTTCCATCCTCATAAAGATAGCATTCAAAAGCAGTCTTCTCATCCATCAAAATATAAAATTTGACAAAACTACAATAAATTTTGTGAGGTGAGGGAGTAGATTGTAAAAGAGATTACCGGCTATTTAAATAATAATAATTCTAGCATTCTCTTGTCCTTGCTCACTGAGGTTTTGGTAGATTCTGTCATTTTAAGCCCAACATGAACCCCACAGGATCAGATCAGAGCATGTGAATATGTTAACACTGACTGTATATGTAAATGAGCTTACACATCCATCAGTGCATTGCACACTCTCTTCATGTTTGGAAATCATGAGCTTTTTAATCTCTAGAGAGTGTATTAGATTGATTTTGAAACATGTTATTTAATTTAATCTCGGAGCTTAATGACAGAATAACTCATCATTTGAATTCAACCTTTGCTATCGGATAACTAGTCATCAAAAAATCCAAAAATCATGGAATAAAGTCAATATCAAAATTCATACTGCTAATATATGCTAATTTATTGAAGCCCAGAGATTAAGTTTCACTTCATCTAGGTGTCTTTTTGTGAAACATTCAATTATTTTACTATTGAACTCCAAATCCAGATGAATGATAAAGATTGGCATCTCTAATTCTTACTATTCCCTCTCTCTCTAAGAGTGCCTTTCTCTATTCATTATCCAATATGAGGAAACTGGATTATTTTGGTGTTTATTTAAAATTCTTAGAGTAATTGTAATATTTTGTGATATTTGTGTTTTGAAAACCTTTTTCAATTGGAATATAACCTGTTTTCAAATATTTCAATTTCATTCTAAAGAAAAGTCAAATTCTGCATTCAAATCAGGGTTATCGTCATTTTTTTGTGAAGATAAATTTTAAAACACATACAATTATTCAATCTAAAGAATGAGAACAATTGATGCATCGACAATTATGAGTAGATCCCAAAGTGAGTCTATCAATGATAGACGCAGCCTAAGTATGACTAGTGGCAAATTTGATTTTTTTGATGTCGTTTTCCCATTTTTCGATGAACTTTATAAGATGATATCCATATCTAACTTGTTTATTGGATTATCAAAGACTTTATTGATTTTGCAAAGTGTATTTCAGGTTTCATGGCTTTTAGGTCCAGAGTATCATTTGAAATCCAAAGAAAAAATGAATATTATGCACTTTATGATCAAATTTTTATTGTTTTTGGATCCTTTGGATTATAAAAACATGATAAATAGTGGTTTTATTGTCCTATCAGCAGTTTTTGCATCATCGTTATTGTATCTTCTTATCATTGGATATTATTTTTCTGTTAATAGGAACTATAAGAAGTGGATGCTTTATTTTCCTAAAGTTATGTTTGATTGCGTATTCCCTTTATTGCTTATCCCGACATCAACATATATTGGACAAGGCTTTACCAAAGCATTCTTTAATACTGGACAAGATTCTGATTTGATTTATTTCGGGATTTCTATTGTCTATTTGTGCTATTTTTTTGGATTATATGTTGTTAATTGGTTATTTATGTCGAGTTCTCCATTCATATCAAAAAGTATATACGCAACTTTCGAACCATGGACAATGATCAAATTTATAACACTAATAACTTTCACACAACTTTTGAGTTTCTTTGTTGTTTTATTTCCCTCTTGGTCACTTTCTCTCATGAATTTTATCCATATGTTAGTATCAATATCGATTCTTGTTTCTCTTCATACTCTTCCTTTTCTTTCACAAAATATAAATACCCTTTTTTGTTCATGTTTCATAATTATAATATCTAGTGATATATGTGTTATGATCTATAGGCAGGTTTTCATGTTCCCTGAAGTTATTTTTATGATTGCACCTCTAGGACTTGGAATTATATCCCTCTTTATTTTCAAACCATTAATGAAATCTATATCAGACAAAGCCAGTACTGCTCTTGAAAATTCTGTGTTTGAAGGGAAAGATGTCACTTATGATCAAAAGAAAGAGTATTTTATATCCATTGGTCTTGATTGTGATATCGATAAACTGATGTTATTCCTTCGGGTTGGTTTGCAAACAGGGAGTGATTTTATTTTGGATGGTTCTCTAGTAAGATTTTCATTTGAATACTTTTCCTCAACAGATATTTTAGCTTTTTGTGTGTTATTGTTGTGTTTTATACCTGGACACTTGCGGTTTTTGAACTCATTATTCGTAAAATTGGTTAAAAGGAGAGATCTAATGTATCATCAAAGATTTCTTGTTTATGAAGTTTATAGGATTAAAACAATTCGGCAGTCTTCAGTTTCTCTTGAATTTAATGAGAGAATTAGTATGCTTAAACAAAAAACCAAGAATTGCTTAGATATTTTAAAGTCTTTCTGGATTGATACTCCTGATTCAATTGCTTCATTGTATTTATTACATCAAAATATATCAAGTATAAAGGTTCAATGGATTGAAGCCATTGAGGATTTTCCCAATGCATCAAAAGGATACGAAGAATATTCGACATTTCTTGTTGAATGCGCAAGTGATTTTGTTCATTCAGTGGTGCAAATTAAAAAAATTAGTCTCATTGATAAAGGTTATAACTTTTATAAAGATTATTCATATAGATCATTTGTAAGTAAGTTTCCATTCTATCTTAAAGATAAGATACTCGATCTTAAAGGTAACTTTTTGTCAAAACAAAGCCATAGAGGCAGTCAAAATTCTTCTGGGCATAGCAGTAGTTCATTTGGAGAGGAAATGATTGAAATGCTTGCTGAAGAGGAAGAAGCATTTGCTAAAGAGATTATGAATCATCATAGAATGCGACTTGCTTTCCAAAGAGCAATTGAAGACCGCCATTCTCAGTGGTCAGGTGTTTTCAAAAATATATCTCTATTTATAATGGTATTTTCAATTGGAGTTACTTTAGGTATATTTATTTACATGTGGGACTATTTTACCCCAAGAGTTTCATCTGTCTCAAATCTTTATTTTTCGAATCAAGCAAGATTCTTTTCATCCATTTCCAGAATTGCTATGCTTTTGCGTCTTGGAAACCATTCATATGATATGAAATTTTCGGATTCACAAAATTTACTAGTTCAATCTGAATCATCAATTAGCCCACCTTTGGATGTTCAAAAACCATATAATCCTCAAGTCATAACTTACACAAACAAAGGCAGAATATTTTTAAATGACTTTATAATTGGTCTTGTTGAAAGTGCTTTTCAAGGAAAGAATGTTTACAAACTAGCAAGCATTTTTCTAAAAAATGAACAAAACATGTCAATATGTTATGGATCATCCACATTGAATAATTCTGTTCCAATATCAGTGAAATCGTTGTATACATATTCTAGTCTGGGTTTAATGAGAATGACAACTGATAATCCAAGTTCTTGGCAATCATCATCATTGTTTTGCAATATTATGTCTAACAATGAGATGGTAATTGATAGATTCAATTACTTTGCCAGTTCAATGATTAAAGCCCAAAAAACATTGACCGATACAAATGATGAATCTTTCACGTCTTTATCTCTCATTGTACCAATAAGTTCATGGATTTTAATTGCATTTTTGTCTTTTGTTTCTTTGGGTTTGTTTAGTAAGGATCTAAAGAAGGTTCTTCATATCATTAGAGATATTCCAGAAAACATGAAACATGATGTTATTAATCCGATCCGGAAAGGACTCCAATGTGATGATCAGACCTCATCAAACTCGAATAAGAACTCTCAAGTTATAGTTTACATTTTTATAATCTTATTTATAGTTACCACAGTCCCTCCATTCTTATTTTATTATATCTTTTTGAAATCAAAAGATGAGAATATCATGTTTGAAATATTTTCTAACTGGATGATTATTGGCGGAAGCCGAGAGTCATATTTAGCCGAGTCTTTAGAGTATTTTACAATTTCATTAATGCTAAAGTATGGGTTTAGTTTCCCTCCCATTCAGATAGATCATTCATTAGATCTTTCGGATAAATACGCAATTATGGTCGATCAATTCCATAAACAATTAATGGCTGGATCTGGTCGAATTTCTCCATGTGTTGACTATGATAGTATTCTTGATTCTCTACATTTTACAGGTCCATGTAAAACTAATATGACATCGACAGATACACATGAAGGATACCGTTGCTCTTCTCTTAGTCAGTCAATTATTCTTTTCCGTACATATTCAAGCGAAGCCATTACCAAATTTAACGAAATTAACAATTTTTCTCATCCTTTATTCTTTAACCTATTTCACTTGGTTAACAGTCATTTGTTTTCAACACTTCTTGATGTTTCAAGCCGTGTAAATCAATTAAGTATAGATTCTCAGTCTGATTTCCAAACAATCTTAATATTGATGCTCATTATATCTGTCGGTATGAGTGTTCTTATATTAATCCTCAGTTTGAGACTTTCGGCAATTTTCGATTCTGCATATGATGCAGCATTGGTTTTAATAAGAAGAGTCCCTCCTGTATTCATTTTGAATGAAGATTCATTAATGAGTTTTGTAATGAATAAGAAGAATCGAGAAAAGAAACAAGATCTTTCTTTTGCTCAACAAGTCATATATAACTCAGGAGATGCTATCTTTTTCTTATCTAAGAATTCTATAGTAGAAATGATCAATCCAGGGGTTTCTAGATTGCTTGGATATGTTCCCGAGCAATTATTAGGTCAATCTATTAGTACTATTGTTAATGAAGAATCTAAGAATCAATTATTACAACAGATTAACATGATTCGTAATCGTCAAACATCAGAAGTCTTTGAAGATCATATTGTTTGTCTTTCCGATTCTAACAACCAAATTCAGTGTCATTTAACTATTCTTGGGATCAAATCCGAATCATCACATGATATATCATCATTTGTTGTTTTTCTTCGAGATGAATCCGAACTTCTCAATCAACAAAAGAATGCAGAAACAGCTAAACAAAAGAGTGAAGAATTATTATTCCAAATTCTTCCACGTGATATTGTTCTTCGTTTGAATCAAGGAGAACGAGATATTACATTTACAGTTCCTTCAGCATCAGTTATGTTTATTGATATTGTTCGATTTAGTGATTATTCTGTTAATCTAACTCCACAACAAATCATGGGTAATTTATCATTGATTTTTGATTCATTTGATCGATTTTTGAGCAAATATCCATTGATTACAAAGATCAAACTTATTGGTGATATTTATATGTGTGCCTCAGGTCTTTTTGCCCCTGAATCAGCAAGTCAAACACATTCTGAACAAATTATTCGATTTGGTCTTGATTGTTTATATGAACTTGAAGAAATCAATGTTCGCTTGAATTCTAACTTGAGTGTTCGAATTGGAGTTAATAGTGGTGGTCCAATTATTGGAGGAGTTCTTGGATTTGACAAACCTGTTTTTGATATCATTGGTGATACAATTAATGTTGCTTCTCGATTGACAAGTACTTGCATTCCAGGTAAGATACAGATTCCTCAAACAACATATGATTTGATATCACAACTTGACTTCAGTATTGAGAAGAGAGGTGAAGTTTTTTTGAAAGGAAAAGGAAAAACGATGACTTACCTTGTTAACCAAACAGGAAATAGTTTATTCATATCAGGCCACTCATCAACACTCGAGCTAATCCAACAGCAAATGAAAAGAGATTAAAACTGTGAATTAACATTCATTTATTAAGATGATTCCACTCTTCTAGGATTTCTGACGCCGTTTGAGACAAATGTGATTTGCCTGTGGCTATTGTTCTCAAACTCGGTATTAATTGCTTAATTGACTCGGCAAATAAATGTGAAGCCTTATAACGACTATCATTATTCTCCTTTGGGTGTTCTGATTTTAGTATATCAACAACCAAAGAACCATATGATTGGATAAGGGATTCAATAATTGGTACAGTAATTTCTTTGTCTCTGCTAATAATACTGTATGCTACTTGTAACACAAGATATGATGATTCCAAGGTAATAATATCAGGTCTGTTTCTTATTAATGTAAACAACTCCGAGCCATATTCACCTTTTTTATTTGATGAAATTTGTATTAACTTCTGTATTCCGCCTTGCTCTATGATCTCATCTATTTTGGACAATCGAGTATATTTTTCATTAATTTGAGATAAAAATTGTTTTCTGTCTTTTCTATATTCAGAAAGCAAATCTGTTTCCGATTTTTCCGATTTCTTAGATGGAGCTTCGGGTATATTATTCGGGATCTTCATTGCAGCAATATCTAATAATCTTGGTGTATGAACTTTTGTTTGAGGTGACAAAAAAATTTCTGGTGACGGCCTCTTCTGGGAAAATGGCTTGAAGTACTCGGTTTTAGATTTATATATTGAGATTTGGTTTCCCATAATCGAAGCAATAGTAATTCCAAACTCATTTACACACATATCAGCAACAGTATTAACACCAATAGCAAAATGTTCTTTTAAGTCTGGAGGGTTTAAACTTACAAATTTCAAGAAATCAGAAGATGCTGTGATTATAATATTATCATAAAACCTCACAATATCAACAGGAGATGAATCAAGTGGGATAGAATTAGGTATCTCAGTTCTGGATTCTAAATCATAAAAACGAATGCTCCGATCAGAACTGCTAGAAACCAATATGGATTTAGATGGTGAAAACTCAACATATAATACTGAATCTGTGTGAAAGCTTAGCTCAGCATACTTCTTACCAATTGTTACATCTAAGATTGAAACTCTCTTATCCTCACATGATGAGGCAACATACTGCCCATTGAATGATACTGCAATATGAGTAATGATTCCGTTGTGCATATTGTGTATCTGCAATGGCTTCTTTTGTTTCATAGATAATACACATAACCTTCCAATCTCATCTCCTACAATAATAACATCCGGATTTGATACATGAAAAGAAACTGCAGTAATTTTCGCCTTAATGGAATTCCACTTCATAATGCACTTATTTGTATCAAGATCGAATAAAAAGGTCAGTCCAGAAGAATCTCCTATCAGTAGCAAATCTTCGTTTTGGTTCAAAACAAGAGCGGTGATGTGATCAACAAATGGTCCATAAACAGTTTTGGGATTTGTACTCCCAATTGACCATAAATATGCGTATCCATCATCACCCCCAGAAACAAAGATTTGCGATGTCTTTTTACCTATAGAAATACAGTTAATATTCTCTTCGTGGGCTATCAAGCTGGTGATTTGATGTAACCTCGGTGGCATATAAAACTGTTAGTTTCTACTTAGGCAGCCGAAGATAGTTTTTTGCTTGTCGCCGCCATTCTTGATCAGCATTTCCTTGGCAGTAGCTTTATCGAACCCCATTTCCACAATTTCCTTCAGCTCTTTCTCATATTGGAACACATCAGGTTTTTGGGAGTAGAAATCGGAGTAATCATAGGAAAATAAAGGAAACCCAGCTTCCCTGCACATCTCTCCTCCATCAAAGATCAGCTTAATGCCCTTTAAAAACTCAGGATTATGCAAAAGTCCTTCCTCCTCCTCATTAAGCCGACGCTGAAGATATGTCTCAAGTAATCTAGAGTAATCATACTCCCCGCCCTCATAAGAACCCTTAATAACAGAAAAATACCTCACTTTTTCGCCGCCCTCATTTACAGACATTTTCCACCAGTTTATTGTTGACTATTTTTGACTGGAGGTTTATTTCAAATTTTCCCCTTTTTACCCTTTGACAATTTTTTCAAAATGATTCCTTACTTCCATGAACAAGTGGCCAAGGTCAAAGCAGCAATTGATGCTGATGATGTAGAAGCTCTTAAGAACGTTAAGGATAGGCCCATTTGGTCTTATGCCGCAATAGAGTCTAAGCCAATAGAACTCCCACTTCTTGACGAAAGTACCAGGAACCCAAATGCATGCTATATTTCGAAGTATACTATTACCAGCCCAATTGCATTACAGTATGCCATTTGTAACAAGAAGTACAAGTGTGCTGACTACCTCATTAGCAAAGACCCGAACAATTTGTTTGAGACAAAGCTTGAGGAGGTTTTAACCTGTAAGTCAGCTTCAACAAGGATTCATGCTCTTCATTTAGCGATTTTATGTTTGGACGGAAAAATTTTCGACAACATAATGACTAAGATGAAGAAATCAAAGATTTCGGTTGAGAAAGCAACAATGTCTTTCAAGAATACTCCATTGCACACTGCTCTCCAGCTTTACAATTATTTTGTTAAGAGCCCTGCAACAAAGGCTTCAGAAATGTGCAATCTTCTCAAAAAGATGGTTAATGATTTGGTTTCAGCAGATGGCTGTTGTCGTTTACTTGTTCAAACTAATGATATGAACATTGCTCCCATTCAGATTATCATGAACTTTGACGTCGATTACTTCAAGGAGCTTTTAAAGATCGTTAAGGAGAATGATATTGCCAAATATGAAGAATTCATTCAAAAGAAGAGGCTTTACATGATTAAATCTAATGAAGAAAACCCAGAACCAACTGAGCTAACTTTTGAAGAATACTATAGGAAAATTGGCAAGAATGATGTTGCAGACATTTTCTCTTGCAACTCTTGTAAGAAGTGTGGTAGCTCTGTTGAACTTGTACAGTGTCCAGATTGCTTAAACAAGTATTGCACTCGCCACTTTCAGATTCACAAATGCTAGCCTTAATAAACATTAAACTAACCGCTTATTTACAAAATTAGAATGAGCACAGCACATAGAACACACAATGAGATCGCTACCCTGAGAAACAAAATAGAGAACCTAAAAAAACAACTAAATTCGGAAGCTTTAATATGGAAATCATTTGGTCTCAGTCTAGTATCCCAAGGAGCTTTTAGTATTCAGAGTGAAGTTGTAAATATTGGACGATGCGAGAAATGCGAGTTATATCGAATAAAACAAAGGCAAAAATGGGTGTCAATTATTATTAATAAGAAAAGCCAGAAAATTTTGAACAGAAAGCGCGAATATTTGTTTTTCTGTCTTTGGAAATCTATTAAAGGTTTGAAAGAAGATGAGTTGCCAGAATTGAAACAATACTACCAGATTCAATTTGGAGATTTAGTTCAGGCTGAAAAGGCTGCAATGTTTGCAGTGGCTGACGATCTGTTGTCATCTTTAAGAAGTAATGTCCTTGAACAGGCTGATGATCAGTATGGAGAAGTAGAATACGTTTAGAATAAAAATGAATGATAATGAAGATCTTGTGATAGAATTTGATAAAGAAGTAGAAAACAGATGCAAAATGATTAAACAGAACATGGAAAACGTTTGTGATAACATGACAAACACTCTTGAGATTACTCTTCTTTCGATCCCAGAATCAGTCAGGAAAATGTCAATGAAAACTTTGATACAGAATTTCAATGGAAATATTCAACAAGCAGCTGCTTCTTTTATTGTTCATGCGCCACCAAAAACATTACAACCGAAAAAAACACCATCAACACCAACAAAATCACAGAAAAACATTCCTCTTACGCAAACAATGTCCCTTTCCGAACTGCTCAACCAAAAAGGAAAGCAAGAAACCCCAATAAAAAGAACCCCAACGAAAGGAAAGCTGCCGCCTAAGCCTCCTTTGCCTAAGAAAACTCCAACAAAGGCTGCGAGAATATAAAAGTGACATTATATGGATAAGATTTCTGGCATTGCTTTTTCGTCAATGGAATTGTCTGTTCTGCTTAAAGAACCGAGTAGATTACAAAATTCCATTGCAGCCTTGCAAAATCAATTTGATGAGAGCATGACCAGGAATTATGATTTATTTATTAAAACATGTGAAAGTGCTTCAACAATAACAGATGAACTTGAAAAATGCACCCAATATACCGGTGAATTAACATCTAGTCTATCAAAAGCAAATGAAATGTGCAAAGACATAAGCATAACAGCCAATAATTGTCTTTCGAAAGCTACGAAAATATTAGCAGCTTTTCGGCATATATCACCTATTTCTGACGTGCTCAGTGTACCTCAATTGATGCAAACATGTAAAATTTCTCAGTTTTATGAAGAAGCCCTTCAAATGCATCAAGCCATTGATAGATTTTCTCATCAAAACCCAAATATCAAAGCAATTCAATACTCTCTATCAGAATCAAATAAAGTAAAGGCTGATGTAACCCGCTCTCTCCTTGAAGCATTTTCTGGAGAACTCGATTTGCAAGTGGCAATTCGAACTGTCAATCTGCTTCGCACTGCAAACATGCATTCTGAAGGAGAACTGAAATTATCTTTTATCAATGGTCGGCGTCAAAGGTTGCAGCAAAAAATTGATCTCTTACCAAGGAAAGGGCAGTACTTCTTTATTGAGAAACTAACAGAGTTATACCGTACAATTCTCTATGAAGCATCAACGCAGTATCGAGCTCTATTCTCTGGAGAAGATATGGAAGATGATATGATTCTTCATTTAGCAATACACCAAGAACTGTCTAATTATTGTTGCCAATTAAAGGAAGCTCTCAATCAAATCACAGAATTAGGAGATGCAAAATCAATAATGCAATCGGCTCTCAATTTTGGGTATTCTTTTGGTCGCCTTGGTTTTAACTTCTGTCCTGTTTTGGAAATGGCTTTTTTTGAAACAAAATGGGCAAAGAGATGACGATAATTTGGCAACGATTAAATAAATCAATGTTTTTTTCTTTCATCCTATTATCTCAGGCCTATCATGTAGCCATTGATTTTGGGTCTTTTTATACAAAGGCTTCCACATTTGTCGCTGGAGAACCGCCTCAATGTGCTCATAATTATCAAACAAAGAGATTGACTCCAACTTTTTTGTCTTTCCGTTTCCCTTCTGATTATAATGTATCTTCAAATATATCACTGACTCCTAAAGAGGCTAAGAATCTTGAACCCGAATTTGGCGAAAAAGCATATCAGTACATGTCAAATAAGCCCTGGACTGGGACTGGATATTTTCCAATATTTGCCGGTATCAATATTTCTAATCATAACTCTAGGCTATTTGTTAATAGTACGTGTGCTAGAATCAATCATTTTGATCTTACATCTCTATTTTTGAAATTATTTATTGACTGTATCTCATCAGGAAGAGCTATTAAAGATGTCGTTATCGTTGTTCCTGCATCAATGAGCAATTCTCAAAAACATTATTTGGAAGATGCTGTTTCTGTTTCATCTTTTTCTGTAATAGGCACAATTGAAGATGTTGATTCGATTATTCATGTGTATTGCATTGAAAGATCAGAAGTCTTTTCCAAATCTCCGAAAAAGGTTTTATTCCTTGATATTGGTGCAACTTCTACAAAAGCTTATCTCGTAGGGTTTGAAATTGTGAATAATTCTTGCACAGCTACCAGGTTTCCATATTATATAAATAACGATATTGGTGGTAGTTACATTACTGTATCTTTAGTCGAATATTTGAAGAAAAAATATAGAATAAGGTCGAACAACGATGTTATGAATATGAAATTGTTCCAAATTGCTGAGAAAATGAAGAAAGAATTGACATTACATTCTGATACATCAATTCTAATGGATGATATTGAAGGAAATCAGCTTAGCCTAAGCATCAGCGTAAAAGAATTTGATAGTATACTATATCCTTATGCTAAACAACTAATTACCATAATTACATCAGCAATTGGTCCCCTGAAAGCAGATATTTTAGAAATAATAGGAGGATCATCTCGAATACCTTTATTAGAAAAAATTCTTAGAAATGAGTTCCCTGGTATACATATCAAACATTCATTGAATGCAGATGAAGTACTCTCAATTGGTGGTGGTTACTATTCCCAATTTAAGAACGATATAAGCAATCATAACCCAATTCGGATAATATCCAATTATTCGCAGTACTCGATCAGCATGAAAACCCAAGGTACTCCTCTCAGTATATGTAAGAAGCACTATCCATGTATTAATAACGTTACTTTTCCCTCTCCAGCTCAGCTCTTTTTGTTTTCTCATGAAGCAAATGAGATGAACAACCCGTTATCTGATAGTGAGTTTGGATATGTTGTTGAATACCCAGAGAACTATACAATAACTTTGTTCTTTTCATCTTCCCCATTTTCTATTTATAGAACCCAATCATGCAATGACACACAATGTCAGCCTGGAAGAATTAGGAGGTATTTACCTGCGGTTCGTTCGCCTTCAAGAGTCTTCAAGGCTTTGATAAATGGCGAAAAATTTCGAAATAGGTTAAGCAAAGCTCATAATGAATTAGAACAATTATCCATATTTTTAAAGAACCAGCTTGAAACCAACGAAACATTGAAAATGTTCATTCAAGCGGACCATAGTGTTGAGATTCAAGCACTTGTTGAAAGTACTCAGAAATGGCTATTTATTAACTCGTCATCCATCACAAAAATTGCTGAATTTCAAACAAGAATCAATTCTCTGAAATCTATTATCAACAAAATAAACCAAAGAGTCACCCGAAATTCCGAACAAAATACCATTATTAATTTGTTTATTCAGACAGTCCAACTCTCAAAAAAGGCAATAGTAGAATGGGAATCAAAAAAGAGTCCAGATGAAATAAATAAATTCAGAGATCTCGTAAGTCAATCTGAAGCATTATTGTATTCAACACTATCCACTCTTAACACAATTCCCCTGTGGGACGATAATCGAGTTTTGCCAATGACTTTTGAGGAGTCTGGGAGAAATTTGTATAGTGAGTATCTCAAAATGGAGTCAATTCCTATCGAAAAAAGTGACAATGTCAACGAATTATAAATATTTGTATTAAATATTCTGAACTACCTGGTCGCATTTTGAATGATATTTACTGTTTTTTTATTTGCATAAAACTTAATGTTGGAACAATCCATTGTGTTCAATCTTAAAATCCCTTTTGGGGGGAATTTTACACCATACATTTACGGCAATATTCCTGAATTAGGCTTTGGTTGTTTGGAGAATGCTCATCCAATGAAAAGAACAGGCAAAGCTTACGATTGGAATTTTTCTGTTGATATATCTAGTAAATCCAAAAAAATATGGTACAAATATGCTATTAAACATGAATTTGGTGGGTTTAAGGAAGAGTGTACTTCTTATCGCTATTTGCCTGAGAATGTTGGTCGAACTGATATGTTTGATATCTTTGAAAAACCTCAACCAATTGGATCCGTCTTGATTCGTTTCAGAATATTATACAAGACTTATTTTGGTCAGGAGCTTTGGATTAACGGAGATATTCCAGAATTGGGAAATTTTGTAGAGAATAATGGGCTTAAACTCACCTATTTTGGCAATGAAGAAATATGGGTTGGTGATATTGCTATACCTTTGTCAAACGAATCAAGGAAAATCAACTTTCGTTATTTTGTTACTTGTGAGGGTAAGGAAACTATATATGAGCCATGTGAAGCTCATTCTATTACAATACCCCCAACTAATTCTCCGACTTTAGTTGAGATTAATGATTGCTTTAGATGGAGTGATCCAATTCAAGATGCACTAGTGAGAGCTCCATATTGTAATGTTTTTAACAAAAGGACCTTCTTTGATTCTCCTCTTATTTATACTATTAATAATGAAGCCAACACTGTCAAGATTCGGTTTGCTATTTTGTGTTCTGTTCCAAAAGCTCAACAGCATCTTTATCTTGTTGGAAGCTGTCCAGAATTAGGAGAATGGAATCCTCATAAAGGAGTTAAGTTAAATGATTCAGAATTTCCTATATGGTCATCAATAGTGCATATTCCAAGAGATCGGATCCCATTCGAGTATAAATATGTAATGCTCGATCTAGATGGAAAAGTTTTTTGGGAATCAAGGTTTAATCGAATGATGTCGACAAATGAACCTGAAAATGTTGATGTTTCTTTTCCGATCTCCCTAATGTGTAATGACTGGATGCCATCTCTATCACAAGAAGCATTCAAAGCTGCTGGGGTATCAATCAACTTACTAAGAATGAGGTCTGAGAATAGTTGTGGATGTGGACAGATCAGTGACATTTGCAGACTTGTAGATTTAAGTAATGCTATGGGAGCGTCTCTAATAGATTTAACTCCAATTAATGATACAACAACTGATGGTGATTGGAGTGATATGAATTTGAATATCCCAATTTCCTCATTTGCCATTCATCCTATTTTCATTGACTTAATGAATTTAAGAGGTAACTTATCTCCTGAGATAATTACTGAAATCAAGAATAATCAATATGATTTGGAAGAGAATTCAAAGATTGATTATCCAAATGTATACAGATTCAAAATGGATGTTCTAAAGAAGATTTTTGATAGCCAATTCGATGAGATTTCTCATGATTCGTCCTTTAAGAGCTTTGTAGAAAAAGAAAATCAATGGCTCCTTCGTTATTCATTGTTTTGTGTTTTCCGAGATATGTATAATACCACAAACTATGAAAATTGGGATGACAATTCAGAGATTAATGAACACAATATATCTGATCTCCTTGAAGTTCACAATGAATCTGTTTTGTTTTATTCGTGGATTCAATATAATTTAGACCAACAACTTAGACAGGTCTATGAATATGCAACAAATAAATGTGTATGTCTGAGAATTGAGTTTCCAGTTGGAGTAGCGAGATATTCTGCTGACACATGGACATGGCCAAATATATTTAAGCATCAGGTCTTTGCAGGTATTCCTCCATCTCGTTCTAACCCTCAAGGAATTAACCTTAAAGCTGCTGCTCCTGATTGGCAAGCCATGGCAACATACAACTTTGGTTGGTGGAAATATAGGCTTCAAAGAATTTCGTCATATTTCCATTCAATACAGGTTGATAGAATCTATGATTTCTTTAGAACTTGGGAGATAAAAGACGAAAATGATATACAAGGCTTAATTGGGTATTTTGATCCGGATTACCAAATCACACATGAAGAACTTGATAAGCTTCATCTATGGGATGTTCCTCGATACACAAAACCATACATACGTTCTAGGCTACTCCCTGCCCTTTTTGGATCTGATTCCAAATATGTTGAAAATACATTTTTCGATTGTTATGGCCGAACATCTTATGATTCTTTGTTAGAATTTAAACCTGGTTTTAGAAATGAATCTGCAATCCGAGACTTTTTAATAGGGGAATCAAATACCCATTTAGAAAAAGGCTTGTTTGAGCTATTCTCTAATATTTGTTTGGTTGAAGATGCAAATAATATGTTCCATATACGTAGGGATTCTCACTTTTTATCATCTTTAACTTTGAAAACAATTCCACAACCCCAAAGATCAATATTAAAAGATATGCATTTCAAATGCCCTCCTCATTTGAGGCATGATTGTTATGAATCAATAGAATCATCAAATAGACTTGAGATAACCTCTGCAGATTCTGTTATACCGCCCAGAACTCGAGTCATTCCATATAGAATTCAAAGACAATCACCAAATGACGCCACATCATTCGATGATGTAAGGAATCTTCCTTATCAATGTGTAGCAACTCCTTCAACTGAACATATATCTAGCATCAGAAAGTGGTGGGAAGAAAACTATGCTAATACCCAGAAATTTTGGAATAATGAGCTTTGGAGGCATGGATCGGCTCCATCTTCATGTGAACCTTGGATTCAAGAAATGATTGTTAGACAGCACCTTTGGTCAAATGCTATGTGGGCTGTGTTTTCCCTATTCGATTTAGCTGGATTAGACAAGAGTCTTGTTCTGCTTAAACCCGAACATGAACATGACCCATCTTTCCGTATTCCATGGAAAATTGAGGATCTTAAGAACTCCTCAACATTCACACGATCAATTCTAATCATGATAAATGAAAGCTCTAGAATGAAAAAATATGACTAGAGGGGATTATGTTTTATAACACACATAGATAACACTAAATACAGCATAACAACGTTTTCTTTTTTACTCACAGAAGCTAATTTGCCTCTACATATAGAAATCTACTAGAAAAATCACTTTTCATAAAGCTTTGAATTATGTGAACAATTTTTGAAATATTCTTTTGTCAGAATAAAAAGGACGTTAAGGACTCAAAATGGATAATGCATTAAAGGATGCTAATACTGGTCCTGAAGCCAATAAAGCGAATATTTTTAAAGAAACAAGCCTGCCAAAACCTGTTATTAGTGATAATACGGGCACCATTCCTAAACCGCCTTCATTGAATATTAGTGAACCCAACCCAAGATCAAACAGCCTATCGTCAAGATATTTTAATGGAACTTCTCCAAATTATGGTTTTGTGAGTCATAAATCATCAAGGAGCAAAAGACCTCAAGGCAACTCGATTTTGAATTTTGATCCAACTCAGCCTCCGGCTTTTACCGAATCTTACACATGTCAAGCATTAGAATTATTAGGAATTGATCCGAATGATTTACAATATCCAACAGAACCCAAACTTAATACATATTCAAATGATCAGATCATTCGTAACATGGTAAAGGATTCACTTTGCAAAGAGATTAATGTTTTGATTGAAAGCGTGAAAACAAAGAGATTGGAAATCATTCAAAATGAAACATCTTCAAAAAATGATTCCGAAAATAAAACAGTTGAGAAGGATAATGCAAATAATGCAATTCAAGAGGATATGAGGAGGTTTGAGGCACAAAACCGAAGACAAAAAAGGGAAATTGAACAACTCTTACTTGGGATTCTTGCTCAACAACAAGCAGATGAAGAAATAAAACTTAGGGAAATGAGAGAAAAAGAAATTGCCAAACAAAGAGAAGAAGAAAAGTTGAAAAAAGCCAAAGCTGAATCAGAAAGAATGAAAAAAAGAGCTAAGGAATTGGAAGAAAAAGAAATATTAGAGAGGCAAAAAGAAAAGGAACTTTTGGAGAAAGAAGCTGAAAGAGAGAAGCTGAGGTTATTAAGGCTCGATCAAGAAAACAAAGAAAGAGAACAGATTGCAAAAGCTGAGGAACAAAGGAGAAAAGAAAAGGCTGCATTAGTACAAAAGCATATTCAAATGATTGAAGAAGAAAAACTGAAGAAAGCCCAAGAAAAAGAGCTTGAAATGAAAATTCGTGAAGAAACAAGACAGAAGCTTGAAGAAGAAAAGAACCAAAAAAGAGTTGAAGAAATAGAATCAAAGAAGAAAACCAAAGAAGAAAAAAAGAAACTGATTCAAGAGAAAAAGGAACAAGAAATAATTAAAAAAGCACAAATGGCAGAAGAAAAAGAGAAAAAAGCAACAGAAATAATCAAGATTCATGAAGAGACGGTGAAAAAACAAAGAAGTGATTTCCAGAAGAAAGAACAGGAAAAAATGAAACAATACTCATCTGCCAGAATGAGGGTTGAGGAGAGTCGAAAATCTATTCAAGATAAGCTAGTTGAACAAATGAATGAAGTTGAAAAGAGGTATAGGAAACTCGAACATGATAAGAAAGTTAAGGTACTTGCTGTTACAAAAGGTTACAGTGAAAAAACATCAAAAATCAGGGAAAAAATGCAGAAAATTAGGTCTCAAGAGGAACAAAGAAATCAAATTTATATTCAGCAGATTCATGAACAAGAAGCTAGAGCAGAAGAGATCCGAAAGAAATCTCAAAAAGAAAAGGAAGAAAAGGCCATGCAACTGAGAATTAGAAATGAGTTGAAGGCGGCGGCAGCTGCAAGGCAAGAAAAGAGAAGAGAAGCAGAAAAAGTATATCTTAAGAAACAATTTGAAGAGAGAATAAAAAGAATTGAAGAAATTCAAAACTCAAAGCATCTAGAGAGGCTTGAGAACCAGAAAAAGAGGAAAGCGCTCGAAAAAGAAAAGAGATTGCTCCTGGACAAAATCGACTCATTGAATCAAATAAACTCAAATACAGATATCAAATCAATGAAGCAACTAGCAGAACAATTCGATATCAACATAGACGAGCTCAAACAAAGGCTAGTTACCAAAGAAAAAGGAACAATTGATGCAATAAACTAATTGTGGAGCAAAAAAAATTTACTACAATGTATCACCATGCATCTCCAACATTGACATGTAACATCTGTAAATGAAGCCCATAATGGAAAAACAAAAGTTGAGCAAATATATTTAACCCTAATTGAAACCCGTCAACCAACATATATTTTTGAGTCGAAATGTAATTCATTTCAGAACAAAATAATCTTTGTGATCAAATATTGAGGGTTTCTTTTGAAATTTCCTTTAACACTCAATTCTATTAATGAAGCAGCCAACAATAGTTTATGCTTCTCTTTTTTTGGTATTCACATTTATTGGAATTCTGTCTTCTTTTTGGGGAAAAAAGCAAATTAATGATAAAATGAATGATGGAACGTATCCTCGTGTGCTTTTTGCGCTGATGACACATCGATCGAGTATTCAGAGGGCTATAACTTTTCATGAAACATATGCATCGATAATTAAAAATTCTCATTTATATGAGGGACCCATTTATTTATCGGCACCCCCTGAAATGCTTCCTAATCAGGATGTGCTTCCTTTGAACAAAGAAACCATCAACACATTTTTCACTTATCCTCTTGTAAGGACGAAAATTGGCAATATAGATCTCACCATCAAGTTTATCTCTCTCCTCAAGTATTTTTTGCAAAATACCTCTGCCGCTTACGTTCTCAGGGCAACAGATGACGTATATATCAATTTTGACGAGTTTCCACAGTTTTTGAATGAAGTTCTTACCAAAGGCGATCCATATACAACTCCAATTATTATTGGTCACTGTATGCATGTCCGAGGAAGAACCTTACTGCAAGGAGGATCTGGGTTTCTTATATCTAGAAAAGCTGCAGAGTTAATCATGTTGGAATCAGACCAGCTTGTTGCATCCATTGATATGTTTGAAGACTGGGTTATATATTCAACTATACAAAGAATCATCAAAAACACATCAGAGACATATTCTCCGCGTTTTATTGGGCATGGTTTCAGTAAAAGAGATTGGCAACTGCTTGAAAGCCAGCAGTATGAAGAATTTCCACTTTGTCCAAAGAAGTTCTGGACCGTTAGCTGTCAGTCCATGCTATATCCATTATCAAAAGTAGTGTTTTTCCATCAATTTGGTTATGAGCCTGGTCCAGAAAGGTGGATTAATGCAACAAAAAAGGTACCCCAAAACTTGATGTGGTACCAATCTTGGTACTACTCAAGATTATGTCGGATGACTGGTGAGTGGGTTGATGAAGAAGCTGTTCCGGCAAACAAAGCAGATGCGATAGCACCACAAAATGTTAGATTAGAATAGAATGATCATTATCATGCTTTATCTTTGGTTCTTCCAAAATAAATTGCTACATGATTTTCAGATGCATGTTTCCAGTCTTTTAATTTCATTGTTTTATCACATTCATCACAATGTATACTGTTTCCATCTGATTTGTATATGTTTGATTGGATTAGATGAGATATAATACTTGTTTTAAAAGCACTTTCAATAATTTCATTTAATTCATAAGGTAGGTCAGATGCTTTTATGGGGCATAAATGATGATCTGTACTCGATACACATAATACTTGTGTATGGTAATGAAATAAATGGATAAAAAGCTCAGAGGCATCATCAAATCCAATGTTACAAAAACGACAACAGATAACTCCATTTTTGATTTCTCCTGCTCCAAGAAAGCCAATGGATTTGACACCAAGTTCAAAAGATTGGGCATATGTTTCGGCCATATAACCTGATGGGCGATGTTTCCACAAAGATGTTAAAACTCTTCCGTGTTCACTCCAGCAATGATCTTGAAGAGCATTTTTTGATGATAAAGATATATTACAAATATTGCAATAATATGTATCCGAATATATCACGTGGTTCAATAAAACCAAATGATCTAATAATATACTAGCTAAATCTTTTTCAGGATAATCAATAAATTGATTCTGGTGTATCAGAGTGCAATGAATATAAAAATTATGAAATGTTGCAAAATAACGATCGCATTGATTGCATTTATATGATGAATTGATACTTAATGATACATTCATATTTGCAAATGATATACCCTTAAGTAAGTTCATATAAAATGAACTCTCTCTATCGGGAAAATAAAGATTAGGAATATACTTATGATGCTTTGACCAAGCATGCTCTTCAATATCATCAAAAGAACAATGGCATTCCTTACACTCATTATTCATAATAATTCCAATGCTATTCAAAAACGACAATAATGTTTTCTTGATGTTGGAGGCTTGTGTATACTTATAAGGTATATCTTGTCTTTCACATTGATAATCATTCATTGCCGAAATGGTGACATGTGACCCAATTGGAGGCTTTGGACTTTTTCTACAAGGAATTTTTTTATTCTTTTTAATCTCTTTTTCTTTCTTGGATTTTCGGTAATGTGATTCGCATACAATAAAACCATTTTCATTAAACTTCTCTTCAATAATCTTATTACAAATGTATATCGAATATGCATCAAACGATGCATATAACACTTGCTGAATAGATAGAGGACGTCTTGTCCAGTCAGATTTTGACATTGATACATCTTTGAACTGTGCATTTGGTGTCCCTACAAGTTCTTCAACAAGTTTAGAAAAATTAAGTGGCAATCCGTGTGGTCTTAACTTTGATACTTCGATATCTTCGATTTCAAATCGGCAATTGAACATTTTTTCCAATTTTTTGTTATCATTATGAACACCTTTCCCAACAAACTTATTTTCTCTCAAAAATTTAAATAAATCCATGCTTCCTATCTCAGATTCGTTTTGGACAATAACTACAGAATTTGAAGAACAAAACTGGAAGATAGAAATCATATTATTCTCTCCGTTAATATCAGGTTTCCATTCTAAATCAATTGCCAAAGGTTTGCCATCACAAATTGAGTTTAATGATGAATAAAGATTATCATCTTCGGAATTTAAAAGAAGAACTCTAACAAACATATCACCATAAAAGAAAACATTTCTAAATTCACCTGAATACCAATAAAACTCGCCATAATCATCAAGAGATAAGCTCTTCTCTCCAAATCTTATCTCTAAATCATTCATCTTTGACGATTAGTAAATTTAATCGTTAATATGCGCAAATCTCTTTTTGCAATGATATCTGGGTTATGTTTTGTTCATAGGTAGGTTGTCTAATACTAATTTATATCCAATTTTGTATGGTGTTGATTTTAATGATTGGATTTTAATGATAAAAAATCGAAATTATTTATATTGATTATTCGGGTATTCTGGTTATTTGATAGTATAATCGAATATCAAATGTCTAAGGTATCAAATTAAAGAATAAAAAATCAGCGTGAATAACTGAAAGCTAGTTTTTCAATCGATTATTGAGGATTGATACATTTCTTGATAATCGATTGAAAAATGATCTGAATCAGAAAAACTTTATCGAATTTCGGTATTTCCTTATGAAATTAGCCATTTTGATATTTGGCATCATTAATAGAATATGACAATGATTCTTGGACCAAAGATTTGGCTGTAATACTTATTGAACATGCATCAGGCATGGAGTAATCATGAGAATTATCTCCATTATAATCAGTCAACTTACAGTTAGTTGTAGAAGTATAGTATCCAACAAGGTTTTAATAAAAAATTCATAAATAAAATAATAATTTACCGTTCATGATCTAAGAATCTGTTCCAGAAGATGAAATTGTTAAGAAAAAACAAAAAACATCTAATAAAATGGTTTCCATGATCGAAATTATTGTTGAAGAGGCAAATCCACATAATTAGAGAATTTTGTGTGATAATGGCATATCAATAAGAATGGAGATCACGAAAAAACCATATTGATTGATATAATGGCCCAAATGATTTGGTTGTGTTTTGATTTCTAGATCTATTAGAATCAATGAATTGATTCAATAGTCTTCTATTAACACAATAATATTCACAATTTTCCATACTATTTTTATGAAGAATCTGATGAAGTAACAATTGTTAAACATATTCAATGATGTTTGAATGACAGTTAGTAATTCTTTTTGAAAGTCAATTTTTATTTTTAAGATTGATTCAACCATTGTAATATCAACAAACATCAAATCCAATCTCGTTTCATATCAGAAATCTTGAAACAAAAATATGTACCAGAGACATATTTTAGTTTATGAATAGTTGACTCTTGTTTCAAAAAACTGTATAGTTACAAACCACTTCATCAAATTAATCAAATACCTTCATCTCGTTGATGATGATGACTAACCAGATATTTCGGAAAAATGCCATCTTCGAATCATCACAAACGTTTTCCCAAAATAAAACCTAATTGATTGATAATAAATTCTGATTTTTGTTTCATTTTTTGAAATAAAAATCAGTTTTTGATAATTTCAAGAACATTTTTCTGGATACTATCAACTACAATGAGTCATCATTTGATATTTTCCTCAATGATCATGCTTTGGAATCAAAGTACTATCAAATTCATGAGAATCAGAAAACAAAGTTTATGTTTGATGTCAAAAAATTGCCTAATATATATAGTTGGCTTTTTACTAATCTTATACCATAGGTTTGTTCAAGAACAGTATTTAGGTAAAATTACTCCTGATGTCGGGCTTTCTCTTGGGTTTAACAATAAGTTTTTATATGGAATTAGTTTGATGGATGAAAGAATTTGTCAAGGAAGGTTTCATTTTGAAATCAGTTTTGAAATCCAGAATTGTTTTTTCAGTAGATTAACTGAATATTCGCAAAATGGAGGAGTAATATTTGTTTGTAATGGATCATATACAATGAATGTTACAGATTCCATGTTTTATAATTGTAGTTCCTCAGGCCAAGGAGGAGCAATATTTTTCAATTCCACAAATTCTAACATTCAAAGGCTATGTGCCCATAAATGTTCAGCTGCTCGTGGTCATTTTGCTGATCTTCAAGCTTCTGGTGAAAACTATGTGGATTTTTTGTCTGTATCGTTTTGTTCTCAAGTTGGTTCTGGATATTACCCTGTTCACTTAATCACAGGAAAACAGAGGGTTGAAAATACAAACAGCTCAATGAACGACATATTTTCGGGATCAGGTATTCGTTTCTATTCTCCATCCTCTTTGATGAGTTCCTACTGTACATATTCAAATAATAAAGCAATTGAAGGGATTTGCATATACTTTTGGTCTTGTTCTGGAACATTGTCATCTGTAAACATTGTTCACAACAACAGTCCAACATATGGAGTTGTTTACTCAAATAGCGGGGCACCAATACTCACTTATTGTATATTTGATTTGAATCAAAACACTTTGTTTTATGTTGCTTCTGGTTCTCTGGAGGTTTGTAATTCTTTTTTAAATTTCTCTGGATTGTTGTCAACATCAGTAGCAGTATCAATTGCGAACAATAATTCATTATCCAAGAAACATACATACATTTTAGGGTTTTTCAATTCATACTACTGTAATACTGATATTCCCCTAAAGACTATTGAAGGAACAATTGGTGCTACTCCAAAAGAAACAGTTCAAAGAACATATGAGGATTGTTCAGTATATTTCCATTCTTCAGATTTGAATGAATTAAAACATATTTTCACAATTCAATCTCTCGCTAAGGTTCTGGTGTTGATGATTGTTTGAGTAAACAGTTCAACAATTATTTTTCCACGATACTTAAGTTTTTAACAAGGTTTATTGAATGTTAATTGCAATTTTAAATGAATATATGAATAATTTCGAATATTCTAACAACTCTCAGATTTTCTTGATCAAAAAAATGAAAAAGATTAGCTAAATTGTGAAATTGCTCAAGATTCATTTAAAAATAATTTAATCCCATTTTTAGTTTCTTATTGTTTTTATCCTTATTCGATTGTTCTCCAAAAATTCAGAAGCAGGAGTACCATTTTCTTCAGGGGATGAATATTTGTTGTATTTAAAAGTAGGTAGGAAAACCCATTGATATTCTGGATCTAAATAGAATATGCCAACCATGCATCCTGGTAATAAGAGTTCATGAAGGGCAAGGCTGTTGATTTCCATCAACAGGTGTTCATTTATTTTCATTCTTATAGCTATTGAACGATATTGATTCAGAGATTTGGTTGGAGAATTCACATTTAATGAAATGAAACGTACTCCTTCAGGTAAATCACCTGTTGACATTAGCATTTTCTTTAAGAAAACAGTAGCAATTTCTTCATTACAAATGTTAACATGAGTTACTGATGATTTAAAAACTTTTTGATTGAAACTTGACCCAATTGGGGATCCTGATGAATCACATGCAAATAATGAGAGGTAACACTCATCAAAAAGAAGATTTTCATATATCATGTCCAATTCAATATTCAAACTTGCCTTTGGTTCATTAGATCTGGGATTGAGAAGAATGGGTTGAGGTATATAATTCATTATGTTAATATGAATTGATTTTGAGGGATGAATTATATTTTGCATAATATAGTTGGAAGCATGACTTCTGACTCCAAAATTTGGAAAATGAACATCAGATTCAATAAAAGTAAAAATTTTGTTCTCTTTCCCAACCAACCTGAGAGGAACCCATGTTTTGCCCGGATTCACGATACCTTGCTTTTCATATACCAATTCTATGTCAGGCTTGCTTGAATCAATTGAAAAACATGGCTCTGTTAATGACATAGTCTCTGATGAAGAATAATACACACAGAATGAACATGGAATAGGGCTATCAATGTTGGAAGCCAGTGAAAAAACATAATTTCCAATAAGAGAAAAACCTAAAGTGAGCCTAATGGACTCTGTCCATCCATTTGGACCAATTAATAATTGATTTAACGAGTGTTCACAAGACCAAATATTATAAGAATCAACATTCCTTGATAAGAACTCAATTGAATCAACAACATCTGTGAATTTCATCATTGATAGGGATACTGGTGGAATAATTTTTTCACTATCTTGGCAATTAAAAGGATGTGATGGAAAGAACCCATTTTGGTAAGATATACAAAAGTATAATGAACCCTTATTCAAAGAACTGGTTGGTGTAATGGTCCTCGGAACATACCTACAATTCAGACTGAAAGAAACTACTAATGTGGAACCTTCACCCCTATCAAGAGGTGTTTTTAAAAAGATTGAGATTGGTGTATTCATAGGGATTAAATGCAAATCAATAGTACATTTTCCAATTGGGTGGATTTTCCCCAATACTGAACTCCTAACTTTGAAATTAATAATGTGACCTCTTAGCCCCATTAAATTATAAGTTTGATTCCATTCGAAATTCTTCTCTTCTGAAGTTTCGGGTGTCTCAGCAAACTTATAAGAGAACTTCCCATGATAGAATAAGCTGACATATGGCTTAGGATTGATCAACCATAAGGCTTTTGGGAGATTACAAGCCTTGATAACATGAACTTCATGATTCATGAAAAATGAATGAGAAAATATTCTGATAAAACTAGTATTTGTTGTATTTGAATATTAACTTCCGTTTTTTGAGGGTTTCTACAGGACAATATTCTTTGAATCTGTATGATGTGCCGTTGTTTTTACAGAAAAAGTAATTTCTGAGAATAATTCGAATCTTCTGAAATTTCAAAGAAAATCACAAAAATCATATGGTATTCTTCTTCATTCAAGCATCATTGTTTGTTACATTGTATATTGGTTCCACACCAGCATATGAAGAAAGAACAGTATTCAAAAATGGACCATTAATCCTTGATTTCATCTCCAAGTATGGCAGTCTTGTGTTCAATAATAAAGGATCAGCCAATGTGACTCTAATAATATCAGGAATTAGAATTCCAACATCTGAGGATTCTTTTGCTTATACACTTGGTAATAGCCTTGGGAAGATAGAGATTAATTGTCCTGATTCCAGCTGTACTATATCATTTGGTGCAGCGACTTTTTTAAGTAATTGTGCCGAATCAATGATTATGACTAATCTCCAAAATGATATATTTGAACTTAACCAAGGATCTGGTGAGTATATATCACAAAACAAATATTATTGTTATTTTAATTCCGGAAAAGGGGCTCATTCAGTTTCTTTAACTGCCAATACAGTTGTTGGAACAGCATCAATGGTGATTAACACGAAGACAGTTCCACTGACTGAAAAGAAAGTCACATATTCTTCTCAATCCAATAATGGAGTCAATTCGTACTTTATTGCAAAAACAGAACCTACCAAGAATTTTGTGAGTATGTCCATTTCATCAAGTTCAATACCGGAACATAATCTAAAAGTTTTTATTGGAAACATGAATGAAGCACAAGAATTTTTCTATTACAAAACAAATACTCTAACAAGATCTCCAAATATTATTGATTTTCCATCACTTTCTTCTCAAAATTTCTGGGGAGCTGTAGGAGTATTTTTCACAGTTATTCTGGTTCTAGTCGTGGCCGGAATATATGCTGCTTCATGGATGGGTTATGATGTATTGAATTATTGCCTTGTGTACTCTGCCCTTGATTGGGAAGAATATGATATGTCATATGAGAATAGTGTCAAACAACTAATGATTGAAGAAACAAAAAATATAGAAATGTCTAGATTCGAAGTATACCAACAACCTCAGTCCGAAAACCCAACAAATTCCCCCCTACTCTAAAAAGTCAATTTCACATATTTATTTAATCGGAAACTTTGACGGTTAATTTATTTAAAAAAACTCAAATGGCATTTGGTTTAGACGAACTTAGAGAGAGAGAGAGACAAGCACAAATGAGGAATAACGTGAGAGATGAGTTGCAAACGACGATCAACGAAGCAGCCAAACAACAAATGGAGTTATTTAAAACTACCCTTGAGAAATTTGCCATTGATCATAAGCGAGAACTTAAGGAGGACCCCGAGTTTAGAGCTGCATTTAATAATATGTGCAGGCAAATTGGAGTCGATCCACTTCAGTCTACAAAAGGCTTTTGGTCTTCTGTTTTAGGTGTGGGTGATTTTTATAACGAGTTGTCAATTAAAGTTATTTATGTTTGTCTAAAACAAAAGAAGTCAAATGGTGGTCTTTTGGAGCTTTCCAACGTTTTAGAGCAGGTTCGAGCAACATATAAAGGGCAAAAGGTACCAGCATTAAATGAAAAAGATATCGAATGCTCTCTAAGGAACCTTAAGTGCCTCGGCTCGGGGTATTATATTGTTGAGCTAGGAAAGAAGTTGTACTTGAAGACCACCTCTTTTGATCTCGATCAAGATCATGCTACGGTGTTATCATTAGCTGAGGGCACTGGTTATTTCACAGAAAATAATAATTTGGGCTGGCCTCAAAAGAGATTCCAAATAGCAGTTGATAGTCTTCTTGAACAAGGTTTTATATGGGTTGATGATTTCCGCGGGGTTAAGTCATACTATGTTTTGGCGATGTTTAAAGGTTTCTCAGGTGGTAACTAAACATTCTCCACTTTTACATCTACTTTGTTTCTAATGTTTACGATGATATGAAAATAACGGATAAATCAATTTTAATCAATGGCCGAAAATACCAAAGTAAAAGATTTAAAAAATAGACTTATTCCTAAAGTGAATTCTAATAATCCAAAAGTAACATTTCAAACATCAATTAATGCAGCGAGATCGTTATCTCGCACTGGGAAAACCAGTCCAAAAATAACGAAGCTGGATCCTCTTCCTGATGAATCAGGGGAAAAATTTTCCGGTTTTAAAGAGAATTCAGAATCGATTGAGTCTTTAACATCGCCTTTTAAGTTTGTTGAATATGCCAAAGCAAATAATCTCGAAGGTGACTTTGTTTATTTACTTCCACATAACATTGAAGAAGACGAATCTAATCCAACACGATTGAGGATTGTTCCATCATCTAAGGTAAACAAAGATGATTTTTGGACACTAAGTTTAGCTGGATTAAGTCATGTCAAAGGATCTAATGTAGATTTCATCCCCCTTGATGAATGGTTAAGGTCATGTGAATTGTTTAAGAAAATAATGAAAATTCCCTTTTTTAAGCACTATCATCAATGGAAAAGTTTTACATCATGGAAACGCAGTGTCCTCCGCGATAAGATGCAATATTCCATGTCTGCATTGAGAGATCATTATTTCCTAGTTCATCCGATTTTACGCCCCTCATTTTTCACAATTCAAAGAGAGATTCAACAATTACACCAATTTAAGCTTTTTAATCTCAGAGGAGATAGTTTATATTCACTTGAAGAGTTTGCACAACAGAATTCTAAACATATCAAGACAATTAGTGAAAAATTAGATTCATTTATAAAACATGTTACTGAAATGGTTCAAGTCGCTTGTGACAAAACAATGAATACATTGAGTAGTTTAACTGTAACAGATGGTTCTGTTCAATCATCACCTTTGGAACATTTGCTATCTCAATATGAAAAGGCAGCTCACCGTGGTGTTTCAAATGCATTCGATAGCGGCCCTTCATTAACATTTACACAAAGAGCGGCAAACAGGACCATGTGTGCAAAGCTTGTGAAGTTCATCAAACTTGTTGATGCATGTATTGTATCCGCTTTGAGGTCAATTTGTTTTACATCTTTTTTGGAGTTTTATTGTATTACCAGCTCTCTTCATTCTCGGGGCCTTAATTTTCTAAAATCCCCTCTTATGAATCCTCTTCCTACATTAGTATTACCTTCCGAATTTGCTCGAGTTTTCCCACAAATCAACCAGAAAGCGACTGAATTTTTTGAGAGCCCAGTTTTTGTTGTAGATGTGAATTTTTCTAAACATTTGGAATGGACACCAAATGAAACAACAGTGCTATCCATTTTTGATAAAATAAGGACAGAGTGTTGCGATGTTCTTTTTAGTGTTCCAAGGCTAATTAACGATCCAGCTTTTCGTCAATATATTTTGCCAGATGGAGCATCTGACTCGCACTCAACTCAATTGAATATCGCTCTTGATTTGAAAAAGATTATTGATGGAGATGTCGTGTTTAAAGAAATTATCAAGCACCAGAATAATGTAATTAGGGAATCTTTCAAGAGCTTAAAAACATTTTCTGCAGAGTATAATGATTCTATCAAAATTTTCGAAGACAATGAGAAATTTAATGCTCATTCTTATCTAGAAACCGGAGTATCTCCTCCCGAACTCTCAAATGCAATTAAGAATTATTATAGCCAAATTGAATATTTGTCAAGAATTCCAGAAAAGAGTGAAGTTGGATTATTCTGTTGTTTTGCTAAAGATATGAAGACCAAATTCTCCAAATCACCAGTTAGTTGTTTGAATCAGATCAAACAAACTCTACCAACAATTACTCGCCAACTTCTTTCAACATTTTCCGAAAAAATTCGAACTGCGCATGAGAAATTGTTCACACCAATTGAAGATGTGTCTACTTTTGTTAACTACCTCTCTGCTGCCGATAACTACTCTAACGAGCAAAGAGATTTCCAAGAAAGATCTGATGCTATTCGTGAGTTTTATTCATTAGCTTCAGATTTAAGTGTATCAATTACACTTGATGAACAAACTGAATATCAATCTTTGCTCCCTGTATTTGACAGTATTAAGCGTGCATTGTCATTCGCTGGTGAGCAACGTCAAACATTGATGCCAAAGTTCACATCTCAATTGGAGAAGCTAATATCTCAGTTACATTCTACCGTTTTAGATGTTGCCCAATACTCTCTTGATAAACGTTTAGCCGATCCAAAGACCAAGGTTGTAGATGCTAGGGATTTCCTTTCTGGTGTATCATCTAGAATTGAAGAAGTTCGTCAATTGTCCAGTGATTTCCATAGATATCAGAAATCAATGAATATACCTGTAACCCGATTTGAAGATGTTGAAGAATTAACAAAGGAGGTTACTTTGAAGAATCTTCTTTGGGATACAAAACTCAAATGGCAACAGCTTACTGAAGAATGGTCCAATAAGCCATTTGCTGAAATTGACCCATTAGCAATGACAGAAGAATTAAGAGACTACCAGATGAATGTTGCCAAAGCTGTTAAAGGTTTGGCAGGGAATATTGTTGCTGCTGAACTTAAGTCATCAGTTACTGATTATGCATCTCTTCTTCCTGTGGTTAGTGATCTGAAAAACCCTGCACTTAAAAAGCGTTTTGTCGAGAGGATTACACAGTTACTTGGTTGCAACATTTTTGAAGATCAACAACTTAAGTTTGGGAGGTTATTCGAACTTAGGGCCTTTCATTTCGCTGAACAGATATCTGCAATATCTTCTCAAGCTACCAAAGAGCAGGAACTCCATGACATGCTTCAAGATGTTCAGATTAAAGTTAATAAGCTCTCTTTTACAACAACACCCGCCAAAACGAACAATCATGCATATATATTTGGTGGATTTGATGATATCCTAACTCAGCTTGACGAAGCGCAATCAATTGTTGCAACTGTTAGATCATCAAGATATATTGCTGCACTAAGGACTCAAGCAGATGAATGGGCTCGGCAACTTAGGCTTTTTTCTACAACACTGGATTCATTAATGTCATGCCAAAGAGGATGGATTTATTTAAGCAATGTTTTTACCACAAGTGATATACAAAGACAGCTTCCTTCAGAAGCAACATCTTTTTATGCGATAGATAAAATGTGGCTTGCAATGAGCAAAGATGTACACGAAAATGATTCATCAGCATATAAGTTTTGTATTAATGCTAAAAATCAGACAGATTTGGAAAATGCGAACAAAGTTTTAGAACAGATCGAAAAAGCACTTGAAGATTTCCTCGAAACAAAAAGAATGGCATTCCCAAGATTTTATTTCTTATCTAATGATGATTTACTAGATCTTTTGGCAAAATCTAAGAACCCAGAAGCAGTGCAACCTCATCTCCGAAAATTCTTTGAAGGTATATACAAATTGGAAATCAACAACTCTGATGGAATTCCAACCTCAGTTGCTGTGACTAGTGCTGAAGGAGAAACAATTGCTCTCAGAGCTGGAGGTGTAAAATTACAGGGAGCGATTGAAGCATGGCTTTCTGCTGTTGAAGAGAATACTCAAAGAGCTCTCAGAACTCACACCAAAAGCGCTCTTCAAAGCTATGCGGATTCTGCTCGTGAAGAATGGATTTCAACTCAAGCTGCTCAGATTGTATTATCTGTAACTCAAATTGATTGGTGCGAACAAGTTGAGATTGCTCTTGGATTAGCAAATCCAGACCATGGTTTAAGAACCGTTAATGAAGAAACAGAGAGAAATCTTGCTAGTTTAGCCAAGTTAGTTCGATCCGACTTAACAGATCTCGAGAGAACAAAAATATCTGCATTAATCACAATGGATGTACATAATAGGGACATTGTATCAGAAATGATTGAAAGAAGAGTATCAAATATTAATGATTTCGAATGGTTTAAGAGACTTAAGTATCGTTGGGATGAAATGAACAAAGAAGTTATTGTTCAACAAACTAATACATCATTTAAGTACGGATATGAGTATCTTGGATGTTCTCCTCGTTTAGTAATAACACCCCTTACTGATAGATGCTATTTGACTCTAACTGGGGCACTTCATCTCCATCTTGGTGGGTCTCCAGCAGGTCCAGCAGGGACAGGAAAAACAGAGACAGTGAAAGATCTAGCAAAAGCATTAGCAATATTTTGTGTTGTTTTCAATTGTTCAGAATCTGTAACAGTATTCCAGATGTCAACCTTCTTTAGAGGGCTTGCACAAGCTGGTGCATGGAGCTGCTTTGATGAGTTCAATAGGATTAATATTGAAGTTCTTTCCGTTATCGCAGAACAATTTAACTGTATTCGTCAGGCATTATGCTCTGATTTGAAGAGGTTCGATTTTGAAGGATATGAGATACCTCTTAATCCTCGTGTTGGCTGTTTCATTACAATGAATCCAGGTTATGCAGGAAGAACCGAACTCCCAGATAACTTAAAAGCATTGTTCAGGCCTGTTTCAATGATGATTCCAGACTACACCCTTATTGCAGAAATCATGCTTTTTAGCCAAGGTTTCCAAGAAGCAAAAAGATTATCTCAAAAAATGACCAAACTTTACAAACTTAGTTCTGAAATGTTAAGTCAACAAGATCATTATGATTTTGGTATGAGAGCTTTGAAATCTGTTTTGGTAATGGCAGGATCGATAAGGAGATCTAACCCTGATGTATCTGAAGATCTTACATTAATACGTGCAATGAGAGATAGTAATCTTGCCAAGTTTTTGAATGAAGATATTCCATTATTTAATGGTATAGTCTCAGATCTCTTCCCAGGAGTTGAGATTCAAGATCAAATGGAAGAATACATTGTTACTTCTGTGTCACATGTTGCAAGGGAATTGGGATATCAGCCTACCGATTTCATTGTTGAAAAAACAGCCCAACTTCACGATGCTATGCGCTTTAGACATGGAGTAATGCTCGTTGGTCCAACATGTGGTGGCAAATCGACTGTAATGAGAATATTAGAAAGAACAAATACTTTATTAGCAGAAACAATGCCCGGTTATTATCCTGTTAACAGAAGAATATTAAACCCCAAGTCTTTATCAATGGCCGAGCTCTATGGTGAACAAGATCCTGATACACAAGAATGGAAAGATGGTTTAATTGGGTTAGTTTTCAACGAATGTGTTCAAACAACTGATGAAATTGAACAGTGGATTGTCTTTGATGGCCCAGTTGATGCTTTGTGGATTGAGAACATGAATACAGTTCTTGACGATAACAAATTATTATCATTAGCTAATAGCAAAAGAATCAAAATGACACAATTCATGCATTTGCTTTTTGAGGTTCAAGATTTATCTGTTGCATCCCCTGCCACTGTTTCTCGGTGTGCAATGGTATACCTTGATCCTATTGGTTTAGGATGGCAGCCTTTTTGTGAATCCGAAATTGCTCGAAGAATAACGCCTCTTCTTGGTCATAATTCATCTCTAGCCCGAAGGTTTAATGAAATGTTGATTGCATCTGTTGAACCTGGTTTGGCTTTTCTAAAAGAGAATTGCAAGATTGGGAACAAATGGGTTCCAATGAATATTATATTTTCTCTTTTCAATTTATTTGAGGCAATAGTTCTTGAGGGAGTGGAAAAGGGAGAAATTAAATTCGATCCAACACTTGCTGATCCTGAAATAACTAGGGTAATTTCTAGTCTCTTTGTTTTTGCATATGTATGGGCGTTTGGAGGACATTTAGTTCAACAATATAGATTAGCATTTGATTCAATGACCAGGGATATATTTGTGCCCCTTACACCACTTCCAAGCAGAGGAATGCTCTATGATTGGAGGTTTAATCCCGCATCTAAAGAATGGACAAATTGGAATGATCTTTTACCCAAATTTGAGATTTTAATGGCTAAAGATAATGAACAGGATGATGATAGTTCCAATTACAAGAAGAAAATTAAGTTCCATTCATTATTGGTACCAACTGTTGATACTACAAGATTTGGATATTTGATCAAGACTTTGATCAAATATAAGCATCATGTTTTCATTAGAGGTCTAAGTGGAGTTGGTAAATCCATTGTAATTTCAAAATCCACCAAAGAAATCGATACAGCTGGACAATATCATATAATTAATCTTATTTTTTCGGCAAATACAACTTCAATGGCGACCCAAATGATGATCGAGTCAAAATTAGAGAAGAAAAGAGGTGTAGCAATTCAACCTCCTAGCGGGAAAAATGGAATTTTATTTGTTGATGATATTAATATGCCCGAACCTGATCTGTACGGATCACAACCCCCAATCGAGCTTTTGAGACAAATGATATCTATGAATGGACTTTATGGGAGACCTGGATTACAATGGAATGAAATAAGAAACATTACATTAATAGGTGCAGGAGGCCCCGATGGTGGTACTAGAAATCCCTTATCTTCAAGATTCCTCAGGTTTTTGTTCAATCTTGAATTAGCACCACAAGATGATTCCACTTTATTCCATATTTTTAATTCAATTCTTCAACCCTTCTTTGAACAGTTTTCTGAATCAATTAGAAGTATAGTTGACAGAATTGTACATGCTTCTGTTGATGTTTATTCAACTGTTGCCAAAAATTTCCTTCCCACACCTGACAAATCTCATTACGTATTCAATCTTAGAGATTTAGCTGGAGTCATTCAAGGTTTGATGAGGGCGCGATCAGAAACCATCCAATCACCCCAAATGCTTCAAAAATTATGGCTTCATGAAAATGTTAGAGTATATTGTGATAGATTAGTCACAAATGAAGATAGAAAGCAGTTTGAAGATGTTTTGTCGACAACCTTGAAAAAGAAAATCGGAATGGATATCTCTGCATCAGAGGTATTTGAAACTCCATTAATTTTTTCTGATTATTTAAGAGGCTTTGTTGGCGATGGTGAAAGACACTATGAAGAATTGGTTTCATATACCAAAGCTCGTACGATTTTGGAAGAGTATTTTACCGAGTTTCAGTTTGCCCGTAGATCTCATAACGAACAAATACTTTTCTTTGATTCTGCTATTCAACATATTTCTAGGATTTCTCGTGTTTTACGTCAACCAAGGGGACATTGTTTAGTTGTTGGTGTGGCAGGTACAGGAAAAAGAACACTTGCAAGATTTGCATCATTTATTAGCGAATGTGAGATTGCTGAGATTGAAGTTACTGATAGATATTCCATTGAGAATTTCAAAGAGGATTTAATGGGATTCTATGTGAAATGTGGGGTTAGTGGTAAACGCTTATCATTTATTATTAGTGATAATCAACTAGTTAATAACATGTTTCTTGAGCTACTCAACAATGTATTGAATACAGGTGAAATTCCTAACCTGTTCGGCCAAGAAGAAATGGATAAAATATGTAATGATATGGTTCCATACGCAAAATCTGCTGGTGAGAATGAATCAAGAGAGAATTTAATGAAGTTATTCTTCGAGAGAGTTAGGGAGAATTTGCACATTGTTCTCACAATGTCCCCCGTTGGAGTATCTTTTCGACAAAGGTGCAGAATGTTCCCGTCTCTTGTTAGTTGTTGTACAATTGATTGGGTTGATAGTTGGCCTCAAGATGCGCTTAAGCTCGTTGCTCGTTCTCGATTTTCAGAGATTTCCGGGGTAAGCATCGATAATTTTGCTGAAAAGCTTTCAAATCTTTCCGTTTTTATTCATGAGACCGTTGAAAAGTATTCCCTCAGAATGAAATCCGAATTGCAGAGGATTTATTATGTCACCCCGGCTTTGTTTATAAGATTTGTCAGTTTTTATGAACAACTTCTTGATCAAAGGCAAAACAAACACAGAAGAAGTAAACAAAGACTTGAAGTTGGTGTTCAGAAGCTGATCGAAGCTAATGCATTGGTAGAAAAGATGCAGGATCAGTTGAGCAAGTTAGAACCAGTATTAGCAGAAAAAGCAAAAGCAACCGAAGAAATGCTGATAAAAATCAAGAAAGATCAATCAGAAGCAGACATAATGAAAGATACTGTAAGTGCCGAAGAAAGGGTTGTCAGCCAACAGGCTGCCGATGCTGAGGCACTTGCTGCTGAAGCAAAGAAAGAATTAGATCAAGTTATTCCCCTTTTGATTGAAGCTACAGCTCAATTAAGAGGATTAAGCAGAAGTGACGTTGCAGAAGTTAGACAATATGCAGATCCCCATATTGCAGTAAGAACAGTTATGGAAGCCATTTGCATTTTAGCCGAAGTGGAGCCAACATGGAAATCAGCCGTAACTCTGGTATCAGATCCAATGTTTATAAATAAAATTTCCAACAAATATGGAGATGGAAGACATGTTCCCCAACCTATTCTAAAGAAAGTACAACCATATGTTCAAGACAATCCAAATTTCCAGCCAGATGAAGTAGGTAGAGTATCACGTGCAGCGAAAAGTCTGTGTATTTGGGCTACGTTTTTGTATCAATACGAAGTAACTTATCGTCAGGTTGAACCAAAACAAATCAGGGTTGCAGAATCTCAAGCAGCACTCAAAGCCGCAAAAGATGCATTGAAATCTAAACAAGACGAGTTAGCGAAAATTGAAGATGCATTGAGACAATATCGACATCAATATGATGAATCCGAAAGAGAAAAATCTCGCCTGGCGGCAGAAATCAATGATACACAACTTAGATTAGCAAGAGCAGGAAAACTAACAGTCGGGCTTGCGGACGAAAAGACTAGATGGAGCGAGCAAGTTGATGAAATGAACAAGAGTGTGGTTTTTATTCCTGGTGATTCTTTCCTATGTGCAGCTATCCTAATCTATTTCGGCCCATTCCCTGCAGTTTATCGATCTCAGCTTCAACACGAGATTCTTGAGAAAATCGTCTCATCAGGAATTGAATTAACTAAGCTCTACGATTTCAAGAATTCAATGATTGATGAATCTGTGATTAGGGATTGGCAAACTATCGGACTTCCTGCTGATACAACTTCTGTTGAAAACGCATTAATTATTACTGAAGCTCCGAAATCCGCTCTCATAATCGATCCCCAGAACCAAGCGACGGTATGGATTAAGAATATGGAACAAGAACGTCAATTAGTTGTTTTGAAGACAAATTCTCCTAATTTTTATAGATCTATAGAAAATGCAGTAAGATTAGGTAATCCAGTTTTGCTTGAAGATGTCGGAGATAATGTTGATCCTGCTCTTGATTCCCTTCTAATGAGGAAAACGTATAAGCAAGATGGAAAAATGATGATTAGAATTGGAGACAGGGCAATAGAATATGATGAAAAATTCCGAATATATGTAACAACCAAAATAACTAACCCTCATTTCTTGCCAGATATGTTTGTCAAAGTTTCAATTGTTAATTTTATTGTCACACAACCAGCTCTAGAAGCACAACAACTTTCACAAGTCGTTTCTCTCGAAAGACCAGAGCTTGAACATCAAAAGCACGAATTAGTAATGAGTATTGCAGCCGATAAAAAGGTTCTTGTGGAAATCGAAGACAAAATGTTGGAACTATTAAGAAATGCTGGTGAACACATCCTTGATGATGAGGTTCTCATTACCACAATAGAAGAGGCAAAGAAGAAATCGATTGAAGTCAAAGATAGAGTTAGAATTAGTGAAGAAACTGAGATTAAAATCAATCAGCTTAGGCTTGAATACCGTCCTGTGGCAATTAGGAGCTCACTTCTTTTCTTTGTAACAAGTGATATGGCAAGTATTGATCCAATGTATCAGTATTCACTAGAATTCTTCAGAGATCTTGTTAAACAATGTATTATGGAAACTCCACAAAGCGACAATCATTTAGTTGAACTTATTAATAATATCACGATAACCACATATCTAACTGTTTCGAGAGGCCTATTTGAAATTCATAGGTCATTATTTGCTTTCACGATGTGCATAAAAATATTGCTTAATTCAGGGATCGTTTCAGAACATGAATGGCAGCTTTTTGTTCGAGGTCCACCATTGTTAGATAATCCAGAACAGAATCCAGTTCCTTCATACATTCCAGATTCTAAATGGAATGAGCTTTTTGCCCTGGGCAAAGTGATTCCTGCTTTTGAGAGTATTCCAAATAAGATATTAGAGAATATTGCTTCATTTACTCAGTTTTTGACATCTGATACAACAGATATACCAAGCAACTTGATTATCAACATAGAACCATTCCACAAGCTTCTGTTTTTCAAGACTTTAGGAACCGATCGGCTAAGTCAAATCATCACCGAATACATTTCCGATAATTTGGGTACAGAATTTACCAGATCTCCTCCTTTCGATCTTAAACAAAGCTACAAGAATACCAAACCACAAACTCCCCTTCTCTTTATTTTGAGCCAGGGAGCAGATCCAAGAGAGAATCTTTTAAGACTTGCCGCTGAAATGAAAATGGACAATAGAATTAAAACCAGATCATTAGGCCAAGGCCAAGGACCTGAAGCCGAAAGGACCATCCAAGGCGCTATTACCAGAGGAGAATGGGTATATTTGCAAAACTGTCATCTTTCTCTCTCATGGCTTCCTGAATTAGAAAATATTGTTGCCAGACTGTCAACAGAAGAGCCCCACAAAGATTTTCGACTGTTTTTGTCATCAATGCCATCAAAAGGATTTCCTGTCTCAATTTTAAGAAATTCCATTAAAGTTACCAATGAGCCACCTAGAGGTATAAGAGCCCATCTTCTTAGGTTATTTGGAAGTCTTAAGAATGATGATTATGAATCTTGCACCAAGCCTCGTCCATGGAAGAAGTTATTATTTGGATTGAGTTTCTTCCATGCTATCATTCAAGAGAGAAAGAAATTCGGACCACTAGGATTTAACAAAGTTTATGAATGGACAGAAACCGATTATAGCGTTTCAGTATCATATTTAAGAATGTTTTTAGATGAACAACAACAAATACCTTGGGATTCTTTAAGATTCCTCACAGGTGAGATTATATATGGTGGAAGAGTTACTGATGATTGGGATAGAAGATGTATGATGTCAATATTAACCAAGTTTTATTCAACAGAAATACTAAATGAGAGTTATTTCTTTTCTCGCGGCTCTGTCTATTATGCTCCCCCAGCCGAGGATTTCACCAAGGTTATTGGATATGTTAACTCTCTTCCATTTAATGATGATCATGATGTTTTTGGAATGCATGCTAATGCAGAAATATCAAATAGGCGAAGCATTTCTAATCGAATTGTTCAAACTCTTCAGAATTCTATTGGAATCGGTGGTATTTCTACATCAGGCAATGATGTAATATTGCAGTTAGTGAGAGATCTTTTGCAAAGAATGCCTATTTTGAATGAAATTGATACAATGAATGAGAATCTAATGGAAGAGACAAATGGCTGCCTTGATCCTTTAACTGTTGTTTTGAAGCAAGAAGTCGAAAGATTCCGAATCATGCTTGATAACATAATTGAATCTCTAAAAGAACTCGAAAAAGCACTTCGAGGTTTAGTTGCAATGTCGCCTCTTTTGGAAGGTGTTCTTCAAGCATTATTTAAAAACAAGGTACCTGAATCATGGTCGAAATATCCAAGCCTAAAACCACTAGGGTCCTGGTTTTCAGAGCTTATTAAGAGAATCGAATTCTTTAATACATGGATGCGCAATGGAAACCCACTCTCATTTTGGTTATCAGCATTTTCATTCCCACAATCATTCCTTACAGGAATTCTTCAGAGACACTCTCGCATTCATGGAATCCCAATCGATAATCTCTCGTTTGAATGCGAATTATTTACCGAAGAACCATCACACTTCCCAGACGTAGGAGTCGTGATCCACGGTTTGTTCTTTGATGGTGCTCAATGGAGCACTCTTTACAGAGCTATTGATGAACAGGATATTGGTCAAATTTACTCAGAAGCGCCTTGGATTCATTTGAAGCCCACAGCAACAAATAGTCAACAAACACAGAATTATTATCAGTGCCCAGTATATATCACGGCACAAAGAGAAGGTACACTATCTACAACAGGTACATCAACCAATTTCGTGGTTGCCATCCCTCTGCCAACCAGAAATCCTTCAAATCACTGGATTCAAAGGGGTGCAGCACTTCTATTGGCTACCCCAGATTAATTTATTAAATAAACTCCGTTATATGAATATAAATATATCAAATAATTCTGAACATACGTTAAATCATTTCACTTCTTTTTATGCAATCCAAACATTCGGTACCGCATTTTTCACCCGAAGAGCTTCATGGACTTAGATCTGTTTTTAATCAAATTGATACTGATAAGAATGGTTTGCTTGATCATAGCGAATTTTACCAGTTCCTTCTCCAAGCTGGCATCGATACACGTTTTGTCAAGGCCGCATTTTATGTTTTTGACACCAACCACGATGATGGTCTTTCATTTGAGGAATTTTTATCCTACTTTGATGCATGCAGGCAGACAGAAACAAATCCCCATTATCTTTTCAAGCTTGTTTTCGATTCTGTTGATTCTGACCATAATGGTCTTTTGAATTTTGAAGAGCTTATTGAGTTTGCACGTCTTTGTGGCCAAGATGCTACACCAGAAAAAATTAGGGAAGAAATCAACAGAATCGATCTGAACAGGAATGGATTTGTCGATTTTAATGAACTCTGCATGGCATTCAACCTTTAAAACTCTCAGTTTTTATTCTTTTTTGGCTATTTTCGACCGAATCATTGTTGAGCTTAACTTATCTCCATTATTGAACCCTATTACTGGAATAACAACAAAACTAATTGGATGAAGCCCTCTTTCTTCTCTTAGCTTACGAACAGACTCTCCTCCAGATTTAGTTTCCTCTGAAAGTACAAGAAGGTCCAATTCTCCTTGGCGACCAACAGGTCCAGCTACATCATCCAATGCTTCCATACAAATAATCACGTTTTGATTGATCTTATAGACCATTTCGGTAACAGCAGCAGCTCTCCTGTAAAATGGCTCCATATATTCGCTGAACATTTTGTTTTTCGGTGCCCTTGTAACACCAACTATGAGTTTTCTTACACATAATAAGGCGCTCGCTGTGATAAGCAACTTATGGCCATTGTGTAAATGATCAAATGTGCCACCAAAAGCAACGCTATCATATAGATCCATTGGAAAAGGATCTAATTTGGTTTTAATTAAACCAGAACTAGGATTTTCTTTTGATCCTTGAATAGGTATTGCCAAAAAGGTAACATCTGCATATTCATTGAGTTGTATATCGTACATCATGGCTAATGTCGGAACAACCAATGGATGATGAATGTTTGGGAAGGCAACATATATATCTGATTGGTTTGGAATACTCACCAACAAAGACTTGAACTGAGACATAGGAAATAATATCTCATCTCTTGAAGCAAAATCAACATTTAACATTCGCACTAAAAATTTTGGGCACTCCGATATTTTTACTGTCCACACATTTGCAGAAGCTCTTTTGAAGCAAGAATGGAGAGTCCAGCTTCTGCATTGTACCATCTAGCATTGGTCCTATTTGTATCAATATAAACCCTTTTTGCACTATTAAACCATTTCATTGCATCAGTAACAGACCCGAGTTTTGCTGCTGCAAGAACGTTCCAAGCCCATGGAAATCGTTCTGTAGTGAGATCATTCCAATCCGAATGAAATAACTTGAATTGGACAAACAAATGTCCAGCTCTACTACTTGTATTGCTGATGAGGTCCAAAGAAATGGGAAACAGCTGTGCTGTTGCCTCAGGGTAAAATACACTGAGGTTAATACTAGTTGCACCTGTGTAATATTTATATAGCGATTTAGAGGTATCATACATTAGTGTTTCGATTTTTGAACTAACAATGTTGGCAAGTTGAGAGAAGTATATAGATTTCCCATGGTCGCCAAGAACATAAGAAAAAAGCCACGAAGCTGCAAGGAGACCCTGATATACTTCGCAGTTATCCATTAAGTATTTGATTTTGTATGATGGTTTGGCATATGTCAGCCCATCATTCATAACTGTCTCATTGATTAGAACAGAAGATACAAGAATAATGCTCTCATTATGGAGTCTGGGATAGGAATAGTCATTATAGACTTGCACATATTTTTTCATTGCAACAAGGAAGAGTGCAGCATACGAATCAACAGAATCATAGTGATAACTACATGTTGAATTATATTCACCGTATCCTTCTGTTGTATAGAAATAATCATATATAGTTCCAACCAATCCATCAATATCAGGAGTAGTATTAATATGATTAATGTACCAGTCAAAAAACTTGGTCACAACTGAAGCATTTGATTTGGATTCAATGTAACCTAGAACAGATAAAAGCGAGAAATATGGGATTTCTTGAGATCCCACTCCTTTTATAACATAATTATTCGGTATTGCTCCATCAGGAAGCTGCAATGAGGCAATATACTGAGATTCTTCCTTAACAAAATTTTTTAAAAGCAGCTTTTCTCCTTCTGTTAATGGGTCCAGTGGATCGTCCCCTCGAGTAACCAAGTAATACACTATACCAATACTAATTAAAAAAAATACCGTTGCTAAGCAATAAAGAAATATTTGCATCTTTTTGCTCTTCTTCATCTCCAGAATATTAAAATTTCAATTCACCTATTCAATTTTTTGAATTCTTCCATTACATTTTGGAATGAATCTCCTTCCAACGCAGAGATACAATCGAGTTCACATTACGCATTAAGCAAAAAAACAGATTTTGGTTCATATGGTGCACATCAAGAATATTTTCCAAAATCTAATTCCATATTTTGCGCATGTATTCATCCTCCAACAAAACCCTCATTCAGATCCTTCATTCATCATAATTCTCCATATAAAAGCAATCATCAAATTTGAATAAGGATTCAAATATTTAACCCTTTTAATCACATTTTCAATAAAAAAACGATGCTGAAAAGTCTATTCAATAGTGATTATCTATCGTTTGATTAAGACCAACTATCGTTCTGGCTTGAGGTAGGCCAACGGTTATGGCCACACTTGCTGATGAGTAACAATCCGTTCGCCATCTTAAAAGATTACCCACAAGAAGGTCCAGCTGTCCCAGAGCGCACCAAAGTTGTTCGTACTAAGGATCATCATGAATCCGGTACTGGCAGAGTTGACAAGACCAAGCGCCAAGGAAAGGGCCCATCAAACTGGGGCAATGAGGTTGATGATTTCAAGAACAACCGTGGTCCAATTGAAGAGAAGGTAGAAACTGAAGAGAAAGCTCAAGAAGGAGCCGAAGAAAAGAAGGAAGAAGTTAAGAAAGTTGAGTATAAACCAGCTTTCGGTCTCTTCGACGATTCTGAAGATGAAGAAATTCATTATGCTGAGAAGCCATCAAAGAGTGAAGCTAGAGTAGATGCTAAGTTTATCCCAATTCTCTCTAAGAAGGCAGTTAAGGATATCATTATCAAGAAGGAAGAAGAAGTCGAAGAATTCGAAGTCGGATTCCTTAACAGCAAGGAAGCTATCAAGACCGAATTCAAGGATAGGTTAAACAACAAGCCACGTGGTCCAAAGGGTCAATTCCAACGCCGCAATGACGAAAGCCGCCCACCACGCCGCAATGACGAAAGCCGCCCACCACGCCGCAATGATGACCGCCCACCACGCCGTGAGCGCCCAGCTGAAGAAAAGGCTGAGGGTCAAAAACCAGTAGAAGGTGAAGAGAAAAAGAGGAACCATCCAAAGGCTCCACGTGACCAAAGACCAGGCAACGTCCAACACCAACGTACCCAAGGTGGCCACCAGGGTAACAAGCCTCGCTTCACAATGGCTCAGTTCCCTTCCCTTTAAAACCAATCTAAAAGGATGGTGGACATATAATTGTTTTTTTCATTTCACTTTTTAAATATCGTTGACAACGTAACGATTATTTGTTGGCAAAAATATCTCGCTGGTTTCAGAAGTTTATTGGAAATAATTGACATTATCCCAAAGTCATTATATGATAATTGGTTTCTACCATCAAGTATTGGTATCATTTAGTTTTGACATTTTCATTTGTTCACGATCAAAAGATTATTGCGAGATGTTATCTCTTCAATTAGATTCAGTGGGTCTTTTGATCTTGTTAAAGTATATAAAGAAATATAAAAATTAACTATTATGACTGTTATTATAGTATCTGAGTATGGCCAAATAGCTTTTTTGTTTTTCTGACAGAGAAGAAAGATGAAATTAGCATTTTGTATCATCATTTCTCAGCTCAGAATGGTCATCTTTGTTATTTTGAACTTTAATTAAAAGGAACCGATTTATTTCGCAATCTATGAGGAAAAAAATCACTCCCCTCCATTATTCAGCAAATGGAGGTAATCAATGTTTCTTTCCATCTCTTGTTATTCATGGAGCTCATATTTATTCCATGAACACAAATTAATGAAGACCCCTGAATTCTTGATAGGAATTCAGTAACATTGAATTCAAAATAGAGAACGAGGGGACTTGATATTTTCACCATTTTTCCGAAACAATACCATATTATGTTGTTGATGAAGAAGGACACACAAGAACCCTCAATGAAGAGGGAAGGAAAACCATCACTGAATCATCGAAGACATAATAATTTTTAATTAACTTGGATCGAGAAGATTCATCACTCTCAAAAAAAAGAATTCATTTATGGATGAATGAAGATTCTTCGAGTAACTTACATTGTTTTTTTTAATGTTTTAGACTTTCTCTCATCAATTTGTTTTTCAAGTGAAATCTTCATGAGAATAAGTCGTTTTTATCAGGAATTCCTTTTCAGAAGATACCTTCTTTCTGTACAAGAGAGGTGTTTTTGTTTTTGAAGATATCGAACCTTTTTTGAGCAATATAAACACTTTCATATTGTGTTATAACTTTCGGAAAGAGATCAATGATTTTGAAAGTTTTATCAGAGGTAAGAACATCCCAAATGGTATAGAACTATCATTTTTCAAGAATGTAAGCGATATTGATCTAATGATCGAATATGGCTATCTTCCTTCCAGTATTGAATACCATCTCAAGTATGATGCGATTGATTCATTCATAAATATGTATGATTTAATACCAAAAGCTAAATGGAGTCCATTTGAGTGGAGTAATAAGCCAGAGTATCTTGATTTGTTATCTTTTGCTCGATTTTTTGGCTCCATTAAATGCTTTAAGCATTTGTTAATGAAAGGATTTGAGATCAAAGAGAATGTTTTATCAATGGTTGTCTGTAGTGGTTGTTTTGATCTCTTTCATTTATGTCAAGGAGCATAATTCTTAACACCAAAACATTCATGTAAAGCATCAGAGTTTTTCCACCTCCCATTGTTAGTTTTCATGATAGAAAATGGGGCTGTTATAAATGAAAAAGATGAATCATGTTGGACCCCTCTTCATTTAGCTGCTCAATATGATCATCTTAGTGTTGTTGATTATCTAGTTAATCAAAAAGCTGATATAAATGCAAAAGATAAAGATGATTGGACTCCTCTTCATCATGCTGCTAATAGTGGTTATTTTAATGTTGTTGAATATCTAATTAATCAAAAAGCTGATATGAATACAATAAATTATAGAGGAGAAACACCATTTGGATTAGCAAAAAGAACCAGAAAATCTGATGTTGTTAAATTCCTCAATAGCAAAGGAGGACAATAAAATTAAAAATGATGATTTAATACCCCATTTATGAGTTTTTTGATTATATTACTCAGCTCAGATTTAGGATGGAAAATGAATAATATATATAGAATATGCATTATGGTGAATATTTGGTGACTGATGTTTATTGTATAATCTGTTTTTAAAAACTCATTAAGAATAGGTGAAGCTTTAGGGGAGAAAATGGTGTAACATTATTTTTTTAGAATCAAAGTGCTTTTTTGTCTTATTCATTCATTATTTTTGTTCTCAATAAAAGTCAAAGAGACATATTGTGAAAGAATGCAATATACATATTTTAAACAATACCCATCAAAAATGTATGGAACCCCCAAAAAAACTATATTTCCATTTGATATAATCGAAGAAATAACAATTTTGGTTAATGAAAGGATTCAAGATCAAAAAGAATGTTTTTTTCAATGGTTGTCTGTAGTGGCTGTTTGGATCTCTTTCATTTATGTCAAGGAGCACAATTCTTAACACCAAAACATTCATGTAAAGCATCAGAGTTTTTCCACCTCCTATTGTTAGTTTTCATGATAGAAAATGGAGCTGTTATCAATTCAAATAAATATGATTGGACTCCTCAACACATTTGAAGATACTCCAAATAATAATACTCTATAAAACACTCAGAAAATGGTATTCAATAGGTGTCTAAAACCTGTATTTTGAGACCAAGCCTTCATGATTGATAGTTTGAAACTGCTATAATCCTTTGAGTGAATATTGGTGTAGAAATTTTATATTAGAATAAAATTTGAATTCATCATTTATCATATTGACTTATACATAATTCATGAAAACACTTCATCCATTCGATTTTCGGAAATAAGCCATATTGTATTTTCTTAAAGACAGATACCCTGGTTAAAAGACTATTGAGGGAGGATTAAATGAACTTCATAATCTTGTATCCACCTTACCACCTTCAGTCAGTCACCTTAACCGTTGAGGACCATTGGCACTTTTTCTCAGGTATAATGTTGCTCCATGTTCTCTTTGTTAGGCTATATGTTAGAAATTTGGGATTAAATGACTCTATATGTCATAAATATAGCCCTTGTAATTATGACATAGCTTTAGGTCTTGTTAATGAAGGAGCTGAAATTGTTATTACAGATAAGTATATTTCTAGTATTAAGCACTTAACATCATTTCAAGGATTCGTAATAGCAGCTGTTAAAGCCGGAGCAAAAGTTAATGGAGCCAATACTATTGTTGATGGAACATATTCTGCCATGGATATTCCAGCATTTTTTGCCTTTGATCACATAAAATGTGTTTCTGTTTATAATTTCACGTTTTCGAATTTTCGTGCCCCAATTTTATTTACCAAAAAAGTAGAAAGAGTGTTTTTGAGTTCCCTAACTGTTGAATTGTCTAATATTGATTCAAAAATATCTCTTTTTTCATTTGTTGATACCAAAGTCATATTAGATAATATGTATTCTAAAAAGAACACCATCAATTCGACATCATTTTTTGGTGTTTTTAGGTCTGAGCTCTATATTGTTTCTTCCGAGTTCTGGAGGAATTTTGCATATAGTAATACTGATCATCCATTTATTTTTAATTTGAATTCGAATATTTCTATTTCAGAATGTAAGTTCCATCTAAACTATACTCCTTATTCATCCCTTGCAAAGATCGAATCCGGGGGAAATATTTCAATTGTAAATTCCACGTTTTATGAGGAGTCTCATACATCTTTAATATGGACAAATGCAATAAATTGTAATGTTATAGTTAAGAACTCGGTTTTCAACGATATTTTCGGATCAATTATCATTAGTAAGACAAACACCGAATGCCTGATGTCTAATATTTCGATTTTTAATAGTTTTTCTCCAATCGATTCATTATTTGATATTACAAACAGTTCCATTATATTTAATCACTGCTTTTTCGAAAAAAATGCTGGAAGAAGCTTGTTATTGATAAATGGACCGGGCTCAAAAGGATTGATGAAGTTTAATGAGTTTCAAAATAACAAAGCTGTGAAATCATTGATTGATGTTACAGGTCATGGGGTTTTTGAAGGCGATTCTCTCGTTTTTGATAACAATAAGGCTGAAACAGGAATGATCAGAGCTAAATTTGCAGAAGCTCATGTAAGTGAATCTACTTTTATTTCGAATTTTGGACAAGCTGTCTATTCATATATGGGCATCATAGTTGTTTCTGATACCAAAATTGGTGCTAATGTTGCAGCCATTCCATATGCTATATCATCATATGACTCCATATCTTCATTGAACAATATATCAATTACCGATATCAAAAACATTTCTTTGATTGATATTAATGGTTCTGTTAAGATGACAAATATCAGATTTGCTTCAGGCCCAAATTGTCTCAGAGAAGATCTTCAATTAATATGCAATAATTGTACATTTAGATCTGAAATTCCGAAAATTGTTGACGTTGTTGAAACATTCGATTACAGAAAATGGGCAAACATTCTCATAGGATACATTGTTTTTAGATTGATCACCAGGGCAGTAGGCAAAAAATTGTTGAGAAAAGAGCATAAAGATTAATTTCTATGTATAAAGTTGCCGTTTAAAATATCCTATTTCTCTAAACCACACACTCGATGAATAGGGCAGAAGAGAATGTTTTGAATTATAGATATCTGAAGAATAACCCAGGCCATTTTTTATGGAAAGGTAACGAGATTCGCACGGAAGAATATAGTGATTTTGAGGGTGATTATGAAGAGGAAAGCCAAGAAGACCTTTGTACAATATATGATAATATTATTAAAAATGCAGTGGCTGAACAGTGTAGTTTAATCTCATCTCAAAAGTTTCTTGAAATCCAATCAGATACAATCACAGAATTGAATAGAAAACATGAGATAGAGTGGATATTACACACTCATCAGAGTTATAATATGGCAGCAGACATTCTTTATTCTTCATTGATGCTCTTTGACATATTTTTGTGTTCAAGACCAGTGTCATATGATATGTTGAGGAAAATTTCTTGTGCTTGCTTGATAATCGGATGCAAAATAGAAGAAAGAGATGAAAAATCAAGAAAGTCAATCATTAAAATACTCGACAACAAAGTTGTTGGGGAGACATTTCAACAATTGGAGATTGAAATACTCAAAACCATTGATTTTAAGCTTTCATATCCAACATCAAAGCTGTTTTTGCGGAGAACTTTGGAAATGGTTCATCCTGACCAAAAAAAGCATGAAACTGCCCATTTCTTTCTAGAATTATCGCTCCAATACATCGATTTCTTTGATTTTCTTCCTTCTGTAATTGCAGCATCAGCAATGTCCTTAGCTTTCCTCTGCGAGAATCTCCAATCCCCGTTTTCATTAATTTTCGAAACCCTCTACATTATTGATAAAACCAAAGTAAGAGAATGCATGTTGAAAATGTTAGAAAAATCCGTCGATGTCATCAAAAATCCTTATTCCAATCTCTACGCCCGCTACACAATGAGAGATATGTCATTGGTGCTATCGGACTTGAATGTTTCCCCCCAAATTATCCCTTCTTTGTAAATACAGTTTATTTTTCACTTTGTTCAACCACACTAAGTCAAATACAGGAACATGCGGTTTCTATCAAAAATTTCAGAACCAAAGAAGTCGGTTTTGGAGGTTTTGGTCGACCTTTCTAGATGTCTGCTAATCTTGCTTGTGTCTATGCTGCTCTCATTCTTAACGATGATGGCATTGAGATCACCGCTGACAAAATGAAGAAGTTGGTCGATGCTGCTGGTGTTAAGGTTGAATCATATTGGGTTGATCTTTTCGCTGATTACTTCAAGTCTCACAACGTTGCCGAAATGGTCAAGGGAACATCTCTTGGTGGTGCTGCCGCTGCTCAAGGTGGTGCTGCTCCAGCTCAAGGCGGTGCTGCTCCAGCTAAGAAGGAAGAGGAAGAAAAGAAGGAAGAAGCTGCTGCTCCCCTTGACCTTGGTGATATGTTCGGAGATTGGTAAAACTTCGACTTATTATAATATGTGTATTTCTTTTTTAATGATCAAATGATTAGGAATCAGATTAGGAAAGAGAATAATTCATGGTGTTTTTGGAACATATTAATCAATAATGATAAATGAAGAAAGCGAACAGTAACGGAGCAATCAACAAAGATGATCAAGTTCCAATCGTTTTGCCACCAATTAACTCGTTTACTCTCTGTGATGTCATAAACAGCCCTAAAAGAAGGATTCCTAGGCTTCTAGCTAATAAAAACCAGTTCAATAGATTAATACGAGTTAAAAACCCAAAAAGGAAGCAAAATCAAGCGCAAATGCCTTATATAATGGATGATTCGCATAAAATAGCAGACAAAGAGAAAATGTTTTCCATTATAAAATATATTCACCGACCCATGGATTTTTTGCCTGTTGAGGCACCAAAGCCAATTGAGAACCTTGTGAAATCACCTACATGCACTTCTGATGGAATTAGGCATATAATTATGATACGTCCTTCGATTTTCAATGACTGTTTTCAATCAAATGAGCTTTTTAAAGAACCAAAGCACACACATGATCTATCTGATACCTCTGTCGTTATGTCTTCTTTCAGGACGAAAAACCCAATTCGAAAAAACTCTTTTGTTTTTAACAGCTTTTTGCAATCACTTCAGAACAATGTGTTTCAAGAGATTTGTATCCCGAATCCTTCTATTAAAAGCATGGTCGTGTCAAGTCTTCCTGCTCCAGTGTTACCACCAATATCTCTTATTCATTTATTCAATGATTCAATAGCTAAATACGAATTCCAAAAACTGAAAGGGCAACTCATTCTTCCAAGGAGGATCTCAATATCTATGCCACCTCAAATGATTAAAAAACCATCCAAATTTCTCAGAGAAGAGTCTGATTTATTGCTTTGCAATGGAGAGTTTACTGTAATTGAGTATTTAGATGAGCATCCAATTACTTTACCATTAATAGGGATGGTTTCACGACTTGATGTAATTACTGATGATTATCAATCTGGTGATCATCCTTATGATAGAAGAATTCCATTAACAAAAATTTCATCAGCCGGGTCACAGCCTTTCGTTTCCAGGATTCCGAGCAAAACTTTCGTAATGATGCTCAGCAACAGTGTATTTGTTTCAGCAGTTTCACCTCATGTATCAAATGATACAGATTTTATTATTTGCCTCGGCAAAGTGGCATACATATGCAAAATGCCATTTTCGATGTATCTATCATCATATCCAGAATCTAGAATAAGAATTCCTCATCCTACGCAAAAAGTTATACAAGATCCATTAGGATCTTTTCTCTCAAAGCCATTGCCTCCTCCTGAAGAACTATGTAGACGTAGATCAATTATCTCCGGACTCAGAACATTAAATGAAACAGGAATCAATAATCCTGTCTCAAAGCAGTCATTCACAAAAGAGTTTAAAGAAAGGCTCGGCCAACTTGACCAAGAGATGCAAAGCGCTATTATTGAGTATATGGAGATAATGAAGTCCACTCCATGGAACAGATCAAGGAACATAATTAAGTTGAAGTTAGGGCATCTTGGCCGGAAAGAAGAAAGCCTAGAAAATATATATGTCGCTAGGAGCAAAAAAGATATGAAAGAATTTCTAGAAAAGGCTTTTTATAATCAATTGTGGAGCATTCAGAATCATGGCTCAAATGAACCTGACATCGATATATCATTGTTTGATATTTCAGATGATTATTCAGAAGACTCAGACTTTGTTTTAGAAGATGAAATCATCCAAGAAAAGCAAGATTATTGGAAGAATCAAAAGAACTGTAGGTTTAACGTTGATTGGGATTCATTAGGGTTCCATAACTGTTCTAAGAGGAAGTGCATGAAAGTAGTGAAGTACTATATTGAAGAAGGTAAAGCAATGGGTGAAATAGAATGGATAAGGGACAAAAAATATATAACATCTAAGTTAAGAGATCCAAACACGAGGTTTCAACCCACCACAACTATCTTTGTTTAAAATTCTTGTTGTTTATTAGATGAGTCTAATTCTTGATAAAGATGACTCATTTTTATACTTAATTCAAGTTCATGTCGGTAAAGCAGTGTTTAATAAGGAGAAAGTTCTCTCCGAAATGTCAAAGTTTAGATGCTCCTTATCATATCATTGGATGAAGAAAATCGAGAATGAGAACTTGACTAAATCCCTGGCTCTTATTCTAATAACTTTTTTAAAGTATACTGAAAACAATGATTCAATGATTAGAATATCTTCATATGGAATTTTAGGTGCATTACTATTATCTGTTTCTCCATATGCACCAAATCACTTTATCACAGCATTTAGCGCAAGTTTACAGCAAGTATCTGTTGGACCAAGAGTTTCAGTTGCTATTATTAACATTTTTGTGTATCTAACCAGATATGTATCTGCTGTTAGAATGACTGATTTTGTTTCCAAAATCGAAGTACTTCCACATTTCAGCGCAGATATGTCTGATGCATTGAAGAATCTCCCAAATATCATTCCATTAATGAATACTTTGCCCGTTCAGTTTCATCAAAACATTCTAAGATCATTAACTAGTATGTGTGGTAGATCACCGAATGCTAATTTTGTATCTGCTGTTTCTTCATTAATCAAACTTAATCCGGAAGTTCTTTCAAGAGATTTGATTCAATTTCTATCTGGAAATTCTTTGGATGAAGCATCAATTCTATTGGGTCCATATGTATTATCAGATGATATTGCATATGACACAATTGGTGAATTTGGGAGGAATATGTTTATTTCACTGTCCATAATTGAACTTCAAAGCAAGAATTTAAATCTTACTAAGTTTGAATCTGCTTGCTTGTGTTTATCAATATACCTAAAAAGAATTAAAGGAACTGATGAGTATAGGAAGTGCTATGATAATATATTATCCGTTTTACCAAAGGATATGCCAGTTGTTTACCGTGTTAGGCTTTATCTTTTGCCTCCAAGAGAGTTTAGCGATCTTTTAGAAGATTCAAATGATAGTGATCAACTTAGGGCGGCAAAAATCCGGGCTCTTGCTGTTTATTTGAATGAAAATGAATTAGCTGATGCTGATACAGTTGCAGAGTTGTATAATAAGTTTAGGAATGTTGAAAATGACTTATACACAACTTTATTGGAATCAGTTGCAATGTGTGTCTCTATTTTTGCTCGAAGGTGCAATAAAAAGCATCATGTATTGTTGATTGCTTTTCTATTAAAAAGAAAAGGACAAAATTGGGTTCATGATGAAGCTCTATCAAAAGTGATCGATAGCATTGACTTTTTAGCTTTTCCTCAGTTTGAGGAAAGTGCGTTAATCCGTCTAATGGAGTTTTCTTTGTCATTAAATGACCGTCTTTATAAAAAAGCAGTCGAGTCAATTATTAAATTCTCGAGTTTGCATAATCTTGACATACTATTAGAGATAATTTTCAAGTCTGATTGGTTTAGTGAGAATGTGATTGTTAGGAGGTTCTATTTGTTATCAAAGTTAGCTAGGGTTTTTTGTAGTTCCAGCTTGTTTTCTCGATTTCATGAGATAGCATTTGAGGCATTGACTTTGTTTGATAGCATTAGTGTGTATTCCAACATATTTTCATTTTTATCTTATTGCCCTCCAAAAACCATATCTGATTCCATCCGTGATATATCCTTCAGTTTTATTGTGAAACATTATCAAGCATTTAGTAGACATCAAATGGAAGGTCCATTGAAGAAATATCAAGAGCCCATTCAAGAAAAGACATTCCTTGAGAATTTAGATACGGATATTGTATCAAATCCATTATTTTCCCATCGAAAGGCACTAAGGCATGTTAAGCATTGTCTTCAGTTTCTATGTAAGGTTCCTACAAGCTCTTTCAAAGATATAAATGTTTTTTTCTGGATTTGTCTGGGGTTGGTACCTGTATTTGACAAAATGGCTCTTGAAAAAGCTACAGAATTATTTGAACTCAAACCAGATAGTTTTCGACTTTTATATGATCAAAATCTTCATATTCTTAAAACAACATCTCAGGATGATGTTGCTGCAAGTTGTATGAATCTTATAATCCGCTCTGGATTTCCAATCCCACAGTTTGTTCAAGATCTAGCAGGAAATATTCTTAGGAATAATACATCAGACAATCCCGATTTGATTTATCTAAGTTTTATTATTTATGACCAAGTTGATCACGAAAATGCAATTCAATCAATACCAACAATATTAGAAAGATTATCAATTGAAGAAAAAAATTCTTTATTATTCAAATTGCTCAATGTTGGTGGTCGAACTATACAATCATTGATATTACCTGAGAATTCAATCTCTCTGGTTAATCATGCAATAGAACTACCTGATGTTTATTTGCAAAAGGTTTGTGACTATATATACTCCAAAAGTTTTTCTTCTTGGACAATTAAAGATCAAAGAATATCAAAATGTTTAATTGCTGTTTTAGCGAAATGTTCAAAAATTACCATTTCAGACTTTTTATCTATGGACGAATTGCATTGGAAATTTGTGCTATCTAATCCAAATTATTTTGTTATTGAACCAATTATTGATTTCATTAATAATAATAGATCATTCTTTAGAAAAATTGATGTCAGTAGTTTGTTTCCACCACCAACTACTCGAAATAATTTTACTCTTGAACAAAATAGCCAGACGCTCATTTCTTCATTATCACCAGTAATTAACAAAGGAGTTTTAACTAATGAAGATTCTCTTTTGATAAGCTTTTTCAGTTTTTCTACAACCAGAATTGAGGATCAATTGTTATTGAAATATTTTAACAAGTTCATAATGTCACTATCAATAGAAGTTATCATTCCGATGTTTCGATATGCTAGACGTATGAAGTATTGTTTTAATATTAATACCTTTTCTCAGAACCCAATTTTGTATACAGATAGAGTTTTTCCACATTATATTGCACTCTTTTCTAGGGAAGGTTTAATTAATAGTTTTGAGTCCAGTATCAAACAGAAAATTGAGAAAAAGTTAGGATATCCTATTGATCCCAATTTATTTTCTTTACTATTGAAAGATAATAACATTTTTTCGCTGATAGATGCTGATCCAAATTATTTTTTACATTTTTTTGAAAATCCTCCTCAATACAAAGCAAAATTCCTATTATCGGTAATAAAGTTAATGAAATCATCACTGATATGCTTTGATTTGCTTCTAAAATTGATTTCTGCATATTTACCATTATATAATCAAGTTGAATCTGTTAGAAAAAAGTGTGTCTTGATGAGATTTGTTAATGAGTTGTTAGTGTATATTGATCCAAAAAGTAAAGAATATGGAGAACTAATAACCATAATTGGTTCCAATTTATCTGTGTTGATGGATTCAATGATACCGTCGAATGTTTTAGATTTTTCAATTATGTTGCAGGCTTTAGTTCAGTATCTGAATGACTCATCAAGTCTTTTTCGGTTTTTATCAAAACAAACTGTTAATCAAAAGGTCACCCAACCATTTTTGTCATTGCATTCATATTGTTCATCAGTTTTAAAGAAAAATACATCTCTGATGAATATTACTCAAATTGAAACATTATTTGATGTGGTTCAACCATCTGTCATCATGAAAATCCTACATTCGCTTCGTTGGTTTTTAAGGGATGATAATGTATATTCGGTTCATTTTATTAGATCTCTTTTGCCCAAAATTAACAGTATTTTACCATTCATTGTCTCAAATATTGGATTAGCGAAAGTATTTTCAGAATTTGTTTATGAACTGCTTAAAAATCCCAATTGCGAATGCATATCGAAAGACTTTTTCCAGAAAATATTTATAACATTTTTATCAGATCAAAAGTCTGCTCATTTCCAATCATTTTTAATTAATGCTCCTCTTTTAACACCTTATGTTCCAAAAATTTATGATTACATTTATTCTTGTACATTAAACTTAGACTCGTTCTATTTAGTGTTGGAAGAAGTATATCATTCTGTTCTTCAATCTGTGGGTGATGAAAAAATGAAAGTTTCATTTCAAGCCGAAACTATGGATAGGCTAATCAATATTTTTGTCCAAGAACCATCAATAAGAGTGGGGGTTTTTATGTTACAACTCATGCTTCAGACACTTGATCCAGACCAAGCTTTTTTAGTTCTTTTTGCCAAACTTTCAACAAAAGTTCCTTATTTCATTCAACTTTATACAATTCTTGCTAGATTTATCAGAATTACTGGTACTTCTATACATAATGAAGATTTACCAAAGATAGAATATCCTAATTCGAGAGAATTATCGATGAAAATGATCAAAGATGATGTTAGTATTGGGTTTTTATATGCAGGAATCGAGTCTAATGATGTTTCACCCATCCAAAGGTTTTTAGAAAGTCACAATAAATAGTATTTTATTTTAAATATAGATATTCCAGTAAATATTCTACGCTAAATTAGTATTTTTACATCTCGTTTGCATCCTCTTCATCTAATTGGCCTCCAGAAATATCATTCAGACTTGTCATTTTACCCCAGTTATGCCCCTGATCATCTGAAGCACTAAAATCTTCAATATTATTGTTTTGGAGATCTGTTTGAACATACTGAGCATCCATACCCGCATCATCCCTAGGCCAATGCAATAAAACTAGAAATAGATAAGATATAGTATTCAATCCAGAAGCAAACACAGATATTTTGGAATTTCTTTCACTCCTTGAAATCATCATAAATATAATAATGGAGATAGAAGGAATACTATAAAATAAATGCAGAAATGAGGCTAAAAATTCGGGAGTTTGGCTCTCTAGTGTTAAAGGAAATCTCATCATATTAATCATTATTGTAAATATTAAACCAACAGGGATCCAAACTTCTATTATATCTTGATAAAACGTGTCGTTAAATTGAACTGCTTTAGGAATAGCCAATATTGAGCACATAATAATTAATGAAAAGGTTGACCGCTTGATAAATGGAACTTCTGATGAGGTAAATCGAAATCTAAGATTCCAACATATTACATTGAACACAAAAACTAGAACAGCAGACGTTAGAGAGTCTAAAAGGGACAAAATTGGGGTAATGGATTTTAGTAGATCAAAAAATCTCAATTCAGAGAGAGGAATCCACAATATTGCCAATAAAAGAGACATATACATTAAGAATTTTTGCAAAACAGTTGCAGACTTGGATTTGAGTTGAATAATCCTTGTGAAAAGATGGAAAAACAAATACAAACACACCAAAAACGAAACAGAGCGAAGAAGGATGGAGAAAAATATCCAACTAGAGTTTTCATGATACCATACCAGATACATATCTTTAAACTGTCCATCTGTGACCGTAATCTCCAAATCGGCAAGAATATCATTGATTTCAAGCTTGTTTGTCACAAAAATCGGTACTAGCTGCATTGATGGAAGGCGATACACTCTTTCTTCAATTTGCAAATCACGAATTGTCCTGCCCTTTTTTCTTAATTTGATAGATCCTGATATAACAACAATCATAGGTTGCCTTCTTGGTCTGGTAGATTGCAGAGCAAAAGTAATTGATCGGTGATAATATTTGAGATCTGAGTACCGTACAGCCAAACTTAATTCTTTAGTCCTAGCTTCAGTTTCTGTTATTCTTCTTTGGACAAATTTCGGATCAGGAGACATATATACTGCAACACTTAGCAAAGCTATGCAAAAAACATACAAAACGCCAGCAAAGATTAAATTAGCAGAACTCATCATTTCATAGGTCTCACTAACGCATATTTCAACATTATTATCTATAACTTCTACATTCTGAAGTTCCAATTCTTTGTTTTTGCTGGACATAATAAATGGATCCTTAATCGTTCTAGGGTAAAATATTACCCATTCACTCTGAATTCAATTATGATGTAAAAAGAATCTACAGTTTTTATATCACTTTGTGGAGTGTGAAAGAGGAGTTTATGAATAATTGTCTCTATTGATAAACATATCAATTGATAATTTGACAAGATAAATTTTATATCAATATGCTCATCAAAGGCATTTACGAAATGTGTTTTGTTTGCACATATCATTTGGTCGAATAGAAGCGAATGGTAATAGTTTAAACAATTCTTTTCCTAAAAACATATATTCCTTCTGTATATCGAATTAGAATCGATAAAAGGCTCCTTTTGTCACAATGGATAAGGCAATGCTTTCATTTTAGATCTTGAATGATAAGTCACATTTTGAATTTTTTTTATAAAATGAATTTTTCCATGACTTCAGTTGTATGATAGAGGGTGTTTTCGAGTTCATTCTGTATCTCATCATATCATAGTTTAGGTTTTTGAAATGAGGAGAAAACATCGATAAAAAACAATTCGAAATATTAATATTCTTGTTCAAATAAGACTTTCTTTGATCTATAATTTCACTTTCACAGTCCATCCGAACATTTAAAATACTATTCTCATTATCATTCAAACACAACAGAGGGAAAATCGAGGGATTATTGTTTTTTTTTTCAAAAACTAGGCAATAATGCTATTATTATCTACAAGTTGTTGTGGCTCATTGAATTGTTTAGAACAAAATGAAAAAACATTCAATAAAGCAAATATGATCTTCGAAACCAAAAATATTAATATTTTGATTTCGTTTGATCCAAAGAAAACATGTTGCATATATATTTAATGGTCATAATTACTTGATTATTAATGAAAAACATTAGGGAATTTATTTTATGGCAATGCCATAATTCTGGATGTCATTGGCTTTCAAAAGAGATGTCAATTTCAAATCAAGATTCATATAATGAAACTTAAAATAATATAATTTGTTTATTCCTCAAACATTTATGAGAGATAATATTTGGTGATGGAGACTGGATTCCAGAACCCCGATAGGCATTGTTAATTGATATTAATATGCCTAATGGGAATATTTTATCAACTGATTGAGAATTACCCTATTGTCTGCTCTTTTGTAATTTTCCATGAATCCATAATAAGTCATTTTCCCTTAATTTTTAGGTCAATACTTTTGAATCATGACCCATCAAAGGAAGAATAAAGGCCCCATATTCAAATAATTGACCTCAAGTCACATTAATATTTTATATTATTCTATACCACAATCATATGGGTGATGATTTAGAAAATTTTTCGAATAGTAGCGAATTGTAATTTTTTATCAATTTTTTTTCTTAAAAAGCATCTATTCTTTAAAAAATTACTGATTTATATCGAATTAGAATAGATAAAAGCGAAGATTTGGTTTGAAAAAGCCTAACTTTGGACAAATGATGGTACAGCTAAAATAATGTCACTTTACACTTGAATTCAGTCCTCACAAGTGAAAACATCACTAGTGATTGATGTTTTAATATTATGATTGTTGATTATAGGGCATTGCATCAAATAGCAAACTGTATTCAAAGTCCAATTAGTAGTTGTTGTATGGGATTGATGAGAAAGGTCATTAGTAATTGGGCCAAAGGAGATTTTCAGCTTGTTGAAGAGGGTTTGAAGGTTATTGGTATACAATTGCAAGATGATTTTGTTGATAATGATGAGTTATTTTCTGATTTTGTTGAGTTTTTACTTGATATAATTAATAAGTATCAAGATACTCAGATTTCAAATCTTTGTTTATGGGTAGTATCAATACTATCTTCGAAAAAATTGGAATTTATTACGAAATGCTTGGTGAAATATGACTGCATTGGCAAAATTGGAGAAATTAGTGATAAAGGGTATTCTTTTGTTAAAGTATTTGGACAGATTATTGGAAATCTGTGCATGAGTAGAATATGCACTGAATATATCAATGATAATCACAAAATTATTCTAGATATAGTTGGTTTTCTTTTTCAAAAAAAAGTTGATTCAAAAGAGGGAATCTTCTTGGTGAAGTCAGTTGGACACATCTGTTTTGAATTTGTCCACGATTTGGTATTATGCCTCAAAAATATAACAGAAATCCCATCAAAATTACTAGTTGAACTCATCGCATGCGTTATCAATGAACAAACTATAAGTTCTGTCGATTCAACATGGCTTGAAGGGCTAGCGCTCACAATTGGGGCTGATGATAAGCACAGTTTACTATCTGTCATTCTATTATGGGGTAGAATGAAATCTTTGGATTCCATTTTATACATAGATCATCAAGATGATGAAATATCTTCATTGGCTGTCTGGGCGCTTGGTGAGTATTTATTGAGAGGAGAGGAATCCGTTTGTAACTGTTTAAGCCTAGGAGTATATGATAGGCTCAGTTATATATGGGAAACAGGTTCATATCAATTGATCAAACAATCATGTATATGCATCTCAAGATCTATCACATTCATGCAAAACTCAATAATTGAGACTTTCCTGAAAAACCAAGTCGTCGAAACAATGGTGACAATAATTCAAAATGATTCAGATGAGAATACTATATACGAGCTCATTTGTGCAATCTATGAGTTAACAATAAGACAAATTATTCAACCAACTATCTGTAATATTTTTAATGTTGCCAATGAAATAATGTCATCAATTGAATCACCTAGAGTGATTATTATAGCTAATCTACTAATTGATTTTTGTGAATCATAATATAGTTTGTCAAATATCGAGACTTTTTTTCGAAGTGTTTATGAAATCAGTAATTTATAATAATTCATTATGTGATCCATGATTTTTTGTAATCCCAAACAAAACATGTTCTTCCAGCCCCAATATTGTTCGTTTTCCACCGAAAGAAACACCAGAACTCCCATTTTTCCTCTATAATTTAATCAAATGAAATTTTGCCCAAAAAATTTTTTTATCAAATTCCTCAATATTTTAAGAATTAAAATGACCGTAAATATTTGAAAGAAATGTAGCAAAAAAATTCCACTTCACTTTAATGAGTGCTCGCAGCTATACTTTAATTAGTGGAGTATTGGTAAGCTATGGGTCAGGTGAGAAAAAATACACACTCTCCGAAAAATCATATGCTCGTATGTACCTTGATAGTAAGATGAAAGGGAAACAAATCACAAATAGTATATTGAAAGATGAGCTTCCATATTGGTGTTGGAATCTTATTGATTCATATTATGAAAAAGAAATCTACAATGATGAGCAGTTTAAAACAAGAAGGAATGTTTGTGGTTTTGATGTTATTGAGTTATGTGATTACTATTTGACATTTTACAGAAGAAAAATCCGAATTAACCCGGAAAACTTCCCTAATTTTATGTATGTTCCATTAGGTATCAAACAAATCGTTCTTCTTCAAGACCTACAATTCAAAGATAATCAAATACCACATTCCGCCCAGGCATTGGTTGACATTGATGGCCCAGTCGAAATTGATTGCATCATAGAGATGTTCAGAGAAATGGGATTTGCAATACCACCAAAATCAAAGTAAAAACCATTTTTAATGGATACTCTATTACAATTCGAAGCATCATTGTTTGACGAAGATGCTGAGTTTATCAGCCTTCCGATATCCAATGTTGATTTTTGGGTTGATAGATTAGTTGTTTTTCCTTCGCTTCGACCTTTTATGCTTGAAAAAGCTGTGGATCTGTGTTGTGATTACTGTCAAAATGCTAACTTTCGAGATATCCTGATTGAAAAATCCATTACAGGATGTCCTGTATTGCTTTATAGACTTTTTAAACGAGGATCATTCACATTAGATCAAATTGAATCCAAATTGTGCCATCCTGAAACATATATTTCGAGTTTTTATTTCCGAAAAGAAATCAAAGGGTTTGTTGAGTTCTTTGAGGCCCATTCTCAACTATATGATTATGATAATAATTTTTTTAAAGGAGAAAATGATATTGAATTGATGATTCAATATGGTTTTGTACCATTATCTATAGAGTATTGCTTGAAATATGATGATATTGATGTATTTCGTAGTCTTTTTTCAAAAGAGTATTTTTCAAACAAGCCAATATGTGATTGGAGTCCATTTGAATGGTGCCAATCTCCTGACAATGTAAGTCTAATGTCGTTTTCTGGCTATTTTGGATCCCTTCAATGCTTCAAGTTTTTATTGATGAACGGGTTTAAGATTGAGGATTCAGTAAAATCGACAGTTGTATGTAGTGGAAACACAGACCTTATTCGGCTTTGTAATGAAGGAACCCGTGACTATTCTAATCACCTCAATAAAGCTGCAGAGTTTATAAGGTCAAAATTTATTCATTATTTTATTGAAATGGGCGCATTTATTAATGGTAGTTCTAAAGAGTATAACAACCCATTGCAATTAGCGGCTAAAAATGGTAACCTCACAATAGTCAGGAATCTCATCGATCAGGGCGCAAATGTTAATGTTAAGAATTCTAATATTGGATTGTCCTTCAACGCTGGACTCCCCTTCATTGGGCATCTTTTAATGGACACTATAAAGTAGCCGAGTATTTGGTAAATCATGAAGCTAATATTCATGAAAAAAGTTATTCAGGTTCAACACCTCTTCATATTTGTGCTTTCTATGGCCATTTAAGTTTAGTTCAGTTCTTTTTGGAACTCGGAGAAGATATTAACATTCAAGACTCTGATATCTTTGAATTGTCTCTGGTAATTCTCCTTTGCATTTGTCTGCATCAAAGGGCCATATTTGTGTTGTCGAGTTTTTATTGAGTCATGGTGCTAACAGAGATATCAACAATAGGATTGGAAATACTCCAATACATCTCTCTGCCGAAAATGGTTTCATTGATGTTATTGATTTCTTATTGAAACAAGGAACAAATATTAATATTGAAAACAAAAAAGTTTTATTTTTTCTAATCACAAAACTCCACTTCATTTGGCAACAGAAAATGGGAATATAAATGTTGTTAGGTTTCTCATTAGTTTAGGAGCTGATATTAATGCAAGGGACTCAAATATATATTTTCACGAAATGGTTGTTCTCTTATTCATATTGCCTCAAAAAGTGATAATTTATCAATGTTGAAGTTACTGATTGAAAATAAGGCCGAAATTAACTCAAAATCTACTGATAATAGGACTCCGCTTCATTATGCAGCAAACGAAGGTAATCTTAGCATTGTTGAATACCTTGTATTCAATAAAGCAGATATTAACGCACTTGATTATTCATCTAAAACTCCTCTAGATTTGGCTACAGAAATGGATCATCAAGAAGTACTAGATTTTCTTCAGGAAGAGTCAAATACAATCGATAGTTTTCATGAGGCTGCTACAAAAGGGGATCTTGAAGCGATCAAAAGATTGGCTGAAACCGAAGTTTTTGTTGATGTTCCAAATAGAAATGGATTAACTGCATTACATTTTGCTGCCAATTCCGGGAATCTATCTTCGATTAAGTTACTTCTTGATCTATTCGCCAATTTTGAAATACCAGATCAATATGGGATGAAGCCTCTTCATTGTGCAGCAAAATCTAATCATTATGAGGTTGTCGAGCTTTTAGTAGAAAAAGGAGCAATGATTGACTCAAAGGATAGATTTGGGTTAACTCCTTGTCATCATGCATCTTCAAATGGAAATGTGGATATTATAAAGTATCTTTTCAACAGAAAAGCTGATATTAATATTGTCGCCAATGGATGGCCTTCAGGATCTCCTTTGCATCTTGCATCATTTTACGGACATATAAATGTTGTTCAGTTTCTAGTAAATCAACAAGGAGTTAATATTAACTGTGTGGATAGCCTCTAGAAGGATTGTATTATAATTATACTCCTCTTCACTATGCTGTGAAAAGTAACCACCTCATAATTGTTGAATATCTTATAGAACACAATGCCAATATTAAATCAAAAAATAATATTGGAAGTACTCCTCTACACATTGCAGCAGAAATTGGTGCTCTTGAGATTGTTGAATATATGATTAAACATGGATCTTATATTGATGAGCTTGATTCAACTATCAGCCCTCAAAATAGTTTTCAACTCCACTCCATCGAGCATCTATAAACGGGAACCTTAGTATAGTAGAGTATCTCGTTAACAATGGTGCAAACATTCATGCCAAAAATTCGTTCTCGAATACTCCCATTTACTTTGCAAATAAGAATAATCATGCAAGGGTTTATGAGTTTCTTTCTAATCTTTGAATAAATACATAGTTGTTTCAAGCATCTTTTTATACCCTTTTTTTGTATTTTTAAAAGTGCAACATTGTGACAATGACTTGCGCTGAAGATGCTGAGCCAAAAAATAGTATAAATGGTGATATTTATCTGTCTAGAAAAGATGTAATAGCAATAAAATCCGAATTGATGGAATTGATTCCGAATGATGAATATTGGAGAGTTATTAAGATGTTTGTTTATGGAAAATGTTCAAAACAGTATTTTGATGAGATAGTTTTGAAATATTTAACCACAAAAAGAGCGAGAAAGCTTCATAACAATTTTTTTAAGTCAATTCTGTTCAATTCACATTTTTCTTCGATCCCGCCTCCTAATATCCGAATTAATCCCCAAAAAAGGGGTAGTTTAAGCCATCAAGAAAAAGCAAAGCCTACACGAGTTTTGGAATTTAATGCGAACGGCTTTGCCGATTTGCTAAGACTCCCTTCTTTTAGTATTCTGTCGCATAAAATATCACAAATGCTTCAGAAAATAGGACAAAATGCTCAAGATGATGCAATTCAAGTTATTCATCACGAATTGTATCAATTTGTTATTCATTTACTTCTAAAGTGCCTTGATTTTGTTGATAAGACCAAAAACTATCCTCGAAAAGTTCAGATTCAAGTTAAACATCTTGATGCTGCAATTAGTAGCACTCAACAAGTGTCAGCCTTTTTATCATCCGGAATGCTTTCCAAAATATCTCGTTGTACTAAATAGGAATGTTTTTTTCTCATAATTTTTCATGTTCTGCTTTGAAGACCATTCTGATGAGAAACTAAAGAAACCAAATGGTTGCTTTTTGCCTCTTGATGCACTTCAATTCGTTCTATTTTTCTTCATATTGATTCAAACAGCGACATATATTGTATTTATTCGAAATTATTTGCCTCAATCGATGTCCTTGTTTCTTTCAAGCGCGTATTACTCTTTAATTATGCTATCTAGCATTCTTTTTTTAGTTTCAACAGTTATGACACATAAACCTGCCCAATTCACATCTTTTGATCACAAAAAATACTGCAAAACATGCAAAGAATACGTTTCTAAGGAGGCTAAGCATTGTAATACATGCAATATGTGCAGAAATGATTATGATCATCACTCAAGATGGATTAATAACTGCGTCACATCTTCAAATTACCAGTATTATTTCTTTGCAACAGTTTCTGGTTTCATTGCAACACTATTCTACCTAATTGCAGCATTCAGAATCCTGCTAACCCCGCAAAAATCCATATCAATCATCTCATTGACACATAAAATCACCCGCTTCTCCTTTTTTGCTTCATACATCACTTTCACACTGCTCCAAATCCCACCATTTGTCTTTCTTCTGATCCGAATTGTCAAATACACAATTCTCCAAAGAACCCGAGTGACAACCCACAAAAGCAGGCAGGGGATAATAAACCCTGACTTCTACGGGTTTGATTTATCGTTTCCTAATCAAAAAGTTTACCCAAATAACGGATCTTTATAGTTCTCTCACAATGTTTCTGAAAATCATTTCAAATGTTTTCTCTTTATTTTTTCTGATCATTAACAGCAACAATTCAATTGATGATGGCGACGATGATAATAAAGTTATCAAATACTGCTGCAACGGTTAATAGTGGCCAGAACACTTTTAAATGAGGATTGTTATCGCTCTTGGTGGAAATGCTCTTCTTCAGAGAGGAATGAAGGGAACCTTCGAAGACCAACAAAAGGCTGCTCATCTTGCTATGGAACAAATTGCTCAAGTTGTTAAGGATGGACATGAACTTGTTATGACACACGGCAATGGACCACAATGTGGTGCTGTTTTCCTTCAACACGTTGCTGGTGAGGAACATGCTAACGTTCCAGCAATGCCACTTCACGTTTGCGGCGGTATGACACAAGGTTTCCTCGGAGAGCTTCTCCAACAAGAACTTGATGGCTCCCTCAAGCAAGCTGGCGTCAACAAGCATGTTGTTTCCGTTGTTACACAGACAGTTGTTGATCCAAAGGATCCATCTTTCAATGCCCCATCAAAGCCAATCGGCCCATTCTACACAAAGGAGAAGGCTGAAGAAATGCAAAAGGAAAAGGGTTACCATATGATGGAAGATGCAGGCCGTGGTTACCGTATCACTGTTGCTTCACCAATTCCTCAATACTTCATCGAAGAAGAGGCTATCAAGACCCTCGTTAACGCTGGTTTCGTTGTTGTTTGCTCTGGTGGTGGTGGTATCCCAGTTATTCTTGAGGATGGAAAGATCAAGGGTGTTGATGCCGTTATCGACAAAGACCTCTCTGCCTCAGTTCTTGCTGCTACAACATCTGCTGATGCTTTTATGATCCTTACTGATGTCCCAGAAGCCCTCATCAACTACAGAAAGGAGAACGAAGCCCCAGTTCGTGAAGCCACCGTTGCCCAAATGGAAGAATACATCAAGCAAGGCCACTTCGCTAAGGGTTCCATGTTACCAAAGGTTCAAGCCTGCATCCGCTTTGTTAAGGCTACTGGTCACCCAGCCCTCATTACCGCCCTTGACTACGCCCTTCAGGCGCTCAAAGGAGAACGCGGAACAAAGATTATCCCATAAGTAAATTCCAATCAGTGATTATTTATTATCCATATCTAATGAAAATGTGTTTCTCCAGTATTTGGAAATACTCTAACAATATTAAATCTATGAGTTGATACAGACATCTCGAAATGAAGGTGTACCAAAGGATGAAGTAGCTCAGATGGATTATGGATTCTCAGCTAGTGAGTTTGAGAGAATGATCAAGAATAAAGCATCTTCTGAGAAACGGTATGGCGAAATGCAAAAGAAGAGAATGGCGCTTCATGAGAAAGGGTTGGTCAAACAATTGGGTCCAATAGTTGGTTCACAAGGGAATAGAAATGTTAATTTTGCAGGATGGGATTCAACACATCCTTCGGCTCTAGCATATCTCGAAGAAACAGGTGATGGTAATCCTGTGCCTGAACAATAGATGATGATTTTTTTGCTAAGATTCGAGTGATTTCTGATACTACGACATTTTTTCCTCTAGAACAAGATGGGTATGAATCTCAGCAACGGAAATATAACATGTCATTGAGGACCACAATGTTGTATTTGAAGAATCTACAAGACGAAGATTTTTGCATTTTTTGTGTTGGAGTGGAGAGACATTCTTTTTTTCATACAGACTAATGATTCCAAATCTGATGAGATTATCAGGATGCAATTGCAGTCTATTAGGGAGATTCTAATATTCATTTTCGGAACTAAGTTTTAATTTGTAATGAGAAGGAATATATCTTTAGCAAAACGACAATTCTTTTCATTATATATTGATAAGTGAGTCAAACTATCCAAAGAAGACTATCTACCTCTTATTAATTCGCTTAGATTTGATCCTGATAGCAGAGAAATTGATTATTATTTCATTCATGGAATTTTTGCTATTTACCCAACATATCCAATCAATACATTAACTGCACTCCTTTTAAATAATGGTAGAATAGTGTTTTGGTACTCAGCACCCAATTCTATCAAATTAGAACCTGATACTATTTCTTTGTAATAACTTTTTTTCGATGTTGAATATGAGAAGTTTCAAGACTTAACAGGATCAGAGAGATTCGAATCAAATTGCATTAAAAGAGAGAATAATATTTCTCTAACACATAAGAATATTTTCATGACAATTGAAAGAGCTCCTGTTGGTTGTACACTGTCTAGTACTAGATGCTCAAAAGATTCACCCCTTGTTCTTTTAATTGTAACCCAAACCATAAAATGGATGATTCGAAGAAAAACAGGCTTCTTGATATGATGAGCGAATTAACTGATAAATTGTATCAAACACCAATTTTTAGATCAGAGCCAACAAGAATCGAAGTTTTTGAAGGACTAATACACTATTTTGTTATTAGTAGAACACAAGGAGATTTTTTAAGCTCCCATTAGATATATCTCTATCATTGCTTTCAGAATATAAATTATTTGAAATAGAGGCTGAATGTAAGAGCATATTTAGTCAATTAGCCACAAAGCTCGCATCATATTTAATGTCAGCAATGATAATCGGCCATACTAAAATGATATGAGGAGAATTGGGATTTCATTTTTTTTATTTGAGAGTTGAACATGAAGCCGACAAATGTTTTTTCACCTCCCCCATTTGAAGAAGATAATGGTATTACCTATAATCTGATTTCAAATAGCCTATTTCCAACTTATTTGAAATTTTAACTATTTTTGTTGGATAAATACAATAGCTTAAGGTAATCATGGTTTATTCTCAATTCTATCTAAAAGCCTATTTGCCTAAAACTACAAATATTCTTCAATTGTTTTCTCTTGCTTATAATTTAATATCATTATCTTGATTCTCTGAAACAACTTTTCATATATTATAACAATTTCAAAAAAAATCTAATGAATGTGGTTTTTTAATCCTCTTCTGACATATTATCCTCCTTTACTCTCGAGGAATTCAATAACATTTGATTTACCATTTTTGAATGCTAATACCATAGGTGTTTTCCCATCCTTATTTTTTGCATTTATATCAGCTTTTTGATTAACAAGATATTCAACAACACTAAGATGACCATTCCCAGAAGCATAATGAAGGGGAGTCAAATATGATAAGATCTGGCATGAATAGATAAACAGAGAGATCAATTAGAAATCCATTTTTGTTGAGGTTATATGAGGATGTAGTGTTATTGATTGAACAAAAGCTGAGAAATGTATTTGTTTTGGAGGTTCAAATGATGGTAATAAGTTTTAGATAGATAATGATCAACAGAAATGCGTAATTTTTGCTGTAAATAATTGGATTTGGAATCCTTTTTTCATGAAAGCATCCATGAAGCAAAAGAACAAATTCAAGAAATCAGAGAAACATTAATATACAAAATTGATTCAGGAGAACTCTCATTATTGTAATGATGATTTATGCGTTTTTGATAGAACACCACTTATTACAATCAAGGAAACACAAATGAACACTCTTGTATATACTATAATTAGCATAACATCAATTCATTATGGGTAGTTAATAAAGTAATGGTCATATTCCAAGATTTTTTACTTAGAGGTTATGGTATAGTATTGGAACTAAAAGCATCAAGAATAAAAGAAATGCTGATCCCCATTTGCAAATCATTGCAATGGTACCTGAAAACCTTTCCTCAGCAAAGAACACTGAAGCACTGAGAATTCCAGCAATTATTCCAAAGAAATGGGTATAATTTCCAGCTCCTGGCATTAATTCATAGATTCCATACCAAACTAAAAAGTAGATAGGCCATGCTGAAACAGACCAGACTTGGTTTGAAGGTATTTTAGCCCAAAAGAAGAATATCATAATTGAATAAGCTCCAGCCATTCCATAAGTATTACCAGAGGCACCAACACCTGCCATTGTAAGAGGTTTGAACATCGATGTCATAGCTGACCCTAAAATACCAGGAATCATATAGATGGGGATAATTTTCCATGACCATCTGCGGCTAAGCCCCAGGCAGAAGAAAATCTGTGGAAAAACATTAGACCATAAGTGTATTAAATCGCTATGAAGGAAGCATGTGGAAATTAACCTCCAATATTGATGCTTTTTGAACACCTTTTCGGACTGGAACGCTCCAAATCCCATCAATGTTGTATTAAAATCTGGAACAAGGAACATACCAACAGAGCTTTCGCTTGCAAAACAGGCAGCAATATGAACTAAAACCTCAATTACAATCACCCAGAAAACAAAAACCTTGAGACAACTGGCCCAGTCTTCTTTTTTACTTTCAGAATCCAAAGGAGGGTACAAACAAAGGCAGCTCTCTTCACAAAAACCTTCTTCACTCCCAGACAAGCTCCAATACTTGTATTTCATTTCATCAGGCAAAACACTTGGACCTTCCATTACAAAAATGAAATGAATTCTTTGAAAAAGTAATGATGCACATTCAATGCTCTAACGTTGTTGAGAATTCATCTCAATTTGTTTATCCAAATATCAATTTGAGAGTTTTACCCAAATCATGACATTGAATTGTCTAATCGCATTTTTTCGGTGATTTAGGCGAAGTTTTGATAGATTTATTGGTTTATCAGACGGATTATGTAGATTATTTACATTGTTTTACATGAAATCGGTGACAGACGATATTGCCGAGTTTGATTCGATATATCGTTCAGATGGACCCGGTTATCTTCGATTTCGGAAGCATTTTTTGAAGAAATTTGAAAAATCATTGAATATTCGGTTTAGAGAGAACACATATATTCCTTTAAGGATTTTGCTTTTAGAAACTACGAGAAGCAAAGCAAAACACTCTTTAAATGATCTTTGGCTTTTGTTACATACAAGGAGGTTGAAAGCACCGTCAGTTTTGTCGATTTCTGCATCAGATTGCGATATTATTCCGTGGCACCAAATATGTTCTGCTCTTTCAGCCCCAGGTCCCGTATCGTATATGCGATTTGCTCCATTTTCTCGAGAAAGATTTGCTTTTTCTACACTTGATGGATCAATTCATTTTGCTACAATCGCTGATTCCCAGATAAGAATCTTGAGTTCAATACTAATCCCAAGTGTATCATTTTTAAAATTTGAGTGGATTAGCGAAACCCTTGTTATAGGGATCGGCGTGACATCTTCTGCGTTTTTGTTGAATTCTGATTCCAGATTGTACGAGATACAATTGCCCGCTCCTCCAAGTGAGATTGTTAAGTTTCCATCTATTCCACATTACTTGGTTGTTGGAGATAGATCTGGTCAAATTATTGGTATGGATTTATTAGAAGCTTCGTCATTGTCGCAAAGTGTTGAATCAACAGGTGGCTTTCGGCAGCCAACATCATCGACTTTGAGCCGAATCGATGTTAATATTAACAAAATTCACAATGCGAAAAGACCTATCACTTCATTAGCTGTTGTTTCATCTGATATGATTATTTGCGGAACATCTGATGGTGATATTGACATTGTTTATGTTGAGTTTAAAATGATTAAAAGAAAGAAAGTTTTCATAACAGATATAAAACTCAAATCTTCAATCAGGGTCACCTTACCCAAAGTAATTCCTGGGATAAAAGTTGCATCTATTGATTGCATTAGTGGCATACAATTGCACCATCTTTCTTATTTGATTGTTAATATGAGAAGCGAACAGGCGGCATTTCTTGTATCAGATGATGGCTTTAAGCATTTTAGGCAGGTGAAATCAGTTCGTGTTCCATCTCTTCGAGCAAAATGTCCAGTATCAATATCTCAAGTTGACGATAAGTGGATTTTTGTTGCCGGAACAGATATGGGTGACCTAATAATGTCTGAAGAAGGGGAAGATCAAAGCATACTGACACTACATGAAACCACAATTGCAGCAATAGAATGGTTGAAAAACTCAAGGACTTTCTTGGCTGCCGATGTTTCCGGCCTAATAAGCTTATGGAAAAAGAAGGAATAAATTTATGTTTAATAAAAAACCACCATACAAACAATTGATAAGATATCATAATTCAGCAATTGGCGGCATGAAACCAACAGCATGATACACAACATGCGGAGTTTCATCAAACTGACACACGCTAGAATGAACAAAGGTTTTTTTCGGCTCCGCTTTCTTTGTATTCTTTTTCAACACAACCCTCTTAGCTTTCGTACTATTCTCGATTTTAGGATATTTCTCGGCCTCTTTTTTCATGATATAACACTCATACTTGTCTACATCAACAGAATATCCCCGCCCGTAGTCCCAAAAAGAGTCTTTATACTCACTGATGCAATACATATTGTTTTTTCCCTTAGGGGTTATTCAGATAAAACGGTGTAATCGAAATAAAGCAACCGTTAAACCCAACCAAATAGACTATTCAATTATCCGGTTTGAAATAATTTTTTGAGAACTAAGAAATCACTCTTTCTTATCAATATTTATCTCAAAAAGGATCATTCAAAGTGGGAACAAAAGCGAAATGGAAAACACAAATCCGCAAACTCACAAACTTCATCCAAAAGTTAAGTTCACCATTGAAGACGATAAAAAGCTAAGAGAAATTGTTACTCAGTGTGGTGAGAATGACTGGAATCTCATTGCAACAAAGATGGAAACACGGAATGCCAGACAATGCAAAGAGCGGTGGGAGAATTATTTATGCTCTTCAGTGAATCGCTCACAGTTTACTTCCGAAGAAGATATACTTCTTCTTACAAAGTACAACGAGCTCGGATCAAAGTGGGTTGCAATATCCAAATTTTTCCAAAACAGAACAGATATATCTATAAAGAGCCGTTGGATGGTTTTGAAAAGAAGGCATATCACTATAGACACAATTGGAGCATCACTTTCAACAAAAAGCAAGCAGAAAGATGAGTCAAAAACAAAAGCCGATAAAGTCGATAACTTTATTTCCCAGCTTAATGAAATTGCTCAAAAAGAAGAAGATGATCTATGGGAAACCACGAATTACGACTTGTTCTGGTCTCAGCAATTCCAAGTTGATTTATAAAGATTTTTTTGTAAATATATGATTACCCAAACCTTATTAAAGAATCCCTGGAAAATCTGGATAATTTACTTCACTAAAGAAACTGAAAAGCTGAATTATCATATAGAAGAATATGGCGAGTTTTCTACCGTTGAGGATTTTGCGTCCGTATTCAAATCTATTGATAGCCCAAGAGAATTGAAAAAGAAGGAAGCAAGTTCAATATCAGTTGCTATTTTTAAAGATAACATACATCCGGCGTGGGAAGATGAAGCCAACAAGAAAGGAGGGAATTACAATTGGTCAATTAGCGTGAAAGAAGATGCGAATTCATCATCGGATGCAATACACGATATATGGCGTAGAATGGCGATGAGTGTTGTTGGTGGCCTTCTTGAAACAGAAGTATTTGGAGGAAAGGACATTATTAATGGTTTGATCCTAAGTCACAAATTCGAGAATACTTACGGAATCAGCGTGTGGGTCAATGAACTGATAGATAAAAGCAGCGAAATGCTGAATTTCATTACACAAACAGTTTTGCCTCCACCAAACGTTAAGATTAGCTTAAAGAGCTTTGGGCCTCATAATTATAAATGAGAAATACTATTTTTAGTAAAAAGAATCATTTTATGATATGGAATCTACAATAGAGAAAATCCCATATTATTTGACATCTTCTGCAAGAAACAGTATGGTAAGTCCTTCTGATTATGTTCCCCCTCCTTTTGGTTCAGATTCTGGTAAGATTTCCATTCATTCTACCCTAAAGAAACCGGAAATTGCCATTACCCCATCTCCAGGGGATTATGACGATCCAAGATGTTTTAAACCCGATCTTAGCAAAGGATTTATTCATAATAAAGAAGGAGATAAATCTCCAGTTCAAAATCCCGGACCTTGTGAATACTCTTTACCAAATGATACTTTAAATGACGTTTCTCCGATCAAAATCAAATCTAAAAGGGTTGAAAAATATGATTCATTTGATGTTCCTTATAGATCACCACCTTCCACATTGTCTAGGAATTCAATTACTATAGGAAAACGTTTTGATATCAAGAATCAGAGATCAGTTGAATTTGGAATGGATCCAAAACCTTTTGGCCATGACACTGTTCGAATTTCGTTGTCAGGCAGACACCCTATTAAAGAACCAATTCCAACACCTAGCCCTTGCCAATATAACATCCCATCATTCTCCCCTGACTCAAATAAGGGAGCCATACACAAGCAGTATTCTCCTCGGCGTAAAGACTTTTCGCCAGGCCCAGGGTCTCACACATATAACAGAGATCCACTTATTGGCACCCAACCAATATTTTTATCAGGAAGACATGAGGCAAAATCGGAAATATTCGATATTCCTTATAGAATGATGAAGTCGTCCCTTAATCAGTGCACAGGAATAAGTATTGGGTCTTATTTCCGTACACCAACAAAGAAATCTAACCAATTTATGTTTCAATCCCCTCAACTTGGATCTGATAAAGCTACAATTTCTTTGAAAAAGGGCAGGAGAAAGGAGCCAGAAACCGACATTAATCCATCACCAGATCAATACAACCCATTGTCTCCATTTGGGAAAGATGGAAAGCATGTCCAGATTCACTCACATATTTCTTGTAATATTAGATCAACAACACCAAGTCCTACTGACTATTCTCCTCAAAAGCCTTCAACTTCATTAGCCATATCTTTTAAAGGAGCTAAGTATGAACCTGAAAAAGATCGAACAGGTGAGTACCGTAATCTTGGTTCCACATTGTCTGGAAAAAGATATTCTATTAAAGGGAAATCTACATGTGGAATCTCATATTGCTAAAGTTTTATTTACAAACTGATACTATATGTTTTCATAAGGATTATACTCTTTTCCTTGATTCATCATTCCTTGGTTCATCATTCCTTGGTTTGACATTGGACTTTGATTCATCATACCTTGGTTCATCATTGGGCTTTGATTCATCATTCCTTGGTTCATCATTGGGCTTTGATTCATCATTCCTTGGTTTGACATTGGACTTTGATTCATCATTCCTTGGTTTGACATTGGACTTTGATTCATCATTGGGCTTTGATTCATCATTCCTTGGTTTGACATTGGACTTTGATTCATCATTCCTTGGTTTGACATTGGACTTTGATTCATCATTGGACTTTGATTCATCATACCTTGGTTCATCATTGGGCTTTGATTCATCATTCCTTGGTTCATCATTGGGTTTGGATTCATCATACCTTGGTTCATCATTGGGTTTGGATTCATCATTGGGTTTGGATTCATCATTGGGTTTGGATTCATCATGCCTTGGTTCATCATTGGATTTGGATTCATCATACCTTGGTTCATCATTGGGTTTGGATTCATCATTCCTCGGTTCATCATTGGGTTTGGATTCATCATACCTTGGTTCATCATTGGGTTTGGATTCATCATGCCTTGGTTCATCATTGGATTTGGATTCATCATACCTTGGTTCATCATTGGGTTTGGATTCATCATACCTTGGTTCATCATTGGATTTGGTTGAACCATACCCTTGTTGAGCATTGGATTAAATGGTGTTCCATTTTGTGATGAATATCCAGGCCCGATCGGTCTAATGCCAGGCATGTTCATTTGAGGAGTGCCAGAATTGCTGTTCGATTTTGGAACAAATGGAGTGTCATTATAGTCGCACAGATGGAGCACCAAATGCAAACTACCTCCCTTCTTAACACCTTTCACAGGGTTCATATCAAACCAGCGATCAACAACCTGTCCTTTTGGAAGAGTGGATAATGGTATTTCAAGCTTAGCCATAGGCTCATCAGCACTACCCTTGTTATGATCCTTCATCAAAACATGAAATGTTTCACTTGGATTTAATATATCAAACCTAAATTCTTGATTCCATACAGGTTCGAAAGTTTTGTCAATAATCTTCGTTCTTTCAAGTTTGGTGCTGCCGCCGACTTGCAATAGGCAATAAGGATCAGATTTACCAAATAAATCCATCTTAGCAAGGTCTCTGGCTTCGACAACACGAACGTTGAGGTTCATTAAAAAACTAAATTTTGTTACTTCAATTATCGTCACCGGATAAATTTAGGAGGCGGGAAGTCTTTTGCTTTGTTGGAATCCTTCTAATCATCTCCCTTATTTGGCAAGTAGTTGGTCTTTTTTCCGGGTTGATTTCCGTCATACTATTGATTAATGCTTGAAAATGCGTTTTATCCTTTAGTATGGAGCATATTTCTTCAAGCACTTTCCCTAGGCTATAAATATCCGCTTTGAAATCATAATGTTGTGTACGAACTTCAGGTGCCATGTAGAGATTTGTCCCTATTACTGTGTGGTTCATGCTATAATCATAGTACTTTGATATTCCATAGTCTGATATTTTGAAATCATTATGGGAAATTAGGATATTCTCGGGTTTAATGTCACGATGAATAATACTTTTGGTAGCAAGAATATCCAATCCTAGAAGCATTGTCTGTAAAAATTTGATTACTTTTTCTGGCTCTATAGTAGTTTTGGATATTGTGTTGTCGAGCAATACTTTCCGAAGAGAATTCCCTTCTGCATATTCCATAACAATGTACACATATTTATCATCAACAAAGTGAGCATAGTATTTTATCAAAACAGGATTGGACAAATCACGCATTATGCTAATCTCATTCTTTATTCTAATCAATGCATCGTAATTAATTCGTATTTTTTTAATCGCATACAAATTACCATCATTATAGGATCTAACTAAATGAACAGAACCAAAAGATCCTTCACCAAGCTTCTCAAGCCATTCATATTGATCTTTCATTAATATGGATGATCTAATAAAAGAGTTTCGCAAATTTACTGGTTTTATGGTGCCCGAATCTGTGAAAAGCCCTGTTAATAATGCGATTAACTACTTAGTTTCTAAGGATTTTGCTCTTCCTATTGATTCTTTAAGTTCTCCTGTAATGGTTGGATTATTGGCTGTGATGGAGAATAAAAAGACATCAAAAATGTCTCAAAATATTGTAGTAATTGTTTGTAATGGAATCATCCATGATTTTTTTATTGGTGATGCTGTATCCTCCTTATTCAGACGAATTGAACATGCTGTTTTTTGTTTTGATTCTGATAAGATAATGAAAGTTATTCAGTTTAGTACAAGTGTCGTATCTAAGCATTATTTAGATCCTCCTGTTCTTCAGTCTTTGCTAAGTATCACAGTCGGTTTATGTTGTTCTTCCGATTTATTAGTATCAACAAGCGCTTTAGCAGCATCAGATCAAATTATTAAAGGTTTTTTGCACCATATTAAGTCATCCGAGTTCCAGATAACTCCTTCAAATAGAAGGGATATTGACCTTTCCGTTTCAATGTATGGAGATCAAAGTAAGAAGCTCACTGAACCTCTTGAAAAACTCTTATTTTTAATGTTTCGGGATCTATATAAACTCTCGATGAATGAACAGTGTTCATGGCTTCGAGTTAAATCAATACCAAAAGAAATTTCTTTTGGATTACTTGAGACTATTTCTCAAGTGAATTCCATGGGAATATTACTGGATGACTGTTTGCAATCAGCCATGCAAAACATAGCGCCAATTCAATTCTACTGTTCTTTATTCGACTCTTTCCTGGAACAATATCCCAAGTCTTTCACAAATGTATTCAAACATTTTATTTCTAGATTGAATCCAAGATCGCCAGATTCGTTGAATTCTTTGGTATTTTTTAGAGTAATTTTAATGAAACAACCTGCCAATGTAACACGCTTTTTTAGTAATTGTGATAGAGATGGAACACTACTATCAAGTATCGTTTCGAATCTTCTTGAGTATTGTGATTCATTTATTGGAACAGGTACTTTTGACATTTCTCTTTCAAATAAATCGCAGTCTCATTTATCTACCCACTCTCAAATATCATCTCCAGTTGAAATTGCCATATTTATTGTTAAAGACTGCTTTCAGGCACATACAAGCTCTTTAAGAATTTTCATATCCAAATCTTGGATAGATTTGTCAAGAATTCTAAATCTTGCATCAAAATATGTATCCCAAGACTGTTTGCATTTTGTTATTCAAGGATTGCATTGTTTATTAATGCTTGGGTATGAATTATTATTGGATGATTGCAGAGGATCAATTATTGCATCATTTTGTACTTTTATGAATTCAGAATCATTTGAAATACGAAATCAATCATATAATACTATCATATCTGTTATTGATACAAATCCTAATGTTTTTAATGGGTTTTGGGGAAAAATTCTCCCTATTCTTGCTCAATTGCAATGGAAACCAAATAATGCTGTTTTTTCTAAGAATATTGGAAAAGATCAAATCCTTGAGTTTTCATATTCTTTATTGTCAATAAATGTTGCCGAATACTCAAGCTGGGGATTAGATATATTGGTAAAAGTACTGATTTCTAATCTTTCGAGGTTTGAATTCATATGGGAGGCAGTAGAAGGTTATTTGCTTCTAATGATTGATGATCCAATATCCGAGTCATTTGCAATATCTGCACTTGGAAATCTTTTTTATAATGTTTTTTCTGAAGAAACAGAAAGTGATCTTCTAGAAACATTCAATAGATTGTTCTCTGGTCGAAGAAAGCTTTCCACAGAAAACCGTAAGATTCTTTTAGAGGAAATTAAATATGTATTGTCTCGAAATGGAGCTGTAATAAAAAAAGGATGGGTTCATTTAATAAATGCATTGAGCCCCAATAATTTCAAAGATGAAGCTGATATTTTGTTTTTATCATTTAGATGTGTTCAGATTATTTGTAGTGATTTATTGTTTTTAACTGATTTATCTACACAGTTTCTTTGCGTTTCTCTTTTTTTTGAATTTGCTACCCAAACCACAGATATTAATATCTCTTTATCAGCCTTCGAACTTTTGTGGTCTGTTGTTTCTGTTGCTAAAACAACTGAAATGTGGAATTTAATATTTGGGAGGATTTCTTTACTTATACGAGATTCGAGAAATGATGTATCCTTAACCGCAATTAAAACTTTGTTTAGTCTGATTATGAGTAATCATAGTTCAATACCAAAAGGGATTTATGATTTTATTGTTTCAGATTGTTTTATGCCAATAATTGACTCTTTACACTTAAGCGATGGAGTCACTCAACAGTTGGTTCTTCACGAGCTTTCACATTGTGGAAGAGCATTGTATTCTGAGTTCTTGAGTAACAAAGATTTTATCAATGTGTTCTGGTTTAGACTAATTGAAGAAAATGAAAGTTTCTATAAAAAATGCGATAAAAAGGAAACTACACATGCATCTTTGCAATTCTTTGAAGAGTGTTTCTTATGTTTAGAATTAAGTGACAATACCAAAACATCTCTTTTTAATAGTGTTGAAAGAATCATTCAGTTTTCTGTCAAGAGGGAGAATGCCAACTCGGGTATATGGTCTGCATTTGGACGGCTAATACTAATGGTATTACCTCAACAGAAAAGCATTATTACAGAATATTGGCTCAGTAGATGGATCAAAATCATAGAAACTTTCATATTTGATCTTGATTGCGGAAGTTTTTTGCCTCCAACAGCTCATAAAACCCTTGATGCATTAGATTCAATACTGCCTTTACCATATAACATGACTGAAATGATATATAAATGTCTTGTTCATTGTGCTGTTGATGGTAATAATATTAGGCTTACAGAGGTTGCAATTGATCATATCTGTACTATATGCGAAAAATTTGTGGAAAAAGAACAGTTGTCTAGTTTATTCATATTAAGTAATAGACTCTTTTCTTACAAAGAAGCTCGACGGCTTCTTCTAAATTTTGTCGAGAATGATATTATAATTGCTGATCAAATGATAGATGATGTATTTAGGTCTTTAATATCATTAGGCCAAAGTAATCCTGAGTTAATGGAGAAAACAGGGTTATCTATTTTGAAAATGTTCACAAGGGTATCTGAAGACCAAATAACGGAATTCATTAAAGTTCATTCGAATAATATTAGCATTATGAAATCATTATGGTCAAAGTATTTAGATCCAACATCAATATGCTATGATTCCAGAATAGCATCATTTTCTACAATAATGACCATTAACTCCATTTCAAATTTTATGACAAATGGTGGAAATGATATTGAGTTGTTAGAAATACTCGATTTCATTCAAAACTATAAAACAAATGCGGAATGTTTTCCGAATAATAAGAGTAGACATTTTTCACATTTATTGTACATGCTTCCATATATAGCGGATCTCGTACTACACCCTAGCATTTCAATCAGGCAAAAAATTAGGGATACCCTAATAAAACTATCTCAATATGATCTATGAGAAAACAATGATTCCTCTCCCTCCTTTGGCTTTTTGATTGAGAAGTACTGGCTTTGATTTGTGATTGTTATTGGCCACATAAAGCCAATATGCAAGTGTTTGTTCATCATATAAAGTAAAATACTGTTCGTTCAATTGTGGAAGCACTCTTTTCATTGAAGTAGGAACATTAATCATCCACATTGTTGATATCATTGTGAACCTATACTCAAGCTCTTGTAGCTTACACAGCGAGTATAATAATAAAGAAGACTCACTTTCAATCAAAGAAAAATTAAAATCTCGAAAAACCATGGAATTTTGTGGACAAAGAATCCCCTCAAAAACTCCTAGATCGAGATTTAATACCGAAAAACTATTATGAGAAAATAATTCAACATTTGATGTGACAATAATCCCAAACTGCATATAGTAAGATGGTTTCATAACACCAGAGTCAAAACATACATATTCTTCATGATAGTCTGGTATAAATATTGATAATCTTGCAGCAAGGCTTTTAGCTTCCTCAAATTGACTGCATTGTATGATAAGAGTAGTTCCACTCATTAAAGCATGGATGCAATGATATGCAACTTTTGAATTTACCAGACTAACAATACTAAACAATTCCGTTTTAATATGATCAGCATCATTCAAAACCATAGATGCATAGCTAATGTAGTTTTTGGTATTATCAGAGTGAATGCCTCCAAACCTAAGCTTGGTCTGACATATGATCTTCTCATGAAAAGATAGAAGAAATTTCTCTGATGAAAACCAAATATTACTAATAACATTCTTTGAAAAGTATGAAAGATTGGAAATAATTTCAAGATCTCTGAGAGAGTTCCGTATTTGAAAAAAATAAGATGAGTCAGGTACAGCATCATCAATCATGTGTGCACAAACCCCGATTTTTTCACATATTAAGCCAATTTCTTTGTGATAATTAAAAATTTCATGAGAACAATTAGAATCATGAGACACCAAAGTGGATAATGATGAGGCATAATGTTCAAATTCATTCTTGAAAACCTGCATTGATGAATCAAATAATATTTTGCACGAATCAAGGAAATTTGAAGAATATTTCCTTAATCCATTGATTTTATTCGAATCCTTATTGGTAATACAAAACACGACACTTCTTATAAAGCCTCTAGCTTCCACATCAACCAGTTTAAAGTATATTGCAATATAAAAATATCCAGAAAATTGTGAAAATACGATCGAATGCCGGAAAACCGAGATGTCATTATCAAAATCATTGGGAGTAGAAACAACGTACCATAAAAACTGATTAATCGATTCCATCTTGCTAGATTCTTCATTCCACACTATTTTTGGATGATGAGATTGATGGAATTCGAATAAATACAAATTATAACCATTAGGGAGATTTTCTTTCTTCATTTTTTCCAATTTGTCTTGCTAAAGGATGATCTTCATCATCATAGCTTGAGTTAATATCTAAAACTAGTGTTTATTAATACTTCTTAGATATCTAATAATTTCGTTATTATTAGATACTCGAATAGGGGTGTTTCTTGAGAAATCTTGTAATTCAATATTAGCACCCTTTTCAACCAATTTTTTGACAACATGAAAGTGTCCTTTATAAGATGCATTATGTAGGGGTGTTGAATTACAATGATTCAAATAAAACTACTATTCAAAACATCGATTTGGGCACCATTTGCAATTAAATACTCAACAATACTCAAATAACCTTTATATGAAGCCAGGTGAAGAGGTGTTTCGCTTTTTTGATCAACTTGATCTATTGCAGCTCCGTTTTCAACAAGGTATTTAACAATATCTAGATGATCATGATTTGTGGCAAAATGAATTGGAGCCCTACCATATGAAGTTAATCGGATTGAATTCCTTTTGCATTTATTAATGCACCTTTTTTAACCAGATACTGAACAATACTCAGATTACCACATTCGCAAGCCCAATGAAGAGGAGGGCTAATGTTTTCAATCTCCAGATATTGATATTATTGGAATTAATTATTGCTCCTTCTTGAACAAGATACATTACAACATTAAGATGAGAGTATCGAGCAGCAAAATGAAGGGGGGTTAAATATTTCATAATCTTCCCTTCAAAGGCTTCCCTTTGGAATTCCTGATCCACTTTGGCCCCATTTTTAAGTAGTTCACAAATTACATCTACCTTCCCTTGAGCAGAAGCAATAAATATATCGTTATTTTGGAATTCTGTTGCTTTGATTTTTTCATCTTCTTCAGGAAGCTTATTTTGTTCTTCAATTCTATTTTTATATTCTGTTTCATTTCTTGTGATATTTTTTGAGTTATCTGAAATAATTCGAGAAATTATATCATAAATATCAGCAGCAGATGGCCTTTGATCGGGATTTTGAGACCAACATTTTTCGATGAGATCTTTAAACTCAATCGGACATATGGAAGGAATCCCAAGTCTCTCTCCCCTCAAAACAGAGTTAGAAATAATATGGTCATTAATTCCTTCATAAGGAAATTGACAAGAGGCAATTTCCCAAAATATAATTCCAAGCGAGAATATATCTACCTTTTCTGTATATGGAACATCAGAAAATGCCTCTGGAGCTATCCAACCATATGTTCCTACTACACTTGGCGTGTTGGATTTCATTTGACTTGAATTCTTGATCTTTGAAAGGCCGAAATCAGAGATTTTTGCTACCATGTTTGTATCCAATAAAATATTAGGACTTTTCAAATCTCTATGTAAAACATTTTCCCTATGCATAAGTATCAATCCTCTGGTGATATCTAGTGCTATATCATACCTTTTATCCCATGAAAAAGTTGATTCCTTCTTTTCATTCCTTAATTTCTTTAAGAATTCAAAAAGTGTTCCATTTTCAGCATATTCCATTACAATACACTCCTGTTCTTTTTTCCTTGTTATTCCATAAAAACGAATAATATTTGGAGATTTCAAATCACATAATATTTTAGCTTCTTTTAGGAATTCATCAAAAGGCGCTTCATTTTCCCTAAGTCCAGTATATTTCACAGCTACTTTCCTATAAGTTTTTGAATCTGCTAACTTTACTTTACCATATGATCCTCTCCCCAATTCTCGAATAAATGTCAAATCTTCTGGAGGGATACGAGTCAAACTAGTAGGAGTGTCCATTTATGACAACGATTATTCCCATTTTTTGTAATCCAAGAGATGAGATAAATAAAGGATGGAAGGGTCATTGTTGAATTCTCAGATGGTTTATCCATCAGATACCAAATGATTTAAGATCGATAATCTCAACCAATTGTAGTCTTGGAACAAATGGTTCTCGGTGTTGACTTATTTGGTTAATAGCGTTACTAAGCTTCATAACACATGTATATAGTTGATCTTTAGGAAGAGATGGAAGCTCGATTGCCATTTTTCTCAAAGTATTCTGAATCAAACAAAGATCAAAAATGGCAGGATTACCAAGGTTAAGTATCCAATTTCTTCTAGTATAGGTGGGATCTTCTTATAATTTGGAACTGGATTGAGGAATTTGTGGATTTGAAATGAACTCAATGTGTAATTGCATTCGTTATCTCATATTCAACCAATTTTCCTTAATAATTCGAAAAATATCATTTTATTCATTCGGCTTTTTTGGCGGATTCCCATACTTTTCAAAAAAGATATTAAACCAGTGGTTTCTAAGGTTCCCCTTCATCTCAATAATTCTGGGCAGAGGGAAACCATAATCTTTGCTCAATTCCTGGGAAAGCGCTTTGTGTTTCACAACATCTGAACCATTTATCCTATACTTTGCATATAGAGGACTGTTCGAACCAATTTTTGTTCCAATTTTCTCAATATTCTCTCCTTTGAATACCTTGATTGCCAACTCTACAACCTTTTTCTCATGTTCATCATCAGGATACTTAAATTGATGAATAGCACCACAAATAGCAGTCTTTAGATCATCATCCATTACTATGGTGGAATTTTTTTAAAAAAACGAATTTGCATTCTGTGCTTTGAGACAGACACAGCAGTTTCGGAAATAGACCAATGCTCCTACCCTTTGCTTGAGGGTTCTTGGGAACTTAAGCTTGATTAAAAATCACATGTCCTAAAATGTAAATATTTATTTTACCAAAGAGAACAAGTGATATGAGTTATTATTCAACTTTTGCATAATCCAAGTTTAAATGTTATCAAGATTTGAGATGATGTTTGTCGTTGAATGATAGACATCATCTGCCAAAAAATCAGTCATCTCTAAGATCAATTAAAAACCTACTTGTTACCCTAAGGCATAGCTATATGTTATATTTTTAATCAAAATTGTGCAATCTTTCCATTCTTCTTGAATGGCGCCATTTATAAAAAGTAGACGTTTATTAATTATGGCACTGAATTATAAATCAGACTTTGTTTCTAGGCCTAGTTACTCGATAATTACTTTAGATTCTGGTACAATAAATCGAATTCATGATATATGTAATGTTTCATGGCAGGGAAACTGGGATATTGTCGAAATACCGTTGAAAGATGCAATACAGAATATACTGAATGGTGAAGATATTGTTCAAAGTATGTATTCTATTCGAAAAGAAATTGAAAGTGGAAATTCTTTGGAAATTGATGGATCTGTGTTTGAAAAACTTCTTTCATTTTTTTGTAATGTTTTAAGTCAGCATTCATCAATGTGGGTTAATCTTCGAGTCGAAGTCATGGATTTCGTTGAGTTAATTATGAGTAAATTGAAAGGACATGGTTTTGTAAGCAAAGAGTTTGTAGATATATTGGTGGGATATATCAACAATCGTGACAGAGACCTTACTCCTATGGCAGTTAAGTATCTAAAGCATTATGTTGACTTTTCATTAGAATCTCGGAATTCAGCGATCAAAGTGTTTTATAATAAGACTCTACTCAACTATTTAATAAGCTATACTTCGACTCAACACACAAATTCAGGATTGTTACTTTTGTATAGTTTTATAGATAGTCAAGTAGATGATATAATTGATGAAGTTTTACCTTTTTTGGCACCACTTAGGCTTCATTTATCCAACATGGATGTTACAAATCGAGTTTTGTCAACAAAATGCATTTCTTGTATTGTTTCAAATAAAATCGGATATGCTGAATCGATTAAAAGAGAAATACCAAAGTTCATCATGAATGTAATATTACCTAGGCCTTTTTTGTATAATCAAAACCTTTTTGGGCTGGTTGCTCTGTATGAAGATATCATGCCCATTGAAAAATTTATGCCCACCATAATTGAATCTCTTCATGAAGGAATTGATTTTAACATTGGGTTTGTTTTTGAATTTATGATTGAGAATGTGATGAATGGAATTAAGTTTTTTGTAGATGACAATTTTTTAAGGATTGTTTTTGTATTTGTTAAGAATTCCCACATAGGAAATAAACCTTCAGCAACAACATTAGCATCAATTATAATGACTAGTTTACCACTTGAGTATATATTGAGTATTAACAATGAAATCCAAGCTATATCATCTATTTTTGAGAATATTCCAATTATTACACAGGAAAAACATTTAATTCATGTATTATATTCAATTAAATCGATGCTATTAAATGGGTTAGTCTCTTCAGATGTTCCTTCTGAGTTTGCTGAGACTTTAGAATCATTGGTTTCGAATGAATCCGAAGAAATTTCAATGATATCTTCAGAAATACTATTCAAACTGTTAAATCAATAGGAAGATTTGATTTATTTACATTAACGATTGAGAAAAATTCCATGTTTGTAAAGTTTATGAAAAATTGCCAGCCAATTAGTTACTATAATGGATGACTTCAAATCGCAACATCTAACCAATCTACTTAATGGAATTGATCGTATTGATATTGTAGAAAGGGAATATTTAAATATAATTAGCAAATATAGTCGAAATAATAAGTATGAGGATCCCGATTTCCATCCCAAAAAGAATATTCATGAAAAAAATGATCTTTTAAAAGATATCAAATGGGAAAGGCTTGAAACCTTTTATAAATCACAGATTTTTCGGAATATTAATACTAATGGAATAATGCAGGGGGGATTGGGGGATTGTTACTTGGTATCCACATTTATTTTTATCTCTGAGCACCCAGAATTGGTGTGTCAGCTATTCCATAAGAATATCAACATAGAATCTGGCTGTTTATGTGTATATTTCTATTGTTTTGGGAAAAGAATTCCATTTATCATTGATACTCTGATTCCTTTTTACTTTGCCTCACCAAAATTTTCTAGTTTAAGGAATATGGATGATTCGGCATGGTTTTGTTATGTTGAAAAAGCATATGCAAAAATGTATGGCTGTTATAGTGGTGTAGAATCAGGATCAACCGTTTATGCCTTTTATAGGTTATTTGGATGGTCTCCACGATATATTGATATCGAAGAATATTCTGATGAAAGTTACGATAATGTTGAGGATTATTATAAAAAAGGAAGTGTTATTGGATGCCCTATTTCTGAAACACCGAAGAATTATACGAAGGAACATTTTAAAAAAGTTGGGCTAGTTTCAGAGCATTTCTATATGTGCATTGACATGAAAAGAGAATCAGATGAAAAGTATATTAAGCTTCGAAACCCATGGGGAACATTTGAATGGAAGGGAAACAATTCAGAAGAGACAGATTGCAGGACTGATGAACTTAAAGAAGCACTCAAGCCACAAAACGAAGGTGATGGTTCATTTTGGATGAAATGGAAAGATTTTTGTAAGTTTTTTAATCAAATTTCTATTTCAATACCTCCATTAAATGCGTTTACTGAGACAATATCTGGAGTTTTTAATCCGGGTATTAATGACGACAGATCTCCATTTTCAGGTGGTTCATATTGTGGGTGTTTAGATCAGTGGACTATTCATTTTGATAAACCAAGCAGGTTATACATTACAGCCGAGTTTATTGGAGAGAGCACAACATATTATATAGCATTGGAAAAAAAACATGGAGAAAAAATTATCAATGCTGGTCCAGAGGCTAATACAAATTCATTTTCTTTGATAATGAATGGATGCGATTTTCAAATTGATGATGTATCTTCCCCTTGGACATTTGTTGTTTCCAGGAAAATAATGAGCACAACATCGAAATTCTTTATTAGATTTGAGTATTTGCATCCATTAATGATAAAACCAATCAAAAATCCATGTTATGAAAAAATGACTCAAGAAAAGTTTTCTTTAACTCTTTCCCCAGGGCCTATAGATGGAAAGAATATATTTTCTGATGATAATCAACTTTCAGGACTCCCACAATGGAAAATTGTTTTAAATAATCCAGAGGCGGTGTATTTGAAAGTATGGAAATCTAGACCAAACTCTCGACATATTATTGTTTTTCAACCAAATGATAAAAAAATCGATTTTGCGAACAAACAATGCCAAACATACTTAATTGAAAGTGAAAGTGAGTATGAAGAGTTTAAATTTAATGTTGATCAACATTCAAAATCATACTTTTTAGTATTTAGCAGAGAAGCTTTTACCGAACCTTCATCAATAACTTTCGAAGTCTTTTCAAAATCTCAATTTCAAATAATAAGATACCCCGACATTTTTGATGGTAGAAAATACCAAAAGAAATTGATTAGAGGTGATTTTCCCAGAATTATTTTTAATGAAAACACGCCAAATATGTTAGGTAAGTCTCTTTCATGTAATAGACAATGGACTATTTCGATTGATGAGGATACCGATTTTTTGCTGAACTTTAAAAAAAATGGGAACACATCTCATCATATTTTTTTGGTTGCTAAAGATAATATAGACAACCATGTAGGGGGAATAACTACAAATATGCCATATATGATCCTTCATTCAACTCATGAATCATCTTTTGATTCTTATCATATTATTCTAGAACTATCTAAGTCAAAGTTTTGGAGTGTCATAGTTACAAAAGAGCACTATAAAGAAGAATCATCTTATGAACTCGAAATATTGTCAATCAAAAGTATTCAACTTTTTCAAACACCATATCCTGATTTTGAAAAAGATAAAAAATATAGTGGAAAATTAAAACTTGTTCCGGGATGGACTGATAATAGAAAACCATTCAAAGATGACTCGATTCATTGCCTAAATCAGTGGAGATTTTTCTCTAACAATCAGACCACTATTTTTTTATTATTGAAAAAGAAATGTCCTGATGTTTTACATTATTTATTTTTTCAAGAAGGAATTGATAATAAGATTGAGAGGTTTTATCAGGACTCAACCTTCCAGCAATTGATATCCTATGGTAATTTCGAGCTTGAAATGTTTCCAATTACTATTCCGGAACGAAAACCATGTGTATTAGCTATTACTAGAGAATCATCAAATGATATTAGTCATTGTGATTTCACTGTATTTTGTGAGGCTCCAGTTTTAATAACTGAATTGCCTGTACCGAATTATAATGATTTGTATAAGGTTAGTATTGAAAATTTTTTGTTTTCAGGACCAATGGATAATAGAACACCAATCGGTATTGATCGAATGGTTTCAGTGCTTCAACAATACATTTTAGGAACGAAAGACAACAAAGATTTCGAAGCCATTATTAATATCGAGAATAATTTATCAAACCATTATTTATATCTGATCCAAGCGACACCGAATGCTTCAAATATTGGAGTTCTTACACAAAAAGATATTTTTAAGAGGTATGAGTTCTCACCTCATAATCATAAGATATCCTTTGCATTTGATTTGCCAATTCATTCATATTGGATAATAGTTTTTTGCCGAGACTCCCAAGTTAATAACTCAAAAATTTGTTTTGAATTGTATTCGAAATTCCTTCCAGAACTGAAACCAATTCCTTTGCCTAAATACTCATCACTGAATTCTGTGTCCATTGTGGGAAGTTTTCAACCTGGAGAAAATGATGATAGAGATGGCTATAACCCTAATAAATCAATAGATATTCTCCCTCAGTATCAAATTGAGATTAATAGAGGATCTGTGTTATATTTTTCTTTCAATGGGGAAAATATTCAATCAGAGCATACAATTTGTTTATGCCCTGCCACAGGAAAAAAAATGAGATATATTACTACTTTGACCAAAGTTTTTTCAACCAAATGCCTAATGGGACTAGATAGATGGGAATGGAATACTGATGAGTCCACAAATAATTGGATTATTTGTGTTTATCGTTCATCTTCTGATACAACTTCAACATATCAGCTTGATGTTTTTTCTAGTTCATCAATAAAAATGCAACCCCTTGGAGGTGATATCATATCATCAATTAGGCCCATTATTGAAAATCAAGAGACATCATATTCCATTCATTATAGAGATCCTGAGGAGTGTAATCAGGAATCAAAAGGCAGGAATGAAAGCTCAATATCATGTATTAATGATGAAACCAATGAATTGGGACGTTCAGGAATTCTTTCTCAAGAAGAGAATGACAAATCTTCCGATTTATATCCGTTTAATGAAGCGCAAGAAAAAGAACATAAACAATCAGAGATATCCAAGAGTGACTCAAAAGAAGGAAACATATTTGATGATTCTATCTCAATAGATGAATCTCAAGATGAAGAACATAAGCAACCAGAGATTACCAAGAGTGACTCGAAAGAAGAAAACATATTTGATGATTCTATCTCAATAGATGAATCTCAAGATGAAGAACATAAGCAACCAGATATTATCAAGAGTGACTCGAAAGAAGAAACCTTTATTGATAATTCTATCTCAATAGATGTATCTCAAGATGAAGAACAAAAGCAACCAGATATTATCAAGAGTGATTCGAAAGAAGAAAACATATTTGATGATTCTATCCCAATAGATGAATCTCAAGATGAAGAACATAAGCAACCAGATATTATCAAGAGTGATTCGAAAGAAGAAAACATATTTGATGATTCTATCTCAATAGATGAATCTCAAGATGAAGAACATAAGCAACCAGATATTATCAAGAGTGACTCGAAAGAAGAAACCTTTATTGATAATTCATTCTCAATAGATGAATCCAGTTATCAAGAACATACAAATCAGTCCAAAGCCATCAAAAAAAGCGTTAAAACAGTATTAACTATTGAATCCATATCAATCAATTATTCTGATTTTCATGAAGATAAATACCAAACCAGATCTACCATTGAACACAAACCAGGTGTCATAATTGAACCAGTTCCGATTCATAATCAAGTAACAATTACAAAATCTGATCCTAAACCATGGGTTGAAATAACTACAGATCCTGTTGTATTTTCTATAAACGAAAAAACAGCCCAAGAAGAATATATTCCAAGATTGACAATAGATACTGCCACAGTTCAATATTCCAACTTTGATACTGAAACAAATAGCCCCAAATTATCATCTGATAGAATCCATACATATCCTATCAAGGATAAAAATGAAAAGGAGAGCACTTTGATGAAAGATCCTAATTCCTCAAAATGTTGTATTTTACTATAAATCGATAGATTTTGTAAAATAGTGTAAATTGTAAAGTATTAATACGATCAATGAGCTTTAAGAGTATAATTTTGGATAAGGAGATTAATCTCCATTTAAAAAAAATGAATGAAAACACAAAAGAACGTTCCTTTGATAATTTTAATAGTGAGGAATTATCAAGATATCTTGATTTGATTATGCAAGAACCACCTAAAAACTGTTGTGATTCTCTGGAAAATATTTACTACATTATTTTTAAGTATGAAAAATGTGTTTTATCATATGTAACAGAATGTCAAGTACAAAGAATACTGTTTTTGGCACAATTTGAACAGAATCGCTTGTTTGGGTTCAGAATTTTGGCTTTGTTAATGAAAATTTCTTCGGATTTCTCAACTATGGTTTATTCAAGCTCAAATATAAAAGATATCATTGAGATCATTAAAATAGGTGATTCTGATGAAGTTTTATATGAGTGTTTTGATTTTACATATAACTTGATTGAATCATTAAAATCAAATCAGGGTGAACATGATCCACCATTTATTAGTGTATTGCTCGAGACCAAGTTCTTAGATCATATTATCGATTTTTTTTATATTGAAAACAAGGATATTGTTAACATATGCTTTAATATTTTATCAAGTTTGATTGAATATGAATGTTTCCATTGTTTAATAATCACCAAATTTAAATCATTTACTCCAGCCCATGATGATTCTGTTTTTTTATTTTCTCTTTTCATATTATCTCAAATGTTGGACGAACACGGATATGATTCAATATCGGAATATTTATTAAGTGATGATATCCTCAACTTTATTAAGAATATTCTAGATGATTCTAGTACAAAAATTCCAGATGCTTTGAGTGCAATTAGAATTTGTACTTCTATTGTCTGCTTTGGAGATTCTACTATTGTTTTATTTAGTGAAAATGGGATTTTTAACTCGATAATGTCTTTGTTGTTAAATTTAGAAGATGAAGAATTGCATTCGAGTATTCTGTCTCTGATTCAATCTATGGTTATTTCAGCTGAAGAGAGTATTAGTAATGTATTTGAACTTATCATGAGCTTCAACTGGACAGCCTATTCAGATGATAAGTCTTTTCAGATAAAGAGCATAGTTGGAGAAATAGTACTAAGTTTTCTTCGCCTTTCTCCCACCTCCATTCTTGATAATGAATCGTATATAGAACTATTGAAGCTTGTTTGCAATATATATGGATCAGGTGATAACAGTTTTAATATAATATTTTCTGATTCAATGGCGAAACTACTCACAGATTTGGAATCACATCAAAATATTTATGATAAAATTATATATACCCTTTCTTCGAGCGATATTGATTTATGTGACATTCTAAATAAAAACTATTAAAAAACTATCTATAATAAAGCAGAAATTTTATTTAACGAATCATGCCACCAATTATAACGTTATTGATGGGAATAGAAATGAGCTTGAAAGCAAATCCAACAGTACCAAGAACTGCAAAACCGATTCCTGAAACCATCGCAGTCTTCTTTAATATCTTCATGCTTGGTAATGAACACCTCTTTAAAACTTTCTTGCAATTATGAACAAATTGTTGTGCTGGTGCTGCAGCAATATCAATTACTTCCATCTAAAGTAATTTCAATAACTCTGTTTGGTTTCGTCCTGTCATATGACGAAACCAACGCCTCACTTCATTTCTAATTTTACAAATGTTTACTTGTTCGTTACGATCATTAGGGTATTATCTTTTGTGAAATCTACGTCAATTACATTGGCATTGATTGAGTCAATTTGAATAGGGGTATTATCATTTTGAGAGAAGCTTTGAGAGTAAATCTTGCCTTCCTGGTCCACAATCAAGAGAGATTTGCTGTCTTCTGTAAATATTATTTTCTTTGGTTGTTCTGTTTTCCTTTGTGATTCGAAGATTGTGGTTCCTTTTCCAATATCACACACCTTAATTTTCCCGTCATAGAAGGCAATGCTCTGTCCATTGTTTGAGAATGCTAAAGAGTTAGAAGTTTTTGAATCGCCAATGAAAAGCCGTACAGATTCGCTTGTTCTTACATCCCATATTCTTGCAGTTGTATCGGAGGAACAAGATCCAATGATTGAGCAATTGGGATGGAACTGTACCGCAGTAATTGCGGCTTGATGTCCAACAAATGCCCTAAATATTCTCTGCTTTGATGCATCAATAACACGAATCACGGAGTCATTATTCCCAATGCAACAAACACCACCAATGGGAGCAAACGCTGAACACCAAATTGTATCATATGTCGGGGTAAATGAGACATTGGTATTATCTGTTGAAAAATTACATACACCATCAAACCCAGTTGTTAAAAGAAGGGAGCTTGTACTTGATGTCGCCAAAGATGTAACTAAGCTGGTGTGCTTGAATACATTTCTGGAAACCCCTTTATTTGTATCATACACAATAACATCTGTTCCATTAACAACAGCGAATATCTTGGAATTTGTATATGATACTCTTGCATGTGTCGCATCTTTAATTACTGAGTGTTGAATATTCAGAGATTTTAAGGATTTAATTGAGGAAAATACTACATTTGGAACAATTTCTTTTCTCGATTCTCTTTTTGGAACAAGAATGATTGTATCAACAATAAGAGCTTTGAGTTTGGAATTCTTGGGATTATTCACATATGTATTTATTTCATTATATTCTTGATCACTGACTTCAATGATAAACCTTTGAAGAGAGAAATGCTTGACGAGATGTTTATAAACTTCGGGTTCTGTTACAAATCTTCGAGCAATATCATGATGATACGAAGGAATTTCCTTCAAAAACCTGTCTATAAATTCATTCTCGGCTACTTGACTTGAATCTTCCCGAATGCTTATTATTAGTCGGCAAAACACAGGAAACAGTAAATTTCTGAGATTTTCGGATTTTTTGGAAAAACTTATTAGCGATTCGAATATTTTAATTTCGTTAACAGAATTATCTACAGGGTTGAGAGAAAAGTTGGTTGGAAAAGACTCTAAAAACAGTGGAGAGCTTAATAAATCTGAGAGAGAAATACCATGAGGATATGTTTTAGCATCAAATCCGAAAGTTTTAATATATTCGTCTGTTATTGCAGACATAGAAGTAATTTACACTTTTTGCCAACAACTTACAACTAATAGAATTAGCATTAAAACATTAGAAACCAATGTGATTGAAGACATCTTATTTGTTTATCCATCTATTGGTTCCCTATGAGCTCCTTTGTTATGGTAGAAGGATATTGTTTTGATTGATAAGTGGGGATTTTAATTTGTGATTCCCCAAACAGTGATGTCGCAACAAATTTTTTAATAATATTGAGTCAATCAAAATAATAGGTTTATTATGTTGAAAAATAAGAATATAATTGTGTAATACACAATGATATAGATTTTTAGTTTTTGGAGGATTTTTATCTGATTATGAAGGCTGGGGGCAATTTTTGAATATTGAGATGAGTTTTTTAGTCATTATTACCATCTCGATAATTTGCTTTGACATCAAAAATTAAGTTTGCCGGTTTTATGATACCTCTTTTATTGACCAGAATAAGAAGCTCCACATGAACATATATTAGCACATATCATTCTAAGACACAAATAAAGAGAATAGAAGTATATAGCTCCTCCTTTCTCACAACAAACACAGTTATTGAACATTGAGTAAATTATATTCATTGAGCAAAAACTAACTCTAACAAATATTACACCACCATCTCCCGAGTATTCCACAGATCTTTTAAAGAAACAATTAGAAATATTAATATTCTTATCAACGTAAGGCCTTCCTTGATCTATGCTTTTTTTTCACATCGGAAACTAGCATTGTAAAAAATCCCATTATCATTCAACAAAACGACCAAATATTGATTCTTTATTCTTGATTCTCTCTTCTCTCTTGCTTCATATATAATTACAATCATGATAAATAATCAATTAATAATACCTCTATTACACTTGATCAATAAATCAATATCACAAATGAAAATAATATTGGAAACATATACATATCACTCTCTCTTTCTTAATCAAAAATCACTTGATAACATCCTCAATTCACATTCTGAATCAAACGTTCTTCCTACTGTTTCTTATCCCTCCATTTGTTCCTTAAAAGCATCCCCAATTCCAAAAAACTATGGACTGTTGTTTTCATCATCATCATAGAAATCTTCCTCAAAGTGTTCTTGATTCAACCCAAATTTTCCTTTACTCTTTAAGAATTCAACAACATTCGATTTCTTTTTCATTAGTTTTTCTGAATCAAATCTTCTACTACTCATTGCTAATTCCAATGATGTTTTCCCATCATTATCTTTCGCATTTATATGAGCTTTTTGATCAACTAGATATTTAACAACACTAAGATGACCATTACTAGCAGCTAAATGAAGTGGAGTCTCATTAAATATAATAATTCAACATCTATATTTTTTGCATTTATATCAGCTTGTTGATTAATTAAATATTCAACAACATTAAGCATACCATTACTAGCAGCTAAATGAAGAGGAGAATAATTAAATACAAAAACTCATCAATATTACCAATTTCATTTAATTCAGCTTTTTGGTTAACGAGATATTCAACAACACTAAGATGACCATTAATAGCAGCTCTATGAAGAGGAGTATAATTAAATATAAAAACTCAACATCTTGATTCTTTGCATTTATATCAGCTTGTTGATCAACTAGATATTCAACAACACTAAGATGACCTTTTTCAGCAGCAAAATGAAGAGGAGTCATATTAAATATAAAAACTCAACATCATAAGCTTTTGCATTTATATCAGCTTGTTGATTAACTAGATATTCAACAACACTAATATGACCTTTATAAGCAGCTAAATGAAGAGGAGTGTCATTAAAACTAAAACTACAACACAACCATTTTTTGCATTTATATCTGCTTTTTGATTAACTAGATATTCAACAACACAAAGATGACCATTAAAAGCAGCTTCATGAAGAGCATTCCAATAATCGTTACCTTGTAAATTAATATCAGATCCATTTTCTATCATGAAAACTAACAATGGAAGGTGGAAAAACTCAGATCCCTTACAAACGAGATTTGGTGTTAAGAATTGTGCTCCTTGACATAAATGGAAGAGATCAAAACAACCACCACAAACAACCATAGCTAATACATTCTCATTGATCTCAAATCCATTCAAAAAGAAATGCTTAAAACACTTTATTGAGCCAAAAAATCCAGCAAAAGATATGTAATCAAGTTGGGCTGGTTCTTTACTCCACTCAAATGGGCTCCATTTTGCTTCTTTATTTAAATAATTAAAGACAGTTAAATCATCAATCACATCATACTTAATACAATACTCGGTGCTTGATGGATGAAAACCATATTCGATTATTTGATCAATATCATTTTCATTCTCATAGAATGATTTATCAAAACCATAGGGTTTGCTTTTGCTTTTAATAAAACTCTCAAAATCTTTGATCTCTTTCCTAAAATAATAACTTAATATGAAAGTGTTGTCTTTTTTTAAAAATGGTTTGATTTCTTCAAATACAATAATACCCTTTTTATGCAATTGATAAATCAAAGCTGGGCATTCATTTGATATTTCTAATAGTTTTTGACGGAAATCAGCCAATTTGCAATACTCAGTTGATAATCTCACTGCTTTTTCAAGTTGATTCGGCCGAATCTTTGGTAACATAACAATTCGATCGATACAAAACTCTATATCATTAATAAAAATTTCATTTCCGCTTCCAAAAAGAAATTCCTCAAATGAAATCTTCTCTTCCATCTGACCAAAAAGTGTTAAAATTATATAAAGACAGATTATTTACTTTCAAGCTAATTCAAACGCAAAAAATATATATGGAGTTGTTTGACTAGGAACCATTCAAGATGAGAAATTGTTGGAATCAAATCTGATAAACACTATTGTTAGAGGAAGATTCTTTTGGGCGTAACTAATTCCTATACTTTTTCTTGTTCAAAAGTAAAAATTCACTTATACTGGGTTTTGGGATAATATATTATTTAAGTTAGTTGATCTAGTCAACTCTGGTTACCAAACAGCCTCCTAATTGGCAATTTTACAAAGTTTATTTTAAAAGTGACAAAGTTTATGAAGCAAAAGAGTATTTTTTGGTTAATTGCTTCTAGCCTTATTTCTTTGTTTTTTTTATGTATGTCATATATCTATGAAAGGCCTTTTTACGCTGATAATAAAGTTGAGCAGATTGTTTTTATAAATGAATCCAATGGCAGATCAGTTTTAGACAAATTAGTTGACGATTATTTTTCTTCAGTGAACGAATCAATAAAAATATTTGCAAGGGATATACATAATTCGCTTGAGTTTCAAAGAATAATTGCAAAACTTGAAGATCTTAATAAAAAAGGAATCAAAATTGAAGTGTTTTCTAATAGTATCAAAGAAATTTCGATTGCGACTGTTTATAAAGTTGCTTTTAATATTACAAACGATTTTATAATCATGGATGATAGTACAGTTTATATCCCTGGATCACCATTTTTGGATTTCAAAGATCAAGTGGGAATAATGTTTGTTAATTGCCAAGCAATTGCAAAAGATGTAGGGGCCTTTCTTAAGCTATATGTACAATTTCCTTCATTACAGCTTCCTTTAAAGAACAAAGTTTGGTCCAATGAGCTATTGGTATCTAACAATATATTTAATCCAATTCTTCTAGGAGAAAATGAATCTGTTTCCTTCTCTCAAAGCAATTCATTGATTCCACCAGTGAGAGATAGTGTTGCAGCATCAATCAAATCCATTGTTAACAAGAATAACAAGAAACTCTATATATCATCACGGTCTTTTTGTCAATCAAATGCAAAAATTCCTTATTTCATTATTCAAAATGCTACTCTATCAGCCTCATCAATAGGCTGTGATGTCAGGGTTCTGATAGATGAATCTGATGATAGCTTCTCTTGTAGTCTCAAGTGGGCATCAACTATTGCATCATGGAAGAACGTGAATATTCGGGTTTATAGGACAAATGGACACAGTATTAATAATTTTATACTTTCTGATTCTACTTTAATGATGGGGTCTAATTCATTTAATGCTTCACTATTTGCTGGTTCATTTGGTTTGAACATGTTGTATCATGCTGCCAATCTTAATGAGTATTATAGCGAGTTTCTATCCAAGTGGGAAGTTTCTTCTCCATTTAAGGATTATTCACACATTCTATGGCCATAGAATATCTTACAAAGCTTTTTGTACATCATATCAAAAAAAGAACTCCATATTAATCAATATGCATAAAAATCATATGACTTTTTGATCGATACTCTTCCTGTTTTCGTGATATGGACATCTGGTCCCAAATACTTTTTTGTACTTGTTTTTTCATCATTTTTTCTCTCTCTTTTGATCTGCTTCGCTTCTTTTTGGAAAACAATATCCTTGGCCATAAACGTGAAAGATTGTTTCTTTTTCACCAATAATTTCATCTGGCACATCTCCTTAAGAATATCTTTAATCTTAGTTTCTTGTTCTTTGGTATCAACTTGGCAATTATTCTCCAAATGCTTTTTCACCAAATTGATTGACACCCACATGTTTTCATCAGTAAAATTCGTTGCGATAGACTCTAGAATCTGGTACCAAAGTTTAGGTTTCGAATGGAAGCTCTTCACCTTCATACAGACGTTAAAAAAAATTATATTTTAGAACACTACCATTCTATTGTCTCCTTCTCTTTGTCGAATCCCGAAAGATCTCCAAAAGCAACAAACGCAGGACACAATGGCTTATCAGCTACAAACTCGGATTGAGGATCTGATGATAGTCTGGGCACGTAGTCTTTGGGCATTTTGAAGTTCTGGCATACCACAAATGACTCTAACGAAGCGACACGCGACGCTCTTGGTTTCATTGTGGTAACTGTTTCGAAAAATGGAGAGAGAGATGCGTAAAGATCTTGAATATCTCTTCCAGTGAAAATTTTAGCCATAAAAGCCCCTCCATCTTCTAAGACAAAACAGCCTATATTAAAAGCAGCAAAAACAAGCTGAGATTGCATAAATTCATCAAGGTCATGAAGCCCTGTAACGTCAGGAGCTCCATCACTTATAACTAACTGCGCCTTTTTACCTTCCATTGCGTCGATAACAGCTTTAGATGTCTCAACAGATGTAATATCACCACGAATCTGTATAACTCCAGGAATAGGAGCCATTGGTTGAAGATCTACTGCAACAATTTTACTATTTTCCACTTTTTGCAATTTTTGGGCACAAACTTGAGACCAGGAGCCTGGCGCAGCACAAAGATCAACAACTCGAGATACGTTATCAAAGAGTCGAAAATGTTCCGCAACCTGAATTAGTTTAAATGCAGAACGAGCTCTCCATCCTTCTTGTTTTGCAGCTCTGTAAAATGTGTCTCGCTGAGATGTCGTTGATTCCATCGAAATGGTCGATAAAACGATTAAATAACATTTAGTTTATTCATCGGACAGAAGAACTGAGACACCTGGAAGCTCCTTCTGAGATGGAATTCTTATTTCGCTGACAAAGTTGGGGCAGGATGCCCACTCCTGAGGGGTTTGTGGTCCTTGGTATGTCTTATATAATGGACATAGAACAGTTTTTTCGAGATTTGGGGTGTTCGTTGGTATGACCCACATGTATGGGCATGGAGAATGCTTTTGAGAGTTTTTAAGGTTGAAATCATTTTCCTTTTGATTCCATTTTGCTCCTTTAATATATAGCCCATGAATCATTATACCAATATCGACAACTTCTGTTGGTTCTTGCTCAACAAATTTGATATCAAAAGACAGGTTTTCCATTGGTATGTTAGTGGATCGTGCATATTTGGTGATAACAGCTCGAAGGAATGCAGCTGGTTCACAAAATGCAGCAAGCCAAAATGATAAAGGCCTTCCTCTTCGTATCCAGTTATTGAAGAATTCTATTTTATGTGATATATCTAAAACCCAATCGCTCAAATATTTCTTGGAAGATAGTCTCCTCCATTCATCCGGTACTCTACCTAAAAGAAGAGATTCAAAGTAGTTCTTGTGATCATTATTTGGCTCCCTTCTGTGTTTAAGTACATCAATCAAGGCAACTATAGATTCATTGATCTCATTAATTCTTGTTCGAAGGAATAAAGATTCTCTCTTGAGGACAATTGTGTAGGGATCTGAGAAAGCAGATATATCTTCATCATCATGCGAAGAAATGTCATCTATTATAGGTAAACTCTTTATCACATCATTTAATACACCCTCTAACATTAAATAGTTTTGATTATCAATTTCAATCCCAAAATAGTATCTCTCAATGGTGGCAATTATTGTAAGAGTTTTCTCTTTAATACTATCAGTTCGGAAATATATTCCGATTTCTTTGGGATCATCTATTTCGGGATATGTAGATAATGCCTCATATATTCCTTCTTTTCCAGACGACAATGGAATTGAATAGGACGGACTATGTGCAACTTTATAAGATATTGTGAGCATTGAATCAGAAAAGAGCTTTTGGATAAGATAATGAGTATATTTATAATCCCATGGATCAATAATCACTGAAGAATATATTCTGTTAGTTAGAAAATCTCGCAACAATGAAAATGGAATATCATTTGTTCCATCACCAATATAAGCACTGATCCAATCAATAATGATTGGCCAAAGAGAACGAATACCAGTAAATGAAACATTAAATGATGATTCAATTAATAATCCGAATAGAGAATGAAAATATGCAAGAACAAAAATAAGTCGTGTCCACCTTTTATGATCAAAGTAGGAATCTTTTACAAAACTTAAATAATAAAATATAGAGTATTTGATTGGAATACGATGAGGCAAAGAAACCTTATTAAACAGTCTGGAAAAAGAAATACTCTGAGAAAAGGAAAATGATGTAACAATCAGACGATAATCTTCATGAGAAGCAGCTTGAGAATTTTTTAGTATTATTGTTTCCAAGTCTGTTGATAGAGAAGGGTTGTGATGCAAATCTTGAAGAATAATCCAATTCCCAAAGCTTTGGGCTTCTTTAATCTGCTCATCAATATATTGCAATCTTGAAAAATCTGGAGTAAGTAATACCAACTTTCCTTTAAGATTATATTTGATTGATGAATAATAAATAAAAATTGTGGGATCGAAGTTAGGAGAAGGAAGAATAACCATTATAGGATATGGCATTTTCATAGAGAGATATTTATCAATTGTAATACACTTTGGATACAAATAAATGTCTCCAAGTACCTCAGAAATCAATATTTTCATCATTGGAATTAGCTTAATGGGACACAAAGACCGAATTATTAATAACTCTTGGAAAATAGAAATCCTAATATCTTTATATTGAGGAATGCGAATTGTATCTCCCAGTAAAAAATCATGAATAGGTTTTGGATTGCTAATAATGCTCTTCCTATATTCGTTGATAGATGGAAAATATTTAGCAATGGAAGAAAACCAGTCCCATGATTTTTTGGATATAATATGATGAAGAGGATTATCTCCGTATTGTTGACTTGAATCATATTTTCTGAAGAGAGACATCTCTTGCCGATTGATTTGTTGGCGGTCCATCAGTTGATTCAATGCATACAAAAATGAATAGGTTAATAAATGATCATTTGACAAAGCAGAACATATTGTTACAAATACTTTATAACTAAAATCCTTAAACTCTTTTTGAAGATTAATATTGTTACGATCTTCCAAATATAACTTATGAATTATTGGTATGACTTTTTCATAAGAAAACTGATAGAATGGGGAAAGGTTGGAAATATTTGGTGTAGATTCTAATAAAACTGTGAGATTATGTGCCATTTCTTTGTATTTCTGACTCTCTGCTTCGGCATTGTTAATTTCAATACAAAGAGCTTCTTTAGAAACCTTCTCAGTATTTGCTTTGTTAGCAATCTCAATGATTGCATTAATTAGTACCCCATCTTCTAAAAATGTGTTTGATGAGTTCTTGATCATTTCAAATATTTTTTCTTCATATTGTATGAGGGATTTCTTACATTGAGCATAACTAACAAATAATTCCTGTTTCCTGTTTGATAATATTGGATTCTCAACTAGTATTACACCTGTTAATGATCTCGTTTCATATGATTTTCCAGTTGGAGTGAAACTTACAATAGGAGTTTTTTGTATTGTATCCATCGAGAAGCTTGGTTTTGGGTTTGATACAACTAAATATAACATGAAAGCATTGTCAATTTCTATAATCCTATCTCCAATTTTGGCAATTTGTTTTCCATCATGATTTATCCTTCTGCATAAAAGTGCTTCGATCACAGGATCATATATGTCAGAGATATCTTCAACCATTACAGGGGTACCAGATCTTGCTGATAATTCAATTGTCCTAGAATACGATGCTGTAGTTGTTTTCAGTACAACAAGATTTCTATTTCTTTCAAAGTTTTTAATCCATCTTGTAGCTATTCCCAGAGGGTCAACAATAATTGGAAAGTATGGCCCATTGGCAACTATGGAAGCATTTTGAACGGATGTATCATCATTGGGTAGACCAGATGCTATCCATTCATCAATCAAATACGCATTTTGAGTCTGATCCATTATTTTGAAATCATTCGTAAATCTGACTCCATTTTTTTTCATGAATCCTTGAATATTATCAATGATAGTTTTCCGAATTTCTGAAGAGAACTGACCCAGAAATAAATAATATACAATAGATAAAATAGAATCACCAATAATTGAATTCATTGAGTTTTGGGTTTGCTCAAGTTTTAACATCCGAGAATCAATCAATGAAGATATAGAGGTAAAGAGATCATTTGATCTATTGATTTGAGATTGATACTCATTAACAGTTTCTGATATATGAAGGTGATCTGATGAACTTCCTCCCTTGCTGAGTAAAATGCCATCCAAAGAGTCCTTTTCTGCTATTAGGCGGTTATTTTTCCTTTTTATCTTCTCCCTCCTAGCCCTTAATGTAGCCATTATTTGTTGATATGTTTGCTGGATTGGTATTGATTTCAGATATACATTTTCATATTGACACATATTGATCAAATAATCATATAGTAATTGAAACGGCTTCTCAGATATCTGATCAAATCGCATTGTTCCAATTGCTGACTCGATTTGTGACACAATGTTTGGAGAGGGATGTCTATGTTCGCCGAATTTCTGGGTTAGTTTTGTAACAAACCCAGGGTCTCTCAGTATATGAATTCCCATACTCCATGAAGGTTCAACATCCAAAAGCATACATATCATCCCCATAATGGTTTTCATAAAATCAGGTGGATATTCAAGTTGTGTATAATTATCAAAAACGGTATCTGAAAGCTTTCGAAGGTTTTCAATTGATCCTTTAAAAATGGGAAGGATAGTATTGATTTCTTTCTGAGACTTTTCGAGAAGGTCTCCACTTGTTTGTGTTTCTTCTGCAATTAGGGACTCTTCTAACAAGATTTTTTGCCTAATTTCATTTATGATTTGTTCTTTTTTATGAATCACCTTATCAATATCAGAAATTTCGCTATTAAACAAATTAATTTGAGAATTCATATCTGAGACCCGTTTCTGCATCGATTGAACTTTGGAACGAATAGCATTCACTTTGGTGATGAATTGACTTAGGTTATCTATTCTTGATTGATTATCAATGGTTTTCTTGTTAAATAAAGCTAAGTACGAATAGGAAAACTTAATTATATAAAATGAAGGGAAGTAAAATGTTTGTCCAATCTCTTGGTTCATTTTTTGTCCAATATCTTTCACAACATTATATGAATAGACACATAATGATGCTAAAAGAGAAGATAAGTCAGAATCATTATTCATCGAAGAAAAAATACAATATGAAAAGTAATCCATAGTGGAATTGCTCCAATCATCATAAAAATCAATATAACAATTCTGAACAAGTGATGGATAGGCACCGAATAATAGTTTAATAGCATCTTCTTGATAATTAATTGATAAAATAATATGAAGATTAGAATTCACTCTTTCCGCAAAGAACCTTAAAAGATCATCAAATGCTTCACTTTTCGATTTTTTCTTGGCTAATGGAATCAAATCAGTACAAATTTTATCAATTTCCTCTGAAGTGAAGAAAGACAACAAATCAAAACCTGTTATCACTCTATTGATTTCCTCATATGCATCATAGAGTTTTGCATGAATATCAGTAACCAAAAAAACAATTCTTTTTCCAGAAACACCTGATCTGATAATTGCATTCTTAATATCATCACGAAAAGAAAAAGTATGCTCTTGTTCAAACAGCTCCTTCTTTGTCAAAAAGGATGATAGCCTTGCCACAGTCCTTTTTCCAAGACCTGCATTCCCAATTAAAATTGCATGCCCCCGATAAGAATGAAGAATACGACTGAGTCTTAAAATATGTTTGGCTGTGTAATCAGATATGACAATGTTTTCTGCCATTGCATGCCTTGTAAATTGATAGTCTTGTGCAGCTTCATCAATAAAAATCATTGCATCTTTGATGGTTGAAAATTCACTGAAAGTTGGATAATCATCTTCGCTATTTTGCTGCTTATGAGATAAAGTGGAAAACAATGATGATAACAAGGTCTTCATATTTTGCTCGTTTTGAAGATTCTTTTTAACCACAGATTCAATTTGATTCATCAATTTTATTTTAGAATTCTCATTGATAATCCGATCACAAAAAACGCGAACTGTTTCAAAAACAAAAATTTTTTCTAAAATACTGGAATTTTGTAATGAATCAGGGGTAACTTTCATTATTCCATGAACAACTTTTATAACATCATGAAATGTATATTTCGAAAGAGTATCATTTTCAATTGAAGAATGCATATTTTCTGCAATTCGATAAAATTCCAAGAGGGCATTTGATATACTTCTTAAACAATTTCGGATACTTTCATTGAAAGGTTTAAAGAAAAGTTGCAGGTATGTTTCAACAATTCTAGATTGTTCTTGTTTTTCAGGATGAGGAATATATAATTTGAAAAATTCCCGACAAGATCTTTGTGAATATAAATCAGGGATATCATTATTCATTGTTACACATAAAATAAAATTAATATTATTCACTGTTAAGCGATTTCCACTATATATTGAAGAAAAACTTCCATAAGAAAGAATCTCTCGAATTTGTTCCAAAAAAGATAATGGTTTTCTATCATTAAAATATGATGAATTAATTCCATCAATGTGCATTATTCCAGATTTTTCTGAAGATGAATAAAGTGAGCATCCATTTTTTATGGAAAAAAATTTGGTTAAGGCATTTTCAATTAGGCCAATACAGTTTTTGGAGAACATTATCTGTGATAAACCAAAACTATCATTGGACAATTCAACAAAAAGTGAGTTGATTAATACTGTTTTTCCTGATCCAGATGGACCACATAACAATAAACTCTTATTTATTTTCATTATTTTCTTAATAATATAAGATAGTCTTTCAACTTCATGGGTGGAAACAATCTCAGATATTACAGAGCTTAGTTCTAAAATTGGCTCGTTTTCACTAGTTGAAGAATTAAAAAATGTTGGAATGTTATCGGGCCATCTTACCCATTGACAATTCTCAAAATCTAAGCACCAATCAAAAACAGTATTCCGATGGGGCATTTTAACAAAATTGTTAAAAGTATCCCTTATAAAAGTATCAAAAACAGATCTGTGTTGATTCATTAATAAACCTCCAAATCCCCAAATGAATGAAAATACATAAATTGATACCATTTGCGATATGGAATCATTTTTGGTATCAGATAATTCATCATAAATCGAAACAAAAAGACTAAAAAACTGGGAAACGCAACTTAATAATGTGGAATAATTATAATTACACAAATATGAGAAAAAGAATTTCTCAACAGAGATGAATGAGATATCAGAAATCTCATTAAATTTGCTAAGAAAAGAGAGCTTGGTATTATATCTAACATTTATATTCTTTTGAATCAAAGATTTAGCATAAAGTGAGACAGAAAGCAAATGAAAATCAGTCGTAATTATGGAGCAACGAGATATAAATGAAGGAGAGGCAAAAGAAAGGGATAATGTTTCAAAGAAAAACCATGTATTATCTGATACAGTCACTCTTGAAGAATTAGGAAATGTCATGACACGATTGTTATCCAGAGATGTGTTTATCGAATCTGTCCAATATGGATCCATCGTCCCATCAAACACTAACCATAATGACTTGTTTTCAGTTTGTCTTAAAGAATCTTCTATGATTCCATCTATCCATATTGGACTATCCTTTTTATAATACCCAAATAAATGCTGAACATCAACTGATCCAGGACTAACAATAATTCTTTGTACTCCTTTGGGATGATTTATATCAATACAATTCTGATTATACACATCTTCTAATATGGACAACATACACGATTTTCCTGTAAAAGATTCTCCAGTAATTATTATCCCATGAGATACCTTCATTGATTCTTGAATTTGAATTAATTTATCAACCAAACCAGGGGACTCTTGGAGTCCAAGCCTATTAATTGACAATTTCATCAGTTCAACAACAGAAGTAGATATACAATTGATTGTAGAATCAATTCCAGGAAATTGCTCATATAAGATTCCACGGAAAATATTTTGATCATCTTTCCTAAGGTAGCGAGATACTGATTTCATCAATGCCATCGAAATGGTTTTACTTTCATTCCCTTGATTAGACACATTCGCAAGTGATAACTTTAAATCACTTAAAAATATATTAATAAACTTAATTCCAAAAGAATATCTATATGGATTATCATATTGGATATTGATCTGTTCAAGAGAATACACGATTTTATGAGATAATAACTCATAGTTAGAAAAGCCAATCAATGATAATGACAAAGATAAATACCTCGCAATATCAAAAGAATTGTATATAATTGATCGAAAGTGATTGCGTATACTATAAGGAACAGATCTACTATTTGTATATAAATTATGAATGGTAAAAATATTAAACATCGGTGAAATAGGGATTTCATTATCATGAAACATAACTTTTTTAAAGTCTGAAGATACAGCATTTCGTATAATCTGAAAATGATCCGTGAGGAGAGATAAAACAGAAGGGGATATTCTATCAAAATCCACAAAACATCCCCAAACACCAGAGATAACAATACCTTTCAGAAGAGATAGAACCTGATATGTCGAGACAATTGGTCCACAATTAAAAAACAATGGAAAATAACCAACTATATGAGCAAATTCGTAAAGAAATTCAGATTTTCCAATTGACGCTTTTCCTATTAAAGATACATTTATATGTTGTTTAAATGAGCCAACAAAATAACAATAATTTTTGATTATTGATGGTGTAATTATACTTTTGATCGGGCTTCCAAGTAATTCATAACCATATTTGCCAACATATGAATCAATTTCATATATAATATCTTTATCCGACTCATCCCATTTAAATTTTAAAAAGTTTTCCCATATATAATTATTCACAGAAGGGGATTCACTAAGTAATAGACCATTAAGAACATCGCGATACCATATCATGGCCGTAATCATTGATTCATATTTACCTATAGTTACATTTGAGGTAATATTGGAAATCTCGGATTTAAAATCACTAATCCTGTGCTGTATCTCGGTCAATATTACATTAAGGGAAAAAGCAACATTCCCACTTCTAAAAGCTAGGTATACTGATGAAACAAAGTGAATATTGGATATGACATAAACAATCTGAGAAATATTTTCATTTATCCAGTCCTCTCTGGTTAATTCTACAAATCTTTGATAAGAATTCTTCATTTCATTTTTAAGAGTCCGTGTACATATTTCATCTATGTTTTGAAGCCATGTTTCGATTGTGGACTTATACTTAACTGAGCGAATATTTAGTTTTTCTCCAAATTTTGAGTAAACGCCTATTACTGTGGGAACATGGTTCTCAAGAGAAATTTCTAAAGAAGATAATCCATCAAACAAAAGTGATAAATATGGAGAAATGGTTATTGGATCTTTATATTTTGAGAGAAGACCAATAAGATCTTTATCAGATAAAAAATAAAGCCTTGGGAATGTAAGTCTTTTTGCCTCAAGTAATCCATATATTCCTTTTTGGATTCTTTCAAGTATTTCGAGTGATTGATCTAAATCACTTAAAACTTGTGATGTTTGACAATATTTAAAAGCATTTGGATCATCATTTGCCCTTGTAGTTAATAATTTCCATGTTTTGTCAACTGTTAACATATCTTTATAGTTCGTAAACTGGCGAGCTAAATCTCCCGATGCAAAATATGTACTCATAAATACCCACAAATTTTGGCAGCGATCAATTTTTTTGATTGTAGAAGAGAAACTTCTGAGTGTTTTAATCCATTCTTCTGTTGAACTGCGCAATTGAGTAATATATTTTGATGATCTTATTGATGAAACTATTGCTTTAGAATCTTCAATTGAATCAAGAATACTATTAATTCCTTTAAAATAATAAAAATTCTTTTGAATATGTGATGGTTCAACAATAAATGTAAGTTTCTCTATTATCTTACGAACAATGTTAAGCTTATCAAGAAGAACCTGCTCATTTGATGCTTGAGCAGAAATCTTTGATATTTGTTCAACATAGTTATATGCTTGCAAATCGTAAAGTCTTTGAAGAATGAAATCATCTTTCATAAACAAAGAATCGCCTAGAAGCAAATCGATTTGCTCTTTGTGCTCAGGTTTCAAAGCAGAATTCTTAAGATTCCTGATTACCGGAAGAAGATTATAAATATCATTAATATGGGAACATAAATCATCTGCAACTGGATTTTCAGGCAAACCTTTTGATGATTTCAAGGCCCTTTCTTTAAAGTCAATCAATTCCTTTTCGAATTCATCAGGATTCACCATACTGAAAAGATTAGACAACCAAAACTTGATTCTAGAATTCCATTCTGATTTTGTTTCCCATAATAATTGTTTATATGAAACACTTTTTGTTAGATCATGTACATCATCAAATCTTAATTTGGGTAGACCCATAGAAATTTGATAATCGTTGAAGTTCTTAGCCATATCTTTGAGTTCATCGGTTTTAGCAATTATGACAACTAAAAGTTCAGCTGCCCTGCTGTGTAGAGTTTTCAATGATGACAGTTCAGAATTTGAGGACAAAGTCCGGGCTTTAATAACATTATCATGCAGTAAACTAATTCCTTTGTCCAAAAGACCTACAAATTTTGGCATAAGCTCTTCTTTTTTATCATTGGAAGAATGAAGTGATGTACCAATTGATTCTAAAACAGGCAACAAAGCTTGAAAATCTAGTTGACTATCTGTTGGTATATACACACCTTGCTCATTAGCCAATTGAAATATTCCACGAATTGTTTCTCCCATGGTTTGCATCGATTTAATATCTTTAGAATACTTTTCAACTGCTTTAATATACTCAACAAATGACTGAACACTATCTACAAACACTGTAAGCTGTTTATATGCTAATCGAATTGTTTTCTCAAATTCATTCAGATACCTTTTAGCAACGACAGGGATTTGTTGTTTGATCATTGATAGACAACGAATTGGTGATATTAAAACAGTTTTTTTCATTTCCAACATTATAACACTATATATACCTACTTCGCTTTTTTCAACAATAGATCTAAGATACTGTTCTTGCTGATTAAACTCCTCGATTCGTTTTTTGATATCTACCGCTGTAATTAATCTGTCATCCATGAATGAAACATCAAATCCTTTATTGGTCTCAAATATTCCAATTGGCTCATTAAACGTTTCTGAATACTTTCGAAGGAGCCGATATGAAGATCCAATTATATCATATTGTTTTTTGGTGGTTTCTTTAAATACAATATCATTATGTATTATTTGAGCTAGATCTGGCATTGTAAACTTATCCTGAATAGAATCAGGGTTATCTAAATCTACAGAAATATAAGGACGAAATAAAGGATTAGTTATAAGATGAGGCACATTAATTAATACATTGATAAAATGCTTTCTTACCGATTCTAATCGTTTAAGAACATCTCTCTCTATTGGGTTAAACACTATCCCACTATCATATGAAACTTCAATACAAAATATTGGAGTCTCAAATATTGAATCTGTTCTTTGAGCAATGATTTCATAATACCTATTAAATTCTGTTGAAAGTTGAATAGGAGACATATACACATCATCTACAAAACCAATTCTCGATACACCTCGTTTATGAAGTGATTCAAGAATACAAAACATTTCTAATAGGGAAGAAAAGCAAATATTTCGAAGATTATTCACAACTAGATAGTCTATCAATCTGATAAATCTTACTAGTTTTTGACAAACTTCTTTATATGCTGCCTTCTTGGTAAATGATAGTAATGTTTGATTATTCAACTGAGATGAAGCTTTGGCTCTGGAGTGAATTTTTTGATAATGAATGATCATTTGATCCAGAGGTGACCTATGTGCATCATTTGGATCCTTTTCTGGAGAATTAAGACAATCTAATGTAACTTCACACGCTCTTTGAACTATTTGTACTAATTTATTCATCATTGTATTAAAAACGTTCAAAACATTTTCTTGGTGTCTGGTATTTTCTTCTTTAAACTGATTCAATGTATACATACCCCCTGGTCTGATTGAATAAAGTTTAATACTTTGCATCTGAAATAGTTCTTTTTGAATTTCAATAAATGATGGCTGGAGAATTCGATGAGCAAAAAATAAGTCGTTAGATAGCATAGATCGAGCATTTAATATTTTATCTCTTTGAACACATAGTTTCCATAATCGAAACAACCTCCATTCTCTTTGTATCCTAAAAAACTTGATCTGCATGAGGCACTTGAACTGATCTATTGATTTTAGCCATTCATTTAATGGTATAAAATCGATTTCTGATCCTTTAATATGAGCGAATCCTTTAAGACTTAATGTCCAAAACTCGTCTCTTTTAACATCTTTAGAAGAAATTATTTCTAAATTTGTTGGTGATTCATAATTTTCTATTTTGTTGCCTTTCTTTAAATAGACATAATGTTTTTCAAGTCGAAATTTGTTTGCATAATCAATAAATTCCAAAGGAGACTGAAGCTGTTCTATCCTTAATTGGTGTTCTTCTGATGTCAAATTAGAGAAACCATCAGATTCAGATTCAATAGTTGGTAAAGGTGGCAAAGGAGTTGGTTTGGCTGATTTCGGTCCAGTGTGGGTTTTAGATAAAGAAGAACGGAATGCAGCATTCATTGTAATAGGATGATTATATATCTGCTGCTTTGGAACCAATCTTCCTTGAAGTTCTTTAGCTTTGTTCAAAGTCTCGTTTTTTTTCATTCTTATAAATTTTTAAATAACAGAGAATCTTCATCCAAGCTAATTATACTAAATCACATTTATTTCTTCTTAATTCGTGTTCTTTTTGCTATGGATTCATTTGTTGTCATTGTTGGAGAGTTAAGGGGAGGCGGACGCATTGGTTTAAACATATCATTATCATCGGCGGAATCATTAGTGACCAAAGGAAGAGGAGGAGCTTTAGCAAAGAATGGTTTTTCTGTAGTGGAGTTTTGTGTATTTTTTAATGGACTAACCCTAATTGGATTCAGTGTTTCTTTGATAATTTCATTTTCGATGATGGATTTTCTATTTCGGATTCGGAATCCAAAAGTATCTGGTTCATCAATCGATTTGGTAGGTGATCCTGAATCATTTTTCTTTAAAGCAGCAGCCCCTCTAAGGGGCCTAATTCTCGAACCATACTGGGATGATCTGTCTTCTGTAATTATTGATTCTTTGTTAACACCTCTTTGTGGTCTCTGGCGAATACTCATAGGTGGTTTCGATAAGGGCTTTTCTCTTATATTGATTCTCTCATCTATGCTTTTCACTGATGGCATATCTTTGTGCAAACTATCTTCTGAGTCAGCAATTTTTGGAGGAAGAGGCAACATCAGTTTTTCTTCCTTTGAAAAATGCTTACCTTTCATATCATGAGTCTTTGTATTGATAATTAATTCATCACTATAATCTGATGAATCGGTTTCGGGTTTGTTTCTTGATAGGTTAGATTTCTTCGGAGAGAATGAATCGCTATGACCCGAAGAAAATGTATCTTCAGATGTATCCTCACTATAATACTCATATTTTTCTTCAAAGGGAATAAGGCTAGTAAACCCTGTTTTCATTATGGTAGTAGATATTGGAACATTATCATCAAGTGATTTAGGAGAATCATTTTTTGGTACTTTGATATCTACAAACACTTCTGGAGAATTATGAGGGCTAGGTTCCTTTTTATGCCTGATGGGAGACATAGGAGGTTGAAAAACGCTCTCGGATCCTGATTCTGTTACAGACTCTGAGATCAACTTTATTTCGGTATTATTTCCCTTTTTGTTATTTGGATGGTATTTTTTAGGAGATTCTACTATATATGTTGGTGCGCTCTGTGTTTGAGGCCTAGAAACCATGTTAAAAGTGGGTTTGGGAATGGAAGAAAATGGAACAAAAGGCTTTATTGGACATGATTTCAATTCTTCAACCTCGTTTTGGGTGAAATATTTTGGAATAGATATGTCATTTTGAATTTTAAATACTAATAATGGATTAAAAAAGATGGAATGAGATGGAATAATAAACTTACCAAAGTGTGTTGACATTTTATGAGGTCTTTGATATTTAATGAGGATATTTCGAAATTCCTCGGTTTTCATCATTTTCTTTTTTTCAAGCTCAGCAAAATCATCAAAAGGAAAACTTATTTTCAAATGATTTTTGTGATGTGAAGCGAGTTCTAATAATTCAATAAGTGAATCTGGTGTTTGTGGATTTGATCCATCAAAACCAAGGACTTCTAAAGAATTTTGCTTTTGCAAAAACTGCCTCATTAATAATAAACCTGGATTGGAAATATTGTTATGTGATATATCAAAATGAATTATTGATGCGGAATTTAATACTGATCTTATTATTGAAGCGCAATTCTTACCAATTCTTTTTGACCCTCCCCTTACAATGAGATACTTTAAACAATATGCTTTTGATACAAAATCAGAGAGCCAATTAATCTCTTCAGAATCCTTTTCACTAAAACAATCACATATCGATAAATATTCAACATTCTTATTCTTATTTAAAAGAGAAAAGAGTCGAGCATCAACCGGATTTGAATCCCATATTAATGATATCAGGGCGGAAAAACCAGATTTGCTCAAATCAAAGAAAACTCTTTGCCATTCATTTTCCGATGCCTTGGTTTTGGATAAAGATATTTTTGTACCATAATCATTCCGATTAAAAATCAACTTCAAACAATTTTGTAAACATGAATCACTCCACTGAATTGAGTTCAAAACAAATGATATTAAACTATTTGGTAATTGAATTGGCTTTTGGGAAAACTGACTACATTTATTACCAGAAACATTCAGAGCTCGAATATTACGCATCAAACCATTTGATATTTCTAAGAAAACATCTTCAATTTCTAGTCCACAGTTTTCAAGAGATAATAAAAATAGGTTTGGACAGTGTTTTAATATCAATGAAATATCCAGGTTTTTTGTCCCATCCAGAACCAATGATGAAAACTGTATTCCAAAAGAAGAATCAAAAAAAGTACTATGAAAATAAGACATAGATTCTTCTGTAAAGGATGAATGAAAGCATATTGATCCGACAGGCTTGTTAATAAGTGTAAGCTTCAGTTTTTTTAGATCATTGATTGAGAATCTGGAATTCCTAAATGACAATCCACAAATATTTGTATCAGTTTTGGAAAAACTATTCAAGAATTTAGAGAAAGAATTCGATCTACCATCTATTTCAACAAAACTCAACCCAGATATACACAGAAAATTACTTGAGAGTATCTCATATATATCTAAATTTGATACATTAGAAATGTATAAAGAGTTTACCGATGAACAAAGTGGAATTATATCAAGAAGATATGGAAAAAACTCCTCAGGAGATTCAAAATCACTTAGTCTGATCTGAGGTGATTCAAAAATTAATATTTGCCTCAGAGTTTCATAGTTCTTTGGTAAAATTGTTTTTCCTTTAATTTTATGTTGTTGAACAATTCTATTTAGTGGACCTAATGGTGATTTATGTTTCTTTTCAAATATCTGATCCTTATCTAAAACTTTTGATAATTCTTTCTTAGATAGTATTTGATATAAAATATGCAATATTGAACCATATGCGAGAAGAATATCATTCATCGAATCCAAAGTCACATTTTTGTCTTCAAATTTAAGTTTAATACTATTATCAATATATGTAGAATTTTTTATAGTCATCCATGGAATAGAAACACGAAGATTTACTTTATGGGTCGAGTAAATATCCAAAGCATAATCTGTGATATTAACTATTGAGTCTTTTTTCCACAATGAACAGCTATTTTCTTTGGCTAATCCGCAAAAAATTGAAGTATGACCCATATTCTGTGATTTCTGGATGGCTAACTCAATCAAAGCTTCCATATTTTTAAACGGCAATATTTTTACTAAAGGAATGAAAAATATCATAACTTGTTGAGTGCATTCAGGGGATCTTAGGGTGTTCTATTCTTGAAGAAACTCATTCATCGAAAATCTATTTTGAAAAATCTGAAATAAAGGGAAATACATTCTAATCACCATTAAAAAGACTAAGATAATATACTCATATAGAAAAGTTTGATCCAGAATGTGTTCAATTGATATATCAATGGAGATTGAATTATTATAGGAAAATGCTGGCATTTATATGTATTCAAAAAAGAAAATAGATAGTAGGTGGCACTATTAGTAATATTAGAATTTGAAACACTTATAGGGCCTGTTCCTGAAGCAATTGGTGAAACTGATGATTCAATTATCAAGATATTGCTGATATACGCGGTTGCAGTGATCATAGATCTAATATATCCAATATAACCTGTAGTTTGAAACAACGTACACTTCACAACACTCATATAGTTAGCATTAATTTGGTTTCCACTTCCCCAAAATCCAATCATATGATTCGCATAATCTTTATAAAAAACCATATAATTCACTTCCAGTTTTTGCGTAGAAGCAAACTGTAATCCACATGATGCTTCATGTGTTCTACTATTCGAGCAATTGAAATTGCCTATGTTTGTTGTTGGAGAGTTGATCTGCAAAGCACCATCTCTTGATGAAATGTCATTAACAGATACAAATGAGACATTCAGTGTTGTACCCGAAATCTGTGAAGCACCTCCCCAAGATAATGGTGATGATGAGTTCGCAAAACAATTATTGAAGCATATAGAGTTGAATAAGCATTCTTTCGATTTAACATTGATTCCACCTCCTGATCCTGTTAATGAACTGCACCCATCAAAGATAGTTCTTGTAAGAATAAAACTTGTTACGCTATTTTGAACTATAACAGGGCTACTATTCGACCCTTTACACCTAATGAACCGGCAATTACTCAAAGATACAACAGAATCAGAAAACGTCATAACCTGTTCAATATAATCCACCAAATTATATGATAATGTACCAATTTTAATAGCTTTACCAATTATACAATGAAATCCAGCATCATTAATTAATAAATTTGGAATTTTGTCAAAAAACAATAAATTTCCAAAAGAATACCGGAAATTAACTCGTTTGATAGTTAAAAAATGATTAGAAAACGAATACGAGCTAAAAAACAGCCCTGAATATATGTTATTTAATGATAAGGATGTTATAGTTCTATTCATTATTAAAAAATGTTTCGAAGAATAAAAACTCCATTTATAATGAAGAATATTTCTTTCATTTCTTTGTCACTGAAATATTTTAAAAGTAGCTCCCCTTTCGTTTTTCAACAAAATAACGATATTAAATGCTCTTTAATAACTGTTGATCGCATGTTTTCTTCATTTTTATGGTCTAATAAATTTTTGATTCATAGATCCTCTTTTAATAATATGCTTTCAAGTAGCATTGTTGTGAAAAACGCCAATTCATATGTTAATATGGATTATAAAACTATTTTGACTCTTATTTCTCCATCTTCATGTTCAATTCTGCATTGTTCGTTTTCTAACTGCAAAAACATTGATTTGATTGGAGGAGGAGCCCTTTCAATTGGAGATCCACACAATATGTTAATGATTGGATATTCATCATTTGTTGATTGTGTTTCAGTTCCTGTTTCAAGTAAAGGTGGTGGTATTTATGTATCTCAATCCACTGGAAATACTGCAATTTTATCATGTTGCTTTAGAAGTTGTTCTTCAGGATTAGAGGGTAATGCTTTTTTTGTGGAATCACCTAGCCTGGAAGTTAATTCTTCTTCCATTTTTAAATGCGATGGGCTATATCCAGAAACTATTGGTTCTTCATCATTCAAATCTGATTTATTAGAGATTAATGTGTATAATTCAACTGGAAACAAGTTGCCCAGTTCTCCTGGGTTTCTTGTGCATTCATCTCAAAAATCATATGGAAACTTTTTTGTTATTTCTGATTGTACAATAACTGAAAGTTTTGTTTTCTCTATTGTTTCTCAAACAGATGATAAAAACCAATCCCTATTTCAGGGAAGATATTGGAATATTGTAGATAACAAAAATGGCGAGAATCCAAATTATAAAGGTATTGGTGAAATCCTTCAATTTAATGCAATTTTTTACAGTGTTATCTTTGCTCTTAACACAATTGAAACAAAAATGTGTGTTCAAAATGGAAATGCCATGTTTTTCAATTGTGTTTCTGATCGACATTATAAAGCGAATATTGGTACTGATCAATCATTGGTTCAATGGGGCGAGGGATGTAAAATCAAAAATGGACCAGAGACAATTAAAATAAGATATGGATATGATCCGGCATGCTTTTTGTTGAAGGGAAAGCTTACAAACAACCCATTTGATTTCGCCTCACTGCTTTCTGGTTTTATAACTATGGTGATCATTCTTTTAATATCATCATCTTTGTTATACATATACGGTGAAATTAGGAGGAATAGAGATGAGGCTATTGATAAAGATGTGATTGGAGACACATCTTCATTAATTAATAGTATTAATACCTTTAATGAGATCCCAGAATGACTCAAAAATTGATGAATACTGTGTAATTCTTTCTCATATTTTTTGTAGATTATCAGATGTTATTAATTCAATAAAAAATGAAAAATCGAACTCTATTTTCGTTAAAGCATTATTCGAGTTTAAAGATCTGATCTCTTCAGAAACATATGATATATCTAGAAAGAACATTACTCAATATATTATTGATAATTTTTCTGTTTCTGGGAGTTTTTTTTCTGTTTTCAAAGGTTTTTTTAATACTATTTTTTCATTATGGAATCCAAATCAAGATATTCTAAATTTTCCAATTTTTTACTTTTATGATGATGATTTTCAGCTTCAATTCTGCCTTAATATAATTCAATACGGTTTTTCGAGTTTTAATTTGATATTAGGAAGTGCCTTGGCGAAATTGGACCGAAAATTAAATGGATTTTCTATTATATTCATGAAATTTAAATCAAATAATAACATTCCAAATGAATTCGACTATGAAGGACTGACATTCAAGTCTTTTTTTGTTTTCAGCGAGTCAACCAACAAAAGCAGAGAGTGCAATTGTTTTTTTCTCGATTCTTTAGGATGGTGTCAAGTATTGAATGATAAGATTATTGATCATTCAATGAAAACATTTGAATCAATCCTTCTAATGGCTGAAGGGTCCGTTTTTTGTGGATATATCAAAAATATCAATACTGTTGAAGTTATTCGCTCAAAAAGTAGCAGTGCTATGGTCCCGAACTCAATTATGCAGTTGTTGCCAGAGGAAAAAAGTGTTTTTAATGATAGAAGGGTTGCAATTTTGAAATTCTTTTGTTCTGAAAGCATGAGTTTTACGATAATAGAATCGTTTGGTTTTTGGTCGAAAAAAGAGTTTTTTATGATTGTTCAAAGAGTTATTAAGGGCTATAATCATTACGCATTCAGAAATTTATTCGCCAACAAATTTATAACTGAACTTCATGATGAACCAGGCGATGGAATCGAAATTGTTGTTTTTAATAATTGTTCATTGAATTTTATAAATTATTTTATTACTCTTGAAGTGTTTTCTATCATCTTTTGTGATATAGATAATGAGATTGATCTGATTTCATTAGATTTTGTTTCTTCTCACACTGTTGAATATGCGACCAAAGTTTTAAAGAAATCATTGGATCATGACATTAATTATAGATTATATACAAAAGAAAAAGATAGATTTATTGAAATGAGTTATTCTGATTCATTAGTTAAGTTTTCAAACAAATGTTTGTTTTATTATAATTCCAGAAACAATTTGTCGAAATGTATTGGGGTTGTTTTTGTTGATATTAACCCTACAATACAAATAATAGATGAACTAATTCCAATTTCATCAAATTTTTCCATATATTCGTTGAAAGAATTGTCATTAATCAAGTTGAGATTTCGGAATATTCTCGTCTTTCGAATTCCAAAAGATGCATCAAAACTGATAACACTAAATTATATTACCGAGAATGATGATCATATTGTTGTTCAAGAACAATTACCCATGACCACAAGAAGCATTGCACTCGATTTCATTATAGTTTCTTCTTATTTACCTATCATTCCAACAAATGTTGCTTTCAGGTATACATTCAATTCAAATGACTCTTTCACTGAAATAAGCAAAAAAATCAACAATTTACTTTGTTACAGAGTTCAAATAATGTTCTATTTTAATGGACTTCTGAAAACACCGCAAAATACAGCACTTGTCAAAGAGCTTAAAGGTGGTACATTTCTTGTATCACAAATTGTTTAAATATAGATCTCAAATACAAATCGTCTTTTTTTGGTCATGGTAAAGCTTGTGGCTCATTGGATGGTTTTGATTGGAGCATTTATTTGTTTTGCAAACATGATTTTCATCCCTGAAATAAAGCCATGATAATACTTGGGGATCAATGGCATGTTTGACATTGTCCTACTTTACTCTTGAGAAATTTTACAACATCCTTATTTCTGCTTCTTTTTGCTAATCCCAATGAAGTATTTCCATCTTTATCTTTTACATTTATGTCAGCTTTTTGATTAACTAGATATTCAACAACACTAAGATGACCATTATGAGCAGCCCAATGAAGAGGAGTCAAATTATTTTTATCATTTACATTTATATCAGCTTTTTGATTAACTAGATATTCAACAACACTAAGATGATTATAAGTAGCAGCATAATGAAGAGGAGTCATATCAAATATAAAAACTCAACACTTGTACCTTTTGCATTTATATCAGCTTTTTGATTAACTAGATATTCAACAACACTAAGATGTTCATTAATAGAAGCAGAATGAAGAGGAGTCCAATTATATATATCTTTTGAATTAATATTAGCTTTTTGATTAACTAGATATTCAACAACACTAAGATGACCATTATCAGCAGCTCCATGAAGAGGAGTCCAATCATATATATCTTTTGAATTAATATTAGCTTTTTGATTAACTAGATATTCAACAACACTAAGATGACCATTATCAGCAGCTCCATGAAGAGGAGTCCAATCATATATATCTTTTGAATTAATATCAGATCCATTTTCCATCATGAATACTAACAAGGGCAGGTGGAAAAACTCAGATGCCTTGCAAAGACACTCAATGGATGAAAACTGTTGTCCTAAATGAAATATATCTAAACAACCACTGCAAACAACCATTGATAACACATTCTTATTGATCTCAAATCCATTCATTAATAAATGCTTGAAACACTTGATTGAACCAAAAAATCCAGCAAAGGATAAAAAGTCAAGATATTTTGGCTTATAACTCCACTCAAAAGGACTCCACTTGGCTTCTTGATTTAAATTATCAAAAACAACTAAATCATAAATTACATCATACTTGAGACAATACTCAATACTTAAAGGAAGAAAAGCATACTCTATATATTGATCAATATAATTATCATTATCTAAGAATGATTCATCTAGATCATCAGGCAAGTCCTTATTCTTAATAAAACTATCAAAATCTTTGATCCCTTTCCGAAAATAATAGCACAACAAGAAAGTGTCTCTCATACACAAGAATGGTTCAATCTCTTCAAATACAAAAACACCTCTCTTGTACAATTGATAAATCAAAACAGGACATTCATTAGATTTTTTTAATAGTTTTTGCCGGAAATCAGCGATCTGGCAATACTCAACAGATAAACTCACTGCTTTGTCAAGTTGATGGGGCCGGATCTTTGGTAACATAACAATTCGATCGACACAAAACTCCATATCATCAATAAAAATCTCATTTCCGTCTCCAAAAAGAAATCTCTCAAATGAAACCTTCTCTTCCATCTGATAAAAAGTGAAACTTTTAATGGGTTTTTATATCCACTTTAAGACATGATTTAATTACATTCTATTAATCCAAAAACAAAGAAAAGGTTTCTTCAGAGTACCAGTCTCTAAAAAATCACCGTTTCTGGTGAACAACAAATATATAATTTGACATAAATTATGCTAACAAATACAAAATCAAAAATAAGGTATCTTCAGAGTGCTCAAAAATGATTTAAAAAACCTTCAGGTTTTCGAAAGGTATAGATAAAAAATCGATTTAGGGGATTCTAATCCAAGATATCCATTTTTTGTCCTTGTTCGAGGAATTTCATATGATTAGGCCAGTAGTATAGACTTGTCACTCAGGGGGACAAATTTGGAAAAAATTTAAAAAGTCATTTTTGAAACTCACGAGTTTCCAATGTTGAAAAAGTCTTGAAAATAAGGTTTGAAACCAAGGACTTTTTTTCTCTATAATCAATTTAAATTACCCACTATTTTGTTTTTGAAAAACTTTTTTATCTAACCAGCCCGGTAAAGTTTAATACTATCTAAATGACTGAAAGAGATTTAGATTCTTTTATTAGAGATCCTAACCAAGTACAAAGAGATTCTTTTATTAAATATTTCATGAGAAAACATAAAATTTCAATGGAAGAAGCAGAGAATTTACATGAAATATATATTGATAGTCATAAGAAAATATTTCTTAAATCATTAGAATCAGATATTGATAATTATGAAGAATTATTACAGAGATTGAGAGAAGTACCAAAAGAAAAATTAATTGGTAAAGATGGTAAACCATTACTTGATAATATGAGAAATTATATAATGTCTGATAGTAAAACATTACATAAATTAAAAGAAGAACTACCTAAATATTGGAAGAATGATTTACAGGAAAAACAATTACAAGATCAAAAGAATATGTTAATATTACATGAAAGAATACAGAAAAATGAACCTTTGGGAGAATATGAACAATATTTACACTTATATAATCCTCTTGAATTTATTAAAATTACTGGTCCAGTTAAAAAAGAATTAAAGAAATTAGCTGAACCATTTAGAGAAAGGTTAAATGAAGTTATAACAGATAATTTACAAAAATTAAATTATATTACTTTATTAAATAAATTTACAAAGTATACTAATAACACTAATGAATTAAAGGGTATTTATGGTTTATATCTTGATATGTTAGCTGAAAAAACAAATATGGAATTAGTAAATATATATCTTGAACATGATTTAAATTATTTTAAAGATAGAGACATAACATTTAATAAAGAAGAATTAGATATGCTATTACCAAATATTTTAATCAATAATATCCCAAGACCTACCAAGGATTTCATAATTGATAATAAAAGATATTCTTACTCAGCATACTTATTGCAATTATTAAAGAAGAAAGAACCTAAAGAACAGAAACCACAACAAATATCAAAATTAGAAAATCCTTTTGGTACCAAAATTAAAGATGGTAAATTGAAAATATATTCTAAAGGATTAAAGAAACCAACATTTTGGAGAGAACCTGGTTATTATGAAGTTGACTTAATGCAATTGAAATATATTAATAAGAAATCTACAGGTTACATTTTATTTATGATAGGTATTAATACTAAATATGTTTTCATATTCAATTTGGAAACTAAGAGTGAAGAAGAATTAAAAATTGCTATTGAAAACATAATGAAAAAGATAAAGACACCAATTAAAGGAATTAAATTTGATGGTGAAAGTGGATTACAAGCATTAAACTTACCAATAGAAAAATATAGTAATAGTTCTCCTTACAGTAATCATAATAGAATTGTAGACAGAGTAATTAAAACATTTAGGGATGCTTTGGGTGTTGATGTCAACAATGATTTATTTAATGATTTTGATAAAGTGAGACAATTAAGAAAATTTTATAATAATAGAGTTAATAGATCTACAGGCTACACACCTAAAGAAATGCATAATAATCCAGCATTGGAGTGGGAATATATTAGTAAGAAAGAACAAGAATTATTACAAGTAAAAAGAAATTTGAAGATGAAAGGATTATCAAATTTGAAACCAAATCAATTATTACAAGTGTCAGTAACTGATAAGAAAAATAGATTAGGAAAGAAACAGAGAACATTTGACAGATTGGCAAGATTTATAAAATATACTGGAGGTAATGCAGAAGTTAAATTTATTCACCCTGAAATTGAAAAACCACAATTAATACCATTATACCAGTGTATGCCAATATCTGAAGATAAAGAGAAAATAAAACAGACTTTTAATTATAATCTTTGATTTTTTATCAGTACTTAAATGAGCTTCAGATATATACACCAGATAGCTAGAGAGTTACCACAAAATACTAAAATAGTATTGAAGACTGAAAATACATTTGAAACCCCATATTGCCACTGTGCTACTTTAATTAATTTAAAAGATAAATACCCAAGTAAAATATTTATACAAGTAGACAAAAGTAAATTAAACCAAAAACAATTTACAAATAGTAAATATCATGATATAATTTTAAATACAACACCAAAATCCTTTATAGCAAAAGATAATAAATTTGTTACATATTATGATTATGAAATCATACCACAATAAGCATATTCTAAAATTTTATTTTTAATACTACTTAAAATATGTTAAGCTTAGAAATTGATGCTGATATTATTACATCACTAAGTGAGAAAACTGATAAGGGAGATCAAACAGAAATTAAAGAAATACACCCAGAGAGTTTAATATTTTATAATTCTGTTAATATAGCAGTTGGTAAGCAAGGTACAGGAAAGACCTTATTATTCATGAGAGAAATATTAAAACTTGATAGATTAAAATTACCACATTTAATATTATATATAACTGGTGATGGTAAAATTACTGATGATACTTTTATTTATCTCTCTCAAACTTTAGAAACTCCATATATTACAATAGCACATAATGAAGCAAAAGAAATAATTAATGGATTATTATATTATAAAAATATGTACAATGAATTATTTAATAATAGAAAATTACACAAGTTAAAACAAAAAGATGTTTTATTAGATGCTTTATATTTAAAGGAATTTCCTGAATACACACAAAAGAATACAAGATTACACACAATTTTAATATTTGATGATATTGCTTACTCTAAATTATTTAAAGATCCTTATTTTGAAAGTCTGATAACTAAAAATAGACACAATAATATTATAACTTTCTTTGGTACACAAAAATTTACTGGTGATGCTATTAGTTCAGCAATTAGAAGTCAGGCAACTAGTATTTGTATTTATAATGGTTTCTCTCCTAGAGAGTTAGCAACTATATATAATAACTCATCAATCAAAGGATTAGATTATCAAGAATTAAAAAGATTATATAGCACTGTAAAAAATGATCAGTGTTTATATGCAAATAGTAAAAGCAGTGAAGTTAAAATTATTGATTTATCACACATTAGAAAAGCTCTCAACACCCTTTAAAATATTTATCTCCTTAATCATTTTTTTAATTGTAGCTTTCATAATTCTTATTTCTTCATTTGTATTATCAAGTTGTAACCTTAATTCTTCTATTGGGTTAACTGTTGTAGTAATGCAGACAGCTTTTAATTCACCTTTTCTCTTAGTAAGATGCATACCAGGAACTTTATAATATTTGTTTATTGCTTGAGTAGTCATTCCATCAATTTCCTCTTTATGTAAATTATAGTACTGGTTAAAATCTTCCATGTTGTCAAAATTTCTTGGTTCCACACTGTTCAATGTTTTCAATACCTTTATGCTCATATGTATTTAAATAAAAATAAAATTCATTTATGAATAAACATAAACATACTTATTCAAAATCATGCTCATTCAAAATCATCATCTTCATCATCTGTGAATTCTGGCTTCATTAATTTACTACTATTATACTGATTTTTTCCTCTTGTAGCAAACAAGCCAGTTTTATCAATTTTCTTCTTGACATCTTCACCATATGTTAATATGTCATCTGATTTTTCTATTACTTTACCAAATTTGGTATCTTTTAATAAAGGTTTTGCAATGTCAATTATTTTCCTTGCTGTTGGTAAAACAGTGTTCCCAACAAAATCAACACCTTTCTTAATACCTGATCCTATTTTCTTAAATA
>Ga0209639_1000102_pt1 | contig 134873 bp, 82 predicted proteins | sample EPASupsiteHSE605_FD_187268 | JGI IMG/M metagenome (GOLD analysis project Ga0209639, IMG submission 187268) | Bioremediated contaminated groundwater from EPA Superfund site, New Mexico - Sample HSE6-05 (SPAdes) (version 2) | ecosystem: Environmental > Aquatic > Deep subsurface > Groundwater >...
AACATCCTTTAAGAAATCCGAACCAAGATCCAATCTCGGAAAACCCAAGCTCCGATAATTTTTCCGATTTTCATGATTATAGTGACGACAATTGTCAGATATTAAGATCCTTTAATATGGAGTTTAACTAATAAAAGAATTCTCAATTTTATTTAATTTTTGATGTTTTCCTACAAATAACAATGATAGATAACAATAATCAGATGTTTTAACGAGTTTTCTCCATAATACTTCCATCTTCCTTATCATACCAATCATATAAATCCAAATAATCTTTGAGAGTTGTAAATTGAATCATATGTCATGCCTTCCTTATTCTGAATATTGAAAAGAATTTAGATAAAACATCAAGAATTCATACCTATAATCTTGTAAACAATCAAAATATCTTTTTTTATTTATTATAATTGTAAACCGCAGAAAGTTTTTCGGGAATAACTTGTTATTCGGAATTTCAAGTTATTCGGAAATTCGAGTTTTTCGGTAATTTGAGTTATTCGGGAAAAAGGCACTTTTTCGGGAAATACCCCCTTATTCGTGAATAAAAAGTTTTTCGTGAAATAGTCTAATGTTCTCCTGACTCACATTAAAAATACAACAATTTTTTGATAAATTTATTGTTTTGAAATCCAATAATCATGGAGAAATAAACATACTTAATGGATCTATCATTATAAAAAAATTTTTCGTTATCTTCAGAATTAGTCCCCATAATAATGATTACTTGACCCTTCAATATGAGAGACTTTGACCCCCAAGACCCCATCAAGTCTGGACTTTTTGGAACATGATATTTTAGATCTGTGAAGTGTTTTAAGCATTTATTGATGAATGTGGTAAAAAGTAATTCTGAATTCTTATTATTGGTTGGGTTCTTCTTCCGAACTTTTCTTTCATTGAATCCAACAGCTTTTTTTGACAGTAGAGTGTTTATACAAGGCATCAAAATTATGCGAAATATATTTATAATATACATACTCGAAATGGAATTATTACTAAAGCAAAAGATATTTGGAACAACGCGCGTCTTCATTGATCATCTGAAAGTGGTCAACTTGAGATTATTAGATGATCAATGGTATAAATATCAACTCAATTCATACATATACATAAATCATGTTTTTTAAGAACCCCTCTTTTTCTATCAGCTCTGAGAGGAATCTTAATTTGTTGAGTATCTTGTTAAGGACGGGGTAAACATCCATTCAAGAGAGGAATTCGTTGAATCATTCCTTCATTTTTCAAAATCACATGACAATTATTATCTTGGTGGTGAAATACTTTATGAGTCAAGAGCCGACCATAATAGTAAGAATAGCGATCGGATGACACTATTGCAAATTTGCTTATGAACAGTTCATTTAGCTAACTCCAAGAATAACTGGGACAATTTTTCTGATTTTCAATGTTTTACAAATGAATTTTTGCCATTGTAAAATTAATGGAAGAGAAGATTCTGTTTGAGCGTGCTCTTTTTAGAGATGGAAAACCAGACCATTATCGAGAAATTGATGATATTGACTTTGTAGTCAATACATTAGTTAACCTAAGCAAATTTAGACCTCAGAAGTCTGAATTGATATTTGAATTCCATCAAATATACTCAACAAGGAATGGTTTTCGAGAGAAGTTCTTAGAAAGAGCATTAAATCAGAATTCTTTTTTTGTAAATATTTTAATCGACAAAAATATTTATCAAATAGAAGAAATTTATGATTGTTTTTATGATACTTCCATTGAAAGAGCAGAGACAATACGGTTTTTAAATTATTTAACTCCATCATATGATTCAATAGGTAATGATTTTCAAAATACAATTGATCTATTAGAGATGATGTTTCAAACTGATTATCCACCAGGTACAATAGAATATTGTGTAAAATATGATGATATTGATGGTATTATAAGATTTTATCAGGATCCGAGCTTCTTCAAATATGAAGTGCATCCTATGGATATTGATAATATCATGAATCTTGACTTTGACATACTTGGTTTATGTGGATTTTTTGGATCGATGAAATGTTTTAAGTTCTTTTTGGGAACACATTTATTTACAATCGATCAATCAGTTGTTGAGTGCGTTGTTTGTGGAGGGTCAATTGAGATTTTTCGATTATGTTTGCAGGTAATAGATATTTCAGAAATCTTTCCAAAGCTGATAATTTTTGCATCATGCTATAATAACTTAGATTTGTTATGTTATTTTCATGAAAATGGAGCCAAAACAAATGAAAAAACCGAAGAAGTTGAGTTTTTTGTTGTGATAAGACTCCTCTTCATTTTGCTGCTGCTAATGGTCATCTTAGTGTTGTTGAATATCTAATTAATCAAAAAGCTGATATAAATGCAAAAGATGAAAATGATTTGACTCCTCTTCATTATGCTTCTCAAAATGGTCATCTTAGTGTTGTTGAATATCTAGTTAATCAAAAAGCTGATATAAATGGAAAACATAAGAATGGTTCTACCCCTCTCCATTTAGCTTCTCAAAATGGTCATCTTAGTGTTGTTGAATATCTAGTTAATCAAAAAGCTGATATAAATGCAAAAGATGAAAATGATTTGACTCTTCTTCATTATGCTTCTCAAAATGGTCATCTTAGTGTTGTTGAATATCTAGTTAATCAAAAAGCTGATATAAATGGAAAACATAAGAATGGTTCTACCCCTCTCCATTTAGCTTCTCAAAATGGTCATCTTAGTGTTGTTGAATATCTAATTAATCAAAAAGCTGATATAAATGCAAAAGATGAATATGTTGAGTTTTTTCATTTCATCTAACTCCTCTCCACAAAGCTGTTTTGAATGGTCATTATGATATTGTAAAATATCTAATTTGTCAACAAGCTGATATATATTCAAAAACTGATTGTGTTTAAATTGTTTTATTGGCATTACTCCTCTTCATTTAGCCACTTCAACAGGGCATCTTTTGATTGTTGAATATCTAGTTAATCAAAAAGCTGATATAAATACAAAAGATGAAAGGGTTGAGTTTTTTTATTTAATCAAACCCCACTTCATTTAGCTGCTATTTATGGTCATCTCATAATTGTTGTTTATCTAGTTAAACATAAGGCTATCATAAATGTGATGACAACAGCTGTTGAGTTTTTTTATTTAATCATACTCCTCTTCATTTGGCTGCTATTTATGGTCATCTTAATATTGTTGAGTATCTATTTTGTAAACATGCTTTTATTAGTGTGAATTGTGATTGTGTTTAAATTGTTATAATGTGTTAACTTCTCTTTATTTAGCAGCTATTGGAGGTCATCTTAGTATTGTTGAATATCTAGTTAATCAAAAAGTTGATATAAATGCAAAAGATAAAAATACTGAGCTTTATGATTTAATTGGACTCTTCTTCATTGGGCTGCTTTATATGATCATCTTAAAATAGTTAAATTTTTAGTTCAAAAAAATGCTGATATAAATGCAAAAGATGATAGTATTAAGTTTTTTTATTTAATCATACTCCTCTTTATTTAGCAGCTTCAAAAGGTTATCTTAGTGTTGTTGAGTATCTAGTTAATCAAGGTGCTGATTTTCATGATGGAATACATGGTGAGGGTTATCTTCTTTGGGCATCAAAAAATGGTCATCTTAGTGTTGTTAAATGTTTAATTAATCAAAAAGCTGATATAAATGCAAAAGGGGTATATGATTCAACTCCTCTTCATTATGCTGCTCAAAATGGTCATCTTAGTGTTGTTGAATATCTAGTTAATCAAAAAGCAGATATTAATGCAATGAATAATTATGGAAAAAAGCCAATACATGTTGCCAATAGAAAAAGTATAGTTTCTTTTCTCGAGAGGGAAAGAAGTCAATGAAAATCAACAAACCCTTATCAACATTCCTTTCCTGTAAGATAAATCTTTTTTCCATGATGTTACTGAAGCTGAATTGGTCTTCCCACAAATGCATATCATTACAAAAACTCATAATTTGGGCAAATATCAATTGTATCTCAGCACAAAAGGGGAGAAATTCGCCAACTGGCAAACATATTTTATGGAGGGACATTTCTGTATCAGAAAGATGACTAGAAATGATATTCCAGATGTCGAAAAAATGCACAATGAATTGTTTCCGTTGAGGTATTCGAGAAGAGTGTATGAAAGCTTCTTGACCGCCGAATATTTATCACTTGTTTTGATTCATCAGATTCAAGACGAGAATAGGATTATTGGTGTATCCACATCTCATAGGGAATGGTGCAGTATCTGCTCGACTAAAAAAGATGGCTATATTTCTACTTTTGGGATTCTTCCAACTTATAGACGATTAGGATTAGGTACATTTTTATTTAAAGTTACTGCTCTATGCTTAAAAAACTATTATTCATGTGTAAGTTTGAAACTCCACATGCTTCGTTCAAACACAGCTGCATACGAGTTTTATTTAGCAAATGGCTTCATTGTTGATGTGCTTCTACCCAATTATTACGAATTCAATAACAAGAAACATGATTCTTTTCATATGATTTGTACAAAAGATGATTTTAGACTTCCATTTCGCGATGATATTGTTATAGATAAGGAAGTCCAATACTATTGTGAGAACACAGAGAGCTTATCATGGTATCATAGGATTATTTGCGATCCGTAATACTTAAACTGTTGAATTTATTTCTTTGTTTTCATCTTGATTGCATCAATAAGTCCTATTCTTCCTAAACGACTGGTTAATCGTCTAATTGTGGCATCATCGACACTTACACCCATTTCACAAAATGCCCGAACAATATCATCAGCAGAATTGGCTTTGAATACAAATGTTTCCCACTGATCATTATGTATTTGGCGAGCAATATCATATATTGCTTGATCATCTATTGTCATCTTTTTGTCAACAATCCTTGTGCTCAAATCAACAGATCCATCATTTATCATTCTCATGAATGAAGGCAAGGCAATTGAATCAGAACCATTTCCATATTGCTGGATTATTGAAGAAATATTCAATAGAGGAACATCAATTTTCGCATCCTGGGATAGGCCTTGGTGCAATGAACTTGTTGATAACCTTGAATCGCAACCCTTCCATCGAGAAAATACGGATTTGGCTCCTCCATTTGAATTGTTAACATACTTAGAAATTGACTTAATCAGATCGCCTTGATCCATATCCCGTTCAATTGGCCGAAACTCTTCTTGCTTTTTAAGTTGAATTGGAGTTTTTGGCTTTGGGTCAACTTCAAAAGATCTCTCTATCACTTCTTCGTTCAAAGTATCTTCTTCTAATGCTTTCAAACATATTAATGATGCCATTTCAAAATATGGGATCAAACCATAGGAATGGGGATCCACTTTATACACAATTTGATCAAAACCAGAACTTTGTGTATCTATTCCCAATCCTTCACATATATCAATAAAAGATCGAAGAGTAATCTCTCCTCTCATTTTCATATCAATTGCCATACATCTTGAAATAATGGATGACATATTTGAATGTATCATCTTTCCTGAGTCAACCTTTCCAAAGAAAGGGACTTTTGGAGAGGATTCGATGTGACCATCTGTAACATCACCTTCTTCATTATTGTACTCACATGGTGCAGTTTTAGAAGACTCGCTGATTGACCTTTCTAATACCTTCGAAATGCTATCAACATCAAACTGAAGCAATTTCACAAAATCTTGAAATTCCATTCTCTTACCAGTTATCCCGAGAATCTCCCATATCATTGAAACAAGGTCAACAGATACGTCAAAACCATAAAACTTCAACTTTTGAAGAAACTTCTCTTCATTGATTGTGCTTTCAATTGAAAAAGAGGCCCATCTACTCCTATTAGTGGATCCAATGTTCTTAAGCCTATCTTGAATCTGTTGAAGGTCCTTTTTTACCTTATTCATAAATAATAAACGCACATTAAAAGTGCCAAATGGATGTTTTCGAAAGGGATCAAGTTCCAGAGTCAATCCCAACCAAATCGTCATTCGATCAATATGGAGATGTATTTTCCCCAGATAAAAATATTAAAACTGTAGTACCTCGAAAAACAATTCTGATTCCAAGGAGATCTCGAAAAACAGCGTCTTTTATAGGAATAATTCGGGAAATATCGGATAAATTCGGAAAGTATTCTTCATTTTATTTTATAATCACAATATTGTTATTTGTTATGTTAGGTTTTGTTGTTTTTAAGATAATTAAAATGAATCTTTAGTTTTTTGTTTCTGCATTTTTTTATATCTATTGACACAATATGATAATCCGCAATAATAATAGATATTTGAGCTATCTTTCCAAAATGTGCAATTTATTAACAAATGACAACGAAGGGTCTCTCCTAGATATTTGAGAATGGCTTTAACTATATAAATAGTGGTTCTCATTACAAATTAATACGGATCCATCTTCTTGTATATCTTGTTTGATTTGTTACAAAACAGAGACATTATAAATCTTGTCCGAATTTCAAAAAACCAGATAATCTCTGTATTTGAATTTGGGATTCTTCCGAGCTTGATCCTATTAATTCTTGAGATATTGTTTCAAATTCGCTTATATAGTGACAAAAATCAGGAGAATCAACATGACGAACACAAATGTTTGCAAAAAATCCAAGTGCAGCAGACCCAATTTCGGTATCATTCGCAAATTTGAGCAAAGTGTCAACAATTGTCGGAGAAAATTCGGTACTATTTGAAAAAAGATTAAAAAATGAGAACAATACCCTTTTTTGTTGAATATAAGAAAGTGAGGAAATTCGATCATTGATTATACTATACAAATCAATCAAACAATCTGATGAGAGAGAATCTTTTTTGCTTTCAAGAAGTTGAATTCCAATTATAAATGAGTTATCTTTGTCCTTTTTTAAATTTTGGATAATTATTCTTGCCAGATGTTCAGGGAAAGAGTTGACCAAACAAAGGCAAGAATATAAAAAGTTTTGGATCTCATAGTCTCCTAAATTTAAAAACCTCTCTGTATGATAATTAAGAATTTCAAATATGGTATCATTAAGATGAGAAAACTTATCTTGGACAGAAAAGTGAAGAGCCCTTCCAAGGGCATGCAACCCATTAGAAATCAGCTCATAATCATCACTATTTATGACATATGAAACAAGATTGACAATACTTTCTACATAATCGTTTGGTTCTTTAAGCAGATTAATCAAGAGAATAGAAAAATTATAACTTGAATCCAACAATTCAAGTTTTTTTGTTATGCCCTTATTAAGAACATAAAATAAGAATTCAGAGCTATAATCGCATATGTTACCTAGAAATAACTCTGCTGATTGAACAACATCAGAATCACCAGAAGATAGAAAACCGAATACACAATCAATATGATCATAAGTTATAAATGAAAAAAAATCATGGTTTTTGTAGTTAGAAACCTGAGATAAACATAAAATAGCATGTTTTTGGAGTTTTTGATTGGATAAATATTCCCAAATATCGATGAAACTGAACATTTCACATAAATTTTTTGCTTCTATATCTGTTGTGTGATACAAAAAATCGATAATAGAAAACAATGATGCAATCTTGTCAGATTTCCCATTAACCATTGATATATATATTTGCTCGATTGCTTGTCTTGAGCAGCATTCAATTGGTGAAGCATCAAACCAATCAATATATTTGGCTCTATCTATGCACATCATCTGAGCTTTGGGATTAATCATCAATCGTTAACTTATTTCATCGTTTTACAATTTTTTGAGAACTGAGAGACGGTCTTCACAGAAAATATTAATTTAGAGTTCAGAAATTTCAAAATTAATTGAATGGTCAAGGGTTCCTTTTTCTGTTTGTAACAAAGTTTCTTTCAGTTTACCCAGGTTTATTGGCTCATCTAGAACTTCTGAGGCAATCCATGATCCTTCATATGGTTTTGTTTTAGTCAGCTTAATGAGGTTTTTCCAGAGAAGAACAGACAAGATCTCAGATACTCTTTGATGTGAGATTTTGAACTTATTTGATAGTTCTCCAATGGTGAATCTTTGATGGGTTTGTATAAAGGACACAATATCTATTGTAGAGTCATGTATATTTTTACTTGGATGGCTTTCAGGAGGCAAATCAAGCCTCTCTTCATATGCAAATAACAAATCAGAATACATTCTATTAAAACATCAATTTAGACATCATATTTGGCTTCAATTATCCTTTGAGATATTTCCCTTATATTACCAATGATTTTTTTAGAAGAATCTCCGTAGAAGTCCTTGAGATACTCTGTGGATTCTTTGAGTACTCTGACGTGATTTATCATGGCAAAATCAGAGATTCCTTCGAAATCTATATCCTGTGTATTGAGTCTAGGCTCTGTCTTTGGGGCTTTCTTCGAGTTTTCAAGGTCTTTGCTTATAACACCAGCTAAATCCATTTCCGATTAAATAATGTTTTCTCGAGCTTTCTTTGCACCACTAGATCCAAGTGTTGATAGAGAAAGGATTGTGGACAAACTTGATTTTATAGCGAAATTGCCTAAATTTGATGATCCTATAGTGGATTTTGAAGTTCAACAGGATCTTGAACATAATGTGAATCCACAGATAATTCGCTTCTTCCCGTTGTCAAAAGGGTTAAATTTGTCCGAAAAAGACCGAATTTTGTTTCCTCTTCAGGTGAAAAACTAAAAAACAAAAATAGTTTATAACAATTTCAAAATTAGCCGAATTCATCAGTGATAGTTCTATTTAATGTTAATTCAGTGAAAATCCTCTTTTGGTTATCCAACACTAATTTGAGAGATAACAACACCAATACCAACAATGAACCCATAATAAAGAATATATGTGTATTACTCTTTGATGAAGAAGAAGTCTGTGTATGATTAATAGTGAAAAAACAAGGATATGAAAGATAGTTAATAATTTCGTATGTATTGTTATGATCAAATGGTTTTATTCGCTCAAGTGTGATTCCAACGCCGCTCAGGTTAACTGAATGACTGATTAATGAATCAGAAATACTCAATGTTGAACTGATCATTTGAACCAAAGGACCTTTATTATCGTATACAATTGCATTTGAGATTATACTTGAATTAGAATTCATATATTGAAAGAGACCACCATGAACAATGGTATTGTTCACATAATTAATGTATCGTATTTCAGCTGTGATCATAAAAAAATCCATAGATTCATATGATGCATACGTATTGATTATGTTAATCCAATTAAGCTGAAAACTCTCAGCCATATCAATTTGAAAACCGGATACCTGCCTCGTATTACTCGATGTTTCATTCAAGTGGGTGCCTGTTACCATACTAGAATGCAAATGAACTACCATAGAACCATTGATGTTATTGGATTCCAATATGCTCGTATAAGACATTTTAACTCGATTCGCAAAGTCAACGTCAACATATGCAAACATAACTTCATTAGAATAGCACTTATTAGCGCAAACTCTCGACATGTTAAACATCCCATTATTTGATGCGAAATGAATTGCGCCAGATTTTTCTGTTGAGCTGCAGTTATAAAAATTACAATCAATAATAGTAATTTGGAAACAATTTGAAGTGATGTATAAAGCTCCTCCTTGTTTCCTTGATTTGAATCCCCAATAATTACAATTTGCAATTGTTAAATTTCCATATCCTGCTATTATTTCTGGTTGACTATCAATATCGCACAGCTTTCTAATCATCAAAATACGAAATAGTATCGAAAGACGAATTTTATACATTGTTAAAACAATTATATTTACAAAATTCTACGAGCTGTCGAGAACTTGGCAGTAGATACAACCTAGATCAGATGAATTACATTGCTTAAAGCATAACTTAGTAAGCATTCGGCCTTTGTACATTAAAGGAACAAGAACATTTCGATCCTCAAGCTGACAAGCACAAAGGGTGACTTGATTCAGTGTATGTACTCCATTTTGGATTTTAAGAATGTCTCCATCTAGTTTGGCTCCAACACAAATAATACCCGATACGGTTTGTCCCACGTTACTGCTATCAATGCATATGTATACCATACTGATATCTATGTTGTTATTATATGAGTAATGAGATCTCATCAAATTTAGAAACACTAATGGATCAAAAAACGCGCTCAAATTGACATGAGATTTATGGTTAATCATCTGAATCAATGAAACACCAAAATTAGAACTGGATGATGATATACCTCTTGTTATTGATACATTTTTTTGCCAGAAATTGGCAGATGATTTGGATTCTATTCTAGATCTTGGGGAAAGATCAAGTTGAGTGTTATTAGTTGGGGTGTTAATTGAAGATATCATTCGAGAAAAATATAATTGTGAATGCCCATGAACAAATCCATAGGGTATATAATTGAATAAAAACCCAGATTCCATCAAAAATTCATTCATTCTTTCTTTTGATTTTGAAGCAAGCTTGCAACTTATATAAAACTCCTTGGGATACTGTTGTGAAAACACGTATTTCCATATCATACAAATTTGTTCAAAATGGGTTGGATACTCCGAAAGATACATCGTTTTGAGCGAAAACTCGATGAAAACAGGATCTAATGGATCTGAGAAATGGTCACCAGCTCTCGATAGAAAAATTGGAGAAAAAACAGAAAAGTGATGACCATCAAAAGAAATTATTTGCCCAGTGTTGATAATAGCATCAAGAAGAGAAATTCTTGTTATCAATGGGAAAGAAAGCTGACTATCTATTAGTAATTGAATGTTTGCCAAGAGAACCATATTCATACATGAAGGTTCATCTGTACAAATAATCTGACATGATTTGATTAAAGACCAGTTAATAACATCAGAATATTTGTTTCCAGATACAATGATGTATAGTGCAAAGGCTGGGTGAGTATACTTTGAACTAAGAATGAAAGATACCGATGTTAATAGCGTATCATACTCCGATTTTGACGAAATAATCGAAAAGATCCTAATTTCTTTTGTTATTGAAGAGACTACAGTTTGATAACAATTTCTGGCTGATATCAATAAAAAGTTAGATTTTTTCAGAATTAACCTTGATATCATACAAGTTGTCCATGAAGAATTATCTTCGATAATAACAATAGGCTTGTTTGGACTGGAAATCTCAAGAATTGTTGACGGAATTTTATATAATAGTAATGAATGATTCATTTTATCTTCAACATTCTTAAACAATTCGGAAAATGAAACACTATTTGGAATAGACAATACTTTTGATAATTTCGATGTGGCTTCAACCAAATGATACCTACAAAAGAATGTGACAAGAATATTGAGCAACAACTGTTTATAATTAAACAACTGAAGTTTTTCAAACTCCTCTTCAAAAATATACCAGAACAATTCTTGGGAATTACACAAAGAAAAACCATCGATTATCTCATTAAATAAATAACACATGCCGAATTCATTATTAATGATCAAATCATACTCTCTTATTGCCTCGGAAATCTTGCTTTGAGTTATTTTAATCCTGTTTATTTGAGAGAATAGAGATTTTTGAAGTTCTTGATTAATAAAAAGATCATTCTGATGTCTTATAATTAATTCTTTGGCATGACAATGTAGTTCAGCATTCTCAGTCGATAGATTGTAGTACTGGGATTCTAAATCCATAATTTTCAATTTCCTGATTGAATCTGACTCTAAAAATAAGGTTAATGCAACAACTTCTCGGATTTCTGCATTGGTTTTTGGTTTCCTGACCAAAATTGGTTCAAACCCAGAAATTCGATGATTCTCAATTGAATCAATATGAAAATAAACATGAAAATCTTCCTTAACGATGACCGACTCACTATTATACTCGATAGGTTTCCCTGAATGGATAGAATTGTAGGCTAATAATACAATAGGTTTCGGATTTTCATAATCAAAATCAAAAATCAAGACAAAATCGTTATGTTTGATACAATCAACGAATGCTTCATCAAATCTTTTGTCATGAACAGATAGAATACAAAAAGAACATACATTACATAAAGCTTTCATTATTCTTAGAGGAAATGTGCTAAGACCCTCAATCACACACCAAATCCTTGTTCTTGGAATAATATAACTCATTGTTTCAATAAATGAAATTGTTAAAGGATAATTAAAAACCAGAAACCTGGTTATAAAAGGTTTATCTGAGTCAATAATAAATTTCCGAATCGAAAAGCTATTAGTGTTTTCATTCATATAATCAATATATTTTATCAAGCTCTTGGTTCCAATTGGTTTTTCCATTGTTATCGAAACATTGAATTCTAAAAATTCCTGCCTTTCTTTGTTATCCAAATTTGACCCTAAATGAAACATAAAAGTTTTTAGGAGCAAATATATGGCTGAAGATTCGGTATATAAAAAATATAAAGAGTTTTCACGTTTCCACATCTCAAACAGTGGAGATAAAAACATTTCCATTTCTTTGTATTTCAACAAGTTATTCTTGAGTTCTTCTCTCTGCTTCTCAAGATTTGAAAGTTGCAAAGTAATATCAGCTTGCTTTTTTTGTGCATTCTTGCTTTCTTGATTAAGTGAACTCATTTTTGATACTGTATCTTCATGCTTCTCTTTCAAACCCCGCAATATTTCTTGTATATCATCATTTTCTTTCATCCTAGCTTTATAGGTATCCATTGCATGATTATATGGAATAATTGCTCTAAAGAAAAAGCAAATACTCTTTGCTGCTGTTGATGATCTTTCAATTATATTTGGATCAAAATTAGGATCATCAACAATAGTTTCTAGCTTATTGATTTCTTCTTCAATTAAGCTATCAAAAGCTCTATTTATCATATTTGAAACCAGGTTTGTATCTTTCAATATCTTCCTTAGTTTTTTCCAATCATCTTCAATATTAACGGTTGAGTTCCATTGATTTGCTCCAGATTCAGTTAAAAGTATATTAATCGCTTTAACAACCAATACAACTCCTATCGGGGGATGGTTCATTACTTTAATAACAGATAAATCTCGAGTAGATAGATTCTTGAGTTCATTAGTAGCATTTTTAAGTGCTCTTTGACTGTTAGAAAGTTCATGTTCACATTGTTTTTGAATTGAAAACGCTTTTGATTCTTTTTCTTTTATCTCAAAAGTTTCGATCTCCAGCAAGGCTCTTTGTTGATCTGCTTCTTCTTTTATTTTTTTCATAATAGATATTGATTTGGAATTCTCATCTGTTAAATTTTGTAAGTCTAGACTAAGGCGATTTAACGAATTTTGTGTAGTATTCAAAAATATGTTCATCTTTTCAATGGAATCCTGAAGTTGGATTATCTCATTGTATTTGTGGAATATTGTAACACAAAGTATTTTGTTAAACTCTAAAAACCTATCCACCATTCTTTGGGACGCCCGAAAAGATTGATAGTAAGGAATCTTATTAATATAATCACTATTTCTAATATCCCATAATATCTCAGAAAACATTTCGAGTTCAATTGATGATCCAATTATTGGTTTCTGGTAATCTCTTAAGAAATTCTCTTTCAAAGTCATAAAAAGTGCATTTTCACTTATATAATATGGTGTAAAAATTGAAACATATGGTAATAGCTCATGACATGTCATTGGTATTCCATCAGAAATACACCAATGGAAATAGGTCGAGCAATGACTTAAAAAATCGTTTCTCATCATGTTATATGATGATTCTGATTCAATTGTGGTTTCGTTAAAAGGATCTTTTAGATCAGTCCCTTTGCGATGAATTGAGGCCAATAATTTAAGCATTTCACCCCTTTGAAACAACCCGACTACATTAAAATTATGCATAAGAGTGAATAATAATGCTTTTTCTTCAGAATTAATGGAGTCTAAACTTACATAAAGATATTGATGCTTTTGAATAGATCCTGCCTTAATGAAAGTGTCATGAAAACAATCAAAAAGTGATTTGTTTTGCGATTTTGTATGATAATCCCCCCCTAAAAGGAAAGCAACATGTGAAAGTAATTGAATTGGAAGGAAATCAAGAGCAGACAATATAAGAACATGAGATCTGGGAGATGATAGAATCCTAAGAAGCCTAAAAACGTCAAATCTATAGAGAGGGTCATACATTGAAAACTGTAAAGATATTTCTTCTGACATACAACAATTTGGAACTGTCAGGAACATAAGATCATCGATATGTTGTGGAATAGAGCAAACGCTAGACAATGCCTTTAAATTAGAATCCTCATTAATTTGAACGAAATCTTGTGAATTTATATTAAGCAATATCATATTATTAGCAATATCATATGCATTAATGAATTCACCCCCAATAACTTTCACAAGACTCTGTACAATCCGATTAATATTGGCTAGTATAGTATCATCATGATATGCATCATAAAAAACTCTTACAGATTCATGGGTAATTGCTTGAGATAAAAACGACTTATCCTTAGTTTTCATTACTATTGCCACTCTTTGGATCAGGGTGAATATATGACGGATATCAAAACGAAAAACTTGCAAATTGTCCCTCCACATTTTAATCAAAAGTGCAGCTATAACATTCACTTCTGTGCTGATCCTCCATAGAAAACCTATAGATCTCATTACTGTATCGACTTGTGAGGAATTGTCTGGTTCGGGTACATTTAGAAAGTACATATGATGACATAATCTCTGATTCAGTTTGACTTTGGGTGATGTGACAATAAATCTTAAGCCTGATGATACCATTTTCATTTGACGTTTTATATCATATGCAAAGTCATACTCAACAAAGAATCTAAACAATTCAGAGGCAAGTGAATTTTCATTGCACTGAAAATCAACAATACTGATAAATGGTTTTCGTAAAGTAAAAGTGGGACTATATCGTGTATCTGGAAGAGCACTACTAATCATCTCATATAAAAGGTTTTGATCTCCGGTTTTGGGAAAAATAAATGTATGAGGAGCAAGACAATTCAAAGCATAAGATGACTTCAAACATAATTCAGATATTATTGGAAGCTGAGAGTCTTTGCTACCATATAGTATTACATTAATGCCTTGAGAAATCAAAATTCTAGAAATATATAGTGTGGGAAGAAGTGATTGTTCAGGTATTAATAAATGCATAGGCTCTGCTTCTGTTAATTGATAATCCAAGCTTTGCTTATTATTATTCACAAAAAACAAGTCCGCAGATAATCCATGATTCCATTCTTCCCATATATGATTCTTTGTATTGAAATATATATCATTAAGATATCTTCTCTTAATGTTAAAAATTGAATTATATCTTGATGAAGCTATCAGAGAATGAATCAAACCATCAATTTTCCTTCGAATATCATCCGAAAAAGGTGATGCAAAACACCAAAAAATACAGAAAATGGTAATATTTGGAAGATCTTTAACCATATCATCTGCGGATCCTTTTTTATCCATTGATATATTTGTGTCGATATAATAGTAATCTACTAAAAATGAATGGATCAGGTTAAAAAAATTGTTCAAATAATGATGAGTCGTTAAGGGGGATTTAATACTATTCTTCTCTAAAAATAAAATGATTTGATCTATAAAATACTTGGCTAAATCTCTAATAATATCTTCAATATTAGAATAGTGAACAGAACTCCCAACAATAAGACCTGATATTGGCTCAACTATTCTCTGATCCTTTCCTATGTTGAGTAAAAAATGGGATATCCTGTTTTCCAGAGAAAAATGATGTAAATCAATATGTATTGTAGCGCATTGTGCAATTATTGTTGGAGATACGTTGGAAATATTGGATGTCTCAAATATAAATCTTGTTGATTCTGAAACGTTCATCATAGATCCGTCAAAAAAGAATAATTTTCTAGGTTCATTCATTCCTAAAAGCAAAACATCCATCCAAGAATCACTGCATGTTCCATCAAAAACAATCCATTTTGAATCCTTATCACATCCCTCTTGGAGAACAGAACCCATAATACCAGATGAGTTTGATCCATACAAATCGGAAAATGTCATAGAATTAGGATTTATCATAAAACACTGGGCGTTCAAATCACTGGAAATATCTTTAATAAAACTGGATTTTCCTGAGATTGGATCTCCTAAAACGATAATTCCATTATAGTTCTCAATTGCAGTTACGAAATAATCTCTTAGACAGAATTTGGTTAATGTTGGTTGTTTCACATTGGGTATATTTCCAAATGTTTTATCCAAAATGCTAAAAATTTGAGTCAAATCATGAACTCCCATCATTTGATTAAGGTATTGAACCAATCTTAAATGAAACTCTTCATTAGATGAGAGTTGCTCATCAAATGGTTTGCTCAATATTACAACCATTAACGCACTAAGAGATAATGAATGAGAAATTGGTGGGGTAAAGGAGTTTTCGACTAATGGAACAATCGACAAAATTTTATTTACAAGAATCTCAGGGTCCTTGGCCCCTGCTGATGATACAAGAAAATACAGCTCCTGACCATACAAAGATGGAGGTATTTCAATAATTTTAAACAATAATCGGAATTGTTCAGATATTATTGAATATTTTTTACCAGGAACGGTAGAATATGTTCCGAATACAATGTGTTTCTCGGACAAAACGTGAGATGTTATTTCATTCAAAAGTTCATCTTTTAACTCAATAATATCTTTTAAGATCAAAGAAATGGAACATTTTTGAGTGCTCCTCAAAACATTATTAATCTTTTCATATGTTGAGTGATGAACGCATGGATAAACAAATGTCTCTTTCCCTAAAAGCATTGAAAACTCTGAAAAAAATTGTGCTTTCTTAATTTCTCGATCAGATATAAATAATGGACAAACTTCATTATTAATGCAAATAGCAAAGGCAGTAAAAAGAATTTCTTTTGGTCCAATAATTGGAGGAAATCTCTTACTTCCAGTGAATTGAAATGAATAATGAAAAGAAACATTCGCAATTTTCACATCAACAGTTTTATCAGAATTATAATAATAGCGTAACTTTGAGAGCCATTTGTATGAGTCCTTATGCATAAATTCTTCATCCAAAAACTCTTTAGCAATCAATCGATGCCGGTAAAAAATTTGGCGCAAATTAGAAATCCTAAATGATCTATTATTTTGAGAAATCCGATTAATGCTGTCAATATCAAAATCGATTGAACTCAATAAACCATTAAACAAATCCTTATAAACTGTTTCTTTTCTATCAGTAAACACACTTCCTGCACTCTCCAGGCAATTTGTAACACGACTTGTGAATAGGATTTCGAAATATAATTGAACTATCTGGGTTGGATACATATTTGCTAGTTTTTCAATATTTGTATGCTTTGATTCCATAATCTCATTTAAAATATTTTGTAGGGTCACAGATATTTGATCATCAAACTCTTTATGCCACCTCTCTGTAGAGTTCCTGTTAATCCATATCTTTTTGCTAAATAAAATTTCTTCATTTTGATGAGATCTAAAACCAATACAAAACAATTCATCTTCAATAATTGCTTCTTTGATCGATGGATACATTATAGAAAACAAATTTGAATTGGATGATGGGGATCTAGAATTGGATATTATTTGAACCAATTGTGTATCAGACAAAAAATAAAACCGTGGGAAGTATTCCCGTTTCTTTTTGAGAATCCCTAACAAATCATTTTTCATTGTATCTAACTGAACATTTAAATCTCGAGTAAGCTCAACATATTTTTGGTTTGAAACAATTTGATGAAATGACAAAGAAAGCTTAAAATCCGATGCAAATGTGTTAAATTTGTTAACTGTATCTTTAAAATGAGCCATTAATTTGGGATTTTCTTTAGAAATATCATCACTTCTAATTGCAGGATGTAGTTCTTCAAGCTTTTTTTCGGCCATCAGAGTTTGTTTAAGAGTGACTTTGAGATTATTTGCCAAAACTTCATATTCGGTGATTTTTGAAACGAATGGTTGAACATATGGAGGCAAGAATATTTCTTGCATTTTTTGCCTATGTCTAGCTAATAATTCAAGAGCAGATGAAGGATCATCTAGTTTTAATATCCCATTCTTTTTTGTAGATATCAGTCTCAAATGTAAAAGTTCATCACACATTTCTTGTATTGACTTTTCTATCTGGAATTCTTTTCTTGCAGAGTTTGAAATAGATGATATGAGTTGCAGTTTATCCTGACATCTAGATTCAATTAGCCAGTGCCAGGTAAGAGAATCGTTTTTGTCGATGGAAATTCCTATAGCTTGAGATATTTTATACCAATGACGAGATCTCAAGGAAGAATTACATAACTCTTTCACTATTGGAATGTATGATATGATTTCTTTGTTACTATTCAACAATCTGTAAACAATAGGTAGCAAAGGATGAGATTTTATATAACGATTCTTTGATACTAAAAAGTCCTTGATCTTGAGATTGCTGGGCATGTTTTCAGAATCTAATGATTCAAAAACTGACTTTAATTTGACTTCTACGTTATTTAAATCAGTTTCATATTGAATTAAAACATTTGTCATCAAATCTACATCCAATGTTGTAAACTGAGCTGATAACCATCCTTCAACTTGTGTCTCATGAGCTCTAGCAATAAAAAATATGGATTTGAAAATATCAATACTAAAAGCAATTTCGGAAAGTTGCTCATATTGTACAACATCAATCCTAAGAATCTCATCCCTTTGAATAAATTTTTGTCCCGTTGTATTAATCAATTCGAATTTCTGGATTATTAGATCTAATGATGAAGCCAAATCCATCAAAGAAAAACCATCCTTAAGAAAATGAAAACCATAAACATCATTTAAAAAACTATTCAAATTTTCTAAATAAACCTCGCGTTCATTTTCATGAATACTTATCAAAGAAATACGTTGAATTGTAGATTCTTTCCTTAGTTGAGATACTGATTTAAAAAACTTAATTAAGCTCCTTTTCACTTCATAAATTGAAGTATAATCGATATCCAAATCAACACATAATGAATTAGATACATCAACAACTTCATATACAAAATCTAGCTTTGTATTCATTGATTGAAAATCATTCTCAATTTTCTCAATTAAAATATTTTTTTCATTCCATTCTTCAACCGACGATGGCAAACTCTTAGATTTGATATCAAGAGATTGGATTAAGCATTTCAAATTATCTAGGTTTGCAAAACAAAATTGGCCCAAATATCGAAAAAAAAACGACTCATATTCTTGATATCTCTTATTTAAACTATGAATAAATGGCTTTATATCAAAAAAGGTAATTAGTTCGATTATAAAGTCACTGTACTCTATATGAATTACCTTCATTGTATTTCTAATCATTAAAATTTCATTTTTGATGTTTTCTAAATGCAGTTCTTCATCTTTTGATGTTGACCGATCACAATTTAGAAGTACAGCAATAGAATCCGATGGTAATAACTCAATGCACTTATCGAGAGGAGTCTCTGGAATATGTTTTGATATATGTAAGAGTTGATTAAAAAGTTTTGAACAATTCCCAAAATCGTTTAGTACCATGTTCTCCCATTTGCTAATGGCTTTATCATATGAAAGTATGATTTCATCCTCATATAAATCGATAAACTCCTCGATTTCGGAAATTTCTTTAATTCTTATAATCCTGTTATCTAAAAAGAGCCTAGATATAGATTTCAAACATTCTTTGCCTTTTTTAATAATATCATCAGCATTTGGAGAAATAATTTTCAATTTTTCGTTCACAATAATAGAAAAACGTATATTTCTTCGAGAAAACATGGTAGGAAACATTACTATTTCGTTTTGAATTTTTTGGGTCAAGGTATTAATTAGGCGGCATTCAACCATTTTTAATAGACGATCTTTAATTCTATTATTCTGATCTTTAACCATATCAAAACTGATATTAAAAATCCTTCTAAAAAGAGTACCACTTGCATATGAATACATTGTCCTAATATTGTACTCAATCCTATTGAAAACATCATTAATTATTGCATTATTAACATTTTCTGGCAAAGACTCGCACAAAAAATCGATATTCAGGAAAGCAATAAGTTCATGTTGTATTGATACCAAATGATTGATGGAAGGAAAATTCAGAGAGTAAATAAGGTCCTCTCTGATCCTTCTAGGGTTTGAATTCAAATGATGAGAATTATGATTTGAATGAGGAATTGAAAGAATCTCTTGTGCCTCAGATATAGCGAATAATGATTCAATTTCATATAGTAATTTGGGTATTATTGGACTGGGCCTCAATCTTTGTGGAATCAATTTCATGTAATTATGTTTTATCGGGTAATCTACTTCATTCTCAAGAGACGCTGCAAAGCAAGAAATTTCTTGATCATTCTGTATTTCTTGTTGATAATCATCGCGGGCGACTTGAGCCTCATGTCTCCTATTATGAAATTGCTTTTCATCTTCAAAAAAGAATCTAATTGAAATTCTGTGAACATTTTTATATATCTTCCCATCAAAACTAATAGAAAAAAGTCCATTATTATATGAGTATACCTTGCATTGTTTCCAAATTGTATTTCCATGAGAATCATAAAATATTGATGTCGCATCAACAGGCCCATCTTCTAACATAGAAATTGCTTTATCGATATTTATAAAATCTAATCTATTATCATCAAAATAATGAAGGCCTATAGATTTCTCTGATACTATTGTGAATTTGCTTTGCTTTTTCATAAATGAATTGACAAAATGACTTGGAGCAATAATTGGCTTTATAAGCACTTTATTTTCTTGTTTCTGGATTTTTGAGGAGAGTATTTGTGTTTGAACTGGAGGTAAATCTAGAAAAGTCTTAGTATTTGAGGACTTTTCCTTGTTTAATTGGTTTCTTTTGCTCTTATAGCTTGTATAATATGAATTTCGAGCAGTATCCGGCGCTTTTGCGTTCTTAGCATCATCAATCACTTCTAACGGGTATAATGTATCCAAAAAATTTTCTCTTTTCTTTTTTAACAATTTATTTCGGTTCTCTTGATTACTGATATATTCTTTTGGTAATCGGGGCTTCGGATTACAAATAGGGTCATCAAAAAATGGTAGATTTTTCATTAAAAATATATAATCGTTTATTTTTTAATATTGGGGTTGATTTATGTGTATGCTTGAGTTTTTTTTACATCCCTACCCAAAATATAGATAATCCAGAAATTAATGGAGAAACCAATACCCCTTTAAACTACATTACTTTAAATGAACACTTTTTCAATATATTTGATATGGAATAATTTTCAGAAAATGTATCCAGTGTTATCATATTCTTAAACACCTCTGTTGAGTATTTGGTGTTACGAAACAGGGCTTTGATGATTAGATCTTCTCATCAGTTCTTGAATGAGATTTCTTTTTTGGTCATTCTAAAAGTGCTACATCCTTTTGTCTATTGGGACATCTCTTATGGAAATCAGTTCCTGTAAAAAATATAAAATGGTTCAATTATTGTTCTAAATATCTTGATAAACCAAAAAGAATGTTTAATTCAAAATTTGATGTGCATATTTGGTTTCATCATTGAAGATTGGAAGAATATTGGCATAAATTAGACACCCTACTGTATATCCTATTGAGAAAATACCCATTAAGATGTCACCAAATCCAAATTTCCATTGAAAACTGAATAATGTATTTAAGAAAGTCAAGAAAATTGGGACAAGCCCTTCAGCTAGGATAATATAGAAACCATTGAAGCATTGAATTGTGACTGATTTAAACAGAGAAGAGAAAAATACCATAATGATAAACAGAATAAGGTACAAAATGATCGTTATGTTGCTCTTTGCCATTAAAAAAGATTTATATAGATCCTCATGAATCCCATCATCATCATTGGCACCGATTAACCCATGATAATTCATTGGGATAAAAATCAATACTGATAACAAAATTGAATAGATTGATTGAAATCCCATCTGAACGCCCCCAGAAACAGGAATATTGTGTATGATATAATCGATCAACACAACTGTCAAAGCTTTCCCAATATGTGAAGAACCATAATAAATACAACATTTAACCATTCTTCCACCAAAAATTATGGGGTTAAATCCTTTGATTATTCCATAGCTAATGCCTTTGGATATCCTGCAAAACAGAGAAAGCAATATTCCAACCAATTCTCGTTTGTTGGGCTTTTTATTTGGAGATATATAGCTGTAAACCAAATATGTAATCATTCTCAGGTTATATAAGACATAGTTAACCAGAAAGATATCATTTTGGACACCAAAGGCAAAAAATACTTGAGATCCAAGTATTGTGAAGGCCAAAAAAGCCGAGGCAAAATGTAATTTCACATTTTTAAAGGGTTCTCCAATATCTTTATCTTTTCTTTGAATTAATTTGTTAATTACAAATCCACTCAATAATAATGGAATCCCAATATATGTTTTGGTCCATGTTCTTGATATCCATTTGGTATAACCAATGGTCCTTACTTCCCTCATGGTATTCTCAATTTGATTAATGATTATGTTTATAATCATATAAAAAAGAATATTAAACTTAGGATCAAGAAGCCCTAGAACACCTTCCATATTCTAAAATGACTAATTTGTTGGCATTTTGCTGGATAAATGTTTTATTCAAATTTTATATTTTGATATAAAAAAAACGGAACCATCATTTCATTGGCCAATTCTCTCCGGTAGTGATAAAACGGTCCAAATATGCCCAAAAGCTAATAAATATGGGCTTTCTAGCTTTTTGGAGATATACAGGGTTTTCTGGCTGGTTGTGCACTTTTTCAATTTCTTCATGGAAAAGTGGCATTAAATCAAAGTGATTGTGTGAGGTGGGATTAAACCTGAATTTGATGAAATCACAATAAATCATGTTAAGAGCCATATTAATCCTATGCACAGCCTTCTCTCAGAATAAATCAGATTATTTGATCATTAAAAACCTCTTTTCCACGACGAATTTGATAAAGTGCGCGACCAGCCTGAATACACTATAAATTCATAACAAAATACTTTAGAATTTAAAATCATAATCTTAATCCATGTAGCATATTTTATAAATTGTTAATTTGCTCATTATAGGATTCAAAACACCCAAAGAGCTTCAATGAAGAATGAATGGATATATTGATAAATGACTTTAAAAACTTCATCTATTATTCTTTCCTTAGAAAGATCCGTATTTACGGTACCATATACTTTCTCATCATGAGATTCAAAAGAATCAAGCATTTAAAAATATGTGAAACAAAAACAAATCGACGGTTATGTAAATCTTTCAAATCACAAATGAAAAAAGTTTTTCGAATCCCAAAACTTGAAGATATCCCCAATATATCTGGATCTTCTCAGGTGATTGATTTATATCATGATATTTTGGAATTTAAATCGAGTTCTAAAGACATTTTTACTAAAATTAAAGAATCCAGGCTTGTACAGACCAATTTTACAAGGAGAGGACATAAAGATTATGATCCAAACCATCCACAAGTTGCTTTTTCTAATATGCAAACTATTCAGCAAATATCTTCATTTCTTTTGGATACCAAAACAATGAATTTTGAAGAGATTCCAATATATCTTATATCTCATCAAGTTTCTTTGATATGTAGTTCATCGGCAAATAATTTGGGTCTTCGTCTCCTATTTGCAACATATATTAAGTCAATCTCATTTATTTCCGAGTTTTTATGTTCTCCTCCTGAGACAACTGATCTGAAAATGAACAAAATAATGGCATCCCGTGCAATTGATATGCTAATGAATACACCCTTTCCCCCTCTTTTTTATCCAAATTTTAGTCTCCCTCCTGCTTTAACAATTAGCATTCCAGAGTTTAAACCCAATATTCCATCAGCTATAGCGACATCAGAAACATCTGTATTTATTGGTCTACAAGGGCCACAGATTGCAATAATTCCAATTCAGAATCCCCAACAAGCTGCTCCTGTCGTTTTAACTATTGAAGACTTTCCAGATGATCAGTTTTCTGTACTATTCTTAAATGGCTTTTTATTGCTGTCTTCAAATATAATCAATGCTTTTCATTATGATCCTGCTTCAAAATCCGGTTTTCCTCTTCAGATATCTCATAGAGGTAATCTCCTATCATTTAGACATTCTTTCACACCACCTGTAGTTACTGATGGAAATAGATTGTATAGTATTGATTTTTCCGCAAAGCCAGTTGTGAAAGTTTTTACCTTTGAAATGGATTCAATACTTTTTTTGCGGACCATTAAACTTCAGCATGGATTCAACAAGCTTCATGAACAATTTCCAGAACTTCTTCCAATAAGTCAACGATATACATCTCCAATCGCAACAAATGGAGTTTTTATTAGTTTTATATTGAAATCTGGAAATATTACCATTTGTAGGATTTTTTTATTGCACAACGGTTCACACCTAAATGATGTTGTTTTGGAATGTAATAACGATAATTCTATTTTGGGATGGACTTTTGACACCAACAGACCAGCTCATTTTATTCATCAAAATAATCAATTATCTGTTCTCGATTCTTATTTTACTCTACCTCTATGGTTAACCGGGTTTTGTGAACCTTCTCCAAAAATATCCATTAGTTCTAACAAGAATGCTGACATTGTAACCACATATTGTAAAGCACTTGCTTATACAGCATCTCAGTGTATAGGTACTGATAAATGGATTTCATTCCACTTAGGTGATCATTGTTATCGAACTTCAATGGAAAATGCTGTATGTAAGTTTATTACCGAGAATAATACATCAGGAGCACAAGCTTTATTGGTTTTCTTAGCAATAAAAATGAAGCATGATAGCTGCCAGAATTCTGTTTTGAAAATGATTTTGGAACAGTTTCTATCATGCTTTTTAAAGGCACAATTTGAATGTTTACGTAATCTCATAGTTTATGTTTTGTTATCTTCTTTAGATAGTTTTAGCAATGCTGATCCTCAACTTACATCTGTTTTGTTATCAAAAATTATTAGTTCTGGATTATATCAAAAAGTTTTGTTCAAGTTTTTGCCAAAATCAAAAAGATTAACCACTGTTTTAAGTGAAGAATCTCTTAAATGTTTATGCGACTTAGCTTTGAAAACATGCTTTGTTTATGATGATTTGTCAATAGCATTATTAAAAGAATTGCAATACGGCTTTGTTATGTCCGAGAGGAGAGGGAATAATTTTGAGTTATTTTCCATATTTCTTCATGAATTGGAACAGCAATTTCTTTCAGATTTTAATCAAATGAATTCTGAGAAATGGAGTATTAATAGATTTACTTCATCAGTTTCTTTTCTTGTTTTTGAAGAATTAGTTACTATTGTATTTGCAAATTATTCTAATACAATGTTTAGTTTTAATTCTGTTGAAGTTTTTTTCCGTATTGGAAGTTTATCAATTAAAAATATGTCAGAAGAACATATACGTGTATCAAAACTCATTTATCATGCATTGTATTTGTCTTTTCTTTTATCATTTCATTTGATTTGCCATGAATCTTCCGCCATTATTATTGAAAAGTTTTCTCCAAGCTGTGCCTCAATAGAGGTTAGTACAAATTTAATTTGCAAAATACATGATCTAAATATGAATCGTGATCTCACAGAATGCATAGTAAGTATAGTACGCAAATCAATATTAGCCGGAATCGCGGTAGATTCCATCGTGGATCAGATAACCAAATTATCTATTTCATTATCCTCTGGTGTATCATCATTAGATGTTTTGTTTTCTAGAGCGAATTATTTGTTAACATTATCTCCTCAAATGTGGAACAGTGTTTTTGAATACTTATATTATGGAGATACTTTACAGTTTGAATCTATTTATCAAACTTCTTCGTCTAAACTTATTAACTTATTAAAATCAGATTTCCATATCGATAAACCAGAAAACAAGTCAATATTTTTATTGATTACACCATATTTCCAGAATTTTTTGACTCAATTCCTGTTATTACCTTCGAATTTGATTAATAGTTTTATTAAATCAAATCCACTGAAACATTTTTTGCCCTCAGAATTGCTTCTAGCTTCAAATAGTGAGTTAGATATCAACACAAATGCGTTTTCTCTTGATGAATACAAATCATGTTTTCCGAATTTGTTGAGGATTTCAAAAAAGATAATGAATGTTGAACAATTTTTTGACGGGTTGAAAAAAATCAGTATATCTTCAGTTTTTGGGAAAGAATATCAAAATGATATTCAAAGAATCATTTTTGATGTTTCTTTGGCTGTTTCAGCTAAATCATCTTTATGTGGTAATGAAATTCTTGTTAACAATTTCTCAATTGCTATAATAATGAGTCTGAATTATGAGTGGATACAAAGTATACTATGTATTTATCAAAATGTTTATCTTGTCGGAAAAATCCAAAATAATGAGTTTCTGAAGTCCATTTTTATGATTATTAAAAGGTTTCTAATCCAAAAACCAAACCAAAAACATGATCAATATACAATTTTTCAAATAGGCTTTCTACTTTGTGAGTTTTTTAGAATCTTATTGAATGAAAAATGCCCCCATGCCATTGAAATGATTCAAGAACTACTTACCAAAAATACTCATGATGATTTGGTAGTGATTTTTGCAATTTTTTCTTGTGGTTTTGATGTATTACGATGTGGAAACAAAATTGAGTGCTTTAGTAAGGGCATAAAAAAGACTGGGATTATATCTGAAATTCATAATATGAATTCCATTACAATTAAAGCACAAAATATAAAAGAGGTATTCTTAATTAGTGAATTATCTAGTATTTATACTTCAAGCTCAATAATTTTTGACCCGAAATCAATAGATTTGTCATTGATTATTCCTGTTTTAATGGGCTTTACATACAATAACCATTTTGAACAGCTATTGTTTTTATCTTCGCTCCTCTCATTTCTAAAAGACTCTTGTTTTTGTAGGAATGCTGATAAGAATTGGATTCTTCAACAGTGCTCGATTCCGGTTTTTTGCAATGATGTCAGATTTTTTGACTATGGATTGCTTATTCAGAGTTTTAACCAGAGCCTACCGAAATTTGGTATATATGATTCCAGAGTATCACCTCAAGTTTATCTATCCAATTCTAAATGCACAATTGAAGACCCAAAAAACATAGGTATTCAATCGGGTTCACTAGTGTCATTGCTGAATGAAAACTCATTTATCTCGACTCCTCTTCATCCATTTGAAGAATTTGAAATAGTTTTTGTTACTAAAGCCAATCACACTATCAGTCAATGCATTCAAGTTGAAGTTTTTACCATGACTGGAATCTCAAAAGAATGGTTTTCAAGCAAGCCTATTTCTATCTTCATTGGAGAACGTTTTTCAATACAAAGTGATCCGGGGCGCTCTATTATTATTGTTGCAAATGGTTCCACTACTACATGTTTTGAAGTTCAACCATCAGCTATTTTTTTATATGTATCGATCAAATTACCCCCTTCTGTTTTGCTTGAGTACGAATATTTTGAACATTCCATTCATAGACTTTCTATTCCTGATGAAAATATAAAACCATTTGTATCAATTAAGATTAACCAAGTCTCCTTACCATTCATCTCAAGTGAACCATTCTATAATGGATTAATGAACCAGTATTCCCAAATTGTATGTTCAAGTATTTCTTTCAATTGTCTCATCGAGTATCTATCAAAGTCTTCAAATTTTGTGAACTGTACAGAATGTCCAATTTTACCCAAGTTCTTATTATGTTGCTTACACTGTCTTGACCCATCTCCAATGAATAAGTCGATTCTTCTCCCATTATCTGGAAACGAGAATTTATTATTTGTTATTGAAATGATTTTTAATGCCCTTCAAAATGATATCACAGCATCTTCAAAGTTTATTAGTAATATTCTTGAATTGATAAAGCAACAGAGTGAAATTTATAAAAATCATTATATGTTGCCAAATAATAGAAATATCACGTATTACCATAAAACAGATCCGATGTTTGCCGAGTATGTTGAGAATATACATGAGAATTGTTTTTATCTGATCGACAATTTTTATTTTGGGCGTCATAAAGATACTATCTTCAAGTGCCCTAAAGATTGTTGTTTTAATACTATAATTGAGTTCTCTGTATCTTTGAAGCATGTAGTTTCAACAATGTGTCGGGTATGCCAAACAATGGAACAATTTCGGCAAGGATTTGGCACAATTTTGAATTACGTAGATGGAATCGAATTCAAAGTAGACTCCAATATCAAAGAACTTTCTAGTTATTTATTACCTGTTCATAGAGATTCAATGACAGAGATTGATAATTGGTATCTTAAGTCTTTTCCTCAGTATTTTGAAAATAATCGAGTATTTTCCACATATGATGAGTCTTTGTTTTTCTTACTAAAAACAAGCTATCAACTGTTTCCTATTCAGTCATTTTTACCTAATTTGCTTTGTTCTACCTCATTTTTGTCGTGTATTGTTGCCATGAACCAAAAAATGGTTTCATTTCAGAATTATCCATCATCAGACAAAGAGTTCATATTTCTTTTAATATCATCATCTCCTAATTCTACCGAAAACAAAGTTGTTTTCGAAATAGCTCATGATCCTTCTTTCACTAAATTGGTTCAGACGTTGAGTTTGGGCTCTTTTACCATTTTGCCTCCTTTCTCCTTTTTTGTTCGGTCAATAACTCCAAAATATGATATCAAAAAAGCTCAATTTTTCTGGAAAACCTTCACAGTTGATGAGTCACTATTCCACAATCAAATTACCAATGAAATATTTTTGTGGACTCAAGAATATTCTCAACAAATAGTTCTATCATTGTCTCCCAATGAACCAATTACATTTGAATTATATGAAATGTTACCAATATCTTCAAGATTTTCGTATGATGTAGTTGCTTATTATTCATATATTTTGTCAAAATTGAACAAAAGGCCCAATGTTCCTGAGTTTGTCAATTCACATTTATTATTGTTTGATTTTGACATTTCCCCAATATCACAAAGAGAAAAATCATTCTCTGAAATTTTTCCTTGTGTTAACCTCGAGAAAGTTGATTATTCTAATTTAAGTAATTTGGAAATGGCTGGAGTATTAGCTGTATTGTTTAGGTCAGGTTTTCCTTGTAAATTCACATTCCCTTTTTCTCTATTGAAAGATATCTCTAAGATATATCCATTATCCGAATCTGGTTCGGTTTTCCGAAAAATACTGAATATAAACGAATTTGTATACCTTGATCCATATTTGCTTCGTGTTGCTTCATCATTAAGTGTAACATCACCTCAAGAATTGCTTTCATTGACCAAATGGAAAATAAATGATCCTAATTCCAAATCGTGGATGGAGGCAATAATTCAAAAAATGAAACCTCATATATGTGATATGTTCATTGAAATGACAACTGGACATTGGGGAATTCATTCATTGAAACTCTCATGTTGTCCTACTATTTTCATACATGAAGGGCACCAAAATATCATATCTGTGCATCCTAGCGCTCATACTCTATATGTAGGATCATTTACTGAAGAAGGAGATCTCCAGAAAGCCCTGATGAAAATCATTCAAGATTCGGCTCCAAAATAAATGGAATATAAGTCTTCCCACTTCCAAAAAGCCAAATCGAAAGAACAAATAAATGTTAAAATATTACCAAATGAAAGAAAAGATTCCGTTTTTAATTGCTTCGCAAGTCCAGATATGAAAGTTTTTAATTCGCTGATTATGGAATCTCTTCAAGAAGATGATCACTTATCAATTGCCATAATTATGCTGCTAAATAATCTCCAATCAAATCCTTATTTGTACAAAAACCTTTCTTCGCTTCATTTTGTTAAAATATGTTCATTTATTGGTGATATGGTGTTTAATGAGATTGTTATTTCTACCATACGATCCGTTTTGGAATATATTATCCAAAATAAACATGATTTAAATCAGATTCTTGAATGGGGTTTGTTTGAAAAACTAGATTGTATTCTTTCATCAGAGGATTGTTCATCAAAACAAACAATTATTGAGTGTATGTCCCTTTTAATACAAACAGAGTGCGAAAATATTGTCCAAGATCCCAAATTCCATGCTAATGTTCTTAGTATTATTGATAGAAAAGATATTTCCAGTGTTAGACTCATTCATTCAATACTTATGAGCGATCTATACTCGGATGAGATGAAACAGGGTGTTTTAAATAGTATTGATGGATATTTATGGCAGGGCAATTCTAATTCAGAGAAAGAGGTACTTTCTCTTTTATCTGATATTTGTGATAGTATATCATTTAATGATTCTGTTTTTCATTTCATTCAACGGTGCTTAATCGAGAATAATCATCAAAATCGAATAGCCTGCCTCCAATTTCTTGTAAAATATTCCAAAAATCATTCAATTAGGAGTCCCATTATTATTACAGTAATTGACTTCTTGGTAATATCATCTGATGATTTATATCAATATAGTCTTGAGATTATACAAAACATTATGGAAAGCTCAATAGAAGTTAGAGATTTCTTTCTAAAAATAGATCTTATGGACTCTTTTTCAGAATCATCATTCCAAAAGAAAAAAGACATAGTTAATTTACTTGGGAATTGCTTTTTGGACACTGATATGTCATATTTATGGAGAAATAGTAATATTTCATTTTTTATTGATGCCTACTCAACTGGTGATGAAGTAATAATGGAGAAAATTCTTGATATGATGAAAAAAATTACAGATTCGAATCAAATCAATGATATTTTAGGTGCATTTGTCAATAATGGACTTTATGAGTCATTAAGTAATGAATTTCAAGATTTAATTAATAAAAAAGATCAATAAAAATACATCATTTAGGTATTTGGGGTCCATATCTCGGTAGAAATTTTCTCGTCTTCATTGATAAATAATGAATCAGCTGCTTCGCGCTCTTTGGTTTTTAACATCAATGCTGAGAAGAAATTTGGATCATTCTCTATCTCCCTTAATATATTTGATGACAAAACCATATCTGCCTTATTTCTATCCGTTGATTCTCCAATGAATGGAAGTCTATATGATCCAATATTAATTGTCGAATAAAACATTTCTCCATTCTCATATTGTATATAGCTTGGTACAATAGAGGGGAAATTAGCTTGAATAGTGTGTAATAACTCAGATTTCGGATCTTTTCTTGGATTAAGTGGGTTGTTGCTCCATTTTTCTCCAATTATGGTCTTTGCAAAAAAATTAAAAGCGAATGTAAGTCCCTTTGTGATGCAAATAGCAGCAATAATGGATTCATAAATATCGCCAAAAATTTTGGAGCTTGGAAACAATGGATCTTCAATTTCTTCAAGAGATATTTGCAAAACATTTTGATGTCCTTCACCAACACATAACAGCCTATGAAGCCCCATTTTATATGCAGATTTCCCTAATTGGAAATTTGATTTGAGATCATTCGAAACAATACTCATTGCTGCTTCATCAATTGTAGGAAAAGCTACATAAAGTAATATATTTAAAGCAAATTTGACAATAATATCACCAATAAACTCAAGTCTTTCATAAGAAAACCCCATTTTTGATGATGAATGAGTCAATGCTATTTGGAAAAACGGAAGCTCATCTTTGCTAATCTCAAACCCTAATACTTCAGAAATTGTATTGATATTTAATGGATGATAAATTCTATTTGGTAAATTCATTGACAATTGTGTGTAAGGATCGATTTGATTGCTAATATATTTTAAAACTTCTTTTGATTCTGCTCTATGAACAATAGAATGTAATGATTCAATATGGGCCCTTATCAATCTTGTCCAGATCAAAAAAACATCATTAAGATTCGAGTCAATAAAAATCCCTCCAATTAATGCCTCAAATATATCAGCATTGCTTTTTGCTTCGCTTGAAGACTTTATTCCGGTTATTAAAAACTGATTAAGATTCAGTGATTTGGATATTTCACTAAATGACTTATTTTTAACGATTTCATGCTTAACTATTGTCATTAAACCTTCATCTGCTTCTGGGAGCGAATTAAAAATAGCAAACCCAACAAGTAATTCCAGAACTCCATCACCAAGAAACTCATTTCTTTGGTAACTATTAATAAATTGAGTCTGTAAGTGAAAATAACTAGGATCAGTGAATGAAGACCACAGAAAATTGATGTTTTTGAATCTATATCCAGTTATTTCAAAAATTGATTTAGTTAATTTGGTTAAGTGTCTATCCAGGGGTATTTCTCCACTATCGTGAGGCCTCAGCTGATCTCCCAACCTATTAACCATGAATATTGTTGATGATATTGACTTGTGATATGGGATAATATAAAAAAAATCTTGAGGAATTAAAATCTTTGGTACTTCTGGTTGAAAATCGTCAGGAATCCTTTTATATAACTCCTCTATAAGATATTTTTTCGTAGTAATTGTTAATAAGTTTTCATGATACGTTGAATATGAAGATGCATTGTTCTCTACTTCAATCTCATGCTTCAATGAGATCATATCAATAAGTGGAGTTTTATCAGTCATATTATGTGTCTTGTATGTTTGAACATAATAATCATTGTAATTCAAATTCTTTTCGCCTAATAATGTGTTAGAATATTGATTAAAAGCAACTGATTGGACAGCATAGTAATGCACTCCTCTATAGTCAGCGTATCCCACTCTGTGTACGATTTGCCGAACAAAGCTGATTGATGAATATAACGCGGAAAAGAGTTGATTGCTTGGCTTCTCTCTTGTGGGATTCGGAATCATATTAATGTAATCCTCAATACTCATTGTAAGGCTCTTAAGAAAACAAATAAATGTATTGATTTCTTCACCATTTTCATATATATAGTTCCTTAGGTTAATACCATTAGTCTTTTTATCAATTCTACTCAAACAAATCATGTACAATTCTGATATCTTAGGGGGGAACTGGAAAGCGGATGCCCATTGTATTGTAGCATCAAAATCACTCATTTTCATTTTTTTCATGACAGGAATGATTATAATACTCCTCTCAGAAAAGATTTGGAGATTCAATTTCGAATTAAAGCTTTTTGTTAATATTTCATAGACTTTTTGAAGTATATCATACTCGTCATCAGATATTGCAGATGAGAATGGATCAGAAACATGGATACGAGTTCTCTTTCCCTCATTATCAAAATAATAGAAATCAACAAAGCTATGAAGCTCTTTAGATATTATATAATATTCACCATCGAATTTAAAACTTTCTTCTTTGATCTTTGGAATAGCAATCCGTGGAATAGGGTATATTTGATATATGAATATTTTCATTAAATGAGGAGATCTTTATTATAAAAAACTAGAAGAAATCCAGCAAATCATCTTGTTGCGCTTGTTTTGGAGGAGGAGTTGATGCCACTTTCTTGTTTAGTGCAGAGAAATCACTTGTGTTAGACTTTGAAATTGGAGAATGATATGATGGTGTTTTGTTTGATACAGGTGGTGCATCTAAAAAGTCTATGAGATTATCAGTCTTCTGAGCAGCAAGTTTTTGATTTGAACTGGAAAAACTAATCAAATCATCAGTAATAGGAGAAGATGTACCAAATGGATCGAAATCTGCACTTTTATCTGTTTTAATCTGTCCACTACTGTTGGGTATTGGTTTGTCTTTAATAGATAAATTAATCTCACTCGAGGACTTAGTAGGTTGTCTAATTTTTGGAGCCAGTTTTGTTCCCTTTCCTATTACCTCTTCAAACCAGAGTTCAAATTGAGATTTCAAACTCTGAGGTATTTTGGAATAGTTTTCCAAATCATGAAGCACCTGAGAAGTAGAGAGATGCTCTGGGAATGATCCAATTCGAGACAAAAACTCTTTTGATGACTGACATACACCAGTAAAAACTTGCAAATATTGAAAGATAAATCTTTTTGTTTCCTTCCATATCAGCTTATGCGGGAAAGCTCTAGTATCTTTCCAACTCTCAAGAATGGAACAAACACTTTTATGAAAGGAGAGTTGAAGCATTAACACTTTGATTCTATCTGGCGAATTCTGATCAAATGGGGGGTATTCATATGCAAATCCTGTATCAATGTTAACCAAAACATGAGGAGCAACCCTACCTTCTTTAAGCAGTTCAGCATGAGTCAATCCAATCATTGTGGGAACAGGAATCTGAGTCATATCTTTGAGTTTCATTGGAAGAACAGGGATAATATTAAGATCCCATCGAAAAGGAGATATTAGCAATGGAAGAGCTGCAGAAAATGAAGAAATATTTGAAGCTGATGAAGAGATTGGAAAGACATGACGAGCTTGAAGCATACCAATAATTATTCTGGATATGTCAAATGGAGAAAACCTATAAAATACTTGAGATAATAGTTTTTGTTGGATATCTGATCCATCTAACAGAAATTCCAGCTTATCAAATTTTATTTGCCCATCAGTTGGAACAATAGATGGGTCATTCAATAAACTTATTATTTTGCTTTTTTCATATGATAATAAAGATTTAAATAAGTCTGGATAAAAAAAATCAGAAATAATACATAATCCACTTGGTTCTGCCCCATATTGGATAAAACCCAATTGAAAATCAACAGCAGTATCTCCAATGACAAAATAGAAAAAGCTGTTCTGTTCTACAGCACTAGGGTGGGGAAATGCAAATAATTGTATGCTCTTTAAAAGACCGGGTTCTGCTTTCTCGCTAGGAAAAACTTGAGATACCTCAACATCATTTGCATCAGCAGAAAGATTGACTCTTATTTCGAATAAATATTTTACGAGTTCCTTTAGAGATTTTTCAGCAAAGCGCAACATTAATAATATCTATTTATTAAACAAAAAAGTCTTCTGGGTCTATTTCATCATCAAATATTCCATCATCTTCAGTGTTAGAGTTGTTCCAGCAAGTGGATTCAAGCTTGTTTCTATTGAACAAAGTACCTGTTAGTCCTTTGTATAACATTGTTTTACTCTTCTGGTTAATTGTATGAATAGCATGTAACTCTCGATTTTGGAAAACATCATATATTGATTTCCAAAAGCAAATGCCATTAAATACAATGTCAAGGCCCTTTTGTCTTGGAAAACATTCATTATCTCCGAAGCAACACCTCTCAGTTACAAATTCATGTCCTTCAGGTGAATTATCACCATTAGAATATGATTTCCCTTGAAAGCATATGGCTCCTCCACCAACAAACCATTTTTGATGGCTAGTACAATTATTATTTTGGAAAATAGAATCTTTGATAGTTGCATAAGAATGATAAAAGAGAACTGCACCTCCAAATTCTGAAGAAGAATTGTTCAAAGCCCTAATATTGAATAAATAGAGCTCTGGAATACCAACAAAGGCACATGCACCAGAATATTTGATCGATTTCGACTCATAGAATGTAGAATACCTTATAAAACCCCTAATTTTTACTTCATTTAGGGTCAAAGGATCATCTATAATCCCAGTGAGGAACTGTAAATATCCATATCTAGCGAAATACAATGATCCTGCAATCTGAGATGCTGTGTTATTAAAAAAGTGTGCACCAAAATTTGTTTGTCTTTCCTCCGAAAAGTATTCTGTTCCATCAATTAAAATCTCTCCATTATTAACCGATAATGCACCTCCAACAATCCCCCAATTACTAATGAACACAGATTGAGAAATAAAAACGCTTGACCCCTGAGCATATAATGCACCTCCTGAACCATATGCTAAATTATCTCCAAATGCATAACTTTTAAGAAATGAAGAATTCTCAATGAATACATATGACTGAAAAAAAGACCGATTTGTCCTTAAGCCAGAAATATTTGTTTTTTCAATTTGATAATGCGTTTTATATCTCTCTTTACTCGTAGAATCACTGCTTTCTGCATCTATATCATCATTACATGTATGAAAATACAAAAAGATACAAAAAATCACAATCATACAATCCTTTTTTAGTTCAAAAGTCACTTGGGGATAGTGTTCATGAATTGGATTAGAAGCTTTAATGAGTCGATATTTCTCACATCCTTAATCAGGGAACAAAGTTCTTCCATCTTTTCAGTGGTTCCTATATTGTCTTTTTTCCACATTTCGATGTAGAATTGTTTAATCATTGTATGGTATGAATCAAATTCCTCCTTGCATTCTTCATACATATGAATGATTTCATTTGAATCTTTCATAATCATCCCAGATTCATCATCACTGAATGAGAATTTTGATGAACTATTTAGGACTTCACGTAAAGCAGTGAGTTTTAAGAATCTTGAGGCAGTAGCATTCACCTCAAAAAGCCTTTCTTGGATTTGATTGAAAAACATATGAATACAGTTCTGTCCAATCTTGGTATCAAATGTAATTTGTTGTTTTAACTCATTCATAGACTCGATTATATAATTGCGAATTTGGATTATCAAAGGGAAGAAAACAGATTTTGCATAAAAGTGTTCATTCTCATATATGAAAGTGATTGGAGCAGATATGCAACCATATGAATAGGAAACAGGTAATCCTTCATCAAGAACTGAAGGAAGGAAATTATTAATAACGCTATGAAAAACTGATGATGAACCTACAGATGAAACAACAAGAACTGAGAGGCTTTCATCCTTGATGTCGGCATGTGGATTGGAAAGCATCTTCTTCAACAATCCGAAGGGCTTAAGAGAAAACTCTCTACTGTGAACATAGGATGAACCTACATAATTCACAAAAATATGAAAATCCCCCCCTTGTCCAATTTCATAAGAAAACTCAAATGAAGCTCTTAGGCTGGTGGTATCAACAGGAATTATGATAGCGCTCGATATTGGTTTCTTTCTTTTTGCTTCGGAAATCATACATTGAGAGTCGCTCCTTGCATAATAAGAGATGGGAATCGTAGAGCTAATTGCAATTCGAGAGATAGGTCTTTCAGCTTCAACAAAACACACAAATCTTTGAGTAGTTGGATCACTCTTAATATCAATTTTTGTTTGGATAACAATAGGATTGTTTCTGAGAACAGTTGATTTTGATTGTGATTCCAATAATTCAACATCAAATTTCAAAGAGTCTATTTCAGACTGTGTCACTTTGGGAGCTATTGAAGTAAGAAGAGATTTATCTACCCTTGGTTCAACAGACAATATGCCAACGTGGCCTGATTGTGATGTAACAATTGCAGAAACAAGGTTAGGTCCATAAATCAAACCGCATTTAATATTTGTAGCACTAAAACCAATTGATATTGAGTTAATCACCTTTGGTGAATCAAATATTGACATTGATATCAAGCAAACACTACCATTTTCAAGTGATACCAATAATTCTTTGCTTCCATTTTTATCAACATCAATTTCACATAGACTTGTCGCTGGAGATGGCAATTGAAAAGATGATGCTTCTTTATCAAGGTTATCAAAAAATGTCAATTTGCAATCCTGAGTACCAACAACAAGATATTGATTTCCATCATTCCTTGAATATGATTCAATCAGCGAGATTCCATTATTCAGCTGATGTATCTCTTGTGAGGTACCAGCAACATAAGTGTGGATTTCACCATTAGCCAAGCCAATATATGTAACTTTATTACAAACAGCTAAACCTATTATTTGGTTTGGGAAATTCAATCCTGAATTGTTTAATCCCACGGTGATTACTTGTTTTCCAGAACTAATTATCAAATTCCCTCCATTTATAATCATAAAACTTATAGAATTTTCAAAAGCAATCGGAATCTTTTTTGTAACTTCTCCTTTTCTATTAATGTGATGGATCATCTTTCTTTGTGACAAAATAAAGCAATCATCATTTCCAATCACACATTCAGGACATCCAGAGCTTGATTCGGATTTATATCTAAGAGATGGAATATTTTTATCAAATCTATAACATTTTAATTCACCATCAGATCCAACAAAGCCAAATTTTTGGGTACTATGTCCAGAAAGTTTTAAAACTGCTAGAGAATTTGATTTTATTGGAGAATTATGAAACAATGGGTAGTAAGAGAGTGCGATTTCCATTTAAAAAAATAAAAACCAAGAGTGTCCAAAGTTGATTCTCATTAGTTAGGAATACTGTTAGTTCCTTGTGGGCCATTTTCGATATGAGTAGGGAGAGGGATAATCGTATCCCCCATGTTGACCTCGATACTTAACAACTCCTTGATGAGTAAGGTGAGTATAATAATTATGATGACGAATGTTGTCAGCTAAATTAAAAGGAGTTTGATTAAATTCAAAAACTCTACATCTTTATTTTTTGCATTTATATCAGCATTTTGAAAAACTAAATATTCAACAATACTACGATTACCATGCTGAGCAGCATAATGGAGAGGGGTCATGCTATCTTTATCTTTTGCATTTATATCAGCTTTTTGATTGACTAGAGTTTCTATAACACTAAGTTTACTATGCTGAGCAGCATAATGGAGAGGAGTCATGCTATCTTTATCTTGTGCATTTATATCAGCTTTTTGATTGACAAGATATTCCACAACACTAAGATGACCATGCTGAACAGCATAATGGAGAGGAGTCATGCTATCTTTATCTTGTGCATTTATATCAGCTTTTTGATTGACAAGATATTCCACAACACTCAGATGATCATACCGAACAGCATAATGGAGAGGAGTCATTTCATTTTCATCTTTTGCATTTATATCAATTGTTTGATTAGCTAGATATTCAACAATACTATAATGACGAAATATTACAGCAACAAGAAGAGGAGTCAATCCATATTTATAAACTCTAATTGAGGAGTTTTTGCACATATATCAGCTTTATTATTAACAAGATAATCCACAATGCTAATATGACCATGTGCAGCAGCAGTATGAAGAGGAGTATAATCAAATATTACAAATTATCACAATCATTTCTTGCATTTATATCGGCTCTTCTATTTACAAGATATTCGACAACCCTCAGATGACCATGTTCTACAGCATAATGAAGAGGAGTATTATAAAAAACAATAACTCATCAAAAGTACCGCTTGAATTTATATCTGCTTTTTGATTAACTAAATATTCAACAATACAAAGATGACCATTTTTCGCAGCAAAATGAAGAGGAGTATCATTAAATATTAAACCTCCTTTATTTCATTTTTGGAATTTATATCAACTTTTTGATTAACTAGGTATTCAACTATACGAAGATGACCATTTTCAGCAGCTAAATGAAGGGGAGTTTTACTAAACACTAAAGCTCAATATTATACCCACCTTCAATAAAATCAGCCTTGTGTTTTACTAGACAATCAACAATACCAAGATGACCATTTTGAGCAGCTAAATGAAGAGGAGCTTGATAAAATTTTTTAATGTGATATCATTATTACTTATATTAGGATTAATTTCTTTATTAACTAGATATTCAACAATATTAAGATGACCACTCTCGGCAGCTAAATGAAGGGGAGTATTATTAAATTTAAAAAATCAACATTATTAGCATTTTCATTTATAAGAGCCTTGTGATTAACTAGATATTCAAAAATACTAAAATGACCATGTCTAGCTGCTAAATGAAGAGGAGTCATATTAAATAAAAATACCAAAAATGTAAATTTTTTACCTGAACATCTGCTCCTTTATTAACAAGATACTCAACAATACTAAAATGGCCATTTTGAGCAGCATAATGAAGAGGAGTATCTTTTAAAACTATAACTCAGCATGACTATTCGATGTCCAAATATTAGCTTTTTTATTAACTAAATATTCAACAATACTAAGATGGCCATTTTGAGCAGCATAATGAAGAGGAGTATCATTTAAAACCGAAACCCAGCATCTTTATTCTTTGCCCTAATACTTGTTTTTTTATTAACGAGATATTCAACAACACGAAGATAACAATAACTTGATGCAATACAGAGACAATTCAAATCATCTGAATTCTGATCAGATACATATTGAAAAAGTTCCTCAGAACCACTGAAGACAACGCTACAAACAACTAGTTCATTGATACCAAATCCTGCTAATAATAATGCTCGGAAACACTTCAAAGAACCAAAAAAACCGCTAAATGATAAAAAATCAAGTGATTTGGGCTTTTCTGCCCATTCAAATGGACTCCATTGGCATTCTCTTTTATTTGGATTAATCATCATCTTACTGTCAAATTCTTCAAAATGATCATACTTTAAACAAAATTCCATTGAAGTCTTTCGAAATCCAAATTCAATAATAGAATCTAATTCTGTCTCATTCAATAACTCTAGTGAACACTGATAATCTGGAAAACCAGAATAATCTAGTTCAATTTCATTCTTGAAAAACAAATAAAGAAACATGCTCTGATGAAGTTCTAGTGATTCACGGATTTCGTCCAAATCAAAACTCTCTTTGTGATAAAGCCTTTGAATCAATGTTGGACAGACAGTAAACACTTTCTCCAGCACAATTTTGCGAAAAGATTTTTCCTTAAGATAGTTTGAACAAAACAGAACAAAATTTCCTAATTTGTGCGGACGTAATTTGGGATACATGCCGAATATTTTTACTAAAAAGTCCTCATTCTGGATTTCCACATACTCGTAAGCAGGAGGATCGCCATAAAGCATCTTTTCAATAGCAATTTGCTCTTTAAACCTGTCATATGGAATCGAATTCATTAAAATAAAATTTTAAAATTTTAAAAAAAAACAAAAGGAAACTTAGTAAGGACTCCTTACTAAGGACTATTATCTCATCATTCAAACTGATTTAGAACCAAGGAAGTACTTAGCCATGTTTTATAGATGATTATTGCTATTCAACCATCTTATTAACATTTTTTTATGTATTGGTGAGATTGGATTTGATTATTTTCCAATTCTAAATATAAAAAGTAGTCTCTTATTCTTGAATGAAATGATAAATCAAGTCTCTCAAAAAGGAAACTATTTGTTATCCTAAAATACAATATGTAATGGCAAAAAAGTAATCAAGAATCAATCTATTATTCGGGAATTTCTATTCAAGAGCTCCATGATTAATTAGGCACTCAAAAATGCTTTGATAACCATTTTTAATAGATAAATGAAGGGGAGACTCTTTCATATTATTTAGCGCATTTATTTCTACTCCATTTTCGATTAGATACTCAACGATTTTAAGATATCCATGATGAACTGAGAAATGAAGAGGGGTCCATCCATTGTTATTTTTGGCATTCAAATCGGCTCCTTGATTTACAAGATATTCTACAATAGATAGATGGCCAAACTGAGTTGATAAATGAAGCGGTGTTTCATCATTCATATTAACTGGATTAATTTCCGCACCATGATTAACTAGATACTCAATAACACAAATATGCCCAACTTGGGCTGCTAAATGAATTGGATGCATTAAATAATTCCTTTCTGAAAAAATTGATCTTGTTCATTTATATTAGCTCCATGTTTCAATAAAAATGCAACTGTTTCTATTTGACCATTATGAGCTGAATAATGAAGAGGAGTTCTACCAAAAAGAACAATGTTGTATGCTTATCTTTTGCCATTATATTAGCTCCAACATTGAATAAGTATTCAACAATTAGAATATGATCATCTCGGGCAGAATAATGGAGAGGAGTCATTAATTGTTTTGTTTCGGAAACCATTGATCATTTTCGTCAACACTCGCTCCATGTTCAACAAGATATTTTACTATTTTTAAATTACCATATATGGCTGAATAATGAAGGCAATTCTTTTTCTTTTTTGTATTTAATTGAGCACCTCGATTAACTAGATACTCAACAACAGAAAGATGACCTTTGAGGACCGAAAAATGAAGGGGATTCTCATGCCTATTATTTATTGAATTTATGTCTGCTCCGTGATTGATAAGAAACTCAATTACCAGAAAATGACTATTTTGAGCTGCATAATGAAGAGGAGTTTGTTTGAAACGATCACTTGTATTGATATCATAGCCATTTTCCATAAAATATTCCAATAAATGCATTTGAGCAAATATTGATGAAAATTTCAAGAACTCTGCCCTGGGAGTTAATCCAAAATCACATAAATGAAAAAGTTCCAAAGATCCACTGCAAACAACCATTGATCTCACATTATCATCAATATGAAAGCCATTCAATAATAAATGCTTAAAACACTTAATTGAGCCAAAGAAACCAGAAAATGATAAAAAACCAAGACTTTCTGGCTTATAACTCCACTCAAACATACTCCATATAGCTTCTCCATTATTATTGATTTCTAGATTACCCAAAACATCAATATCATCATATTTCAGACAATACTCAATGCTAAATGGAGGAAAACCATATTCGATAAATAGGTCAACAGAATCATCACCATTCACATAATATGCTTCATTAAAACCGTAGGGCTTTGTTTTATCACGGATAAATGATTGAAAATCTGGAATTTCCTTTCGGAAATAATAGCATAAAATATAACTGTTCATCCTTTTTAAAACTGGATCAATTTCTTCAAACCGTAACACGCCCATTTTATACAACTTATATATCAAAATTGGGCACTGTTCAGATTTTTTCAAAAATTTAACTCTGAAGTCACCATTTTTGGCATACTCTCCAGCAAGCCTAGCAGCCTTTTCAACTTCCAAAGGGCGAAATAATGGAAATCTAACGATACAATCTGCCCAAAAATCAACATCAACAATATCATAAATCTGATCATCAAAACCAGAACAAAATATTGATCTTTCAAATCTAATCATCATATCCATTTCCAACAGATCGATTATTTTGTAAATATAAGAATTTTCTTTAAAAAAATCAACTTTTTTTGAATTTCTTTATCAGGATTTTTGAGATAATTCATTTACATTTTTGAAAAGTTCATAAAACCCCTGGTTTTGTCATTTCATTAAGGATGCAAAAGCAAGAATTGATCATATTAGGAGATGAAAAGGTTGGAAAAACCCATTTATTATATAGATTTTGTGGTAAAAATGATATTCAAAACATTGAAAGAACAGTTGGTGTCAATATGGAATCTGTTCAATGCGCTGTTAATGGTCAAACATGTGGCTTTAGGATAATAGATACTCAAGGTATCGAAGAAGCGTACAATGTAACCAAATCTTTCATGTCAAGGATGAAAGGAGCCATTATTGTATTTGATTTGAAGAAACCTGAGACCATTCCTGTTATGAAGATGTGGGTAGATACTATTAAAGGATTAAAAGGAGAGGGATTTCCATGTGTTATTATTGGAAACAAATCAGATGCCATTGATCATTGCATTACAATGGAAGAAGCTCAAATATATTCAAAGTCAAAAGGTTTTTCCTACTTTGAGTGTTCAGCTTTGGAAAATACTGGGCCCATCAAAGAAGCTCTAAATGAAATTTGCCAAAAAGTGGTGGGAACTCTTTCACCTCCGCCTCAAAGTATCCCAGAACCAGTATCCCAAAACAAGTGTAGGTTGTGAAAAATAAACAACTGAAATTTCTTGTTTATTTTATCGTTAATTGATTTACTGTTTTTTCCAACGATAAATGTCCTCTTTACATCAAATTTCTTAAGTTTATCCAAAAACTGAAATGACTCAAGGTAGATTTGAAGAAACGGAACTTCTTTTGAAGCATTCTGAGTTTGTTTTGGCGAATCTTGAAGCCACTGCACATCAATTTCGAGACGACGGAGATTTTATGAAAGTTTTTAACAATCCTGACGGAAAAAAGCTGAGACAATTTGCCGCTGAGTTTGTTACAGCTTCACAAACCGGGGGACAAAAGCCTGTATTGGCATCTAATTTGGTTCAGCTTTGCGAAAAGGTATCAATGCAAATGATTATGCCAATTCGAACAATTGATTATACAGTTTACTGGTGCAAGCTTTCTGCTATTCAGCTTAAGCAACTTACTACATCAAGTAGAGAATTTGATTTGAGATGGAACCTTCCCATCACTCTATCAGCGTGTAAGTTGTTTTCGGCCTTTTGTCGAATCGTTCTTTATCTTCACAGGATTACACCTGCAGAGTTTTTGGTTCACTTGTTTTCAGCATCTTCTTTACCAAAAACGCTTCCTTTGCAGACTGAATTCGATAACCTTTTAAAGTTTGTAACAAGATCCCAAGAAAAACCATTCTTATTCATTGAGGAAGAACTAAAATTCTTGAGAGATAAGCTTTCCCTGCTTGTTGTCAATCTGTTGCCGTTTTTTTCGACATTATTTGCAGACTGGACGATTTTTGACTGGTCTTTGCTCTCTATATATGAAAGAAATCCCGAGAATACCATCGGGCAGTCAATGCCGCATGATGAGTATACTCTATTAGCCAATATTTCTTTGTTCCAAGAAGTACTTACTCTATTTACCTTAGTTTTCACATCATTTATGGACAAAAACCAACAGTTTGCTCTTTTGGGTGCTTCGGTTCTTACAGAAACCGCAACATTTTACCTTTCAAGGAATTATCCTGTTCCCATCACAGCATTACTCGATGTTACAGTTCCATCAAATGCGTTAACTTCATTATCTGATACATTAATGAAATCTATTAATAGGAAAACAGCTGAAACCCATCTTCATAGAATGAAGCAATTATGTTTATTGGCAGGAGAACTCGAAAATTTAGCATCTCTTGATATATCTCATTTTACACGATGCATTCATATTGTGAGAGCTGTAGCTGCATTTGCATTCTACGAAATTGATCTATTTTTCCGAATAAGGGACAAAGCCCAGTGGACTGAGTATTATGTTAAAACAGTTGCTCAATTATTGTCTTCATTAGATAGGCTAACCCAAGTTTTTATCAAATATAAGGATTACATCGAAAGATTCTTTGTATTTAATCTTGCAACTGCAGATGCTGATCATCTTGAATATCTCCTTGATTCATTTGACCTGGAATTAGGATCTGCTGGTGGAGATGTTATTCTTGCAGGAAGAGTTATTTTGGATTCGATCAGATCATTGGATTTGGAAAAATTTGATAGTGGAATACGATATGATTTCTTCCCTCTGATTTTAACTCATGGGAGAGCACTTCACCAACAAAATATTATATCCCAAAAACTGAGAGCATCTTATCTTACTCCAATATTTGAACATTTGATGACTATTAATATGCATGCTCATGCTGCACAGGATTCAACTCGATTTTATTTTGAAGCATGTCAAATGCATACTTTTTGGAGACATGCTGGTAGATTTGAAGATTTTGTTGGTAACAATGCTGCTCCTATAAATGATTGCGCTTCGTTTTTCAATGTGTTTTCTTATTTTAATTATGATAATATTGTAATACCAATGCACAAAAATGAAATGAAACTACTCAAAGAAGTTTTGGAAAACAAAGTTCGCACAAGATTATCAATAAGACTTAACACTGTTCTTTCGACTATGCTCTCTGCACGGTCAAGACTTCTTAGTTACTCCCTTGGCGGAGATATCGGACAGTCACCTCCAATTGACAACATATCTCAACTTTTGTTAGAGAATAAAAATTGTGAAAAAGAAGCTCATGATATTTCTCCAATCTGTCAGACAAACAATTTTATCAGCTCGTTACCCCAGGCTGTTGTATTGTTTGATAAAAGGGTCGAAATTGCAAGCTATTTTATGACGAGATTATCTAATGATTTGATCAAAGTTTTATTGTTCAATATTTCTTGGAATATAAGTTCAGTGTCGGATGCATCACAGATTGTGTGGACATTCTTTAGTCAGGCACGTGCTTTGAAGCTCCCTGCTGATGATAATGTGGGGCTTGTTTTTAAGAAATCCCTTCTTGATGCTGTTGTTAAGAATTCTTTCTTTGCAGGCCAAACACTAACTGAACAAGCCAATGCAATGCTTAATAAAGCTCCTGATACAATTCCTGAACTAATGGATCCTCAAAGACTATGTGTAAGTATTTATACACGTCTTAATAATTTTATTAATGGAGGGCATTTTGAATCAAAGTATGTACATTTTGTTCAAAGATTTGTTGGCGGAAAAGATAAAGTATCTCTTCAGTATTTCAAATCGTTGTTCCGGGTTTTAGGAATTCATTGTGCTTTATATTTAGACTGTAATATATCTAAGGGTATTGTTGATGATATTATTCTGATTCATCAATCATATTCTGCAGTGGCTCATATGATCAACAGTGATAAGACCCCAATTTATACCATGGATAGTACAAATAGAGCATCCGATGCTCTTTTGAGACTTTCAATAGCTCTGACCATTAGGAGGATGATTCGCCGTGCGACAGAAGAAACCATTGAAGAAACAGTCCCTGGTTTGGTACAATTGGCGCAAACATCTCCATTGAAGAGTTGTATAGAATCTGAGCTTATTTATGAGGTCATTAACAAACGTGGTCCAAACTATTTTATTCGAGAAATGCTTGTTGAAAAATTGAAGAAAGAAAAGATTCCAGGGTTAACTCAATTTTTCACCTTTTTGGCCATTCTGTTTGTAGCACCAAAATGGGATGACACTGAGTTTTTCCCAGAAGAAGATGCTTTATCAAAGAACATACATCTTTTGCCACTTGCATTCGATCTTTTAGTGGAAATATCCCCTGCCCTTTTTAGTGATGCTCATCAGGCTAATGTAAATAAGAGCATTGAAACATTTTTCACACAACTTGCGGAAGCTATAGAGATTAAGAAAGGAAATTCCAAGATTGATAAGAAGCTCATTTCTTCCTATTTGATTCTTATTGATAAATTCCCCAAACTTGTCCCAACAATCGAATATGGAAGGATGAAACATGTCTTTCCATATTCTTTATTATCATGGAGTTATCCTAAAACAGATAATGATGCGAAAAAAAAGAGTAAATAGCTCAAACACTCATTTAAATTTCTAGATTGCGTCTTTCACAGCATTAAGATTTCTCAACAACGATGTTAGTTCAGCAGGAGGACTTAATACCGAACACTTAGGATCGCTCTTGTTGATTTCCACTAGTGTTTCTAATTTCTTTCTCTCTTCATCGGCTTCAGCAATTTCGGTAGCAATTTGATCAATTTCATTCCTAAGTGCAGAAATCTCAGATGTTATTAATTCAATTTCTTGTTTAGCTCCATCTTGTTGGCTTTCCAATTCGGACTTCTGTTTCTTCTTGAAATCAATCGTTTCATTAAGAACTTGAATCTCAGAATATATGTTATTGATCTCTGAAAACCCCTTATTACAATTCGTTGATACCTCAATAATCTTGTTTTTAACTTCTTTTTTCTGTTTCCTTAATTCTTCAATTTTTGCTTTGTTTTCCATATTCTTCTTTCTCTTTTTTGCAAGGCTTGCTTCGAATTTCTTTTCCATTTCCTCTTTGATGCTTTTTCCCCTTTCAACTTTGGATCTAATAATATTGATCTCAGATACAAGCTGGTTATTCTTCATTAGTAAATCTGCAATCTGTTTCCTGGTTTCCTCCTGAGATTTCTGAATTGCCACCAACTCAAGTTTAACCTTGGCATTTTGAGAATGAATTGTACTAATACTCATATTTGGAGCTTGAATAACTTCTTCTTTGCCGAGTATTTGCAAAATATCTCTATCTTCTTGATATTTTCGTCTGTTTTCATAGGACTGTTTAAGTTTATTCAGCAATAATTTTCTCTGGTCCCCTACTAAAACAATTTTTTCTGCTGTAGAATGTGATTCTTTTTCTTGTTGTTCTCTTGTGGCTTCTTGTTGTTGAACGTACTTGGATAAAACATCCTTTTGTGAATGATGGAACTGGTCTAGATTATCAATATGTTCTTTAAGAATTTGTTTTGTCCTGATTGGCGAAGTTGTTTCAACAAATGCCGATTCTTGATTTGCTAATTCTAATCTTTCATATTCATCTGCTCTATCCAAATCATTAAGAGCAGCATTTTCATCAATTTCATTAGATTGGATTCTCATTTTCTCAATATTCATTTCAATAGATTCAATTTTCTTATTTGTTTCCTCTTCATGCATTGCAATCGCTCTCCTTAGCCTTCTAATTGCAGAATCAACTGAAGGAACATCTTGTTCGTTAACACCAGTTCTATCTCTTAGAAATCTTAGTTCTGCATCTAAAAAGTACATTTGTTGCTGAAGATTATGCACATATTCATCTGCAAGGAACTCTCCCTGAGGTGGATTCTGAGGAGGTGGTATTGCTGGCTGATTAATCGTTTTCTTGGGTTCTTTCGTTGTTAAAATAAGACCTTTCCCCTCAACCTCTTGCAAAGTGCATTTTGAAGTTGCGTTTGGCTTTTTTTTCGTATCTGATTGTTGCCTTGATTTGGCTCTAAAACTCATTAATGCTTAACGTATTTTTAGTCCCAATCTACAATTACTTCATCAGTCCTATACCTTTGGGATATAGTGGATTCTTCTATAGGAATAGGGTTCTTCATAAGTGTTGCAGTGAATGCAATCATTGCACCATTGTCAATACAGTATCTTTCATCCATTGCACATAGTTTTGCGCCTCTTGCTTCTACCATATCACCAATCATTTTTTGCAGCCTTAAATTGCAAGCAACACCACCAACAATCAGTACTTCAGAACTCTCACAATGAGCCATGCATCTTTCTGTGATTTCTGTAAGCATTGCAAATACTGTTTCTTGGACACTGAAGCACAAATCATCGACAGGATACTTACCTGTTAGATCTTCAACAGTTGTTAGAACACCTGAAAATGACACATCCATTCCTTTAACAACATAAGGAAGTGGTATATAATTGCTGCTCCTTCGAGCTGCCAACTCAACATTCAAACCTGGGGCAGGATCATTTGGTAGACCCACCAATCTTGCAAACCTATCAATGCAGTTTCCGGCAGCGATATCCAATGTCTCTCCAAAAATGCAATATCTATTTCCACTTCGAGCAATAACTTGGGTATTCCCTCCACTGACATATAAAATTACGGGATTCTTCGATTGTGTAACCACTCTTCCCATTTCGATATGTGCCACGCAATGATTTACAGGAATCAAAGGCTTTTTCCATACAAGAGAAAGAGCACGGGCCACCAAAACACCAACTTCCAAAGGCGAACCCATCCCCGGTCCTTTAGTATATGCAATAGCATCAATATTTTCAGATGTTACACCTGCTTTCTCTAACGCCTCTTTGATGAGTGAAACAGCGTTGGCTCTATGATGATCAGCAGTCTCTGATGGACGAAAGCCCTCCCCAGGAGGACCACAAAATGTTCTTCGGACATTAGCCAGTATGGTACCATCTTCTTTGACAATGCCAATTCCAATCTTGTTGGCGCTGCTTTCTATTCCAAGCACAAGCATGTAAAGTGATTTACGATGTAAATCACTTTACAATGTCGAATGAAGAACTCACCAAAATACAGAAGAAGATTGAAGAAATTGGGTACAAGTACCAAATTCTAACTCAAGTATTAGAAGAAAAAGCAGCATTGATCGGGAAAAAGCGAACTATGAGTGTTTCTCGATATTTACCATACATATCTACAATCGTGTCTATTTTCTTTCTCTTAATTGTTTATAAAAACACATAGTCTTGTTATTTATTCATCACTTAAGTTGGCTTAGTTTTTGAATTGATTGGAAATGCCCATTTTTAGCAGCCTTAGAATAATAGGATATAGCCTTGTTGATATCAACATTCACATTTATTCCATTTTCGTAGATTAATCCAAGGTTATATGATGCATCACAATTTTGATTCTGGGATGATTTCTCGAAGAACAATATGGCTTTATTAATATCAGGAGGAGTTTGGTTGAGATAGATTCTACCTAAATTCAATTGGGCAAATTGGTTTTGGTTATTTGATGAATATTTGTACCATTTAATAGCTTTTTGAATGTTTTTAGGGGTTCCATAACCATTCTCATGTAAAAAACCAATATTAAACTGGGCTATGGAATTGCTATAGTTCTCATAATATGCTTTTTTGAAAGATAATAAAGCTTCATGATATAACTTTTCACCCATATAAATATGACCAAGGTTGATGTATGATTCTTCATTAGGCAATGATGCCCTAAAATAGCTGATTGCTTTAACCACATCAACAGAAACACCTAACCCTTTATAATACATTATTCCTAAATAACAGTTGGCTAAAGAGTCATTTGATTCTGCTTCCAAAAAGTGAGCGAGTGCCTTTTCATAGTTTGGCGGGTCTGAAAAAAAGAATCCCTCGCCTTTGAGAACACATTTTTCTACAGAATTGTCTTTAAATCCGTATTTTTCACATGTAATATATGCTTCAATTACGTCCATTTTGTTTAACCTAATTAATGCCCGAACACTGCGCTGTTGTTCATTAGGATCAGTAGAATGCAAAAGACACACAACATGTTGGAAATAACAGTTAGGACACCCACTTCTTAAACCAATTTTGGATTGTTCTTTCTCAAACTTCCTATCTTGTTTGGTTTCCTTTGAAATATACTGGCGCAAATAATACTGAGATGGCAAGTCAAAAATCTCTGCATACTGCAATAGAGTCTTAAACTTCTCTATCCCCACATTCTCAATCTTATACTGATAGAAAAATATTAAATATGAAAAAGCTTTTGGATATCCTTGTTCAGCAGCTTGTTCAATTAAAGTCAATCCTTGGGCTGCGTGATCTTTATTGGATTCTATAAACATTCTCCCAAGTTGATATAGAGATTGGGGAGAATTCGACATTAAAACTGCCAAAAAAAATTTAGCTTTTATGAAACAATATTTTCCTATATTTGATCTGAACCAATTGGGCTGAGGGCATTGAGAAGATCTAATCTTAAATTGACTCTAGACATTGGCTTACCGATTGGAAGCTCAGCAAATATATTTCCTGAATCTTGCGATCCTTGAAGAATCAATAAAAGCTTTCTTTGTTTTTCAAGGTAGAATACGATTATTGGTTCTGCTTCGATACTTGTTTGATTAATGGTAAACCGACTCCAAGTGGATCTCTCTGTATCAAAAGAGTATATTTGATTTAAAGAATCATCCCCAATTGTTGATAATGTTAGTAAATTCTTTCCAACTTGTGTGGTAGTCAAAGACTCTAATCCATGTGTTGGCTCCTCCCCTGTGGTTTGCACAACGGAAAAATCAAAATCAGCTAAACCTAGAGTTAGAATAGTATTTGGGCATGATGCACCGAAAATGTAAAGATTATTATTGACAATTCTACCACATGAACCTTGCCTATAAACCTGTTCAGTGGGTATTTCCCTCCAAAAACCAGTATTGGTGTTAAGAACATGCAAACTGGAAGGATTTGAGCCAGTCATCGATGCCCAAACTATTAAATTTGGATGAGAATAGGCTAATAGAGGAAAAGTGCATGCAGGTGGGATTTCACCTGTGGTTGGAGGATATGTGATAGTCATTGAATCCAAATCCAGATAATGAAGATCTCTAACAAAAGATTTCTGCGTAGATCCGCCAAAAAACCAAATCCTATTTCCCACAATAACGCTACCACATCCAGCACGAGGTGACAAATTAGGAATATTAACAACACTCCATGAGTAATCAATGAGGGAAAACTTATAAACTGAAGAAGAATAGCTATCATCAAGATTTTGACCATAAGCAAATAAAATCGAGGAAGTTGACTCAGAGTATAAAATTGATTGTCCAATTCTCAAAGGAGGCGTAAACCCATTAACATTAATAACACTCCAAGAGTCTCCGAATGGAATTTGACCAGCCTCATTTGATTGGACTGTTGAAGACGTCTCATTTTTTTTGGACCTACCAACACTTGTCCTACGACAATCTGCAACAGGAGCAATGCCAGGATGATATATTTGTCTTCCAGGAGATGGTGAACGACCCTTTTGACTCATCAGAACCGGTGGCAAACCGCCATGTAAAACCAAAAAATCTTTATTCATTCAGGTAGTACCTTATTGATTCTCTGACATCTCCGTTGCATTTTTGCATTAAGTCTATAGCATCTTGTCTCTGCAGACGGCAAGTTTTCATGACAAGATCGAGATCTGAGCTTTTTATCGAAACCTCCTTAGGTTTGTCTAACTTTTCCTCTTGGAGGTTCTTAAGATCAGACAAATCAGCATTTTGAAGTGGCTCACTTTCTTCTTGGCTCTGTTTAAGTGATCCCTGCTTAACCTGGTGGGACATGATATAATAACCAAGCCGAAATAATCGTATTTTTTGTAAATTATTCATGAATGTTTTTTTGCTAATTTTTTTTTCGAGATCCATTGAAGTTCTATCTTTTGATGAGAAATCTGTTGGTAGATTTCATTATATTGGGGTTGATGTCAATAATTCTCCTGTTCGTTCTTTATTATTCAATATTTCAGGGATTTCCATAATTTTTCCGTCGTATGAAAATGTTACAGCTGATGTTTTTACGAATAGAAATTCTGCTTTTGAACATGCAGGGAAAATAGGGAAAGGAACGCCATACTATGGAGTTCATTGCGGCAAAGCCAAGTGCATGCTTCATGTTCAATCATCTGGAACAGGATATATGAAATTTTTCACAATTGTTGATACACCTAAATGCAATTCGACATTATTTAGCACCGATCCTGAAATTAATATTGAGATTTCCTCCAATGTAGGTGCAAATTTGCCTTCAATTAGTAACTATCAAATATGCTTCTATCATGCACCATCATCAAAATCCACATTTAAATCCAAATTCTCGTCTCTTAATGATGACAATCTCGTGTTTTACCCTGACACTCAATCGAAGACAGATATTGTTCCCGATTATGTGTTTGGTACTGATTGTGCTCCAATATCTCTATTTGAGTATCAGACAGGAAACTCCAATGGACAGAGGAAATGGGAATATTACTCAAAAATGGCTCCTAATACAATTGTTGGAAACAATATTTCCTTTTTTTATCCATACACATCAGATCTTTTCTTTCTTAATGCTCATAACAAAACAGAAATGGGAAAACCAACATACTCAAAGAGAACGATATTTGATTTTATTCCACCAACATCTAGAGTCAGAAAAGTTGGGTCTTTGGATCCTCATGATAACAAAAATGCAAAATTATCTGTCGGCAAGATTTCCACATTGGAGAAAAGTACTACAAACCCAAAAGTACCAGCGGAATCGCCAAAAATCACATTAGAAGCTACAAGACCTGTTGTTAAATTGATACCATCAAGGACAAACTCATTAGAACCTCCTCCAAAGACTCTGGAACAAACATCAAAACCTGTATTTTTGGTTGAAACACCATCTAATTCGCCAACAAAGATACCAATAGCAACCCCCTTACCATCTCAGAGTGTTGTAGTCATTCCAGAAGCTACACAAACACCAGAAAAAACAATGGAACCTACAGCATCAGAAAAGCCAAAAGGCCCTGTTCCTGTTTATAATGACCCTCGACATGTTAAACCTACCATAGAATACAAAAACAACCAAAGAGATCTCACATTTATATCATCAATGTTCATCGTTGTTGGTTTTCCATTGTTTCTCTTCTTTGCAATTGCTTCTGTGATGAAGATTTGTAAATCTCCAAGAAAGGCAACAATTCTTGATGAGGCGGACGACTCTCTGCTCAGACCAAAGACTCAAGAAGAATTATTTACCATTCGGGAAGAAATAGACTCTCCAATGTTTCCAGAAACATCAGAACCTAGATTCAACTATGAACTTGGCAATGAGCCTAAGTTCCCAGCTCTTAGTAATTAAAAAACGGGTTGTTAATCTGTTTGGATAATTCCTTTTTATGGCCAATAAGGTGTTTAGAAGGAAAAAGCCACTTATTGTTCACGTCTTGAAGCCCGGAAAACACGAGTTGCACGGGGTAACATGACGCAATTTGTCTGACCATTAAGGGAAAAATTGCCCTAATTAACATTTTATTGAAGGGGTAAAAGATTTAACCCAGGTAATTCGTTTTCGTAGTCATCGATAACAGGAGGAGGAGGAATCATAATCCCTTTCTCCCATGGAATCAATGATGATTTTTGCCTAAAAACCGCTTCTTGGAAATTTCCAACGTCATCTTTGAGTATATGTTCAGCTTCATCAATGAGAATATATCTATTGAATTCAAACTGGTGAACACGGAAAAGGTATGAATATATACAAATCATTATAGCATTCATAACCTGAATGCATGAGTATAAAAAGTGGTTTGAAGCTATTTCAGCTATTCCTAATGCAAGGAAAGCAATCCATAAAGAAAAATAAACTATAACAGAATGGGTAAACAGTTCATATGAAACCTTCCTACTATAAATTGGTGTCGTTGTTGGATCTATTCCAGCCCTTGCAATCACACAAAGATGAGCTGAAATTAAAAATTCCACTTTCTGTATAGAAAGAACTAACACTCCGCAAAATATCACCAAAATAATTGCATAGAAAAGGAACAAAAATGGATGAATCTTACTCGATGAAAACAAATCATTAAATATGAGGAATATCATATAAAGCAATGAAAGAATGGATATTTGAAGAATGTCGCCAAATGATAACACACTTTTCACAATACAATATCCATTAGCAATGAGAAGAAGTGTAACAAAAAATGAGGTAGCAAATAATACCGAAAAAATGTAATACAATACCAAAAATGAAGATGATTCATCAGAGATATCACTATGATATAGAGTAATAAGCTTTGACCCTAGATGAAGCAAATTAAGAGAAAAAACAATATTAAACAGTCGAATCATATTGTTTCTAGCTTCTTTATATACTATTTGATAGTATATAGACAAAATAAAACCTATTAATGATACTATTAATGCTGTTGGAAGAGCTAAAAACTGGCAATAAACTCTATAGTCCAAATGTGAATCGCCATTCATGAATTTAATGGAAAGTTCAAACCTTGGTGATACTTCAATACACGAAAGAAAGAAGGGATAATACACTCCTTTAGTCGGAATGTATCCTTTCAGGGTTCCGCCTCCATTTTTGATATCAATTGAATAATTAATCCTCGCATACATAGCTCTAGGCTTCTGACATATAGTAAAAGCCAAATATCTGTTAATATTATTGAAGTATATCCTCTCTCTGGCATTTAAAAACGCAATAAAAAAACTATTACTGCTGCTATTATAAAACGATACCTCAAAAGAACCACCATCTATAAACCCGAAATCGGAAAAAATGAACATATTAAGGGAATCTTGCGCAAAGTATCTGAAGGTGTAAAAGAGGAGAAAAAGATAAATCATTTTGATTTATCGTAGCTTTCGATTAAAATCTTGAATAAATATGGACTTAATGACTTAGATCTAGAGAGAACTTAAATGTTATCAATGAAACCCGAAATAATGAAACTCTACATTCGTCCCATCATATCGTTTATAGAACGTCCCAATGTGAACAAATTTGCTAGGAATGTAGCATTACTTGATTATCGGTATTACATGAAGATTGCTGATTGGGTTAATCAAGATGAGGCTGAATTTCCTGGTATGATCAATAATATGGAATTAGAAGCTAAAATTGAAGATATGCATGATATATCCGAACACGTTGATTTTATTATTGTTGAAAAATCGGTGTGGACTGCATTATATGATTTTTTCCAGGGAGGACCTGCAATATTTCGTCCGGCTATAGCACATCCACGAACAAAAGATGTTTGCGTGATAATATATCCTTTGAAGTATATTATTTATAATAGTGGGAAAAGTGTATCTTTAGTGATTCATCCCGACTGGACTTTTGGTGAATTTTTCGAATATCTTGCTGAAAGATATCAATTTGACATGAATCTGTCTAAGATTTATGTTCCTGATACTGATACCTCATTTAACATGACCGATATAATAAAGGATCAAAAGCATTTGGGTACATATCTCAAGCTTGATACAAACAAAGATCCTCTATTTCAAGAGAATACTCTTGCTTTTGGCCTAGATGAAGATGTGCAACAGCTGAAAGAGAATTTTGTGGTCACTAATTATGTTATATATCCCCTTTTCTTTGGATTCATGAGTATTATTTCTCACTCAAAACTGTTTTATCGGTTGATATCTGATGAAATCTCGAATGAAGATTCTTCCAAAATGAATGACAGTGTTAGAATTGTAAATCACTATATTCATCAAGCAAAGCTTAAGTATTATCAGTCTTCTCTTTTGGAAAAGTTTTTTAAGAATTTGATATATCAACACGAAGAACTGGAGAATCTTCGCCATTTCGAAGGATATGAGCTAATTAAAGCCATTATGAAATCATTGTTTATCAAAAAAGAGTCATTAGATGATATCAGCACAACATACTCTTCTACCTATTTATGTCCACTTTGTCAATATGCTCATGAAACATTCGTAAGTGATACAAATCTTTTATTAAATATTCCCAAGAAAACATTTGGAACACCAACCATTGTTGATTGCATCAAATCCCATTTTTCTGGAAAACAAACCGAAGATAGTTTTTTTTGTGAAAGATGTAATAAAAAAGTTACCGGAATTGTATCAAGGGTTCTTGAAACATTGCCAAAATTATTGATTATCGATTTATTTAGGTTTATACGAGCAGAATCAGACTATGAAAGATCCATATTGTCTGTACAGAATTTGGAAAGGTTCTCTATTAATGATAGTCGGAATATACTGATCAAATATAAATTGATCGGAGTTGTATCTCATTTTGGTACACCTAACAAGCCCAAATACAAAACGGTAGTGAAAGATGAGTTGAGTAACCTATGGTTGTTTTTCAATGAATCAAGGATTCGCGTTTTAGATGAAGATGATCCATTTTCAAAAGTTCCTGCTCAGGTTTTGATATATGAATCTGAATAATTTCTTGTTTGCTTTTCTATGGATTATTCAAATGTTGCCAATATGTTTTATTTAGCATAATTTTGAATGTTACTCATATCTTTTCTTTTCTTTGGCTCCTTTAATGACTTGATATCATTGGCTAAATTGCCAATCCTTAGATCCTTAGATATGAATAAGAATGAAACTGTTCCCATGAAACCAGGAACCTATATAATTGATGGTTTCAAAATTGAAGTGAGGGCTAGTGTTTTGAACAAAAATGTCAACAGTATTCTTGGTTTTGGGAGTGATTCTGATTATTTTGCATTAAGGCTTGATAGAGATTTTAAGATTTGTAATCATTCAGTGTTTATAAATGAAGAACTTCAGGAGATTTATGAAATCAAGCAAGAAGTTTATGAAGAAGAAGATGTGAAAGTGTTTAGAAAACGAAAAATTCATCCTCTAGATATAATTGAGTTGATAAATCTTCCATTTAATACTTATAAGTATGTTGAACAGAAGAATAATGAAAGTAGAAATGTTATTAGAGCAAATATTAATTGGGATTTGGAAAATAAGAAAGCCAAATCAGTACAGACATCTTTGGCCAATTTAGGTATAGTTGCTGGTGCCAAGATGGACGAATATGTTTCGTATGGATTTCAATTTGATATTTTTAATCCAAGTGTTTTTTTTGAGTATTCTTTTAATTCAATATTTGAATTCGGAATTATTCTTAAAAAAGATGCAATAATTGAGTTTGAACCATTTAGGATCATAAATCTTGAGTTTCCACTTCCATATACGCCTAAGGTATCGAAAGTTAAGTTAATGGGATTAGAAATTGCATTTTTTGTGGGTACTTTTTTCCGGTATGGATTTGATGAGTTAAATATTGAAACATCTAAAGATTTTGAACTTGTAATGCGCTTCGAATTTAAAATCAATTTTGGATTTCATATTACAAAGAGTGGAATTAAAACCACTAATCCTTCATTTGAATTGATTAAAGGTCATCGAAATTCATTTCAAAATATGACTAATTCAGAATTGATAAAAGCATTAGAAATGAAGTTATCTCACGGTATTACAATGGGCTTGGAATTAAAAATATCAATTGGTGATTTTAAATTCTCAGTTGAAACGGGATATAGAAATGCGATTGTCTCAAGAAGTCACATTGATCCTCAGAAATGCAGTTTCCCATACCTTTATGGATCATCTGAACTACAAACTAGACTATATGTGAAATGGGATGAAATCAAGTACCCATTATTTAATATTCTAGATCAAGGAGAAAAGGAAATACCATTGTTTATTTCTGATGAAAAGAATACTTGTTTGTTTAACGATAAGAGTGCTAAAAATCAAATAAAGAATATTGAAAAAATAAATGAAGATGTCTCCATTCCTGATTACGATACTGAAGGTGAGTAATTGCTGCAGAATAACCTAATTTCTGAGCCCCAATTTGTACCATATTCATCTATTACTTTTCATGAATTATATTTTTATAATTCTTCTCTTAAAGGAAAGCCACAAATATTATTATCGAATTGGAAAAAATGAATCATCAGTTTCAATTTTTGGATTTATTAACAACATGGTTTACTCTTCTCATGATTATTGCATTCAGTTTGAGTGTGAGAATTGTACCAAAATAGTCATCAATGGGATTGATAATAAATTGAAACAAACATTATATTATCCATTTAACACAATGATTAAATCTGATGAAAAATATAAAGTTATTCCGTATTGTGATGATTTTGGATCCTATTGTACTCATGAGATATCATTACCGGGAAATGAGTTTATAAAGAAATACTATTTAATAGATTTAGTCGGAAATTCTGGTATTTTTGATTTTAATGATGTTTTTGTTCCGGGGATGAAGAAACTTCTTGTTGAAGGCAATCAGGAAATTGAATATGTCTCATTTTGGGATAATGGAATTGAAAACAAAAAGCCTTTTCATAATTATCATTTGATATCAATATCATGGATAGATTTTAATGAGACATATTTTATTATTGCAGCATCTCATCCGGTTTTTGGTATAGTACCATTTTCTAAATATCGATTCACTCATGACATTGATTTGTTCTTGTCTCAAATCAACATCGTTGTATCCAGTATCGATAACCCACTATCTGTTTTCATAGATGAAATCGGCCAAGTATTTGTGAAAAAGAGGATTATAATAAAGGAGCCCCTATCTAGAACTAATATTAGTTTGCTTGATTTATTTGGGATCGATGATAGTCGTTTAATTAACCAAAGTGTTTATTTTACAAAAAAATGTCCCAAGGACTTTTATATTTTGAATGAAACATGCTTTTTGTGTCCCTCATCATATGTATGTGATGGGACAAAGATATATCCAAAACCAACCATGACGATGACATACCAAAAAACAACAAGGAGAATTACCAGAACCTCACAAATCTCTTCTCCTACTTCATCATTAATTGACGCCAAATCCCACAATAGTGAAGGTAATGATTTTTTGAAACCAATCTTAATTGGTACAATTATTCTCTCTGTTATTACGTTGTCACTTGTATACATCCGATATAAAGCAGATTCTGATGGATCAGAAAACTCAGATCAGGTTGGCCAAACATTGATTTAGTAAAAATCAATTTTTTTTTGTTTTTTCCATGCAAAAATAGAATCTGATGCATTTCACATAAAAAAAATACTTTTGATAATAAACATTATATTTACAAGAACTCATCAGATGAATGACATGTAATTGAAGCTCCAGACGAGACTAATAGCTTTTCAGATATCTCGGTCTCCAAAGGTATTGAAGCTATCATTGTGTCAATATTCTGCTCCATATCTTGATATACTGGACACGAAAATGTATGAACTGACTTATTCTCCCTCTTTCCAACAATACAATTCAGTGGAGGGAGCTTGGATATAGAATGAGTTTTTGCATTTGGATGAACAAATTTACCATTAATTGAGTCCCAATTTGCCCCAATAAGTGCCATGTTAGTAATAACAAGATTTGATGTGCTTTCTTGTTCAAGATCCCCGATTTTATAATCATAATTGAGCATATCAACTGAGGAATTCCTTTGTCTGGCAATTTCGCAAAGAAAGCTATTGAAAAGCCCTTTAAAGTTACTTATCAAATTAGAACTAAATGGTGATAATATGGTTCCATGTTTCATCCATACTGCATAAGCTCTAGCTCTTTCGTTAAGAATGATAATAAATCTGGTAATTTTGTTTGTTCCATAAAAATTCATTGAATTCTTCCATAATGTTGGAACCTTACCTTTTACAATACTTGAAATCACCTCAAAGTTTTTGTTTGCCAATGTTTCTCTTATTAAAAAAATGGTTTGGTTTAAAGACTTTGATTCTTCAAATAAATACTTCATTATTGGAGTAAATAAATCGATTTCTATTTTCAAATAATTTGGCAATGAATTAATAATACTCTTTGTTGCATTATCCATTGTTGATACATTTGTGTTTTCTATTCCATGTGGAATCACGAATGATTGTAATACCCATTTAGATAAATAGTAATCTTTCAAGTGATTCGAGATATATGGATTCATCAATAGGGGATCCCCACTATTGAATAGTGGAATCCTATCGGCATTGTGAAAATCAGGGTTTATGGTCCATTTATCGAGCTCAGATGATTGTGAATCAATAAAAACAAATCCATCATCATATAAATCCGGTGTTATAATCGAATATACAAGAGTCTTGATCTTTCTTCGGTCATATTGATCCATTACACATCTAGAAAAGATACTTTCGTTCAGAAAATCACGTATATTTCGAATTGGAATAGATAATGATTCTGAGTGACGATTTATGAAAGTAATTGCTTCATATATATCAATTTCACTTAGAATTGGTTGCGAAGAAAAACCTATTGGATAAAAAATCGATCTAAATCTTATTAAAGAATATATTAGGGTAATTGCATATATCATTTTCCTTGATAACCGACTATTTGTATCAATAACTGAAGAAAAGTGGTTGAAAAGAGACTGCATTTGAGTTTTAACAAATGGAAAATCTTCATATACAAGACGAGAGCATTCATTTCGGATTATTAAAGTTGTTTTAAATGAAAATGAAGTAATTATTATTAATCGGAATCCAGAATTTCCCTCTCTATTTTTCAAATCTTCAATAAGCTCAGTAATAAAATTGATGGATTCAGAATTAGTATTTGACATATGTAATGAAACCCATTCTCCACTATCTTTTGCTAATAATACTTTCTGTTTAAGATTATCAAACAAAGATGAGTTTTCTGGAACAGAAAATGAATGATAGGACTTCAGGCTATCTTTCATAACAACAAAAATACTTAATAATGAAGATATATCATAATTATGGTTACATTGAATTATGGTTGGTTTATCACTCACAAAGTTATCAAGTACAAAACTCGAGAAGCAGTTTAAGAATTCACTTCCTACGGATTCTTGGATAAACCTGATAAAAAATGGAAAAATGTTAGCAATATTCGAAAACTTCAACTGGTCAAATGGATCCCCTTTGCGTGTATCAATAGGAGTAAAATCGCATTTGGATTCTAATTCTTCGGCAAAATGGTTAATTATAACTTCATAGTCTCCTGTGGATGCTTTATTATCATAATACTGAATTAAATATCCAATTATAAATAACATAAAAAGTGCATGTTGTGACCTTAAACTTGGCATAATATATCTGAGTAGACACTTGGTAATTGAGTTTTTAAGGAGCACTGGATTCGGTATACTCATGGATCCATGTGGAATTCCAGATGATAAGAGAGCGTTTTCAATGATTCCCAAAAATTCAAAGAAACTATATTGATACTCCGGACTTATTTTGCCCAAATACCGAGATATCGCAATCCATAAAACCAAACAATGATTGATATACACTCTCATTGTTTCAATTGTAACACTGAATTCATTCATTATCATTGGAGTCGTGGTGGTAACATGAACTGCAGCAAAATAGCATTCTTTTGATCTCATTAAATCACCCATTAGATTATCATCATTAAGAAAATAGTTCAGTCTCTCCATGGGGTATTTTTTAATGATTTTCACAATTAAATCGAAAGTAGTATTTTGATACTGTTTCATATCTATTTGATGTATTTCATCAGATTTCTCACATGAACTTATCCTAGGCACAATATCTGGATCAAAAAATGATACAATTGTATTAAGAATTTTCGATTCAACGAACATCAGTGTGGTGGCTGAAAAATCAACAACGGTTGTGATTGAAAATAGCTGAATTGGAATTAGATCTTTTTTCACATTGGATGGCGAAAACAAAAACAATTTAAAAGCTGAGTGCTTGATAATGATTTTGGAATTTATTTCTATTCTTTGCTGTTTATTCATCAAAAAATTGGATAATAATTGGTATAAAAACGGGTGAAGGAAATCAACATCAAATAAAATCAAAACAAGACCATTTTGCATTGAATAGAGCATCTTTTCAAAAAACTGAGATGAATATATTGATGTAGATACTATTTCAATTTCTTTAATCCATTTTGTCAATTGAATTGGAACAATCCCATCAGGATCAATAATCAAAGGTGTTCTTTGAGTACAAAAAATGAAAGCTAAATCATAACAAAATTCTTTTGGATAAAGTGGGTCTTTTGAAAGCCGAAAATCATTATTGAATGATATTTCAAATCGGTTTGTAATCTCATCAATTGGAGAAATACTGTTCACTTCTATCATATTCTCCTTTAAAATACTCAAAACGCTGGAAATGATATTTGCCCTTTCTTTAAAAGTAAATGATCCCATTAAAGCAATATATGAAGACCATATGATAGAGTTTCCAATAATTGAATCAATATTTTTCTCGTTTTGAATAAGCATATCTTTCCATTCTAGTAACAGAACATCTAATCCCTTATATAAAGCATCAATACTCCTGATTTGACTTTCTGTCAAAGTCAGTTCTTTTTCAATTTGCTCTTTATTAGCATTTGATGTTTGAACTAATTCGATTTGACTCTCAAAATTTTGTAGTAATACCATTAGTTTTTCTTTTTCGGAGTAATTTTTTTCGAAAGAACTATTTAAAGATGATTCTTTCATTTCTATTTCAGATGAAAGTGCTTTTAATCTTTCTTGTGTATCATATACTAAATATATAGAATTAATCCACTTATAAATGATTGATAAGGGAATGGAAATTTTATATACATCTGATGCTTGCATTGAAATCGAATCCTCTATCAAGATCCTAGCCCTTTCTATAACTGGAAGTTCAATACTATCTGGATCTATTTGGCTTGTTATTACAGATATAAGATTATTATCAGATAAAAGCCTTCTGCCATTGGTTTCAAACACTGGATTTTGCTTTAGAAACACCAAAACTATTTGAATAATTAAAACTATATAAGGATGAGGGGTATTTGATTGTGATATTGATTTGATTGATTCAATGTCTTCTGTTTTTAAGTTATCTAAAGCTTGTTTGGAGGATATTATTTGTGTTTTCAGTTCAGATATGGAATTCTGAAGATTGTTTTGTTCATCTTTCATCCTATTTAATTCAGCAGTCTTTAACCTTTCATCATCTTCCAATGATGTTAACTGTATTTGTATTATTCTTTTTTGTTCAATCAGTTCTGATGATGATAGTATACCTTTAGAGTTAATATCCTCAAGTTTTCCATTTAATCTTGTTCTTGCTGTATCAAGATCGGAATATCGAGATTCAATATTCTTGACAAAACTTATTACAAGATTCAGGTTTTCGATATTAGTATTAAAACGGATACTATCGTTAATAATTGTACTGACAAAGACTCTTAAAAAATCATAATAATGGTTAATATGCGTCAATTTGGACATTGATTCCACTTTTTCAAAAATTTGAACAAACACAGAAGGAAGGGAATTAAAGGCTGGTCCGATTGTTGATAATTTCTTTGTTGGGCTGAGAAGAGATGAAGCAATTTTTTTCAGTGATGAAGATTTGGAAACATCAAACCAAATTCTATAAAAATTTGGGTATGAGAATGTTCCAATATCTTCATCAAATGCAAAAACAAAGTGAACAAATTGTCTTACACACTCTTTTAACACAAGATGTGAATCTATTCTGGACATCTTTGGTATTGAATGAATTGCACATAATTTTGTGTAAAAAGAATCCAACATATGTTCATCATAAAATGGTGTTACATCTCCATAGCGATATAGAGGTTCTAAGTAGTTTATTGCTTTTGAATTTGAACCTCTAACAAAGAACACTATTGGCTTGGATGTCTGAACTGCGGTGAAGATATTCTCAGAGATATATGATTTAATTATGGTTCCCTGTGATGCTTCTCCAATATCAATAAATTTGTATCCTTTCAACTTGGAGGTAAATTTAACAATACTTGCTTTGCCTGAACCTGATTTTCCAATTAATGCAATATTACCCCCAGGATATGATAAAGCCCTTTGAATAAATGACCATAAATTAACGGTAGGATTGGTAAACACCAGATTAGTATCACCATAATTTTCATTCAAAGACACATTCAAATAATCTGTGATTTCTTTTCTTTGGTGCTTATTAATGTTGACATTAATGGTTTGATTATCCAGTCCTATGGCGATTTCAGAATAAAACATATCTTTTCCATTTAAAAGCAATTCAAATAACGATTTAAATTTTTCTGAATTAAAAATACTGTTAAAAAGGGGACGAATATCTTGAAGAGAGCCTTTTCCGTTAAAAGATAAAAACTGGACTTCAGATAAAACTGTTCTTACACACATTAAGTATGATTGATCAGTTTTCGCATGTCTGCTTTCTATAAGAGATAAAACTTGGAGCATATGGGAATAATGAAAACAATCATATCCTTTGCTTAGTAGTCCATCATATAAGTTATAAATTGGGTCTATTATTTTCTGAGATATTCCAGTGGTCCTCGCAATTGTTTCAAAAATGAATTTAATGGATCTTGAAGTCGGGGCTATAACATAAATAGGTACAAAATGTGTTAAAAATCTTGCAGAAAACTCTTTCAAAGAAGTTGTAGTTACCACGACAAAACAATTAATTAAACCGGTGGTTCCAAAATATTTTGGGTCTTTCTCATTGAAAAGTTTAATAGATTTTGTGGTTATGATTTCTCTAATAAATTCAATAATGGATCCATTACAAGAGCTAAGATTCTCAAAAACTAATGAATAAACCTTATAAGTTTTCTTAATCACACCATTTTGAGCAAAAATATCTGTGTGATTCTTCAAAAATTGTATTATTGAATCTCTTGAAGAATTGTGTGTAAGTTCGATATAAATTGGAATTATTGAATCAGATGAAGAATTCCGAAAAATATATTGAAGTAAAGAAGACTTACCAGATAACCTGGATCCGTGAAGTATAAATGGTACTTTGTTTCTTATGAGCATTGTTGTTTCAAATAATATGGGCAAATACTGAGCATGACAAACAATAATATCTTCACAAAACACTGTGTTTGGATAATCAAGATGTGATTTAATTATTGGACGCTCAAATAATACAGAATAGTCAAGAGGAATCAATTTTCCTTTATAGTATCTCATTGAAAGGAGAGAAGGGCGGGGATATATATCCCAAAAATGATCCGGGACATTAAAAGAGACCCAATCGGCAGGAATTTCAATCATAAAATTAGACCTGATCCATGTATCAAATGCATTCATCTGATTCTGGTCAATAATTGAGCGATAAACCATGAAGAATGATAAAACAAGGATTGTTTTCAAAGATAACAATGGATTAGCATCTATACCAGAATAATCAATATAAAACGTTGTCAGCCTCAATGCGCAAATAGGTAAATCATGTAGAAGTAATACACTTCGATCTCTTTGAGAAAAATCAAAAATAGAAAAGACATTATTTTGAATATGAAACACAAAATCAATTACAACAGGTGCTATTTCAATAAATAAATCTTTCAAAATACTCATTGTTTTGCTGTTCAAAATGCAATGATTGGAAAACTCATCAAATAATACTGATGGATTCGAAAGAGAAAAATGATCGAGAGGGTAAAAACAATTTTTGATAGTAAATATATTGTTCATGTACAAAACACTGCAATTAGCTAAAAATGATGGATCAATATTTGAAACTGAATCGGTTTCAAAAATAATTTTCACATTATTACCAATGTAAAATGAGTCAAGAGTTAATAACTTAATAGAAGAGATATTCTGAAATTGAAAAATTGTTTTAATATTTTTTGCAGTCTCTGGTGTAATTGTGCCATTAAACCTAATTATATTTAAATTTGTGGGATTTGATGAATACAATTGGTGAAAAACGGAATGAATGTGCCCAAAATGATATAAATCATTAGTAAAATTACCAAAAACATTAGTGATATCATCAGAACCAAAGAAAAAATCAAAAACATTAATCTTCCGATTTGTATTCGTTATAGAAATATTGTCGTTCGTAGATTTCGAGCAAAATTCAACCAACATTTCAACAATTGTTGATTTTCCGCTTTTTGGTCCTCCATAAACAATAACTACGTCAGAAGAAATAAGCATTCTGTTCAATTGCATACACTGTAAAGCTAAATATGATTTCAATGGGTTAAGATCAACGAAACTGTCTTTGATAATTTTATCGATTTTATCTGCTACAAACATATTAGAGTTACAAATTAAATTAGAAAATATTGATAAATTATCAACAAAATGAAAATGATTATAGAGGAGTGTTAAAAAAGGACTTGAGTCAACTTCCTGTAGTCTTGGATAATAATTAAAATAGAATGAATATGCAATAGAATACTCTTCAGCAGCTCTTGTTGACTCATAGTAATTTATTGGCCTATGATCCTGCGATTGTATTAGATCACGTAAAATGATCACAGCATCATTAATAATCTTGTGTAAAGACTTGATTGTACTTATCAAAGGAAAACTGGATGAAAGTGAAGAAATTGTGTTGTGAAATTGAATCATTTTTGGTACAAGGTATTTTGATGATTTAAACCCTTGTGAAGATAGTTTGATATCTAAAATTGTTGACACATCAGTTCTAACAACGGAAATTGGTTTCAGAAATGCTAATAAATGGGATGGCATATCTTGAGATAATTTCTTCGAGCTATTCCCTAATAATAAAATCCTTGTTCCTTTATTTATAAGAATACTATGGTTATTCACTCGGATTTTATTAGATTGCATGCTTATTCCTTTTTTATATTCAAACAACCTATCATATAATAAACATAAATTATCAATAGATTGATTCTCTGAAGAATAAAATGTAAGCCAAGAGCCATTCAAACAAGCACCAAGTAAAACTTGATCAAGTGATATTTGGAATCCAAAACTTAATGGTGGACAGGAAAAAATATAAGCCCCAAACAATGCCCCAACTGTGTTAATGATTTGTGATTTATCTCCTCCATACTGACCATATAAATATGGTATATGTGAATTCATTATTGATGAAAAAATATTCAGATAAAGTTTTTTCGAGGATTGAGAGTATATAAATGGTACAACAGATCCCCAATATTCATAACCGAATTCGATCGAATTATCCCCAAATTCTACATATATCTTTGTTTTCTGCTCATTTAATCTAATTTTTAAGTGGTTTGACCAGTTTACCCTCTGAGAATAGTGTAAAACTTTTTCAGATAACTCTTTCGTAATTAACATCTGAGAATTAAGAATAGAAATTATAGAGGAAATTTTTTGAACCTCGCCTGGTGTAAGTGGTGATAAAAATGAATTTGAAATGTCTTGGATCCTCTGAGATATTTGAGATTCGTAATTTGAGAAAGACCTTGGGTTATTCTCGGATATATGAAAACACTCATTGATATCATGTACAAACACAGAATTCAGTGCAATGATAGCAACGTAAGTAGGAACAGTCATTATCCAATCAAATATTGGAAGTGTGCTATAACTTCGAACTGAGTCAATAATTGATATTAATACGGAATCTTTCATCGTTTGAATTAGATTGGATACCCAAGCTTCAATAGAAATGGTACAGTGAACACTTTTCTTAAATGTCAAAGAGTCACTGTTGTCACCTACCATACCATAAATAGTAAGTTTGGAAAAATTCTGATGATTTGACACTTTGATGGATGAATTATCTGATGATTCTTGTGTGTGAGAATCGAATCTTTTGATTCCCATAAATAATTTGGACAAATGCAAACTAAAAATTGAGAAATCCGTTGTGGAAAATAATGATAGAACTTCTTGATTGCTTAAAAAGAAGAGTCTTGGTAATTGGAATCTTTTATGATTCAAAAATGGAACCACAGAACTTATAATATTCTCAAGATGTGTGTTATTCTCAGATAAAAGTTCTAATAGGGATGGAAAGGAGCAAACATGTACAAGAGTAGATTTTTCAAGAGTAAATCTAACTAATGACATCCATCTTCTTCTAATCATTCCAAACAACTCAGATTGTTGAGGTAGTATTTCAATTGTTCCTTCAAGGTAAAAAAATGCAGAAACGATAATCCAATTTCCTTGAAATTTCGCCCATGCATAGAAAACCTTCTCATAGTAATCAAGTCTTGTACTAAGCTCAATAATGCTATTATTAATCTTTTCTGCAAATGGAATAGCTAACATTGTCTGAAGCCTTATTTGGGTATCATTTATCTCACTAAATAACTGATCAAGGTTTCCTAATAAAAGAGAATCTTCAGATTTCTGTTGTGAATCCAAAAGTGGTACATGTACTTCTTGCCAACGCATATAAATTGATTGAAAATCTGCTTCTAATTGTGACTCTCCTTTGGAATTATTTGTAACAACCTCAATTTTTTCTTTTTCGGCAAGAATTCCAAGATCTATAAGATCCTCGATCCTAACAAGTGGGTTATATAAACCCTGTAAACCACATTCATCAAATAATTTGGTCCAGTGTTGACTCTGCATTTTCCCATTATAAAGCATTTGCAATTGAGGAATAAATGGAAGCAATTTTTGAATATTATTTGAAATTTCCTTGAGAAGAGGGCTTGGATAGTTCGATGATTGAGATAACTCCTTAGCAGAATCAAATAATACTTCAATTTCATTACAAAGGGAAATTGCATTAATTGAAGCAAAAGGGTTTGTACTTAATTGAGATTTTATGTTCTTCCATGATGAAACAGATATATATACTTTCTCAATATATGAGATACTTGATTGAACTACATCAAATATTGAGAGATCAGGATACCTAATACCAAGAATAATTTGAAAGTGAATCAAAGATTCTATTTCTGGTTTCATTGAATCAACTTTTCTTAAAAGCGATGTAATTTCTGGAAGATATATTGATGTATCAGCATTTGAGATTGTTTGTGGATATGAAGAAACTCGAGTTTGGATAGATTGCAGGTCTTTCTCCTTTTCTCTTAAAGACACTTGAAGAGTCTGAATAAATTTATCATTGAGAAGCTCCTTCGTTGAGATAGCGGAATTGTGATCTTGCTTTAATTTCCTAAAGTCATCATGAAGTGGATTCTTATTTGTATCAGCATCAGAAGGATTATTTGTACTGAAAAGCTCATTAATGGAGAGAAGACCATCAATAAAAGAAATTTCGTGTGTCAGAAATGGAATTAAATCAGATATATCTTGTATAAATTCACAATAATCAACAAATTGACTTAAAGACAAAGGCTCTTTTTTAAGCTTTTTTGTGCAATACTTAATCATATTACAAAAGAAATCAACCTTTTCTGTAAATAATTCATCAATACGTTTTTTGATCGACTGGAGAAACTTAAGCGGAATTGGCATTAATTCATTTTTTAAGTTTTTTGAATCAACAAATAGGGGTCCTTTTACAACGCATGATGGAAATTGAGTCATACGAGCTTCATCTCGATTAAATAACTCGATGTCTCTTTTAATAGAATTAAAATCAACTATAGTCTGTAGTGATGGATTATAAATGAAACCATCATCACCAACACTGTGAAAAAACTGAAAAGTTATAGATTTCCCACCTCTTATAAGATCATACTGAAGAGGGTTCCATTTCTTTCCAGATTCATATATAGAGTAATATTCTTTGAACATTTGTGAGTGCTCTATTGCTTCCTGATAAGATTCATCGACAAAAGTCAAAATTCTGGATTTAATAGTTTGAAATGTTGAGTTAGATGATATAAATTGGGAAAAAGAAGCACCTTCTCCGATTAATCTTGATATGTTATAAATTCTCTTTAAAGATTCAATCAAACTTTGATGAAAAACTATCCTTGGAAGCTGATTAATTATGCTTAATGATTCATCAAAAGACCTTGATATTGCATTAATTAAATCCGATTTCGAAGGTTCGAATACAATACAGCCATTTTGTCCAAAAGCTACTTCAATAAGAAATATGGAAGCCATTTCTTGACCAAAAAAACCTTCAGCACTTGCCCAACAATGTGAACAACTATTCTCTAACTCTTCAAGCAAATAATAATCTAAACATCTGATATATGAAGCATATGTTTTAATTTCCCATTCCACAACTAATTTTCTCCGATTTTTTTCTGCTTCAAGTTTCTTTTCTAAGACCTTAAGTTGTTCAATATTAGGGTTTCTTCGCTTAATTTCCGAAAACTCGTTATCTCTAACTATGAGTCTTTGGGGATTCTTAATATCTTTTTCAAGTCTTTGTAATAGTGAATATACAAATTCAAGAAATATAGAATATTCATGCTTGATGTTCATAGAATTCTCGGCCTCAGTTTCTCTTAATGAATTAATGGTAAATTTCTTATGAGGAAAAAAAGGCAGATGGTACTGTTGGATGATTTGTTGCATTGGACGCTTTGAGATTTCAAAAATGGTCCGAATATAACCTATATTACACATAAGTGGCATTGAAGTAACAGCATTCTTAACAACAAAAAAATGTTGCTTCATAACATGCTTCATCCATATTCGAAATGGTTTCCAATAGTTGTACATTGAAAAAAACTTTAACTTCATAATGGATATATATATTGATGAGTCTTTGGCCCATCGGTCAAGCGATACATGCTCTGTATCGCCATCAGGTTGAATCCTAGTAACCCCATTAACAGACATGGTAAAGTATTCAGGTTTGATTTCAGAGTGTGGCACTTTCACTAAATCATAGGGAGAAAACGAAGAATCATCTCTATCTCTAGAATAATTCAAGTATATGAATCTATGTCCAGTACCATCTTTCCTTTTGGAAAAGTAGGCCACGGGATCGTCATTAAAGTTCAATGATGCCCTTTCTGCTTCAACCTCTTGCTTAACAACTTCAATTGAGTTCGGAATTCCCCTTTTAAAAGCTGTTAATGGTCTGCTGCCAATTATTGAATGAACATTTTGACTTACATCAGACAAAATACTTGGTGAACGAGGTCTTTTTTCATTACTTTTTGATTGAATCTTCATCGCTTTATTTTTAAAGGCTACTAAACCATTATTGATCTTTTTTATATTTTTATCCCCATTTTCCGGGTTTGGCCTCACAATATCGTATGATATTGTAGCTGAATCGATTAAAGAGGGATCAAATATATTATTCTTTTTAGATGATAATTTTCCAGTTATTGGTCTTTTAATTATAGTTTTCTGGCTTGTAGTTGACGTAATTTCGTTAATTTCATCATTATTCATGTAAAATTTTAAAAACGATTTTCAAGATTATAAGTATAACAATCAGCTAATAAGGTATTTTTAACCCATTTCTGTAATATTGATCACGCAAATCTATGATATTTTTTAATTCATAAAAATAAAAAAATGCATTGCCCGGGAATCGAACCCGGATCAAGAGCTTGGAAGGCTCTCATGATAACCACTACACTAGCAATGCTTGTGAGAATAATCTAAAAGTGGTTTTGTAACTAAATATCAATGATCTGGAAATATCCATGATTCATTTAAGAACAAAATTCCATGGTCTTACTCTTTTTCAGAGGCATTGCTAGTGTAGTGGTTATCATGAGAGCCTTCCAAGCTCTTGATCCGGGTTCGATTCCCGGGCAATGCATTTTTTTTATTTTTATGAATGATTCTCATCCCACACTTTTAAATGTTAATTCGGCAAGAGAGGAAGGAGTAAATGGAGATTATGAAGCCTGTCTTAAATTTTATTCTTTGGCAAAACAAGAAGCTGAAAATGAAATTAATATTTCCAGAAATTTGGCAGAGAAAACTCGTTGGAACACTTTGGTTAAGGATATTGTTGCAGAAGAAGCGGCTATCAGAAGAATTAAGAATGCTATAGAAGAAATAACTCATTTAATGAACGTTGACGATGCACATTATCAAGGACAAGCATCTTCAAGTGAAGATGTTGAAAAGCCGGCCCCTATAAATAATGATTTGCAGGTATTTCCAATAAGGAGGCAGCTTAAACCAGGAGAAAAAAGGACAATTCAAAAAAAGCAAAGTAGATTCTCAGCTCCCCCAAAAAGACCATCCAATTCTTCTCCAAAGAATCCATCTCAGATCAACGATGATAACAAAAAAATTGGTTCAAAAATCATAAATAGCATTGATAATCCCCTAGTCAAGCAAATAATAGATATGGGGATACTGATTAAAGAACCTAATGTATTGTGGGAGTCAATTGCAGGCCTTAATCAGGTCAAACGATTATTAAGGCAAAATCTTGTTATTCTTCCAATGAGACCTGATATTTGCAAAGGATTGCTATCTCCTTGGAGATCTGTGCTTTTCTATGGACCCCCAGGTACAGGAAAAACTTTCTTAGCGAAAGCTGTGGCTACAGAGTGTCAAAGAACATTCTTTAATATAACATCAGCAACAATAACTTCCAGGTTTCTTGGTGAAAGTGAAAAGCTTATAAGTGTTTTGTTTAGTATTGCTGAAGAAATGGCACCATCTACAATTTTCTTTGATGAGATTGATTCGATTGCATCTCAAAGAGGTTCAAAAGATGAAAATGAAGCTAGTAGGCGGATGAAAGCCCAATTACTTACAAAAATTGAAGGAATTGACGGGCTCAAAGATAAATCATCTGTTTTTATCCTTGCCGCAACTAACTTTCCATGGGATTTAGATGAAGCATTGCTGCGAAGATTTCAAAAAAGAATATATATTCCATTGCCTGATTGTGAAGGGAGAGAATCCCTTCTTAGGATGCATATTGGCGAAATGGCTGATGAAACATTCAATTATGATCAGTGGGTCATCAAATTAGATGGATATAGTTGCTCGGATATTGCAAATCTATGTCGAGATACTGCTCAGTATGTTTTTGATAAACAAACCAAAGATTTGGATACAAAACAGTGGCTTAATCTTCCAATTGAACAAGCAAGAGTGATCATTAATAATCAAGATTTTGCTGTTGCTCTTTCTAAAAGAAAGAGCTCTGTGGATCCCGCTTTGATAGAGAAATATGAACAATGGAAGCTCCAAAAAGGAGCAGAATAAAAAATGTTTGATAAATTGTCGATTTTAGAGATTAATTGCATTATCGATTCTTTCGATGAACTTATTAATTCCATCAGTAATAGCTTGTATAGATTCTGGGGTATTCATTATGCATCTTGAAGCAGCCCTAGAACATTTGACTTCTTTTCTCAATTCATCGATTTTTCCGAATATCAACCCTTCAGAAATAGCCTCACATATGATGTTCTGGAGTTGGCTCGATTCTTCGTCAATTATCTTGGATAATTCGTCAAAGCTTTTTGTACCTCCTTGTTGAAACACTGTCATCAATGTCAGCTTCTTTAGCTTTTTTGCAGCCTTAGGATTATTTTTCAACTGGAATTCTTCAGGAACTTTCTCTTCATACCCTAAATAATCACTCCAGTTCAAATAGGAAAAAATTCTCAGAATCTCTCTCTCATAAGAGTCTTCAGGATACTGCTCAATGTACGTGTCGTAAAACATAATTCCATGATTGTTTAATAATTTCTTGAACTCCATAAAAAAAATGCAAAAACGATAATCTAAACAAACAACAATTTTTACCTTGCCTCTAGTAGGGACATGTTTGCTTCTTCCTCCTCCTCTTCTGGCTGATGACCAAATGTATCTGGGCTTTGTTGCTCGAGCCATTCAATTTTTTCATCTATGAGCTCAATGAAAAATGATAGGTGCTGCTTTGAATGAGTAATTGATTCAGCGAATTTTCTACATACATATTTGCATTTATGAATTGTTGAACTTAGCTGCTCTTTCATGTATTGGCTACACCAATCAGTGAATGTAGTTATGGGCCTAAAGTATATCGAAAACTGAGATATTTCAGATAGATAAGAGCCGAGAAATGTTCTCTCTGAAATAGATTTGAACCCTGTTCTTGACAGTTTCATAAAACGAGCAAATAAATGACTATGTGGAGTAGGAGGCATCTCCAAAAGCAATTCAAGAAGAGAAATAATGAATTCTTCCTGAGTGTTTTCTAAAATGTCACATGATGGGTTAGCCAATACTATTAAAATCGTAGAAACCTTTGCCAACGCTCTTTGTGACACTTTCTCATTAATTGCAGAAGCTAAAAGGTGAGAATACTTCACATTTGGCTGCATATGTGGATAACAGGATCCAAAGAAAGCTGACAGACAAAAAGCAGTCATTTCGGAATAGCTGTACTCATCTTCTGGACAAAATTCCTTAAAAAGCTCGTATGCAAATTGAAGAGAATCTGCAGCTGCAAAAAAAACTGAAACATCATCAAAGCTCATTGTGTAGTGATGAATCCATTCCAAAAGCTTCTTGGTTGAGCAATTAAAAAGCTCATGAACATGAAATGCACAGAAAACGTTATGAACGATTGATATTACTTTTGAAGTTGAATGAGATAATATATTGAAATTGAAACCATTTGTATTAATGGATTGGACTGGTTCGAATCTTGGCGATGGCTTATTTGTTCTAGACTCCATTAAACTTGATAAAAGATCTGCAAATGTTGCAAGAGCATTTGATCTGTCAAGTGTTAAGGCATTCGGTATTTTAATTGAAGCAAATATATGACGATCTCTTTCCAAATTTAGAGCAACTGGGTCTGTTTCCGATGCATCTTTTAGTGGGGGGTCGAAAATCTTAATTGATATATCATTACCAAATAATGATGTAAATGCTATCATCATAATTTTGAGTAACTTTGAGAAAACCATTGGGCAAGCTAGGCTATTTCCTATTAAATGCAGAGACCTTGCAGCAATTTTGTATCTATTTAGTGATACAATTTTTGAATGAAGCAAGAGTTGTCTGGTACTCATCATGGAAAAGGATGATAAAATATTTGTTAAAAATGAGTCAAAGGGGAAAATCTGAAGAGAATCTTCATCAAGTTGATTCTCAAATGTAGGTCTTGACATTGAAGATTTTCTCGAAGAAGAAGAAACAACAATAAGCTTATCACTGCTTCTTTGGTGCTCCTCCCCTAATTCGAAAAGGCTCATAGAACTCGAATTCAACTTTTCATCTTCATGTATTGATTTGAGTGGCAATGGAATAAAGGGCAAATTCACTTTGGGTGGATTTGAAGGAATTTCATTATTCATAGAAGAAGAAATGTGCCTTGAGCTAGAATGGTTAACTCTCAAATGTGGTATCCTTACAGATGACGAGGAGAACGGCTGTCGATTCATTTGGTTTGCTGAAGAGAAACCAGAAACTACATGAGGAGGTGGTTTTATTGTTTGGCCGGGCTCTTCAAATGACTGCAAAAGTCTTGTTCTTTGCATAATACCCATGTTCTCCTCCGTTGTTTTAAGTTGAAGTAGTGTGGCACTAAACTCAAGGATAAATACTCTTGATATTCCATCAAGCTTGATTGGAAACACAATGACACCCCTATCCCCTGAAGTTGCGGCAGTTGGTTTCATATTACAAATTGCATCCAACAAATGAGGCTCAGAATTAACTAATGTCATTTCTGGAACCAACATTAATTTATTTTGATCAAAAACCAAAAATCTGTGTGTAATTTGTGGTTTGAGGCTATCACAAAATTTGCTCATTTCTCGGAATAATCTTGGCTTTCCTGCTGTTTGAATTGATTTTAGGGAGTAAACAGTTAAATTAAATGCACGGTTTGAATTGACTGAATTCCTTTCCAGTGATTCTTGTAATAAAGAGCATTCACATGTTGAGTGCAAAAAGGGGCAAACGCATTTGGAAATCCGAGACACGATGAATAAATCTTTGGCAGAAAAGAAAGTGTTCAATTTTCTATTATAATGAGTAATAATACCTTTGATTTCTCCATTAAATCTTGCAGGACTAGCAATCATTGACCAGACTCTTGGTTCTGTGATGTCATCGATTTGAACAGAAAAATCGGGTTCTCTTCGAGGAAGATAATAATTTAATGTATCCCCTGTGACTGCACTTCGGCAAACCAAACCTTTGTCTATGGGCATTACTTTATTTGCGTGTTTGGTACCAGGCGTTTCTTCACATAAACTATCTTTAATAATGCTAAAAAAGCGTGTCACTGAAGATGATGTAAGATTATTTCCAACATCCACAATCCTTTGAATCATTTCATGAGAATTCAATGATGATGCAATATGAGAAAGTCCATGAATTATCCCTGTTAAATCAGCCTCATTAACGTCAGTAATACTCCTTTGAACCCATTCAATGGGTATTGATAATGAATGAAACAAATAATCTAACAATACACAATCAGATGCTGTAAATGAACTATCCCTAAGTTTATCGATCGCTATCATAACAAAGGGTTTTGAATGTGTTTTGCTGAACATTGGGCATATCAATGCATTCTTTGCACCTTCAAATAATGGTGATTCAATAGCTATATCAATGTGTGGAGAATTACCAGGGTCATCAATCATCATGAACTGTTGAGATTTAATTGCTTTTGAAATAAGTCCATTTTCAATTGGAAATGCATGCTTGAGATGGCTCTTCAGATATAATAGCTCATTAGAAGTATCAGAGCATAAGAAAAATTTAACTCTTTTAGCTTGTATTATCGTTGCGGCACTGGTCTCAATCATGTTAATAACCTCATAAGGATCTTTCAACTGAGATGTTTCATCAAACAAAGACACAAACACAGTTGACTGATCAAATGCTTTGAATAGGCTCCTCATAAATACCTGGCGTGATTGGGGGGATATTGATGCTAAAATAGATGGAGCAGACTGAACAAAAGCCTTTACATCAACATTCAATGGAGAGTAAAGAAACCTGTCGCCACCAAATAAAAACAACAAATAATGCAAACCTGTTTCATTGAGATAACTCACGATTGTGTCAGGCTGTGTCACTCGTAAGAATGTGGAAACAGTGTCTGAATTCTGTGTATTCGAATCTTGCTTTGTCTCTTTGTCAGTTGGAGGAGGCTGTAGTTCTGGAAGAGGCTGGAATCTTAGTAGAGAAGATATTTTATATTTGTTATCTAATAATTTGTTGCAGATAGACAGTCTTTCAATCCTCTCTTTCTGAAGAATTAAAGACGCACTTTCAACAGTTGCTTTTTTCTCATCTTTGGTTCGTTTAACAATATTAACAATACTTTGAGCTAGTTTTCCGCGTTTTTTATGGAGTCTGGATAAACGTGAAGTCAAATCATTGATAATCACATCGAGTTTTTGAACATTTTCTTGCAAATATTGATATTCTATGTTATGTTTCTGTCCTTCAACTAAATCTGGAATAAGAACAGCATTATTCGCTAGAGTAAATGATGGAGAGGGTTTCATACTAAAATAACGTAATCTTTAAAATTGGTGATGCATTGTGTCTGGGAAAGCTTCAGAGTCTGTTGTTTCAAAAAAATCTGTAAGTGTAACCTCTGTTGGATCGGATTCTTTGTCATGAGATAATGGCGGCACTTCGGCATCTACTATGTGAAGTGCATCATTATGAGTCATCATCATTGTACCATGTTTTGTAATGATTAAGTTATTATTACCTACATCATCTTGAATATTTGATCCCTCAGTGGGCAAGAATTTCTTTAGCTCGGCTATTAATTGATCGGGGGGAGACGGTGTTGATGTTTCTGTTGATCCTTGTTTGAGAGTATTGATCTGTTTTAGTGTCTTTGCCTTGGGAGTGAGTTTTTTCTTTCTTAGTTTCCATATTTCATCCAATAGGGTTAATTTTTTGCTTTGTGGATCGTACATTGAAGCCATCCCATCTTGTTTCTTTAAATATGAAAAAATAGTTTGATGCATTGTTTCTAAAGATCTGTCTATATTTCTATTGTCAATTTTAGGAATAAGATGCTCAGATGCCCCTTTTGATAAACTAGTCTGAACTGACCTAATTGATTCGAAATTCGATATATATCGATTTTGGGAAGGATCTGTGGTCATATATTTGGCTCGAACCGCAAATCTTTGTCTGTGGAAATCTTCTTTTTTGATAAAAATTAGAAATGGAATAACATTTGGAAATGTCTCAACAATTTTCATTAATATATTAATGCTCAAATGTACTCCCTCAACAATAAGTGAGGTTCTAGAATCAACAAAACTCTTCACAACTTTCATTAATTCTTTTCCGACAAGATCGGACTGAGCATTATATCCAATTAAACATCGTTCTTCTTCAGACAAATGATGATCTGGATCAACAATATTTCCGCACTCATAAGTTGAACAATGCAAAACAGGATATTGATTCTTTGGATATGATGTTCTCATTGCATGGCGGATAGAATCGGTAGATATGATATGGTTTACAGATAATCTGCTTGCAATTAGTGATGCTATTGTCGATTTTCCGGTCCCGGGGGCTCCGCTGAGTAAAATAATTAAAAATCTCCGTTCCTCATGGAAATCAAGAGCCAATCGAAAATCAACTGAATATCTAACTTTCCTAAACTGGTGAACAAACAAGGAAGCGCATACCAATCGATGAAATTGGATCCTAGAAAGAATTATATATCCTTTAGATCTCCAACTTGATAATGAATTTTTTTCATTCCTCAAATTAAGCAGTTCAGAACCTAATTCATCCGGTGCATTCTTCAAAAATGAGAATATCCAATCACTCATTGAATCATTCAGTGGCATATGGCATCCCATTATTCGAAATATGTCGGAGATCGTTTTTTGGTCATATTGGCGGTAATATGCATTATGATTTGGAGTCATCTGCACAGTTTTCTCGCCAGGAAGAAGAATATCGTAGCATCCATCAGCTTTGGTGAAAATCGGGAAATTCTTTCTTACTGGTGCCGACATTTGAACGATGAAAAACCGTCTCATAAACCAATTCATAAAAACAAGTCTTGTTTAGTAACACTCCATTCTATGGTAAATCCCTAAATACTGATGTCTCATTATAGGATCCTATAAATGGCATCGAATTTGTTCCCGAAAACATTAGCTCAAAATCATCGTCATCTGTGAAAAGGTGGGGTAGTACTGTAAGTTCATTCGATGAGCCATGCTCTGTTTGCAAAGATGTGGCGCTTGCAAGGTAATCCCAAGGGTTCATAAGAACAATTGTCAAACAGGTAAATTGTTGAGGGTTGAAAAAACTCAATCAAATTTGAATTATTATTTTGACATGTACCAGTCCTTTTTCTTTCAAATACTGAACAAACATTCAGAAAGATCTTTACATTGTAAATTACTCATCAATTTGATCGCCTTCGACCTGGTTGGATTTGAAATTCTTGAGAAAAATGGCAATTGCTGCGATGGCAATGATGCCACCAATTACCGCCCCCAATGGAGAAGTTGGTTGATTAGGCTCAAAGTGTGTGATTGCTAAACTATCTGGGTTGATAGGGTCACCTTTATCGCTATATACACTTACTCCGCTTGGGAATGATCCAGCAGATGTAACCTGGACATTGGTGGTTGGTGTTACGATCTTAAGTTTTTGACTGCCTGTGTAAGAATTCCAGCCAGAAAGAAGCTCTGTCTTACTACGATCTTCCAATTCAATGCTGAATGGTAGGATTGTTGAAGGTGTGTAACCATTATACTCTTTGAGAACATCAACTTTAAGTGCTGTATCCTTATTACTATTAACAACTGTGAATGAACCTGTGAGGGAGGAACCATATGTGAGGGTGACAACGTGGGTTCCATTCTTCATTACCAATGCATATGATCCGATCTCAACATTCTTTATCTTGCCATTCTCTGTAAGAATTGAAAGATTTGTATCAGAAATCATTGATGTATCGACATATCCAGCGGTATCGAAGCTAATACTAATTTTTGATTTTGATCTAAACTCAATTGGAGCAACAGTATTCAAAACTAATTTACAATTACCAGAGAAAGATGATAGAAGAATTGGGAAAACACCTGAAACAGAGGGAATTGTTCCTGATATTGCCAATGTTGAACCTGATGCCATATCAAGATCCAAATATGGGATAGTAGTTCCTGATTTAATAGTCTTTTCGACCGTTGTTCCAATTATATTCAAAGTTCTCGTCCTTCTAAATACAAAATACTTGCAACCTATAAGCGTATTTTCAATAGCATTATTCATTAATGATACAAAATTTGGACCAGTTTTCACATTATAATAATTGCTTGGGATTACGACTTTGGATGAATTTGAGAAGCTAAGAGATGGTGTTGATGTAACTAATGGTAGATCTCCCTGAATCTCAAGAATGCTGTTCACATATGTAGTATTCATACTGTTTAGTGATTGAAAGTCGGATTTGATGTATGTAGCACTAATGGTAGACATGTCTAAATTACAATTCAAAAGCTCAATATGAGGAAAGTTCTTGATTGGAGAACCAATGAAATTGCACCCCATATTCTTAATTGATAAAAACCTAATATCATTGGTCACTTGAATTGAAAGGTTAAATGTATTACTCAATCCAATTAACTGCAATGATACATTAACGCCACTAATTGTCAAATTACATGAACCAATTCCGCTAACATAAGCCACTATTGATGTACTTGAGATAATCGTTGAGTTGAAATTGTGTGGTTCGATTGGTATGGAACCATAGGGACATGATGTATTCCCATTGAAAATAATGCAATACGTATTCTGTAAAGGAAATGGTGTGGGTTGTGGTGCATAAGTGGGCAATAAGCTTGCTTTTGGAGTTTTAGGGGGAAGGGCAGTAGCTGTTGGGGTCCATGATGGGAATGGGGTCGCTTGTAAAATGTTTGATGATGAGTCAGAAATCGAAGATTGACTTGATGATGAGTCAGAAATCGAAGTTTGACTTGATGATGAGTCAGAAATCGAAGATTGACTTGATGATGAACCAGAATTGGATGTTTGGCTCGACGATGAGCCGGATGGCGAGCCAGTATCAGAAGTCTGACTGGATGATGAGGATGAAGATTCTAGAAAGAACACTTGTACAGCAAATAATATCAACATGTTTAAAGTGTCACCTCAGAGTACGTTATGTTTTTTAGATTGAATTATTTCAGAGCATAAAATGTAAGATAAAATATCTGATTGGAAACGGTGGGGTTTTATTCAAACTTTTCAATATCCAGAAGAAATCTTCACAAAAATAGGCTAGCTTAAAGAATTGAATTAAAATGAACACAATGTTTTTGGAACTGTATAAGGCTTGGGAAATAAATTTTTGAAGATATTTCCATGATTTTTCTCAGTTCATTTTGGTTTCTATTGATTGTTACTGTTGAAACAATCATATCAAGTTAATAAAACAATCTTCAAGGTTCAATCTCAATAATGGTCCCAATTTTGTTCATTGTTTTAAGGATGTTGATTTCAAACTCCACCGAATCATATACATATGTAACGATTTTCAATTTGATATGGATTTTTAATTCTCACAAGAAATCACTCCATGTTCTGATTATGATTTCAGTTATATCTGATCTGTTCCATGTTTTTGGTTTGTGATGATTTTGGCTATTGGACAATTCTTTGATAACATCTGTTTATAATAGAGTTATTTATAAATAACTCGAATAAAATTACAAAACAACATTTCATTGACACCAACCTATCGACCATTTCACACTTAAGGTTTAAATGGTGATAAAGAATTTTCAATCCCAATCTTTTTCAATATGAATATTTCCTTGAAAAACTGTGTTGAAAATAGAAATTTAAAAATCTCATGATTATGATTTTTATTCCTCTACTGAACAGGTTTGGGCGATCGAGCATGCTCAATCAACACTTAACAAACGCTCGAGCATTTTTGCCCAAGCCTACTACAGAATCCTTCTCATCTTAAATTTTTAGAATTTTAAAACATACGATTTCCATGCAACTCAAAATGGTGCTTCCCCAACCCTGTCTGTTGAATGAATATCAGCTTTTTTGTTAACAAGATAGTCAACCACACTAAGATAACCATTTTCAGCAGCTAAATGAAGAGGACTAAAATCAAATATATAAACTCAACACTTTTGTTTTTTGCATTAATATCAGCTTTTTGATTAACTAGATATTCAACAACACTAAGATGCCCATTTTCAGCAGCTAAATGAAGAGGAGTAAAATCAAATAGAAAAACCCAACATTGTTATCTTTAGCATTTATATCAGCTTTTTTATTAACAAGATAGTCAACAACATTAAGATGACCATTTCTAACAGCATAATGAAGAGGAGTCCAATTAAATATAAAAACTCAACATTATTATCATTTGCATTTATATCAGCTTTTTGATTAACAAGATAGCCAACAACACTAAGATGACCATTTTCAGCAGCTAAATGAAGAGGAGTATGATTAAATAATAAAACTCAACACAATAACCATTTGCATTGATATCAGCTTTATAACTAACTAGAATTACGATAATATTGAGAAGACCTTCTTTAGCAGCTAAATGAAGAGGAGTGTTATTAAATAATTACACCCAACATAAATATCCTTTGAATTAATATTAACTTCTTTCTTAACAAGAAATTCAACAACAGTAAGATATCTTTGAGAAACAGCCCAATGAAGAAAACCATAGTCCCTGTTCCCATCAAGAAAATCAGCACCTTGATGAAGTAGAAAATCAAAAACATTTTGATGATTCTTTTTTGCAGATAAATATAGAGGAGTATCATTAAAAATAAAAATTTGAACCTTTTGTTTTTTGCATTTATATCAGCTTTTTGATTAACTAGATATTCAACAACACTAAGATGACCATTTTCAGCAGCTAAATGAAGAGGAGTCCAATTAAATATAAAAACTCAACATCACTATTTTTTGCATTTATATCAGCTTTTTGATTAACTAGATATTCAACAACACTAAGATGACCTTTTTGAGCAGCATAATGAAGAGGAGTCATCTTACCATAACCTTTTGCATTTATATCAGCTTTTTGATTAACTAGATATTCAACAACACTAAGATGACCATTTTGAGCAGCATAATGAAGAGGAGTCAAATCATATTTGCCTTTGGCACTTATATCAGCTTTTTGATTAACTAGATATTCAACAACACTAAGATGACCATTTTCAGAAGCATAATGAAGAGGAGTCATCTTACAATAACCTTTTGCATTTATATGAGCTTTTTGATTAACTAGATATTCAACAACACTAAGATGACCATTTTCAGAAGCATAATGAAGAGGAGTCAAATCAAATATAAAAACTCAACAATTGTAGTTTTTGCATTTATATCAGCTTTTTGATTCACTAGATATTCAACAACACTAAGATGACCATTTTGAGCAGCTAAATGAAGAGGACTAAAATTAAATATAAAAACTCAACAATTGTAGTTTTTGCATTTATATCAGCTTTTTGATTAATTAGATATTCAACAACACTAAGATGACCATTTTCAGCAGCATAATGAAGAGGAGTCGAATTATATTTACTTTTTGGATTTATATCAGCTTTTTGATTAACAAGATAGTCAACAACACTAAAATGACCCTGTTGAGCAGCTAAATGAAGAGGAGTCATATCAAATCCAAAAACCCAACATTTGTATCTTTAGCATCTAAATTTGCTCCATTTTCTCTCATAAAAACCAATAATGATATGTGGCAATACTCAGATGTTTTGCAAATACACTCGAAAGTATAAAAATTTGGAACTTTACACAAATGGAATAGATCTAAACAACCGCTACACACAACATTTGATAATACATGATCATTGATCCTACATTCTTTCATTAATAAATGCTTAAAACATTTGATTGATCCAAAAAAACCACAAAAAGAAAAAAGATCTAAATAGTTAGGCTCATTGCTCCACTCAAATGGACTCCATTTAGCTTTTTGGTCAAAATTATTGAAACTAACAATATCATCAATTACATCATACTTGAGACAATACTCAATACTTGAGGGTATAAAACCATATTCGATCTGTTGATCAATATCATTTGAATTCTCGAAATGAAATTTTGCTAATTCATGAGGCTTTCTTTTATTTTTGATGAATTTTTCGAAATCATCGATCTCTTTACGAAAATAAAAGCACAACAAGAAAGCTTCTCTATTAACCAAATATTGTTTGATTTCTCCAAGTTCAAAAACACCTCTCTTATATAATTTATATATCAAAACTGGACATTGATTCGATTTAATAAAAAGTTTCCTCTTGAAATCAGCTATTTTGCAATACTCAACAGATAAACTCACAGCTTTTTCAAGTTGATGAGGCCGAACCTTTGGAAATTTGATTATTCGATCGACACAATACTCAATATCATTAATGACAATTTCATTTCCGTCTCCAAAAAGAAAATTGTCAAATGCTATCTTCTCTTCCATCTTAAAAAAAAATGACATTTGGTTTAACAAAAGTTTAAGTTTCCACTAGCCTTTCATCTCAGGTTGTGGTTTTGATGAAAACAAGCTAAACTAAAGCATTCATCACAGATAGAACCCATTTAGTCATCGAAGATAATCAAGATTAATAACTGCGACAAAGAGGCTGTTTCCTCCATATTGAATACTCAGGTCATCTTAATGATTTATCGATGTTAGGACAAAACTTTTGCAACTGTTCATCAATATATGGTTTTCCAACTTTATTTGATCAGAATTCCTTATTAGAACTTTCATTCTGGCCCTCTGGGTATCACTTGTATGCATTAACATGTTTCTTTTAAAACATTGAAAACACTATCCATTTATTTGATTAATCCAGTATTTCATGAACTATTATTATGTTAATTGATTTTTATTGTATACCATACTCAAGTAATACTCAGTGGAATTTCATTTTCATTCCAATAAAAGCGATTTCAAATACTCAATGAAATTCATAAAAGCAGAATTGACAAATATGAAACAAACATATTGTAGAATGTTGTAGAATGCGTATTAGTTTTGATAAAAGTCAAACACTGAGATGGGAAGTTGATTAATAGAGGCATGCTTTGGGTAACAAAAAACTCACAGTTGGAATAGTTTAACAGAGTTGGATATGTTTTCTCCAAGAAAGCGCAATTTAAAAACAAACACATTTGATTAAGGGTATGGGAAAAAATGATTCCAGTATTCATCGAAAACAAACAGCAAATAAAATTGCATTGGGAATAATAGACATTGATTACTCCCAAATCCATTGAGGTATTATTAGAAAAAATCATTGATTCAAAAAGAGAAACATCAAGATTACTTGATTGTGGGGAGAAAACACTTTTCCCGGTGTTGTGAATAAAAATCAAGTGCAAGCCATATGCAAAAGGGGGAGCCCATCCGAAATGCCCAGTGGGCTCCCGATTTGGACAGTAACATCGAGTGCTATTAATCATAAAAGCCAAGCATTGACCATACTTGAAAATCCACCCACAACAATTCGAAGCAACACAAGAATCAAAAACAGAAGCATTAATTTGATTATTTCCACCATTAGCTATAGTGTATTCACATGATCCAATATGACCATTACAAAAAGCAAACATGCAGTTCTTGGTAAAAGCATTAAAAGCAGAAATATAAACAGCTCCCCCATCATTCCCCGATATCCTTTCGAAAACACAGTTAAAAACAAAGCAACTTTCACTTGTTGTATCAACATTTAAGGCTCCACCATTATTGGAATCAGTAATTCCTATGAAAGAACAATGATTAATGGTAATATTCAGATTAGAAGTCGCATACCTCCTTGATGAGTAATGACTGCAAGACACAACGAATAACAACCCACTCAGAATCAACATTAATTTAAAAAAACAATATGTAAATCCAAATCGTAACATTATGTCAATCTTCTAATCATCCCCAGTTCGAAATAAACCCAATTGTCGTTTTTTTATTTTTTAAACATGGTATTATTCAACTAATTTGTTTAATCATATTCAAAGCCTTTTGGAATTCATAAAAATTTATTGCTATAGATTGGTTATCCTGATAATGAAATATTATATCTTAAAGATAATCAATTTTTACTTAACCTTTATTTATGTTCCAATTCTTCTACCCATATCTAAAACTAGTATAAATACCAGAAAAAGCGACATAATTAGCTTTTCAATCAGAGAAAATCCAATTTATCATAATGGAAAAATGAACGGTTAGTATTTTTTCCTCGCCCAAATTAAACATTGGTGGAAGTCGAATTATTCTTGAATAAATCCTTAATATTGGGATTTGGAAACAACTTATAAATAATTGTAAAGTGGAGATTTACAAAATGGATTCTTTATCTCTTTTATCTAAAAGAAACAAACTTAAGATTACTGAAAACAAGGAAATAATGACTAAAAATGGCAATGGATATGGTTCTGAAAGCGCAGAACGGCTTAGAATCGAGGCTAATAATAATTTATTGAAGGCACAAAAGGAAATTGAGAGAAGAAGAAAAATTGAGGAGTACAATGATGCATCAAGGATCCTTTGCACGGAAAAGCTTAGTGAGCAGGAGAAAAAAGAAGTCGATGCTCTTTATGTCGATTCATGGTCAAAGATTATTGCTCAATTTAAAAGACAAATCGATTCCGCCGTAGACCTTCGGATTCCAATTGCAGATCCTGAGCTTTATGAAGAGCAACCAACAGATGTAATGACAGTGAAATTTTTTAAAGGGATTTTTAATGAATGGAGGTATAGGATTAATGAACTCCCTGATGATGAGTTAAGGAAGGAGAAAGACCAGGTTTCTTTGATGTGGTATACATTATTTTCCCTCCAGCCTCTATTTGAAGGACTGAATAATCATTCTTTATGCAAAGATATCCTTGAGAACACATCAAGAATTACTGAAGAACTCAGAAACCTTAATTTCAAATCTGCATTAAACTACTATAATATAATGGCCATTGGAAAAAATGTTTGGCCTATTGGAGCATCACAGTTCTCAATTCATTGGAAGTTTTCTTGTGATCTAATTGATAGCGACAGGATTCTTCATTTATTTAATAATTCAGCAGCAAGAATCGCAATCACTGCTTACAAAAGATTAATGAACAAATATGAAGAGTTTCATAAAAAGAAATAGTTTTTACAATCCGAATAGACTTAATTCAGGTCAAACAAGGGGCTATGTGGCTTAGATGCTATATCATTCAATATCCCTGACCATGATGATGACATTTTCATACTGGCAAAAGAAAAGTTGGTGTCGCATTTCTCAGCTGTGATAGTAACTAGGCTATGGGATGAATCGATGTGTGGTGGAGTGATGGGTTTGATGGGCAACTCAAACTTATCACTTGCTTGTTTAAAGAAATTGTGATTTTTGACTTGGTCTAATGATGCTCGATCTCTAAAACTGGGATTAAGCATTTTTGAAAGAAGGTCTTTTAGGTCTTCTGATATGGCTTGAGGAAACTTTAGAGGGTTTTTTCTGCTATTGCTGGCAATTTCGTATAAGTTTTCTCCAATAAAGGGAAGCTCGAAAAAGCAAGCTTCAAATAGAGTAACCCCTAAACTCCAAATATCACCTTTCGCAGCATCAGTAACGAACTCTTCGCCTTCTGTGTCTGAATCGTCTTCAAATAGATCAGGCGATTGATACGCAGGGGATCCTATACACATATTCGCGCTCTGAAATGAGTGGCCAACTCCGAAATCAGCAATTTTGGCAATCCCACCCTCAAATAATAGCAGGTTGGAGGGCTTAATGTCTTGATGAACTATTCCTTCCGAATGCAAATACTCAAGGCCCAAAATAATCTGAAAGAATATCGTTGAGAGCGTCTGTTCTGATAATTGAATTTTTTTATCAATAATCCTCTTGAGCGAACCATATGATGCCCATTCCAACACCAAATACGCCGAATTCTTCAATGCTGAATGGAGCACTTCGTGCAACGAAACAATATAAACATGGTTTGTTTTTCTCATAATCCTGATCTCTCTTTCAAGAGGAATGGTTTTCGTTGGTGATTTAGAGTTAGATTCAATACTAAATACTTTGATCGCATATAGCTTATTACTATTACAATCTTCGGCTAAGTAAACTTTAGCATCAGCACCTTGGCCAACTTTCATAAGAAGCATGTACTGATTAACTTTCTTGATCAAAAAGGGTTTGAAATCATCTACAAACTGCTTATGGATTGTTATGGGCGCTTTTTCACTAGGTCTTCGAACATGTGTCATAGAATATGGTCCAAAAACAATAATAGAAAAAGTCGGGTCAGAAAATTTTATAGTGGCGTGGCCCACTTAATGTGCATTATCAATGATGTATTTAGAATAGGAAATGGATTTTGTTCTTTAAATGCAAAAAAATTGCTGGACTTTGGAGAAAATGATAATTCTAAACGGCATTTAATATGGAGCCCCTATCTAATGATGAAGCATGGAAAGTCCCCGATGAAGAACTTGCACGAAACAAAGAAATATTTAGGGAATTTTTGGAAACCCAATTCGATGATTCTAGTTATTACCGTGATTTAATCGATAACTCAATCGAAAACAATACTAAGCGCATCCTTATCAATCTTGATCATCTTAGGGCATATGATCAACTTCAGAACAGAAATATCTCAAAAATGATTGTTTTAAAGCCAAGAGAGTTTCTTGATCCTCTTCAAGATGCAGTGCGCGAGTTTGCCAGGTATATCCGTCTTAATGCGCCAAAAGATTTCAATGTTGGAATCACTGGGCCAATTGGTGATCACTGCGTTAGCCCTCGAAATTTGAGTTCCAGATTTTTAAGCCATATCGTTTGTTTGGATGGAATTGTTACCAAAACATCATTAGTCAATCCCAAGTTACTCCAAACTGTTCAATATTGCGAGAAAACCAATCAGTTTCACAGGAGAGTATTTAAGGATGCAACTAATATGAATGAGTTACCAACAAGAATGGCTATCCCTACCGAGGATGCTGATGGAAACAAACTTGAAGTCGAATTTGGCTATTGTGAATTCATTGATCACCAAATAATCACTGTTCAAGAGAGACCAGAGTCAGCTCCTACTGGACAAATGCCAAGATCTTGTGATGTTATTGCTGATAGAGATCTTGCAGATGTTTGCAAACCAGGAGATAGAGTTAAGATTTATGGTGTTTATAGAGTATTAACAAATAGAGTTCAAGGTGTGGCTTCTGGTATATATCGAGCCGTCCTTGTTGCAAATTCCATAGAAGTATCTGCACAAGCTGTACAGTATACCATCACTCCAACTGATGTTGCGAATATAAAGACCGTTGCCAGTCGCCCAGACATAGTAGATTTGCTTGGACGATCGCTTGCTCCATCAATATGTGGGCATGAAATGATCAAGAAGGCTTTAGTTTTGATGTTAGTTGGCGGAAATGAGTGCAATCTTCAGGATGGGACTCATATCCGTGGTGATGTTAATGTTTTAATGGTTGGAGACCCATCAACTGCAAAATCACAATTATTACGCCATGTTATGAATATTGCTCCACTTGCTGTTCACACTACTGGAAGAGGTTCATCAGGTGTTGGTCTTACCGCTTCTGTTTCTTCTGATCCTGAAACAGGAGAAAGAAAACTTGAAGCAGGAGCCATGGTTATAGCAGATAGAGGTGTTGTATGTATTGATGAATTTGATAAAATGGATGAAATTGATAGAGTATCAATTCACGAAGCTCTCGAACAACAAACTGTAACAATTAGCAAAGCTGGGATTCATGCAACACTTAATGCCAGATGTTCTGTTGTGGCGGCAGCTAATCCAATTTGGGGTACTTATAACACCAATAAATCCGCAATGGAAAATATTGGGCTTCCAGATTCGCTCATTTCTCGTTTTGATTTACTATTTATTGTTCTAGATCATCATGATCCTCTTATTGATTCAAAAATAGCTGATCATGTTTTAAGAAGCCACAAATGGAGAGGGCAGGTAACTGAATCTGGCAATGGTGTTTTTGTTCAACCTGATTCCCTCTTACATGGCTCAACAGATGTAGATTATTTAACAATCGGATTTATCAAGAAGTATATATCTCATGTGAAACAAATACAACCAGAACTTCAGCAGGAGGCAATAGATCAACTTGTTCAAGAGTGGTCTGATCTTAGAGCCATTGCAACTCGAAAGACTCAACCAATAACTCCTCGTACTTTTGAAACATTGATTCGTTTGTCAACAGCCAGCGCCAAACTTAGAATGTCCAATAAGATTGAGATCATTGATGCGAAACTGGCTATTTCAATGCTCAGGTTTTCAATCTTCGGCGAGCATATCCCATCCAAAGACCAAAGAAAGAGGAAATCAGAAAAGAAAGAAATAGCTTCCACAACTGAAGTTGAAGAATCATCAACTGATAATGATTCTGAACCAGAGCCTGAAACTAAGGCCCCTGTCCTTCCTGTTAAATCAGTTGCAAAAGATGTTATACCAGAACCTGTACAAACTCCACCACCAGTGGAAACAAATACAAAGTCTTTGGAAGATAAAAGAAAAGCATTCATGGAGGTTTACAAGCAAATTCTCGATCAAACTGATCAAAGTTCACTCAAAATATCAGAGTTTGCACAAGAAGTATTCAAGCGGAAGCATGTTCAAATAACACACTCTGAACTCACCACAATGCTCAAAGAATTAGAACAAAACGGTACAATAATGCTTGATGGCGAAGACATCATCTTCATTTAAACACTCTTCTTTAATAATGTCTCTAATTCCATTCAGCCCAATCCTCATCAGAACCCATTGCCATTTTTTCCAATTCTTCGATTTCTTCTTTGGTTAATTCAATATTAGAATCTAAATCGATTTCATTATCATTTTCAATCCTAACCAAAGAATCTTTAATTGCAGAGCTTGCCTTCTGTGCTTCTTCTCGCATCTTTAATTTGAAAAATAATCTAGCCCAAAATATGTTCTCTGTTATGGATCCTGGAACAAGTCTTGAGTACATCCTTCTCAAATTGGGACAATTATCAAAAAACAGTTGAGTATCGGTAACTTTTGTTTCAGAATTAAAGCTATTTAGAAAGTCTTGGTACAATGGATTTGTTGGTTCGTCAATATATGTAGCAGCATTCTCAATAATTGGCAATAATGAAGTATCAAAAACCTTTTCTGGAATAATATCTTCAGTTTTTTGTTCTGCTTCCTCGATTTGATCTTGCAAATCATCAACAAAATTTAGTGTTTTCTCCTTTACAGAAGAAAAAAATGATCCAATTCCACTAAAAAACTTGGTCGCCAGTTCTTTAGATTTTTCAAGACCAGACATAAAATGGCTTAAAGATCGCTTTATTAGTTAATCATATTAAGCTGCTCTAGCTCAATAGTCCATGCACCAACAGCTGAGCTTTCTTTCTTATGAAAAGGCAAATCAATCTGAGATACAGCCAGAAATCCGCATGAAGGACAATCAACGAAAAGATCAATTTTGCCCTTGATCTCGACTCCAGTTTCCTCACATATTTCCCGAATGCATTTTTCATGATAGCCATGTTTACAAGGGAAAATGATTCCAGGTTCGGTTGCAAGCGTCTTCTTGCATTTCTCACAACAATATGATGATTGGAAATCTAATGGTGTTACAGATTTCGTGCCAATTAAGGAATTTGCTTTGTCAATACCAGATTTTGCGTTAGCAATAATCTTTTCCTGTTCAAATATTTTGCTAAGTTCTCCCTGGTTAAACTTATCCAAACTAGGTTTCAACAAATAAACCAATGATTCTTCAGGCAGGAAGTTCAGGATGGTGGAAATCATGTTGTTACCAGTTTTCTGCTGATCTTGAACAATAAGTTTTTTAGCTAACTCACCTGCATCCTCTTTTCGAAGCGATCTGAATACAATGTTCAAACAAAAATCTTTTGTACTCTGGTCAAATGGGCTGTTAATAACAGAAAATGCAAGGTCCGGTGAGACCTTTGCACCAGCATAGGCAGCCGCAACATATAATTTCATCATTTTTAGAGCTTCGGTAACATGATCATTGTGATTATTCTTTACAAGAGAACGAAGCATCAACATTTTTTCATCATTTTTTATGTTAAAATTATTTTGGTCAAAGAAAGTCATTATCAGTTCTTTTGTTGGCCTTTGAGAAACATATCGTATAAATAGATCGCTTTGCCAAGGATATATATATATACGATCTTTGAATAATTTAATAAAACTATCTGAATGATGCTCATCAAGTAACAATGAAACCAAATATGACACTAAGCAATTCGTATCTTTTTGTGCCAATGAGTTGTTGATTATTTTTTGGTATATAATATTTGAAACCAAAACTTTATTTGAATGATATAATCTTTGTGCTGAATCGATAAACATTTTTGGATCTGAGATATCATTTAATACTCCAACTGAAGATTGATAATCACCCGTTGATAACAAATATTCAATTCTGGATACTTTTCCAAATAAAGGAGAAAATGGCTCAAACCATCCATATTTCTCTAGAGATTCTTTAACTCGGTTTTCCGATAAAAATTTATTACTTATAGCTGTTTTGGCCCAGTTAATAAATGATTCAACATCTGGTTTGCTCTTTTTAAGCTCAAGTCGAATCCTAATATCGAGTGCAGTACAATATAACATTGATTTAATTGAGATTTTTGAATCATTAGTAGAATTAATTAAACACATATGAAGGTGGAATAGGTGGGATAATTCTTTTCCCATTATGCTACAAAGACGATGATATGGCAATTTTGTACGCAAAAGATTCAAAATTGCATTGTTATGGTCTTTAATACCAGTATAAGCCTTATGCATCATATAATAAAAACCTGATTCTCCAATTAGGTTTTCTTCTCGGCCATCTAATGAATAACACCAAATCTGATCATTGTTCACGAAATAAAACAACTTCTTGATTTTGTCAAAGTCAAAAGCACATCCATTAGGGATAGTAAACTTTAAAATCTCATTTATCTCTCCAATTTCATTTTCCCAGTTAATTCTTTTAATTGAAAGGGTTTGATTTGATTGGATGAAAACCAAATCATTAAAGAACTGTATCCCATTAAATGGAGAGTCAAGAGCGAAATTCATGATTTTATCAAGTAACTTTTCTTGATTTGTGTCTTTATATGCAACGTTAAAGCATAAACACTCTGTTTTAGATTCCTTGGTCATAATTAATGCTGCAATAATGTTTTCGTCCATTATTAAATCACCTTGTTTGTTATATGGTAATATTGCCCCTCCTTTTTTTTTAAGACTTTCATTAATCCCAAGATTCTGATCTAAAATTATTGCACGCGGAGATTTTTCATTTGGCCTTTGTGGAGGAACAATAACGAAAGAAAACACAAAGGTACCATTTTTCAATGGGAATATAGACATTCCATGAATCATCGAATGAGGGATATCTAACAAATTGTCGCCTTGAGAATAAAAGGAGATCATCTTCGGTCTATTGACATTAATATAAAAAATTTGCCCGTTTTGGGTTCCAAAAAATGCAATTGTAGAATGGTATTGAGGAGGACACAGCCAACAAACACATGAAACTGTATCAATTTCATGTGTGGGGCTATTCAAAATTGCTGGTAACTGAATTTCAACAGGACTCAAAGTATTTTTCCCAATTAATAGCATTTTCTTTGCACATCTCACAATACAGTATTCTCCATTCGGAGAAACGAATAAAAACATGCAGCCCTCGGTTCCCGCAATTGTTTTTGGTGTATTTTCGGTGTTTGGTGTTAAATCGGCATAAACTAATACTCGATTCTTCGACACAGCCCAAAAATTATTATTCCTAACACGGAATGAACCATTCTTTTTTTCACATATATCAGACCCTATATCGAATTTATAAGATGAATAAAGATAGGCAGGATCAGCTATTGACATTAAAAAAATTGTTTACAAAAATAACCGAATAATCGTACCTGGGTGATGAAAAAAATGAACCAAGGAAGGAATGCTTAATTCTTTGGGCAGTATAATGAAGAGAAATCAAATCATATTCCCATTTTCCATTTATATCAGCTTTTTGATTGACAAGATATTCAACAACACAAAGATGGCCAGCATAATGTTAATATTGCCTTCTTAATCAAATAATCCAATTCCATTCTCATTTAAAAAACGTAATAAATACAAATTATTTAAGAAGGATGCAATTATCAACAGATTTGAATCCAAATCTGAGGGATTAATTGAATTAATACAAAATTTGAAAATATCAATTCAACCAACACAAACAATGCACTTGATAGCAGGTTGATTCATGAAAAACTGTTTTGTTTCCAAAAAGAACTAAAAATAATTAACTGATCAGAAAAAAACCAAAAGCTGAGCAAATAGAATCCATGTTTAATGATATACTCAACTTCAATAATAATAACTTATGATTAGAAATTGCTTGGATCCTGATGAATCTCATTTATTTCATCATATTTCAGACAATACTAAATTGTGCCAGGTTAATAATGGTTTATATATTTTTAATCAGTTGTTTCAAATCGATTCTGATAAATATCGTTTTCTTTGAAATCTATTGGAACAATTGTTTTAGAAACCAATAATATCCTCTATTTCATTGCCTGTATCATATTGATATCTTCAGGACAATTAATATTTCATTCAATTAATTGGTTGGCAACAAATGATTCATGTTTTAATGCCCTATCAAAGAATTATTCTCTAAATCATATCATTTTTGAGTATAATGGGTGGAGTTCTAAAATCAAATCATATTTTTAAGTTTTAATCTGCTCCAGTTGGCTTACCTATTAACAACAAAGTCAATATCATCATTTTGGGAAAATTATCTGGTTTTCCATCTTTAAAAAGAGAGAATTAAAACAAGATCTTCTCTTCGATCCGGGATTTACGCTTTTGAAAATAATTCTAGAAGAGCATGCTCAATTATCATTTTTTCTTGTTTCCTCCATGTGTTGAGTAAATAATTTCCCAAAAAAGTGTGATCAGCTCTCAGGTTTCCTCGAATGTTAAAAAATTAAGTGAATGTTTGCACTGAGAATCTATTTGAGGAATTCATTGAAAATGATCAAAATTTCGAAATTGTATGAGATACAGGTCTCGAAAACTAATCATGAGTTCTGTCCCTAATGTGGATAATGGGTCATGAATTTATCACACAGAAAACACTTCAACAAAATGTGATGAACTTAATTGAAAGAATTGATAATTAAATAAGGCTAATAAAAATGGTAAAAAAACGATTAAATAAACTTAATGACTGAAGAGACTCAAATTACAGCAGAAAGTGTAGCTCCTATTAGAATCACGATTGATCCTTCAACCATAGAAAATTCTCCAAGTACTGCTCCCAGTGAGATACAAGAGGAACCTCAAGCTATCGTTGAAGAAGAACAACCAATTCATATTAGGAGGAAAGAATTTGGTAATAGTATTTTTGATGGGAAGAAACACAGAAGAGCAAGCAGTGTATCAAAAGAATTTATTGGTGATCATTTGGATGTAGCAGGAACTCCTGAGATAATGCAGTTGTTTAACGAAAGCGAACTTTTATTATTTTCGGATCATGCCAATAGGCTTACAGATAAAAGTCATATGGCTGATTGCACAATTTTAGTATCAAGTACACAGCTTTTCCTCTTAAATGCAAGAATGAATCAGTATTTGACTCCTGGGCCAATCCCTATTAGTATGATACAATGCATTTCAACATCTCAAGAAAAAGATAACGCAATAGTTATTCATCTTCCAGATTATCAGACTGAAGTTTTAATGACTTCATTCAAAATCGAACTCACTTCCATTCTTGCTGAACAATACATGATACTGAAGAACAAGGAATTGGAGATTAAGTTTTCTAATGTTATTGAATTCCCAATTAGTAGCGAAGCCCTGTTCGAATTTGATTTTGTGAGAGCTGTGGATGGTGTGAGAATGTCACTCTTTATAAAGGCAAACGAAACAGGCCAAAAATAGTCTAAAATGGAGAGATATTAAATATTCCTTTTGTCGCATTTTTGAATAAAACTGGCTTGAGTTTTTGCTGATTGGTACATGTTTTTATCCAATAATTCAATATTGGGGTATCTTCTTTTGAAAACCCCACATCTTTAAGTTTGTTCATTAAATAATCTGGGCTATCTCGAATCTCTAGAGATGATTCTGAAAGAGCCAATACAAAAGATGTGGATAAATCCTTCAATTTCGAATAAACATGAAGTATGAATGCAGACTCACTAACATCAGAACATTTCCCAAGTTGCCAAACAAATGATGATGGAGGGCACATATCACCAGTATATAAATCAGTGTCAAGATCTAAAACATTGATAATACTCCGGGTTTCTCCTTCGATTCTATGAGTAATAACTATTGAGTATGGAAGGCACTCTCTTGGTGTGATGGTTTCAAAGAGAGAAAGATGCTCTTCTCTATAAAATGGACATAAAAATTTAAACTTTTTCGCTAATTTCAATCCACATTCAAACGATGATGATTTAATGCAAAGAGTTTGTCCAGATAGAAGCACATAGGCACATGAAAAAAAAAGCCGATTCTTGAGAAAATTGCCTAAATAATAATCTTCTTCCCCTTGATCAAGAGAATTAAAAACTAATGATGGCATCTCGGATATTGAAAAGTTATCTTTTGATGGACCAAATGAGATTGATGGAGGGGATTCTTTGATAATAGAATCTGATACTATGGCTGACGAAAGACGTGTATTTGGAAGCCCATATATAAAATTCTCAATTTCCGGATATATTGAGTCAAGATCAATGAGTTTTTCGAGTGGCCTTATATCATTACTGATAACCAAAAAATACTCATCTGGATGGATTTCTGCATTTTTGGTATTAATTTCTCCAATATCAAACTTGGTCAAAATAGTTTTAAGTTCATCCATTTTAGATACCAATGAATTCTTGCTCCCGTTTGAAGAATCTATAGATTTTTTTAAAGATGTTGCATATCTTTTTAACTCTGATGGGAATAATTTCAGTGAGTTACTCTGCAACATCTTGGCAAAATCAAGTATTTGATTGTGAAAAACATGATTTGTCCGGATAATTACGTCGTAAGATGAGTGTGCAATGACTAAAACAGTGGATCTCGTGAATCCTCTTGCTTCGACATCAAAAACTTGGAAAAACACTGCAATAAAATTTAAATTCTCAAAAGAAGAAATCATTGTTGCTGTTTGCTCAGAATAATCAGACAAACAAGATGTGACAGGTGTATTAATGATAAATAACTTAAAACTATCAGGATTTGTTACATAAGGTGTTCCACATTCCCATATGGTTTTTGGAAATGATCCTTGACAAAATTCGTAAATTGCGCAATAAAAAGAAACGTTCGATGTTAATAATGATGAATCCTCTGAATGAAGAGAACTTGCTTTAGTAGAAGACAGAGACATTGAGCTAATGGGTATTTGGGATCGTCGGTTCGGAGAAACAAAATCTGAGAAAGAACGGGGTCTTCCTTTTTCCATTGTACGATTATAATAAATCTATTTACTTATACATTAGCAATTGTGCCCATTTCAGGCATAATGTACTCTATTGATCCAATAAACATTACTTTAGATTTTTGCGCATCTATTGATATCATGAGATTACCCCAAATCTCAAGAAATGCTTTGATTGATACTGGATTTGATGGAGGATTACAAGCTAATAATCCAACTGTTAGCTTTTGGATGTAATTTGTATTTAAGGATTTGTTGTTCAGCACACTTGAGAAGCTGTTAAGTGTCTTGTGAATATTATATATAATATCGATTGGGTTTGTCATGAATTCAAGATTAGAAAAGCCTAATGGTCTGTTCATGAAAAACTGGGATATAGTTAAATCCTTTTGAGTTTTGAAAAGATCAGATGGTATTCCGAGGATAACAAGTGGTTGTTGGGAAAATTTTCCGCATTTCTTGACGAATTCAATATCTTGTGCTTGATAAGAATTCAAAATGCTTTGTGGATATGAATAATATGTAAGGTCAAAAAGAAATCGAATAATACAAGAATGGAGAATAGAAATGGCAAAACTCACCCTTGATCCAAGTATTTCATTCAAACTTGCATTGAGCTCCCATATTGATGATGTAGCAACATCAACAACTTTGTCATTAATATATTGAGATGCAGCTTTGACAATTCCAAAAAACTGTTTTCGGTAAAGAAACTCTGATGTATATATGTCTAATAGTGAGGGAGGCATATATTGATTTTCTGAATCAAACTGCCTTTGCTCATTTGACAATGCAATTTGTAGATCAAGTCCATAATTTGGCTTAGCATATGACCGAGCAATCACTCTTGCTGCTTTTTTCAGGGTTACTCGTTTCTTTTTCATGTTCTTATATTGTGGATCATCAATTACTCCTGAATTCAGTGCAACCGTTAGCATCTTAAGATCAGCAAGAATATAACTTTGCTGTTTAATTGAAGAAACTATTGTTCTAGCAACATTAATAAACCTTTGTAAAGATGATTTTCTATATTCTGTGATTGAGATTTCATTTTCTTCAATAAACTGACGAATCCCCAAGATCATCATTGCACCATCAGGACGAAATGCGTAAGGATCCAATTTATTTATGTATTTTACATCTACCATGATTTTATCAAGTTTCTCTTGTTCTTGCTCAATAAAGTCTTCTAAATTAAATATGCATTCTTGCTGATCCAATCCTGAAGCATTTGGATCGTAATAAACGAACCTTAGTTCATTCTCTTCCAGCCCTTCTTCTCTTAAAAACTCATCTATTGTGGGATCTCTTGGAAGATCAACTTTGGGTTTGATAGATGTTCTGCTGGGGTCATACAGTTGATTTGATCCCATTTTGAACGGAAATGCCTTCAGTTTGCATCTTGAAGTCTCAAACTTGCTTAATTCCTGTCCGAAATCAGAATTAGGAACTTTTTTTTCCGATATTGGGAAATAGTCAGTAATAAAAACAAAGCCTTTTTGTTTTGAATATGCTTCATTGGCTGATTTGATAATTTCTTCTTGTATATATGATATAGAAGAAAAGAAACCCGAAGAAAGCAAATCACATAAAATGTGAACCCTCTTCAAATATTTTTCTCTTTTCACACATATGCGGAAAAACATAAATAATCTTCGAATAAAAACTTTCACCCAGTTGGATATTTGATGATTATTTGTATTGCTTTTGAGCATATCTATTAATAAAGATGCTGCAAGCTTAGTTAGAAATTTCTTTTGGCACATAACTTGACATAAGTAACGAACACATACCAATTTGGTTTCTTTAGGAGCACTTGAAGAAATTATGAATAGTGACTCAAGGTCGAATATTGATGGGCATGACATTTTTGTGAATAATGATACAGCAGCACGATGTGATATGCATTTTCCACATAAAGAGACAATATAGTGAGCAATTATTGAATGTGAGGCTCTTCCAATTGGTGATGAACTCAGCAATGAAGAAATATGAGAAAATTGTTCGACTTCCGATAGTTTTGGAAGCCAAATGTTATTCAATCGAATGATTGATCGAGTAAAAGATATAGAAACGCTTGGACATGAATACTTGATAAGATTAAGAAGCCTAGAATAGAATCCTGAAACTAATTCTTTAGATAACACAATCAAATCTTCGTTCTCAATGATTAATGAAACCATAAGATCTGCAAGTAAAATAGCAAAATGGCTCAGTTTTTCATCATCAGTTGAATCAAATGGTTGCAAAAATGTTATAAACAAGTCAAAAAACCTTTCAATCATACCATGTTGCTTAATAAAGCTCGTCCAAGATGGAAAACTAATAGAATTCATTTCTTTCATAGCAAAGAGGCAGGTAATTGGATCAGATATCGCTTTCAAATAATCTAAAAAATAAAAATTACCAACAACAGTCGGACAAAATTTCGAAGCATATACAATGCATGTGTCAAGACATTGTGGATTCAGTAATTCTTTGTAATTCTCAATCTGCTGAAGAAAAAGAGAAAAATCATTAGGAGGAAAAATAATACTCGGATCGTTGCACATTTCAACAACAAACAAATGAACTTTGGTCCAGAACATCTCGTCATTGCTCTCAAAACCTAGATTGGCTAATAAAGGGTAGGACTTAACACAATATGTTGAAGCTCTCTGGGAATCAATAGCAATGCCCGATTCTTTGTCGCTCGACAAGTATCCATTGACATAGTGCCGAAGCCTCCTATTAATAAAGTCCATTTGCCGAAGTAATCGAGGCCGATAAAACAATCGTTGACAATATATCTTTGATATGATTATATTAATCAATTCTGAATACATTTCTACTTTTTTAACAAATCTTCTACAGTCGGACCTGTTATCAGATTATGTCGCAGTCAACTGAGATGTTTAACGATTTTTCGAAGAAAAAGAAATCGAAATTTTCTCAAGAGGAAGATCAAAAACTCATTCGACTTGTTGATGAACATGGAGTGAACTCATGGAATGTAATAGCAAAACTATTAAATAATAGAACCCCGAGACAGTGTAGGGATCGCTGGAACCATTATCTTTCATGTGATAGCAGTAATTTTGAGTGGAATGCTGAAGAAGAAAAAGTCTTAATGGATAAGTATTTGGAAATGGGGTGTAAATGGACAGCAATTGCTAAATTTTTCCCTGGCAAAACAGCTGCTTCTGTAAGGAACAGATGCTGCAGGATTATGAGATCTTCAGGGAAACCTGAAATGTTGTCAAAGAATAATCCTCAGCCCAAATCAACATTAGGAAATGCTCCCCCAATTACCAGGATTAGGCTTCCTTCATGTGAATCTCTTCCGTTTCCAAATCATATATCATATTTGTTATAATTTACTCGCAATCACTACTTTCATTTTGCAGTTTTCTTGGAGGAAACTGGAATTTTTGATCCTGGGGGCCTGCTTACTGGTTTGTATTTTGGTGCTTTTCCTTGTGTCATAATGCGGATTTTGTTATCAAGTTCCTCAATCTGCTTCTCCAATTCGGTAATGTTCTTTCCATAAATCTCAATTGTACTATTCATTCTACTTATAGATACTCTCCTTTGTGCCATTGATGTTTCTCTCTCATCTTCGGACTGCTCAACATTCGATGAGAGTTCTTCAGCCCTCCTTTGTAGTTCTAAAATAGAAGTAGGAAGCATCTGTTGCTTAGGAGCTCTTGAAGAAACTTCGATTAATTCGCTTTGAAGCTTTATATTTTCTGCATTGACCAACTCATTTGATTCTTTAAGTGATGATACTCTAAGTATTGCCTTTTGAAGGCGCTGCTGATGAACTACAACATCTGAGTTGTTATTTCCTTCATTCTTCGATGAAACAGGGTTGGTAGACAATTTAACCAATCTATTCGCAATATGTCTTGTTTGTACAGCAAGCTCAGAGTTTGTCCTCTTTAAATCATTTATCCTTTGCTTCATTGATCTGAGTTTTTGATGGCTCCGAACTAATGGGTCTTGAAGAAGAGAAAGGGCCTCATCAACAACCTTTGGGAGTGATTTCTTGCACAAATTCAACATGAAATCAAGGTAATTTGTAAAACTTTCTTTTGATTTGGTATCTAAAACAGCAAAATTCATATTTTCTGTGAAAGAGTTATGAGAAATAATACCATTCGAATAAACTAATTCGGGATCAACTGATTGAGAAGCTTCATCGGCAAGAGAAAATGGTAATGCAGACCTATGCCTTGAAATAAGCATCATTGCATCAGAAAATATGCAATTTAAAACAGAAAAAAGTTGATTTGAGTCAGATCTCCTCAAATGAAGACTTTGTGACAAAATATCTATTTTTTCACTTCGAGAAAATAATGCTTCGGTTTCGATATCATGCTTAAAAGTTATCAATCCAACAGATTCGGCATTCGATATCAAAGGTTTTTCTGGAACATCATCCTGAATAAGAATCCCTTCTGTTTTAGATTCCGTCTGGAATATCGTTTTTTCATCCGATTCAGCATCATCAGCACCCTCTTCCTCCTCTTCAATTGCTCCTTTAGCCTCTTCTGTCGTCCATGGCCGCTCAAACTCGCTATTTTCATCATCATCACTTATTTCAAACGGATCTTTCTCTGGAATATCATCATTCTCATCAATAAAATCATCATCAAAATCCAGGTCGTTCATCCCAGTAAATCTGGTTAAGCTAATTGAGCTGAATCATCTCACTTTTTGAATAATTTACTTAACTTTGACTGTGAAATCTCAAAGCCAAGTTTGAGTCTCTGTATGAGTATTTCGGCTTGTTCGGCTGAAAATGATCATAGTCTCTCTTTTGATAAATCTGTTAAGTGGTTGTTGTCCAAATATTACGAACTTGTTAAAGATGATAGTGAGACCAAAGTTACAAAATTGAATCAAATGATTTGGTTTTTCAAAAAAAGGCCAAATTATATATGTGATTATGAATGGAATTGCATTTTATACAGTTTTTATCTAATGATACATGTTCTTGGTGTTGATTTTGGTGTTATGTTCTCAGAGAGCGAAAAATACTGTTTTATTCCAATTTTTCACATAAAATTCGCAATTTCATTCAGTTCAATATCCTTTGATCAGCATGTTGAGTATACAATGAAGTTTTTAGATTCATTTAAATTGCAATTAATTTCTTTATATCAAGAAAACCAGGATATTAGCTCGATTATAGAGTACTATTATAAACCAATAATTATTGTTTCAAAAAAATGCATTAATAGCAATAATTTCGATTTATTGATTCCAAAGCTTGTTTCTATTGTTGAAAATATCAATCTTAAGAATATGAATCGAACACTTCTATTGTTTTTATATGATATTATTACTCTTTTAGTTGAAGAAAATCGAATACATACAGAAAAAGTATTACTGATTATCAAAGATGTTTTTGTATCCTCACAAAGGTATCCATATTTTCTGCTGAGGGATTTTTTCCCTCTGTTCTTTCGCATTTTTTTAAAATCATCTTCGTTTTTTAAAACTATAGATGGTTTTTTTGAAATCATAACTAAAACATTTTATAGTTTTGCCCAAGAACTTGAGATTGAAGTGGGTTCAATGTTTTCTTCAAACGAATCACTGGGATTTCTCGAAATAGTTCCATCTGGCCACAATCAAACAATACTATTGTCATCATTATCTAGAATACTCATAAGTTTTGAAAACACATCTTCCCATAGTTTAATGAAAGACTCAATTCAACGACTGTCTTCATTTTTCTTTAACCCAAATAATTCTCCATTATCATACCGATGTTTTTTTGATTCAATGTCTACTATTTGTTCATCAGCAAGAAGGATTTTGCATTGTTTTAAGGTTACAGAAATATATGTTTTGGGAAAAACTATTAAAAGGGAGAGAATTAAAGTGTTATTTAAAAAACAGAATTTTGGTGATTCAAATGAGAATATTTGCGACGAAAAATTATACTCATTCTTCATTGAAGATACTATATTGGAAAATGATTCATCATCTAGGATTCAAAGATTTGTGACAAAACAGTATGATGTTTTTTGCTCATTTACCAAAATGACAAGACCATTTTTTATTTTTCTTCATCAATTTTTGTTGCTGGATTCTGTTGATAAATCCAATCAATCAAACGATCACTATCAAAGCACATTGATGCTAATTGTTAGAACATGGATTAACTGTATTGTAATTTTATCGAGCAGAATAACAGCATGCGATATAATGATATCAGAAAATAATCTCCAAATATATGATGGCATTCAAAAAAGAACAGGATTGATTTCTAGTTTCTACACATACTTCCAATTCATTGAATCATGTCCTCCTCGTTTTTATTCTTCAATATCAGAAGTTATAACAAGAACTCTTTTAACACATCATCATATGGGAAAATTATCTTTCCTATTTATGGAAATTATTTCCCGCTCTTATGGTTCAAATGAAGATTCAAAGTTTTATCCATATCTAATGAATTCTTTATTTGGTGTTTTTTTTAAGAATATAAAACTTTTTAATTCTATAAATCACCATAAAGCTGATGAACACTATAGATGGCTGATGTTGATATTAAGGATTAACTCGTTTCATACAAATTTGTCTCCTAAGAATTGCTTTGTTAAAATAATTTCAATTCATTCTATTCCGAATATTTCTTCATTATTTGCTCTTCTTAGATTTTCACCAAACCAAACTGTTATTGTTAAGACTCTTCAAGCAATTATTGATACCGAAAAAGATTTACGAATATATCAAATGCTCCTCAGTGAACGTTTAAAAAAGGGTACAAAATCCAAACGGGAACTATTTGATGAGATAAATGAAACATCTAAATCAATTTCAGCACAGGTGTTTTTAGAGTTTTTTTGTGGTGGAACAGATTTAAAAATATTTCAATCCTATGAGAATGTTTTTTCTTATTCACTTAGTTCAAATGATTCTGAAATGATCAAGAAAGCATCTTTGTTAGTTTGTCATTTAATTCAAGCCGGATTAGATCCAGAAACCGGAAAATTCATCAAGAATAGTTGTATTCTTCCAAAATGGTTTGATTCTTTATTCTATGCAACTCCAGAAGTATCAAGAGTAATCCTTGACAGTATTCCAAAATATGTTCATCATTATCTTCAAAATATTTTTGATCAAAAAGAAAGGGATTTCGATATAAAAAGTGAAGAGCCTGGATTGGATTTGTTGGCGATTTTAGAGATTATTCTTAATCGAATAAGTTTTGTTGATGATGAAATCCCACATGTTTATGCACTTGTTTATCAATCAATTAAATTTGTATGTAGCAATATATCTGTTGATTCAAAACGAATTATTCCTGTTTTGACATCATCTATTAACCTTCTTTGTGTGCTTTTCTCATCAAAATCTATAAGATCAAAATTAATTGAGTTTTGCTCTTTTATGAACTCGCAGTTTGCATATTCTTTTTCTCAGGGGCACAGTAATGCCTATTTTATTTGTTTAATTCAAATTGGTGGATCAATGAGGTCAAAAACATCAAAAATGATTCTTAAAGTTGCTAATAATTTTGTATCTCTTGTTAAATCTTTAGGACCATCTCCTGCTGTTATTGAAAAAGCTATAAGTGAAATACTATGTTTTCCTTCAACACAATCAGGTTTATTATCCAAACTATCTGGAATCTCAATTGTCTTAAAATATTTCCCAAAATCTCTTAAATTATATCATATAAAATCATTTCTTGTTCAACTTACGGATCCTGCAAAAATTGAAGATGTTTTATATAGTAAGTTAAATGTTTTTTTGAAAGATTATTTGTCATATCAAACAATAACTGGAAAATCAGATTTTTTATTAATGATATATGATACAATTTGCCCTCTTGCCATACATATTAGGAGTATTTTAATGAAAAGGATATATAAATTGAGAATTTCTCTAGCAATATCATCAATGAAAGAATTATATACCAACAATAAAGTTTTATTGTTTCAAAGGATATCATTGGTATTTTTATGTGGAGCCAATTTTAAAATTGATGTAAATCAAGATATGATAAAATCAGTGATTTCAATGTTATCAGAACAAGGATCAGATATTCCACTATATGATAAATTGTCAAGATTTCTTCAATTATTGATTTCCATCATAAAAAATCCCGATGCATTAAATGAGTTCTCCAAGGATGATTATTTTGTATCCCAAATGTTGAATTATATTTGTAATTCATTAACAATTAACTTCATACCTGTTTTGTATTTAGCAAAGAAGTGTGTCAAGTTTATGAGGACACATTATAGAGGATCTTTAAGGTTTTCACAAGCAATATATGACTATTGTTTAACTCCTGAGAGAATTTTTATTCCCTTTGGGCCTCAACCCGAAAGACATTCATTTTATAGGAGGCTAACAAGACTTATTGCTGATAAAACCCCCTCACATTTGATTGATATCCTATCTGATTCAATCATTGAATATTCGAAAAAATCTGATAATGATAAAATGAGATTCTTTACTCACTATGTTAACTTTATTAAACACCTCTCAGTTAGAGAAATTATGGAGCATAGACCAATCAAAGAAAGGCTATTTTCTATTAAAAATGGAAGGATGATTTTCGACACAATATCCAGAGTATTTATTGAGCTTTCAACTCATCAAGAAATACCTTTTCAAACCCAGTTGTTGATCAAGTATATAAAGTTTTTTTCATTCTATCCTAAAGAATCAATTAGATTCTTTATTAACGAAAAGAATTATGACTCCAACAGGTTTCTTGACTCAATGGTATGCTCAAGTAAAAATCCAATATTATTAGACGAATTAACATCAACATTAATGGTGATGCCAGAATATGATCTTACAATATTAGATTTGCTCTTATCATTATCAGAGAATAAAAAGGTTTTTGCATATCAAAACTTCAAATCTTTGATGAACAATGTTTTTTATGAATTATGTTCAAAAAACAATAACCAAATCACATTGTGCGAGTTTCCTGTATCGTATATATACAAAATCGCATATCTTTTTCTGAATAATCATTCAAAATCTGTTTGCCATAATTGGATCATTGATTTTTTGAATGTTTTTCATCATCCTGCTATGCTATGCTCAGATTTTCCATTCTTGTTTTTAAAAGTTTTGTCAAATAGTATAATATCATATTCTGATGCTGCAGATATCCTTTTACAACTTATTGGGTTAAAAAGCAGCATAGATTTATTTATGTTTCAGTTAATTGTTATTCATTTTATTGGGTATTTGCTTGGTTCTGGAAATGATTATTTGAGCTTAATTCTTTCTTTGATCATATCATTATCTTCCGAGAATAAGTATCACCCTCTTGTGCTTAGAATTGGACTTAATTTGGGTTGTTTGATCAAGATAAATGATGAGATTACAGATTTACTTTATTCTCTGATAATTATATCCCTTGATATGACTGAACCAGTTTTGTTGAAATACTCAATCAAATTATCTATCATTTTTGTTAAGAATTCTTTATTGAATGCACAAAAAATCAAAAAGATCATTATTAAACTTTTTCAGTATCCTGGAATTCTTAAGTCTCCTCAAAAAAAGCATCTGGCTAAGTTTTTATTGTGCTTGATAAATAATGGATTCGATTCATCGGTTTGGTCTTTTTCGATTTCTTTATTCGATGAGATTGATAATCTTGATTCTTTAATCAATATTGGTGAGTTTTTACTAGAAGTTCCTATTGCAATTAATTATCTTTCGTTTTCTTTGGTTCAAAAGATTTATTTAAAACTGCTTGAAATGAAAATTGATATTCCCCCAAATAATGATTTCCTTTTTAACAAGATTTTTAAGCTTCTTTTTAATTATGATAGAATTTATACCGATCATGATACCAAGAATTATATTATTTTAATAATATTGAAGTTTTTTCCATCATTCATTAATATGGTTTCCGAAGATATAGAGCTTTCCGAAAATATTGTGTTATTTGTATATTCATTTGGAGAGTTTAATATCCCAATATCAGAATTTATATCTCTTAATCCATCTCAATACTATTTAATAGCTATAGCATGCAAAACTTTTTCCAATGAAGAATTGATTGGAATTCAGGCACAAATTATAAATTACCTTGAGTTTCCATTTAATAATGATAAAATTGTTAGTGTATACATTTTAGAGTTGATAACAAACAGGCTTTTTTCTCCATCTTTGGATTATGTATTTGGGAGTTTATCATGGCAATTATTGGAAAAATATTTGTTCAAATTAGGGTCAAAAAATGTATACTATGGATTGAAATTTGCATATTTTTATATACTTCATCACCAAAAGGTAATTGTTGATCTTAATTCAGTTTTATTGTATTTAATGAATGGTTTTTTTGAATGTGTTGTGTCATCAAGGAAGATACAACATATCGATCAGCTTATTAATGATATGATTTCTATAATATTTTTCTGTCGAAATAGGGAATCTGTATTATTAAGGTTTTCCAAAAGAATTCTCGTAGATTCTAGAATGTATGAACAAAATATTTTTTATCTTCTTAATTCAATTGAGAGTCATCCATTTCCTGATCAAGTTATTGGAAACTTCTTGGAACATTTACCGAAACTTTCAAAACTTATCCCTTTTAAAACGATTGAGAAAGTAATATCCAAAGTAGAAAAATGGAAAACTTTTAGTAATATTTGTAATATTGTATATCGAATTGTTGCAGCAAAACAAGCATCACCATCCGATCGATTATCTATAGTAGAAAAAATTAAAACTTATCTTCCTCCTGAAAAACCGGATATTGTTTTTTATTTGGTATCCAATATTCCAGTTTCTTATTGGGAAGATGACTATATATGCATAATAATTTCCTTGTTTTCAGATCAAAACAGATTTTGGCAACCTGTTTTGGCATTAACTCATTATATTAGTGATGTTTCTTCTGAATTTTTTACCACTGCAATTTGGAAATATATAAATAATGAAAATCAATATGTTTTCGTTAATTTGTTCAAGAAATCGTGTCAAAAGATGAAAAAACTATCGAATTCTCAAGTTATATCAGGGTTAATTAAAGCCTTCAATTTAACAAAAATGCCATTACCTAGTGAAACTGTTCAACATTTCACATTGAAAATCGGTGAATTTGGAACTGTATCTGGTTTTATAAATGAGATTTCAGTTTTACAAGACTTCCTTTTGCCTCATTCAGTGAATGATACTGTATATGCATTATTGATGAAAAACCTGAATACTAAAGAGTCATGTGCCATTGCCTTAACATTTTTGTCAGAATATGAATCTGCGCAGGTTGTATATAATTCAATGTTTTCAGACAGGATTATCTTTAAAAGAATGGAACGTATTAATAGTTTATTCATTGGATTTCTAAATGGATTTGCTGAAGGATCTGATGAAATCAAACAATTTCAAAATCCCTATGTCTTTGAATCTTTGAATAAAATCCTAAGTATAGATAAATCCCAAATAGCAACGGAACCAAATAAATTAATAGGTCTTCTAGATAATATACAATATTTAATGAATGATTATGTAAAAAAACAGAAGAAGTTATCATTTGGTAACAAAGAAATAGTTGCTGTTATTCTTATTATCACTAACCATGTTCGGAGGTTTATTAACAAAGAACCAATTAGCCTCATAAAACTTGATGAGTTAAAGAGTTGTATGAATGGAGCTATTTTAGCTTTTGCAAAAAGAAAGATACATAGTGTGTTGGATCTTGAGATTGGATCAGCTCGATATTTTTCAAATGAAAATCCAATAATGTTCATGGAAGAATCAATAGAATCATCTTTTTCGGTTTTATCTGGTGTCAGTTCAAGGGGGCTTGTTGGTATTAGTCTTTCCCAATCGAATCGTTATCTTTCAGGTTTTATGGAGCAGGTAAAGTCAAATAGTTTTAATCCTATGAATCTTGGTAATTTTTCCGCATTTTGTTTCAATTTGTTTTCGTTACAATTAACTTCCGAATTACTGAGTGTATCCCTCAATGCATACTGTACATTATTTTTGAAATACTGTCATGATTCTGTTTTACTGAGGCATAGTTCATCAGCTAGGATAATGACATTACTAAGGTTTTTGTTCAAAAACGAATCGTTCTCATACAATTGTGGTGATTATTCAGAAGTTTTTTCCGAGCCATATCATGATATATGGAGATTTTGGTTAATGCAAATAATTCAATTAAGTTGTTACCCAAAGTTTTTCAATATAACATATCCTTTACTCTTACAAATGATATATCGTTCAACACTTTACGGAGAAAAACTAGGTATTAAAAGTTTAATTGATCTGAAACAATATCACTTTAAGAATTCTTCTCCTTCCATTCAATTCTTTATGATGGACAAACTTGAAAAGTTTGGATTGGCCGTATTCAATCAAAATATTCCTGAGTTTGAGCTACAGAAATCTTTACATACTATTTTGGCTGAAACTCAAAAAATGGAATCATCAGAAATCAGAAAACTTAATTTGATGGAAATTCGAATGAAAACTCCAACAACACTATTCGAAAAAGCTGTTCATCAATTAACATTATCAGAGTTAGAGTGTATTAACGAATTTGAAGGAATTGCCCATTCTATCAAGAGTCTCCCCCCTGAACAACTAATGTGTCATATAAAAGATTTAACCAACTCATCTCTCACAATTGAAGAACATATTGAATATATTATGAATGCTCTTGTTGATATTAATAGGCATCTGCCTTTTGTATTCCCAGTTCGTTTTGAAAAATCCCCTCAAATATACATCATTAGAGTACATGATGAGATATGTTACTTAGGCCCAAATCTTGTTATATTACATGCAACTTCTTCTGTTAGCCCTCGTCAATCGTTCTTAATCCAAAAAACGGGTAGAGATAATGGTTTTCATCATTCGGTAATTACCTTAACCAATATTTTATTCTTCTTTGAAAAAATCCTGAGAGAGAACTACTCTTCACATATCCGATCTGTTGTTTTTGAATCCTCACACGGTTTTGAGGTCGGAAACCAATTAATGCTGGTGCCCTTTCCCTCAGATATCGTTACAATGGAACAAATATTCAAGACTTCTGTAATGATGAGGTCTCAAGAATGGCTGAGAAAATTCTCTGATTCTAATGGAATTACGAGAGATGGCTATGAATCAATCAAACAGTTCAAACACGAGTCGCTTAAAAAATCTGTTCTTGACGAAATATCCAAAAAAACATCTTCAAATGTACGGATTGGGCTATTTAGATCATATGCTGCCACTTCCTTGGTTAGGCACATGTTCAATGCACAGTACCCATCACTGAACACCGTTGCTTTTTGCAAAAACCCTATCATAACCCCACTGTTACAAATAGACTTTGATTTTCTGCCCGGTGGAGAAGAGGAAGACCCCAACCGAATATCAACAGCATTCAGACTGAGCCCGAATATAATATACGCAAATGGGCCTACAGGACTTGGAGAGCTGACATTAACAATTGCATCAGTATCTCAAGCAATTATTCACAAATTAGAATGTGTCAGAGCGTTCCTAGAAGTTTATTCTTGTGATAGATTGCCTCCAGATTCAACTTTGACACAGATTATTGAGAAAAGAGACACCTACATTAATAATATAATTGACTTCTCCCCTCCAGTTGGGCCAAATGTCACACCTGAGATTTGCGAAAAATGGCTCAAAGGCATTGAAGATCTAATAGAAAGAGCACAAGACCCTGAAATACAGCCTCAAAAGGCTATTCCTTGGTTCTAATTGTTAAAAATTGTGTTTTATAAATTCCGTTTACCTGAGCAAAATGTCTGATGGTTTTATGAATGGATTTTCCTCACAACAGATGAACCCGAATTCTCAGAACGGAATGATTTCCGCTTCTTCTAGTCAATCGCAAAATATTGGGCAAATTCAAGGTAATTCCAACCAGCAAATTCCTGGATATCAAATGGGACCAATGCAGGGGCACTATATGATGCCAAATCAATACCAAATGAATCCAGCATTGTCTCAAATATATAATCCCAATATGAGAGGCCAAATGCAATCGAATTCAATGCAATTTGGGTATACTCAAAACAATATGAGACCCAGTTTTCCTCAGAATCAAGTGAATCAAAAATCAAAAAGAACGGCGAAGCCTCAGCCTCAAAAGCAATTTATGCCAACACATTCATCTCAAGGGCAGAGTAATCGGTCATCTCAAGCATATTCTCCAGTTACAGTCCCTTCAAATGTTCCTCAAGTGAACTATGACAATGATCAACAAACCCTACTTGCTATTTTGAATGACATCCCTGATGATCGATTAGATCTCCTGTTTAAGCTCTTTATATCCACATCTTTTAAAAGAAAAGATGAAAGAATCGAGTTTTTCAAGATGCAACTATACACAAAATTGGGTATTCTTCATTGTTTGACTGTGTTTCGCTTTCTTTTAGATGGTTTTAAATTGGGGAATGAGGTGTTTTTAAGATTCAAAGATCCTCCTCTTCCTTTGGCTTTTGCACGTGTTAGGAATACAGTTCCACAGTATTTTAACTGGATTTTTCACAATGGAGCATTTGACGTTCTTCCAATAAGCAGCAGTCCTCGCAAAGGTGACCTCTATGTAATTGGTCATTTTCTCACTCTCCAAGATCAGATTCCTCCTATGCCAATCAAAGTTAATAATTTGGATATACCAGCTACTCGGAACGGAGATAGGGACATTTACTATAACCTTGCAACCAACCCAACAGGCCCTTTAAGAATAATGCTTGGGTCTCAAGTTCAGAGTGTCGCTACATGGTTCATTGTACAGCATGCAGAGAAAAGGGATAGCATTGAAGTATTGCAATCCTTGTTAGTGGCTAAAGGCATCCCTTTACAAAATATTAATGGTATACAAGCTCGTACGCCATCGTGTAAAGGATGTTGGTTCGATTCATTGTCAGCTATCGAAGGAGGACTCACACAAGGAAGGGTTGTTTGTCCTCGATGCGGAACATCATGCACATTAAATGAAATCGATTTTGATCAAAGATCATTTCATTCTCCAATGCCAACACCCATTTCTCCATCTCCAGCATTGGTGCAACCTATGCAAATCCAAGAAGAGGATGAATCAATGAGGCTTGCAAGGTTAGCATTGGCTGATCATATGTGTGTTTTATTGAAACCTGTTAATATTGAGCTTGATTGGGAGTCTGTAATATTCTCCAAAAAAGAAAAGTCTGAATTGCCGCCTTGGACTTCCAAAGAATATGATAACACAGATGATTTCCTGAATGCAATTGATTCACTTTAGAATAAATGTAAAGAAAATAAATTTATTACATGGTATAGGTCGGGCTACAACGCGCCCGTAAGGCTGCAAATATTTTGCACAAGACACGAAGTCAAATGTGCTTATTGCTGCCAAACAAAAACTGCATAAAAATTAAAAGAAGCCACAAAAGCTTCATCGACTCGAAGTCGATCTCTAACAAAGAATTAGTGGAGGGTCTGCTCGAAGCGGTCCCAGCGAATCTAATTCTTGTATGATGGGGAAATGACTGGTTGATATTATATGATGTACTGATAAATCCTCTAAATCATATTTATATGTTGACATATCTTGATACAACTCCTCTGCTGTAGCTCTATTCTCAGGTTCTAAAACAAGCAACTTATGTAGAATAGGTATAGCAAAAGAATATTCAATTGGGATGTGTGTTTTCAGGTGTGATTCTAAAGCTGATGGATATCTATGAATCAACTGAACCAATTTCCATTGTGGAAGTGTGTTAAAAATACTTGAATCGGCTGGAGTTCCACAAATTTTGAAAATAGAATCAAGCTGAGACATATCTGATCCTGTGTTGGTAGCAAAAACTGGCTTTCCTGTTATCATTTCGTATAAAACGCAACCCGCACTCCACATATCAATTGCTTTGGTGTAAGATGTATCTCCTAAAAGCAATTCTGGAGCACGATATCGAGGAGAAGCCACTTTAATAGTATTGGGTCGACCATCGGTTCTAAGGAAATTCGCAAGCCCAAAATCAGTGATTTTTAATTTCCCTTTTCGGTTAACCAATATATTGGATGGTTTAATATCGCGATGAGTCACGTCGTGTTTATGAACATACATAATTGCACACATTAACTGAAAAAACAAAAACTTCACATTTGAAACAGTCAATTTGGCTCGATTTTTGAATATCAAACTCGACAAATCATTCTCGCAGTAATCCAAAATAAAAAATAATTCGTTATCTACACTCCTATGGATTCCATGATACTTAACAACGTTTTCATGGTCCATTTTGCTCAAAATTCTTGTTTCGCGATAGAAAGAAACAGGAAGACCCTCATTTTCCTTAAAAACGTTAACCTTCTTCAAAGCAACAATTTTCCCATTCCATCGATCAAGAGCTTTATAAACACTACTATAAGTCCCCTGGCCTACTTTTTCGACAATCAGGAACCGGTCTTCGAGTCCTAAATCAACAGATTCTCCCTCTGATTCCATTAAAACTAGATTTTCTGATGTTTATTTAGCTTGGCGGTTTTTTTCGTCTGGCGGTTGTCCGATAGATTAAAAAGACGATCAATAAACTTGATTCAGTTGTTAAGGATGTATTTTCGAATTGGAATGTAAATAGGTACCAAGGACGTAAATATTTTCTATAGAAACTTCAAATATTTCTCATGATTGGGTCCAATCATCAGGAATGTTGGAAAAGTGACTTGGCCAAAAAGGACCGAGGTACTGAAAATAACCCTATTTTGTAAGTCTAGAAAACACCAGTATTCTGATTCTTTTTTTTCTCAGTTCTCAGATGAATACTGCATAATACCGTTTTGTACCCTCGTGTACAGCAATATCAGAACCAATTTTTAATTCGTGTTATTGTAATAGAAACCAACATCAATCACCAAATAACAAATTTTTGAATAGAATACATATGAAAGTTCAGTCTAAGGTACATCCAGAAAAGGTACATTGTGGGATGGTATATAATTTTGAACCATAAAAGTACCGATAAAATACTTAGAAGAAAATGTTCCGGTATTTAAAGAATGCCAACAAAATTGGGACCTTATAAAACATACTTGAAACCATCATCTCTAGAGTTTTAAGGTTTTCTTGAGAAGTAACAGAGGGAAATATATGATTTAATAGAGTTCCACAAAACAGATAATACCATTATCAATCAACCACAACACAAAGAAGAATATCTTCTTTTACTGTCATCAGAAAACATATGGACCTGAAACATGATGATCATGATGATTCATTTGTTGAACTCTCATATTTTCATTTGAATTATTCTTCCCACTATTTCTATTCTGTTCCCTCATCTGTTTCTTTTCCATTTCAAATGATGATGATGAGATATCATTTTTGTTCGATTTCCTTTGACTTACAATACTGTAAGAAATCATCACCACAATTATCATAAACATACCAAAAGTTGAATACAAAAGGACTGAATTTGATTTGTTTTCATTAAGATTATTGTTTGATTGATCATTAGGTGTTGAAGGTATTCTTTCAACGTAATCCAAAGGAAATGATCTTTGATTAGTTCTTTCTGGATGATGAGTATGATATGGAGTATGTATTGGGAAGAGAGATTGATGAGGCGTATGCTCTGGGTAGAGAGTCCGATAAGGAGTTTGCTCTGGAAAGAGAGTTCGATGATGAGTCTGCTCTGGGAAGAGAGTTCTATAAGGAGTTTGCTCTGGGAAGGGAGTTCGATGAGGAGTTTGCTCTGGGAAGAGAGTTCGATGATGAGTTTGTTTTGGGAAGAGAGTTCGATAAGGAGTTTGCTCGGTAAATGGAGTTTGATAAGGAGTTGGCTCTGGGAAGAGGGACTGATGAGGAGTATGTATTGGGAAGAGAGTTTGATGAGGAGTTGGCTCTGGGAAGAGAGTTTGATGAGGAGTTGGCTCTGGGAAGAGAGTTTGATGAGGTGAATGCACTGGGAAATGAGAGTCAATTGGTGTTTGTGCTGGGAATAAAGTCTGATGTGAGCTTTGTTCAGCAAATGATCGATAAGGAGTAAGGTGGATTGTCTTTAAAGTGGACATTTCCAAAGTTGGTTGTGGAGAACCAAGAAGTATTTGTTCAATTGTATTCAATGGTGTTGAAAATGTAGTATCAGCATTACAGTAATGAGAATTGAAAAACTGTAATTGATAAGTCATTTGATTGGTCAATGTATTATTTGTATCTGTTGTTACCGAAGTTGATGTAGAGAAAGATGATAATGCATGATCAATGAATGAATGAGATACTTCTATTGACCCTCCAGATACATAGAATAGACAGTTTTGATTATCCTTGAAAATGCAATACATCATCTTTCTTGATCCTGCTCCTGAGACAGTTACAACTCCATAGGATGGACTGTTGTTATTTATGATGTTTGTATATGACATTGATATTGTTCCTGATGCAGAAATGAATTCTAAGCAAATTCTCTCAGATACCTTATTGTTTGAAAAAGTGCAGTGTGAAATTGTTGATGAGGATTGAGTCGAGAAAGAAATACTAGATCCCCTATAACCATTGTTCATTGAACTGTTCGTGTTGCCATAACTCTGATTACCTAATTCTGAGCGAATCGAGTCCACTCCATCCAATTTTCCAGAGCAATTGGATACTGATAGGAACTCCACTTGATTGGACAGGGAACTAGAAAGATAAGCAAAATGACCATAATACAAATGATAATATTGTCCATTAGAGCAGCTATTGGCACATACATTTCGGATAAAAAACTTTGAAGACCCAAAATATATTGCTCCTCCATTCTGAGAACAAACACAATTATAGAACATTGAGTAATTGAGATTCATTGAATATGAATTAACCAAAAAGTATATCACTCCTCCACTTCCAGAGTATTTTAGAGTTCTTGAAAAGAAACAATGGGAAATATTGATATACCTATCTGAATAAGACCTTCCTTGATCTATTCTTTCTTGTTCGCACCCCAAACCAATACCCCAGATAATTGAATTTTCATTCAACCACAAAGGCAATAGAGGCGCAATAGAGGGATATTTATTTTTTTCAAAAAGCTTTGTTGTTATATTTATAACATTAATTCGATTTTGTGGTTCATCTAGTTTTTCATGATAACATTTAGAGAATTTGAATACAAATGCAAAAACACCGATCCATATACTAACTCTTTTAATGGAAGAACATGTTTTCTGGAAAACTGTGTTAAGCTTCCCAATTGTCATGAATACATATTTAGAGAGTAACAAGGGAGAAATCCATAAAAACCTGGTATTTTTAAGAATCTTGATTCGATTCAATCTAATAGTGAGTATTATCCTGAAAATTTTATATAATTCATAAAAATTAGGTATTATGGTTTCAAAGATCAACAGGGTCCATATTTCATATGGAAATGAGATAAAAAATCTCATCAGAATTGTCATGAACCATGAAGCATCATAATTTTCCTCTGATACTCTTCTAAATCCAAACTTATTTGAGTCAATATTTCTAATGAAACAGTAATGATTAATGATATTTTTAGTTTTTGAATTGGCTAGATTCGATGGTAACATTTATGCAACTTAAAATGTAATTTTGACGATTCAAGTTTTTCAATATAGTCGATATTATTTTGGTTCGAAATAATAACATTTTATTTCAATTTTTAAATTAAAGTTTAGTGTCATTTTTTTATTTTGAGTTGATCTGGTCGCGAAACAATATGGAGATATGTGTCAATTTTTAACAAGTTACAAATTTATATTTGCCAAATTTGATCGATCATGATCGATTGTCCAAGCCTAAAGCAGACAGAGGTTTCTGATCCAATGGACCAGGAATACCATGCCTGAAATTCATCCACCCTACTCGAGAATGGATGACTTTGGCTCTTACATGAGAGAAGAATTAGAATAAGCTTGATTCCATAAACCTAACTGTTCATAATTTGGAAATTTTATTTGAGGCAAAACACATCCAGAGCTGAATAAAACTCTACTATAAGTCCTCTGGCCAAATTTTGGGACAATCAAAAACTTGTCTTCAAGTAGAAAATCAATAGACTATCTTGAGAAGTAATAGAGGGAAAATAATTATTTTAAAAAAAGAGCCCCAAACGCCTGTGAATATCAAAATCAATCAATCATAATGCATAATACCATATCTTCCTTCCACAGTTATCATAATACAATTGGACTAGAGACATTATCATGAATATCATTTATTTTATGATCATTCTTACTATCATTTTACTCTAAAAACTATTATAATGCTCTTTTTTGCTGTGCTCATCTCTCTTGTGTTTCTTCTCCATTTCTAATGATGTTGATGATGAACTAATATTCTTAGAATTAATCCTTTAACCACTAATGTTGTAAGATATAATGGCCACAATCATTATAATCAAAAAGCCAGTTGAATACATGAATATGGGATCGTTTGTTTTCATTATTATATTCTTTGATTGATCATCAGGGGTTGTTGGGGTTCTTGCATTGCAATGCAAAGGAAATTATCTTTCTTTGGTTCTTTCTGGATGATGAGTATGATATGTGGTATGCTCTTGGAAGAGAGAATGATGAGGAATATGTTCTGGGAAGAGAGTTTGATGAGGAGGAAAACCTATAAATGATGGATATTGAGTATAGTTGGGGATATTAATTTCTATTGTTGGTTGTGGAGAATCAAATGAGAGTTCAATTGTATTCAATTGTGTTGGCAATGAATAATCAGCATTGCAAAATTATGATATGAAGAAGTATATTTGATGTTTGATTCAATATGTTATTGAATTATTACATAATGTTGATACTTCTAATGATGATGAGAATGATAAAGAGTGATTTATGAACGAATATGACACTTCAAGAGAACCCAAAAACTTTTAAAGAAACACAATTGAAAACACTTAATGAAACTTCAATGAATGCACTTGAAAGTACTCCTATTGAAAACAACTTTTGTGCAAATATAATTAGAATAGTGATTGTTTCTCATTTGATTATTGTTCTAATAATTGGTTTTATTTATGCAATAGGGTTAATCTCAAATTCAAAACAAGAAAGTTCTAACAAATCAAGTTCAAAATCAAATGAAAAACTTCCCTTTTGTTAAAAATAATGCTCTTTATATTTATCTCTTTGTCATATATTGTTTATGATTTATGATCATAATATTGATATGAAAATTACTTTGACCAATTCTATGCAAATCAAATATAGACTCAAATCATTATTAATTGAATAGATATCATTGTCACTGTTATAAACATTCGCTACATACTTCAGAAAACCCTCATAAACATAACAACCCGGTTAACACCCAAGGAGGATACTTGAGCGATGGGATTGATTTCGTTCCCATTTTTGGAGATTAAAACGAAGGAACCTAGTTTCACCTGATCCTTCATCATTTTTTCCTGAGTGGCAGCCCAAATGTACACAGTTTCAAACGAATTTTGAGGGTCAAATTTTCGGGTTATTCTCTGTCCATCTACAAGCACCACTGATACTGTTACTCCATTATTGGGCTCCTGGGGGATAGTTTTTGCGAGCTGGTGCGCTTTTTGATTATATTTGAATCTGTCTGGAGTTTCATCAAAAATCAAAGATGATACTAATTGTTTTCTATAATCATTTAATGATTCTATCGTTGCTAAATTCCTTTCTACAATGATTTCCGCGTCGCTTTTCAATCTAGAACCAACATTTTTTGCTTGATCGTTTTTCATGACCAAATCAACATTTTCCCCCTTGGATTCAATGATCTGGCGAAGAAGAGCCTCCGATTCTATCTTTCCCATTGCACTGATGTCCCTTTCTGTGAATCCAGCGTCCAAAAAATAGCTTTTAAAGTCACCAAAAGACATTTTGGAGACGATTAAAGAGGTTCAAAATATGGAAGAAAAAATGTGTTGTAATTGTACGGATAACAAGTGTTTAACAATGGAATGCGCTTGTTTTTCTCGAGGGTTGTTGTGTAAATCTGAGTGCAAATGTTCAGGATGTTTGAATAAATCGATCACTTCAGAAGAAAGAATTGAAGCTTTAGAGAAAATCTTGATGGAAAACTCCACTGCTTTCACTCAAACAGACTCAATCAATCAAGAAGAAAAAACAGCGATTGCTAATTTTCCAATAATCACTGTAGATGATGAACCATTCGAGAAAAAGGAGAAATCCTCATCTCTCTCAAGACTACTTGCCCCAGAAGTAATTGAACAAGCTATTAAAACCATAATATCAGCTGCTACAAAAGATGTTAATTTGTCAAAAGAGAACAACTTGGAGGAGCATATTACTAACTGTGTCCTGTGCGAGTTTGAAAATGTTCTTTCGACAGTATATAATGCCATAGGTTCGAAGGGTAAATAAATGGGCCAAAATGCTCGGATTTTCCTCATATAAAGAGCCAGTATTCTATCAACAATGCAAAAAAATAATACAAGATATCATGTCTGAGTCGGGGTCTTTCTATTTCTACCGTCCCGTTGATCCTGTAAAAGATGGAGCTCCAGATTATTACTCAATAATTGATAAACCAATGTCCTTTTTCGATATCCAAGAAAAACTCGATAAAAAGTTATATAAAACACCAAATGAATTTATCAATGATGTAAGGACCATTTGGAGAAACGCAAAATTGTACAATTCTCCTGAACATACAATTTACAAGATTGCGAATGATCTTTCGAAGAAATTTGAGGTTTTATCTGGGTCCCTCCCAAGAGAGATCACGGAGGGAGATAAATTGAGCAAACTTCAACTGTATGTTGAGCTAAGGACACATCGATATCTTCTCAGCAAGGAGTCACATCAATGATTTTTCGATTTCTGCGTTCGTTTTTTGTATGCTCATGTGAAAATCATATTCTTTTGCTTCCTTGCCATCAACTATTTCGAAATGAGTAAACCAAAGCCTGTAATTTCTCAGTAACTCGTTTACCCTAGGTATTGTTGACACAAAACAATAGCTACGAGGAAACAATGTTGATGCATGAAACAGCATCGATAATACAACGGTCATTGAGCTCTGTGGAACAAAATTGTGAAGATCATCTACAACAATACAAGAAACAACACTATCTTTAAACGAATCTATTCGTGATATTGATTTAATTAAGTCATCTTTGTTGGAAATCCATTGAAAAATGAACCTATTCTGAGTTTCTTCGGGATATTCCAAAATTGGAAACTTTCGCTGCATTTTCGCCTTATTAACAAACGCAATACAATAACTATCCTCTTTACTACGGATTTGTTCCTCCGCAAGGCGGAAAATCCTTGTCGTTTTCCCTGAATTGGGCTTCCCTGTTATCAGCAAGAACTTGCTCATCATAAGTGAATTTGACACTTTTAGCTGGTTCTAGGCAATGAACCATGAGAATTAGGATATTATTAATGCATTCGGAACGATATTTTGATTATCTATATTCACAAATACAAATATCAAATGGATCTGGAGTTCTCACAAAAATATCATAGTATGTATAAATTTCATCGATTAAATTCATGTGTATGATCATTCCAACTATTGGTTGATTACGCATTGGGACTATATCATCATGATCAATAGTATTCACTGGCATTTTTAAAAATAATTGTAATTTATGAATTTTTTCTGATGGTTGAAAAGTGATTTGAATTATATTATTGTGGTTCTAAAAGAAATGTTTTACATGATTCTGAACCAGATATTTCTAATTCAATGTTCACCCATTGAAGAATATTACATATCGTTTCATATTTTTCTGAGACTCAGATATCAATATCATTCAAAAAAAATTACAAATAATAAAAAATTAATAGAATATTTTGAATGGGTAGCTTTTTTTTCGCCATTCTTAAAAAATTGGAGATAGAGTATTGATCAATACCCTATTTCGTTTAATAAAATGTTATTATTCAATTTTTTGTTTCTCATTTTTTTAAAATTGAGTCAAGATATGAATAGATCATTCAAAGACTGAGTTTGATAACATATGCAAAATAATCGAATAAATGTGGTTTTAATACTCTTAGGACTTATTGTCCTCCTTTACTCTTGAGAAATTCAACAACATTCGATTTGCCACATTGAATGGCTAATCCCAATGGTGTTTTCCCATTTTTTTCGCTGAACACTCCGAAATTATAACTATAATGATAGTAACAATAAGGGTTTTCAACAACACTAAGATCACCATATCTATAAGAATAATAAAGAGGAGTCCAATCATCATTGGTTTTTACATTTATATCAGCTTTTTGATTAACTAGATATTCAACAACACTAAGATGACCATTTTCAGCAGCAAAATGAAGAGGAGTCAAATCATATTTTCCTTTGGCACTTATATCAGCTTTTTGATTAACTAGATATTCAACAACACTAAGATGACCATTTTCAGCAGCAAAATGAAGAGGAGTCAAATCAAATAAAAAAACTCAACATATTTATCTTTTGCACTTATATCAGCTTTTTGATTAACTAGATATTCAACAACACTAAGATGACCATTTCTAGCAGCAGAATGAAGAGGAGTCCTATCAAATAAAAAAACTCTACATATTGATCTTTTGCATTTATATCAGCTTTTTGATTAATTAGATATTCAACAACACTAAGATGACCATTTCTAGCAGCAAAATGAAGAGGAGTCTCATTAAATACAAAATCTCAACATCACTTTCATTTGCACTTATATCAGCTTTTTGATTAACTAGATATTCAACAACACTAAGATGACCATTTCTAGCAGCATAGTGAAGAGGAGTCCTATCAAATAAAAAAACTCTACATATTGATCTTTTGCACTTATATCAGCTTTTTGATTAACTAGATATTCAACAACACTAAGATGACCATTAGCAGAAGCACAATGAAGAGGAGTCCAATCAAATAGAAAAACCCAACATTGTTATCTTTTGCACTTATATCAGCTTTTTGATTAACTAGATATTCAACAACACTAAGACGACCATTTTCAGCTGCATAATGAAGAGGAGCTTTATTAAATACAAAATCTCAACATTGTTATCTTTTGCACTTATATCAGCTTTTTGATTAACTAGATATTCAACAACACTAAGACGACCATTTTCAGCTGCAAAATGAAGAGGAGTCCTATCAAATAAAAAAACTCTACATATTGATCTTTTGCATTTATATCAGCTTTTTGATTAATTAGATACTCAACAACACTAAGATGACCATTTCTAGCAGCAAGATGAAGAGGAGTCCTATCAAATAAAAAAACTCTACATATTTATCTTTTGCATTTATATCAGCTTTTTGATTAACTAGATATTCAACAACACTAAGACGACCATTTTCAGCTGCAAAATGAAGAGGAATCGAATCAAATAAAAAAACTCTACATATTGATCTTTTGCATTTATATCAGCTTTTTGATTAACTAGATATTCAACAACACTAAGATGACCATTTTCAGCAGCTAAATGAAGAGGAATCAAATCAAATAAAAAAACTCAACATCACTATCTTTTGCATTTATATCAGCTTTTTGATTAACAAGATATTCAACAACACTAAGACGACCATTTTCAGCTGCATAATGAAGAGGAGTCTCATTAAATACAAAATCTCAACATCACTATCTTTTGCATTTATATCAGCTTTTTGATTAACTAGATATTCAACAACACTAAGATGACCATTTCTAGTAGCAAGATGAAGAGGAGTCCTATCAAATAAAAAAACTCTACATATTTATCTTTTGCATTTATATCAGCTTTTTGATTAACAAGATATTCAACAACACTAAGACGACCATTTTCAGCTGCAAAATGAAGAGGAGTCTCATTAAATACAAAATCTCAACATCACTATCTTTTGCATTTATATCAGCTTTTTGATTAACTAGATATTCAACAACACTAAGACGACCATTTTCAGCTGCATAATGAAGAGGAGTCCAATTAAATATAAAAACTCAACACTTGTATTTTTTGCATTTATATCAGCTTTTTGATTACCTAGATATTCAACAACACTAAGATGACCATTTTGTGCAGCCAAATGAAGAGGAGTCCCAGAGCGAAATACACGTGCTTGGGCATTTATATCAGCTTTTTGATGAATTAGATAATCAACAACACAAAGATGACCAATAGCAGCAGCAAAATGAAGAGGAGTACAATCATCATTGTCTTTTGCATTTATATCAGCTCCATTTTCAATCATGAAAGCTAATAAAGGTGTGTGGAAAAACCCAGATGCTATCCTAACAAGATTTAGTGTTACTGGTTGTATTCTTCGAAATAAATGGAAGAGATCAAAAGAACCACCACTTACAACCATTGATAACACATTCTCGTTGATATCAAATCCTTTCATTAACAAATGCTTAAAACACTTGATTGAGCAAAAAAATCCAGAAAAAGACAAAAGATCAAGAAAGTCAGGTCGAATGCTCCACTCGAATGGGCTCCATCTAGCTTCTTGATTTAAATTGTCGATTTTTAAAAAATCATCAATCACATCATACTTGAGACAATACTCAATACTGGAAGGCATAAAACCATATTCAATCAGGGGATCAAGATTATTTTCTATTTCTAAGAATGATTCTTCTAAATCATTTGGCTTTTCTTTACTTTTAATAAAACACTCAAAATCATCGATTTCTTGACGAAAATAATAACTTAACAAGAAAGCAGATCTGTTTTGAATAATTGGTTTAATTTCTTCAAATACTAAAATACCTCTTTTGTGCAATTTATATATCAAAACTGGACAATTTTGAGAAATATCCAATAGTTTTTGACGAAAACCAGCTATTTTGCAATACTTGACAGATAACTCCACAGCTTTTTCAAGTTGATGAGGCCGAATCTTTGTTAACATAACAATCCGATTGATACAAAACTCCATATCATCAATAACAATTTCATTCCCTTCTCCAAATAGAAATCTCTCAAATGCAATCTTCTCTTCCATCCAAATAAATTTGTCAAAAAATGGCATTTTTAAGGTTTTTTGTATTTGTGGTGGAAAAAATGCAAATGGTGTGGTTGTAATCCAAAAATTGATGAAAAACAAGTCAGTTAATACTATAAAGCAAGAATAAAACATCATCATGGCTATCTGATACTAAATTTTGAGGCTTGTATAATTCGCATTTATATGTACTTGGGGTTTTCTGCGAATCATTAACAAAAAGAATGTTGGTTGTCTGACATTCTGAATCACATAATCTCACACAACAGTCCACTTGAATATCTTCATGCTCCAAATAGGTAACCATTCCCTCATCCTTCAGAATATTATCAGGGAGCGAAAATTGATTTGTACTTTCTATTCTTACCGATTTCTTAATGGGTGGTAAATCAAATAATTCTGAATGGTCTATTGTTAATAGTTTAGATTCGGACTGTGTATTAGCGTTTGCATAAACATGATTCTCTGTTTGTGATCCACAAAAAGTGTGTTCAACTGATGTTTGTGTTGAAGAATCAATGCAGGTGATTTTCTGAAAAACAGAGACACAAAAATTTTGCCGTGATAGAACAAGAATCTTCTTCTTTGTCTTGATTTCTGGAGTCTTGGGAATGGCTTTGGTAGGAGCTGTCATGTTTCCCTTTCCGTCATCTTTAATAAAAGTGGTCAAACCTGACAAAGCTGATGGATTCTGGCTCCTAATACGTATTCTATGATCTATAGGTTTAGCATACTGGGGTTTTTTACGAATATTGAACGGCCGGTTCGCAGGGCATGCATTGATATCATATGGTATAAATGACCTGGACATTATTATAAACGTACATGGATTTTGTAAACTTAGAATGGATTCGAAGGAAATTGTTTTAAGCGGAACCTTTCAGAATATGGAACATGCTATAATAGAATCAATGCATTTGTTATCCCCTTACTCCAAATACGGCGATGAATCAGTGAGATGCAAAGATATTTACCGACTTGTTCAGGATGCTGCAATTTACGTTGATGGCCAGCTCCAAACTGGTAATCATAGGTTTACAATATTCTCATCTGCCTTATTTGGCAGGAGATCTTCTCTAAAACTATTCCAAAAAATGACAGATAATGAAAGAAGAGGCGCATGGTGGAAACTAAAGGTTCCATATGATGAAGCATTGCGGATTGCAATGACTTTAAGGCTTAGGAATACCGGGAAAAATGGAGAAATGTTTGAATGGCAAAGCACTATAGATAGTATGTCTGCAACAAGAGAAGAAGACATTAGGAATAAGTTCTTTTCGTTTGTAACACTATCAATGTTGACTGAAGAAGAGCAGAAAAATAATGAAGAGATGGAAAAGAAGCTCCAAGAACTCGATTCCACACTATTTTCCATCAAGAACTCTGCTTCCGCTGACCAAAAAACTCTATTGGAAAAACTCATTGATCTTCAACACAGAATATACGTAACAATTAACCAGAAGACAGTCCAACCATTTGATGCTATCCCGGATTCTAGTAGCATCAGCTTCTTTACCTAAATTGTATTTTTATTAGATTAATAATGAACAAAAAGGGTCCCGAAGAATCAGGCCCTGTTTCATTAGCTCTCGGAACCAAATTATGCGATTATATAATTGGTCCAAAAATTGGTCAGGGTGCTTTTGGAGAAATTTACTGTGCAATTGAGATTTCATCAGGAATTCTTTGGGCTATTAAAACCGAATCTTTACTATCAACGAAAAAGGTTTTACCATATGAATTTCAGGTTCTAGATAAGCTTCAATCATCTCCTCATTTTCCACGCGTTGGGATGTTCGGAACCAGTTCTGATTTTTCATTTTTTTCTATGGAATTGCTTGGACCGTCTTTATCTCATCTTTTGAAAACTATTCCTACCCATAAGTTTACTTTTTCGTCTGCAATAAGAGCGTCATATCATATGTTAAAATGCATAGAGTCTCTCCATACTTATGGATACATTCATCGCGATATTAAGCCTGGTAATATTCTCACTCGAGAAGGCACTGAGTTTCCTTTATGTTTAATAGATTTTGGACTTTCTAGAGAATATATCAATTTTGATACTGCAATGCATGTTCCTAAAAGAAATACATCTGGTTTTCGAGGAACAAGAAGTTATGCATCTCTTCATGCACATAGATTAGAGGATTTATCAAGAAGAGATGATGTAATAAGTTGGTTTTACTCATCATATGAGTTTATTGTTGGTACTCTTCCATGGAAAAACTATGCAGAAAATGATGAAGTTATAAAATCTAAAGAATCATTTAATGTGAGAGAGGGGCTTGATGATGTTGCTCCAGAGCTTGTTTATGTTTGGAATCACATTCAAGGATTAAAATTTTCAGATTTACCGAACTATGGGTTGATTTACCGCACTATAGCAAGTATATGTAAGAAATCATCTATTAAACTGAATGAGCCATTTGATTGGAGCACATACTTGCATTCTCATCGGCAAAAGGTTGCTAGAGCATTGAAAGCATTTGATGACTCTAAAATTGCTCTATCTCAAGGAATTTTTGTAAAAACAAACTCCGAAGACAACAAAGCTAAAGACTATGATGCCCTAGTAATTGATGATGAAATTTGTCATATTTAAATGGTGTTCAAGGTTCGATTATATGTGGCTTTGATTCTGTATTGCAGATTGGGCACCTACCAGTATTCATAACACATTTCAAGCAACATTCCCTACAAGTGCAGTGTCCACATGGCAAAAAGCACCTGTCATTCTTATAACTCTGACATATACCACATTCTTCTCCAAATCCAATCAGTGAAACAAAATTTCCAACTATTCCTTCACAGATTGGACAATTTGTTGATGGATTATAATTCTTTAAACAATCATCACAGACAATAACATGGCCACATTCAGAGTTAATCTTTGTGGCTGGGTTTCTTTTACAATTCATACATTTTAATTTGTGGGATTTATCATCACTCTTATAAGACTTCATTATATTATTGCTCCATGAGAATAACTTATTAGAGAATAGACATTTTTGAAACGTTACAGGTGATAATTCATCAATAAAGTAAAAATCCTCCTCTGGTTTTGTGGTATTAATTTGATTATCATAAAAACTTCGCTTTATATCGAAACAACGATTATACAATACTAGTTGAGATTCATCAAGAACATCATCCCCACGAAATGAGCATTGATTGAGTGTAGCTGATGCTCTATGTTTAATGTTCAATGTGGAATTAAAAAAGTAATCACTTTGAAAGTTAATTGAAGACCCTGTTATCATGTTAAGTCTTGTTGAGCACAAGATTGAGCTACAAATAGTGACATCTGAAGCATCTTCGATAGAAAAATCATTCTTATCATAGAAAAGGCAATTTGTGAAAGTAGCCATATTAACAGAGCGGATTTTAAAACCATACTTGCTCGCTTTGGCGAAATTACAATTAAAAACATTTAGAATAGAATTATAAAGAGCCACAATTTGAATCGCAGATTCCCAAAATGAGCAACCTTTCAAATCAATTTGTGAATTAGATTCGCATGTCAAGCATTTTTGAGAGGAAAAAAATGATACTGAGGAGATTTTCGCTGTTGTAGTAATTAAGCATAATATTGGATACTCCACATTTTCAAACATTCCATCATTCAAGCAAACCATACTTTGCTCAAATCTTAAACCAAATTTGCACCTCATGAATCTGCAAGCAGAAATCAAAGCTTTTTTGCACCCATTTGATATTATTACGTTGTTGATATCTTTGAAAACACATCTATTTATTGTGAGTTGGGTCAGCTCTTTGAAAGCAAACAACTCATCAAAATATGAAAATTCACACTCGACTATTTCTACTTCTCCTCCTTGAGTTGAGTCTATTAAACATGATTCTCCTCTTGTGAATGATGTATTAAACAACTTAACCATGGAATCAAGCAAACGCATTAATGGAGGGCAATCGAAAAACGAGCTATCAATATTGATAATTGACTGCACTGCTGTTATCATGACATATAATGATGAGAATCTGCAGTCTTCAAAATTAATTGAACAGTGCACACATTTGATTTTTAAATTGTCGCTTTTTGAGTTGATAGATACTCTATTCTTCTCTTCAAAAACATTTAATGCCCTTCGGGAGAAAAAGCATCCATTCATTTTAAGAAATGATAAATTATACATATCAAGCATTGTAAGATAAGATAAATCTGCATTGATAATGGTAAAACTTATACTTTCAAGTACAGTAATTGAGCGAACTGGAATCTTACATTTTCCAACAAATACAATTTGAACAGATTTCTGAATTATTAAATTATCGATGATCTCTTGTCCAGATACTGATTCGATGATATATTTGGGGGCTTTGAGCAAATCAGGACCAACCATTTGACTAACAAAGCCTTGCCATGAAACTCTCATATATAATTAAATTTGAATTATGCTCCTTTATTGTTCAGGAATAGAAATCTCACCCTTAGCGATCTTCTTTTGGATAGCCTTTGCATCTTCACCCTCAACATTGGCGCGCATTGATTGAGCAGTTCCAAGAACTTCAAGAACGGTGCCTTGAAGGGTCTTTGACATGGACTTGAACCTCATCTGGCGGGCTATATCAATGATGGTATCCAAGGAAAGGTTGCCTGTATGCTTAACATTCTTAACCTTCTTGCGATCACGCTTTGGTTCGTTAAGGGCAGCAATTAAGAGAGTTGATGTTGTTGGAAGAACAGATACTGTTGCTTCACGATTTACGATAGAAATCTGAACGGTGCATCGGAATCCCTTATACTTTTCGGTGGCAGAGGCAACTTGTTGGCCAACTTTACCAGAGTTGACACCAAGAGGACCAAGGCGTGGAGCAAGCTTGGCAGTAACACCGGATTCACCACCCCAAACACGTGCACGAATAATTACTTCTTGGTTGTCACCAGAGTCCTTTGGAGGCATTTAGAAAAGGCCAAACCACACTTTTTCATTCAATTTTGTTCGACCACATCACTTTATTTTATCGTTATTCTTGGAATATATCGTTCTGTAAAATACCTTCTATTTTGATTCTGAACAGCTCTGGTTGGAGACACTCTCTTATTAAGTCTGCTGCTGCTTTATTTGTTATTGTAGATAGTGATTCTGGGAGCTTGTAAGAGGTAATTTTCTCTATTAAGTCTATAGGAGTTCTGCACTCCTCATATGCTGGTCTATTTGTTAGTAATTCAAGGAGTACTATTCCAAGCGACCATATATCATTTGTTTCGGAAATCATCCCGCGAATCCTTTCGGGGGCTTTATACACGTCGAAATCGAGGATGTGTCTTGAAATTGCCCTTTTGCTGAGTGTTGTGAGTGGCATCCTTAGCTTAAGAATACCTGATGCGGTTTTGAAAAATACAGCATTTGTGGATATGCTTCCGTGTATGATCTTATGGGCAGATGTGTGAAGAGCCTGTACCGCCAACGCCAGAGACTTGAACCACTTAATCACCGCTTTTGGATTTGGAAGTGATTCTAAAGATCTGATATAGTCTGATAGAAATGGTGCCTGCAACGCTTCTGTAACCACATAAAACCGTGGCGGCGAGGAGCTTTTCCATACGCTGAGAATATTCATGATATAAGGAGAAGAGATATTCATCGCGTTTTCAAGCAATACCAAAGCACTACTTTGGTCCTCTTCAGTAAGATTCTCATTCATAAACTCATACCAAAAAACTTGAACCAAAGAATCTTTCTCAAGGCCAAGATAACAAACATAGTCATGAAAGGAAGATATAACTTGTGTTGTACGAATAAACCGACCGGTTGGGTCCAATGTGTGATTATTAGAATCGCTCATTAAAATTTGCCCTTTAGGGAAAAAATGAAGTAAACTGTTTAAAGGAGTTTTTTGGATACTCTACCTGTTTGAGTTATGAAAGTACCCGGAGCTTTAACCTCCTCCTCTGGTTCTTCCTTAGTCTCGCGTTTCTGAAGTTTCCTTGTTGGAACTTTTTCTGGGATGAAATCTCCTTCTGCCTTTGATTTGAATGCATATGAATCCTTCTTCTTCTTAAGAAGGCCCTTAACTACAAGTTTGTCGATGGCTAACCTAATTTGGTGTGGGATCATCATTGGCATTGCTGTTTCTAAATAATCAAAAGTATATCTCTTAATCTTCTCATAGCTAACGAATTGAGATTCCTCAGTCATATTTGTTTTGATAGCTTCAGCAACAAACTGAGCAAACATTGAGAACTTGGATTTTTTGCTTTCCTTCTTAACTTTCTTCTTTGTTTCCTTCTTCTCAGATTTCTTTGTTTCCTTCTTCTCAGATTTTTTAGTTTCCTTCTTATCAGATTTCTTTGTTTCTTTCTTATCATCTTTCTTCTTTGATTCTATCTTCTTCTTGTCTTTCTTTGCATCCTTCTTCTTTTCTTCTTTCTTCTTTGGTTCCGCCTTCTTCCTCTGTTTCTTTTCCTTTGGTTTCTCATCTACTTTTTCTTCAACTTTTTGTTGTTCCTCTACTGGCTGAACATTCTCTTGGGGTTCCATAAAAAAAATACCACTATGTGAAGTGAAAAATGGCGCTCTTTTAGAAAAATAAATCATTCAAATATCATTTACAAATTCTGTTAATTTTCTGAACTAATCAATTTTGATATTGAAATTTTGGGGGAGTAAAATGGCATTATAGATACTTATCAGCTGACAAAACTAAAGAGAAGTATAATGAGCCAGACTCACTTTTCATTATTGCAAACCTCTTTTTTGGATCTCTACACAAGGTTTTCACAATATAATTTCTGCTTTTAGAAGACACCATTCCATGCATTGATGGGTTTTCTTCTTTCATTATTTGCATTATTTCAAAACAGGTTAATGCCTTGTTTTCTCTATGCATTAATACAGATCTAACATATTCTCTAATTTGTTCTGTTGTTTCTAAATCAACTTTATGAGATTGATCCAATGGCTTCGCTATGTCTGTCTTGGGAATCCAGGATGATGAGTCATATTCTCGACTAGCTAAACCGAAATATGTGTTTGCTTTCTTAATAACACTGGAAGTAAATCTGCTGAATCTGTGTTTTGGATCTTCGGATAGTAATTTTGCCATGCATGATGTTGACTTTCGTTGGTCCAAAAGACCAATAATATCTGGATTAATCATGGCTATTCGTGAATGAAGTTGTGATGTAGAAAGCGGATCCTCGGATTCCAATAAAATATTATATGATATTAGCCTAAACTGATCGGCAAACGCTATACTGTCTGCCCTAGAAATGGTGCCATCCATTGATCTGGTAGGAATTAAGGTTTGTAAACAAGGAACGGTGTTGAAAACACATGAAGAATCATCACTCCGATTTAAAAATGAAGGAGGCATCCAGGGATCAGAAGAAACACTGTCACTTGATGAGATGCTCCAATCAAGTGACGAATTTCTCATTATAATTTTAAAACCGAAAATTTCAATTGTTTATATAATAAAATTTACATATTATTTGTTAATCGTGACAGAAAAAGACCAATACTGATAGAGTGAAAACAAATGAAGCAATAAACAGTACAAAATTCTTCTCCTTGTCAGACACCAAACCCTTAATAAATGATAAAACATCACCTAGTAAAGGAAGCTTAGTGAATACGTTACTGAAACAAACAGGAAGTTCACTGAGAAAAACCGTCAAAAAAGATGAACTTCCCTTTGTATCCATTACTTGCGAAGTATGAATTGCTACGTAGAGAAGGAAAATAGCCACAGAACCAGAGATTGCCAGCCTTATTACGATGTAACTGCCCGAAATTGCCTTTTTTAATGTGTGTGTTTTCCCTTCTTTGGGTTTCTGCTCTCTGTTCCCCTGTGTAACAAGCATAGATTCCCACTTTTTCCCAAGTTTATGGGAGGTTTTTTCTGGTCTTTGTTTTCAGAAAGTGACAAGCGGTTTTGGTCGACCTTTTTCATGAAGACACAACGTTGCACCAAGGTACGCCGCATAGTCGAGACTGGTTTATTCTATGCTGAACTTAATGAACTTCTTACACGCGAGCTTAAGGCTGATGGTTATGGTGGTTGCGAAGTTAAGTCCACCCCATCCCGCACTGAAATCATCATCAAAGCTGCCCAAACAAACAAGTTCACTGAGAACAATGGCCGCAGGATCCAAGAAATCCGCATTATGATCATCAAGCGCTGGGGCATTAATCCAGATTCCCTCCAAATCTATATCGAGCGCATCCAACGCCGTGGTCTTTGTGCTTTGAACCAACTTGAATCCCTCAGATACAAGCTCATCAGCCGTATCCCAGCCCGTCGTGCTGCCTATTCCATCATCCGCTTTGTTATGGAAGCTGGTGCTCGTGGTTGCGAAGTTATCATCTCTGGTAAAATGAGAGGTGCTCGTGCTCAATCCCTTAAGTACAAGGAAGGTTATATGGTTAAGTCTGGTCATCCATCTGAAGAATTCGTTACATCTGCTGTTGGTCATATCCCAATGAAGCAGGCCGTTGTTGGTATCAAGGTTTCAATCATGCTTCCACACGATCCACAAGGCATTGCTGGCCCAAGGACTCCACAACCCGACGTTATCACCGTCCGCGAAGCCAAGGAATAAAATTCCTCTTATGCTTAAATGCTTTTTATTCAAGAAGGCAACCAAATACCACGCATGTCGCAGTAAAAGAAGATGTTTCATATGTAACATTGACATAATTATCATGCTCGTGATCCCACAAGCACATCGCACCAGTATATAATGCTTGTCCTAGGTTTTCGGAAATGGTTAACTGTACTGCAAATTTAAACCTTTGAGATATATTCTTGATTATCTCTATCTTAATTTTATTCGTTGTGTCTTTTATTAGCTCTGGTACATCTGGGATATCTTTATACTCTTTGTTTGCAAGGCAACTGGATAGAACAGATTGTACATTTTTTCTCACTACGGAAACAGGGAAAACATCGGTGGGGAGACGGTAAGTATTAAATGCTTCTGGTGTTTGTTGTTGCATAAGCGATCAATTGATATATAAACGGTTAAATTCGTTATTAACAAGTTTATTTAATCGTTTTTCCGAAAATTGGGAAAAATACAGTGTCCCATTATTCAATCACTCTTAGGTAGTCTCGAATATCTCTTCTCTTTGAACGAGGCTTTGATTCTAAGCATTTTCCAAATACTAGAATTCCGATAATGTTTTTTTCTTGTTCATTAATATTGAGCAGGAGTTTGATATCCTTTTCATGATATGCACCAATCCACCTTGAAGATACACCAAGTTGTTGAAGAGCCAATTGCATATGAGAACATGCTATTGTGGTATCAATAAGTGAGTAGAGCAATCGACCTCTTTCTTTGTATTTTTTTCCAGAAAGCTCTGGATTGGTAATAAAAACAAATACTCCTGCACATTCGAGGAAATAACTCTGTTCGAGCGCAAAAGCATATATTTGTTCAATAATTTCTTTGTTAGTAATAAGAATTATATCATATGCTTGAAGATTTCCTGCTGAAGGAGATCTTCTTGCATTTTCTATAGCTTCCATTAGAATACTCATATCAATTTGTTCAGAACTAAATTTTTTCGGAGAAAATCGTGTTAAAAATAGGTCTGATGATGTTTTTGAATCAGGATGATTGTCATTAATATTCAAAATGAATGGGAAAACAATCTTCTTCTTTGTTTCACATTCAAATACAGGAAATTTATTCGATGAAACCCCTTTAGAATCATTAAAGCATAAACAAAAAACACTTTGATCATTTCTTTTCGAAATATCCATTTCTTTATTCCCATAAACACGCAATTCTTCGACAAAAGGCTGCATTCTCAACATCTTCGCCGTTTTCTCCATATTATATGACGGATGTTCAGTTAAATACAAACAATACTTGATTTGTACAACAAAGGGCGCATTGCGTTTAAAAAATGATTCAATAGCTTCAAATAAATCATAATGATGAGAACTAAGCACAGAAAAATGCCCGACAATAACTCCAATTGCTTTGCAATTGTTCATAAAAGTATTAGAGAATTATGTTTACTCAGGAAGATCTGTAACCTTTCGTACACCATCCTTATCAATAACTTTAACAATGAAGCCATGAGGAGCAACGGTAAATCTCTGCTTAATCTGGTCAAGTGCCATCTTCATAAGCTTCTTTCCCTCTTCAAGTGTCATATCTTTCTTGTAGTGCTTATCGAAAACAGATAAAACGAAATATGAGCAATACCCTTGGGCTCCGTATGGGATCTTCTGAAGTGTACCGAGATAATCCATGAAGTAAAGAGAAGGCTTTCCATCATGTCCGGCCATTAACATATTAACTTCATAGGGAGACTTCCTAATGGCTTTGGCCAGTATGGACCTAATATAATGGCTCATTGCATCACTGCTTAATTCAACACCATTTCTAAACTTATAAAGAGAAACATTACCTTGTATGAACTCAGAAAGTTGAAGAGAATCACCTGTCTCGCCAGACATTGCTAAAACATGGCGAGGGTCAATTTGAAAGATACGATCGTATTCTTCACTGATACAAATAATAGATGATGAAACAGACGAGTCCGCAGCAACTAGGACCCAATCTGGGCCGCAAAGTCCAACAACACTTAGCATTTGTCACTTTTAGGATAACCGTATAAGTAACTCGGCCAATTATAAGGAATAATCGTTTGTGGATATAACCATATGAGAAGGAAAGTGTTTTTGTTAACTTTATCTAATAAACAATTTCACAAACATTCTAATTAGGATTTGACTTTTTCTCATAATTAAAATGAAATATGGATAATGATTTGATAATGAAAAACTATAATAAGGAAAACCATATAGTGGTTTACTTCTTTAAACTAGGGTATTCGAAATAGTTGCATCAGTTGTGAAATCCTTGTTCTTGGGTTTGAATACTAAGAATAAGGCAAGAATAGCAACAACAACACCACCTCCAATGAAAAACATGGTGAAGTTCTTACCCTTGGTTGGTGATGGAGCTGGGGGAACATCAGATCCACTCTGGTCTGCTTTGTCAATGAATTCTGTAGCAC
>Ga0209639_1000103_pt1 | contig 134587 bp, 147 predicted proteins | sample EPASupsiteHSE605_FD_187268 | JGI IMG/M metagenome (GOLD analysis project Ga0209639, IMG submission 187268) | Bioremediated contaminated groundwater from EPA Superfund site, New Mexico - Sample HSE6-05 (SPAdes) (version 2) | ecosystem: Environmental > Aquatic > Deep subsurface > Groundwater >...
GAGAGGACCACCAGCAGAGCCGCCGCTAAGAAGAGCACTTTGAAATAGATGGCGAACTGATCATGCATATAGAGTCCGCCCAAGAACACTGCTTCCTGACCGTAGAAAAAGTCATACAAGGTATAACCAAGAACACCTAATAACGAGAAAACAGTGAGTGGCATCATGCCTTGACGGGCGCCCGCTGGAATCAGTAGTCCAATGGCCAACAGAATCAAGGCTAGCGCAGCCAGCGCAATTTCCGGAGTGAGCACTGTAGCTATATTGAACATTAGAACAACCCTCCCATCTTAGCCTGACTCACAATCTCAAGGACCTTGGCAAGGCCTGAGGAGGTAACTCCAGTATCGATCATACCTAGTAAAATATTCGGGAATATTCCTCCGATAAAGATGACAAACCCAAATAATACGAGAGGAACTAGTTCAGGTCCTCGAATGTCTTGGAGATGGTCCCATTCGGAACGACGCGGCCCAAACAATACGTTGGCAATCGTCCTTAAGATATAAACTGCTGTAAAGATAATCCCTGCTATACCAAGCACGGTTTGAACAGGTAGAACCTTAATGGCTCCCATAAAAATGGTGAATTCTGCAATGAAGTTTACGGTTCCAGGTAATCCAAGTGAGGCCATACCTGCAATCATAAAACCAATAGCTAAGCGTGGCATTTGATGGGCTAGTCCACCCAGATCAGCAATATTACGAGTATGGGACTTCTCGTAGATAAATCCAATCATGGAGAAGAAGAGAGCTGCCATAACACCATGAGCAAACATCATTGCCACAGCACCCGTTGCCGCCGTTGGGTTCAAGGCCGCGATGGCGATAATAACATATCCCATATGGCTTACAGATGAGTATCCGACAACATATTTAAGATCCTTTTGGGCTAAAGCGATGAAGGCCGCATAGAGTACGCTGACAACGGCTAGGGTTGCAATGTACGGTGCCCAAAAGCTCGCTCCAACTGGGAGGACATAGATACCTAAGCGGATTAAACCATAGCCCCCAATTTTCTTTAGGACTCCTGCGTGAATCATACTAACGGCGGTAGGCGCACCAGCATAACCGTCTGGAGACCAGGAGTGGAAGGGGAACATAGAGATGAGGGATCCAAAACCCACGATCATTAAGGCAAAAGCCACCTTTTGGAAAGCTGGACTATAGAGGTCTTGCCGAGCGGATAACTGATCAAACATAAAGGTGGGATTACCATTGGCACCTGCTGCTAGGTAAAGGGCCACCATTCCAACGAGGAGGAAGGCCGATCCAATCAGCAAGTAAATTGTTAACTTCATAGCGGCATATTCCTTAGTCACCCGTTTCGTACTTCCCCAGATGATTACCATGATGTAGATTGGAATAACCACGATTTCATAGAAGAGGAAGAAGATAAATAGGTCGCGAGCTATAAAGGTTCCCATTACCCCTGCAATCAGGATCAGCAGCAAGATAAAGAATTCTTTAACTCGCTTGTCGATATTCCAGGAAGCATAGATGGAAGCAAAACCTATGAGGTTGGTTAGAAGAAGCATAGGTAAGCTTAATCCGTCGACTCCCAAGGCTAAATTGACACCGAGATCAGGAACCCAGGGAATTGTTAGGGTAAACTGCATTCCACCTAGTGCCCATTGATAGTTGTAGAAGGCGTAAAGAGAAAGCGCCAAAGACACAAACATACCCATCGCTGCCACTAGTTTGATGGTCTTCGTCTCTTCCTTGGGCAAGAAAACGATCAAGAGCATGGCCACTAACGGTGCTAATATCGTGAAGGGCAGAAGCATGGACAGTGAACCCACGGTTGGTAGTGCAGACATTATTTCACACCTCCTAGCGTCGCTAAGGGGTTAAGAGCCGCCAGTTGACCTTCTCCAAAGGCGAAGACCATAAATAGGACGACCACTGCGAAAAAGAACACCATAGCGTACGTTTGTAGTTGTCCTGTATTGGTCCGACGGAGGACTTTACCACTGCCTCGCGTGATTAACGCCAGTCCGTTGACAACCCCGTCCACGATATAGATATCAAACCAGTAGAGGATCTTACCCAGGCCATCCATGATGTTATGAATCAGCCAGAGATAGAGCTCATCGATATAGTATTTATTTTTGAGTAATTTGTAAATTGCTGGGAAGCGGGCAACCATATTCTCAGCTGAAATTGCCTTAGTGACATAGGTGGCATAAGCTAAACCAATCCCTAAAAGTCCAGCAATGACCGAAATTCCAGCTAAGCCCCAGGCGATGGGTTCATGATGGAATTCTCCATAGTGAACATAGAAGGCAAAGTTATGCTCTGGTAGCGCTACAAAGCCACCAAAAATGCTGAAGAAAGCAAGAATCATCAGGGGAATCGTCATACTCCAGGGAGATTCATGCGTGTGATTTTCGGGTTTTTCTGGTCCCATGAAGACCACAAAAAACAGACGGCACATATAAAAAGCCGTTAAGAACGCCGTAAATAGACCAACCGCATAAATAATTGGATGACCGTTATGCAGGGCGTGGGCTAAAATTTCATCTTTTGACCAAAAGCCTGCAAACGGTGGTACTCCTGAAATGGCCAAGACTCCAATGAAAAAGGTCGTTCCTGTGATCGGCATCTTTTTCCATAGTCCACCCATCTCCCAAATGTCCTGTTTATGATGGAGGGCAATAATCACGGAACCAGCACCTAAGAACATTAACGCCTTAAAGAACGCATGGGTCATAAGGTGGAACATGGAGGCTGTCAGCGAGCCTACTCCCAGCGCAAACATCATATAGCCCAGTTGGCTTAACGTGGAGAACGCCAGAATCCGTTTGATATCGTCTTGAGCGATCGCAATCGAGGCCGAAAAAATGGCTGTGAAGGCACCCAAGCCGGCGATAAACTGTAAGGCCGCAGGAGACGCATGATCAAAGAGAAAATACATCCGGGCCACTAGATAGACACCTGCAACGACCATGGTTGCGGCATGAATCAAAGCACTGACAGGGGTCGGACCTTCCATAGCATCCGGAAGCCAGACGTGAAGGGGAAACTGTCCGGATTTCCCGATCGGTCCCATAAAGACGAGAAACGCCATGACGGTCACATACCCTACTGTTCCTATAACTGCGACATCTTGGAAATTTGTGTTCAATGCTGCGGAAAGCGCCGCAAAATCGAGGGTTCCAAACTTGGTGTAGAGGAAAAGCATCCCGAGTAACAAGCCGAAGTCCCCGACACGTGTCGTAATGAAGGCTTTCTTCGCAGCCTCTCGAGCCGACACTTTAAAGTACCAAAATCCAATGAGCAGATAAGAACAGAGTCCTACCAATTCCCAAAAAATAAAGAGTTGTAAAAGGTTAGTCGCAATAACCATACCCAGCATGGACGCTGCAAACAATGACTGGTACGCATAGTAACGCGACCAACCTACATCTCCACGCATATAACCTAACGAATAGATCTGTACCATCGAGGCTACTAAAGTAACAACAAACAACATCATGGCACTTAGGGGATCAATGATGGTCCCAAAATCGATCTCTAACCCCACAATATTAAGCCAATTCACATTTACGATCGCAGGATGTTCCACAATTTCCGCACCCGCCTGAATAACGCCTAGGCCTATAGCAATAGCCAAGCCCAATGAGGCAAGAATCGCGAGAATCGACACTGTGGAAGACAGTCTTTTGGATCGTTTCGTGACAAAGGCGATGATTAGAAACGACAAGAAGGGCAAAGCAGGAATTAACCACGCCCACTGAAAGAGATCATGCATTTCCTTGAACACCTACCTTCTCCATAGTCTCTCTTACCACTTTAACCAATTAAATTCATCAACGTTAGCCGTCTGACGGTTACGATAAATCGTAATGACCAAGGCGAGTCCAACGGCTACTTCAGCTGCAGCAACGACAATCACGAAAAGTGCCGCCACATGCCCTGTCAGAATATAGTGAACATCAATCTTCTGATTCCAAATAAATCGATTAAACGCCACGAAATTAATATTTACAGCATTAAGCATAAGCTCAATGGACATGAGAATAGCGACAATATTCCGCCTGGAAAACACCCCATAAAGCCCAAGGCTAAAGAGCATCGCTCCAACTAAAAGGTACGTAGAAAGCCCGACACTAAAATTAGCTAAATTCATTTGCTTTCTTTCACTCCCTTCGCCAAAATCACAGCTCCTGCTAAGGCAATAGTAAGCAAAACTGCAGCTGCTTCAAAGGGAATCATATATTGAGTAAGCAACAGTAGCGACATATCCTCTGCTGATCCGCCGCCCGTCCACGGTGCGGCTAAAACGCGCCAGTCCGCATTGGTAAGAATCACCAGCCCGATCATAACAAAGACCAAGGCCGAAACAAGTGCTCCCCCAAACCAACTACGATTTTCAGGATTGCTCTCACTTACTTCACCGCGCAGAGTCAACATAACTGCAAAGACAACCATAATCGATACCGCTCCCGTATAGATCAATAACTGGACAGCCGCCAAAAAATCAGCATTCAGTAGAACATAGAGCACTGCAACGCCTGAAAAGGAAAGTGCTAGATAAAGCGCACTGTGCACAATATTCTTGGAGGTGACAACACCCCAAGCAGCTGCAATCGACAGGATCGCAAAAATAAAGAAAACGACTGTGCTCACGCTCACTCCACCTTCCCTTTACGCTCAGCCCGTTCAATCATATCCCATTTCAAATCGACGGGTTCATAGACCGCGTTTTCATACTCCTGAGTCACTGTCAAAGCCTTTGTCGGGCAGACTTCCGTGCACATTCCACAGAACAAACAACGACCAACATCCATATGATAGCTCTTGAGAACCTTTTTATTGTTCTCACCTTTTTCGCTGGTTAATTTGATAACCCCGTTAGGACAAGCCATAGCACACATGTTGCAAGAAATACACTTATCCTTTTGAAGCCCCATGGAACTGCGTACTCTAATCGGAAGATTGGGTTTCTGTTCAGGATAAAACTCCGTAATATTGGGACCAACCATACGCTTTAATGTAATGCCTAAACCCTGTAGAAGACCTTTACCGAACACTGCGTCACCCTCCCATCACGAGTCGGTAAATATAAATTCCCAGACCCGTCAAAAAAATGTTTGCAATTGAAAGCGGCAACAAGACCTTCCACGCGAAGTGCATTAAATGATCAATGCGGATTCTCGGGAAAGTCCAACGAACCCACATCATAAAGAAAATGATAATCCCGGCTTTCATCCAGAACCAGATCCAACCTGGTAAAAACCCTGGACCTTGCCAACCACCTAAAAACACGGTCGCAGCCAGTGCGGACATAGCAGTCATGTTTCCGTATTCTCCAAGGAAAAACAATCCCCAACGAAGTCCCGTATACTCTACAAATGGTCCAGCAACGACTTCTTGATCTGCTTCAACCAAGTCAAACGGTGCACGGTTGACTTCTGCCATGCCTGCAATGATGAAGATTACAAACCCAAGAGGTTGAAGGACAATAAAGGGAATGCTACTTTGGGCTTCAACAATGACTCCAAGATTAAAAGACTGAGTGATCATGACAACCCCAAGAACAGAGAAGAGTAATGGAATTTCGTAACTGATCATCTGGGCAACTTCCCGCATGCCTCCAATCAAAGCGTACTTATTATTGGATCCCCATCCAGCCATTAGAAAAGCCACTGTTGAAATAGAGGTAATTGCGAGATAATAAATAATGCCCAAATCAAGATTGATGGGTGCCAGACCCTTCCCAAAAGGTATGACAGCCAAGGACAACATCGGTAAAGAGAAGATAATCATGGGCGCAACTTTGAACATAAACTTATCTGCGCCAGCAGGAGTAAGATCTTCTTTACCTAAGAGTTTTATAGCATCGGCTATAGTCTGAAACCATCCGCGCGGACCGAGTCGATTGGGCCCTGACCTCTGAGATGTCCACCCTGCTACTTTGCGTTCCAGTAGAATCAATATCAAAGCAGCTAGGACAATAATGACAACCACGATGATAAAATTAATCACATACATGGTTAAATTAGCCCAAAGTGAGTGGGGATCCGCAAAAAAACTACGGATGAATGCCGTAATAATCAAAAATAGATTATTGATAGTCATCATCAGATTATTTATGGTCTCCATCTTATTCTCCCCTCATTGGAATTTACTATTTGTCCACTTCACCCAAGACAGCATCCAACGTCGCAAAAATAGCAACAATATCTTGAATCTTCCACCCCAGAGCAACAATCGGAAGCATCTGTAAGTTGATGAATGTGGCCGGGCGGATACGAACCCGTGCCGGTTTAGTCGTTCCGTCACTGACGATATAGAATCCCAATTCTCCTTTGGGGTTCTCTACGCTGTGATAAACTTCGCCGACTGGAGGCTTGATGACTTTAGGTACCTTGGCCATTATTGGCCCTTCTGGGATATCACGAACTGCTTGCTTAATGATCTTTACACTTTCTACAATCTCGTCCATCCGGATTATGGTACGATCATAACTGTCGCACCCCGTTCGAACCGGGACGTTAAAGTCAAATCGATCATAGATGCTATAGGGCGCTGCTTTACGCACATCATAATTGACACCGGATGCTCGTAAAACCGGGCCAGTAATAGAAAGGTTCTCAGCAAGCTCCTTAGATAAGATACCAACACTTTTCAAGCGACCTTGGGCAATCTCATTTCCGAAAAACATTCCGTAGTATTCCTCAAGCATCTCGGGTGTATCATCAAGAAAAGATTTTAGGGCAGGCCAAAACTCTGCTGGAGGCTCAGCACATATTCCTCCGATGCGCATAATGTTTACTGTCAAACGACTTCCAGCAGTCATCTCATACATATCACAGATCCGCTCACGGTCGCGGAAGGCATAAGACCATGCAGTCCACCCTGCCAAATCCAATGCTGTACTGGCAATACAAACTTGGTGGCTGGCAATCCGAGCGAGTTCTCCAAAGATAACGCGCAGGTATTCCGCCCGTTCAGGGATTTCGACTCCCATCAGCTTCTCTACGGTTTGGACGTAGCCCCAGTTGTTATGTGGGGATGCCAGATAGTCCAGCCGATCCGTATATGGAATAAACTGCGAATAAGTGCGACTTTCTGCTAGTTTTTCCATCCCACGATGGAGATACCCCATTTTTGGTTCAATTTTTGTAATCTTTTCCCCCTCTAAATGGACCACCATGCGGAACAAGCCGTGCATACTCGGGTGCTGGGGGCCCAGGTTCAATGGGAGTTCTTGTGTTTTTTCAATATCCATGGTTTTTCCCCCTATTCCCCTTCTATACGCTGGCGCACGATATTGCGAACCTCAATGGGCTCTGTTACATAATCCTTGCGCAACGGATAACCTTCAAAATCGTCCCATAGGTAAATTCGTTTAAGATTGGGATGTCCTGTAAATTTAATCCCGAACATATCATAGGCCTCACGCTCTAAGAAATTAGCGCCCTGCCATATATTAGTCACCGAATCAATTACCGGATTTTCTCGATCTACCACAGCCTTTACGCGCAAACGTTGTGGTCCACGTAAACTTGACAACTGATAAACCACTTCCAAATGATCTACAAGATCTAATCCACCTAGATCGTGGAGAAAATCACATGGAACATCGGCGAATTTTTTCGCCGCAGTCAAAGTTTCGATAACATAGGGAGCTTTTACTTTTAAGATGAATGCTCCGATAATCTCTTCAACTTCACCGTTAACCCGAGTTGCAAGCTCTTCCACTCGTTGTCTTAATACTTCTTTATTTTCCATGTCTCATTAACCTCACCTTAGCGGGATTTGAAACTTTGTATTGAAGTTGCATAAGCCCAAATAATAAGGATTCCGGCCTCGGGGGGCAACCAGGGATATACACGTCAACTGGGACAACTTTATCAACGCCAGCCATCATAGCATAGGAATCTACAAAGGGTCCACCTGAACTCGCACAACTTCCCATAGCAATCACCCATTTGGGCTCAGGCAATTGGTCATAAAGACGCCTCAACAGCGGAGCCAACTTCCGAGTACAGGTTCCTGCCACGATCATAACATCAGCTTGACGAGGAGAAGCACGGAAAACCTCCCAACCGAAGCGGGAAATATCATAACGAGGTCCGCCTGTAGCCATCATCTCGATCGCACAGCAAGCTAAGCCAAGCGTAAGCGGCCAGAAGGAATGCCCGCGACCCCAGTTTAGAACTTTATCTATATTGGTAACTAAAACGTTTTTTTCTGCTAACGTTTCGTCCTCGCGGAGCCGTTTTTCTTGGGTTACATCCACTCTAAAGCACCTTCTTTCCAAGCATACCAGAAACCGACCAAGAGAATAACAATAAAGATGAACATTTCCACAAAAGCAAATGTGCCTAGTTTTTGAAATGTTAAGGCCCAAGGATATAAGAAAACTGTCTCAACATCAAATGCCGTGAAAACTAAGGCATACATAAAATAATTGCTCTTAAATCCGAGCCATGTCCGTCCAATTGTCTCGTTACCACACTCATACGTTGTTAGCTTTTCTCTGTGTGGTTTGTTAGGTGCCAATAACTTTGGCATAATCATCATAATAATAGATACTGCTATTGCACCAACCAGAAAAACACCTACACCAGCAAAATTATTATCACCCATCCACTTTACCTCCCTTCATAAAAATTTCAGATAGCATGCTTCTATTAGCTAATCATATTTTGCCACACCTATTGATTTTGGTCAATTTAACAGTGTTTTCTATAATTTCTTATCTTAGCTAATAGATGTCTCTTGCTTCACTGGAGCAAAACTTTTTCGGTGAAGCGGACATGGCCCTAAGCGCTTTAGAACCTGCATGTGTTCACTTGTGCCATACCCTTTGTTCTTAGAAAATGTGTATTCCGGATAGAGAGAATGAAGCTGAACCATTAGTCGATCACGTGTCACCTTCGCCAAAATCGAGGCCGCCGCGATTGAGGCACTCAAGTGGTCTCCCCCGATGAGCGGAAGCTGCGGAAGTTGTACATCTGGAAGATTTAAGGCGTCTATCAGTAAATAATGAGGGCGAATTGTTAAACCTTCTATGGAGCGCTTCATCGCTAATTTCGTCGCCTGCAAAATATTTAAGGCATCAATTTCCGCTGGTTCAGCACTTCCAATTGCATAATCAATCGCCTGTTTTTGGATTTGAATAAAGAGCTTTTCTCGTTTACTTTCCGTCAGCATCTTGGAATCATTAAGCCCAGGTAGGTCAAACTTTGCCGGTAGAATGCAGGCCCCTGCGACAACCGGCCCAGCAAGCGGCCCACGACCTGCTTCATCAACTCCTGCCAACAACAAAAAACCTTGCTTCCATAGCTTTTTTTCTTCAACGAGTAGTTGCTGGATACGAGCTTGTTCTAGAGCTTGTGCTCGCTGGTACTTGACTAGCTGAACGGCTAGTCTACGGACTCCTTGACGGGGGTCGTTCTGACATGCACCTATCATACGAGGGGAAGGATCTCTGTAGAGTGCTTCTTGAACTTCTCTGATATTCATTTGGGATAACGGTTCCACACTTTTCTCCTCTTCTCTCCCTAAAATTCATTTCGACATGCAGAGACAATTCCCTTTATTTAGCTATCAGTCTTCAATATACACAAAATAGTCTGAAAATTAAAAACTGTTATTTATTAAAATGGTCCATCGTAATTGGTCCAAGTTGTCCCATTCTAAGTTCTCTCAGGAAAATCTGAGCAGCTTTGAGCGTATCGACACGTCCACCATGAATTAAACAGCCCCTTTTGCGGCCTAAGCTCTCCAGGGTAACCTCAGATTCTTCATTCTGATAGCGGGCTAAAGCATTAGGGGAATAAAGATTTAACCAATCTATAATCCAAGTCGATAATTCCTCAATATCAAAAACATCATCTTTTATCGCCCCAAGTGCAGCAAGTTTTCGTCCAACATCAAGATCATCAAATTTTGGCCATAACATTCCTGGTGTATCTAACAACTCCACGCGTTCATGAATCCGCACCCATTGATTTCCTCTAGTAACACCTGGTTTGTTACCCACTTTCGCTTGAGCTCCGCCAGTCAATTGATTAATCAAAGACGACTTGCCAATATTGGGAATCCCCACAATCATTACTCTAATCATTTGTGGACGTATGCCCTTTTCAGCTTGCTTTGCTTGTTTGGCATGGACCATACGTTCAAGTTCAGGAACGATCTGTTTAACACCTACCCCTGTAGTTGCACTAACTGCATAAACAGGACTCATTTCTTTTAAGTGCTTAAGCCACTTCGACGTCCAATTAGAATCCGCCAAATCAGCTTTGTTCAGCAGCAATAGCCTCGCCTTATTACCAAGTATCTTATGTAGCATTGGATTACGACTACTGGCTGGTATCCGAGCATCAGCAAGCTCTAAAACTACATCTACCCATTTTAGCTGCTCTAGTAGAAGCCGTCTCGTTTTAGCCATATGTCCTGGAAACCATTGAATACTCATGAATACCTCTCTTAAATCCCTCTAAAAATGAAACTTATAGATTTCTAATATTAACTTACTCTAGAAATAATCCTAAATCGCTGAAAAGGATAGTATACTAACCATGCTTTTCCTAATAAATAGTTTTTGGGAAGAAGCCCCCATTCTCTCGAGTCTTCACTCTCGCGACGGTTATCTCCTAAGACAAACACCTTTCCCTCCGGAACAACTTCTGGACCATAAGGGGGGTAATCACCAGGTTTAACGTAAGGCTCAGGGATAGCATTCCCATTTACGAAAACTTTATTATCACGTAATTCTACAGTTTCACCTTCAGCCGCAATTACCCGTTTAACGAAGGTTCTCTTTAAATCCTTGGGAAAGGCAAACACAACAACATCTCCTCTAGTTGGCGCCCAGAGGCGGTACGAAAGACGATTAACGAGAATGTGGTCTCCAGGAGCCATACCAGGTTCCATAGAAGGTGATGGAATCAGATAAGGTTGAAGTACTATCCCACGCAAAATCCCACCTGCCAGTATTGCTATGCCAATAATACCTAAAAGCCATTTTGTTTTTGATCTCTTATTTTCCATCGTAACGCTCCCCTCTTGAACTACTCTTTAGTATGAACAAGATTCTTCGGAGCATACGCTAAATAAGCATTTTAATTCATTAATTATTTTATAGCTCTATTATTTTAAGAAGTCAACACCTTTTGATCGGTATAAAGAAATTAGACCACCCTCAACCCTTAATGTTTTCTGACAAGTATTAGAAAACTTGGCTAGCGCCAAGGCGCAGGCGCAGGCGAAAGCCTTAGTTGCACTGATAACTTATGCTTGGAAAGTATATAACGCAAGTTTATACTTTCTGATAGTAAAAAAAAAGAGCCAGATTACTCCAGCTCACTTTTTCCTAGCCGATACGACGGTCGCGGATCCGTGCCGCCTTACCTGAAAGTCCACGTAAATAATAAAGCTTAGCCCGGCGAACAATTCCCCGACGAGCCACCTCAATTTTTTCTAAGCGAGGTGAATGTAAAGGGAAAGTTCGTTCTACCCCGACTCCAGCGAAGACACGTCGAACAGTAAAGGTCTCACGAATGCCGCCACCTTTCATTGCGATGACAAGCCCTTCAAAAACCTGGATACGTTCACGGGTTCCCTCAACAATGCGCACATGTACACGCACTGTATCACCTGGCCGGAAGTTAGGAAGATCCTTTTTCATTTGTTCTTCTTCAATCATGCGAATATAATCCATTAAAAATCCCCCCTTCCTTGCCTAGATGTTCATACACTGATTCACAGCGAGCGGACCATCTATATCAGACTAATATATACTATCACAACCTTTTTAGTTATGCAACAAAATTCAAGGTCATCCGCTGTTCCAGATTATCCTACACCAATGTCATTCGCTCTTAGTGTCCACGTAAGCGATCTAAGATAATTGATACTGCAGAACGTACGGATAAGTGATTGTAGTCCGTCGGCCCATAGATCGGCTGTAAAATTAGATCCATCTTCTCAACGTCTTCTTTGAGCAGTCCCCACCCTGTACCAAATAATAAAAGAATTGGAGTTTTTGTGGTCTCTATGTTCTCACGAAGCTGAGCATAAGTGATCGTATTGGTATACTTCCGCGCATCTGTCGCTACTTTAATAGGGGAAACCCCGTGTTCAGCTTCAATCTCAGCATAGACTCGCTCCAAATCGTCTGCAATTTTCACTCGCGCGAATGCTTCTTGACGATCAGGATTGTACTCAGCCCCATATCCCTCTTGCCAAAAACCCATAATACGTTTTGCTAACTGACGCTGGGCTTCTGCAGGGTGAACTACAAAATATCGTTTTACGCCGTAGGTAGTTGAACATCTAGCAATATCATGTAAATCTAAGTTGGTAATTGAAGTCGCGACTGTCTCCATATTTTTATTGTACACAGGAGAATGGACTAGAGCTAAGTAGATATCTGCTGCCATGGAGATCCCTCCCAACGCACTTTCTGAAATCAGAGATCCTCTCTGATTACTTTAATAGCTATTACTTATGTAGAATTCTTTAAAGAACGCCGCTTTCTCTTAGGTGGAGGACAAAGATGTTGCCATCTCTCACGCCACAGGGCAACTTCTTCGTGTTCAAAAGTCAGTTCTTCTAAAAGAGGATAATCTTCCGCTTGAAAAATAATCTCACTAATCAAATCTGGGCGTCTTAGAAAAGTGCGTCTTAGAGACTCTTTTCTTCGCCAACGCTTAATCTGAGCGTGATGACCAGATAACAAAACTTCTGGCACCTTCCGCCCCTCAAATTCAGCTGGGCGCGTATATTGAGGGTACTCCAAGAGTCCAATACTATGCGAATCCTCCTCTGCGGAAACTTCTTCTCCGAGGACTCCAGGAATGAGCCTCGCCACGGCATCAATCATAACCATTGCGGCAAGCTCTCCACCAGTCAAAACGTAGTCCCCTAGGGAGACTTCTTCATCAGCCAACTCTCGAATTCGCTCATCAAATCCTTCATAATGCCCACATATAAAGACAAGTTCCTTATGAGCAGACCATTGCTTAGCCTTTTCCTGATGAAAAACTTGGCCTTGTGGTGACATGAGAATAAGTCTTCGTTCGCTACAGGTCTGGGGTAAATCCCTTATTGCTCCAAAAATCGGTTCAGGCTTTAAGAGCATTCCTGCTCCACCTCCATAAGGAACGTCATCCACATTTTTATGTTTACTAGCAGCGTAATCACGAAAATTTACCAAGTTTATTTCTATTAGTCCCGCTTCTTGTGCTCGCTTTAGAATACTTTCGTGTAAAGGTACAAACATCTCAGGGAATAAGGTTAAAACCGTGATTTTCATCATATGTAGATTAATCCTCCAGCAACCCGGGCGGAAGTATAACATCCATCCGTCGGCCAGGAACATCGACGTGTTGAACAACACTTTTTAGAGCAGGTACGCATATTTCTCCTTTAGACCCTTTGACTACATAGACATCATTCGCCCCAGTTTCTAAAACCTGCGACAGAGTTCCTAATAAGAGATCCCCCTCATAGACTTGCATCCCTTCAAGCTCGAAATAATACCATCCTTCTTCGAGAGGAAGTACTTCCGAACGATCAATTCGAACTTCCCATCCTCGGTATTTTTCCGCTTGATCCGCAGAATTTATCCCCTCTACTGCGATTAAAACAAATTCCATTTGTAAACGGGCTTTGAGAACTTTAAAGTGGTGATCGGCCTCCCCATGTCGCAAAATGACTTTCTGCAGTTTTAAAAATCGTTCAGGGTTATTAGTCAACGGATAGACCCTTAACTCACCGCTAAGTCCGTGCGGACGCAACACCTCTCCAATCAATACTTCATCCATAATCTTTGCCCCTTCCAAATAGCTAAGTTTAAAACGTTGAGAAGGGCACTTAGCCCTTCTCAACGTTATTGATCAATGTCCATATGAACTCGGCGCCCATCTTTGACGGCAGCCGCTTTAACCAGCGTACGAATAGCGTTCGCGATCTTCCCTTGTTTTCCAATCACTTTTCCCATGTCTTCTGGTGCGACTGTAAGCTGCAAATGAACGCTTTTTTCAGTCTCAGATTGAACAACGAGAACTTGGTCTGTTTGATCCACCAGCGCTTTCGCGAGGATTTTTACAAGTTCCTTCACAGGAACCACCCCCCAAACTCTACACTTAGTTCTTGGACTCGTGGAATTTGGTTAAGATACCAGCTTGACTCAGCAAAGACTTAGCTGTATTTGAAGGCTGAGCTCCAGTTGATAACCATTTCATAGCCTTTTCCTCATCAATGTTTAGAACTACAGGGCTTTTAGTTGGATCATAATATCCAATTTGCTCAATGAAGCGACCATCACGGGGAGCTTTAGCGTCAGCAATTACCATACGGTAGAAAGGATTCTTTTTAGCACCCATGCGGCACAAACGAATTTTAGTAGCCATGTTTTCACCTCCTCATTATCGAGGTTCGAAGTTCGAAGTTCGAGGTTCGAATGTTATGCATTCAATATCTCACAACGCACATTTAGCCCCTAGATTAGTTCAACTAAACTTTAAGACAGAGTAAAACTCAATTAAAGTAAGTTTATTATATAAACAGCACTATATTATTAGCGCGTGTCCATCAAAATTATTCAGTGCGTTTCGCTCGATCGCAAGTCCCAAGCGTGTTGCCCCGCTAGCGCGACTTAAGCCAAAACCGACCCCAGACAAGAAGGCGCACATGAAATGTGCCTTCTCCCAAGTTAAATACTCGCATCAGACGGTGCACATAAAATGTGCCGTCCTCCCCAGCACCGTTCTCCTCGTCCCAAGACCCGGGACGCAGTGTCACACGGCGTGACGTCTTTACGTAAGCAGCTAAGCAAACTTCCGTTAAAGCGACCCCAGATACGGGGCAGTGTACAGGGATGTACACTGCCGCCAGTGAGCCACGGACGGCTCATCTGGCGGGAACCCCGCTCCCCAAAGAAAGGAGCTTGAACGGTTAGTTTGTTCTGCGTCGTAAGCACCGAGCGCTGGGTGACACAAGGCCCCCCACAAGTGCCCTCTACACCGTCGGAAACGGAAATCTAGGTTTCTTACCCTTCTTACCCTTTTTCCCGCCCCCGAGCATACCCATTCCACCCGGGTTAGAAAACTGCTTCATCATTTTTTGCATTTGTTCAAATTGTTTTATTAAACGTCCAACATCTTGAACGGAAGTGCCACTTCCTTTAGCAATCCTCTTTTTGCGAGAATCTTTTATGATTACTGGCTTCCGACGTTCTTCTGTCGTCATAGACCGAATAATAGCCTCAATATGTGCGGTATCCTTCTCATCAATCTGTACATCTTTTAATTGTTTCCCCACTCCGGGAATCATTTCTAAGATTGAAGAAAGCGGACCCATTTTTTTCATCTGCTGCATCTGATCGAGAAAATCATCGAGAGTAAATTCCTGTTTACGGAGTTTTTGTTCCATTTCTTTGGCTTTTTTCTCATCGAAAGACTCTTGCGCCTTTTCAATCAGCGTAAGGACATCGCCCATTCCCAAGATTCGTGACGCCATACGATCGGGGTGGAAAGGTTCGATGGCATCCATTTTTTCCCCGAGTCCGATAAACTTTATTGTACACCCTGTCACTGCTTTAATAGAAAGGGCTGCACCCCCACGCGTATCTCCATCGAGCTTTGTAAGAATGACCCCATCTAGTCCTAATTCACTGTGAAACGACTCCGCTACATTAACAGCATCCTGTCCTGTCATGGCGTCTACAACTAACAAAATTTCATGAGGTTTGACATTGCCTTTAATATCTCGAAGTTCGCCCATTAATTCTTCGTTAATATGCAGACGTCCAGCGGTATCAATAATGACCACATCTTGTCCGTTCTGATTGGCATGGGCAATGCTTGCTTTAGCAATATCTTTCGGGTTATCTTGCCCCATAGAAAAGACTGGAACTTTCAGTTGGTCTCCTAGAACTTGCAATTGTTTAATCGCAGCTGGACGATAAATATCACACGCCACAAGCAACGGATGTTTTCCTTGTTTCTTTAACATGTTAGCCAACTTAGCCGCATGAGTTGTTTTCCCAGCCCCTTGAAGACCGATCAACATAATCACAGTAGGCGGTTTTGAGGCAATAAGGATTTTACCTGTTGCACCACCCATGAGTTCAATCATTTCTTCATGAACAATCTTAATAACATGTTGTGCCGGTGAAAGGGATTCAAGGACTTCCTGTCCGATCGAACGTTCCTTGACTTTGGCCACGAAGTCTTTGACTACTTTAAAGTTAACATCGGCTTCCAATAAAGCAACGCGAACTTCTCGCATGGCCTCGTTGACATCCGCTTCCTTTAACTTACCCTTTCCTTTAAGCCGTTTAAATGTTTCTTGGAGTTTTTCGCTTAGTCCTTGAAACATGCTTGTCCCCGCTTTCGATTTGATCCACTTCCCAAAGTCCCACCTCGATAAGTGAGAGTGTTTACAGTGCTCCACCTTGCTTCAGGTAGCACAACTAAAATAGTAAAAAGAAGCTTAAAGCCTATCAAAGACCAATTTTAAGCATAAACTCTGACCTCCGGCCTCTGACTCCTGACCTCAGTAAGCCGCGATGTCAGCAAAAACATCTTCAATCATAGCACGTATCTTCTGGTGACGTCCATATGCTGCTGAGCTAGAAAAATCCTGTATATTTAGCCCTTCCAGCAAGGTTTGAACTTCTATCAACTTTTCACGTTCCGTCCAAAACCTCTGCACAAGCCCTAATTTATCCTCGTATTCACTGAGGATCCTTTCTGTGCGTTTGAGCAAATCGTGAATAGCCTGACGGCTAATATGCTCTACTTCAGCAATTTCAGTTAACGAAAGATCTTGTTGATAATGTAGATCCCATACGTTTCTTTGCTTTTCAGTAAGAAGCGGGCCATAAAAATCAACTAAGAGAGCCCTTTTGGCAATTTTCTCCATTGCAACCCCCTGTAAAGCGTTTTTACTTTACAACGGAATATTAGACTAAATTTTTCGGTTTGTCAAGTGTTATTGCTTAACATTCAATTCAACTGCAATTCGCTTCGCTCGAATTTCTGCTTCTTGACAAACCTTACCGACATCCATAGTTAATATTTTTCGTTCTTCCATGAGAAGCTTACCGTCTACCATCACCGTACGAACATCCCCAGCATGGGCAGAATAAACCAAATGTGCTGGAATTGAAAAACGAGGATAATAATGTGGTTGGTCCATATTGATCGTGATCAAATCCGCTTTAAAACCTGGGGCCAACACTCCGACGTTTTCTAATCCTAACGTTTGTGCCCCGGCAACCGTCGCCATTTCCAAAACTTCATAGGCAGGAAGTGCCGTTGGATTAATCCGAAGCTTTTGTTGGAAAGCGGCCGAGCGCATTTCCCCAAAGAGGTCAAGATTGTTATTACTTGAGGCACCGTCCGTTCCGAGTCCTACAACAACCCCTTTGGTACGCAACTCCGTAATTGGGGCGGTTCCACTGCTCAGCTTCATGTTGCTTTCTGCATTATGAGCGACACAAACGTTCTGTCGAACTAAAATTTCTATATCCTGTGGTGTTAAGTGTACACAGTGAGCTGCTACAACATGCCCACCAAAAAGCCCTAGCTCATCCAACCATTGGACAGGAGTTTTTCCATACTGTTCTCTTAGAATGTTAATCTCATCTTGAGTCTCTGCCACATGAATATGAACTCCTACATTCAAACGGTCAGCCTCAACTTTAACTTTCTTAAGATACTCTGCCGAACAGGTATAGGGGGCGTGAGGACCAAACATAATACTCAAGCGCCCATTACCAGCCCCGTGATATCGTTGTACTAATTCGATATTTTCCTGTAAAGCACTTTCTCCGTTGGGTCCATTCCCGATTAGCCCTCGTGAAAGCACAGCTCGCGTTCCAGCTAGGAGTACTGCATTTGCAACTTGATCCATCGAAGCATACATATCTAGCATTGTAGTGGTTCCGGAGCGGATCATTTCGCAAAGTGCTAAGGAGGTGCCCCAATAAATATCCTCATCTGTCAATTTATTTTCGAAAGGCCATACTTTCTCATTAAGCCAAGGCATTAGCGGTAGATCATCTGCATAACCCCTGAGAAGCGTCATAGCCGCATGGGTGTGAGTATTAATTAGGCCAGGCATAACCACGTCATTAGGCAATTCCAAAATGCGTTCAGGCACAAATCCTGCTGGTGCAGAACCTCGCTCTCCTACGGATACTATAGCATCATCTTGTATGCAAATTTCCCCTTGAGGAAAAAACGTATCTGCTCCAGTCATGGGTAAAACCATAGCGCGAATTAAAATCTTAGACATATTCATCTGTCTCCTTACAGCCGTCATTAGGATTTAAGATGACGGCATAGACTAAGGGATAACGCCCTCTAACTTTAAGATCGAACCATCAATTTAAGGAGATTAACTGAATATGGCGCGGACACTATCCCCTTTTCTGTAATTATTCCAGTAATATATTTCGCTGGCGTAACATCAAACGCTGGATTAAAGACATTGACTTCGTTAGGTGCAACTGATACCCCAAAGCACTCTCTGATTTCCTTGGCAGGCCGTTCTTCAATAGGAATTTCTTGGCCGTTCGCGACTTTTAAATCAATAGTAGAGGTTGGTGCCGCAACATAAAAGGGAATGCCGTGGGCTTGTGCCAAGACTGCTACAGAGTAAGTTCCGATTTTATTTGCTGTATCCCCGTTGGCCGCGATTCGGTCCGCTCCTACAATCACAAGGTCAACCTTCCCCTGTTGCATCAAGTATCCTGCCATATTGTCAGTAATTAGTGTTACTGGAATATTATCTTGTAGTAGTTCCAATGCTGTTAGCCGTGCCCCCTGTAATAACGGGCGCGTTTCATCCGCAAAAACATGAATCATTTTCCCAGCATTATGAGCTGATCGAATAACCCCTAGAGCAGTTCCATACTCCACAGTAGCCAAAGCGCCTGCATTACAATGAGTAAGGATATTGGCTTTATCCGGGACAATCTCATTCCCATATTCCCCAAGCAGTCGATTCATGCGACGATCATCTTCGGCAATGCGACCCGCTTCTTCAATCAGAACCCGACGTACATCCTCTAAGTCATCCATATCCCAACATTCACGCAATCGATCTTCCATGCGTCTTAGTGCCCAAAACAAGTTAACGGCCGTAGGACGAGTCTCAGCAAGTCTGGCTTGCACCCGTTCCATGAAGCTAGGAAAACCATCCCTATCCCCTTGGTACTCTAAGGCTCCTAACACAAACCCATAAGCAACGGCTGCTCCAATAGCTGGAGCACCACGTACTTCCATATTTTCAATAGCTTCTGCTACACCCTCATAAGACACTGCATCCCGATAGACAATTTCTACTGGAAGCTTGCTCTGATCTAATATTCGCAAGGCATTCCCTAGCCATTCAATCGATTTCAACGTCCCACCACCTCTCTAAAATTTACCGACTTCGGCATTTGCCAAGGCACATAGACATTTCTGACTAGGAGTCAATAACTCAAAGGTTGCTTGAATGAGCTGTGCAACATTTATCTCCAATTCCTTAATGCTCTTCATTACTTCTGCATGGCTTAACGGATGATCGGCTATCCCCGCAGCTTCATTTGTAACCATTCCGATGGAGGCGTAACACATCCCAAGTTCACGAGCTAAAACGACTTCAGGAACGCTTGTCATTCCAACAAGGTCAGCACCAAGGTATTGAAACATCCGAATCTCTGCAGGAGTTTCAAAACGAGGGCCTTCTGTACAAACATAACATGCCCCGTTCTTAACCACAAGTCCCAGATATTCTGAAGCTTTAATAATCAATTGCCGCAGGTTAGAGCAATAGGGTTCAGTCATGTCTACATGAAGAACTCCTTCTTGTCCTCCCTCGAAGAACGTCTGCGGACGGCTCTTAGTGAAATCAAGAAACTGATCTAGTAATGCCAACTCGCCTAAACGATAATTAGGAGACAGAGACCCCACAGCAGCTGTAGCTATAACCTTCCGTACCCCTAACTCCTTGAGCGCCCATATATTACCTCTATAATTCACCAGATGAGGAGGTATCGCATGGTTTTGCCCATGTCGACTCATAAAAACTAACTCATGATTCGTGAGTTTGCCTATAATAGCTTCTACAGTTCCATAAGGAGTTTCCACAGAAACAACACGCCGTTCGGTTAGCGCAAAGTGTTCAAGCCCTGTTCCTCCAATAAGTGCATAGTTTATCAGAGCCTACTCCCCCTCATCTATTTTACCAAAGAGTGCTGCTGCAAAATCCTCAGGAACAAACGGACGTAAATCTTCCATTCCTTCCCCAATACCAATCCACTTCACGGGAATCCGAGTTTCCCCTTGAATTCCTAACACAACCCCTCCTTTCGCTGTTCCATCCAACTTCGTCAAGACAATTCCTGTAACTCCAGCAACTTCCTGAAAAAGTTTTGCTTGTTGCAAAGCATTTTGTCCAGTCGTTGCATCAAGTACCAGCAACACCTCATGAGGTGCGCCGGGGATTTCTCTTTCCATAACCCGTTTAACCTTCCGCAATTCTTCCATTAGGTTCACTTTATTATGGAGGCGTCCAGCAGTATCCACAATCACAACATCAACATTGCGCGACTTAGCAGCTTGTACCGCGTCATAGGCAACTGCAGCCGGGTCAGCTCCTTCTCGTTGCTTGATTACCTCTACTCCAGACCGCTCTCCCCAAACTTCCAATTGATCTATGGCAGCTGCTCTAAAGGTATCCCCTGCAGCCATCATAACCCGTTTTCCGTCTTTTTTAAACCAATTGGCCAACTTACCAATCGTCGTTGTTTTTCCAACCCCATTGACTCCAACCACAAGAATAATAGTTGGACCTTGCTTGGCAAAAGTAAGACTTGCTTCTTCCCCCAACAACTCTGCAATCAATTCTTGCAGAACCTTTGTAAGCTCATTGGGGTCTGAAATTTTACGCTGTTTGACTTCCTTACGCAACCGTTCAACCAATTCGAAAGAAGTGTTAACTCCAACATCTGACCGGATTAACACCTCTTCCAATTCTTCATATAACTCTTCATCAATTTTCTTGCGACCAGTGAAAACTTCTTCTACTTTTTCCACAAAATTTTGCCGAGTTTTGGTAAGCCCTTCTTTAAGCTTCGCAAAAAAACCTGCCATGGTCTAAATCCTCCCTAATCGTGGTTCGATATTCGAAACGTCATGCATGAAGTCGGATATGAGTGACTTCACCAGTAAACATTCCCCGTATCTAATATTCTCACTATAAGCAGTGTAATACAAGCACAATTTCTTTAAGCTTTTTAATTATACCCTGAAAAGTGACCTCAGACGCGGGCAGTTTGCCTGACCGATGCTGGAAGGCGCACATGTAATGTGCCTTCTCCCCAGCAACGTCCCCCTCGTTCCAAGACCCAGGACGCAGTGTGATACAAAAGCGACGTCTTTACGTAAGCAGAATAGCAAACTTCCGTTAAAGCGACCCCAGATACGGGGCAGTGTACAAGGATGTACACTGCCGCCAGTGAGCCACGGTCCCTTCTCGCCGTCCATGGCTACAGGGACACTTGGCCATCCATGGCCTGCGGACGGCTCATCTGGCGGGAACCCCGCTCCCCAAAGCCAAGAGCTTGAACGGTTAGTTTGCTCTGCGTCGTAAGCACCGAGCGTTGTACACACAAGTCCGGCTAAGCCGTCTCCTCTCTTCCATCAAGCTTAACGGAAAGCAATTTTGATACCCCAGATTCCTCCATGGTGATCCCATACAAAATATCAGCAGATTCCATGGTCCCTTTACGATGAGACACTACTATGAACTGAGTGGAATTTGATAAGCGGTGAATATATTGGGCAAATCGCTGAACATTAGCATCGTCCAGTGAAGCTTCGATCTCATCTAAGATACAAAAAGGACTTGGTTTAACTCTTAAGAGGGCAAACAAAATGGCGATTGCAGTTAAGGCCCGTTCTCCTCCCGATAGAAGGGACAGGAGCTGTGGTCTTTTTCCTGGAGGTTGAGCCAAAATCTCAACGCCTGTTTCCAATATAAGTTCTGGATTTACTAATTGAAGCTCCGCTTGTCCTCCATCAAATAGTTCTTTAAATACTTCTTGAAAAGCCTTATTCACAGCATTAAAACTATCAATGAAGCGTTCACTCATTGTTTTATCAAGTTCAGAAATCAATTGGCGTAAAGTTTGGTTGGCTTCAACCAAATCATTCAGTTGGGCTAGCATAAATTCTCTTCGTTTAAGAATTTTAGGGTATTCTTCGATCGCCGCTTGGTTTATAGGACCCAATTCCTCGATTTGTAGTTTGATCTGTTGAACTCTCTTCCACAAAAGTGTCCTTTCTTCTTCAGTCTGATAAAGCATCCCCTCTTCCCAAGTCAAGGAGAATTCCTCAGCTAAGCGATTTAGCCCAGCCTCGCATTCCGTTTCCCAACGAACAACTCGTATTTCATGAGCGTGAAGGCGCTGTTCAAGTGTATGCGTCTCCTGGCGCACCGTATTTATCTCCTGATCTAATTCAAAGACACGGCTAGCTAAACTTTCTCGGTCCCGTCTGGATTGCATTAGCTCATACTGCTGTACTTCTTGGACTTTGACCTGGTCCACAAGCTGTTGGCTCAGCGACTCCAATTCCTCTTCAACGTTCCGACGGGTTTGCTCGATACTAACCTTCTTCTGTTTCTTCTCTGTAAGAGTTAATTCGCTTTCACGAACTCCTTTACGTTCTTGCGCCAGTTGATCCATGCATTGAGTTAATTCTTGCTCCCACTTAGCAAGCTGGATCTTATCCTGGGTTAGTTTCTCTACGTAGGTTTCGATCTCCTCCGCCACAGTTTTAGCTTCAGACTCTCTAAGATTAAACTCCTCACGCAAATAAATTGAAGTTTTTTCCGCAGCTTCCATACGTTCCGTTAAACTAGCTAAGCGGATAAGCAGTTCGTTCTTTTGCGCTGTCGTTTCCTTATGCCGTAAACCTAACCCCAATAAATCCCCTGCAAGCCTTCGAATCTGGCTCAGCACATTTTCGTGCTGAGCCCTGAGCTTAACCTGAAGTTCTTGCTCATTCCGCAATCTCAAGCCTAAGCTCTCAATATTTGCTTGAATCTCCTTTAGCCGTTGATCATGTTCAAAACATTCCCGTTCTTTTTCCGCTAAGTCTTTTTCCATTTGCAACAAAGCGACACGGAGAGTCTCAATTTCACGAGACCTTGCGAGTAGATTTCCACCTTTACGTTGAATACTTCCTCCACTGAGAGAGCCGCCCGGATAAACTTGGTCTCCCTCCAAAGTCACAATACGCAACTTATACCCAGAAGCCCTCGCAATTCGAGTTGCTGCCTCCATATCTGTAACAACAACAATACGACCAAGCAGGAACTCCATTGCGGGTCGATATGGCTTATTATAATTAACCAGATCGACGGCAAGTCCAATATATCCCCTGTCCTTTTCTATCGCCTGGTTTACAGACATCCGGTATCCTTGAATAACATCGAGAGGAAGGAAGGTTACTCGCCCTAATTGATGCGTCTTCAAATAAGCAATAGCTTTTTTTGCCGACTGTTCATCCTCGGCGATCACATTTTGCATCCCTGCTCCTAAGGCAGTTTCCAAAGCGAGCTCATATTTTTCTTCCACCGTGATCAAATCAACAACCGTTCCACAGAGGCCTAAACAATCTTTAACTCCTTTTTTCTTGGCTAGCATTACCTCGCGAACTCCACGCTGATATCCTTCTAAGGAATCTTCTAAAGATTGCAACGCATGCAATCGGGCTCTAGATTGATCTGTTAGAGTTTTATGTTTCTGGAGTTCTAGATCTTTTTCTTGACGCAGCGTTTTCAGCTTATCTAACTCCAACTTTAGCTCTGACTCTTCTTTTTCCGTAACTTCAGCTTGTCGTTCTAGCTGAAGCAGTTCTTTTTCTTGGTTACTACTAGTCGCAACCAAGGACTTATGTTCTTTATCCTTTATTTCTTGCTCTTGCTCTATGTGAAAGACTTGCTGTTCAAGCGAGGCAAGAGTATGACGTGTTCCTGTCAATTCATTCGACCAATTGGCTTGCTCTGTCAGAGCTTGGAAGAGGTCCGATTTTAGGCGCTCAATATCTTTCGCTAAGGTATTCTCTCTTATTTCAGAAAGTCTCTGTTCTTGGGCAGTGACTTTCTGCTGAGACACTTCAACAGTTTGCTTTAAAACAGCTTGTTTTGCGACAAAAGTTTTAATTCGGTCCTGTAAATTGTCTATTTTTCCTTCATCCCCAAAGATCTCCTCGGTCAACCTTGCCGTTTGTTCGTCAAAATAGTTAAAACGCTCTTGGCGAAGAATTTGGTCGTGTTTCAAGGAATTTAAGGCCTGTTCTGCTAGAAAAACCTTCTCTTGCTTCTGCTGCAGAGCATTCTCTGATTGTTGAAGTTCATCCTTTAATTTTAAACTCTGAGTTTCTTTTAGCCCTAAGCTAGCCTGAGTCTCAATGGTACCGGCTTGTAAGATCTCTAAATCCTGTGCAGCTTTTGACAATTTTTGCTTAACCTCAGAGATGTCGAGCACAACCGCCTGTATTTCCAGATGTTTTTGCTCATGAGACAGAGCTAGGCTCTGTTCGGCCACTTGGGCTTGGGCAGCCAGAGGAGTCAGTTGCCCCTCAATTTCTTGTACAATGTCGTCAATGCGTTGGAGATTCAATGTCGTTGCATCCAGACGCTTCAAAGCCTCACGTTTTCTGGAGCGATACTTAGTAATCCCCGCCGCCTCTTCGATTAGTGATCGACGTTCTTCTGATTTCAGGGTTAAGATTTCCTCAACCCGCCCCTGCCCAATGATCGAAAATCCTTCTTTTCCTGCTCCCGTATCCATAAATAGTTCTTGAATATCTTTGAGTCGGCAAGCTGCTTTATTGATAAGATATTGTCCTTCTCCGTCACGATAAACTCTTCGGGTAATCGTAACTTCCCGAAAATCCAACGGAAATATTCCAGTAGTATTGTCAAAAATCAGGGAGACTTCAGCCATTCCAACTGGGCGACGCTGTGCACTTCCAGAAAAAATAATGTCCTCCATTTTTGATCCTCGAAGACTTTTGGCGCTTTGTTCTCCCAAAACCCAACGTACCGCATCAGCTACATTACTTTTCCCACTTCCATTCGGACCCACAATGACACTTAATCCCTGACCTAACTCTAAATTAACAGAATCAGCGAACGACTTAAATCCCTGAATATGAATTCCCTTCAAGAAAACCGGGAAATTCTCAGGTTTAGTCATCGTTCTCCCTCCCCCAATAGTCTAGGACTTGCTTAGCAGCATGTTGCTCAGCTTCTTTTTTTGTCCGGCCCATTCCTTTTCCCATTAGATCGCCCTCGACAAAAACTCCCGCTGTAAAGCATTTATTGTGATCAGGACCTTCTTCCAAAAGGATCTGATAACTTACCTCTTTTTCATCTCGTTGTGCTTTTTCCTGTAACACCGTTTTATAATCTCCATAATTACCCTTAGCCACTTCATCAATGGAGGGTTTAAGTAACTCTAAAATTACTCTTCTAGCTTCTTGAAACCCATATTGCAAATAAATTGCTCCTATAACTGCTTCCCAAGCATCCGCTAAAATAGAGGGCCTTTCCCGACCACCCGAGACCAACTCCCCCTTACCTAGTAACAATTCTTGCCCTAACCCTATTTCATGTGCCTTACGAGCTAAAGTCGTTTCATTGACGACTGCTGCTCGCATCTTCGTAAGTTCTCCTTCTGGTCGGTCTGGGTAACTTAAATAGAGATATTCTGCGATGACGAAATCCAAAATCGCATCTCCTAAAAATTCTAGCCGTTGATTATTTTCTTTGCCGAACTGCGGATTCTCAAACACATATGAGGGATGGGTTAAAGCAGTGGTAAACAGCCGATTCGGCGGAATCCCTAGTTCTAATCGTTTAGCCAACTTAATGCCTGGTTCAAGCTTAAGAGATGTCAAGGCGAATTTTTTTCGCCCTGACTTCCCCCCTGTTTTCTTGGAGTTCTCAGTTATATCAGATTTTTTTTCGACCATAGCTTAGATCTCCTTGTCTTTAGGCAATTTCTTCAGGACGATGGTGGCATTATGTCCACCAAAACCAAATGTATTAGACATCGCTACATTTACGTCTTGTTTACGTGAGGTATTAGGGACATAGTCTAGATCGCATTCTGGATCCGGCTCTCCATAGTTTATCGTTGGTGGAATTGCTCCACGTTCAATGGCGATCGCACAAATAATCGCTTCGATGGCTCCTGCAGCCCCTGTTAAGTGTCCAGTCATAGATTTAGTCGAACTGATTGCCAACTTCGTGGCATAACTTTCAAACACGGTTTTAATGGCTGCCGTTTCTGTTGCATCGTTAGGCCCCGTGCCAGTCCCATGGGCATTGATATAGTCAACGTCTTCAGCACTTACCCCTGCGTCTTTTAAGGCAAGTCGCATTGCCCGAGCCGCGCCACCACCGCCAGGAACTGGAGTCGTAATATGATAAGCATCTGAAGTGCTTCCATAGCCGGCCAGTTCGGAATAAATACGTGCACCACGTGCCTCTGCATGTTCCAAAGATTCTAGAACCATAACCCCCGCTCCTTCACCCATGACAAAACCACTTCGCCGTTTATCAAAGGGTCGGCATGCTTGCTCCGGGTTTTCATGTTCGGTGGACATCGCCTTCATTGCGCAAAAACCAGCAAACGCCAACTTAGTAATAGGGGCCTCTGTTCCTCCACAAAGTACAACATCAGCTTCTCCGCGTTGTATTAACCTTAGAGCTTCTCCAATAGCATTGGTTGCTGAAGCACAGGCTGTTACGATTGTGGTACTAGAACCTTGCAAGCCGAACTCAATCGATATATGACCCGCTGCCATATTACTAATCAACATTGGAACAAAAAACGGGCTGATCCGACTGCTGCCTTTACTCATAAGGACCTCTTTCTGGTCCTCAAACGATATCACACCACCAATTCCACAACCCATAACAGTTCCAATACGTTCCTTATCCTCGTTCTCTAGATCAAGCTTAGCATCTTGCACCGCCATCTTGGCTGCTGCTATGGCAAATTGGGCAAAGCGATCCATATGGCGACTTTCCTTCTTACTAATCCAATCCGTCGGTTCAAAATCTTTGACCTCTGCGGCAACCTTAGTAGGCAAATCTGTCGTATCAAAACGTGTCAACAGCCCGATTCCAGATTTTCCTTCCACTAGATTATTCCAAAATTTTTCTAAGCTGTTTCCCAACGGGGAGATTACACCCATCCCCGTAATAACTGCACGATGCACATCTATTCCTCCTTAAAGCTGAGTATTCCTTTTTTAATATCCTCAAAAATCTCGCAAACAGACAAGACCTCATTAATCTTATATACTTTAGCCCCTGAAAAAATAAGGCCCTCCTGTACATCCCCCGTTTGTGCCTTAACTAAGCGACTCATAATACAGAAGTTTCCCTCACACTGTTTGAGACAACCCATGCATTCCGTCGGCGTGACATCTATTTTTTCATCGAGCAAATGGGTGAAGGGACTCTTTATCCCCCGCGCCAGCATCCCAACCGGACTATGAATAAAAACGACGTCCTCTTCCGTAGCCTTTAACATTTCCTCTTTCCAAGCGAGAGCTGCACTGCTCTCTTCACTAAGAGCAAACCGAGTCCCCATTTGCACCCCATCTGCGCCAAGCTTCAACATTTCTGCAACACCTTGGCCGTCTATGACGCCTCCCGCGCCAATGACAGGAATAGTGACCGCCGCTTTGACTTCCGGAAGAATGTCGTGAATAGAACGATCCGTCCCTAAATGTCCTCCAGCCTCTACCCCTTCCACGATTACGGCAGCCGCGCCTAACTTTTGGGATAATTTGGCAAGTTTTGCGGTTGACACAATTGGCACGACTGGAATGCCCTTTTCCTTACCCCAGGTAAACATGTCCCTGGAAAAACCCGCTCCCGAAACCAAAAGATCAATCTTTTCTTCGAAGGCGGCGTGGACCAATTGAGCAAATTCACGGACAGCAAACATAATATTTACCCCGATAATCCCTTTGGTACGTCGTCGTGCTTCGCGAATTTCAGCTTTAAGCTCCTCTACTGACAGGCCGCTGCCAGCAATTATTCCAATCCCCCCCTCTTCAGCTACCGCTGCAGCGAGAGGAGCCATGGATATCCTTACGGCCATTCCTCCTTGGATAATAGGAATCTTGGCCACTAAATTAGCAATACGAAGGTCGGGAATTTTCACAATTTTTCCTCCTGTTCGAGTTCTACCCCTAGTCAATACTTTACTGAGTTACAAAGTTTCAATAACATCTATTTTAAACTCCCCGTTATCGTGGTTCGTGGTTCGATATTCGTGGTTCGAGCTTAGGAATATTACATTAGAATATCATTCCAAAAACGCACCTCAAGCAACCAGATCAGATTACTTAACACTCAACCTAATATAGTAAAAAATCTTATCTGAAGTCTGCTTGCTTGAATAATTTCTTGGAATAAAGGAGAAGGAAAAACTCTTAAAAGAAAGTCCCGCATTGAATACGGGACCTTTTTGTGTTTATTTGTTTTCCGTGATGTAGTTTACTGCATCTCCAACCGTTCGAATTTTTTCGGCTTCCTCATCCGGAATATCCAAGTCGAATGCCTCTTCTAGAGCCATGATCAATTCTACAATATCCAAAGAATCTGCATTTAGCTCTTCAAAGGAGGTTTCTGGGGTAATAGTCGCTTCATCTACCCCCAGTTGTTCAACGACGATGGCTTTAACTTTTTCGAAAACTCCCATGCTGCTTCTTCACCTCCTCTCAAAACACTCTAATGTCCATTACATTTCCATACCCCCATCAACACTTAAGGTTTGTCCTGTAATATAAGATGCCTCTGGGGACACAAGGAACTTCACAACTTTGGCAACTTCTTCAGGATTTCCTATACGGCCAAGTGGGATAGCTCGTAAAATATCTCCTTGCGTCCCTTCAGGTAATGTCTCCGTCATATCAGTGAAAATATACCCTGGTGCAACTGCATTGACTCGAATTCCACGTGAGGCAAATTCCTTTGCAACAGACTTCGTAAAACCAATAATTCCGGCTTTGGCTGCAGCATAATTAGCTTGTCCTGCATTTCCTGAAAGACCCACTACTGAGGAAATATTAACAATCACCCCAGACCGCTGTTTAAGCATCCCTTTACTCACCGCCTTGGAACAAAGAAAAACTCCTTTTAGATTGGTTGCCATGACTGCATCCCAATCTGCTTCCTTCATTCTAAGGAGCAGTGTGTCACGATTGATCCCAGCATTGTTAACAAGAATGTCAATTTTACCAAAGTGATCTAATGCAGTTCGTACTAAGCGGTCTACATCAACCTGTTGACTCACATCAGCCTGCACAGCCACACCTTCCCCGCCAGCTCCACGGATCAAATCGACGGTTTCCTCGGCTTTATCAGAACGGCCCGCATAATTGACAACCACTTTCACACCCGCTGCAGCCAATTCCAAGGCTATGGCCCGTCCAATTCCTCGCCCGCTTCCAGTAACAATGGCCACGCTATCTTTCAGCATCATTTTAACGACTCTCCTTCAAATATGCAAGTGACTTTTCCAAGGTCGCCTTATCTTCTACGCGGAGGAGGGTGGTCCCAGGAGCGATTTTCTTAACTAAACCTGTTAAAACCTTTCCAGGTCCGCATTCTATGAAGGTATCGACTCCCAGTTCGAGAAGATGGCGAACAGATTGTTCCCATAGAACAGCACCACTAACTTGCTCAACTAACGCTTGAACCGTTTGCTCCGGAGTAACAACTTCTCGTCCGTCCACATTCGCAATGACTGGACAACGTGGGGTTTGCCAAGCTACTCCCTCTAAAACCTGGCGAAGTTCTTCTCCCATTTTCTTCATCAGAAGGGAATGAAATGGCCCGCTCACGTTAAGAGGTATAGCACGTTTAGCTCCTAAATTCTTCGCCACTTCTATAGCATAAGCTACCGCATTTTTTTCTCCAGAAATAACCACTTGTCCTGGACAATTATAATTTGCCGGGGCTACCACACCTCGCTCAGAGGCCAAGCTACAAGCTTCCTCTACTTGAGCAGTTGTAAGTCCTAAGATTGCCGCCATCCCGCCCTCACCGTTAGGAACTGCTCCCTGCATAAGCTCACCCCGTGATCTAACCACCTTTAAAGCCTCTGCAAAATCCAGGCTGCCTGCAGAGACATGCGCAGAATATTCACCTAAGCTGTGCCCAGCTACATAGTCTGGTTCAATTCCCGCATCACGAAGTTGCTGCCAAGCCGCCACACTTACGAGCAAAATAGCCGGTTGGGTATTCACCGTCTTTTGAAGTTCCTCTTCAGGACCTTCTTCTATCAACGAGATAAATTCACTTCCTAGAATTTCTCGTGCTATCTCCCGAGTTCTCCTTCCACTAGGAGACTGAAAGAGTTCATTTCCCATTCCTACATATTGAGATCCTTGTCCCGGAAAAACAAAGGCAAGTTTACTCAAGTTAGGCCCTCCTATCTCCAAAACGTGCTGTGAGCCGCTCATACTCTTGTTCTGCAGATTGCATAATATCCTGAATAATATGGGCTGCAGGCTCAACACATTTAACCGCTCCAGCGATTTGGCCCGCCATTACTGAACCATTCTCAACATCTCCATCTACAAAAGCTAATCGTAATCTCCCAACGCCCAATTTCTCAATTTCCGCAACCTCCATCCCTTCCCGTTCATGTTTAGCAAATTCACGGGTGAAATGATTTTCCAAACAACGAACCGGATGACCTGTTGAATGTCCCGTAACAACCGTTGCACGGTCTTTAGCTTTTATAATTCTATCTTTGATATGGGAAGAAATAGTGCATTCTTCTGCACACATAAAGCGTGTCCCCATTTGTACCCCTTCTGCTCCGAGGGCTAACGCCGCTACCAGCCCCCGACCATCTAGGATTCCTCCGGCCGCAATAACTGGGATCTTTACCGCATCGACCACTTGGGGAACCAGTGGAAAGGTTCCAATTTCTCCGATATGTCCCCCAGACTCCATTCCTTCTGCAATGAGTGCATCAACCCCAGCCTTTTCCAGCCGTTTGGCTAACGCAACAGAGGCAACGACTGGAATCACTTTCGTGCCGACTTCTTTAAGCATGGGTACGTATTTTCCAGGATTTCCAGCCCCCGTCGTAATCACCGGCACACGTTCCTCTCGAATGACCTGCATGACTTCATCCACAAACGGAGACATCAGCATAACATTTACTCCATAGGGCTTTTTCGTAACCGCTTTCACTTTTCGAATTTCTTGACGCAACCAGTCCGCCGGGGCCTGGCCAGAACCAATAATACCTAGTCCACCACTTTCCGAAACGGCAGCGACTAATTCTCCAGTCGCAACCCAAGCCATTCCGCCCTGGAAAATAGGGTATTCAATTCCGATCAGTTCACTAATCCTCGTTTTAATCATGTTTTTAACCCTACTTTCGTCCATCTCAATACACACGCTCCCCATGTAAGTCCAGCGCCAAATCCAACCATAACTAGGGTATCTCCCTCGCTAATCCGTCCTTCTCTAACCGCTTCATCTAATGCCACGGGAATGGAAGCAGCCGACATATTACCATACTTGTCTAAGTTGATAACCACTTTATCCGGAGAAATCCCAAGACGCTTAACTGCAGCATTTATAATTCGCGTATTGGCTTGATGCGGGATAAAAAGATCCACATCGTTTTTCATTATTCCTGCCTTCTCCAGGACCTTCATCGAAACATCCCCCATAATCCGGACGGCAAATTTATAAATTTCTCTACCTTCCATCTGAAGGGTATGTAATTTTTTTCCCACTGTTTCAAGACTTGCCGGACATTGGGAACCCCCGGCCGGCTGACTAAGCAACTTACCTCCCGAACCATCTGATCCTAATTCGAAACTCAAAAAACCTAATCCCTCTTTTACCGGCTTTAATACCGCTGCTCCAGCACCATCACCAAAGAGAATACACGTTGAGCGGTCTTCCCAGTTTACAATTTTGCTCATTGTCTCCCCGCCAATGACGAGCACTGTCTTATACATTCCCGTTGCAACAAACTGACTGGCCGTCGCCGCCGCAAAGATAAAGCCCGTACATGCCGCTTCTAAATCAAAAGCCGCAGCATTCTTTGCTCCTAACCGGTCGGCGACGAGACAGGCAGTCGACGGAAATGCATAGTCAGGTGTCATCGTTGCCACGATAATAAGTTCAAGCTCTTCAGGAGCAATCTGAGCGTCTTCTAAGGCCCTCAATCCTGCTTGGTAACACAGTTCCGAAACAGGCATGTCTTTCGGGGCAATATGACGTTCCCTGATCCCTGTGCGTGTGGTAATCCATTCATCATTTGTATCTACCATTTTTTCTAAATCCAAATTAGTTATAACGTTTTCTGGAATATACGACCCCGTCCCCACAATTCCAACACTAACCATAGTGGCATGTCCTCTTTTCTCATTATTAAAACCCTTATTATTTAGGGAGATCCTCTCGAATTTGTTCAATCAGGCGCTCTTGCACACATTCTCGAGCTACCCGGATCGCATTAAAGATCGCCTTGGCTTTTGAACTCCCGTGGCATATAATACTGATTCCATTGACTCCAAGTAATGGCGCTCCACCATACTCTGCATAGTCCATCATTTGAGCTATCTCTTTTAAGCCCGGTTTGACAGCCAATGCGCCCAGCTTACGAACCATGTTTGAAGTAATCTTCTCCTTAATCTGCTGAAACAATACCCCCGCCAGCCCCTCAGCCGTTTTTAGCAGAATATTACCTGCAAAACCTTCACAAACGACTACATCTGCTCGTCCATAGGGAACATCCCGCCCCTCTACGTTGCCAACGAAATTAATGGGGCTGGCTTTTAACAAAGGATAAGCTTTTTGGGTTAGCTCATTTCCCTTTCCTTCTTCACTTCCTACATTGAGTAAACCGACACGCGGATTCTGAATTCCTAAGATTTTAGTCGCATAAATACTGCCCATTTGCCCATATTGACAAAGTTGTTCAGGCGTTGCATCCATATTTGCCCCTACATCGAGAATGAGTTTCCCTCCTTCGGGAGTCGGCAAAATCGTAACAATTGCCGGACGGTCAATCCCCTTGATACGTCCCAAGCCTAAAAGTGCAGCAGCCATTTGAGCCCCAGTGCTTCCAGCACTCACAACAGCATCAGCCTCACCAAGCTTTACCAATCGGGTGGCGACGACTATAGAGGAATCTTTTTTCTTACGCACTGCATTGGCCGGATGCTCATCCATCTCTATAACCTCAGTCGCTTCATAAAGAGATACATTCTTTGGTAGCGACCCCGATAGAATGGTTTGAATCCGCTCTTTTTGCCCCACCAGTATAAGGTGAACATCAGGGCTTCTTTCCGCAGCTATCATTGCTCCTTTGATGATCTCCTCTGGAGCATAATCCCCCCCCATCGCATCCACTGCAATTTTCACTACTCCATCTCCTTTTCCCTTATACCATCAAAATTCTCTATCGCAAAAAGAATCCAATTTCCCCGCAGCACTTTTTCCAAACCAACACTCATAGATATATGAACCCAGTATTTATTTTGTTTTCGTTTAAGAACAGTTCCTTTTGCAATAACAACTTCTCCCAATTGAACAGGCCTAATGAATTTTATCTCGACACTTCCCGTCAAGGCCACTTTTGCATCTACCAAAGCAATGGCAAGGGAATTTGCTTGGGCAAATAAATAATGTCCACGAGCTACTCTTGCTTTTGTCAACACCATATTCTCATCAATCATTAGTTTTGAACAGGCTCTCTCTCCAATCACAAGCTCGAGCAATTCTCCGATTAGTTCCTGATCATCTAAAGACTTTAAGGTTGAATATGCTTCTTGAGCTACCGCACGTGTACGTTCTCGGAGTTCAGGAATCCCCAATTCTCCACGATCTAAACGAATAGTCGAGACACTCACCTTAAACCGTTCAGAAAGCTCCTCGTCTGTACAAAACGGATTCTTCAGGAGCTCTTCACCTAAAAGTTTGCGGCGTTCTTCTTTACTATTTCGAGCCATTCTAAATCACCATTTCTCACCCTGCATTTTTTAAGTAAGTTAGTACGCTACGCAAATGACTAACTAACAAAGTATGGTTCGATCGAAGTCCTAGTTTCGTGTTTCGTGCATCGTACTTCGAGCCTCGATTTAGTACCTGGTCACAATTATAAACTATCTTTGGGTGCTTATCAAGAAATAACCCTGTCGAATCTATGCTCTAACATAACCTTTCGACAAACTAATTAAATACAAAAAACAAAGAGCCCTCTAGAAAGAGCTCTTTGTTCAAAGTGCCAAACCTTATGATTCAATAGCAATAACTGCCTTAGAATTATAATACCCACAGCTTGGGCAAATATAATGCGGCATTTTTGGTTTATGGCATTGGGGGCATTCGATGTGGTTTGGTGCAGTTAGTTTCCACATAGCCCGACGTTTACGAACCCTTGATTTTGATTGTCGATGTTGCGGAACACCCATAATTACACCCCCTTTATGTTTTCTGAACTTAATCAGTCATTGGATTGCCACTTGGCCAGTGCTGCTAACCGGGGGTCAACTGTACCTTCCCCACAACTACATGGGGTTAGATTTCTATTTACACCACAGTTTGGGCATAGCCCATGACACTCTGCTGAACAAATAAACTTCATCGGTAAAGCTAACACAATTTGCTCAAAAATACGATCCTTTATATCGATCTCATCTTTGTCCAAAATAAGTGCAGTCTCAAGGAGGTCTTCCGTTGCTAAGTTTCGAAACGCCCATTCATCTTCGTAAGGAAGATCTAAAGGATAGACGAACGACTCTAAACAACGTCCACACGTCGCTTTCAGCTCCGTGTGAATAGTTCCTTTTACTAGCATGGCTCTACTGGTGTTGTTCACCTGAAGTTGCACGTGTACCGGCGCTTGAAATGAGAGAGCTTCTATTCCCAAATCGAAGGCAGAAAAATCCTCCACTAAATCATAATGGACACTTTCTCCACCACTGTAACGAACCTGGGCAACATTCAATTTCATAATACCACCCCAATACACATTCATTATTATAGTTGGCACAATTTTCTTTGTCAAGGAAAACTCTTTACATATAGGTACTATGCACTAAAACTAATGGATTAAGTCATGAGTTTCTAGAGCAATCATTAATTCCTCATTTGTCGGAATTACCAGAACACGACAACGGGCATTCGGTTTGGAAACATCTACCTCTTCACTTCTGACCTTATTTTTCTCAGGATCAAGATCTACTCCAATGTATTCCAGGTTCCTGCAGATAGCTTCCCGCATGGCCGAAGAGTTTTCTCCAACCCCAGCTGTAAATATTATCCCATCGACTCCACCCAATACAGCAGCATAAGAACCGACAAATTGCCTAACATCATGTTCAAAAATATCTAAGGCAAGCCTTGCGCGCTCATTACCTTGGCTGGCTGCCACCTCAATGTCTCTGAAATCACTGCTTATTCCAGAGACCCCTAATGCTCCACATTTAGTATTTAAAAAATCATTCATTTGGTCCACAGTAAAATTTTCTCTACACATGATATAGGTAACGATCGCCGGATCCAAAGCACCTGAGCGTGTTCCCATCATAAGGCCGTCCAGAGGAGTAAAGCCCATGGACGTTTCAATTGATTTTCCGCCTCTAATGGCACAAATCGAGGCACCGTTACCTAAGTGACAACTAATCAGCTTCAAATCGCTCAGTGGTCTCTGGAGAAGAACGGCTGCACGTTGACTGACATACTTATGGGAGGTCCCATGAAAACCATATTTTCGAATCCCATACTTTTTATAATACTCATAAGGTAATCCGTATATATAACTTTTAGGCAGCATGGTTTGATGAAAAGCAGTGTCAAAGACAGCTACTTGCGGAACCCCAGGCATCATCTTTTGACACGCCATAATCCCAGCAATATTAGGAGGATTGTGCAGGGGCGCAAGCTCTACACATTCCTTAAGGGCTGTCATAACAGCCTCATCAACAAGCACGGATTTAGAAAATTTTTCTCCTCCGTGAACTACACGATGCCCCACCCCACAGATTTCCTTCAAGTCTTTTATAGCGCCATATTGTGGAGAAACTAAAGCCTCCAACACGAGTTTGATAGCCACAGTATGATTTGCAATCTCAACCTGAATAACCTCTTTTTCTCCAGATCTTGTGCGGTGGGTAAGCACAGACCCAGGAAGGCCTATCCGTTCAACCAAACCTTTTCCTATAGCATTCTTCGTGGCCATGTCAATTACTTGATACTTTAGCGAAGAGCTTCCGCAATTAATAACTAGAATCTTCATTTTTTATACCCCTTTGTAATTTTCCGAGCTTAAGAAGTCTTATTAATCAACTATAGTCTTCCCCGAAAAACGTATTTTTCACTTAGTTAAATGCACCATTTCTTTCCACGAAAGTTGTTTCATTGTTTCATAAAAGAGTGTAGCACAAAATTTAAGCTTTTTTAACCCCTTACGCCATTATTCTCTTAATCTCAGAACATTTCGCCAATGCTATATTCCGCCCAAGACGAATCCCTTCTTCGGCTCGGTCAAACTGAAAACTTCCAATATGTCCGATATCTGGTTGTAACAGCAAATCTGCACCATGACACTGAGCACGAAACACTTCATCTTCCAGAATCTCGATGGATTGCAGCAAGATGTCCATCGCACTGCTCAGTTTATTCATCAATCCTTTTTTTACATCAACTGCTAAAATCTTATCTGCCCCCATATCCCGAGCAACATGTACCGGCAACCTATTTTTAACTGCACCGTCAACAAGAAGACGTCCTTGATAACGATAAGGCTTAAAAAATCCGGGAATCGAAATGCTTGCCCGAACAGCCTGGGCTACACTTCCCTCTCGAAATACGACAAGTTCCCCAGTTTCGAGATCTGTTGCTACTATGGCTAAGGGAGTTTTGAGATCAGCAAAGGACATATCCTTGGTTAAAAGGCGTATCACTTCAAGGATTCTATCCCCTTTTATCAATCCTTCTTTTGAAACAGCTGGATCCAGTATTTTCTTGGCAAACCCTGGATATGTCAAAAGTCGTTCAATGCGATAAAGGTCCATTCCGGCGCACCACAGGGCACCAAATATTGCTCCTGCACTACATCCAACTACAATATCGATAGTTATCTTTTCTTCTTCAAGTACTTGTAGAAAACCTAAATGGGCAAATCCTCGCGCACCTCCGGCCCCCAAAACAAGTCCTCTTTTTGGATTCATTGATTTTCCCTCCCCACGACTTCTAGGGCCCGGCATTCTTCCATATAAATTATGAAGGAAGGTGTTTTTTCATGTTCAATGTTGCCCGTATCCTTGCCTTGAGTCTCCTTGCACTAGGTATGTTTGTCTATCCGCAGGAAGTAATAAGTTCTGCTAGCGGAGGATTGACCTTATGGTGGCGTTTTGTCCTCCCTGCCTTGCTACCTTTCTTTATCCTTTCTGAACTCTTAATGGCCTCGGGATTTGTTCATTTTCTTGGCGTTCTTCTGGAATCGTTTATGCGCCCAGTCTTTCGCCTTCCCGGCAAAGCAGCCTTTGTTGTAGCCATGGGTTACACTTCAGGATTTCCTATGGGAGCGGTACTCACCGCTAGGCTTCGCAATGAGGGAGAAATAACTCGCGAGGAAGGGGAACGGCTCTTAGCGTTCACGAATAACCCCAGCCCTGGATTTATGTTTGGTGCTGTGGCCTCTGGCATGCTAGGGAAGCCAACATTGGGAATACTATTAGCTGGCTCTGTCTATCTAGCTAACTTAATCGTAGGATTTATTTTTCGATTTTATCGGGTAACCCCTAGACCTCAGCATAGTTCTTCTTTCCCCTCATTTAAACGAGCATGGCAAGAAATGAAAAATGCCCAGAACCAAGACAAGCGCACGTTTGGGCAAGTCCTCGGGGATGCCATTAAGCAGAGTACAAATACGGTCCTTATGGTCGCCGGATTTATGGCCATTTTTTCGGTAATCCTACGACTTTTGAACCTCTGGCACATTACCTTTATATTAGCGAGCCTTAGCCATAGTATCATTCGAATCATTCAGATTCCAGTTCTTCAAGCATTTTTTAATGGTCTTTTTGAAATGACGCTTGGCTGTCAAGAAGCGATTCGGGCCCTTTCTTTACTTGATCAGCAAGTTGCCCTCCTCGCTCTTCTCATGGGCTGGGGTGGACTTTCCGTCTTCGCGCAAGTCGCAGGATTAATTAGCGGCACAGACTTGCGTTTCTCCTCGTTCTTCATAGCAAGGGTTCTTCATGCACTTATTGCACTTGGGCTAAGTCAGCTCTTCCTTTTAGTTGCAAAGGTCCCAACATCAAGCCTTCCTGTTCGAATTTTGGACCCATCCGTAATTTTCTGGAATACTTGGCACTTAAGTTCCCTAGTGTTTATCGGGTGCATGTTGATTCTCGTGGTCCTAGCTCTAATTCGAGTTCGTAATTCGTGAATTTCGCGATGGAACTTACTATCGGACTAGTACAAGGAAAAAGAGTGAGATTTACTCACTCTCCTCAATCTCAGACTTTCCAGTTCGATCTTCTTTGGCTAATCCTTTTAGTTCCTCTCGATTTTTGCGCAAGGACTGAAGAGTTTCATACAAGCTCTGCTCAACATGCTTAAGCATTTCATCAGCGTATTGTACCGCCCCAGTCTTTACTTCATACGCAAATGTTCGTGCTTGTTTAACAATATCTTCACCATAGTCTTGAGCCTGCTTTACCACTTCATTTTCTAAGGCCATCTTATCAATATAAGATTTCCCTTGATCTAGGAGTTTCTGCGCCTCTGCCTGTGCCTCATCTAAAATGCGTTGTCGTTCTTTTAATACCCATTTTGCATTTGTAATCTCTTCAGGCAAAGCCGAACGCACTCGATCCAGTAATTCGAAGATTACAGCATCATCCACTAATACTTTACCCGTCATAGGAATCTTAGTTCCATGATCAACAATTTCTTCCACTTCATTGATTAAATTCTGAATATCGCTTTCCACTTGTATCCTCTCCCTCGTCATACATCCATTCTCTGTAGGTACCATATTTTTGTGTCTCCGTATTCCCCTGTTTTGCGAATTTCAAACGGGTAAAGATCACCTGATAATTCTTCATCTTTAGCCGTTTCAGCTACTATCACTCCATCTGGTGATAAATAAGAGTATTTCTTCAAGGATTGGAGAACCTTTGGAATAAGTTCCTGTCGATAAGGGGGATCTAGAAAAATAAGGTTAAAAACTTCATCAGGATATCTATGTATGAAATTAAAAGCATCCATTAAAAGAAGTTTGGACTTATGGCAAACCCCAACTTGTTTAAGATTATTCTGAATAACTTGATAGGCGTCATAGTTCTTTTCTACCAACACTGCTTCACATGAGCCTCTGGAAAGGGCTTCAATCGCCAAGTTTCCTGTTCCAGCGAAAAGGTCTAAGACACGAGAGTCTAAAACTTTGTCCCCTAAGACGTTAAAAATAGCACCCTTCACTTTATCGGAGGTCGGGCGCGTATGTCTTCCTTCTACCGCCTTAAGTTGTCGACCACGCATTTCTCCTGCAATAATCCGCATAAAAGCCCTCCAAGTTACATTATAGCAGTTATAAATTTTAACTGCTATAATGACTTGCTAATAATCAGTTTTTGCTTGTCTACATGTAGCCAGGCAAAAACCAATGTCGTATTCCTTATCCCAGTATGATCTTCAGAATAACTATTCGGTTAGGTGTTAACTCGATAATAAAATCAGTATGTTAAGCAATGATTTTTAATAATATACGATGTAATTAACCTCGATAATCTATAGTATACCACAGGAAAAACCTAAATTCCTCGTATATCACTGAATATCGTTTTACTTTTTGTCACATACTATACTTGGCAAATAATGAACTTACAAATCATTGTCTGCCCTTCCCCCATCTATCTCTTCCTTCGTTTCCTCTGTTCACTGGGAGCTTCTTTGCCCCCAGTGACTTTTTTACAACCTGTATCCTTGTAACTATTTTATCTATAAATGCATTAAAGGAGTATAACAAATCATGAAAAAGTCAGAACTTTATCAACATCTCAATGTGCAACTTGATTTAGCTGTTGAAGCACATCAACTCCTGCGTGGAGAAAGCGGGGAAGAAATCCCTGGCGTCCGGATGCATGAACAAGATCTCGAACATGCCAAGGTCACTATTATCACGGTTGAAACCGACGAAGGAGTCGAGGCAATAGGAAAACCTAAAGGGCACTACATTACCATTGATGCACCTGAAATTCGCACTAACAATTATGTTGTCCATGAGGATATTACTCATGTCCTAGCGGACAGATTAATAGAGCTCATGAACCTTAAAGAAGACGCAAGTATTTTGATTGTCGGATTAGGTAACTGGAATGCTACGCCTGATGCTTTGGGACCACAAGTCATAGACAAAACGATGGTAACCCGCCACTTATTCCAACTCTCGCCTGATGAACTAAAAGGGCAGCTGCGAAAAATAAGTGCTATTGCACCTGGTGTATTGGGACTTACCGGAATTGAAACCGCTGAAATCATCCGAGGTCTTGTAGAACATGTCAAGCCGGATTTAGTAATTGCTATTGATGCGCTAGCCGCTAGCTCTCTAGAACGTATTGGGACAAGCATTCAACTTGCAGATACTGGAATTCATCCGGGTTCAGGCGTTGGAAACCGAAGAGCAGGAATTACTGAAGAAACAATAGGTTGTAAAGTTATCGCCATTGGACTTCCGACAGTAGTTAATGCTGGCGTCATTGCCCATGATGTTGTTGAAGGAGTATTCAAGGAGTTTGTTACTAGTCCTAAACTATATCAACTTTATAAGGGCATAAAACCCGAGGTATTTAGTCAGATCATCGATGAGGTGCTTTCTCCGTTCCAAGGAAATTTGATGGTTACACCTAAAGAAATTGACTCTCTTATTAAAACCGTAGCTAAAATAATTGCCGGTGCCTTGGCAATCAGCCTACATCCAGGAATTGATCGCGAAGACTATGAGAGATATTTACAATAGATAATGCAAGGAACGGCGTTCTTTACAATTTATAACATTTCTTTGGCTGAGATACAACTAGATTAAGACAGAATGAAAGTAAATGAATTGCAAAATGTCAAGTCAGAAAAGGGTCAGGTTTTCGCCTGACCCCTTTCTTATAGGTTATTGTTGTGGAGAATTGGGAAAACTTTTGTGTTTCCGATTTGCAATCCCAATTTCTTGAGCAACCTCATACTTGAACTTCTCTAATTCGGGTGTCAGTTGAACCATAGGTTTAGTTGACTTAGCCAAAGCCTTACCCCCTCCTTAGATTTTCATTTTAAAGACAGCGGACCTGCTTCGCCACTGTCTGCTTATTTAGTTTTCCTCTTCAGCATGAGCTTATTATTCGACCATTTGATTAAGATCATACTCGGCAATTCTTCCCAAATTACAAATCTATTCCATGAGTATAGCTAACATCTTCTGGGTATTGTTAATAAAAGCACGCATTATTTGATAATGTTCAGTTCCTTCATACTCAACAATTTCAAATCCCTCTTGAATCTCATATATTCGTGCTTGAGGGTAAGCCATTATAATTGGGGAATGCGTAGCAATAATAAACTGCGAACCTTGTTGAACCAATTCGTGTATTCTCACAATCATCGACATTTGCCTTGAGGGTGATAGAGCAGCTTCCGGTTCATCTAGAATATAGAGGCCTTTACCTCTAAATTTATTTTGAAAAACCGCAAAGAATGATTCTCCATGTGATTGTTCATGTAGAGATCGCCCCCCGTAAAAATTGATCAAAGGTGGGCCAAAGGAAGGTTCTGAATCCAATTTATCAATATTTGTCGCTAAATTATAGAAGCTCTCGGCTCTTAAGAAAAAACCATCTTCTGGTCTCTTTAATCCTTTGATTAGTTTAATATATTTATTCAGGACAGAATGAGTAGCTCTCGATGAAAAATTGAAGTTCTTAGTCCCCCCTTCAGCATTAAAGCCATAGGCCACTGCAATTGATTCCAGGATAGTCGACTTCCCAGAACCATTTTCCCCAACAATAAATGTTACTTGAGGATGGAATGATAGTGATTCTAAATTCCTAATTGCTGGTAAATTAAAAGGATATTCGGTAAATGAGGGAACGGCTTCTCGATTTAATTTGATAGATCTTATGAACTGATCTGATCTTCTAACTCCCATCTCAATACTTCCTCCTAATGCACCCCAATCTCCTCTGGCGGAAATCTTTTCTGTACTTCGTTAAACAGCAATTCAAACCTTTCTGGGCTTTGTAAAGCCTTCTGAGCCATCTGATAAGCCTTTTCCACAAGATGCCCATCCCGCGAAAGATCTGCAAGGCGTAATTCGGCTAAGCCGTGCTGTCTAGTCCCTAATAACTCCCCGTTTCCTCGTAAGCGCATATCTTCTTCCGCAATTTTAAAGCCATCTTCGGTTTGGCATAGAATATCTAAACGTCGACTGTCTTTGTTTCCTGCCAGTAAAAAGCAGTAAGATTGCTCACTCCCCCGACCAACCCGTCCGCGTAGTTGATGTAATTGGGCAAGGCCGAACCTTTCTGCCGATTCAATAACCATAACTGTGGCATTAGGAACATTCACTCCGACTTCAACTACAGTTGTAGCAACCAGAATATCAATCTCCCCTGCATTAAAGGTCTTCATAATCTCTTCTTTTTCCGTACCCTTCATTTTCCCATGCAAAAGGGCGACGCGATGGTTCGGAAATCTCACTTGTAAATCTGTTGCTCGCTGGGTCGCAGAAATAAGATCGAGGGTTTCTGATTCGTCTACCAATGGACAGACGACATAGATTTGCCTTCCTAGATTGATTTGCTCGTTTAGGAATTTTTCCATTTTAAGACGGGAACGTTCTGTTAATTTACGGGTAATGATCGGCTTTCGCCCTACAGGCATCTCGTCTAGCACAGAGAGCTGCAAATCGCCATAAAGTGTTAAGGCTAGGGTTCGTGGTATGGGCGTAGCAGTAAGAACTAAAACGTGAGGACTCTCACCTTTACTCTGAAGCAATGTACGTTGCCGTACACCAAAGCGATGTTGTTCATCAGTCACCGCAAGACCTAGGGCTTTAAACACGACCGTTTCTTGGATAAGGGCATGAGTTCCCACGACAACTTGAGCCTGACCATTCGCAATCATCTCAAGTGCACTCTCCCGTAAACCCTTACTTTGATTGCCTAGTAAACAAACGACAGAAATCCCCAATGGAGTGAACACTTTCTCAAGCGTTTCAAAATGTTGCAATGCTAATATTTCCGTTGGAGCCATCATAGCACCTTGATACCCTGAACCGACCGCACGTAACAAAGCAGCCATGGCAACAGCCGTCTTACCAGACCCGACATCACCTTGGACTAAGCGAGCCATTCCCTGTGGTTTAGTTAAATCTTGTAATATTTCTTGAATAACTCGTTGTTGAGCTAATGTTAGTTGAAAAGGCAAAGCTCTATAAAAACTCTGCAGCAACTCATCTCCACCTATCAAAGGAGGACTTCCCAGTCGCACCATACCTTGGCGAAGTCCAGCGACTGCTAATTGTAAAAAAAGAACCTCTTCCCAAACCAATCGATCCCTTGCTTGGGAGAGACTGGTATAATTCCTCGGAAAATGAATCTCTCGATAGGCTAGGGGTCGCTCCATCCATTCTCGTAAAACTTCTTGAGGCAAGATTTCTGGAAACTCTTTCTCAACCTGTCCTATAACTCCTTGGATCAAGTTGCGAATTACTTTAGAGGATAAACGTGCAGTTTCTGAATAAACCGGTAAAATCGTTTGGTCGACTAAGTCTAATACATCTACACTACTATTCGCACTGGCCTTTTCAATATCCGACACCAAAATTTCAGGTAGCTGTTGCTGCCAGCGGACCTTTCCCGTAATTAATACTTGGGTTCCTACTGGATATTGTTTGAGAATAAAGGTTTGGTTAAACCAAGTTGCCTGGATTAAGCGCCCAGCTTGCTCGATACTTAACTTGACCACTTTAATTTTCCCACTTGTCACATGACCGGCTACTACTTTTCCCTCAACTGTACCCAACTCTCCGTCTTTCAACTGTGCTATCATACGCTTGCGGCGATCCTCATACCGACGAGGATAATACTTTAGTAAGTCTTTGATATTATGTATCCCAAGCTGTTCAAGCTGCCTGGCTCTTTCCGGACCAACCCCTTTTAAAAATTGTAAGGGCCTAGTTCGCAATGATGCGCTTTTGCTTTTGCTTTTACTTTCCTGTTTCTTTTCAATACTTTGGTTTCTTTGAAATCCAAGTCTTTCGCCTCTCTGTTCAGGAGATATTTGAAGGTTCTCTTCCACATCTAATTTTCTACCTAAAACAATTTGATGTTTAGTTAATTGATCTTCTAGCAGTAATTCGCTCTTCTCTAAAACGTCCTGAATTTCAATCGTTATTTCCTTTAGGAAGCGTCGAAGTTCCGAAAATGCTTCTCTACGGCGGAGTGGACTCAGAGTTGGATAGTTCTGAGCCAATTTTCTCAACAAATCCATATCCTTTGCGGGAAACAGCTTTTCAAGCCTTGGGAGAATTCCCCGCAAGAACGCGTTGAATCCGCCCAATACCCCGGCATTGTTAAAGCCCTGCCTTTCTTCTGCCAAAAGTGCCCGTTTGAAATTGTTTAAGACTAATTGAACCTCTGTAAGCTTCATAGAAAATCAGCCTGAATCCGTCGTCCTGTTGGGGTAACCGCAAGGCCACCTTGAGCTGTTTCCTTTAAAGCACAGGGCATTTGTTTCCCTATGAGGCCCATCGCATCGATAACCTCATCAATCGGAATCGCGCTCTTCACACCAGAAAGCGCCATTTCGGCCGCTGCTAAAGCTATCGTAGCTCCTGTTGCATTTCGTTTGACACAGGGAACCTCCACAAGTCCACCTACAGGGTCACAAACCAAACCGAGCATTGATTTCATGGCAATAGCCGCAGCATCAGCCGTCTGTCTCGGAGATCCTCCGGCTAATTCCACTGCAGCAGCAGCAGCCATTGCTGCTGCAGAACCGATTTCAGCCTGACATCCGCCCTCAGCGCCAGAAACACTCGCTCGTTCTGTGAGGACCATCCCTAATCCAGCCGCAGTAAAAAGAGCAAGTATGAGATTTTTCTCTGAAACTTGACAGGTCTCCTCAACCGTTAATAGAACCGCCGGAAGTACTCCACATGAACCTGCAGTCGGTGCAGCAACAATTTTCCCCATACAAGCATTGATCTCAGCCACCGCAAGTGCCTTAGCAATAGCACCACTTATTTGGTTACCAGTTATACTAGTACCTTTTTTCCTGTGACTTTCGACTTTAGCTGCGTCGCCACCAACCAGACCGGATAAAGAACGTCGTTTCCCGAATAGTCCTGCTTCCACGGACTCTCTCATCACCTTTAAGTTGGTACTCATTCTTTGGAATAGCGCTTGCTCCGTTTGTTCTAGCTCTTCCATTTGGTCTCGGAGTATGACTTCACTTAACTTGATTCCTTTAGTTTCAGCCTCAATAACCCAATCTTCATAGGCTCGCATCTTGATTTTCCTCCTATTATAAAGGCTCAATAGCCATTGCTTGCTCAATTCTTGGTAATTTTCTCATTAAATCAAGAACCGCATCGTCAATCGTTTGATCTGTCTCAAGAATCATCAGGGCTTGGGCACCCCTCTTTTCACGCGAAACCCGCATACTGGCAATATTAATTTGAGCGGTTGCAAGAAGGAGAGTCACTTGTGCAACCAAACCGGGTAGATCCTGATGCAAAATTACTAGTGTAGGATAGTCACCCCGAATTTCCACTTGAAAGTCATTAATCTTGTTTATGACTATGGTACCTCCTCCAATAGAAGAACCAACCACTTGGACTCGCCCACCCGATTTCCCGAGTAAATCAAACTTCACGGTGTTGGGATGAACCTCTCCGAGATCATCAATTTCATACTTAATACTTAAGCCTTGTTCCTTAGCATGTTCAGAAGCATCTGGTATCCTTTCATCATCAGGAGACATACCTAGAAGTCCTGCAAGTAACGCTAAATCTGTTCCATGCCCTTTACCCGTTTTTGCAAACGAACCATGAAGAAAAATTGTCCCTTCGAGGGGTTCATCCCCCAATATTTTCCTAGCCATTCTTCCCAAACGAACAGCACCCGCTGTGTGTGAACTCGACGGACCAACCATGATTGGCCCAAGAAGATCAAATACGTTACTCTTTCCCACAACTTCCCCCCCTATGTAAAAAACCTCCGGAAAAACTCCGGAGGTTAACCTATTCCACACCAAAGATATAATAGTAGAGCGGTTGCCTACCGGGATGAACCTCAACTTCGACACTTGGATTCTCTTCTCGAAGCCAATCCAGGAGACGTTCGACCTCATCTTGCTTTGTCTCTTCTCCATAAAATATTGTTACCAGATCATGTGTCTTCCATTCCATTTTATCCAATGTTGATTGTGCCACTTCATTTAACGATTTTCCCGTAGTAACTATTACATCTTCAATCAATCCTAATATATCACCGTCCGAGATAGTTAAATTCCCATATTGAGAGTCCCGGACAGCATAAGTTACTTCTCCAGAGCGAATACTGCTTAGCCCACGTTCCATATTTTTAATATTTGTCTCAGCATCTCCTTCGCTATTAAAGCTTAGTATAGCCGAAATCCCTTGGGGTATTGACTTACTAGAAACGACATGGACTTGGCGCTCCAGTACAACATCTTTAACTTGACGAGCCGCCATAATAATATTCCCATTGTTAGGCAAAATAAAGACTTGTCGTGCGGGAACCTTTCGGACTGCTTCAGCGAGGTCTTCAGTACTGGGGTTCATGGTTTGCCCACCGAACACAACCTCATCCGCACCTAGACTTATAAAGACATCTGCAATTCCCTGACCCATCGCAACGGCTACAACACCAAACTCCTTGAGCGGTTGGTCTTGATGTTCAGTTTTAATGTTATTCTGCAAATCATCCGTACTCGAATTTTCTTTCATAGCATGAGCCATATTTTCATTTTGTTCTAACATATTATGAATTTGCACTTCGTGGAGTGATCCCCATTGTATTGCATAGTCCAAAATCTTACCAGGGTTTTTGACGTGCACATGGATCTTTACAACTTCGGACGTTCCTACTACAAGTAGGCAGTCTCCACGATCTATTAAATCTTGTTTCATCTGTTCAACACGCAAATCAGTTCCCTTTACCAAGAATTCTGTGCAATAAGGATAGTCAAGGCTTTCTATTTGCATAAATTCTTGTTGGGTTTCTGCCGACTCTTCCGCGTGAAGTTTCGGTGATCTTTCTGCATCGCTCAGGTTATCAGATATTAAAATTTCTCCAGTTAATACTGCGATCCACCCACCTAAGATTACGAGAAATCCCTGACCACCAGCATCCACTACCCCAGCTTGCTTAAGCACTGGCAACATATCTGGCGTTTTAGCCAGGCTTTTTAAGCCTTTTTGCTGTGCCTCTAGAAGGGTTTCCAATAAAGATCCACCATTCTTGGCCATTGCTAGGGCTGCTCGCGCAGTCTCCTTCGAAACTGTTAGGATCGTTCCCTCAACAGGTTTCATGACTGCTTTATACGCGGTATCTACTCCTGCTTGTAGGGCTTGTGCGATTTGAAGAGCATTTGCTGTATTCAACCCTTCCAAGCCCTTGGCTATACCCCGTAAGAGCTGAGAAAGAATAACTCCTGAATTCCCGCGAGCACCCATTAAAGATCCCATTGAAGCAGCTAGAGCCACTTCTCCAATAGATTGGCTCTTAACCTTTTCAGCATCCCTCGCCGCAGACTGAATCGTCAAGTACATGTTTGTTCCCGTATCTCCATCGGGTACAGGAAACACATTTAGAGCATCAACATCGTGTTTTTTTAATTCTAGGGCCTTTGCCCCCGACACCATCATTTGTTTCCATTGTTGGCCGTCGAGAACACTTGTTATCTTTGTAGCTGCTGGCCTCAAAACCGTATCCCCCTAATCTTTTGCCTACTCTAAAACGCGAACACCTTTTACGTTCACATTCACTTGGGACACGTTTAATCCCGTGAGCTTCTCAGTAGTATAACGAACGCGCTCCATAACACTAGAAGCTACTTCCGAAATTTTAACCCCATATCCAACGATGATATAAAGGTCAATAACAACTTCATTTTCGTGAACCGTGACCACTACACCACGGGCCAAATTCTCCCGTCTCAACAAATCGGCTACTCCATCCGTAATTTTACGTGAGGCCATACCGACTAAACCATAACACTCTACCGCCGTAGCACCTGCAATCGTGGAAATGACTTCCTCAGAGATTTCAATTCTACCCAAATGATTAATAATTTCTTTTCCCATAAAAGGACCCTCCCCTTCCGGTATCGTCCACGTTGAACTTATTCTACCAAGGAAATGAAAAATGTTCAAAGAAAAAGTAAAAAAAATTCTGTAGAACTCTTAGTATTTCTTAATAACTGAATAAAATTCTAAATAACAAGGGATTTTTGTTCATAAACTTAATCTCAAAAAGGACTCCTAGTCATTTAACAAAAATTAACGGGGAAACCTTGCCAACCCGCAAGAGTTTTGATAAAATGAGTAAGTGTCATTTCGGCTGCAAAGGAGGTTTAGCGCATGGCTAATGTATGTGCAGTATGCGCCAAAGGAGTAGTCACTGGATTTCAAGTCAGCCACTCTCATATAAGAACAAAGCGAACTTGGAAACCAAACTTGCAAAACGTTCGTGCAATAGTGAACGGCACTCCTGCCCGGATCAAAGTTTGCACCAGATGCTTACGTTCCGGTAAAGTACAACGCGCTGTCTAATGAATCAAAAGCCCGACATTTGCTCGGGCTTTTTTCATTTTTACGCCCTCTCCCAAATCTCCTGTAACTCTTCCACATCAAAGCTATAATGTTCATTACAAAAATGGCATACCATCTCGGCTTTCTCATCCGCGATCAGGTCTGCTATTTCTTTTTTACCTAACGACACCAGGGTGCCACTCAAACGTTCTTTAGAGCATGTGCAAGTGAAGCCGACCGAACGTCGCTCTAAGACATGATAAGAGAGCTGCCCCATCAAACAACTCAATAACTCAACCATATCTTTGCTCCGAGCTACCAGCTCACTAATACCTACCCCTAACTGCCCGAGCAGACTTTCAATCGCCTGGATATCTTCTTCGGTCGCCCCAGGCAACGGCTGAATCAAGAAACCACCTGCTCCAGCCACATGATAATCTTTTTCCACCAAAACCCCAAGCAGCATGGCTGACGGAATCTGTTCAGAGGACAATAAATAATGCACCAAATCCTCAGCAATCTCCCCGCTAACCATAGGAACCATTCCTGTATAAACCTCACCATTTTGCAAGCTTCTGCTTACGGTCAACTCACCACGACCAACCGCTGCGCCAACGTCAAGCTTACCAGAAGCTTTAAGCGGCAGATCCACCAAAGGTTCCCGAACATAACCCCTCACCTCGCCTTGCGCATTTCCAACAGCAACAACCCCCTCCAAGGGACCATCTCCCAATAAACGCAAAGTAACACTCTCTTCGCCTTTGAGGGAACTAGCTAATATAAGAGCACCGGTCATCAGCCTACCCAGAGCCGCCGTAGCAACCGGAGACATCCCATGACGTCTGCGAGCTTCCTCCACAGTATCCGTTGACTTCATTAAAACCCAACGAGCATTCCCCTCAAGCATTGTACCAATCCACAGTTCATCATGTTGCATAATCGTCTTCCTTATCTAAATCTTATTTATCTTAAAATTGAACAGGATGTTCCTAGTGCCGCATGCGCCAAGGACGGCATAGCATGCGGCCAGACCAGCCCAGAGGTTTGCCAACGCTCGCTTCGGAATCAAGCGCGATAGCGACGGCGCCGTGGGTGAGTGGAGCAACATCACGCCCTCGCGCACTTGGGCATAACCACCATAACCCAGCCCTCATGAACCTCAACCACCGCCTTCTCCCTCAAAAACACATTGCTCACACCCCGCGGACGTTCCTGAAGAAGAACACCCTTTTTAAGCGGATAATACAACCCCTCTGTCGAGACAACCGATTTCTCTGACAGAGAAATCAAAGAGATCTCCTGCCCAGGTGACCCGCATATCTCTTCCCGCCCTTGAACGATCCAAAGTTCATGCTCAGGATCAACTATACGTAGCCAATACCCTTTCCTGGCATAGGCAAGCATAAGCCCTACATTACCGAAGAAATGATCAATTCGTTTTCCAGTCGCCCCATACAGCCATATATCCTGTTCGCCAAGCAAGCGCGCCTTTTCCTCAGCCCGTAAAAGTGCCAATTCGAGATCCGTCTCATCCTTTTCACTGGGATACCGCTCAATGACACACCCAGCATTTTCACATTGCTTCAGGTTTATAGGTAAAATTGAATCTAAGTCCCCGATCACAAGATCAGGGATACGTGAAGATAGGGCAGCATAGTTTGCTCCCCCATCCGCACATATCAAGAAATCAACCTCTTTAAGAGCCTGTTTTCCCCATTCCAAATCCCAAACACCATTTGCTAAGACTGCAATCTTGATTTTAATCACCTTTACTCTTGGCTCGCAGCTTGACGAATATTTTTAACCGCTTGCTGCGGATCAGGTTGAGCGAATACAGCGGCTCCTGCCACTAAAATATGAGCCCCAGCTTTGGCAACCACTGGCGCCGTTTCTAAATTAATTCCTCCATCCACTTCAATTAGACAAGCAGATTGAGTTTGAACCAGATGATGATGAAGAACCTGAATCTTCGGGATAACATTTGAGATAAATTTCTGACCACCAAACCCAGGGTTTACAGTCATTAAGAGTACCATATCCAAGTCTTCCAGAACATACTTTAAACCATCTAGCGGAGTTGCTGGATTGAGAGCAATCCCAGCAGTCATCCCCTGTTCCTTGATCTGCTGAATTACGCGGTGAACATGTGGGGTCGTCTCTAAATGAAAAGTTATGTGATCCGCACCTGCCTCAGCAAAATCCGTAATGAACTTCTCCGGCTCATCAACCATCAAATGTACATCAAAACGCATACGTGAGTGATCCCTTATCGATCTAACTAAGGCCGGCCCAAAGGTAAGGTTGGGAACAAAGTGCCCGTCCATGATATCAATATGTAAAACCTCTGCACCTGCCTCCTCAACCAGCCTCACCTGGTCACCTAGGCGGGAGAAATCTGCGGATAATATAGAAGGGGCCATCTGAATCACATCAATACTTCCTCTCTGCTTCAATTACTTCTTTTAAAAATATAAGGTAATGCTCGTACCGTATCGGAGAAATATCTCTAGTTTCTAAAGCTGCTTTAATTGCACAATTAGGTTCTTTATCATGCAGACAACTGTTAAAACGGCATTGACGACGACGGTCAGCAAATTCAGGAAAACAATCTGTTAATTCTGCGCGCTTCATTTCCGGTAAGAAGAGGGAGGAAAAGCCCGGTGTGTCAGCTACCAATCCTCCAGCACAAACCATTAATTCTACATGGCGTGTAGTATGGCGACCACGCTTTGACTTAAGACTTATATGCCCTGTTTTAAGCTTCTTTCCAGGTGATAAGGCATTAAAAAGACTAGATTTTCCAGCTCCTGAAGGCCCCGCAAGTACACTGATCTTATTCGTCAGACGAACAGCGATTTCATCAATCCCCTGCCCCGTTTCACTGGAAACTTCAAACACGGTGTATCCGATATTGCGGTAGACATCCGTAATGGCATGATTTTCTGACCCGTCGATTGCTTCCTCTTTATATTTATCTAATTTAGTGAAAACTAAGATAGGCTCTATTTCTGCATTCATCACTTGAATTAACAAGCGATCCAAGAGATTAAGATCAGGCTTAGGGGAAGTCATGGCAAAAACCAAAATTGCTTGATCCACATTAGCAATGGCGGGCCGTGTTAATGCATTCCTACGCGGCTCTACGGATTCAATCGTCGCCTTATCCTCCTCCTCTTCTGGTAAAATGATCACCCGATCTCCCGGTAAAAACTCTTGGTCTTTAACACGAAAGCGACCGCGCAGGGAACATTCCCATACTCGGTCCTCCGCATAGACATAATAAAATCCTCCATATCCTTTGAGTAAGACTCCATTGATCATTTTTATTCCTCACTAATCATCGAATTGGTGATGATTACATATCTTATCCATCAGGTTATTCCTTTAGTTTTCTTGATAAGAACTGAGCTATCATTACCTTATTATTACTGGCCTGATTCTCCATTCCTTGAGCTAAAGGACCGGGTCCACGCGAAACAACCATCGTCACTTCTGAGCCCTGCTGAATACTTTCTCCTGGATTAGGAGTCGTCCTTATAACCACATCTTCTGGGAAAGTATAAGAAACTTCTGTCTCAATCTTTAGCACCAGCTTATTTTGATCAACAAGGATCTTTTTCGCTTCAGAAGATAACTTGCCAATCACATATGGCATATAGATCTTCTCCCATTGTGGTCCTGCACTTAGGGTTAAAGTAATATTTCCATTTTTAGGCCATGCTGACTTTGGCGCCGGATTCTGATCAATAACAGCATCTTTAGCAGCATCATCGGTCTTAGGCACAAAGGTTATCTCTCCAGTAAATCCAGCATTTTTAATTAGATTTACTGCATTTTCCTTCGACATCTGACCAATTATTACATTTGGAAATTCCACCAGCTCGATCCCTTTGCTTACTACCACTTTCACTGTTCGCCCGACTTTCACCGAGGTATCAGCTCCGGGATCCTGTCTAATGATGCGATCCTTCTCAACATCATCACTGAACTCGTAGGTCACTTCAGCAGGATCAAAACTTAGTTCAGACTTTTTGATAAAATCCTCTGCTACAGGCACCGTTTTACCCACTAAATCCGGGACATTTGTTGACCCTACTGCAATATAGTTCCAAAACCCTCCGACCAGTAAGGCGAAGAGAAGCATGATACCTCCAATAATCATTAGCCTGCGCCTCTTATTTACAGGCTTAGTTGGAATAGAGTCTTTTACTTCGATCGGACTCAGAGCCTTACCCATCCCTTTATGAGTCTGAGTTGCCTCCGGATCATCTGCTTGAGAAATACCAAACCACGCAATTGGTCGACCAGCCTGAATATGGCTCAGATCTTCAAGCAGATCTTTTGCTGTTAGGTATCGTTGCTCGGGCGATTTTGAGATCGCTCGCATAATGACCCCTTCCAACTCTTTTGCTATCCGAGGGTTGAGCTTACTCGGTAGGACAGGCTCTTGCTGTAAATGTTTTAAGGCGATGGCAATCGGAGTTTCGCCATCATACGGGACTTTACCTGTGAGTAATTCATAGAGAACGATCCCCAAGGAATAGATGTCCGATTGCTCGTTACTTTGTATTCCTTTAGCCTGTTCGGGCGACAAATAATGAACTGACCCCACAATGTCACCTGTATGGGTCACTGTCGCTGAAGATACAGCCCGGGCAATGCCGAAATCTGTTACTTTAGCGTGCCCGTCTGCCGTTACTAATATGTTGTGAGGTTTAATATCCCTATGAATAATATGGTTCTCATGGGCATTTTGGATAGCTCCTGTGATTTGTCGGGCAAGATTAATGGATTGTTCTGTAGAAAGAGGAGCGTACTCACGAATAATTTCTTTAAGATTACGACCTTCTACATATTCCATAACAATATATTCTGTATCTCCATCTTTACCTACATCATAAATTGATACGATGTTGGGGTGAGACAAGCTAGCAGCGGACTGAGCTTCCCTCCGAAAACGACGAATGAAGTCTTCATCTGTGACAAACTGCTCCCGGAGCACCTTTATGGTCACGACACGGTTAAGTAAAAGATCCTTAGCCTTGTATACAATCGCCATACCTCCAGCACCAATTCTCTCCAGAACCTCATATCGTTTCCCAAAGATTTTACTCACTTTTTGTCACCTACTTTCTGGTTCAGTGCTTCTTGAATAATCTGTCGTGCAATCGGAGCAGCATTCCCGCCTCCGGTTCCTCCATTTTCCACGATTACGGCAACTGCGATCTGAGGTTCTTCTGCAGGTGCAAATGCAATATACCAAGCATGGGTCAGAACGTTTCCGCCAGGCTCTGCAGAACCCGTTTTACCCGCGACCTGAACATTGGGCAAAGCCCCTGGCGCAGCCGTACCCTCAGTTACTGCGGTGACCATGGCGCTGGTAATCTTATCCGCTTCCTCTTTGGAAAGTGCAGTCAGCCAAGGCTGTGGTTTCTGTTCATATAAAACATCCTGAGAAGGGTCAAGGACTCTTTCCACAAGATGCGGAGTCATAATAACTCCATGGTTTGCAATTCCAGCTGTCATCAATGCCATATGAAAGGGCGAAACTAGAACCTCTCCTTGTCCAAATGTACTGGCAGCGAGTAGGTTTGTATTTAACGACGTTGGGTTCTTAGTTGCCTGAGTAATTGAACTCATTGGCACATTCAATTCGAAGGGAATTTTTTCTCCAAATCCAAATCCTTTAACAGCTGAAAGGAAAGCTTGATCTCCTGCCTGAACCCCAAACGTCGCGAAATAAGTATTGCAGGATTCAGCTAATGCCATATTATAATTAACCCATCCATGTGCTTTATCGTTTTGTTCACGAATCACTTGTCCATTAATAATAGTTGATCCCTGACACTGATATAAATCCGTCGTATTAATACCACTTCGTAATAGAGCTGCAGAGGTGACTACCTTCATAGTCGATCCTGGCGGAAAGAGAGAAAAATAACGGTGTTCGAGGGGTCTTTGCTTTTCGCCCAAGGGTCTTTTTTCTTCCTGACTAATTATCTCGTTCCAATTTTTATCGAGGTTTGTGGGATTAAAACTGGGTTGGCTTGCCATAGCTAGCACTTCTCCTGTTCGTGGATCTAGAGCCACTACTGCCCCCATTTTCCCTTTAAGTGCGTTATATGCTATACTCTGTAAACGCGAATTCAAAGTGAGCACTACATCGTCTCCTTGGCGTGGTAGTGCAAAGAGCTGTTGAACTGCTTGGGTGGGCGTAGCATTCTTAATTCCTAACAACCAATCTGCCAAGCTCCCTTCAAGACCGGAGGCACCAAGTTTTACAGAAGAATAGCCCAAGGCAGGTTCAAACATTTCTCCTTTGGGATAAACTCGTACTTTTTTCCCTTCTTGAATTTGAGTTTGGGCTATTATTTCGCCGTTACGATCATAAATTCCTCCCCGAGTCACGCGGTTTTCCATAAGAATCAGCCTGCGATTAGAAGGATTTTCCAGCAAAGTATCAGCCTGAACAACCTGCCAATAGACCAAACCAAGACTAAGAATAAAAAAACTAAAGGCCATGCCCAATGCTACTTGACGTACACCTCGCATTATGTTGCATACTCCCTTCTCCTATTCTTGGTGCTATGAGAACTTACCGCAGTGGCGTTGGAAATATTCAATAGAACCCCTAGTAAGATAAAATGGACAATAAGGGAACTTCCACCATAACTCACCCAAGGAAGAGGAATTCCTGTTAAAGGCAGCAACTTGGTGACCCCAGCAAGAATAATTAAGGTTTCGGTACCGAGGAGAATGCCAATCCCGGCGGCCAAGATTTGCCCAAAACGATCCTTAGCCCTAAGACTTATGGCGAAAGCTCTCATAACAACTATAAGAAAGAGTACCAGCACGGCCATAGCCCCGGCAAATCCTAGCTCTTCGGCGATGACAGAAAAGATAAAATCACTAACAGCCACTGGTACCATTGCTGCCCCAATTCCATTACCTAACCCAGTACCTAAAATTTTCCCGCCACCAATGGCAAACAGCGATTGGGCAATTTGATACCCCATCCCTGTAGGATCTTGCCACGGATTCAACCACACAGATACTCTAACTCGAACATGTCTAAAGAGCATATATCCGACAGTTCCCGTTAGTAGGAAAATTGGCATTGATATTCCTAAATATAAAACCCGCTCTGTTACAACATAAAGCATAAGTACAAAAAGCATATAAAACACTAAGGCCGTTCCTAAGCTTTTTTGTGCGGCCAGAATTCCCAGTACAAAAGCTATCATGATCATAAAAGGTCTCAAAGTACGCCAATCCGGCAATGAGAATCTTCCCCATTGTACTGTCCCAACCCGCAGCAATTCTTCATTTTCCTCTAAATAAGATGCCATGAATAAAAGCAAGGCGAGTTTAACAAACTCCTCTGGCTGGAGTCCGATTCCCCCGATCTTAAATGAGCTTGTTGCGCCGCCTTCTTCAGAACCAAATAGAAGTGTTATTAACAACAACCCCACCGCCAAAAGTCCCCAAATGTAGCGAAACCTACCAAAATAACGATAATCTCTGATCGACCACAAAACCGCATAGAACAACAACTGTCCAATATTCGCCCACCAAAACTGGTGTAGTGCCACATCAGGATTAATTCTCACAACAAACACAAGTCCTAACGCCATAATGGCCTGGACTACAGGCAGAATATAGGGATCTCCTTGATAATGTAAGAGTTGTTCCATTAAACTCCCTAAAAGGACAATGACTGTAAAAATTGCCGCTTGCCAAAGAAGCCTGCTCATACCCGCATCCAATTTCAGCAGGCTGAGTCCTATCCACATCATTCCTAAAATTAAAATTCTTAAGGTTAAACGCTGAATCATAGGCTTACTCCCAAATACAGCACAAGGCTGTGAAATTATCCGGGGCCCCCCGTTCTAGGGTAAGCTGTCTTAACTTCTCCAACCGTTCTTCCCAAGGGCTTGGTTCGAGGAATTCTTCTGTGAGTTCCTGATCACTAATCATATTGGAGAAACCGTCGGTACATAAGAGGAAAACATCCTCGGCTTGCATACCAATGCTTCTGCAATCCACTTCAATCGTAGGGTCTGCTCCAATTGCGCGCATTAAAACATTCCTTTGTGGGTGTCTTTTCGCTTCATCAAAAGAGATCTGTCCCAATCTCACAAGTTCACCGACTAGAGAATGATCCATAGTCAAAGGGGTCAACGTCTCATTGCGCCAAAGATATGCTCGACTATCTCCAACATGAGCAATAACGACTTTCTCATTGCGGAACAGCAGCACCGTCAATGTTGTCCCCATACCCGCATTTTCTGGGTCTGTTGTTGAGGATTCATGCACAACACGATTTGCTTGAACGAAGGCTTCTGTTAACCCCTTTTCCAAGGCTTGGTCTTCAAGCCCGGCAAGACGAGGAACCCACGTTTCCAATTCGTGTAAAGCCACAGAAGACGCCACTTCTCCAGCACGGTGTCCTCCCATCCCATCGGCCACAGCATAAAGCCCTTCAGCCGATAACACTAAAAAAGAATCCTCATTATTTTTACGAATACACCCTTTTTCACTAAAGCTTAGAACTCTCATTTTGCCACCTCGAGTATTGGAAGGTAATGCTTCCAATTTTCACATAGTCTCCAGCTACCATTTGTACCGGAGAATGGATTTGTTCTCCATTAACCCAAGTTCCATTCGTACTTCCTAAGTCTTCTATAATAGTTTGTCCTTTTTGCAACCGAAAAACGGCATGATCAATGGATGCAAAATGATCAGGCAGAACAATATCGTTGTGCTTGCCACGTCCTACACGCAGCCCTTTCCCATCCACTTTAAAAACTCGTCCTCTGGAGAGCGTTTCTCCTCCAGTGAGAACCTCTAAACGTCCGTATTCATTCGTAGAACGTTGAAAAACTCCCTTCATTTGAAGATCCGCTAAAAGGGCTGTAAAGATCCGAAAGATAAAGAGATAGATAAGGGCGACAAAAGCAAGCCGTCCAATGACTAACACAAATTGCATACAATCCGTTACAAAAACTTATAAAACTCTATAAATTCTTCTTCCTAATTCATCGCGTCCAGTTTCGCCAAAAGCTACTCCTGTTTGATATAACGCTCCAAAGGCTTAAATTCAGCGATAACGCTCGCTTACACATTAGCATTAGCTTGTTGGTGCTAACTTGCTAATTTTGTTCGTCCGTACTCCCTTAAATTGATACTCGCATTTAAGTCTCTGTCCATGTGTAAACCGCAGTCGCAATGATAAATACGATCTGAAAGTTTTAAATCTTTCTCAATCTGACCGCATTGACTACATAATTTACTTGATGGATAAAATCTATCTGCAATTATCAGTCTAACTCCATACCATTGGCACTTATATTCAACCTGTCGTCTAAATTCATATAGTTTTTGTTCTTGTATGGATCTAGCCAAATGCTTGTTTTTCATCATGCCCGATATGTTCAAATCTTCAATTACGATGTATTCTGGATTGGCTTTCACCAGTCTACTTGTAGCTTGATGAAGATGGTTTGTACGGATGTTATTAAGCCTTTTGTGAACTAATTGAATTTCATTTTCAAGTTTTAATAGATTGCTAGTCTTTTTGTAACGGTTTTCACCGCCTTTCTTTTTGAGTTTTTGGTATTGCTTACTAGCTTGCCGTTGTAAACGTTTTAACTTTTTTGTTAAACGCCTGACCTCTTTGGTTTTATTGATGTTTTTGAAGACATCCTTATTACTAAGAACTGCTAATTCCTTAATCCCCATATCAACACCTATCGGCTCACTTATGTGACTTTTGAGAACTAAGGTTTCAACAGTAACACCAACTGTTAAATACCAGTTAAGACCATCATACTTAATTCTGGGATTGCTGTACTCTCCGGATGATATTTCTTCAGCAATATTAACCCATCCAATTTTCTCTAAAACAACCTTACCATCTATAAATTTTAATTTGTCGTACCGTTGATAAAACTTGGGGACACTATGTTTTCTGCTCTTAAACTTAGGAAACTTAGCGTGTCCTTTGAAAAATCTCTGATATGCCTGACAAGCATCTTTGACGGCTTGCTTGGGTATTTGGGCAGAAACGTCATTAAGCCAAGCAAACTCTTCCGTTTTCTTTAATTGGGTAAGTTCTTTCCGCAAGTCTCCATCGTTGACGAACTTAGCACCTGAATCATAGTTTTCTTTTTGCTTTCCTAGCGTCCAGTTGTAAGCCCATCGTGCGACTCCTGCTGATTGCCTTAGTATCTGTTCTTGCTCCTTGGTTGGGTGAAGTTTAATCTTATAGCCCTTAATCATTTAATCACCTCTACTTTCTCAAACTATTATAATAAGACCCATAAGCCCAAAGACCTTCCAGGACCTAATTAATGTGTATAATTTTTTTGAGGTGATTGAAAGCAAACAAGGAATTAAAAATAAGGACTCCAATTTCGAATGCGGTTAATACGGTTTTATGGGAGAGGCTAACGATTTATTCTCAAGGAACTAGTACACCTATATAAAAACTGTTGGACAAGTCCATAGCTCTTTTCTTAGTGTCTTTAACAAATAGCATTCTTTTATATATTTTATAAGATTCCCCTCAACTGTTGTTACCTTTCCAATCGAAAATAGAGATGTCACGGCAGAGGGGATCTTTGTATGACCAGTACACTTTGTCCAATGGTTATTCTATCACCGGGGGCAGTTGTATGATGAGTAATCCTTTGTCCGTTAACAAAGGTTCCATTTGTGCTTCCTAAATCATCAAGCCACCAACCGTTCTCTCCCCCCGGAGCAATTTTCAGATGTCTTCGGGAAACCTCGGGGTCATGCAGTACTAAGTTGCATTGTCCATGACGACCAATAATAACTTCTTCATCCTGCAGTGAAAACAACTGACCAATATCCGGTCCTTCTATGATTTCGATAAAGTAATCTAAATTCCTTCTGACCACGCCTTCGACCGGCAAGTTTGTCTTGACACTTTCTCTAAAGATAGTTGTACTTTCTCGCCAATTCGATTGATTAGGGTGAACTTGTTCGTTATCTATTTCAATATCCTTTTCATCATCTCCCCAATCTACGACAATAGAGTCATCAAAATCGACTTCAATAACCATTTGCCGAAGATTCACAGTGTCATCCGAATGCAATTCTATGGCAGGTTTAGTTAAAAATGTATACCCATTACGCTCTGCCTCAGCAAATAAATACTTAGATAACTCGATGAGAAAGGCATCCCCAAAACTTGCTATTGGCCCCCAATCACTGGAATGAAGATAAACCCGATAAATGTTGGGCACATACACTTGAGAGATGCTAACCTGCTTATTTCTAAGCATTGACTTCACAAGTTCTTTAGCTATTTCTACCGGTTGAAGGCGGGATGCACTTTTCTTAAAAGCTTCAGTAAAGAGAAATTCGGCCATCCCTTCGAATCGGGCCAATAGACTCATTTTAACTCACCCTCCCACTGTCGGCGAAGTTGACCACAAGCTGCCTCAATATCTGTTCCCCGTTCTTCACGCGAAGAAACAGAAATCCCAGCATCTTCTAACACCTGGGCAAACTTCTTTATTTTCTCCTGATTGGGACGCTCCATCCCCGTTCCGGCCACCGGGTTGACCGGAATCAGATTGACATGTCCTAGCTGTCCCTTTAATAATCGGGCAAGCGCTTCAGCCTCCTCCTGCCTAGCATTCTCAGAGGTCAAGGCAACCTCAAAGGTGATCCTCCGATGCGTTATTTGGGTATACTCTTGGCAGGCTCCCATAAGTTGGTTCAGAGGATAACGGCGATTCATGGGAATTAAAACATTTCTCGTGACATCCTTTGCTGCGTGAAGGGATACTGCTAAACCCACTTGGGGGTTATCTTTAGCCAACTGGATAATCTTGGGTACGACCCCAGAAGTGGAAATTGTCATCCTCCTCATACCAATATTCAACCCTTGAGCATGATTTAAAAGTTGGATCGATTTAAGAACCTGGTCATAATTGAGTAAGGGTTCCCCCATTCCCATAAAAACTATGTTGGTTACCTCAAAATCCGGATCTTCTTGCCGGACATAATAAGTAATATCTAATACTTGTCCTACAATCTCAGCAACGCTTAAGTTCCTCCGAAATCCTTCTAATCCTGTAGCACAAAATGCGCACCCTACTGGGCATCCAACTTGAGTAGAAACACAAATAGTGTGCCTATCGCGCGATTTCGTCCGAGCATAATCCATTAGAACACACTCGATCGTCTCTCCATCCTCAAGACGAAACAAGTACTTCCGAGTGCCATCATTGGAGCGTTGCTCGCGCACTTTTTCTAAGGCATAGAGATGCAAGCGGGTGCTTAAGATTTGTCGGTCACTTTTTCCGATGTTTTGCATATCATCCCAGGAACGCACTGCTTTCTGTTGCACCCATTGGAACAATTGGATCGCTCGAAATCGTTTTAAACCTATCGCTAGACAGATCTCGATCAGTTCATGTTCAGAACAACCGCGCAAATCAATACTTTCCATAATACTTATTATTCACCCAATTCATACCAATTAAACTTCCCTTTTAGAAAACTTAGCTGTCGCCAAGCCATAGGCACAGGCCATGACTTGAATAGTACGTTTGAGGTTAGTGCACCTCCATCACTCAACCAAGGATGGACGAGTGTCCCTGTAGCCATGACTCGAACAAGGATGTTCGAGGTTAGAGCACCGCCAAGGATGGCAAGGTGCGTGACGGCGAGAAGGGACCTTCCAGAAAGTATATAACGAAAACTCATACTTTCTGACTAGTACGCCGAAATTTTGCCAAGAAGAATCCATCCATCCCATGACGATGAGGCAAAAGTTGGATCATTCCTTTACTCGCTTGTTGAATATCGCGTGTCTCCCCTAATGTGAAGGGCAACTCATCCATAAGGTCAACGGGTTCAAATTCAGGATGTGACGTACGAAACTTTTTAACCAGTTCGAAGTTTTCTTCAGGTTCGGTTGTACAAGTCGAATAAACTAAAGCCCCGCCCTCTTTTACACAAGATGCAGCCCGTTCCAAAATTGCAAATTGCAAAGAAGGCAATTCCTGGAGGTCTAGTTCTTCTTTCTGCCAACGTAGATCAGCCCTTCGTCGAAGAACCCCCAGGCCAGAGCAAGGAACGTCAACTAACACACGATCTTGTGATTCCAACCTTATCCCTGGTAAATCTCGGGCATCTCCAAACTGAGGTTGAATAATCGTAATGCCTAGCTTTCTAGCCAACTGCTCAATAAGTTCTAATTTATGATCATGAATATCAAATGCCAGGATTTCACCTTTATTTAGCATCAGCTGAGCAAGATGCGTGGATTTTCCACCAGGAGCACTGCAGGCATCTAACACGGATTGTCCTGGTTTTGGATCAAGCACATGTGCAACCAGCTGAGAACTCTCATCCTGAACCGTGAAAAGTCCTTCCTGAAAGCTTTCAAGTTGTTCTAAAGCACCAAAATCTTGAATCTTCAAACTCTCAGGCACCCGATCTCCCAATTCTACGGTGACTCCTTCATTGGTTAGACGATCTCTCAGGCTTTCTCGTGAGATCTTTAAGGTGTTCGTTCGAATCCAAGTTTGGGCAGGCTCATTATTAACTTTGCAAAAAGCCTCCGTTTCCTCAGCACCCCAGCGTTTAAGCCAACGTTGAATCATCCATTCAGGGTGCGAATAGCGAATCGAAAGATAGCGAACCGGTTCGCGTTTTAAATCTGGCCAGGGAATATCCCATCCCTTTTCCATAACCCTGCGTAAGACAACATTTACTAATCCCGTGAATTTGGGATATTCCTTAGCTAATTCCACACTTTCGTTAATTGCCACCGCAGGAGGAACTTTATCAACATATAAAATTTGCAAAGCCCCGATCCGTAAAATTGCTCGAACTTCATGTGGAAGTGATGACATTGGTTTGCTCAAATGCCTTCTCAGCGCATAATCCAAGGTCAATCGATGTTTAAGTACACCATTTACCAAAAGGGTTACAAATTGTCGATCTCTAGAATCAGTCAACCTAGGAATATTTTTTTGTAATAGAAGGTTAGCATAGGCACCCTCTACTTCGACACGTGTCAGCATATGAATTGCCATTCTTCGAGCTGTCTCTTTAATCATCACTTCTACCCCTGGCTATCAGCATAAAACGTAATAATTGCAAAATTGCAGCCAAGGCAGCAGCCACATAGGTTAAAGCGGCAGCATTTAATACTGAGCGTGCCCCACTGATCTCGTTACTCCCTAGCATTCGTCCTTCTTGTAAGAGGGACAATGCCCTACTACTTGCATTATATTCTACTGGAAGGGTAATCACTTGAAAGAGTACAGCAAACGCAAAAGCAAAAATACCTAGTTCAAGCAGCCAACCGTAGGTCGGCATAAAAAGGCCAACCATAATCAAAATCGGACCTGCCCCACTACCAATATTGGCAACAGGTACAAAAGATGATCTAAGCTGCATCGGAAAATACCCTGACGCATGCTGTAAAGCGTGTCCTGTTTCATGAGCCGCTACTGCTATAGAAGAAAGTGAGCTACCCTGATAAACGTCCTCACTAAGCCTAATTATCCTTGTACGCGGATCATAATGATCTGAAAGCCTTCCACCGATCGGTTCAACACGCACATCATACAGTCCATTGCTATTTAAGATACCTCGTGCCACTTGCGCTCCCGTAAGCCCTGACTGTGAGCGAACTTTAGAGTAACGTTTATAAGAAGAAGATATTTTAAATTGGGCATATAAAGAGAGTAATATCGCTGGAATTAAAAGGACCATCGTAGGATCCCAAAACATAAGCTTCCTCCTTTTTTCAATATCGAGTAATACGACTATAATCAATCAAACTTTTCTCCTACTTGACCGTGTCGACCATTAAAGAAATCTCGAGCTGGCATAGAACGTTTCCCCGCTGGCTGGACCTCAAACACACGAAGGATTCCTTCCCCTGTTTGAACAAGAAAACTATCTCCAAGCACCTGAATTATTTGACCAGGGTCAGCTGACGTCTTGGCGGCCTCAGATCCCATTGCCATTGTTTCAGCTCTATCTGAAGATAAAAAGGGTATGCTTCGCCAAATTTTAAGGTTTTCTCCACGAAAGGTGGCAAACGCACCTGGCCAAGGATTCAGTCCGCGAATTTGGTCATGTAGATCAATCGCCCTACCTGACCAATCTAATCGCTCATGTTCCCGTTGCAGAAGTGGTGCATAATTGGAGTCTCCAGTTTGAGGAGTAGGAATGACACTCCCAATTTCCAACTGATGTAAGGTATCTATCAGGAGCTCTGCTCCCAAAGTGGCCAACTTATCATGGATCTCTCCTGTGGTTGATTCATTAGAGATCATAATTTCTCGTTTTAAAAGCATATCCCCTGTATCAAGACCTTCATCCATCAGCATTGTGGTCACTCCAGTAACGGTTTCTCCCTTCATAACTGCCCAATGAATGGGTGCTGCTCCACGATAAGCTGGTAGCAATGAAGCATGGACATTTATACACCCTCTTATGGGCAATTGCAATATATCCTTAGGGAGAATCTGTCCATAAGCAACGACTATGATACTCTCAGGGGCTAAGTTCATTAACTGTTGAATCCACTCCGTCGTTTTTATCTTTTCGGGTTGAAAAATAGGCAAACCTAATTCCTCAGCCACAACTTTTACAGGGCTGGGTTTTAAGTTTTTCCCTCTACCGGCTGGCCGATCAGGTTGAGTAAAGACTCCTACTACATCTTGCCCCGCATTCACCAAAGCCCGTAACGTGGGTACGGCAAAATCAGGGGTACCCATAAAAACTACACGCATACTTAATCCCCCTTTCGCGAGGTGCGAAGTGCGAAGTTCGAGGTTCGAAGTTCGAGGTTCGCACTTAAAACCGAAGTCTAAAATTCCGGGACGTTGTCATCCTGAGCGTCAGCGAAGGATCTGCTCCCCTCAGAGAAGTTCTTTCACTTACAAGGATGACAATTAAGGAGTAAACTCTAGCCTGAGATCCCAGTTAAGGTATCGTATAATTGTAAATTATGCTTTTCCTCTATAAAGATAGAATTTTGATATGAAATTATATTATTCTCTTATTCGAACAACGTATATCCCATTCCCTATTGTTTATCGATATTAGTGATTCGGGTTCCAGACTGAGCACAGTTTAGTATCTTGCAGAGGTCACTTTGTACCCCCGTGTCGCCTTACATTTGCAGTGGTATGAAATAGTATCACGCAGATGCCACTTTGTAACTTACGAACTTTGTTAACATACAAATGGTTGTAATTTGGACCAGCATCTGTTAACAACGAGTATCGTGCCTCGTACATCTCACCTCGCACATCGCACTTAGCTTCTATAAGTTTTCTTAGCAACATCCACAAAGAGAATCCCTTCAAGATGATCAATCTCATGTTGCAAAGCACGGGCTAATAATCGTTCGGCCCGAATATCTACCATCTCCCCCTGACGGTTTAGCCCCTGAACACGAACCTTCGCTGCCCTCACAACATCTCCTGTCATATTGGGAATACTCAGACACCCTTCCTCAGCAGTGTTCGCTCCCTCTTTTTCTAAGATAACAGGATTGATGAGCTCCACTAACTCATCATTTACTTGAACAACAATTACTCGTTTGGAGACCCCTATTTGCGGAGCAGCCAGCCCCACACCCTCGGCAGCCTGCATTGTATCGACCATGTTGTCCAGGAGCTTTAAGATCGACGAATTAACCTCTTTAACTTCTTTTGCCTTTTCACGCAGTACATCTGCACCTATTTCTACAATCTGATAAACAGCCATTTTCGTAATACTCCTTTCAATAAAAACCCCTACTCAATGTATTTGTTGACTAGCAAATTATATTTGATGGTTAACTCATAAGTCTAGCGTCAATATCGTGCATCGAACTTCGAACCTCACGCATCGCCTTAACTTGAGAGTGGATCAACTTCGATGTTCAATATAATACCACTACTAGCTGGACTCTTAAAAAACCTTTGTACCCCTAGATGTAAAAATGCTCTAAGTAAATCCTGCCGTTTTCCTTTAACAGATATTTGCCATCTCCACTGGTTCCTAAGTCTAGATAAGACGGCAGGGGCAGGGCCAAGAATATCCAATTCAGTATTTCCAAATTTAGGTTCCCGCATTCCTAGTTGTAGACAAGCTCCCAATTCATTAGCTGCTTTAATAACTCGATCCTCTTTCTCATGGAGTAGTAAAACCCGTATGATATGGGTAAAGGGTGGATACTTTCGCTCCTTGCGATAGCGAATCTCTTCCCAAAAAAACCCTTGAAAATCATGGTGAGCCGCTCTCATAACAGCACTATCCTGTGGAGAATAAGTTTGAATCACAACTTCTCCTGGTTTGGTACTTCTGCCAGCTCGTCCTGCGACCTGAGTTAAAAGTTGAAACGTCCGTTCTCTGGCCCGGAAATCTGGCATATTGAGAGTTTGATCTGCGGCAATAACCCCTACCAAGGTGACATTCGGGAAATCCAGTCCTTTGGCCATCATTTGTGTTCCAACTAATATTGAAGCTTTCTGACGGCGAAATTTATCCAAGATCGTGTCATGCGCTTCGCTGGACCGCGTCGTATCATAGTCCAGACGTAAGATTGGGACATCAGGGAAGAGACCTTGAAGATCTTCTTCTACACGTTGAGTCCCTTGCCCAAAAAACCGAATATAGCGGCTACCGCATTTTGGGCATGTATGAGGCGGTAGCTCTTTATGGTCGCAATAATGGCAGCGCATCGCCTGCCCTTGAGTATGGTAGGTTAAGGCAATATCGCAGTTTGAGCAACTGACCACATACCCGCATTCCCGACAAACTACAAAAGTAGAATACCCTCTGCGATTCAAAAAAAGCATGGATTGCTCACCTCTAGTTAGCCTTTCCCGCAATTTTTGTTGCAACGTCAGGGAAAATATGCTTCGGTTTCCCTGGCGGAGTTCGTCTCGCATATCTACAATTTCCACTGGTGGCAGAACACTCTTTCCGATCCTCGTTGTCATCGACAGTTGGCGAATTTTGCCCGATTGTGCTGCCGCATAGGCTTCCAAGGAGGGAGTTGCACTTCCGAGCAAGACGACTCCCTTTCGTTGATCCATCCTTTTGCGGGCTACATCTCGCGCGTGGTATTTGGGATTCTCATCTTGTTTATATGCCCCATCATGTTCCTCATCCAATATGATGAGGCGCAAATTTGGCAATGGGGCAAACACGGCCGAACGAGCACCAATGACAATCCGCTTATGACCTGACAATATATCCGCCCAAGCTTTCATTTTTTCTCGCTGTCTCAAACCAGAATGCAAGATAATCACTTGCGCACCAAATTGTCTTTCAAAATAACGTGCAACTTGAGATGTAAGCGATATTTCCGGTACGAGAAGAATAGCATCCCCACCTTGAGCTAACACCTGTGTAACCAACTCAAGATAGACATCTGTTTTTCCACTACCCGTCACACCATGTAATAATACAGTTTGAGACGAGCCCTCTACTAAGGCAGTTAAAACACCTCTTACTGCTGTGGCTTGCTCCCCGGTTAATTCATAGGTTCTAACCGTCCGATTACTGTAGTCCTTGGCGTTGTTAGTTTGCCGATCATTAGCTGTCTGGTTGAAGGAAGAATCTTCTCCTGTCGTAGTAAAGCGGATTTCCTTTCTTACCCATCCTTGTTTAAGGATCTTCTCAAGCGTTGCTAGCAATATATCCGCTCTTTTTAAAAAAATCTTTAGGGAAATGGATTTTTTTCTTGCCCGGTTGAGCACCTTAAGAGCTCGAAAAGCCTCCGGATCCAGCCACTGTAGAGTCTGAACATCAGAATCTTCAATAGATGCCAAAAGAATGATCCACTCATCGATTTTTCCTTTGAGAAGTGGCCAAACTGTATGTAGGCATTGGGCAACCGAGCAGATAGTCGTTTGCGCCAACCAATGGGCAAGCTCAATTAAATCCTGAGGAACAAGACTATCCTTATCGACAATTTCTAACACAGGTTTGAGATTAATATCTTCCATTCCCTCTGGCAGATCATCCGTTACATTCACTACGAGCCCCTGAACCTTTCGGTTTTGAAGAGGAACTAGGACTCTCATTCCTATCTTTAAACTTAGATACTCAGGAATACTATAATGATAACTTTGATCTAGGCGCCGATTTGCTACATCAACCAATACTTCAGCATAGCGAAACATGATGCGGCCTCCTTATTAGAAAATAACAATAGCGCTAATGTCAATATTGGTCAAATAACATTATATCAAATCTTAGGCTTGGATTACAATTTATCATATTCTTGTCCGAATAAATAAGCTAAAATTAGACTATCTTTCTCATTCAAAAACTTGACTATCTCCAATTTTTCCATTCTTTAGTGGTATCGCATAGCGGCATGGGGGTCTGGCCATTACAAGAAATAACCCTCTTGTCAAAACAGAAGGACTTATGATATGCTTTAGGATAGTTGAATCCCTTACCTTTAAATTAGTCCCGTGAGACTAAGAAGGGAATGGCGAACCATGATTTAAACATGGACACCTCTTTCTTGCTTACGGGCGGGGAAGAGGTTTTTGTTAGAAAGAGGAGGTTAAATAATGTCGACAGAAGTTCAGATTCACGAGAAGCTCCGCCTAACCCAAGCGATCCCGCTCGGTTTACAACACGTCTTTGCCATGTTTGGCGCCACGGTTCTAGTTCCTTTTAAATGCGGTCCTTATTACGATAAATAGTTAAAGCCCTTAATTACCAACGGGTTCAGACACTATTACTTCATAAATACAATTCATAAAATATGAAGTAATTTTGATTGGATTTAGTTAACCAATCTAACCCCGAAGGGGTAAAAAGAACACGTAGTCTGACCGAGTTTCGCGAAGCGAAATGAGGGCAGCACCGACTGTAAGGAGGATTCCTTCAGAGTTATTACCTGAGAGTTTACATGCCTTATAGACGCCAAATAAAGTATCTTAAAGGCATTAAGTAAAATTAGGAGGATGAAAACATGAATGAAGTACAAATAAACGAACGTTTACCACTAACAAGAGCTATACCTCTTGGGGTCCAGCATTTGTTCGCAATGACTGGGGCAACAATCCTAGTACCGCTGCTCACGGGCCTGTCTCCAACGACAGCATTGTTTGCTTCAGGTATTGGAACAATAATATTCTTACTTCTAACACGTAGCAAAGTTCCAGCTTACCTCGGTTCCTCTTTCGCCTTCATTGGGGCTTTAACGGTTTTCATCAAAGATCAAAATAATCTAGCTGGAGCAATGACAGGCGTTTTGTCGGTAGGTATCGCCTATGTCCTGATTTACTTTTTACTAAGCCTGTTTGGTACTAAATGGATTAATAAAGTCATTCCTCCTGTTGTTTCAGGAAGTGTTGTAGCAATTATCGGATTAAGCTTAACACCCGTTGCAGCCGACATGGCAAGTCAAAATTGGATTGTAGCCATATTTACATTGGCAGTAGCAATTTTAGTAAGTATCTATGGTAAAGGGTTTTCAAAAATCGTACCTATTCTTATCGCTATCGTAGCAGGATATATCCTTGCTTGGTTTATGGGATTGGTTGATACAACAAAGATTATTGCAGCCTTTGAAACTCCATTTGCTTTACCTTTCAGTAGTGTTGGCACATTCAATTTTGATGTAACTGCTATCCTTGCTTTCGCTCCATTAGCTCTCATCACATTGATTGAAGATTTAGGCCATATGATGATTCTTTCAAACATTACTCGCAAAGACTTAAATCAAGACCCCGGTTTTGATAAAGTCGTTTTAGGAAATGGCCTAGCGACAGGCGTAGCAAGTTTGTTTGGTGGAGTACCACTCACAACCTATGCAGAAAATATCGGGGTATTAGCGATTACAAAGGTATACAGTTCATTTAACCTCTGGATTGCAGCGTTTATCGCGATTGGACTAAGTTTTTTCAACCCGCTTGGAGCTGTAATTATGAGTATCCCAACAGCCGTAATGGGCGGTGTAGTAATCGTATTATTCGGAATGATTGGTGCAGCCGGACTTCGCACGATGGTCGAAGCAAAAGTCGATTTCTCAAAAAACAAAAACCTTATTATTGCAGCGGTAATCTTTTCTCTTGGTATTGGGGTAAGCAGTCATGGGGTTATGTATGCTACCCTAGCAGGGATTTTCCTCAATCTTATTCTCAAGGATGACTGAAGATGTCTCCCTGGGTGTAGGCAAATTCGTCACCAGTGACGAATTTGGATTGCCGTCACTGTCGGGGGAAGCATTTAAACGGCCTGTCCACCGTTTCAACAGAAATGCACAACCTCCACTCCCGTTAAAGTCTTCTAGTACATGCATATTGCGAAATCATGGAACGTGGATTAGATGAATTGGAGAATACAATGTTTAAAAAATTGTATAAGATTCCTGCCCATATCCGGACATTAAATTAGGCTCAGCGTTAAAACTCCGCTGAGCCTTTTACATACCGACTGTGCTAATTAGCAGCGCCTCTGCCCATTCCGCCCCTTGTGCCGCCTCCATTACGTTGGCCTGCACCTTGGCCCATACCTTGCCCCATACCCATTCCTTGACCTTGACCAAATCCTGCTCCCATGCTCTTTCCTATGGCTGCGCTTCCTGTTCCGTCGCAAGTGGCTTGATTCGTCACTAATCGGTTGTAGATAGCATCTTCCATAACACGCTACCAAGAATAACTGGCAGCGACAACTTGACAACCATAAATACAATTGGGCTTTTTTCAATTAGCCATTGCATTATAGGATTCGCTTCTACGATAACACCTAGACTAAGCCCCCAAAGTGTCAATAAGGCATCGAGTAGACTAAGGATTAAAAGAGGCCTCATCCTCAGAAGCTCTCTTGTAACCAAAAGTACTTCCTTTAAGAATGAGAGCCTATCTTAAGGTTGTCGGCTGCTAGCATGACTGTCCACCAATATTTTCACAATACAAGGTAACGAAATTACCTAGCTATTCTTACCGTAGATCCGTCTTCTGAAAACATAAGTAATTACAATACCCATTATAGCAAAGATTGCAGAAGTCATAAAGATGTACTTGTAGCCGAGGGCACCCGGATGTAGATCTAGGAAATACCCGCCAATAATAGGGCTAAAAATATCTGGGAGGAAACCAATGGTGGATACCACGCCGGTGGCAATACCTGTAACTACCATCGGTACATGGCCCTCTTCAAGCAGAGCAAAATAAACACCACGTACGGCAAACAGAGCAATCATCAAAACACACATGTTGATAACAACAAAATAGATCAATTTCGGACTACCCGGAATAACTACATAGAGAATATTGAGAATGGCAATCAGAACAAAACCACCAATGATTGCCTTGGATACATTGATCCTGTCCGATATAAATCCTGAGGTGATAGCCCCCACTGGTCCAAGACCGTAGTATCTAATTGTACCAAGTAAGGCGCCCGTAGCGGCACTCACGCCACAGACCTTAGTTAAGTAAGGGGTCAGAAAGTCAGTGTTTCGAAACGGTACATAGGCGCAGAGAACAATCAAGGCAATAATCCATATGATCGGCATCCTCAAGACCTTAGCGATGTTGGCCACAGAGACTTTTTCTTCGTCACTCTTAACTTCCGTCTCAACGGAATCCGAAAGGGCAAACCAAGTCAAAATGCCAACCATTACATATAAGCTCGAATAAGTTAAGATAACTGCCCTTAAACCACCCACACCGGCTGCATATTTAGTGAACACAGCGACGCCAATAAAGGCTGCAAATGTCGAAGTAAACCTTCTACCACCCTCAAGAATACCGAAAACACGACCTTGCATATTTGCCGGTCCACACATCCTAGTAGCTTTGATCATGGCTGCCCAAAATGTCAGGGTTACTGTGATCCCAAACATAAAGTGAAGTGCAACGACCACTGCAAACGGCGGGAACGTAGAATAAATGAAACCGCCGATACCAGTTAACAGAAAAGACGTCGTCAATAACTTTCTCGGTGAGACGCGGTCTGCCAACCAGCCCCCGGGAAAATAACAGAGAATAGTCAGAATACCGAAGGTGCTCTGAATCACACCCAATTGGGTGTTGGTGACATGGAGTGCCTCCTGCAGCGGTTGATAGTAGGTGCCCCTCATATAAGGAAGTAAATAAATAATCCCTCCACCAATGAAGATAACGATTAATTGCCACCATCTGATCTGGGATAAAGATTCCTTTGATTCAATATCTTTTGTAGGCACAAGCAACCCCCTCCTTGGTATTTATTGGAAAACAATTTTTCTTTAATTCACTCTACAGTACTTTAATTCCCGGTTCAATCTCCCGAATTTTCTGATCTATTTCTTCCAGCAATCGCTGTGGTACGTGTTTTATCAAAATCTCCTTGGCAACCTCTTCGGCCAATGTCCAAGTATCTTTAGCACCAGCCTCTTCCCATCCCTCGTAGTTAATACGGTTTACTGCTTTGGGATAAAAGAACTCTGTTCGCATCTTTTTGACCGTTTGCCTTTGTGCAAGGTAATTTCCTCCTGGGCCTACTTTAGCAATAACGTCATAAGCTAAGGTTTCTTCATCTACCTCTATTCCCCGAACTGCCCTAAGCACACACCCACTAATATCATTATCTATTACGTATTGTGCATAACTGATCGTCATCCCACTGTCTAATTGACCGGCAGCTTCATGAATAAAATTTGCCCCTGCTAAAGCAGGCAGAATTGCAGTAAGAGCTTTCTCAAAGCCGGCCTGTTGGTCAGGCTGTTTGGAATCACTGATGCCACCGGTAGAATATAACGGCAATTTATAAAATTGGGCCATTTGGGCCACTGCCGCATTCATAATTCCAGATTCCACACTACCGAAAAGGAAAGACATAGTCTGCATGTCCATAATAGTTGGAACTGAAGAATAGAGAATAGGTGTTCCAGGGTTAACCATTTGAGTCAAGACTACACCGGTTAAGGCCTCTGCGTTAAGTTGTACTAAAGTACCCGCCAAAGTAACTGGAGACGTAGCTCCGGCCAATGGAGCAGTTGAAGTCGCTATTGGAAGGCCTGCTCTGGCTACCTTAAACAAGATTTTTGTGCGATCATTATCAAGTTTCAACGGGCTAAGAATACTGGCAATAAATGAGATAAACGGTCTTTCTCGAAGTTTATCCATTCCTCCGGCAATCTCAGCTGCCATCTTAATAACTTTGTCTACACCGTCTACAGTAAAAATTCCGCCCATTATAGGTTTAGTTGTATTATTAATTGAATGGTAAAAACGATTGACATCAACATCCTTTGTGTCAAGTTCATTAGGATAACAAGGAATTACAAAAAAATGCACATTATCGAGAGCATCAACTAAGCGGGCTGTGTTGGCAATATCCTCAGTTGTAGTTTCACGCCTTATCCGATCAAGGTCAAGAATATTGATAGCAGTACCACCGGTCCCCAAATAAACTTTATTACCACCTAAGACAATATTCCTGGTATCATCTAAACGATCGTAAATTGTAACTGTCGAAGGAGCACTTTCTACGGCCTTCATGACTAACTCTTCGCTGAAATATACTCTATTATTGGCGTAATCGACTCTAGCACCTTTCTCTTTGCAAAGATCAAGCGCCTCAGTTTCAGTAATTTGCACCCCAACTTCGGCAAGAACACGCATAGAAACTCTATGAATTTTACTAATGTCTTCTTCGGTTAAAAATTTCAATGCGCTTGTTTCCATACCGCCTTTAAGCATATAGCAACCTTCTTTCAATTTAATCTAAGATAACAACTGCTTTACAAGAGCTACTGCACCAGCAGAATCTGCAGCGTAACCATCTGCTCCGATTTCTGTTGCGAAATCTGCATTCACAGGTGCTCCACCCACTATAATCTTAGCATTAATTCCTGCTTCTCTTAGCAATCGAACATTTTCTCTAATATTAGGCATGGTCGTAGTTAGTAGTGCCGACAATCCAATCACGTCCGGTTGATTATCTTTAGCAGCTTGTAAAAAATTCTCTATTGATTGATCCACACCTAAGTTAATCACTTCATAGCCAGAGCTTTCCAGCATCATAGCCACTAGATTTTTACCAATATCATGAAGGTCACCTTGGACAGTTCCAATTACTACTTTGCCACGCGAAGTAACATCCCCCTCTTTCAAAAGAGGTTTTAAATATTCTAAGCCTAATTGCATGGCTGCAGCACTCATAAGAACCTCAGGAACATACATCTCTCCCGTGGCCATTTTAGAACCCACAACGTTCATAGCTTCAATCAAGCCCTCATTGACGATCGTACTAACCGCAATTTCGGTGTCCAAGGCTTGTTTAACTAACTCCACAACTAATTCATCTTCCCCTGCGATGACTGAGTTCTTAATTCCTAAAATATTGTTCATCTATGAACACTCCTTACTCTATTCTCTGTCTTTTATTGAAGTTAAAAATCCAGTAAGCCCTTTCTGAAAACTTTCAGGTAGTTCTTGGAATATAAATCTTTATTAAGTAAAGCTTCTGCCGCAAAGATCATTGCCATCATTTGTTTGTTACCTGGGTCTAAAATCGCTCCATCAAGACCTGCTAGCATAGCCATTGCAAGGAACGTGCGATTTATAATTCCTCTTTTGGGTAATCCGTAGGAGACATTGCTCAGACCACACATGAAATGCACTTCAGGATAAATAGCCCTAATCCCTATAATAGTATCAATAGCCACCATTGCCATCTCTCCACTAGAACTTATTGGTTGAATTAATGGATCTATGTATATATCATCAATTGGAATACCGTCATTTGACAGACACTTGATTAAATTGAGACCAATCTGAATTCTTGTTGCCGAATCCTTAGGCATTCCATGTTCATCATCCATAACCAGTGCAACTACCCCTGCCTGATATTCCCTCACAAGTGGCATCATCAAGTCATAACGTTCTTTCTCAGCAGAGATGGAATTAATCATGGATTTGCCCTTGTGGACTTTCAGTGCTGCAACCAAAGCCAGTGGGTTGGGAGTATCAATACAACAAGGTCTATCTACAACTTTTTGAACAGTTTCTACCAACCAAGCTAATGCCTCAGTTTCTTCGTCAATGAGAGTACCACAGTTGACATCAATGAAGTTCGCGCCATTTTCAGCTTGATCAATAGCTCGTTGTTGAATAAACTCTAAATTTCGGTTTTTAATAGCTTCGGTTACCCCTTTAAGGCTTGAGTTAATCTTTTCTCCGACTATAATCAAAACTAGTTACCCTCCTTAAAATAAGTAAATCAATTTAATCCCCCCTGGAAGTGAGCCCTATGAATTTAATCCCCCCTTAAGTACAAATTTTGATTCCCTTAATTGGCGACTTGCAACACTTTGTATGCCTATATACTACTACTTGTAGAGACCGTATTTTTTAGAATTTCTCTGCTTGTTTTAACACAAATAGCTTATCTTAAGAGACTGAAATCTGATAACAAACAAATATTTTTGTTATTATATGGAGGTTTTTATATAATTTTTTATATATTACGACTTTTTTTAGCCTAATCCTATCTTTATATAATCAAGTTTCATATTCATTATTCTGAATATATTAAATCCCCAGGCTGTGCACACCAAGAAAAAAACCCAGGCATTTGGCCTAGGTTACTTAGATACTAGTTTGCCTATGTTATTGTCCAAGAAGTACTTAAGCTCAAAAGCATTCGAAAAATAATAGTCAGCACCAATCTTCTTTGCAAAATCTTCTGTAACCGGAGCTCCACCTATAATTACTTTGATATTATTTCGAAGTTTTTTGGAATTCAATTCTTCTATAACTTCTTTCATCACTGGCATTGTAGTGGTTAACAATGCTGACATCATTAATAGGTCTGGTTTTTCTTTACGCACCGAATCCATAAAATCACTTACTGTAACATCAACCCCTAGGTCAATTAGCCGTGCCCCAGTGATCATAACCATCATTTTAACTAAATTTTTACCAATATCATGAAAATCCCCAGCAACAGTACCCAATATTACTTTAACCTTACTCTTCTTTTGACTAATTTTAAAATAAGGCTCGATAATGAAAAGACCAGCATTCATTGCCCTTGTAGAAATGAGCACCTCCGGAACCAATACTTTCTTGTAACGGAATTTATCAGCCACCTTATTCATTCCTGCAATTAATCCCTTTTCCAGAATATAGTCACCTGGATACCCTTGCGCTAATGCCTGTTTGGTCAAAATTATGGTCTTTTCAGCATCTCCATCAATTATGGCATCTATAATATCTTGATAATTAAACATTTCACTCCCCTCCTCAAGCTAAACTATTTCGATATACTAAAGGAGTAACTCCAATATACTCTTTGAATACCTTAGTAAAATAGCTCTGGCTTTTAATGCCTACTGCCCGAGATACCTGTTCGACGCTTAGTTCGGGTTTCTTGATCAGCTCGACTGCCTTTTCAATGCGTACTCTAGTAAGGTAATTATTAACGGTACAATCCAGTTCCTCACGAAACAATCTTGATAAATGGGATGAACTTATGAAGAGAAATTGGGCTATATCTTCTATATTGATTGGTCTATGAAAATTGTCCATTATATATTCTCTGGCCATTTTCACGAGACCGAGGTGTTTTTTGTCTTCAAGGGTAAATACATTATCTGAAAATTGTTCTACAATTTGATTAGCCCGACAGAATAATTCCTCTACTTTATCAACTTTGTCAACTTCTTTATGGTAATCGTTAAGTATTAACACAGCCCGTTCGGCATCAATTCCACCGTCAACCGCAGCTCGTGAGACCAACGCGGACAATTCAAGGAGCCTATGTTTAATAGTCAGTTTGTCGCCTAATGTGATGGAATAAAGGTCTATTAAGAGACTCTTCAAATGACTTTTGGCCTTAGTACGATCACCAAGTCGTATATACCTTAAGAAGGTTCTTTCATTTTTCATGTAGGAATCATAATCATAATTATCACAGGAAATCTCCTTTTTTCTTGTTTCAAGTTCTTCCCTTATGTTTTGCTGTTGGATTCTAAATGTATGTATCTCTTCAAGAACATGAATATTTCTTTTTACTAAGTGATTCACAACAACGAATAGCATATCCGCCGCTGCTTGCGCGCGCGTTGGGGAAACCACTTTGAGATTAGGGACATTTTCGAGCAAAGTCTTATAGTTAGTTAAATCACCAATAAGTTTCTTTAACTCCACTATGAAGTACTCATCTGGTTCCCACAAGAGTACTTGTCCACAAATAATACTACCAAACGAAGCTCCGTTTACAACAATTGGAACAGCCCACATAACCAATCCTGCATGGCATCTAAAAAAGTAAGCTTCTTCCCATTTGCTGGCTTCTCTGCTTGCACGTTCATATAAGTCACGACACTTCTTTTCGCCAGCAGGATGACTTCGGACTAATCGGCAAAATTCACATCTTTCTCGATTACCGGGAATTGCAAACGTTTCCCCTAAATTGTTAATGGCTTCAATTTGTAATCCGGTAGCTTCAGAAAAGCTACCTAATACTTCATCAAGGTAGTTTGGATCTAGTAGGTTTTCTTCCGGCTTATTCATATCCCATGCCCCACAATCATGTTCTAATAATAAGTCGCTTCAATTTAAATACTCAATCTATCTAGCAACAGGATAATCAATCATTTAAGACAAAATCCATCATAAACTTTATTATACCACCTCTCCAAGCCAAATTGTCGAACTTATTTTGAGCTTAAAGACATAAACAAGTCAAATCGCTTTCCGTTTCGTGCATGATTCCCTTGGATTATTTGAAAGATAATGACCCAATCATTTTTAACCTCATACGAGGAAGTGGAAATACACTCTTGGTACTACTGTTGTAAGCTCGAATTTTCCTCCACCCTCATCCCGCTCTTCATTGCGCACGTTGTGCGTTTCATATATATTTCATAGAAATCATCGCTCCTGCAATTGCGATGTAAGACAACCGACTAACCTCATGCGAAAGCCTCTGGGGGACAACAGCATGTCGGTAAAGTCAGGATTAGACAGCAATTGCTTTTTGGTATCATCGTTGTTCTGTTTGGCTGAGGCAGGTAGGACTCGTTGCGCATGGAAGCGATAAGTTCCGTAATCCATTCCTCGCAGAAGCCATGCAGGGAGGTGCCATCAGCGCCAGAGGTCTCCGCTCTGTCGTTGGACTTTACGGAATTGTAAGCAATGATGTATAAGTCCTTGTTGTAGAACAATCGGTATAGGTCATCGTTAACATAGCAATGGTCGGCATTGTTTCGACGGCGATAACCTTCCAATCTTTCCACGAGTTTTGATTGCTCCATTCAAAGCAACTCCTCTCAAAATTGGAACTTGGAATACTGCCCCCCTTCACCATGTACCATCCATTACAGAAGGCCGTTAGGCTACTGTTAGGGCTCTCTGCCATATACCGAGAACGGCACTTAGGCAGGTCACGTTTGACAGTTTCATATAGTGTATCCATACGTAGGTATCCGGTTGGTCGTTACCCTGCTTATCGCAGGTGCGTCTAGCTTTTCGTTCCATTTAGCTTCTAATGTACGTACCACTAGACGGTTTTCCGGCTCAGATAGATCGTATTGACGGTAAGCACGCTCGACTTCAAATTGGGATTGTTCCAAAGCCAGTTGCCAACTTTTGTTGGCAGTATGATCTTCGCCAACGAGTTTATCTAGAGAAAGCAGGGCTAATTCTAGTTCCGCAGGTTGAAGAATTTCCATGATCCTTTTGGCCACAGCCTGATCAAGGGGTTCAGCTCTAATCGATGAACAGGTGCAGGCTTTACCGAGTTCCCAACGCTGTCATAATGAAGGATCGGAAACGGCTCGTCCGCCTCTTGATTGAAGATGTCACAGTTACTTGCCAACCTCTTGACCCAGATGTACATTTAGGCATACGGTGGCGCAGCCGACACAGCGAACTAATTCACACAAAGAAAGCATTGCCTCCGTCAATCACCCGCAAGCACGTTCCCAACACGGTTGAACTTGTTAAAGAACTGTCTAAGACTATGTCTAGTGTCGAAATCGCGGACCATTTCAACAAGAACGGATACCGTACTCCGGAAGGACGCACATTTACTGAGAGTTCTATTGCCTGGCTAAGGTACCGTTACAAGATTCCCTGGCTTGTTAAACAGAGTAATGAACTTACTATTAAAGAGGTGGCCTCCAAATTCGACGTAAGCCCTGGAGTTGTCTACTACTGGCTTAAAATAAGTAAAATTCAGGGTAAACGATCTGGACCAGGACGGCCATACAGGATAATAATCGATGAAGCTACCGAGAAAGAGCTAACTACTTACGCTGATACTTCGACCAAGATCATTAAGGCTAGAGTCTCAAATGTCAGGGACTAGCCTAATCGTTTGGCCTCTTTCCGAAACGTTATTGAGGAGGGTGTATTATGAACATACCATCGGTATCCCAAGAGGGCGCAGTTTTCCATTGTCTTTTAAAATTTCTACCCGTCTGACAGATTGTGGTGTAAAGTTCTTTAACCTTCTTTTTACCATTGTGATAACTTGTTGATTGGTCATAGCTGCAATGTCTTTGATGGTTAAACCGTCCGTACCCTCTGTCTTACTTCCTGTGTTAGCCTTAATGTTTCGATAGGCCAAAAGAATGTTGTTTTTTTCTACAATTTTATCGTATAGCTTATTGAACTTTGCACCACTGAGACTTCTTTCATACAGTTCATCAAAGATACTTTGTTGCCCATAGTATTCGTTGTGGCGCAACTTGGCATTCGCGGCAGTGGTAGCCATAGTCGGCAACACCTCCTTTCGAGGTTAGCCTCTTTTAGTCTCACCAGAACCTATGGAGTGATTTTGTGATTGTAAGTTTTCATTTATAATAGATTGACTTGGGCCTATTCCTCCGCCACTTATTATCATGGGTTCATTGGTACTGTGACCCTACTTTCACGAAAGAGATAGTTCATCGGTAAATAAGACCTCCCTATTCTTCGCTTACCACGTTCCAACATCTCTATCTATCCATATACCTTTAGGTAGTTCCTCTGGGTTTGTAGACTTTTCGATGCCTAAACATCGCAAGGATTTTCATACTGGAAATTTTTACTCACCCTCATCTACCAAACATATATTTTGCTCTGACATTTCTATCAGTTGGGTACAATCCCCCGTACATTCGGAACTTCGTCAGTAGGTTTTATCTACATTCTTACCATGGGTATTTTTTAGACTTCCGCACTATAGACTACACCCTCCACCTCTGGATGGGTTTCCCAAAGAAAAATTTCTCTTTGGGGTAGTTCTCGCGCGACTTCACCGAGCTTTGGACGCTTCGATGCTTACTCATATAAGCGCCCATCGGAGTATTAAAGAAAGCCTTTCAAGGCGTTACCCTATCATTCGACTTTTCAAGATGTCAATTCTATCAGTTTATATTCTGATGTCTAGGCTTTTATTGACCTAGAAACGTGTCGCACTTCCAGGAACCTGCCCGGAACGGGGAACCCCCGGGAGCCGTTCCGGCGAGTAATTAGAGTCCTAATCGCTCACGTAAGGCTTCTTGTAAAACCTGAGAGAAATTTATACCTGACTTTTCTGCTTGAACGTTAAGCCAACTGGGAATAGTAAGCGTTTTTTTGACAGCTCGACTTTCATTCTCGCGTCGATACTCAGTAGTATCTACATCAACGAGATTGACAAATCCACCGACTGGAGTCTGATGATCAGTAAGCCTGCTGGGTTTTGGTATATTTTCGTTTTTATCCTCAGCATCGCAAAGCCACATAGAAATAGCATCACGTACCATTTCAATAGCATCAATAACATTATTGCCACAAGTCACACATCCTGGTAAATCAGGGACTACTACTCCATAACCGCCTTCTTCTTCCGTGTCAAAAATAGCTGGATATGCATATTTCATATAATATTCTTCCCTTCATATTTCTATATATATTTAATTACCGTGAGCACGAAATCTAATTCAACCCAGCTGCCTTAAGAATATTATGTAATGTCCCTATTGGGATGTCCTTCTTATGTCTTGGGATAGGAATTTTAACTCCGGGTTTCTGGGAGTGAATTGCCAGGTGATGTCTCGCTCCTTCAGTAATCTCCCATCCATTTTTCTTGAGCAGTCTAAGGATTTCCTTTTCGGTCATATACTTTTTCCTCCTTCCAGTTATCATAATAATACGTGTTTATACGTATGTCAATAAATGGATAGTAAAAAAGAGCCCTTAAAATTCACGAACCTAGCCCTTATTTAATGTATTCATTTGTGCGAAGGTACCTTTATATATGACCATTGAATCCTATAACACGCGATACGTTAAGAAGGCCACTCGTTCATGATTTTAGTGACCTAATCGTTTTAAGCATGAAGCAAAAAAGGACTAATAACTTTCAAACGTTTCAAGACGATAAGATAAAACTCACGATCTTCGTCATCCCGAAAGATATTATGCTGATGGTTGCCCCGGCACATGATATGGTATGTGTCGCCAGGAACCCACACTCTTTTTTTCCGTGGCATAAACCCCACCTCATTTTCCCCTCATTCAACTAATTCTCCTAATTTTACCACGATTCAAGCTTTCTATCTACAAATTCTATGTGGTGACCTTTTGTCTATCGAGCGATATGACTATAGTACCAACAGTCTCTATGGCTAGTTTATGTCGGCCTAAATGTCGAATTTTTGTAGAATAGGGAGGGTCCAGGAGCAGGACTTGTATATACATCACACCTTAAACAGTTCAATCTGTTTCGTCTGAATGCCCAGAGCATTTGCAAAGATATGAATCCGTTTCAAATCACCTGCACTGTACCAGCTGATATACCATTTCATGTTCGTAACGTTTTGATTATTGTTAATAATTTCTTTGAAGTAGGGATAATCAACCGCTGAAAGAGAGTGTCCTATGACTACCAAAGTTTCTACCTTAGAAAGAGCCACAAATCTGTCTTTGTTAGCTTTAATCACGTCACCAGATTTCTTTGTAGTAGAATCATAGTAGTCACTCAAGTAATATCCGGCAGTTTCATGCAAATCATACGCTGTTTGGTTTTTCATTCTTGAACGTTCGCTTCTGCCTCCACGTGGATTAATATCTACTTCAAATTCTGCTCCTGGTGCATGACCCAGAATTAGTTCTTCCCTTTTGTCTCTTCTATCACCATGGATATACCATACATTCTTTTTAGATACCCCATATATTGTCTCAAGAAATTCAGTGTAATTAAAGTTTATAAATGTAGACTGGTTGTTTATAATTCCATCAAGTGGTTTTCCGGCAATGGTTGGTTTTAAAGTACATATCCATTTTCTGAATCGCTTTGGCAACTCTCTTATGATTGTCTGTGCGGGTGCAATTGCCGTTTCTGCTGCCATAAAGAAATCTGCTGCTGAAAAATCGTCATCGTATTCATCCTTTACATCAAAAGTGTCCATCCAATCATTGACTGTACCAAGCATAGCTTCGTCATCAAGCTGAGCAAGACTCTCTTCAAAATCTGCCCACAAATCCTCTTTTCTGATGTACATCTCCAACATTTCTCTCAGTTCATTATGTCGCCCCATGGAATCTCTGAAATTGTAGTAACTTGATGGAACGCCATGCATTATATCAAATCCGTTACCAATAATGAAAAGTATAGTATTAGGATCTGTCAAAGCTATTTCTGTCTTTTCTATCTGTTTAAAGGGCAAAGTTGATAGAATCTCTTCCAGTTCTCTTTCTTTCTGTTCTTGCTCATACCGCATCTTCTTTTTATCACGGCACGCCTTACATCGTTTGGGCATATTGAGGCCTTTGCTGTTATAAAAGTCCCTCTCCCCTTCTGTAAAAAAATCTGCATCACACTCAATGCACTTCAACAAAAAAATCTTTTCCTCTGACATGATTACACCTCTTTTATATATCGCTAAGATATAAACATCGTCTGCCAATAAACATCCAGTTACATCTCATCCTTACCCAAAAGGTTTCGTAACCCTTGCACTGCAAGGGTTACAGTTTTTTATCTGTCAAACGCCAGTATAGCACTTCTTTCATTTGCCTCACGAATACAAAAAAGACCCCATATAGAGGTCTTTACATATTACAAGTTATTAACAACTCAATAAATTAAAGTCAATAACATCAATAATTTCTTTTGCGTACCAATTAATTCCTTTATGGGCTAGAGCTGAATTTGAAGAAAAGTCGACGTTTTTAATTGCTACTCTAGCTAAATCTTCAGATTGTTTTATATTCAGTTTCCCTAATGAAAATCTAGCAAGTGCTAAGGATAGCTCCTTTTCAAGAGAATCTAAATCACCCTCTGTTAGTGTAATATTCATCAATATTCAACTCCTCTCCAGTTTGTACAAAATATGCTCTCGCTGGTGCAATTTTATCACATAGATCTTGATTGTGTAAAGATATTTGTTTATTGCTTGTTGACTTCTTTAGTCCCTCAATAACCTCCTCGCGAGTGATTTGATTAGCTTTATACTTCTGGATTAATACTGTTGGGAGGTTATCACTCATTACCCCAAAGATTAGATCAAACTCATGCTGTTCTTCGCCAAATATATTTCTAACCCTATTATGAAAAACAAATTCTGCAAATTCATTATTATACGTATTTAAAAAGCCAAAATTATATGTACCTTTTTCATACCATTCAAATGGAGAAAATCTAAACTCAATAACTATGGGGGTTTTTTTATCGAAAGGATCTTTTGTAGGAAGTCCTTCAATTTTATATTTTAACAAATTTATTATGTAATCCTCCGCCTGCTTTTTTACAGGAGTTAAATAAAAACCATAACCAAAGTCAAGTTCGTTTCCTATATTATGGTCAACTCTAATACCTGATAAACATAACTGTTTCCAACCAAAAAGAGTCGTACCGTGATACCATTTATTATTTCTTAAGTGTTTTTCAAGACCATCTTAATGTTCGACAGAAAATAGGAGAATCCTTTTTAAACTATAATGTACGCGCCCAAATTCGTGAGAGCCTAGAAAAAAGCGGAAGCGTCAGGGGAGGTACCACCTGATGCGCTTTGCGCATCTGCAACGAAGCTGGGCTTAAATTCAGCTAATATTCGAGTCCTATAACACCCACTATGACAAGTAAATAGAACCCCTATTTACAAATCCGAAAATATCTGGGATTCCCACCCACTATATTTTACGACCTGGCACATCCGCACTGTCAGGCACCGAGGTTCTTTAAATCTCGTGTTTGAATACATCTGCGCATGTGGCGGAATTACGCAGGGAAAGGTCAGTTTTGACGATATGACACGGGAGAATATCGAGAGTTTTCTAACCTTTATTGAAAAAGAACGTCATTGCAGCGTTTCGACCCGTAATCATCGGCTGGCATGCATCAAATCTTTCATTAGTAAATGTCAATGTGCCTACTTTATTTGACATTTACGTTTATAATCTGGATATCTTTCAGCAATATAAGATAAGTTGGTGTCAGGCACGGGATTCCCGGGATTCCCTTAGCCTTCTTAGCCCTCGAGCAAATCCCCACCTTGAAGTTGTCAAGGTGGGGATTATTCTAGGCTTACGTGTTCTTTCTATTGCGTTAGTTACTATTATAGTTTACTTCAGAGAGATTGTTTTCATAGGCCTGTTTTAATATATTAGTAAGTTTGATTCCTGAATCATAACCTATGGAACCACAAAGGGAAAGTATCCTGCTTCCATAGCATAGAAAATATTATATGAGTCCTATAACACGCGTTACGTTAAGGAAGGCATTGCCAACCTCCCTGAACGTGTTCGACAAAATCCGGGAAGAACCAGTCGGGCCTCGAGGAGGAGTAAAGTTTTCACATGCTAAACAATGAGTTAATAAGTTGGTGTCAGGCGGCGGATTCTCCGGGTTCCGCAGTCCCCTTCCGTAAAATAGTAATATACAAACAACCTTAAACAATTGTATAATTCATGTATAAATTACTTCTTCAAGGGCAAATAATCTTACAAGGAGGTACTTTATATGTACGCTATGAAAATCCAAATAAATCAAAATGGTTCTGATCCAAACAATAACTTAGAACAAGACCTAACCGAGGAAATGATTAAAGAGATTACAATTGCTTTGCAAGAAGTAAAAGAAGGCAAAATCATTTCTAATGACCATTTCCAGGATTATTTCTGTAAATAATGATAACAAATTGGACAATTAATTCTTTTAATTATTTAGACTCCCTTGAGAACGAAGTAAAGCTACAAATCAAGAATCAATTTAATGAAATGATTTCCTATTTTCCGCTAAGGTTCTCCGAAAAACAAATTGCCGGCCAAAAGGTTAATATTTGCTCACTTCTGAAATTACCTTTTGTAATTGTTTTTCAATTAGATATTGATAATGAAACTTGCACTGTTTTACGTGTTTTTCATAAGAAGCAAGAAAAAAGGCTTTAATAAGTAGTCCTTAAATTGGACTACTTATTAAATTTTTCGGAACATTTCCTTAGTGTTATCCCCCTTCAAATCCTGGGGTCAGTAGTCCTACAGCGAGATAGGAGTGAGTCGTGCATTGGCTTTCAAGAGCTTACCACGAGTTTTATACCAAAATACAGTCTATTGAAAAAGGTTTAGGCGTGTCGTGACGAACTTCTGTCAATTACCTTAGCGCTCTTGAAAGATAAGGCTTTTTAGTGTCGGAGAAACTTGGTAAGGAACGGATCTACCAAAATAAACGCCTCTTTGATTTGGTTAGGTATCCCGAATGAATTACCTCATGTTTCATCATATTGCGTCCGATAATAACTTTTAGGTTAAGTAAGTACCCTCGTTCAGAGCAGTTTCATGGTTGTTCCGAGGTATTGCCGAATTCTCCAGAAAAACAAAAGTTCCTGGACCCTTTCCAGAACGGGCCCACCGGGAGCCGTTCCGGCGAGTAGCCCTAGAAACGTGTAGCACTAACCAGTCCCTTATTTCCTTATTTCATGCTCCAGCCTTCCTTGCACTCTACACATTGATTTGTAAGCTTCCCAATCTCGGAGATCTCGATCTCGACTTTGTCACCTAGGTTTAATGTCTTACCGTAACCTCCGGGCGTTCCCGTCAGAATAATATCCCCTGGAAGTAAGGTGGTGATATGAGATATAAAGCTGACCAGATATTCGATACCGAATATTAGGTCACCGGTATTTCCTTTTTGTTTTTGTTCACCACTTAAATAGGAAGTGATAGTTAAGTTATGAGGATCGATGCCGCTGACTATCCAAGGTCCTAAAGGCAAAAAGGTGTCAAAAGACTTGGAACGACTCCAGAGTCCGTCAGACTTCTGAAGATCCTTTGCTGTGACATCATTGGCTATCGTATATCCCCAGATATACTGATAGACTTCACTTTCCGGGACAAGATGAGCTTCTTTCCCGATGACTATGGCCAATTCTGCTTCGAAGTTCAGATGATCTGTCATCGGCCATTTTACAATATTCTCTCCGTTGGCAATGAGGCTTGTGGATGGCTTTAGAAAAAGCAACGGCTCCACCGGCCATTTAGCTCCCGGCTCAAGGATTGTGTCCTTATAATTAAGACCGACACAGACAGCTTTCGTAGGGTTACAAGGGGCCAATAGCTTAAGCATGGAAAGTTCATGCGTTATTTCGGACTTTTTAAAATTGGGGAATTCCTCACCTATAAGTTCTACAACCTTTTCCCCTTCGACTAATCCGAAGCGTATATTATTACCATTTTTAAAACGAATGTACCGTTCCATCGGCATACCCCCAACTGCAGAATAGGAAACTTAAAAGGGTCATACTAATATTGCTAGCATAGATATTATAGCTGAATCAGCGTGTGCGGTCTAATACAGCAGCTAGAGCTGTCGGCAATCCCTTATTCGGCTTCAGAGGAGGTTGGGCGAAACTTCCTTTCACTGCATAGCCCGAATTTAGGGCAATAAGCGATTCGCAATGACGCACTGCACTGGACACCCCGTCCACTACAGGAACCGGCAACTGACCTTCAAGGCTACGGGCAAGCCCTGCTAAAGGAGCGCCCGCCAGAATGATAACGTCAGCACCATCCTGCTCGACTGCCTGAAGAGCCAGCTCTTTTAAACGCTCAGCATGATCTTCTTGTACTGTGCCAATATTGCGCAAGGTATCATTTAAAGACCGGATGCTTGCAAGACGCGTCGTCAGATGACTGCGTTCGACTGTCTCCAGATACCAAGCCTTAATCCGCGAGGAAATAGCAATGATTGAGAAACGCTGTCCTAGAAGACAGGCCGAGGCAAGAGCCGCCTCGGTCATACCGACAACCGGAACATTTAATAGCTCTTTGATACCCAAAAGTCCGGGATCGCCAAAAAAAAATGATGTGCTCTCGTTTCTATCATATGAAGAAATATGTGATGTTGCTGAAGCAAAGGATACCCGCGCAAAAGATTTTGTCTGGCTTGGTATAGAAGAAGTAAAGCTAATCCTCGAGCAGCCAGACATAAATAAAAAGACAGGTATCAGGGACAGGTTTTTTCTGGCACTCCTCTATGAAAGCGGGTGTCGTGATGATGAAATACTGCATCTTTGGGTAAAGGATTTTGTAATAAATCAAAATGGGGAGCCTGACCTCCATATATTTGGAAAAGGCAACAAACACCGGTGTACGCCCTTATCAGCCGATATCGTGCCATATTTTAATGAATATCGCAGCATATACCATCCTAATATGAAAGATGAACAAGACGGTCTGATGTTTTATACAGTCAGAAATGGGATCAAAACCCAGATGTCGGCCGACAATGTCCAGCGATTTATGAAAGCTTATGAGGAAAAGTTAAAGCCGATAAAAAACGATATTCCCCATCTCCATCCACATCTTTGGAGAAGAACGCGTGCAATGCACTTATATATGGCAGGAGTACCATTGCCATTGGTATCAGAATGGCTTGGGCACTCAAATGAGGAAACAACAAGAATCTATTATGACAAGAAAAATGTTATGTAAAGAAATCTGCCGGGAAATCCATATTTACTGGGTTCCCCAGCATTTTTAATACATATTTCTTTACATAATTAATTCTGTTTCCCGAGATTCCTGAGGAATTCCATCAGTCCATTATCGGAAGTCCTGTACATACCATCTTGCACGTAATTCCGCTCAATAAGGGCTTTTTCAAACTGATCACACAGTTCATAAACTCTGATTTCCTGTAACATAAAATCACCTCTATAATTTAGTAGCAAGACTATTGCCATAATTATTAACGGTGATTATGTAAAGAATTTCAATACAAAAGACTTCATTTTTTTGGGGTGGAGCTGCTTTCTTTACATAACTACTTTCTTGTCATAATAGATTTTATGTAAAGCTTTACATAATATTTATGCAAGGGCAACAGATGAAATGAAGCGTCAGGCGCAAAGAAAGCTTGAGGAAAATGGAGATTCCGTTTTCAAGGATGATGTTACATTTAAATATGCAGATGATGACGAAACATTAAGAAGGCTGAGTGGACTGAAATAATAATGCCGATATTTGCCGTAAAGATAACATATTTTTACGGTAAATATCAAAAAATCGGCATTAAAAAAATATCGGCATAAGGGGGATTGAAGTCAAATTTCTCGAATTAAAGAGCCGACTTCAACTTGATAACTTTACAGGCGACACGGTTATTTCGGTTGAGCAAGATTTCTATGCGTCCATGTATCTATCTAATATGGTGGCCCTTGCAAAGAATGAAGCAGACGAGAAAATTGCACAAAACAATGAAGACAAGAGCTTAACATACGAATATAAGGTGAATGCGAATATACTAATCGGTAAATTAAAGGATAAATTGGTGCTCATGTTGTTAGAAGATGATCCTGAAAAGCGTAAAGCTATGTTTCACCGGATAATGCAAAAAATTACGAAAAACATGGTACCGATCCGTCCAGGTCGAAGTCATACAAGAAGAAAGGGACTTAAAGCTCATAAATACCCAATAAATCAAAAGAGATGTTTGTAAAATTCACTTCTCGCTTCAATAATGTACCTATTTGATCTGATATTAGTGACCCAATACAGCAAAGACCATTGAACGTGAGGGCTTGTAAAAAATTAGTTTATAAGTCTCGGGTATGTTGTTGCCATTCATCCAAAAGCGTTTTTTGATGACTTCCTCTCAATCATGTTCTGTTCCGTTGAGGCTAGAATCCTCTACTAAAGTCTCGATATTCCAGCTTTAGGTTAATGAGTTTACTAACCTCTGTTCAAAGAGTGCAAAAGGTAAATTTCAAGTTATTGGTACCATAGCTTGATGACATTGGGTCTGGCCCTAAAGATTCTTCACGAATTAAATCTATACCCCGCTCCCCATAATGTTTCGATGAATTCTGGATTAGAGGGGTCTTTTTCAATCTTTTTTCTTATTTTTTGTATATGAACCGGTACAGTGGCACTATCTCCAAAGTATTCATTTCCCCATATTGTCTCAAAAATATGTTCTTTACTAAACACAATATTAGGATTTCTGGCGAAAAACACTAGCAACCCATATTCCGTTGTCGTCATTTGAACTTCTTTTCCATTAACAAAGACTTTATGCGACGCCGTATTTATCTCCAATCCTCTATGGTGTATTACTTCAGAAGCGACTATTTTGCCCTTGAGACGTTCATATCTTGTAATATGAGATTTAACCCTTGCTACCAACTCTGCAGGACTAAATGGTTTTGTCAGGTAATCGTCTGCGCCTAAACCCAGCCCCCTAATTTTATCGATATCTTCATTTTTAGCGGATACAATGATCACTGGAATCTCAAATTTACAGCGAATTTCCTTTGTAATTTGATATCCATCTTTACCTGGCAACATCAAATCCACAATAACAACATTATATTGGCCTGTTAAAGCCATTTTTAAGCCCAGTGTTCCGTCTTTGATTATATCCGCTTCATATCCATTTAATTGAAGATAATCTCGTTCAAGTTCGGCAATATTTTGATCATCTTCAATAATCAAAATCCGTTTCATTCTGAGCCTCCTTCCAAATCATTTTTTTCGAAGGCTATTCTCTACTAGAATTTCCTGGCCATTAAATTCTAATGGAGTATTCCACTGAGTAAGTAAGTTGTCCTAAATGATTGGGAGCCGTATTGTAAAACAAGTACCTTCCTTTTCAATACTCGATACCGCAATTGACCCTCTATGGGCTTGCACAAGTTCCTTAGCTATAGCTAGTCCGAGTCCGGTACTCATTAAATCCTTTGTACGCTCATTATCAATTCTGTAAAACCTATCAAAAATATGAGGAAGTTTGTCGCTAGGGATTCCCTGCCCATTGTCTTCAATTTTAATATCTACGAAGTTATCTTGTCTTTCCAATTCAATCTTTATAGTCGAATCCTTATTAGACCCATATTTAATAGCATTTCCTATAATATTCCTAAAGGCCTGATATAACCTTTTCCTATCAATATTAATAGAGCAATCTCCCTGCATTTTGTTTAAATACTTAAAGTTGAAATTCTTTTCTTCAAGTTCAAACTTGAATTCTTCCATTAAATCATCCATAAAAGCTCTTATCTGTACATTTTCAAACTGAAAATCTAGTTTCTGTAGATCTAATTTGGAAAATAGAAAAAGATCATCAATCAATTTATCAATGTAAACTGTATTTTGATAGATTGTTTTAAGATACATGTTCACTTTCTCTGGTGATACTACAACTCCGTCCAATATTGCTTCAATATACCCTTGAACCGTTGAGATAGGTGTCTTAAGATCATGGGAAATATTTGCAACGAGATTCTTTCTATTCTCTTCATACTCGGACTTCATTTTCTCACTAGCTTGTAATTTTTGGGCCATTTCATTGAAAGAATCCACAAGTAACCCAATGAATCCGAGATCATTATTTACATCGCTCTCAATTTTTACATTATAATTCCCTTGGGAAATTTCTTCTACTCCGTTCTTTAGCTTATCAATGGGTTTAAATACCCTCTTCTCTAAACGCCAGAGAATAGAAAACTGAAAAATTTCTTTAATAATTATAAAAAGTCCAAAAAAGATACTGATGGACTTGATACCTACCCATTTAAAGAGTAAATATAGAATTACTAAGTTAACTATAATACTTACTGGCCGTAGAAAACGAAGAGATTTATGATATTGATTAAATTCCTGATGTTTCCTCTGAAATTCCTGATGAAGGCAGGATAATTCTCGTTGCTGGTAATAGAATTCCTGATGTTTTCTATGGATAAACATACGTCTCCTATAGTGGACTTTCTTTTCTTGTTCTAATTTTATACCTTTAATGATTTCCTTAAACACCTGGTTCACCCCATCGACTCTTCCTTCTTATTCAAGAAACTTGCCTAAACCAAGCTACCTGTGTCCATTATATTTTAATAAAGGGCGCAAAACAAATTGTTGTTCCGCGCCCCTTGTTTCCTAAATTAATCGCAATTCTGCCAATAGACTCATATCATGGTTTTCATTAAGTTCATCTATTTGCTTCCCCTTAACTGTTAGGATGATTTTTTCTACTTCTCTAGCCTTGTTGATCCAAACAATAAACTCGATCTCGGGGTTCATTAAGGTACAAAACTCTTTCATAAAGCCGGGATGTTGATGGTGCTCGGACATTTTTCGTTCACTCAATCTTTCTTGGACCATCTTTTTAATTTCATCTGGAATATCCTCAAAGTTTAAGGATAAAACTGCAGACTTATCTTCTTTCTCATCAAATTTAATTTGACTAAAAATATTTAAAACAAATGCCAGCTTCGTTAATTTCCCTTTAATACCTTCACACTTTATATCATCATGGTTTTGGTTCTGGCAATTATTGCTGTGGCTGTGATGATGCATATGCTTCATAAAGCCATGATGCCTTCGCCCAGTGCAGCCCTGCATCGTAAACTCGGTTTGGCTTTCATGCTTAACTTTCTTGCCATCGCAATCCAGTTCTGTACTAATTTTGACTTTGGTCTCACCACTAGAGAGATTCTTTTTGAATTCATTAGTAAAACCAGCTATCTTAACTTGATCTTTTTTGGCTTCCGCTTGAAAAATACCACTAATAACCTCCTTCTCTTTTATTATAGAAATCACATCGTACATTAGTTTCAGTTTACTCATCTAAACGACCTCCTTGTTTTCATCCTACAAGATGATTATAGAGGGAGGTTTTAAACTCGCTTTAAAGCAATTATAAAAATTCTATAAAATATCTATCAATTAATATGATGAGGTCAAATGCCAAAGACACCGTCCAAGTTGTAACCTTTCAAAATCGTTTGAATCAATAAGCTTACTCCCATCCTTAAACAATTCAGTTCTAAAAGTTTAATAGCGTCCGGAATTTAATGGAGTTGGCTAGCCATTGACATCTGTGTCCTATAATACCAGTTACGTTAAGGAAGGCCCCTCATTCAGTGCAGTTTCATGGTGGTTCCGAGGCATTGCCAAATTTTCCAGGAAAATAAAAGTTCCAGGGTCCTTTCCGGAACGGAGCCCTCCGGGAACCGTTCCGGCGAGTAGTAACTATATTAAACACCCAGGCAATTCTCCTTCAAGCGATTACTTCTCCCTGCCCCACACGGAAAAGGAGAGCTCCTTGCGCGGCTCCCCGAAGATCTGCTGCAGTTCCACACCGGTAACTGCTTACTGGCTAATTCAGGAGTTTTTTGATTTGTTCGGATTACTACCAGGTGGCCGCTGGACTTAAATCCCCTTGGACTGGGTCGTATTAATTGATAAATTTGTCTTGATAACGGGGGGCCATACTTTCAACCTCTTCGCCATGTTTTCAACAATCATACTCGCCGTCTCTCTGTATTTTTCCTTCGCCTCCGGATCCGTTCTGTCTAATGCGGTGAGCATTTTCAGCAGCTCATCGTAGGCTTTGATCATGTTATCGCGGTGAATGTTGAATTGTGCTTCCATCGTCCTGACAGAGGATTTGGTTTCCGCGTCTTTGAGCTTTTTCTCCAGTTCGGCAATTTTCCTGGCGGATGGGATCTCTTCTTTGGCCGCCTCCATCTCCCTTTGCTTTAACGTGACTTTTTCCTGCTCGGCCGAGTATTTCGACTTGTAGTCTTTCACCTGTATCTCCAGGCTTTGGGCCTGAGTGGTCAATTGGGCGATTTCGCTGCTTTTCAAGTTCAGGTCTTTTTGGAGGTCTTCTTTCTCCTGAATGGCCTGGTCTCTGTCCTTGACAGCCTGCTGCAATTCCAATTTGGTCATGCTCTCGACATCATGCTCCGCGATAAACTCATCCCGCTCCTCTTCCGGGATCCCAAGAAGGATGAGCGCCTGGGTGTAGGTCAAATTCGTCACCAGTGACGAATTTGGATTGCCGTCACTGTCGGGGGAGGCAAGCAGTTTCGTCCCATACTCTTCGCAGAGCTGCATCAGCCTGTCGGCCGTTCGCTGGGAGTAACTGACCGATTCCTTCAACCACTTGCCCCATTCCCCGTGGGGAAGCAGGTTCTTGGCCTCCTTCAGGCGACAGCCGATCTCAATAGCACCGGCAAGGAGGATTTTCCCGGTCTGGTGTCTGATCGTGTTTATTTCAGCCGCGATCACGAACGGCGTGCGATCTGTGATCAAATCATTCATAATACTACCTGTCCTTTCTGTTACTTTATTCACAGAATATGGGGCCAGGCTTATGAGTGTGACAAACCTCCAACCTCCACTCCCGTTAAAGTCTTCTAGTACATGCATATTAAGAGGAAGCGGGATTGTTACTTATTTATAGGTTGGCCACAGACTGTAACCTTCTAACAAGAAGGCTCATAAAATAAACGGACAGGCTGAGTTCAACGCGGCCAATCAATACAGAGAAAAGGATGTGAGGACTATGGCGGTAAGTACGACGTCTCTAAATTCGACGCTGAATGTAAAATACCAGACCGGGACCACACCCACCGGCGGCCCGTTGATCAGGCAGAAAAGCCTGAATGATGTGAAGGCTGACGCCACCGAACAGGATGTTTATGATGTGGCGGCAGCTTTATTCAGTCTGGGACAGCATCCGATAACGAACGTGCTCCTGAGGAAAAATTTTGAGCTGCTCGATGTGTAACCCTCCGGAAAATTTGCTGTAAATGAGGTGGTACTATGGCCGTAACGACGAATAAGGTGGTAAGGTTAACTTTTACGACTGCCGGCGGCAAAACGTTTTCCATCACCATCCCCGATCCGAGGGAAGACCTGGATAAGGCTGAGGCCGAGGCCGTTATGGACACGATTATTCAGAAGAATATATTCCTTACGTCCAGCGGCGAGCTGATCGGAAAGCGGGATATTAAGGTTGTTGGTACCACGACCAACGACCTCTACGATCCACCGCAAGTTTAGGTGGAGCGATAAAAAGAACGGCGGCCGCGCGGCCGCCACTTCTCGCCTAACTTGTGGCAAGACAAACTAAGCGCCGGCATATACCAGCGCATCCTAAGTTCCCTTTCCTCAACACTCCTCCCTGCAAATAAAGCAGAACGAAGTGGAACGACAGGAACAATGGGTCAAATTGTTCCATTGCGAAAAAATGATGAAACCGAAAGTGATCGATCAATTTAATAATTTACTGTAAAACATGTTGTAGTGACAAAACTCTATCTTAAACATGGTCTAAAGCCTTGCTACGTCTAGTACTGGAAAAAACTGTCGCCAAACTCGGGATTTAGTAAAGAATTTTTATTTTACTTGAAAAGCTATGATTTGTAGGATAGAATTCGATCCAAAATAGTTTATAAGGAGTGTCATTCTTTGTACGCTAATTCTTTAAAGGAAAAAAGGCGAACTTATTACAGGGTGTATGATTTCAGCAGCATTACCTGCTTTAGTTGAGATTAGCGCACTTGCCGGTTTTGATTTTGTTTTTATTGATGCGGAACAAGGCCCCTTAAGCGAGAAGGATTGTGAAATTTTGATCTTAGCTGCTGAAGCGCGAGGGATAATTCCTTTAATAGAGTACCACAGAATTCCCCTGAGGTTGTTCTTCGTTATATGGATGTTGGTGCTATAGGTATTATTATGCCCGGATTGACACTCCCCTTGGATGAATCTAGGGGATTCCAGGTTCATCATACCGACTTATGCCGTGTACTCCCCAAGCTTAAACCGTGTGTCCCACGGCAAAGAAATCTATCCTGCCAGCCTTAATCCTTCTCTAAGGATATTTTTGGCGGCGTTTTCATCTCGATCATGATACAAGCCACAAATTGGGCATATCCATTCTCGTAGGTTCAAGTTTTTTACATCCTTATTGCGATAACCACATGCAAAACATTGCTGACTGGATGGGAATGTTTTGCCGATTATAATTAATTCCCTTCTATACCATTCCCCTTTATATTCCAGCATTGCGACTAACATCATCAGAAAACCTCAATCACTTGAGAGGACTTAAGTTTAAGATGAAATTCAAGTAAATATTTGGTATAATATGAGAGTAATAAGAGCGTAATTTATGACCATCACATTTAACAAAAGAAGAAAAATGATTCTGATTCGGAGAATGCTGAAAGCTCATTTGATAATGAGAGGAATGATTTCATGCCATTATCACAAGCAGATAGAAAATATTCATACGCTGATTATATGACTTAGCCGGAAGATGAAAGATGGGAAATTATTGAAGGCATAGCTTATATGCAAGCTGCACCATCTCCTATACACCAAGAGATATTGGTCAGTTTATTAGCCCAGCTACATCATAACCTTTCAGGTGACCCCTGCAAAGTCTATCCTGCACCGTTTTGTGTAAGATTAATGAAGGATGACGAAAACAAAAATGAAGACATTAAAAATGTTGTTGAGCCGGATATTACTATAGTATGTGACAAATCTAAAATTGATGAAACAGGCTACAATGGTGCTCCGGATATGATCATTGAAATAATCTCACCGTCCTCGATTAAAATGGACAGATTTATTAAGTTTAACAGTTATGAAAAAGCTGGCGTTAAAGAATACTGGATCGTTGAACCCGGTGGAAAGCTTGTAAGTGTATTTATACTACAAGATGACCAAAGATACGGACGGCCAGAAACATATACAGAAGATGACCGGATAAAAGTGTCAATTTTCCTCGACCTAATCATTGATTTAAAACCAGTATTTGAAGGTGTATGATATCCCCAGGGTTACCACCGCTCCCTATACAAAGGGAACTATGCTGACAAATTAACAAAAAGAGCCTTTCGTCTTAGTTCAGTTCGAACTAGGCGAGAGGCTCCTTGTCGTTTCAGTTTCAGATGATAACTTAGGAAGACAAAAAGCGAATTTGCGTCAAGAACGCACTCTAATCGTCTCCACGTTAATAACGCAGACATGTCCCCAGAGAGTCCTTAAAGACCCTCTTAACCGTTCTAAACCCCCGTCTACCCAAGCCCCCCCAGAGGAAGTTTCTTAGCTTAGAGAGCATGTGAGAGGAATCGCGTAAATGAGTGCAGGCGACGGCACAAGGACGTGCCTAGTGTCGAATGCGCCAAGGATGGCAGAGCATTCGGCCGACGAGGCGTGAAGAAACGCAACGGGACTTGTCCATAACTCGAACAGGACGTTCGAGATTAGAGCGCCGCCATGACTCGAACATGGACATTCGAGGTTAGAGCATCGCCATGGATGGCTAGATGCCGTGATGGCAAGGCGCCGTGATGGACTGATGTCGCGATGCCAAGGATGGCAAGGAGCGGCGCACATTCAGAAAGCCCAGAGGTTTTGCGTTTTAGCCTCGGCGACAAGCAAATAGCGATGGATCACGTAAGTCTCCGGTACGATAGTCTCCAGTGGAGATTATCGCCGAAAGCGCACGGCCCGTAACGAATACTATTGCGCTGAGGATAGACTTACGCCGAAGGCGCCGAGCCAGTGACGAATACTTTAGCGCCGTAGGATGAGTATCGCCGAAGCCGCTATCCCCAAAGTATATCTACCGGCATAGGATGTGCGAACACGATAGTGTCCAGTGGACACTATCGCCGAAGGCGCTAACCCAGAACGAACACATATCGCCGTAGGATGCTAAGAAACTGACTCTACTTTACAGGCAGATTTAGCGTCTTCATCGCCTTTTCCATTATATCCTTATCTTGAACTCGGAGGACAACAAGGGCCTGCTCATTCTCCTTCTCTACAAAAGCATACATATACTCTACCTCTACATCCTGTTGAACTAATTGATCGAGTAATTCTGCTAGTCCGCCAGCGCGATCAGGAACCTTAAGTACCCAGACAGGAGTTAAGGAAACAACCACTTTTCGTTCACGTAATTTTTCTGCTGTTTCTTCAGGGTTATCCACGATAATTCGCAATACCCCATAATCTTTGGTATCAGCTAAGGACAAGGCCCGCAAATTTACCTTGTTTTCGGCGAGGAGATTGATTACCTCAGCCAAACGCCCTTTGGAATTCTCTAGAAAAATTGACAATTGTAACATTCTTAACCCTCCTTATTTCGTTTATCGATAACCCGTACTGCTTTCCCCTCACTTCGTGGTATGCTTTTGGGCTCTACAAGACGAATACGGACAGAGATTCCTAAAACGTCTTCAATTCTCTTTTTCAGACGCTCCTGACGTCCTTCCAACTGACGTACTTCGTCAAAGAAGCTCGCTTCATTGACTTCTACTTGGACTTCCATTTGATCCAAATTTCCGACTCGATAAACAACTATCAGATAATGTGGTTCAAATCCTTCAAGAAGAATCGCCTCTTCAACTTGACTTGGGAACACATTAACCCCCCTGATAATTAACATATCATCCACTCGAGCCGAGACTCGTTCCATTGTCCATCCGACGTGTCCGCAAGAACACTTGCCATAACGTAACCTGGTCAAATCTTTGGTTCGATAGCGTAAAACTGGAAAACCTTGTTTTTCCAAGCTGGTAATCACAAGTTCTCCTCGTTCTCCAACAGGTAGCGGATTTCCTTCTCCATCTAATATTTCAGGATAAAAGTGCTCGTCAATATGTAATCCATTTTGAGCTGGGCATTCTAAAGCAACACCCGGTCCCATGATTTCGCTGAGTCCATAGATATCGTAAGCTTTGATACCCAATCGCGTCTCGATTTGTTCTCTCATGCCTTCTGACCATGGCTCTGCACCGAAGACCCCAATTTTCAACTTCAGCTCATCACGGGAAATTCCCGATTCCTCTAGACTCTCCGCTAGATATAAAGCATAAGAAGGGGTGCACGCCAAAACAGTTGTACCGAAATCCCTCATTAGCATTAGCTGTCGAGCTGTATTTCCTCCAGAAATAGGGACTACTATAGCACCCAGTTCCTCGGAGCCATAGTGCAGCCCCATCCCCCCTGTAAACAAGCCGTATCCGTAAGCAATTTGGACAACATCTTTTTTTGTTACACCGACTCGTCTTAGTTCATTGGCGACAATCTTCGCCCATAACGAAATGTCCTGACTAGTATAACCAACTACGGTCGGCTTTCCCGTTGTTCCAGAAGAGGCATGAAGACGCACAATATTTTTCATAGGTTCTGCAAAAAGCCCAAACGGATAATTCTTACGCAGATCCTCTTTGGTCGTTAAAGGAAGTCTCTGAAAATCCTTTAGTGACTTAATATCCTCTGCACGCGTAATTCCTATCGCTCCATAGTTTTCTTGATAATGGCGAATAGGTAGTACTTGCTCAACCGTTTTACGAAGACCCTCTAGCCATTGATCCTCTGTTCGATCTGTTCCCTGTAGTGCGTTATCTGCTAAGTTCATTGCCCCATCCCCTACTTTTTCAATTTGTCCATTTTCCCTATAACAGATTTCATCCAAAATTCAATTATATGATCTAATATACTACAGTTTTGGTTATGATACCACTAATTTTCCGCTTTTGCCAAGCTACTTTTGAGACGTCGTAAAAGCTAGCTTCATTCATCTGATAAGATACTACTGATGAAAGCGACAGGGGATTTAAGAAAATGATCAATCAATAATTAACCTCAAATCAAATAAGGTAGATGAATTATCTTCACCTACCTTCTCTGTGCTATTTTACCTGTTTACATCTCTATTTAAAAGTAGACTTAAGCTAGGATTTATTGATCAATAAAAATTAAAGGCCAGCAAGTTTTCTTAAGGCTTCGACCTTGTCCGTTCTTTCCCAGGGAAGATCAAGATCAGTTCTTCCGAAATGCCCATAAGCTGCCGTTTGGCGATAAATTGGGCGACGAAGATCCAGGGCCTTAATAATACCTGCGGGACGAAGGTCAAATGTTTGCCCGATTAACTCAACGATTTTTTCATCGGCGAACTTTCCAGTACCAAACGTCTCAATAGAGACTGATACTGGTCGAGCAACACCAATCGCATAAGCAATTTGAAGTTCACAACGATCTGCTAATCCTGCTGCAACAACGTTTTTCGCTACATAACGAGCTGCATAAGCTGCAGAACGGTCTACTTTTGTGGGGTCCTTACCGGAGAATGCACCGCCACCATGACGAGCCATCCCACCATATGTGTCGACAATAATTTTTCGACCGGTTAGTCCGCAATCCCCTTGAGGGCCGCCAATAACAAATCGCCCAGTTGGATTTATAAAATACTTTGTATCTTCACTTAAAAGCTCTTTAGGGACCGTCGGATATACAACATATTGAAGCAAGTCTCTGCGTATTTGCTCATTAGTAACATCCGGGTGATGCTGAGTTGAGATAACAATCGTATCTACTCTTATAGGTTTATTATTCTCATATTCCACAGTTACCTGAGTTTTTCCGTCTGGACGCAGGTAATTTAAATGATTCGATTTTCGCATTTCACTTAATCTGCGTGCTAATCGGTGAGCTAGATCTATAGGAAGCGGCATATAGCTTTCAGTTTCATTCGTCGCAAAGCCAAACATCATACCCTGATCTCCGGCTCCTATGGCATCAATATCACTATCAGTCATTTCACCAATTTTAGCTTCCAAGGCTCTATCCACGCCCAAAGCGATATCAGCAGATTGTTCTCCAATCGAGGTTAATACTGCGCAAGTATCTGCATCAAAGCCGTATTTGGCCCTAGTATAACCTACTTCTCGAATTGTCTCTCGTACAACATGTGGAATATCTACATAACACGAAGTTGTGATCTCACCACTAACGAGAACTAATCCTGTTGTTACGGTCGTTTCACAAGCCACCCGAGCATTGGGATCTAACGCAAAAATCGCATCTAAGATGGCATCGGAAATCTGGTCACAGATCTTATCCGGATGTCCCTCTGTCACAGATTCAGATGTAAATAATTTTTTAACCAATTACTTCACTCCTTTGTTTCACACCGAGGAGGTTGGCAATCTCGCCAACGAGATTCCGTGCAACCTCCAGTTTGCTCATTTGAGGAAAATCTATTCTTCTTCCATCTGGAAAGAGAAAACTGACAATGTTTGTTGGACTACCAAAGCCAGCACCTGGCTTAGTAACATCATTAGCTACAAGGAGGTTGACATTCTTCCTGTGCATTTTTTCTTGGGCGTTAGCTAAGAGATTCTCAGTCTCAGCTGCAAACCCAATTAGAACCTGAGAAGTTTTCCTTCGCCCAAGTTCAGCTAATATATCAGGATTTGGGACCAACTCAATGGTGCGGTTTGTCCCATCCTTTTTAATTTTTTGCTCCGCTTGAGTTGCTGGGCGATAATCAGCAACCGCCGCTGCCTTAACCACAACATCTATATTGGGAAAATTTTCCAGGACTGCATCGTACATTTCAAGAGCCGTCTGCACGGACACATGTGTGACTCCGTTTGGGGTAGGCAAATCTGTAGGTGCACTGACAAGAATAGTCTCTGCACCAGCTTCCTGCAACGCCTGAGCAATAGCATACCCCATTCGCCCTGAACTCCGGTTACCAAGAAAGCGAACCGGATCAAGCGGTTCTTGAGTTCCACCAGCCGTCACAAGTGCTTTCTTGCCTTTTAAGCAATCCGACTCAGAGAAAAACTGAGCAATTGAGTCTACAATCTCTACCGCTTCACTCATCCGCCCTATTCCTTCTGTGCCACACGCTTGAAACCCAGTGCCAGGACCAATGATCTTTACCCTGCGTTCTTTGAGCCGAGTAAGATTCTCCTGTGTCGCTGGATGACGATACATCGCATGGTTCATGGCCGGTGCTACGAAAATCGGTACGCGAGTCGCTAAAAGAACCGTCGAAAGAAAATCATCCGCTAACCCGATTGCCATTTTTGCTAATATATTGGCCGTGGCAGGAGCAACGATTACTGCATCGATATGCTCTGCCAAAGCGATATGCTCAACATTCCACAATTTTGGTTCGTCAAATAAATCAACATATACAGGATTTGCTGATAGGCTCCGCAGTGTAAGAGGGGCAATAAATTCTGTAGCAGACTTGGTCATCGCAACGTGTACGTCAACGTCCAACTTACGCAGACGGCTAACAATTTCCGCTACTTTATAAGCTGCAATTCCACCCGTGATTCCAACGAGGATCTTTTTTCCGGCTAACATTACACGTTCACTTCAGAAGTACATTCATAATGAAGATCGGTTTTAGAGATCTCCTCAAGTGAAATACTGACCGGTTTTACACCCTTGGCCAAATCCTCGTGTTTTGCTTCTTCCATTATGCTGCGTGCTCGCTTGGCGACCACTTTGACCAAGGTGTATTTGCTATCCACCTTACTCATCAGAATATCCAGTGAAGGTTGTTTCATATATTTTCCTCCTTAAAAACAAACGGTTTTCGTTTAACCCGACATTTTTCTGCTACAAGTATACTCTTTAGTTTATCGACAGCCGCAGGAACTTCATCATTAATGACAACGTAATCGTATTCACTCACATATTCTAGTTCTTGTATTGCAGTGGCTAACCGCTTCTGAATGACTTCCTCACTCTCAGTTCCCCGTTTATGAATTCTCTCAGAGAGAACATCCATAGAAGGCGGAACGATAAAGGTAAAAACCCCTTGAGGAAATCGCTTTTTGATTTGTAACGCCCCTTGAATCTCGATCTCTAAAATAACGTCTTGCCCTGCTTGGATTGCTTGTTCAACTGCAAAGCGTGGTGTTCCATAGTAGTTATCACAAAACTGTGCCCATTCCAACAGTTCATCCCCATTAATTAGGGTCTCAAATTCTTCCTTCTGGCGGAAAAAATAATGAATACCATCTACTTCACCAGGACGAGACGACCGTGTTGTCATCGAGACAGAATACTTTAAGTCCGGAATCTGTCGGAGTAATTCCTTGCAAAGTGTCCCTTTTCCTGCCCCTGAAGGACCTGAAAGAATAATTAACAATCCATGACTTTGTTCCATGCGCTCCACCCCTAATCTGCCGGGTCTTCTACATGGTTGCTTGACTCTTTTGACAAAAGTCTATGTGCCACGGTTTCAGGCTGAACTGCAGACAGAATCACATGATGGCTATCACAAATAATCACTGCACGCGTACGTCGACCATAAGTAGCATCAATGAGCATGCCCGCATCACGTGCTTCTTGAATAATTCGTTTGATTGGGGCGGATTCCGGACTGACAATCGAGATAATGCGATTGGCTGATACAATATTGCCAAATCCAATGTTAATGAGCTTAATGTCCAAGCTGAATCCTCCATTACTCTAAATTTTGAACTTGCTCGCGTACTTTTTCCAGTTCACTTTTTACTTTTATCACCTGTTGTCCAATCGTTAAATCATTGGCCTTTGACCCAATAGTATTAATTTCTCGATTCATTTCCTGAACTAAAAAATCCAGTTTTCGCCCCACTGACTCGCTACTTCGCAAGGCCTCTCGGCTTTGAGCCAGATGGCTGTCAAATCGAACCAACTCTTCTGTAATTGATGCACGATCCGCGAAGTAAACTACTTCGTTCGCCAATCGAACACCATCCAATTCAACCTCGCCTAAAAGCGTCTGGAGGCGTTCCTGTAAGCGTTCTTGATAGTCTGTTACAACATATGGTGCGCGTTCAGCAATCGTGTGCAAATATTCAGCTAGAAAATCAATTCTTTGAAGTAGATCAATTGTTAGCTTTTCTCCTTCAGAATGACGCATTTGCCCAAATCCATCCGTTGCTTTTGAAAGCGCCTCAGCACACGTCCCCCATAAAGCATCAAGATCGATTTGATGCTCCACTACCGAAAGAACCTCTGGAAAACTGACTAAACGATAAATATCTGTTTCATACGCAGTATGTAGGGCTAAAGCGAGATCTTTCAATGTCTTATCATACGACAGGGCTAAATCATTGTCAACCTTCACCAATCTCTTTCGTTCTTCTGTTTCCACCACATTAACATGTACTTCAATCCGTCCACGTTGGAACCTATCTTGTAAAGTTTTACGAATTCGTTCTTCAAAAGTGCTAAAATTACGTGGCATTCTCACCACGACTTCCAAGAACCGATGATTCACCGATTTAAGCTCAATAGAAAACTGATAACCGCTTCCGCTCGCCTCTCCACGTCCAAATCCAGTCATACTATTTGCCATATGCAACCCGGAATACTCATCACACCGGGTTTATTCACCTCCTAATCAGTAAATCACACTATCCTTAGTATGCATCTAACAAACTTCTTCCTATATTATAACAGATTAGCTATATTACTTAAAACCTCGTAAATAACACCTCATTTTTGGTTGATTTAAGTTAAGCAGGTATTATGCCAAAAGCGAGTGTTTGTGCGGTCATTTTTCTGATTTTTTTGTTAGAAATCTTGACTTTATGTACGCTGCAAAACCATGTTAAGTTATATATGAATCGATGAAAAACTTGTTATTGACATATAGAAACCAGTTAATAAAAGTATTCCATAAGCAATTCGTTGAAAGGTTATTTGATTTATTTTGCCAAACAGTATATTTCCCACAAATACACCTAATGCCACAACAGGAATTAATATTAAAGATGAAGCCACTATATCTAGATTTGTTTTTACTATTGACAATTGTGTTACGAAGCTAATTATATAAATAAAGATGAAGAATGCTAAGGTTGTACTTCTTGCCGTATTTTTTTGTGTATTAGTAGAGTTATAGTAAAGTATGAGGGGTACTCCAGGCATTCCAATACTAGTTGTAAATAACCCAGCACCAAAACCCACAAATAATTGAGTTATCTTTAAAATAAAAGTACTATTAACAGCTGAAGTATCCTGGCTTACTAGTGAATTATCACTTTTATTTTCAAATTTAGGTTTAGAATCAGTTTTATATGACCTTAACATTAGTATAAAGGTTAATATTAGAATAACTATACTCACAGTTACCTTTAAAATGTCTAAATTTATATATTTATAAAACAATACACCTAAAGGAACCCCTACGACGCTACCGATTATTAGCCTCCTTAGTAAAACTCTATCTACATCCTTCATTATTTTGCGTATTAATAATAATGAAACTACAAAAGAGAGAATAATACTTATTTGAACGCATTCACGTGAATTAAACACTAAAAGTAGGAACGGTGTAGCCATAATCGCAAAACCAAATCCTGTAGCAGCTTGTAATACTGAGGCAAAGAAAACAATTACTGAAGCTAAAATCCATTGATACATTTTTATATCACTCTTTTCCTTATCGCGAATTTTGCTATTCCTAAGGGAGAAAAATATATTTCGACCTCAATTATCGGCAACTCTCATTATATCAAAACCCAAAGGAAGAACCGCAGTCACCTGCGGTTCTTGAGTAGTAAATCTTAATTGTCTATCGTAAGTTTGGCGATCTCCTTAAGTCTATTGAACTTTTCATCATCTAACTTAACACCAACTAAAGGATATTCTTTACCCAAGTAGTTATATTTTTGCTGACCTAAACGATGATAAGGCAAAAGTTCATAACGAACATTAGGTCGACCTTTTATGAAATCAACGATCGCCTGAATATCCTCTTCTGAATCATTAAATCCAGGAACCACAGGTGTTCGAACTAGGATCGGCAATTTTGGAAATTCCTCGCATACTTTTTTGAAGTTTTCTAAAATAAGGTTGTTTGAGGCATTTGTAAATTTCTTATGTTTTTCCGAATCAATACACTTGATATCCATAATTAGTGAACTAAGGTGCTCACAGACCATGGCAAATTGTGACCAATCAGCGTACCCACACGTTTCGATCGTTGTATTGATTCTTCTACGTCGAGCGACTTTTAAAACCTCAGTGATGAACTCAGCTTGCAATAGAGGTTCTCCACCACTGAAGGTTAAGCCTCCGCCTGATCGAGCATAGAAAGCACTATCTTTCTCTACCGCTTGGATAATGTCATCAATACTCGTTTGTTTTCCGAAGACTTCGAGCGCTTTTGAAGGGCACGCCTCCGTACAAAGCAAACACTCCTTGCAAAGTTGACGATCAATTAATATCTTGTCATTTTCTTCTTGATCTTGCTTGATTGCTCCATAAATACACGCTTCAGCACATCTTAAGCATTTACTGATTCCTATACACTTGTTGGAGTTATACCCCAATTCCGGGTGCTGTAGCTGAGATTCGGGGTTACTACACCACTGACACCTTAGAGGACATCCCTTTAAGAAAACGATGGTTCTTATCCCCGGCCCATCATGAACTGAATAGTGTTGAATATTAAACACATATCCATATTTCTTTTTATCTAATAAAATTGTTTCCCCCATAGTTGCCTCCTAATTACGAAATGTAAGTCCTGCCTATGAAATCAGGCAGGACTTACACAGATTCAATTAGATCGCACTGTGTTCTGTTCTAGCGATGATATCATCCTGTAAATCAGGAGACAGCTCGACAAAATATGCACTATATCCGGCAACCCGTACGATCAGACCACGGTATTTCGAAGGATCCTTTTTAGCGGCAAGCAACGTTTCTTTATTGACAATGTTGAATTGTATATGCCACAATTTTAGATCGCACCAAGTCCGGATAAAGGATACTAATTTTCCAGTCCCTTCTTCTCCAGCTACACAAGATGGGCTCAATTTGATGTTCAATAATCTAGCCGCACGATTTCTGAAATTATAGTTCTTTGAGTTAAAGTTTGACATGAGAACTGCTGTAGGACCATTAACGTCTGCGCCATGGGATGCGGAAGATCCATCAGAAAGAGGAGTCCATGCTTTTCGGCCATTTGGTGTAGCACTGACGACTTTACCGAATGGAACGTGCGAGGTGAAAGGTACAAGCCTTAGATCCAGGTGGACACCAACTTCTTTAGAGTATTTTTTTGTGAATTCAAGGGCTTCTCTGTCGACGTCTTTAGCAATCGTATCGGTATAAGAATCGTTATTACCATATTTAGGTGCATTAGTGAGTATCTCGCGAACCGCTTCGTAGCCTTCAAAGTTACTCTTCATTGCTGCGACGAGTTCGGACATGGTCAATTTTTTCTCTTCAAAAACAAGTTTCTTAATAGCAACTAAAGAATCAACGACCGTACCATATCCCATCAATTCAAAGTAGCCAAGATCAATGCCTCCCTCAATTACTGGAGTATGCAGATCTTTACATGTCTCCATGCAGAGCTTATGCATCGAAGAACCGAGCGGGGTCGCAAAATGTTTCGGACGCATATTGATAATAATGTGCTGTTGGATAAAAGCATGTTTCAGGAAGTTCGTTTGTTGAGCAAGATAAGCATTCCAGAACTCATCCCAAGTTTTGAAATTGTTTGGATCCCCTGTTTGAAGCCCAACCACTTCATTCCCCAATTTGAGCATTTTACCGTTGTACATAGTTAACTCTACAGCAGCCGCAAAATTCACATACGCATTACCACTTGTATAGGTATCACGATTCGGCATTCTACATTCTGAACAACCAGATACCGCATAGTCATAAGCTTCCTCGAAACAAGCACCCTTAGAAAGTAAGAGCGGAATTACTTCTTCGTCATTGATGAGTTTAGGGAAACCTGTACCTTCCTTAATGGTTTCCGCTACTTCGTAGAGATACCGTTCTGGAGCACGAGAATGAATCCGCGCAGCAAGGTCAGGATAATTTAGTGGGAATTCTTGCTTGGACTTTAAGAAGATATAAGTCAGGTCATTAGTAGCATCCATGCCATCTGGGGTTTGACCACCGACGGTAACTGCTTCCCAGTGTGCATACCCTTCATTGAATGCGCCACCAGTCGGAGAAAGATAGAGATCGATGAACTGAGCCATTGCAACCCACATGCATTCTAGTAATTCTGTCGCTTGTTCTTCAGTGATGCGACCTTCTTCAAGATCCTTCTTATAATAAGGATAGAAGTATTGGTCCATCCGACCGTTAGAAATAATCGTACCAGTCTTTTGCTCAATTCTTGAGAACATTTGGGTGAACCACTGAGACTGAACGGCTTCACGGAAATCACGAGCTGGGTTTTCGGGTACCCATTGACATCTTTGAGCAATATCCTGTAATTCCTGTTTCCTTTGTGGATCAGTTTCTTTTTGAGCCATCTCAGCTGCTAACTTCGCATGTTTTCTCGCCCAAAGAACAATGGCATCACAAGTGATAATGATAGCTTCTAGGAAAGGTGCTTTTTCCGTGTTATCGACTGGACTCAAAGGATCAAGGGCTTCAAGCTTTCTCTGAGCCTCTTCTTTGATTCCTTTAAAACCTTTTTTCAGTACTATTTCAAAATCATGAACCCACTGAATGGAGGAACGAAAAGTTGCTGTTTCATTCACGAGGTATCTTGAGGTCAGTGGATTTTCAGGGTCATAAGTTAATCTGAAGGTATCTTCTGGAAGAGCTTGGGCTAAATTTTCATGGAATGTTTTACCCTTCCAATACGGTGCAATTTCTTTGATAACCACCTGGGCGTCCTCCGGGGTGATGTGAAAAGGAGACTCAACCCGGTGCGGTAGTTGTTCAACGGCTACATCCAGGAAATCCCCGTCTAATTCAGGAAAGATAATCCCATAACGCCCCTGATAACCGGCTCTACCGACCAGAAGCTGATGATCATCAATGTAAACGGTCATGTTTTCTGCAATGTGTTTTAAGGCTTTGGCCCATCTTAAAACGAGGGGTTGACCTTCTGTCTCCTTAAAGGATTGAGTAAAAAATTTGGCTCTTTCCACGTCAATTTTAGGACGTTGGTCTTTGGAACCATCTTTGAAACTACTTAGTATTTGGTAGACTCTTTCACGACCTTCGAAATTTTTCTTACCCATTTGTTCCTCTTGGATTCTTTGCTCATGAGGGGATAAACAACATGTAGTCATGTTTAATTATTTCTCCTTTCAATCTCTGAATTTATAACATAATGCAAACCTCTTAGTCATCCAAACCTGAAGAGTTTGGAAATGGAAATCGCATTATAGATCATGAATTTATGATGTTATGGTTACTTAATGAAGTCAGTCAGGAACAGAGAAATTTCCGGTATATAGGTAATCAACATCAATATAAGAATCATAGCCAGCAAGAATGGAATAATTGCTTTTGAGATGTCTTCAATTTTCATTTTGCACACGCCACATGCTACAAACAAGTTAACCCCAACTGGCGGTGTAATAAACCCAATAGCCAAGTTGACCACCATGATGATGCCGAAGTGGATCGGGTTGACGCCGACTTGAGTGACTATCGGCAGTAAAATCGGTGTCAGAATGACAATGGCTGCTAGAGCTTCCATAAAAGTTCCGATCCAGAGTAAGAAAACGTTGATCAATAACAGTATGAGAATTTTGTTTTGGGTTAAGGCAAGCATCCATGCTGCGATTTTCGTCGGTACTTGTTCAATAGTCATAATGTTGCCGAATATGGTTGCCATCGCCATCAGAACTATGATTATGGCGGAAGTACTGCACGATTCAATAACACAGTGAGTAATATTTTTTAGGTTAATTCCCTTATAAACAAAGATACCAACAATCAGGCCATAAAAAGCTGACACAGCCGCTGATTCAGTCGGTGTCATCAGTCCGGAATAAATACCACCTAAAATAATTACCGGAACCATTAATGCCCATTTAGCATCCCAAAAAGCAAATGCAATGGTTTTCGGAGTCCGCTTGCGTTCTTCCCCTCGCCAACCATTTTTTTTGGAATACCAATAACTTACACCCATTAGTGCCAATCCTGTTAGCAATCCTGGTATGATGCCGCCCATAAAAAGTTTTCCAATAGATACTTGGGCTGAAACACCGTATACCACAAAGGGATTACTAGGAGGAATCATCACACCGATAGCTCCGGCAGCAGCAACGAGTGCCGCAGAAAACGATTTAGAATAACCTCTTTCCACCATGGCAGGAATAGTTAAGGAACCAATTGCGGCTACTGTAGCTGGTCCTGAACCGCTGATGGCGGCAAAGAACATACATGTGGCGACGGTGGCTAATGCAATTCCTCCGGTAAACGAACCCAAGAGCTCGTCAGCCAAGGATAAAAGCCGCTGGGATAATCCTCCTGCACCCATAAAAACACCTGCAGCCACAAAAAAGGGAATTGCCATGATAGGAAACATGTCAATTGAAGTAAAGGCAATTTGCGATACATACTCTACTGGCATAGTTCCTGCACCGATAATCGTGGTCATGGCTGAAAGGCCTAAGGCCATAGCAATAGGAACGCCAACTAATAAAAATATAATAAAATAACCGAACAGCCAAGCTACAGCAGGAAGTTCTACACCTATAAAAAGAGGAATGAAGACAACAATACAAAAGAGAAGTCCCAATAACGTATCTTTTATTCCAGTTTTCATAGTTTGTTTTACTATATCTTGGATGCACCTAATGGCCATTAAGCCAAACCCAATCGGTAAGATTAAATATGGAACTAGATATGGGATTTGAAGAGCCGGTGAAAGTTGGGGAAATCCTCTCATCATATTAATGTGGTCTATCCCCATTCCGAATATCATCGCTGTTAAAACAAGGCAACAGGTGTCCACAACGATCCAACTAATTCCTTGCAATCTTTCTGAAAGTTTATCGTAAATAATATCTACTCGGATATTACTACGAGTTTTGATAGCAATCGGGATGGCCAAATAAGATATCCAAATGAAAATAAACCTTGCCATCTCTTCTAACCAAACTATTGAACTACCTTCGAAAATCTTTGTACCGATATAACGATATAAGGTTTGATAAGTAATCAGTATAATTATCGCCAGCATACCGATGAATAGAAATGGTTTTTCGAAATTCTCGTCTATCAACTTGAACCATTTTAACCAACCCACTGTTCTGTTAGTCTGGATTTCGGACAATTCTTTTTTTCCATTAGAGCTTGTTGACATATCTAACCATCCTAACCCTACTAAAATTTCTATATCTGATCAATGAAGTATGACAGGGGGAGGCGACACTTCTCCCGTCCCGTCATATCTTTGTATTATTTTTGAGTCGCTTGCACTAGATCCATTAATTCTTGTGGAATATCAGCCTTATATTGATCCCAAATTGGTCTGGTTAATGTTTTAAACACTTCTTTTTCTTCCGCTGTTAACTCATGTATCTTAATCCCAGAATCAATAAAATGTTGTTTAGCTTTAGCTTCCAAATCGTTGGAAATGGAGCGTTGCCACGTTAAAGCTTCGCGACCGGATTGCACTATTATATCTTGAATATCCTTGGGCAGTCCGTCAAAATATTTTTTGTTCATATATAATAGGTGCATACTGTAGTTATGGCCAGAGTCGATGGCATATTTCAGAACTTCAGCGTGTTTTGCATCCCAGAGCAAACCAAAGGTATTTCCTTCAGCATCAACTGTACCTTGTTGTAAAGCAGTGTATGTTTCTCCCCATGCTACAGGAGCAGGATTCATGCCTAAAGCTTTGGCTACGCCAACTTCAACCGGAGAGTCGGTGGTTCTGACTTTCAAGCCTTTCAGATCAGCAACATTGGCGATTGGTTTTTTTGTGGTCACAAAGTTACGATAACCATACTCGCTGTACATAATTGGCTTTAATCCGACTTTCCCAGCAACGTTATCTAAATACTTACCTAATTCACCATTGTCAAAAGCATCGTATAATTTTTGTTGATTTTTGGGTTCTGTAATGTAGGGGAGGTCAAGTACCATAAATTCTCGAGAAAAGCTGGCCATGTTTGGCGACGAACAGGAGGCCATTTCCACTGTGCCCTTTTGCGTTGATTCTAGGGTTACTCGATCACTACCCAAGGTGGCGTTGCCAAATATCTTAATTTCCACTCTACCGTTAGATTTTTGTTCAACTATTTCCTTAAACTTTTCGTAACCCACTGTGACGTTATTTCCAGGGGCCATCGGGTGTGCCAAACGGATAACGATTTTTTTTGCGTCCCCAGTGTCTGCTTTATCCCCGCTATTACTTCCACAACCGATAAGGGTGAGTGCTGCTAGAGATAGTACAAGTAGTAAAGATACTAATTTTCTTTTCATTTTTATCCCGCTCCTTCCAAATATATTGTTTAATTTCTTCTGGGAATTGATCCCTCCATCATCATTTCAGTTTTAGTATCCTTTTCCCACCTCCTTTTAAGCGTAATTGTGACGGTATGCTCACGTTTGGATTACGTATTTTATAATATCGAGTAAGGAGCATGGTCCCAATTACAAAAAAACGCTTTGATAAAAATTGCACTTGTGAATTTATACAAAGAACGAGACAAATTGAAGCAATAATTAAAGTATTTGCAGGTGTTCTTCTAAATAGATAATAGTGCAATTTGCTTGATTATTACTATTTGCAAGAGACGTGCCAACCACGAAGTAGCCCAAAGATGGATTTTTAGTGCAATATTCTATCAATGCTTGTGCAGTTCTGCAACATTATTAGGAAAACTAATGATAGTTATGCTGTCTTTCAATAATAAACGGGTGTTGCGCTAGCGCAACACCCGTTACCGTTTTGCAACTTTTCTATAAAAGCGAGTATTTTTTGGCCTTTCTAAATATCGTTGTCCGATCTACTTTGAATAGTTTTGCCACTTTTGCAACTGACCCGTTAACTTCAAGTGAGTTTTTAAGTAAGTTCTTTTCATAATCACTCATTAACTCATCTAAGGATTTATTTTCATCATTCATACTCGTTTGATCCATGTGAATGGCGTCACGAAGCATATAATGGGGCAAATCTGAGACATCGAGAATCTCTCTATCACGAGTAACAATGAGACTTTGAATAAAATTATCCATCTCCCTCACATTACCCGGCCACTTATAGTTTTGAAAAGCCTTGCAAACTTCTTTGGTGAAAGTTATATCTTTTCTGTATTTCGCATTATATTTTTCAAAAAAGAGACCGGCCAATGGTAGAATATCCCCTTGCCTCTCCCTTAAAGGGGGTATCTGTAGAACAGCAACCCGAAGCCTATAGAATAAATCACCTCGAAATCGGCCATTATTAACCTCTTCTTCTAGATCTCTGTTGGTTGCCGCAACAAAACGAACATTAAATTTTCTTACCTTTGTTGACCCTACACGGATCAATTCTTGATCTTGTAGGGCACGAAGTAATTTGGACTGCATCATAAGGGGTAGCTCCCCAATCTCATCTAAGAACAAGGTTCCTTTATCTGCCATTTCGAAAAGCCCAGGTTTACCTTTCGTATTAGCTCCCGAAAAAGCTCCCGACTCATAACCAAAAAGTTCAGATTCAATAAGGCTTTCTGGAATCGTTGAACAGTCCACTTTAAAGAAGGGTTCATTATGTCTCAGGCTTCGTTCGTGAATGCGTCTAGAGAAAACATCCTTACCTACACCAGTTTCACCCAGCAGCAATACCGTTGCATCGGTCTTTGCCACCTTATCTAACGTTTTAATCAAGCTCAGTATTTCTTGACTTTCAAAGATGGCCATGTCATTTTGCATCTTCTTTTTATCCAGGTTTTGGGCTTCGTGGAATTTATCGATCACTTCTTGCTGATTCGCGATTTGATTCTGCAGCTGAGAAAGTAAGGTAATATCCCTGACAAACGTGACGACTAAAACAACCTTACCCGATTCATCAAATACGGGATAACCATTTAAGATCACTCGTCTTCCTTCTTTAGTCAATTGAACTGAACTTTTCTTTTGACCCGTACAAACAATTTCTGGATTTAGGATCACATCGAACTTCCCCTGGTTACGCAAATCCGTGACTAACTTACCCATTATTTCTTCTCTTTTTAAACCCGTAAGTTCTTCGTACATGCGATTGACCGCAAGAGTCTTCCCCTTAGCATCAGACACATAGATTCCATCACTCAGCACGTCTAGAATCCCTTCGAGAAGCTTCTTTATATCGGGCCTTTTCAAAAATTCGTTCACCGCGAGAGCCTCCAATCACAAGTGTTGCGTAATTGCAACAGGTTGCGAATATGCCACAAAACAAATTTTCGCTAACTTTTGGTTCGCTTAGCTTCAAACTTTCTAAATTGAGTTGCAATTCTACAACAACTCTAACATAATTCGACAAAGAATATGCTGCTATTTGTATTTTTTATGTTGGTATGAATCTTGCAATTTATGTTGGTATGGATCTTGCAACTATTGATTTTGTCAAAAAGGAGGATATTTATGAATATTATTGATTTTAGATTCAGACCAAATACGGATGACACTTTATCAGGAATCGCCAATAGCAAAATGTTTAAAGGACTTTGTTCCTCAATTGATTTTTCCAAGATGTTGCCTCAAACCGTCGAGGAAGTTGTTAAAGAGCTGGATAAGTACAATGTCGTAAAAGCTGTGGTTACAGGTCGGGATTGCGAAACAACTTATGGTTCAAAATCAAATAACAAAAGCGTAATTGAGTTCGTAAGCCAATTCCCCAATAAATTTATCGGTTTCGCTGGACTTGATCCTCATAAGGGCATGCGCACCATTGAAGAAATTAAGACCGCAGTTAACGAACATGGCTTGAAAGGAGCAGCGATCGATCCTTACCTTGCCCAAATTTATGTTAACGATGCGAAATACTACCCCATCTATTCCAAATGTTGTGAATTAAATATTCCAGTCGTCATTGCAACTGGACCGGGAACTTTAGTACCGAATGCCGTGATTGACCATGTTGCCCCTCGGTATATCGACTTTGTCGCCAGAGATTTCCCAGAATTAAAACTTATTATCAGTCATGGTGGATATCCCTGGGTCAATGAAATGATTATGATTGCTCAACGCAATGCCAATGTGTACCTCGAATTATCTGAATATGAATTCTTCCCCCAGTCAGAAGCCTATATTCAAGCAGCCAATACGATTATCAGTGATAAAGTTCTCTATGCGAGTGCCCATCCTTTTGTGGACTTCAAAGTAGCCTTAAAGAACTATGAAAAGCTTCCTTTCAAACCTGAGGTTCTTGAAAAAGTGATGTACAAGAATGCAGCGAAGCTATTAAACTTGCCCGAAATCGCGACTCCTAGCGCTGTAAATAACGGAGATAACCTCCGAATCCAAAGCATTATTGAAAGTGTGATTAAAGAACTTGCTAAAAAGGGAATGCTAGCCAGCCGTTAGGAGGATAAAATATGAATCATTTAGAAACGGCAGATCAAATCATTCAAGAATTTAAAAAGAAAATCGATCATCCCCAACCATTCGAGAAAAAAACGAAGCTTTTTACAGGTGTAGACCTCGGCACCGCTTATATTGTTCTAGCGATCGTTGATGAAGAGAACAATCCCGTAGCCGGGGGCATGCGTTTTGCACAAGTTGTAAAAGATGGTCTCGTCGTTGATTATATCGGAGCTGTAGATATCGTCAGAGAATTGAAAGCGAAAATTGAGAACGATCTTAGAGTAGAGCTTTTAACTGCTGGGATAGCCTATCCCCCGGGAACTTCAAAAGGGGATCAAAAAGCAATCTGCCATGTTGCTGAAGCTGTAGGATTTGAAGTGGTTGCTACGCTCGATGAGCCCACCGCAGCAAATAATGTCCTGAAAGCGACCAATGGCGCAGTTGTAGACATCGGTGGAGGCACAACCGGTATTGCCATTCTAAAGGATGGGAAAGTGACCTATGTTGCAGACGAAGCCACTGGAGGAACACACTTCAGCTTAGTAATATCAGGAGCTTATAAAATACCCTTTGAAGAAGCCGAAAAACTTAAGTTAGACCAGACCAAACATCCCGAACTCTTGCCAGCCATCAAACCTGTAATTCAAAAAGTGGCAAGTATCGTAAAACGCCATATTCAAGACCGCAATGTCGATAAGGTTTATTTAGTCGGCGGGACAAGCTGTTTTACTAACATTGAAAAAATTATCGAAGCTGAACTGGGCCTACCTGTCATAAAGCCTGAAAATCCCCTTTTAGTTACTCCTTTAGGAATAGCGCTTGGCGCAAAGAAGGTGTATTAATGAAAATTGGAAGAGTCATCAATAGTGTCTGGGCAACACGAAAGGCCGACTCCCTGATCGGGGTGAAGTTAATGATCGTGCAGCTCTTAGATCGACCTGATGGTGAAGCAGGAAAATTAATCGTTGCAGCAGATATCATCGGGGCAGGCAATGGAGAAAAAGTGCTAATCACTGAAGGTAGTTCAGCTAGGAATATGGATCACCTGAATGACTCGCCCATTGATTCCATCATCATTGGGATCATCGACGAGGAGAAAGATAAATCTAATGGGGTGAACTAATCATGCGTGAACAATTAATTCAAATAATCAAAGAAGCTGGTGTAGTCGGTGCTGGGGGCGCAGGATTTCCAACTCATGTCAAAGTCGCTTCCAATGCTCAATCCGTGGTTGTCAATGGCGCTGAGTGTGAGCCCCTTCTCCGAGTGGATCAACAACTTATGGATGTTAAGGCAGATAAAATGGTCCAAGGATTAGAGATCGTCATGAAAGCCACGGGGGCAACCGAAGGCATCGTAGCTCTGAAAAGTAAGTATAAAAATGCAATCGCTTCGTTAGAAAAAGAGATTGTCGGAAAACCCATCCGCATTAATATACTAGGTGACTTTTATCCGGCAGGAGATGAACACCTCACCGTCTATGAATCTACAGGCCGACTCGTACCTCAAGGTGGAATCCCCCTTAAGGTCGATAGTATCGTAAATAATGTAGAAACTCTCATCAATATAGCCGATGCCGTTGAAGGAAAGGCTGTAACAGATACCTATCTCACCATTACTGGCGAAGTACCTCAACCGTTAACCCTAAAACTACCAATTGGAACTTCTGTTCTAGAAGCCTTAAAGATTGCAGGACGGACCAACTTAGAGGGTATGAAAGTTATCGAAGGCGGCCCAATGATGGGAAAGATCATCGAAGATTTAAATCAACCCATAACGAAAACAACCAAAGGCCTAATCGTATTATTCCTAAATCACCCACTTATTAAAAAAAGAACATTACCCCTTGAAAAGATCGCCAAACAAGCTCAGGTCAGCTGCATTCAATGTCAATTTTGTACCGATTTATGTCCGCGCTACTTGTTAGGACATCATCTAGAGCCTCACAAAATCATGCGAACGATCAAACATCTTCAAGGGCAGGAAGAAACAATAAAGATGGCCTTAGCGTGTTCTGAGTGCGGAGTCTGTGAACAGTATGCTTGCATAATGGGCCTCTCACCCCGAGCCGTGAATTCCATGATCAAACGGAAATTATCTAAAATGGGGATTAAACCCGATGCACCTCCTGCGAACCAAACAGTGAACTCGATGCAAGAGCACAGGAAAGTTCCCGTAAAACGACTAATTTCAAGACTAGGGTTAAAAAGCTATGACGTAAGTGCTTCTTTAACCGAAGAAGAGTACAAAGTGAATCGAGTCGAGATCAAATTACGTCAACATGTTGGGGCTCCTAGTCAACCGATCGTACAGGTTGGACAGCAGGTACAAAAAGGAGATCTGATCGCGGTCACTCCTGATAAGGCCTTAGGCGCCAATATTCATGCCAGTATCAGTGGAGTTATCAAAGAGATAACGGATAGCATAGTAATCTCCTCGATGGAAGGGAGTGACAAATAGAGATGGAGGCCATAGGGTTAGTAGAACTTAATAGCATAGCCAAAGGAATCGAAGCTGCCGATGCGATGCTTAAAGCAGCTCAAGTCGAACTTCTGGAAGCCAAGCCTGTTTGTCCTGGAAAATATATCGTCATGATTAGCGGCGATGTCGCTGCAGTACAAAGTTCTGTGGATGCTGGGAAGAGTATCGGAGCCAGCGCGGCGATCGATGATTTTATCCTCCCCAGCGTACACCCGCATGTGATCAAGGCAATCTCTTCAGTTTCCGAAGTGAGCGAAATAAAGGCTTTAGGAATTATCGAAACATTCTCCATCGCCTCTTTAATCGTCGCTGCCGATACCGCAGCTAAAGCGGGTCAAGTTGATTTGATCGAGATACGGATCGGTATGGGTATTGGTGGAAAATCGTTTGTTACTCTCACAGGCGATGTATCCTCAGTAACCTCATCGGTTGAAGCCGGAGTCTTCTTGGCTTCAGAACGAGGAATGCTCATCGAGAAAGTCGTGATCCCTTCCCCTCACTATAATTTAAAACAATGTCTCAGCTAGTAAAGAATTTAAGATAAGGAGGTGACATGACTATTGAAAGCTTTAATTACAGCTGCTGAGCTAAAAAAAGCAACTGAAAACCATGAAACCATATTTTATGTTCAAGCTGACAGTATCATCACTCCGTCAGCAAAAGATATAGCAAAGGACCTAGGGATCCAGATCATCGTGGGTTCAGCACCTGAGCTGATGCAGGACGAAATAAATACTCCTTGTAATCCAGTAGCGCTACCTTCTTCTGGTCTCGACCCAAATCTTGTGGCCAGAATCATCGGAGAAGTGATGGCCTCTCTCAACCTATCAAAACAGCCTCCTCGACTTATTAAAGAAGTCGATCCCTGTGGACTAAGGCTAGCCAAAGGAGACAGTGTCATATTTGAAAACTATGACACCGGTAATCCCCGAGACAAAGTAAAAATAAAAGAGCTATTTAACTCACGGGAAAGTTCAAATGTCTCAGCAGGCTTTATGACGCTTGAGGGGACAAGCTATTCTACTCTCATCAAACACGATGAGCTCAATTATATTATCGATGGTACCCTAAATTGTAGTGTGAACGGCAAGACGTATATCGGTAAACCGGGGGATACATTTTTTATCCCTGCAGACACCAAAATCACGTTCTCAACGTCTCACAACGTTAGATTATTCTATGTCGCATCTTTGGGGAAGTAAACTCGTTCAGCTATAGCTGAACACCGAGACTTCGAGGACAAAATCCTCCAGTGGAGGGTTTAAAAGTTTAATTAAATTTAGGGAGGAACTATTCATGGATAATGCATTAGGCATGATTGAAACTAAAGGGCTGATCGGCGCGATCGAAGCAGCTGATGCTATGGTTAAAGCGGCGAACGTAACTTTAATAGGAAAGACCCTAGTCGGTGGAGGCTTAGTCACCGTTATGGTGCGTGGAGATGTTGGAGCCGTTAAAGCAGCTACTGACGCGGGTGCTGCTGCTGCTGGGCGTGTGGGTGAATTGATTTCCATCCACGTTATCCCAAGACCTCATACCGATGTCGAAAAGATTCTTCCCAATGACAACAAGAATTAAGGAGGATTTTTAAAATGCAACAAGATGCACTAGGAATGGTTGAAACAAAAGGGCTAATTGGTGCTATAGAAGCGGCTGATGCCATGGTTAAAGCTGCTAATGTTCGTTTAATTGGTAAAACTCTCGTAGGTGGCGGTTTAGTCAACATCATGGTTCGTGGAGATGTTGGAGCTGTTAAAGCAGCCACTGACGCAGGTGCTGCTGCTGCCAATCGGGTTGGCGAATTGATTTCCGTCCACGTTATTGCAAGACCTCATACCGATGTCGAAACGATTCTTCCCAAGTAAGCTCGTTCAGCTATAGCTAAACATTGGTACTTAGTTAAAAAGAGAAAATTTGAATTTACAATACTGGGAGGTTAAAATATGCAACAAGATGCATTAGGTATGATTGAAACTAAAGGGCTAATCGGTGCGATCGAAGCAGCCGATGCTATGGTTAAAGCGGCTAATGTTCGTTTAATTGGTAAAACTCTCGTAGGTGGCGGTTTAGTCACCATCATGGTCCGTGGAGATGTTGGAGCTGTTAAAGCGGCTACAGATGCTGGTGCTGCTGCAGCCGGGCGTGTTGGCGAATTAAAATCAGTCCATGTTATTCCAAGACCTCATATTGATGTAGAAATTATCCTTCCTAATGATGGCGGACAATCGGAAAAAAAGTAGCAAGTGGTTCGCTTGCCACAAAGAAAACGCAAAGAAAAGCCCATAATTGTCAAAAGTAAACCGTTCACCATCTTCGAATTACTCGAAAGGAATGATCCTAAGTGACTTTAGATTATGATTTGACTTCTATTCAAGAGACCCGGGATTTAGTCAGAAAAGCGAAGGGGGCTCAACAGGCTTTAGCTAGTTTCGGTGAAAAAGAAATTGATAATATCCTAGTCTCTATCGTGAAAGCCGTCGAAGAAAACGCGGAAGCCCTAGCTCGTCTGGCTGTTGAAGAAACAAAGTACGGAATCGTCAAGGATAAAATTACGAAGAATCTTTTTGCTTCAAGAGAAATCTATGAGGCGATTAAAGATATCAAAACGGTAGGAATTATCAGTGAAGATCCTGAATTAAAGGTTATCAAAGCCGCTGTTCCTGTTGGTGTAATCGCAGGTATTACTCCTACCACGAACCCAACTTCGACAGTAATTCATAATGCGATGTGTGCGATCAAGGGAGGCAATTCCATCGTTTTCTCCCCTCACCCTGCCGCTGGAAAATGTAGTTTCGCCGCTGCCCAACTTGTTAATGATACTGCCGTAAAAGCCGGAGCTCCTGATGGAATCGTAGGTTGTATCTCTAAGTCCTCCATGAAGGCAACCGAGGAACTCATGCATGATAACGATGTTTCCGTCATTATCGCAACTGGGGGATCAGCGATGGTGAAAGCTGCCTATAGCTGTGGTAAGCCAGCCTTCGGAGTAGGACCGGGTAATGTCCCCGTATTTATCGAACGGAGTGCCGATATCAAACAAGCCGTTTGTGACATTATTACCAGTAAATCCTTTGACAATGGAATGATTTGTGCTTCAGAACAAGCAATCATCGTGGATAAGCCAATAAACGACCAAGTCATTGCTGAATTAACGAGTCAAGGCGCTTATTTCCTGTCCAAGGAAGAAGTTCAAAAAGTAGGTAGTACTATTTTAACACCAAAAGGAGGAATGATTCCTGCTTTAGTCGGCCAAACTCCACAAAAGATTGCCCAAAAAGCTGGATTCAGCGTTCCTGAGGGAATTAAAGTTTTAATCGCTCCCCTCGATGGATATGGACCGGGTCATCCTCTATCCTATGAGAAACTAACCACAGTTTTAGGCTACTATACTGTCGATAATTGGCATGAAGCCTGTCTCCTCAGTATTGAACTTTTAAAACTAGGCGGCATCGGACACTCTTTCTCCATCCATTCCCAGAATGATCAAATCATCCGAGAGTTCCTTCAGAAGCCCGTCAATCGTATTTTAGTCAATACCCCTTCTGCCTTTGGAGGTATCGGGTATACAACAGGATTATTGCCCTCTATGACTCTTGGTTGTGGGACTTGGGGTGGGAGCAGCATTTCTGAAAACTTAGGACCCCATCACCTAATCAATATTAAGAGCTTAACCTATGGAATTAAAAAAGTAGCCTCCGATTCAAAAGCTACCTGCAGTTCATCACCATCTTCAGTTAGTAATAATGAAAATTCCTGTGAACTTAAACCCGATGATATTGCTGACGTTGTCAAGCAAGTCCTCAAACAGCTACAACTGTGTTAATCTTTGCAGCATTTAAAGGTGGAGATGAAATTGGAAAAAAATCAGCTCGTTGCTCTGATCACAGAAGCGGTTATAAAACAATTGTGTGAAAACTCTGGAGCGAACAAAATTCCGGTCGCTATATCGAATCGCCATGTTCATCTTTCACAAGAAGATATAAACAGACTATTTGGTGCCAATCATCAGTTTAAGCTCCTTAAGAATTTGTCGCAACCGGGGCAATTTGCCTATGAAGAAAAGGTAACGCTCGTCGGACCAAAAGGTGTTCTCGAAAATGTCCGCATCCTTGGCCCAGCTCGCACGAAAACTCAAGTGGAGATTTCCGTTTCGGATGGGATAAAACTAGGAGTCAAGGCTCCAATCCGAGATTCGGGTGAGTTAGACCAATCAGCTAGTCTTACTTTAGTGGGCCCGTTGGGATCCACTACCCTACCAGAAGGTACTATTATTGCAACTCGACATATTCACATGCATCCGGATGATGCGACTCGACTCGGCGTTAAGGATCAGGACCGGATTAATGTCAAAGTTCCCGGAGCTCGAGGGTTAGTCTATCAACAAATGCTCGTCCGTGTTAGTGATAAATACAAACTCGAAATGCATATCGATGTCGAAGAAGCGAACGCTGCCTATCTAAAGAATAACGACACTGTAGAGATTGTATATAAGTGATAAATTTAAAGGGGCTGCCTATATGCAGCCCCTTTAAATTTAACTCTTTGCGAAAGGAAGTTTTCAAATGTCTAATAAGAATCGTACCCTGGCATTGATGTCCATAGCGAATTACTTGGGTACTTACCATGGTATAACTTTTCGGCGGTTTCGAGTTATATATTAGTAGAGTTTAATCTGAATACTGAAGATTTGGGAATAATACTCTCTTCATTTCAAGCAGGATACGTCATAATGGTCGTTTTCACAGGTTGGCTAGCAGATAAGGTGGGTAGAAAAAAAGTGGTGGCATGGGCGACATTATGTACAGGCGTATTTTCTACACTTTTTGCTTTTATGGCAGATAGTTTTAATTTTAAGACTTCTAACTGGTCTATTCGCGGGTGTAATATATGCTCCATGAATGGCACTTCTCATTAATTGGTTTCCCCCGAACGAGAGAGGGAAAAAAGCCTTAACCATTTTAATTTATGGTTGAGGCTTTTGGTTTAGAGGAGGCTCAACTGTAATCCAAGCTCCTTGGCAAGTTCCTGAATAGTTGCCAGGGATAAGGCGGTATCTTCTGCAATAACCTCAAGAGGTGTTCCTCGTTTCAGCATCTTCCTAGCAATCTCGAGCGCTTTTTCTTCCTTACCTTCTTCTCTACCTTCTGCCTTCGCTGTATCAAGAATCCCCAACTCCTGCCCAAGGTAGGCCAGATAATCATCATATGACCGTCTTTCTTCTTCGCTCATCATCAGGTAGTCCAGTCTCGATGCTGCCAGCAGAATTCCCGGTGATTTGAAGTCCTCCCGGATTGCTCCATGCTTAAAGAAGTACACCCACTCGTCTATCTCTTCTTTGATCATGTCTTCAAACTTCTCCACATAAATCATGTAATATTCCGGAAATACATTTTTGCTGGTAATCATCGCCTTTCTTTCGTCTTTTACCACAGGCTCATGCAGAATAAGCGGTTTCTTGGTGTGTAGTCCAATCAATTCGGTAGTGCCATAATAAATAAAGTCGGTATTTTCCTTTTCATCAACCCGCATTGTATGATACAGGATACTGATCGAGATAACCTTCACGACTTCGCTGTAGGCTCTGCCAAGTTCCAAGCCTTCCACCACCGCTTTGGATGTTCCCCACAACAATCTTTGCAGATAGTCCGCTTCACGCTGGTTCTGGATCTCAATGATGATTTGCCTTCCTTGGGCATCTTGGCATTTTAAATCAACCCGGTTGAATTTCCGGGTCTCCTCCTCACGGTTGCTTTCGCTTTCCAGAATGCTTTCGACAGTGATAGCTTCTTTCAGCAGGTTTGATAGAAAAGCCTCCAACACATCGAAGTTCGACTTGTTCCGTAGGATATATTTCATCGCCCAATCAAAGCGCACAAGTTTTCTTGCTGCCACAATACCCCTCCGTTCAACCTTCTCTAGCTTTATTATACCCTATTTCTTCGATGTTGGAATGATTTTGGTAATTATTTCACTTATGCTCATAGGATGTATGCTCATTCCATGTTTTAAAATCAATCATATTACCTTCAACCCCTGGTACTAACTTACTTAAATTATCCATTTTTTACCATATTCAAAAATATTGTTTTCCTTACTAAATCTTGTACGAGCTTCTCTCCCATTAGGCATCCTCAGCACTTTTTAGGCATTATTATATTTAGGATCTTTCAAGTAAACAACTTTCCATTGCCAGAAAACAGCTAACAGAGACCAGCGAACAGATTTAAGTAGTGCTCGTCCTCCCTTAGAAATAATCCCTTTCTGCCACATACCCACTCCTAGTTGTTGTGATTCCAAGCTGTACCAAAAAGACACCCAGTTTTCTGAGTGTCATAAGGGTTTTGTGCATTCATTTCAAGAGCTCTCAATATTCCGTTGCTCCATGTGCTATCTATGATCTCGGCTTAATCGTTCTGCTTTGAGTTTCTGTACAGTTTCCAGAGACAGACACGTAATCTCAGCAATGTCTTCTAAATGAAAATCCTTTGTTCAAGGCATTTCGGGCTACTTTCAGTTTGCCTTTCGGTTCACCTTCTTCTCTACCTTCTTCTTTTGCAGTATCTATTATCCCTAACTCCTGCCCTAGGTAGGCAAGATAGTCGTCATATACCCGTCGTTCTTCCTCGCTCCAACCATTCGCCCTTAAACGCATAAGTTGCAGGTCCAGTCATATAGACATGGTTGTTTGGTCCCCATTCAATAAATAAGTCTCCACCGGGCAGATGCACTGTTACAGCACGCTCTATCTTCTGATTGAGCACAGCGGCTACAGTAGATGCGCAGGCACCTGTCCCGCAGGCAAGCGTCGGTCCGGCACCTCGTTCCCAAACTCTCATGGTTAGTTCCCGAGGAGAATTGACTTGTATGAATTCAACGTTTGTCTTACGTGGGAACAGCGGATGGTTCTCAATCGCTGGTCCAACACGATCAAAATCCAGCGTGGAAAAATCATCTACAAAGATAACACAGTGCGGATTTCCCATGGACACAGCAGTATATAAGAACGTTTCTCCTAAAACTTCAAGGCTCTGACCCACGACTGGTTCCCCTTGACATAGAACAGGAATGAGGTCTGATCGTAAAATGGGCTCGCCCATATCCACCTGTACTCCTTGAACTTGACCCTCTTTGATAAAAAGATTAAGTTTTAAGACACCTGCTAGAGTTTCCACTAGCATTGGGTCATGGATCACACTCCCTAGATCGTAAACATATCGGGCACAACAACGAATAGCGTTCCCACACATCTCGGGTTCGGACCCATCTGGATTAAAAATGCGCATCTTGGCATCCGCGGTTTCCGAAGGTAGGATGATCGCTAATCCGTCCCCACCTATTCCAAATTGACGGTGGCAGAGCTTCTTAGCCAATTCGGGATAATCCACATCTCCATCCGGTGTAACAGAAAAATGGTCTAGAAAGACAAAATCATTCCCCAGACCATACATTTTAATGAATTCCATTGTAATCCCCCTAAATCGATGTTCGTTGTTCGAAAGGATATCGAAGATCAAACGTAATGCGCTCAGTTAAATTCAAACCAAAACTTTGGATGGAGTTAATGCTACCTTCCAAAATAAGATTTCTACATCCTACGTAGTATCTCCATAAAAGAATACTACGCCGACTGAAGTGGGTCAACCAGTTGAACTCGGTTGACCCAAGTATACACGAGGAGATAAGAAGATATCAATATATTATAGTGACTGCTCAGCAAATTTCCACCAACCTCAACCGCCAATCTACATTAATCCTTCTACAGCTCAGTCTTGATTTCTTTGCTAGTAAATAAGAATAATACATTTTCTAAACCCTTCTCAAGTCGCAATACCCTTACCATATTATGTCTCTTTGAAAACAGAGTGTCAACAATAATCATATCCGGCTTCTCTTCCAATGCCTTTTTAATACAGTCTTCATTTTCACTAGCGGAGACAACATTGTACCCCTTTGTTTCCAAAACCCCTACCAGTGTATTTAATATCGATTTATCTTCATCAACGACTAGCACCTTTTTCTTGGAGACACCATTGGAAATGAGAATGGCAATTTCCTGCAAGAGCGCATCCGTATTAATTGGTTTAGTGAAGTATTTGTCAATGCCAATGCGGAAGCCCCTTTCTTCGTCTTCAATGATTGATAGAATAACAATTGGGATATCCATAGTATCAGGATCATTTTTTAATACTGCGGCAACATCAAATCCATTCATACCAGGCATCATAACATCTAGAAGAATTAAATCCGGCTTATTTTTCTTGACTTTACTAATGGCTTCAATACCATCTATAGCTTCTGTTACCGCATACCCAGCTGACTCCAATTCCTGCTTTAGGAGCATGCGGATATTGGCATCGTCATCGACCACCAAGACATTTTTCTGCCCTACAGTAAGCGTATGTAAATTAGGGGCAACCTGCTTTGTCATCTGTTTAACAAGGTTATCCACATCAACCCTATTTATGTGATCACCCTCAGCTTTTTCTAAGGGGATCGTAAAGCAGAAAGTGCTCCCTTTGCCGATTTTACTCTCTACCCATATACGGCCATTGTGTTGTTCGACTATTTGCCGACATATAGGTAATCCAAGACCGGTTCCCTTTGGCTTATCAGTCAGAGTATCCCCCACCTGCTTGAATTTCTCGAAGACCTTGGGTAGATCTTCTTGAGCAATCCCAATCCCTGTATCAATAATGCTGACGATTATTTCATTTCCTGTAACTTTAGTGTGGCAAGTAATTGAACCCTGATCAGTAAATTTGACGGCATTAGAAATAAGATTAATAACCGTTTGGATTAACCTGTCTTTATCTCCTTGGATTGGTGGCAATTCTTCTATGTCTTTAATAAGTTCCAGACCCTTTTGCTCAAACAGAGAAGAGGTAGCAGCTGTTGCTCTTTCAATAACCTCCTTCAAGAAAAGGGACTCCATCTTCCAATCAATTTTTCCTGCCTCCATTTTGGAGAGATCAAGCACGTCATTAATCAAATTGGTAAGGCGATGACTTTCGGAAATAATGATATTTACATTATCGGATATTTGTCGTATTTTGCGGTTTACTTTCTTATCATCCGTCTTAACTAGAGGGAAAACAACGTCATCTAGTCGTTTCTGGATGATTTTAGAAAACCCAAGTACTGAGGTAAGTGGAGTTCTCAATTCATGAGAAACCGTGGACAAAAAGTCAGATTTTAATAAATCTAATTCTTGCAAGCGTTTGTTCTCTTCAAGCGAGATCTTAGCTTTATATTTTACGTGTACAATGCACCCTCCGGGCTGGTTTTCACCATTAACCACAGCGATAGCCCGCTCTCGGCAAGTTTCATACCCGCAAGCTCCACAGTTCAGTTCCTCTTCTTGAGAATGTTTGCCATCGCTTTCTAATATAGCTCTCAATTCCTCTTCAGTTGGTGTCTTTTTGTAGTATTGTAAGTTATTCCAAGCAGCGGAAAATTTGTTTTCCTTAATTAGGTGTTCAACTATTGCAAGCCACTCTTGGAATACAGGTGCCTCTACTGTATTCTTAACCAAAATAGAGTATCCTTGGCACTCTTTTGATTCATTTTTCAGCTTAACAAATCGTCTCTTAGTATAGTTAGTAATTATGCGTCGGTTTTCCCAGTAATCTCCTTCTACTCCCATACTTTTACCCATTATGCACCCTTCACAATACAAAATATCCATCAAAAGAGGGTAACCGGATAGACCTACCCCTCTGGTCTTTAGACTTGCCATTTGTTTCAGGAAATTTGTGCTACGATCTTCACCCTCGATAATAAGGTAGTCATCACTTAATAAATTGAAGCCGTACTCTCCCGAAAAAGGTTCTAAAGCCTTCGTTAGTCCTCCGGATACAGGGAACCCTGCACCATATAAAGCCTGTATGCCGTCAAATTCCGATTCCTCAAGGTTGGAAGGTATAATTCCACGCTCATCAATTAATTTGATAAGCTCTTCGAAGGTTAATTCTTGCTCATATAAACCCATTCCCGGGTCCAGTAGCTCAGATTTCTTAGCCATACATGGGCTGGCTCCAACGATGTTTACTTGATCGTTGTTCCATCGCTTGACCAACACTGCTTGGGCTGCCATGGGACTCATAATCGGAGCAAATTCATCCAAGAGTGCGGAGGTGTGCTTTTCCATAAAGTTCATTAATGAGGGGCAGGGGCTGCTGATTATATGAACGTTCTCTCTGCCTTTCATTTTTAGTAAGTCAGAAATATAGTTCAAATATACTTTTGTAACAACATCAGCTCCAAAACTAGCTTCATATACCAGTGAAAAGCCCAGTTTTCTTAAGCCCGTACAGAACTGTTCAGGGGAACAGCTGTACTTCTTTAGGGCAATAATGACATACGAAGGAGCAAGAATAAGTGCTCCTTTTCCCTTTTCTAGAATTCTATCGAGTGAATCTATTCCAGATTGGTACTTCTTAGCGCCCTTGCTACAAGCCTTTATACATGCTCCACAGTTTATACAACTTTCTTCGATTATTTTAGATTTGCCATCCTTGATCATGATTGATTTTGTTCTACAAACCCTCAGACACGCCGAACATGCCTCACATTTATCCGTATCCGTATAGACAACTCCGTTTAACATTCTCATATCTCCCTCTGATCCTCTGGTTTCTAACCAAGCTTAAGGAAAACTCTATTGATGTCTAATCTTTTCTCTTCTATTTCCCATTTGGGACAATCGTAATAATCTATCTGTTGCTGGGAAACAGGATAGCAACCGCAGGAAAAGTATCGCCAATAAACAGTATTGTAGCTGAGACATAGATTCCTATCATGATCAATCAACGGACATTTGATCTTTATGCAACAATTGATACAATTTCCACAATCGTTCTCTTCCTTCTGCCACTCAGCAGACAGTTTGATCTTGTTACGGTCCGGACCGGAGGAAGGCGGGGATGTCAATGGTTGAGCATACATGCCCCTGTACTTAGGATCAAATAACCAAAAGGCGATGATCCGATAGAGTTGACGAATTAATCCAGGGTAATATTTAAGATATTTCCAAAATGCCAAGTCATTAAAAAACATATAAGATGTGTATGGAGCCACAACATATATAAACAACCCACCGGTTAAAGTCATCATGGCAACATTTATATAGTAGAAAATGCGAATGGTTGCCCATTTGATTTTTTGACTTATAGAGTACACTTCAGGTTAACCTCCCTATTTACCAGTGTGTCATTATATCCCAAAGGCCAAGTATTCCTAACCAATTGCCTATTAGAAAATGATTTAAGCTTACCCCAATTAAGTTTTTGTGTCTGGCATACATCGTGCCCCACAAAATTCCACCTAGAATCGCGGCAATCCCCATTGCGAGGGACTCATGGATATGAAAGACACCAAATAATGTCGAAGTTAATATGGTCGCCCATAACCAGTTATAACGGCCCACTAGAAATCGTTGAATAGACCCTTGCAGCACTCCTCTTGTAAGAAATTCCTGTAGAGGAGCAACCACGATATAAGTGACATAATCCCAACCAACATATTTCCAGGTAATGATTGAGGCGCCTTGAAATGCTGGTAAGGACTTAATCAAATACAACTTTGCTAATACCAAGGCGCTAATTAATACAGCACTGATGAGTAACGACTCCCAGATGGCTTTTTTGGCATTGACCAAAGTCACGCCAAAACTTGCTAATGGTAGACCACTGCGAAAGACCAGCCATACATTGGCCAAGACAAAGATAATCTCAAGTGACCGACTAGCAATATAAAGCCCCTGCTCACCAGTCTGAATGTTATTCAAGAAGACCAGTAAAAAAGTGTAAAAGCAGAACATCAATACAACTGAAATAAATATATGGCTAAATTCCATTCTAACTTTAATCGATTGAGTTAGTTCCTCTTTTTTTTGTTGCAAATCAGCAATGGATTCTTTTAAGGTTGCAATCAATTTTGCGTTTTCAATAGTTGCCGCTGTCTGATAAGCAACTGTAGACAGCATTTTTAAATCACCGGCCATGTAATTGGTGCCTTGCCCACTGCTTACCATAATTACACCTAGGATTTTGTTATTTATAGCCAAAGGGGCACACATTAAGGAATGAACCGCCGCTTTCCCGTGGACATAGCGAGGATCCTCAGGTAGTTCGTTGATAATCTCAGCTTTAGCGTTTCTCAAAACACTGTCCACAACAAACCTGCATACCTGCAAGATCTCTAATGAATACCCTTCGGGCTTAGACGAGGCCAGCAATTCCACAGTGGCATTCTCAATCAGCAAAATAGAGAAATCCTCACCTTTAATAAGCCTTTGCGCCTCTTCAATTAGGAACGAGGCCACATCCTTAGCTTCATGATTGCCCGCTAGTTGTTCTGTAATATTAAAATAAAAGGTGATCTCCCTATATCTGTCTAATAGTTCCTTACCTAGACTAATCTTTTCAGACTCTAAGATTAGCCAAAACGCAAGAAGCTCAGCAATCGCCGACAATTGCTTTTCTCCACTAACCCAACCAACAATCTGTTCGTTGTATTTTATCGGATGTTCAAAATCCGTTTTTAGCTCATTCCCTATTAAGATCTTACCGCTTTCATCTTTAATACAAATGGTGGATTGAATCAGATTCTCTGTGTCGCTTATAAAATTTTCAAAACTCTTTTTAACAATGAGTTTTTTTAATAGTTTTTTATTCATTCGGCTTGTTCTCCTTGAGACATGTTCTTTTGAACCAGCTTAACAGGTTAATTTTTCTATACCTATGGAGGAATTCCTTACCCAGGATCGACACCCCACGCAGAAAAACCATATAACTGACTACATATAATACCGTACAGATAATCAATTTCAGGTTTAAATGCAAGGATAAGAATGGCACTATAAAGATAAATCCATAGATTACCCAGGAAATAACAATTTGGAGAATGCCTAGCCTGTATTTTATACTTTTGATATTCTGCTTCCACATATCCCCCTCCCCTTAACTACGAGAAAACTTCTATCGTTCATCCATAAGGGAAACTTGGTCTGACCGTAACTATAATCCCAGTATTTCCCGGGCCTTGGCCAGGATCTCATCAGGATTAAATGGTTTGGTCATATAGAGATCGGCCCCAACTTCTTGTCCTTTTAACTTATCAAACTCCTGACCTTTAGCCGTTAAAAGAATAATACAAATATCCGTCATCCCCAGCTCATTTTTAACTTTATCGCACACTTCAAATCCGTTCATTTTCGGCATCATGACATCTAGAAAGACAAGTTCCGGCTTTTCTGCCTCAATATTCTCTAAGGCTTCTAATCCGTTTTGAGTAATAATCAGCTCGACCTCCTCATCCTCCAACTCTTCCAAAGTCTGCTCCAACAGAATCCTAATATGTGGTTCATCATCAGCAATTAATATTTTCGCCATTTTCAGACCCCCACTTTTTACTAAATCCATTAGTAAACTCGTCCGGCTAAAGCTCTATCCGGATGCTCGAAATTAGCACATATTATAGTAATAAAATATGTTCAACGATTATTATATCTGGAATAATGCCGGCTGAAATCACCCGAAGTAGTAGAACGGTATTATAAAAATAAAATAAAGAATCATCGGCAATTTAAGTTAAAGAGGGATCGGCACTCTACAAGTGCTGATCCCTCTTCAACAGATTCACTGCAATTCTCTATTCTTTATTTTAATAATCCGGTATTTTTATGTAAATTCCTTTGTCTGGCCCTATCTTCCTCAGAAACCGAATGCACCTGATGAATCATTTGAAACGTGTGCGCCCGCTTGAACAACAAGCTTTTTACACCCCGGAGCACCCAGCAGAGAGGCAGTAAAAACGGCAGCACACTAAGGAAAGGATACGTAGTTTTCATGGCAGTCAATCCGGGGAAAAACAACTTCAGCCTGTAGAGTTGTTTGGCTGCTCTAATAGACCTTTTCTTGCTTGCACTAGTATTCATAGCGGAAACTAGCGAATGTTTTTTAGTGCCGTAAACCCCACTTGAGAAGATATACTCTGACATTTCATCATACAGCTCATTGCTTTGTATCTCACCAAACCATACCTCCCCGAGCCCACAGATGTTCTGTGTAAACTCCCAAAGCTGGACCTTTTCTAGTTCAGCCTGGATATAATTCCAATCCATCTCGCTCCGATAGCGATTATTATACACCCAGATATCCATAATAGAGCGGATGCCCGTTCCAGCCTTGGCATAGTGCTTGGTGAGATGCATCATAATAAAAATAAAAAAATCCTCCTGAGAAAGCTCATATATGTATTGACCGTCAGTCTTCAATCGAGCTCTGCCCCATACTTGCTTGAGATAATCACTGTAGGGGGAGTTCTCTGCTATGAGCCTGCGGTGCATTTCTATATTCATAAAGGGTTTTTTGTAATACACATCATGGTTTCCACCTTCGTGCTCAACGGTAAAACCCAGACCTAATAGCAACTTCTTCACCTGCTCAGTTTGCTCATGTCTAAATAAAATGTCAACATCACTCATCATACGCATATCCGGCTGCGGGTATAAATATTTAATCAGGTACCCTTTCAGAGGCATACAGGCGATATGGTTTTCTTCAAAGGTTTTTAAGACCTGCTCTACTGTGATATGCTGGGTAGCTTCTTTAGCCATGCCTTTTTTGCAGTCATTCTGAAATTGAACTAGGATCTCATGAGGTGGCTTGCTGTCATGACTCAGCTTACTAAGACTATATGTGACCATATTGGCTACACAGTGCTTGGTTGAAAGCTTATACAACGTTGCCCAGTCCAGATTTTCGGGTGGTTTTTGTGGCTGTGCAGCATGAAGCACTGTGGCAAGCAAATGGATTAAGTACATTTTCTCACGCTGAATGGTACTCAGGGATCTCACTCCTTTCCATAGTTACTATTGGTTTACTTGCTGACTCCTGACTCCTGACTCCTGACTTCTGGCTCTGGACTCAAGAGTAGTTACAACTATGGTATTCCCTATTCGTATTTCCTTATTGCACACAGATAAGGCCTCTTTTTTGTGGCTGATAATGATACAGGTCTTATCGGTCATTTCCTTAATATTATTTAGCAACCTTCCCTCGGTAACTTCATCCAAGGCAGAGGTTGCCTCATCTAAAAGAAGTATAGGTGCACCAGATAAAACCGCCCTCGCAATGGCCAGACGTTGCACCTGTCCCTCGGATAAACCCTGCCCCTTTTCTCCGATGACCGTATTCAGGCCATAGGGAAGAACGTTAATAAACTCTGCTGCGCAGCTCACCTGGGCAGCTGCCATGATTTCCTCATCAGTTGCGTCTGACTTTACAAAGCCAATACTCTCACGTATGGTTCCCGATAAGAGAAGATTTCCCTGGGGTACATAAGCAAACAGCTTCCTTGTATACCTGTCGGTGGAGAACGTTTCGCCATTTTTTAGCTGGATGCTGATCGTCCCCTCCTTCGGTTTAAATACTCCCAGCAGCAGTTTTAAAAGAGTGCTTTTGCCAGTGCCGGAGACCCCAGATACCAGGGCAAAATCCCCTTTTTCTATGGTTAAATCGGCGTGGCTCAATACCCTATCCCGGTCATACCAGAAGGAAACATCCTTGAAGGCTATGCTATACAGATCCCTATAAACCACACCTACATGAATGTCCTGTTTGTTGATCTTAAACTCCTCCGGCAGGCTTTCCAACTCTATCATCCGTTCTGCTGAAGCAATAACGCCATACACCTTGGGCAGTAGTCCAGACAGTCCGGCAAATGGTGTCTGCACCTGCCCCACCAGCTGCAAAATTGCCATGAGTGTACCAAAGCTCATAGCATTTGCCATTAGTTTATTGGAACTCCAAACTAATGCATACAGGTAGCCCATGGAAAAAATAAAGGCAAACCCCGAATTTGCCAAGATACTGATGGTATTTTTCTTAAGCTTTTCATTATAATGCTCCTGCTGAAGCATTACTGACTTATCCTGCATTTTATGCTCTACAGCGAATATTTTCACTACAATTAGGCTTTCCAGTAGTTCTTGAATGAAGGAACGTACTAAACCGTCCTTTTCCTGTACCTTTTTATGCAAGTGTTTGAGCTTCTTCCGGAAGAACTTGGTGGTGAGGAATAATAAGAAACCTCCAGCCGCAAAGATCAGAGCAAAAGTCCAGTCAAACACACATAGTACCGTAAAGGCCAAGAGCAACTTTGTCAGTAAGCCTACCAGATTCGGCACAATGGTTGTGACGCCCTCACTGACAACCGCTATATCACTGGTTAGTCTGTTTAACAGCTCGCCGCTGTGATAGCTTGCAGTGTGCGCGTAATCCTTATGTAGGATTTTTCCGAGGAGCTTGGTTTTATAGGTTATTTCCAGCCTACCCTGGAGCCGTGCTTCAATGTTCCGACAGAAGATGCGCAGGATAAGTTGTAACACAATCACAAGACCTAGTCCTAAGCTCTGGATTAACAAGGCCTGCTTATCTCCCGCGACGGCACCGTCAATAACACCCCGGCTGCTAAGGGCAAACAACACACTACACCCTGCGAAGAAGGCATTGCCCAAAATCAAGGCAAGTAGTGGGATACGCTGTGTTCTAGAATTTCGGTATAGCCAAGCAAGTGTCTGTTTATCCTTCATATAGTTCTCTTAGCTCCATTCAGATACAGGAGTCACTTACACTCCTATCTCCTGCCAAAAAATCTCTTCCCTCTTAGATAAATCCGTCGGATAGGATACCTCAAAACCCAAATTCTACAATATACCCGATACCAGAAATTATCACAAGAAATATATTTCCCATCCCGCCAAAAGCCCTTGACAACACCAAGCACCTGAGAAGGCAAAACAGGATATTCCTTTACACACTGATGATCCCCGGCGATTTCATACCCCTTCGTCTTTACTGCAACAATCCTATGTAAAATATAGTTACCATCCTTGCGGACGTACAGGGGAATATCATATTTCTTTAAGCGCTTGCCCTGGGGCTTCACGATACATACCTTATCCCTGCGATGGTGTAACAGCGGCAACATGCTGCTGCCCGTCACCGTAAAAATCACCTCTCCGCCACTTTGCAGGGTCTCTGCCATCAGCGGGGAAAGCTCTGACATGGCAACCCTTTTACTCAAACAGATCAGCTGCCTTTAACTTGGCCAGAAAATCTGATATATCAGCCTTGGCAGTAACTTCGTCAATATCATACTCCTCCAGTAAGGCAAAAAGCAGCTCCTGCTCATTTTGGCCATCAGCAAGCTGTTTCCACAAAAATGCACCTGTTCCGTTCAAGTTCAACATACCGCTAAAATCAAGGGCTGCCTTGCCAGTGGGCACCACCACATAAGTACCTGCAACCTCTCTCATGAGATATCCATCTTTTATCTTCATCTGCATTTCCCCGCTTCCTTAAAAATGTAGAATGCGCTTAAATTTAAAATTTAAAATGTAGAATGTAAAGTTATTGCTTGTTTGAACTTTTGATTATTGCTATTAATAAACTTTTTAATTCGACACAATGAGAGTTCAAACTATTATATTCTTTTTCTGTAATGTACTCACTATCTTTCAAAAGTTCAAGCCAGTATTCTGTTTCTGCACTTTCTTTTAAGGAAATATTCATTTTAGCAATAAATTCTCTTTTACTCATTGAATGTATTGCTTCAGCAATATTTGCACCAATACTTGTGCCACATCTAAGTAGCTGCTTCGATAAAATAAACTCTTTCTTTTCATCACAAAGATATTTATATAGTTTTATTATTCTTAAAGCAAACTTTTTACTTTTTACAAAAACAATATTATCCTTCATAATCCTCACCACATCTTAAATTTAAAATGTAAAATGTAAAATTATTGTACGTATTCAGTAAACCATTCAAGAGGCCTGCCCTCAAAATGACTGGATAAAATTCTGCTGGCTACAATGAGAATTCTATGGCATAATTGAAGCATGAGTACAGATGATCGTGAAAAGCTACCT